>Ga0209755_10000048_pt1 | contig 198763 bp, 179 predicted proteins | sample TergutCo191P1_FD_187301 | JGI IMG/M metagenome (GOLD analysis project Ga0209755, IMG submission 187301) | Cornitermes sp. P1 segment gut microbial communities from Petit-Saut dam, French Guiana - Co191P1 (SPAdes) (version 2) | ecosystem: Host-associated > Arthropoda: Insects > Digestive... | reverse complement strand
TTCGGTGACAGTAAGGTTAAACGCGTTGGGAATTCTTGATACTCTAGAAAGCGTAACGATTTTCCATTGACCGCCTTCGATTCTTGTAACAGCCATTAAACGGTACTGTCCCGGCCTTACCGTTTCAGGTACAACACAAGTCATTTCCATTGCAACTTCCGATCCCGGCCGTAGCGTACGGCCAACAAGATTATCGCCTATATTCCTGCTCGCGATAACAGATATGATATTGCCGTTATTATCCACTACTGCCATTCCGGCCTGACCGCCGGGGAAAAACCCTAAACTATTTAAATTGATATTGACAATAGACCTTCGGCCAGCAGATTGAAATGCGGTGAACTCAGTTAATGCAAATTCATTACTGCCGGTACTGCCTGCATTCGGTTTAATATTGATGACGATGGATTGCGAACGGTCATAATTTCTGTCGGGACGAGGCACCAGTGCGTTAAGAGAATACCACCCGTCGTAACTGCCGCCCCAGCCCCAGTTAACATGAAACCTGCCTTGATTGTCGTATCCGTCTACTATAAAAGCATGACCGCCGCCTTCCCTGCTTGAGCTGTAGTATACCGGTAAGCCGGCATCCAACTGCGATCTTATTAAAGCTTCCCATCCGGCATCGGTATAAAATATACGCTCATGCTGCTGAAAGCTCCTGTCATAACCAAAGTTCTCGGTCATTACGGTGTAATAATTTCCTTGAGCGCCTACTGCCAGAGCAATATGATACATTAATACGGCTACAGCATTACGCTGACGCTCGTTACTGTTTCTGCCGTCTCTGCGATAGCTGTTAAGCATATTAATCCAGTCATAAGCAACATTTAAGTTTACAGATGATACAGTGACATAGTGATTCGGGCCAACTGTCGTACTTTGTCCGCTGCCCCGCGCCGGATGCCTGTGAAACGCCATTATCTGCGCCCATGCCGTATTGGTGCAATTGGTATAGAGCCGCCCGGTGCCGTCATCTTTTGCATGACCGGGAATAAAAGGAAACAAATCATTGTATGGAGCGTATTGGTTCCACTTTGTTTGTATAAGCGGTCCTACTACAGCCTGAGGGTTCGGAGTTTCTCTTAACAGCGATTCAAGTTCATCATCGCGGGGTAACATTGGAGAATCACCCGGCGCCGCTTGCGGCGGATCAACGCTGTCTCCGGCCGCCGCCTGCGCGTATAAATAATTGTTGTTGGAAAACGCCAGCATAAGCATTAATAAAATTGCGAAAAGGCTGTATTTCGATTTCATATAATTCCCCTTTTAACTTTTCTTGCTGTTAAAAAACGCGCAAAAATTTTGTACAACATAAATCCTGAATCTGGCGCTTGAACCTTCCGGCCGCCATGTTAATCCGACATCTAGGTGAGTATAATCGGTATCAAGTATGTTTTCTCTGTGACCGGGCGAATTCATCCAGTCTTCAACCACCTCCTCCGGCGTAGTGCTGCCATAGGAGATGTTTTCGCCATAAAACCTTCCGTTTGCAATACCGGCGCGCATCATTCTCTGCCTTGCAGTAGATCCGTCCGAGCCGGTATGCCCGCTTCCCATATGAGTCCACAAATTATTAAGCATAATATCCAGGCTGTGAGCGCGGGCGGCAACGGCGAGGAGTTCGTGCCGGATCAGAGGCGGAAGTCCGCGGTTTACCCTTTCAATGTTTGTAAGTTCAAACACCTGCTGTTCAAACGCCAGTATCCGCTGTTCAAGATCGGAGTCCGTAAATAAATTAACGTTGTAACTGCTGGTTCCTCTATTGTTGAAAAAGCCCGCGAAGAAAGTGAAAACTTCCCCTGCTCGTAATTCCCGCGAAAATCGAAAATTATAACCTTCCCCGCCGTCATCGTCAATTTTTTCTGTACCGCTCGCTGCCGAAAACGCCACAGGGTCTAACGTACCGTTGTTTGTAGATTCAATTGTGTAAATCCCAGTGGAAGGCGCGGTAAAACTCAACCGCACTCTCTGCCCGTTATTTAAGTTACAGCCGCCGGAGCCCGCGCTAAATGAATTTGTTATCGAACAACTCTATAAGCGGACGGCGGCATATCATCCCGGTTCACTGTTTCAGTAAAATAATAATAACTCCAGCCATAATCAGGATCATCAGGATCGGTATATTCAACATACACTAATGTCCATTGGTCAATTTCTCCTGTTACCTGTTCGAGATTTAAATCTCCCCTCCAACAATAGCCGCCAACCATACCATAATAAAATCCGGTATTATTATCAGCGTCAGCGGTTTCAACGCCATTGGGAGACAATTTTTGAGACCAATACGAACGAATAGCGTCAGTCAGATCATAAAAAAAGTAATCCGTTCTTTGAGCTCCTGACGATCTTTCATATATTTCATATCCGATAACACCGTCATTGATTGTTTCTCCAACACTGGCTTTTGCTGGTTCTCTTGGTAAAGTTGCACACCCCCAAAAAACCAACCCGATAATAACCGCAACAAACAGTTTTTTCATTATTAACCCCCATTTTTCTTTTGTATCATTCATTATTGATAACATATCGCCCTTTGCCGGAAAAGTGTATGTTGTTTTACTCATATTTTAAGTCTTAAAATATTTGTCTCAATAGAGCATCACCACGATTTATTTGTTTTACCTCACCGTAAAACCAATGCTGTTTGGAACATTCGGAAAAAACATCGTTACAGTCCGCCATTCTCCGTCTGCGGGTCTGACTGCAATTTTTAATTGATAATTTCCCGGGGCTATTGTATTTGGAATAGTGCAAGTTACAGATGAAGCGCGCCCTGATCCGGCGGCAAATGAAGTGGAAGCCCTTGTTCCGATAACGGTTTCATTGCCTGCGTTGTCTATCAGCACCGCACGCAGGGAACCTTCAAATGATTCTGCGCTGGGATTTCTGATGTTGTAATTAAGATTAAACCGGGCGCCTGGTGACGCTGAAACTATGCCTTCATCAGCGTCTAAAGACGAAAACGCCAATCCGTAGCCTCCGCTGTTTGGAAGCCCCGCGGTCACGGTAAAATTAATCGATGTTGGAATATCCGGCATAGCCAGTGTGGCAAGTCGCCATTCTCCGCCTGTAGGTCTTACAACTATCATCAGCCTGTACTGTCCCGCTCTTACAGTTTCGGGTACAAAGCAATTTATTGTAAAAGCGGCTCCTAAAGACCCGGAGTTAAGCGCGCTGCGGTTAGCGGTTCCGATAACCGCGACAATGCCGCCGTTATTGTCTGTTAACGCCGCTCCAACCTGACCGCCGGGGAATTGCTCAGGACCGACATTTCTTGGAGTTGCCGTAACTGTAAATATTTCGTATTGCCGTATGCCGGCTGCACTTGCGCTAAAAGCCGTTAACGCAAGCCCGTAACCGCCTCCGTTAGCAAGCCCTGAGGTAACAGTAACAGGGATGACGTTGGGTACTCCTGCATTTCTATCGGAAACTGAAACGATTTTCCATTGGCCGCCTTCTTCCCTTGTGACAATTCTTAAACTATATTGCCCCGGTCTTACAGTATCAGGCACAATGCAATTCATTGTTATTGTGCGCGACTGATTCGGGTTACGCGAGGCGTAATTTGCGGTTCCGATAACCGCAGCCACAGATTGCGTTGTGTTTGTACCGCCGGTATTTACAAGCGCAACCCCAACCTGGCCGCCTGGAAAATAACCGAAACTTCTTACATTCGCGGTAACTGTAAGTAATTCATTTTGAGCCGCGGTTGCTTTACTGACAGTAAATGATTCTAAACCCATTTCATGGCTGCCGGTACTGCCTTGATCCGGCTTGAAATTAATGATGATATATTGATCATTATAAAAACTCCTTGGGCTGCTCATAGCAGGCGGATTTAAATTTCCAAGAGAATACCATCCATCATCCCGTCCTCCCCATCCCCAGTTGACATGAAACCTGCCTTGATTGTCATATCCGTCTATAATAAAACCATGTATGCTTGCTGGATCCCTTCCCCACATAAATACCGGAAGACCTGCGTCTAACTGCCGCCTTATTATGGATTCCCACTCAGCATCAGTATAAAATCTTCTTTGGAGATATTGAATGCTTCTGTCATATCCGAAAACATTTGTCATTGCTTCCGGAATATTTAAGTTATAGGAACCTCTTGCTGCGCCGATATGCTGTACCAATGTCGCTACAGCGTTTCGCTGCCGTTCGTTGCTGTCTCCGCCGTCACTGCGGTAGCTATTGAGCATATTATTCCAGTCATAGGCAATATTAAAATTTACCGATGGTATGGGAACGTTTAACGTATCACCCTGCAAAACAGCTACAATGCTGGCGCTCTCTCCCTTTCCTCTGGCCGGATGCTGGTGAAACTTCATTAATTGCGCCCATGCAAGGTTCACACAACCGCAAATGCTGGACTGTCCATTAACCATGGGGTACAAATTACTGAACGGGACTCTTTGGTTCCATTTTGTCTGTATCAGCGGTCCTACTGTGCGGTTAGGATTCGGCGTTTCTCTAAGCAGCGCCGCAAGTTCGTCATCTCTGATTACGATTACAACTTCGCCTCTTTCCTGTTGTATGTCGTCTTCGCTTTCTCTTAAAGCAGCGGCATTGGAAGTTACGCTGTAAGTACCGGGAGTTGCATCAGGACGCACTGTAACAGTAACAGGAAACGACGCGTACATTCCATTGAAGCTGACAGTAATTTCCGTACCGCCTTCAATGCCCGAATCAAAGCCGGCGACTCTCAGTTGTGAAGCGGGAATTTCAGCGTCAGGCATGCCTTCCCATGTTCCCATCACCCTGATCCCCGATAACACAGCTTGATCGCCTGCGGTGTAAGAAGTCTTTGACGGCAGTCTTTCAACGCGGATATCAATTAATTCCATTACTTCAGTCTCAAAAGAGCCGCCCGCGACGCCTCCAATACGGACAATTACCGTTTGCGGACCTGCTATATCTTTGTCGTACCGAAGTGATCCCGCGCTTGTCTGCCTGCGGTCTCCGTTTTGGTAGAGGGCAAAGACTTTAACTTCGGAATTACTGATACCCAGAAACTGTCTTGCTTTTTCCGGCCCTTCCAGAGTATTCCATTCCACTTCCGCAATTGTCATAGACGCGCAGGCTGTTATTAAAAACGTAATTAAAATCAGCGTCCATGTTGATTTTAATACATGAGCCCTGGTTACAACGGCATCCATGCCGTTAATCCTTGTAATACCGGTGAAAGTCTTTTTGTTTTTCATATTACCTCACATTTTTTTTCAATATATCGTTTTTATGATGATTTTTACGGATGTATGAAAAAAAAATGCGCGGCCATTTATTAATTCATTTTTGATAAAAAATCATCCAATAAATTCCAATTCAATCTTTCTTTATAAAAGGTAAACAATAATACGGCTTTTTGATAAAACAAATTATCTCTTTTGGCCTTTTCCATAAATTGCCAATTTCTGCTATCTGTTAGAAAAAACGCTATCATTTCTGATCTGTCTTCTTCCTGGCCAAGCGTTGAATAATTATTTAGAAAACCGGCTAAATTTGGATTGTAAGTTATCGCAGTGCCGTCTTCGCCGCCTTGATACGCCAGCTCGCCGCCGCCGCCTCTGCCGTGAAATAATGCGCGCCATCGATCCCAATCATACCTGTAATCTCTCCAAATGTAATATTCAACAAAATGATTAAATTCGTGATGAAATACATGCCTGATATAATCGTCGCTATAATCATCCCTGATGCCCATAAACAATATGCTTTTAAAATTGTCGGGCACAGCTGCTCTGAAAACTCCCTGAAATCTTAAGTTTTTTCCAACGGCGATTGTACGCAAGCCGGTTCTTTCAAAAAAACCGTCCGGATATTTATTCATCTCTTCTATTAATAAATTTGTATAATGCTGCCGTCTTTCTGTTTCCAGCACTTCATAGGCGGCAAGGTTCCATGTATCGGTATATATTTCAAAACTGATTAAATTTCTAAGCTGTTGCTGATTTATTATAGGCGCTGCGGCGGCGGTGATTACCGGCTGCTCTGATTGTTGTCCTGACGGCTGTTTTGACGGCTGCGCCGCACTAATAAAAACGGCGCTTAAGCTGTCGCATCCCGTAAAACAGAGCCCGATTATTACAGTTAATGTAGTAATTCTAAAATATTTTTTTATATACATTTTTAAGATCACATCCCAGGCGTGCCTTCAAACTTAACACGAGCTGAGCCGTTGGTGAATGTTATGGTTAATAAATCATACGCTTTATCAAGCTCCCACATATTTTCATAGTAGAGATCATTTCCGCTTCCGTCCTGTTCCCATATAGTGAAGAACATCCCCATTTGGCCGCTGCCGGTGTAAGGGGCGGAGGTGAACTCGCGGCCTCCTCCGGGACCTTCAATATATTCGCCCATTTCTACAATCCAGACGTTCAAGGTGATCGTGCCGCCTGTTATCACCGCGCTGGTCATGACCCCTTCGTTCCATGGATTAAAACCATCATCGCCCTCAGAGAGTATGCGATCCCCGGCCCGAATCGTTCTGTTGTCTTCTGTGCCTCTGGCGTGAATTCGCATACCGATGTAGTCGTCAAGCCCGGTAATGGTAAGCCCCGGTTTTGATGCCGGTGCTGTGCTTGTTGCGGACGCGGTAGTTCTTGTTGCGCCTAAACCGCTTAAAATTTCGCAGGCTGTCACTGCCAATACGGATATCACAATAATTGCGATAATTGCAATGTGGCGCATTGCTTCGCCTTTTTTTAGTGCGTTTTTCATTAAAAATCCCTTTTTTCTTTTATTATGTATCATTAAACCAGTTTTTTAAAGGAATGTGTATGTTGTTTTGCTCATAATACTTATTAGTATCTTTACTTTTAGAAACTTTGAATCGTTCCTTTGATTGATCGAGGAGAGAATCGAACTCCCGACCAGTTGCTTAGAAGGCAACTGCTCTATCCACTGAGCTACTCGACCATATTCTGATTATATTAATTCACAAGAGTTTTTACAACACTCACGGCGGTTTAGAGACAATGACACCGAAGCGTACAATGCCCGTAAACCGCCGCGATAAATAGCTTCACCGAAGGTGAAACACTTAAGCGAAGTTCCGCGCTTATAAGCTAATCATTGTAAGAACCATCGCGAAAAGGGCGACAGGTTCTGAAATACCGATAACGCTGATGTACTGCGCGAAACCTTTTCCTGTTTCTGCAAGGGCGTCGCAGGCGCATGCTCCGGCTTTTCCCTGAACCCATGCTGTAAATCCGATGGCTAACCCTGAAGCAACGGAGAACGCTAAATAAAGCAAACCGTTTTCAGGAGATGCCAATGCCGCCGCTTTTATTTGACCTAACAGAATAAACGCGTAAAATGTCTGTGTCAGCGGGAATCCTGCAAAAACCAGCATCGTCATCGGAGCGGCTTTGTTGGAAATAAAACATTTTTTCCACGCGCCGATTGCCGCGTTAGCGCAGCATCCAATACCCAGGGCTGAACCGCAGGCCGCTATACCAAGAACAAGACCAGCTCCTAATAATCCAAAATTCATACTTCACTCCTTCAAGGTTTATTTTATTATTTTTTCCCTAAACGGCATATAAGAAATACCCGACCAGGTAAGGCCTACATGCCCGGAAAATTCCAGTGTGTTAAGACGCACTCCGTGAACAAGAACGGAAAGTACGTTAAGTACCATAATCAAACCATGTCCGAATACCAAAAGAATTATCCCCATAAATATAAGGAAATTGCCAAGTAACGGACCTGCCAGCTGATTTACAGTCGCGGCGATCGCCGCGCCCGCAAGACCTACAGCCCAAAGCCTGATATATGACATTATATCAGAGAATATACTTACTACTCCCAGTATAACCGACATTATATTCGATAAACTCGATTTAATCGCCTGACCCATGCCTGTTACATATGATCCGAACAGGAAGTTTAAAAACCAGCCGCACGCAATCACGGGAATTGTGAAAGGCATCAGCGGAATAACGCGGGTTTCGTTGCTTACAATAAGCATTAAAACAACATTGTACATTCCCGCAAGCATGGCAATAGACCCGAGTTCTCCGAGAATTCTGGCTGATTTACAGCGGAACATATTTATAACATGCGCGACCGACAAGTGAATAAGCCCCAGCGAGAAACAGAGAATCTGAAGATTTTGATTTACAACATCTTTACTGGACTTTGCTTCAGATATATATGAAAGCGAAATATCTTTTAAGAACTTTGGAACAGATTCAAGCGGGACGCCAAACCATGAGCAAATTAAAGTTCCCCACGCCATATTACATATTCCAAGAAGCAAAAGCATCGCAAGGGCGACAGGAGGCTTTTGTTTCTTTGAACCCGCGACAATAATGCCTATAAGACCTGTTAAGGTAAGAAGAAACCCGTATCCCGCGTCGCCGTAGATCATTCCAAAGAAAATACAGAAGAAGAAAAGGAAGAAAGGCGATATATCGTATTCATGATAACCCGGCCTTATCTCAAGGAATCCTGTTATCGGGGAGAGCAGATTAACAAACCTGTTGTTCTTTAGTTTTGTCGGCACTTTTTCGTCTGTTTTATCAGGTTGCTGCGCAGACAATGCCCAGTTGTTTTCCGCGACAAGTTTTTTTAGATTGCCGAGATCTTCGTCAGGAACATAACCTGTAAGCCAGCAAAGACCCGTATCTTCTGGAATATCCGTAACTTTTTGCATCCCGGCGACAGCGGTTTCAAATTCCAGTTCGTATAAAACCTTTGCCATATCCTTGTTTAAAGCCGGTCTGCGGTCCGCAAAACTTTTTAATTTATTCTCAACTTCTGCAAGCGATGTTTTAATGCTTTCCATTTCATTTTGCAAAACAGAAAGTGATTTTTCAGGGATCGCAAAAGGAGCGATGTCTGGCAGTTTCTTTTCAAATACCACAAGGCGTGTAATTATTTTTTCGCTTTTAACTTTTATAAAACTAATTTCGGGATTCGGTTCTATCTTCGCAAAATCGTCAGTAGTCATCTCGTATAAAAAGATCGGCATCTTCTTGTCTATATCGTTAATAATTTCGGGATCAAAATCACCCCAGCCTTCAAGCCTTGATATCTCGCGTTTAAGAATCGATTCTTTTTCCCTTAACGCTTTTCTGGTATCGCCGAAACCAAGCATCAGATCGGGAAGGAAAGGCCTAACAGGAGCGCGCACAGCGTCAATTGAATACGGCGCTTCAACATCGGTTCCGAAAACGTCAGTTGCGCGGCGTCCTCTGTGCATTCCAACGGGCTTTGCTCTTCGTTCCCATGCCGGCCGTGTGTCGTTAGGATCAACCGGCAATTTTTTCTTCTTTGGCGGTTTGTAATCCTGAATAAGACCGATAGCGTTTTCAACTTTTGCCTTGTTTTTTAATGCGCTGGAATTTATATCTACAGGGGCGTTCCTTCTTTCAAGATGAACAACGCCTATTGTGCGGAGTTTTTTAATTGATTCGTCACGGAGTTTTTCATGTACAACAATGCACACTTTCTTCATAGGTAAAATCATTACTTACCTGCCTTTTCAAATGCGCTTTTTGCGATTTTTCCGCGTACAACAGCGGCAGTCTGCTGGTCTCCAAGGTAAACCTGGATTTTTTTTATGTTATCCCTTGCCTCAGGAATTTTAATTTTTTCAAATAAATTTACGCGCTGCGTTGTCGTGCGCAATTCCAGATCAAGGAGTCTTTTTTGCTCCTGCACAACATCGGCTTCCAGTTTTAAAAGCAGGGCTTTTTTCATACACTCAACGGCTTTGTCAATCCACAGCGGAGTGCTCATAAGATCATAATGGGCGATCACAAAATCCGCGCCGTCAAATGTAGGAATCGCGACGCCCGCGATATTCCCGCTACCCTTTCTTATGCCCGTAACTTTTAATATGTCGCTCGTGAATACCCCTGTTTCCCCGAAAACCGCTATCCATTCTTTAAATGATTCGTCAAGCTGCTTTAGCTCAATAAGAAGTTCCTTAAGCCGCGTATCCGTTATGCGAATTTCACCCTGCAGCTGCTGTTTCTTGAGCATAAGAGTCGGAAGGTATCTCTTGTACATTTTAAGAGAATCTTTTTGTTTTTTAAGCTCGTTCTTTGTGAGCCTTATTTTTGCCATTTATCCGATTCTCTCTCTCATGCTCTCTGGCCAGAATTTATTAATAAGTTCGGTGCGAAGACCGGTTTCTTCAGGATTAAAACAGCTCGCAAGAATATTCCAGCCAAGGTCAAGCGCTTTTTCAAGCGGAATGTTAACTGAAAGATCCATCATTCTTGTTTCAAACTGATCGCCATATTTTAAGAGTTTTTCGTCCCAGCGCGTCATGATAAAGCCCATCGCCTTTTTTTCCATTGTGTCCCTGTAAGCCGAATAAAGTTTGATCATGCCGTCCATTAACGCGCGGTGGTCTTCGCGTGTTTTTCCGTTAACCTGCTGTTTAAGGCGCGAAAGAGAGCCAAACGGCTCGATGCGTCCGTTCTTAAGATAATACTGGCCTTCTGTGATGTAACCTGTGTTATCGGGAACAGGGTGCGTAACATCATCGCCGGGCATTGTCGTAACGCCAAGAACGGTGATTGATCCCGCTGTTTCAAAGTCGACCGCTTTTTCATAACGGCTCGCAAGCTGGCTGTAAAGGTCGCCCGGATAACCGCGGTTAGACGGAACCTGTTCCTGAATGATCGATATTTCCTTCATCGCGTCTGCAAAGTTTGTCATATCTGTAAGAAGAACAAGAACGTCTTTTCCTTTTAAGGCGAACTGCTCGGCGACTGCCAATGACATATCGGGAATCATAAGACATTCAACTGTGGGATCGCTTGCAGTGTGAATAAACATTACGGTTCTGGCGAGCGCTCCGCCTGATTCAAGCGTATCTTTAAAATTAAGATAATCGTCGTATTTAAGACCCATTCCGCCGAGAACGATTACATCAACTTCCGCCTGCATCGCGATACGCGCAAGCAGTTCGTTGTACGGCTCGCCGGATACGGAGAAAATCGGAAGCTTCTGGGAAACAACCAGCGTATTAAAAAGATCGATCATGGGGATTCCGGTGCGGATCATGTTGCGCGGAATAATTCTCTGCGAAGGATTGACTGAAGGTCCGCCGATTGGAATTTTATTCTCGTGAAGCTCGGGCCCGTTATCGCGCGGTTTTCCCGATCCTGTAAAAACGCGTCCCATTAAACTGTCGGAAAACGGAACCTGCATCGGGCGTCCCAAAAAGCGCACAGTATCTCCCGTTGAAATACCCCTTCCGCCCGCGAATACCTGAAGCGAAACAATGTCGCCGTGCAAACGGTTTACTTCCGCAAGCGACGTGCCGAATACAGTATCGACTTCCGCAAGGTCTCCGTAACGGATGCCGTCCGCTTTGACCGTTATAACGCTTCCTGTAATTGATTCAATTTTGCTGTATACTTTATTCATATAAACCTCATTCCGTTAGACAAGTACTTTTTCAGCTGCCTTATCAAGGCCTTTCGATTGGCTCTTTACAGATTTTTCGATTTCTGCTTCGAGACTGTCAAATCTTTCGCTCTTCCACGCGCTGCCGTTATAATCAAGGAATTTCTGTCTTAACTTGTTAAACCAGTTGCGCGCTTCGTTTTTATCTGTGAAAGTAAACTGGGACGCAAGAATCACAAGCAGTTTTGTAAACACATATATCTGGCGCTCAGGTTTTACCGCGGCGTCTACAGCGTCGAAAGAGTTCTGCTGGAAGTAAACAGAGTCGACAAGATCACCTTTTAAGAAAATGATGTAATCTTCCATGCTTGTGCCTTCTTCGCCGACGACCTTCATCATCTGTTCAACTTCAGAGCTCCGGCGCATAAATCCGTGCGCGTAACCTACCTTCTCGCCGTCAATGATTCCTTTATACTTTGACCATGAATCAAGCGGATGAATCGCGGGGAACTTGCGCGCGTCTGATCTTTCGCGCGAAAGACCGTGGAACGCGCCGACTACTTTTAACGTCGCCTGTGTAACAGGTTCTTCAAAGTTACCGCCCGCAGGGCTAACTGTTCCGCCGATTGTAACAGAGCCGTGGCTTCCGTCGCGCAGGCGGACAATACCGGCCCTTTCATAGAAACTCGCGATTGTCGATTCCATATACGCCGGGAACGCTTCTTCTCCCGGTATTTCTTCAAGGCGGCCTGACATTTCGCGCATCGCCTGCGCCCAGCGGCTTGTCGAGTCCGCAAGAAGAAGAACATTAAGCCCCATCTGCCTGTAATATTCGGCGAGCGTTACAGCGGTGTAAACCGAAGCTTCGCGCGCGGCGACAGGCATCGATGAAGTGTTACAAATTATGATTGTTCTTTCCATAAGCGAACGGCCTGTTTTTTCGTCCGTCAGCTCGGGGAATTCTTTTAAGGTTTCTACAACTTCGCCCGCGCGCTCGCCGCAGGCTGCTACAATTACTATGTCGACGTCAGCGAAACGGCTTGTTATCTGCTGAAGGACTGTCTTTCCCGCGCCGAAAGGACCGGGAATACAGTAAGTTCCGCCGCGGGCGACGGGGAAGAACGTGTCGATAAGACGGACGCGGGTGACCATCGGATCTGCTGGTTTAAGACGTTCTTCAAAACAATCTATCGCTCTTTTTACAGGCCACTTAAAACTTAAAGTTACAGGAATATTGTTTCCTTTTTCATCTTTAAGTTCCGCGATAGTTTCGCGGATATTGTACGAACCCGCGTTTTTTACCCAGTTAACGGTGTAGTTTCCGTACAAATTAAACGGAACCATAATTCTGTGCGTAAACGAGCCTTCGGGAACTGTGCCAAGAGTGTCCGCCCGCTCGACTTTATCGCCCGCTTTTACAGACGGCGTAAATTGCCAGCTTGTGTTCACAGACAGCGCGTCAAGGTATACGCCCCTTTCAAGGAAGAAACCGGCTGCCTGCGCAAGCTGCGGAAGCGGGTTTTGAAGACCGTCATAAACCTGGCCTAACAACCCCGGGCCAAGCTCGACAGATAACATGTCGCCGGTAAACTCGACATCATCCCCGATTGAAATACCCTTGGTAATTTCAAAGACCTGAAGCTGGCTTATATCGCCGCGGATACGGATAACTTCGCTTTTCAGGCGCGTATCCGCCACTTTGACATAACCTACTTCATTCATGGAGACAATTCCGTCAAAACGTACGCTAACCATATTGCCGTTAACGGCTGTAACTTTTCCTTTTGTTCCGATCATTGCTGAACCCCCAACGAAGTTTCCTGTGCGCTTTCATAATTATTAATAATGGTAGCGTACAGTGATTTATATTCAGTAAATCCTTTATCTGCATCGAAGGCCTGACGCCTTTCCAGCAAAAGCAGTTTCAGATAATACGCGAAAATATTATTCCTGTGAAAATAAACGCTGCCCACAAGGCTGTTAACCGCGCGCCACCTTGCCTTATCAAGACCGATTTCGGCTTCCAGCGGCGAATATTCGTCTATCGCTTTGGCGGCTGCGGCGGCAGGTTCCACGCTGTATACAGGCGATTCCGCCGGTATGTCACGTTTCAATTTAATCGCGCGCTGTTTAGCAAGGTTAAGAATTAATGTATGTTCCCACTCGCGCCATTGATCGATGAAGTCGCTGCCTGTAGTTTTGCTTACTTCATCCGATGAAAAATCAATTTTATCGCTGTTTAACGAAAGGCAATCCATAAACGCGGCGTCTTTTTCTTCCATGAGAGACTTTGCCATATCCTTGAATGCCTGCGAACTCATAGGCGGTTTTTGTTCATATAAGAGACATGGAAGCTGCGCAACAAGATAATAATATGCCACCTTTTACATTCCTTTAACAGAATCTTTAAGGATGCCGGCCAGTTTCGGATTTAAAAATGAACACAAAAGCCCCGCGACCGCTTCCGCTGAAAAATCATAAAAGGCGGAACCTTCTTTATTTGAAATGCGGAAACCCGATGTTAATTTCCGGTTGGATTTTAATTCAACGCCTTTAGAAAGAACATTCGCAAGCCTTTCATTAAAAAAGCCATGAAGCCTTGAAAGTTCATTTTCTGGGAGTAAAACGGAAAGGTTGTCGCTGCCCTTCTCCGCCCACGACGTAATTATCTGCGGAAGCACGGATTTAAGAACATCATCATTGTAATTGCCGGAGACATTGTCCGTAACCACTTTATTTAACAAGCCTTGAATTTCATCCTTGAACGCCAGAACAAGATTGCGGGAAGCCTGTTCAAGCGCCGCAACTCCCGCTCTTTCGGTATTCTGCGCTTCCTGCTTCGCCTTCCTGATTATATCGTCAGCTTCTTTTTTTGCGCTTTCAAGCATTCTGCGCGAATCAATTTCAGCTTCCGCTTTTATTCTATTCCCTTCTTCCGACGCGACTTTAATGCCGTCTTTCTTTATTTTATCAATAAGTTCCTGAACCTGAATTTCCATTGTCTCTCCCTTTTTATTGAATCAATAAGTGAATATAAGTGATTATATAATGACCCGTGAAATTTGGCAACAAATTTTTTATAATTTTTTTAAAAGGAATTCCACTACTGGGTGCATAAATGCATAAGCTGGATAAAGTAATTTATCTTCTTGAAGTTCCCTACCATCCTTTGCGGTATAGGCTCTTTTGACGCAAGATTCACTTCTCTCCAGTTAATAAGCAGTTCCGGGTGTTTTTTCTGAATATCTTCTATAAGGTTCTTAAGCTGTTTACCTATTACAATCAGCGCCTGAACGGCTTCGTTTATTATTTCCAGCGCCTCACTATTGTTTTTTCCTACTATACTATTGATATAGCGCGCCTGTGTCGGGTCGCGGTCTACCCTCATCATTGCCGCGCGAAGACGCGAGCCGTCAGCGCCGTCTTCCGATAAAACGACGTCCAAATCGCTGATACCGACAGGCGTATCCAGAAGAACATGAAGCGATTCGCTCATTTCCCTTGACATTGTATTGTTAGTCCATTGGCCGCGGATTAAAAGAATATCGCAAAGTTCCCTGATTTCCTTTAAAACATAATCGTCCATAAAGGCTTTAAGATAATTCAAGCCTTCGGCGTACACATAGTAGTCAACTCTTTTTTTGCGAAGCGCTTCGCTTAACTGGACATTGTAATACTCAAGCCTTGTTAAATCCGCGGATTCAAAAATCTGCTTGGTAAGCGCGTTTATCTGGCTGTTTTTCTTGGCATTATTGATTTTGTTGATATAACCGTAGGCCTCCGCCTTTTTCGTTTCCAGCCAGGCTTCGCCGACAGTCTCGTTAATTACCGAATGTTTCCACTGCCATAACGGGTTTCTAAGGGTGTACTGCACCATTAATTCAAGTATTTTTGACGTGTGAATTTCGCGCAAAGTCGTTATCATTTTGATAAAATGCCCGGTGTTTACCAGTTCCTGGCCTTCGATTGACTTTAAAAGCTCTAAAAGGCTTGCCCAGTCATCTTCGGGTTTTAGAGCCTGCGTTACAGTTAAAAAATCGCCGATTTGGTCGATTATAAGGACAGCTTTAATAGCCTGAAATTTCGGCTCCACAATAAAGCTGCCGTCGGCAAAATGCGGATCAAATTTCTTGAAAAATCCGGCAAAATTGTATTTTACAAACTGATTCAAAGTACCAGCCATTTCATAGCGGTGGTTTACATTCTTGATATGGGTATAATCAAATTGGGCGGTTAATAGATCAATATCAGCTTGTATGGAAGAAATAAGCTGTTCTCCCGTTACAGTTTTTATTTTTTCGTCGAGAACTGCGGGGTTTAACCTTGTTATCGTTTCTTTTATTTTTTCGTCTATGCATGATTCCACTGTCATGTGTTTAAATTGAGCCATTTTTCTTTCGTCTTTCATGAAAATCTTAATCGGATAGATGGCTTTATATACTGAAAACAGAAAAGACATGAATGAAGGGTCTGTTTCTTCGGATTTTACACGGAAAAATTTTGTAAATTTGTTTTGACTAAGCTCTTTTGCGGTAGCTTTAAGCATATTTTGCTTGTCATCAGTCGTGCCGTCGCCTGAAAAGAACGAAAAGACTTTATCCATGAGATCTTCTGCCATTTTATGCTCCTAATTAATTTTAATATAAGTAATAATAATTCGCAAGTATGGAATTTATCTTGTTAATAAATTAAAATTTAAAGGAATCATGGAATTAAAGGCAAAGTATGATAAAATATGCTAACTATTTGATAAAGTCCGGCAGCCGGACTTTTTGGCCCATATTTACAATAATTATTTTAGCGGCGTTAAGTTTTTTAAACTGCGAAAGTGCGCCGGATTTAATTGATTCGCAGGAAAAAATTGAAAAGGAAATTCTTCCGTCAATCACGATAATTAATAACACAGGAACCACAATCTGGCTTGTACATATAAGCGAAACAACAGCCGATAACTGGGGCGATGACAGGCTTGCGCCGGATCAGATTATCAGAAACAGCGAAAACGCAGCAATACAGCTTGATCTTCCCTTAAGCGTAGCCAGCGCATATGACATAAGGGTAATTGATTACAGCGGAAACGCATACACAAAACGGAACCAGAAAATCTCCGATAACGGCAGGATTTTATTTAACGCTTCCGATTTCAGCGACGGGCCCCCGATAATTATTACCAATAACACAGGAGTTACAATCTGGTATGTGTATATCACAGAGACAACATCGCCTTTTTGGGGCAAGGACAGGCTTTACTCCGATGAAACAATTCTAGCAGGCGAATCCGTTGTAATCAGGCTGCCGTATAACATAAATGAAGTTAACAGATACGATATTATGCTGGTTGAAGCGCACAGCCGCAGCGCGTATGTAAAGACGAATGTGCCTGTTTCTTCGTACGCGACTGTCAGATTTTCGGTAAATGATATTAAAGCTGAACCGCAGTAATTAATTTTTGCAGTAAACTTTCCTTTAATTTATCAAGACCGGTTCCGTTTTTAACAGAGACCGGAATGCTTCCCGGAAAGCGGTTTTGCAATTCTTCTTTATATGTTATTTCACATTCTTCGTTTGTTTTTTGGCCGGAAGGGAGCCTGTCAATCTTGTTTAATAAAGTGATCACGGGTATGTCCTGCGCTCCAAGCTCCCTTAGAACTTCGACGGTTGTTTCGTAATTGTTTTCTATGTCTGGTTCCGACGCGTCAAGAATGTGGATTAAAATGTCAGCTAACGCAGCTTCTTCAAGCGTTGATCTGAATGCCCTGATCAGGGAATGGGGAAGGTTTCGGATAAAACCGACAGTATCCGCAAGAAGGACTGATTTTTCCCTGGATAATTCATAACGGCGCGTAACGGAATCCAGAGTGCAGAAAAGCTTGTCTTCCGCTTCGACATCCGCGCCTGTCAGCGCGTTAAGAAGGCTTGATTTTCCGGCGTTCGTATAACCGACAATCGCGCAAACCGGAATATTGCTTTTTTGCCTTTGGCGTCTTTGAGTGCTGCGCTGCTCCCTGATTTTTTCGATGTCTTTTTCCAGAAGATGAATCCGTGTTTCAATTTTTCTGCGATCGCTTTCCAGCTTTGTTTCTCCCGATCCTTTTGTTCCGTAACGTCCGCCGCGCTGACGCGAAAGATCGATGTATTTATGCGTCAGCCTTGGCAGAAAGTAGGTTAGCTCGGCAAGTTTCACCTGCAGTTCGGCTTCTTTTGTGTTTGCTCTGTCTGCGAAAATGCGGATAATAAGTTCCTGCCTGTCAAGCACAGGAATTCCGGTCAATTCTTCCCAGTTCCTCTGCTGTGACGGGTTAAGGCTTTCTTGTTTTATTTTGTCTGCGGTTTTTTGCGGGTTCCAGTCGATGATTATAAGGTCTGCGTTTAATTCAGCGGCTTTTTGCGAAAGGCTTTCTGCCTTCCCGCTTCCTATGCCAAACTTTGAACTTTTTTCCCTTACGCGGATTTTTTCATGGGCGGCGATAACAAGACCAAGGCTTAGAGATAGCCCCTGCAGTTCACGGCATACAGATTCGTCATTAACGGCGCCTGTAACAATGCTGACAAGAAAAGCTTTTTTCGGCTGCTCCTTAACTTCGTAGAGTTTTGACATAAAGGCATTATAGCATAATTAAAAATACACGCCGAACTCTGCGGCTTTTTGTTTTGCCTGAGGCGTAAGTCTTCCAAGGTTATTTATCCGCGTTGTGTCGGACGGATGCGTGCTTAGAATCTCGGGCGTTCCGCCGCCGCCTAAGGCAGACATGCGCTGCCAGAACGGGACGCTTTCGTCGGGATTGTAGCCTGCTATTGCCATCAATATAAGGCCATAATGATCTGCTTCGCTTTCGTGGCTTCTGCTGAAAGGAAGCGCGCCGCCGACATTGGAACCGATTCCGTAAGCCAGCATTACTAGCTCCTGCGCTTCAGAAGACATGCCTGCTGTAAAAATAGTAACTCCAAGCGCTCCGAGCTGCTGTAAAATATTTCCGCTCATACGCTGCTGCCCGTGATTTAAAATGGCGTGGGCAATTTCGTGGCCCATGATTACCGCGACTCCCGCTTCGGTCTGCGCTATTGGCAGAATCCCGGTATAAAAAACTACCTTGCCGCCCGGCATACACCACGCGTTAATTGTATCATCCTGAACAAGATTAAATTCCCATTGATAATCGCTTAGATAATTAGGCTGTCCTTCGGAGGCAAGCAGTTTTTCCGCCGCTCTTACAATGTTTCTTCCTACACGTTCAATCATTTGCGCTTCTTCAGTGCCTTTAACAACATTATTTTCGTTTAAAAAATCGCCGTACTGCGTGAAAGACATAGTAAAAAGCTCGTTATTGCTGATAAAAGCCATAGTGCTTTTTCCGGTAAACGGATTTGTCACGCAGCCGCAAAAAAGAAAAATTATTATTAATAAAGCGAAAGCAAACTTTTTCATATTGGATTATTATACGGCATGATTTTTAGTTTTACAACACGGGAGCAGTGACACTTTTTCACAAAACATTGACATTTAATAAATAAATGGTATATTGTCTTTAATATGATACAAACATGGAAAAAAGACCGCAATTCCTGCGATTTTAACTGCGCGTTAAATTCGCAAATGTACTTTACCCCCAACGATCCCGGGCGCGCCGCTCACGCTAAAGCGTTCTCGACATTATTCATCTTGTTAGCCCTTTTCGTGCGCCACGCTATGCTAATTAAGTCATCCACACCGCTTAACGCGGTGCTGTTAACGAGCGCCCCCCCCCCCCGCTACATATAGCGTAGTTTCTAGTTTTTTTCGTAAAACCACGCCATATATAGCGTACCCAGATAATAATTTATTAATAAATTTTTTTCCTCAATGGATATACGCATGAAATACAGAAAAATCTATGATTTCGCGATAACGATTTTAATTATTCCTCTCTGGCTTGGATTAATAACAGACATTATAAAACAAATCCCCTAGCTTAATTATACTGCTTTTGGAATTACATCGCTGATATTGCTGATTATGGCTGTACCTGCCGCGGGAGAGTTTATAAGAATATTAGACAGTATATATAAATTCCATTGCCGCAGAATGGACAGGCTTGTTCAAAAAACCAGAAAGAAATTACAAAAAACAATCTCCAAAACCAGAAACATAAGCGTTAGAAATTACGCATTTGACAGATTACGCGAAGTATGCTCGCCGGAAATTTATATTAATACTCTGAATGATATGGAGACAAAAGAAAGAAAGAGCGATGTTAAAGAAATATTGATTATGCGTAAAGTACAGGCAGAAAAAGAATTAATGCAAAATAAATTAACAGGAGGTGAAAAATGAAAAGTAAATTATTATCAGCGGCATTACTTATGTGTATGTTCATGGCATTTACAACTTGCCGGACATTACCGGAAAACAATGATCCCTTGAAGGAATTAACAAGAAACGGTTATTTCACCCTGAAGGAATCTAATGAAAGCGGAATATACGGTCCTGTATACATATTCCCTGAACGGCACAATTCCCGGTTAATACAGGCGCAAATCGCATACGCTTTGGATGTTCTGCGCGAGCAAAAAAACATTAACAGCATTGCACTTGAAGGTATGTACATAGATGAGATTATGACATCTGAAAAATTATCGTATGAATCAGATATTGAAAAATATACTGTATTGCTGTCGCTGTTTGAACGCGGTGATATAAAAGCTCCTGAATTGATGTACCTTGCAAAAGACAGTTATGTGTTTGGAATAGAAAATGAAAGCGAACACAGCGTAAAACCGCCCAGTGAAGACGCTTATTATGCATTGGATAATTATTTATTATTAAGCATTTTGCCTGATCGCGGAAGGAATTTATGGATGTCTATTACTGATGAAATGCTTGATGCGATTGAAAATGAAGAAGAATTTCTTGAGTTTCTTGATATATACAACCCTTGGGCGAAGGAAACATATGAAATCATTTATTTTGGCAAATCTATTATAGAAATTAACAGCCGCTTAAAAGAGCTTAATGAAAAAATCACACCTGTCAATTATTTATTAGATGATGAATTTATAATAGATTTCGAACAAATTCTGAATTTTTATAATGCGGTGCATCAGCGCAGTCTGACAATGGCAGATAGTGTATACAGTGTTCTACAAAATAAAAATGAGCCTTTAGCGATGATTATCGGAGCAAATCATACAAAGGAAATTATAGAACAGTTTGACAAAAACAAGATCAATTACTATGTGCTGGAACCGCGAAGCTTGGATGACTACGATATTTGGTCTGATTTATCAGACTATAAATATGAGCAGAGAAATGAAGGATTACCACCCTTTGAAAACGCGGAGATTGCGCGATTTTTTTACAGTGAATGGAATTCCCGTCCTGTTATTAGCAAAGAATGGTTTAAAAAAGAAGAAAGTTTTGGATTTCTTGCTGAAAAAACGATTCATCTTGTTCTTACCGGACAAGGAACAGGTTCTTTGGAAAGCAACGGGCTAAAAATTGTACAGGATAATTTAAACATTTCAAGCCCTGATGACATTAAGTTTTGCGTGGAAAATGAAAAGGGAGAACGGCTGTTTGCGCGGGCTCTGTTAAACCCGAATATGCAGCAATTTGAAAGCTTCAGAAAAGCGCTTCAGGAAATAATAAACAGGCAGTACCGGATTGATGATAATAATCCGCCTGTTGAGGAAAGAATAAAAGCGTTTAGCGGCATTATAGAAACATTTAATATGGGCACGTACACGGTTTTTATTAGCCCGACAGAAGATGTCTTGAATTTTAATCCTGCGACACTTTGGTAAAAAAAAGGAGAAAAAAATGAAAAAGAGAAAAAATTGGAAACCATTAGCCGCATTTATTGTGATAATGGTTATAACGGCACTTTGTTTTACAGGTTGTGAAAATGATGATCCTCTGCAACAAGCTGACCCGATTACGGTTACGCAGAATGTGACGGCGAGTTTTCCTTCGTTCTCCGCTGGTAATACCTTTAATCTTACTCCCACATATACACCTAACGGCGGTTGGGGAGAGCATTTTTCAGACGCTGATAAAGCAGGTATTGCATATACTATAAATGTGACAGGGCCAAATAATTTTAACTATACCTATAACAGTGGAACAGGATTTACTATAAATAACGCTGACAATGGTGGATATCCGCCATTTAATACATATATTTTTACACAGACTTTTAAGATAGGCACTATAGTAATCGGCAGTCAGGTTATAAAAGTAGCTACGTCTCTATCTGGTTTCTCTGTACTAAGAAATGCTGAGGATATTGAATTAAATGCAATTCCTTCTGTGTCTTTAACACTTAGCAAACAAGTACAACCGTAGGAGCGCTAGGGTGACAGGTACTCTTTTTGTCTGGTGTCGTTAGGTGACATGGTACGCTATGGGTAGCGTGGCGGGTCGCGAAAAAGGTAGCTGCTACCAGATGGTCGCGCGAGGGTAGCAAACGCTCAAAAATGCACTGCAAAAGCAGTGCGGATAAATTAATGAAGCATAGCGTGGCGCAAAATAAAAGTCAACGAGATGAGCTATGCGCGTCGAACCTCTGGTTCGCGGCTTTAGCCTGAGCAGCGCGCCCAAATTTTCGCGAACCGCAGGTTCGAAGTGTCGTTAGGGTGTTAAGCGACACCATATATAGCGTGGTAGGCCGCGCAGGAGGTAGCTGCTACTGTTTTGGGAGAAAAGGTAGCTGCTACTGTTTTGGCGTAAAAGGTAGCTGCTACTGTTTTGGAGTAAGCGTTGAATGAGACAAAAATTATACAGAAAATCCTTACCATTATTAACCGCAGGCGTTATGTGCTTTTTCTTGTTCTTGCTTTCGCCGCGGGATGTTTATGCGCAGGGATTTTCTTTATTGGACAGCGATCTTACACTGTTGGAGAACTTGATCAACGATACAATAGTCACGCCCATTTATACACGCGCATGCGTGTAGATGAAAAATTTAACATGGCGTGGCGCACGATGAATACCAACAAGATAGATGATGCGCGAGAGATTTATCTCGAGCAGCGCGCCGCGCAATCGCAATTATCGGCGAAATACGAGAAAAGCTCAAAGTTCTGGAAGACTTTTACAATAATAGCGGTTCCGGTAACGGCTCTCATTAGCGGCGGCATTGTGTGGGCGTTGATGAAGTGAAAAGGCGCTACCGAATTACATTGTCAAAATGTTGATCGTTACCCTATGATATTTGACAATAGTATTAAATAATAGTACTATTATTATGTGAGTTCAAAGCATAAGAAGGTCATGGACTTAATTTTCAAAAATCCGGTACAGTCAGGTATTCCATGGACAGATATTGAAGCGCTTTTTAAAGCTTTGGGGGGAGAATTATATGAAGGTTCAGGTTCAAGGGTTAGGGTTAAATTGAATGGGAGAAAAGCGGTTTTTCACCGTCCGCATCCTCAAAAAACAACTGATAAAGGAGCGGTAAATTCTGTCAGAAGATTTCTTGAAAACGCGGGGTATAACAATTATGGAATATAAAGGATATTTAGGAACAGTTGAATATGATGAACATGCAAAAATTTTTCACGGAGACATCATCAATACAAGGGATGTTATTACTTTTCAGGGTACAACTGTTAAAGAGATAGAAAAAGCTTTTAAGGACTCCGTTGATGATTATATTTCCTGGTGTAAAGAGGAAGGTGTGGAACCAGAAAAACCATATTCAGGTAAATTTAATGTACGTCTGTCTCCCGAACTGCACAGGCGGATTGCTATATTAGCCAAAAAAAAACATATATCACTTAACAGTTTTGTAGAAAAAGCTTTAACCAATGAGCTTGCATTGACGCGCGAAGCTTTTTAATTTTTACATGGCGAAGCATGTGAAAATTCCGGGAAAATGTCAGCCAAAAAAGTGTTCATATTAAACAGCAGGCACAGGCTTGGCTACCAGTCCCCGATAAATAAAATTTCAGGCTCCAGTATAAGGCCTGTCGCCGATTTTACCTTTGCGGCGGTTTCTTCGGTAAGCGCGCGGATATCTGAGGCGGACGCGTTTTCGGCGTTAATAATAAAATTGCCGTGAAACGCGGCTATCTGCGCTCCGCCTTTTTTTAAGCCTTTTAAGCCGCATTCGTCAATAATCTGCCCTGCAGGCTTTCCGTGTTCGCGGCTGTTTTTAAAAACCGATCCCGCGCTTGGAAAAAGATAATGGCCTTTTTCTTTTCTGTCATTTTTGTATTTGTCTATACTGTTATAAATTATATTTTTATCGCCTTTTTTTGTTTTAAAAGCGGCGTTTAATATTATGCAGTCCATTTTTTGAAATGGGCTTTGTTTATAGCCAAAACCTTCGCTATTTTTATTTTCCATTTTTGTTACATAATATCCCGGTTCCGCACACGCTGAATTATCCGCTGCGCGCCCGCCGCTTGTAATAATTTCTACCCAATCAAGGACATCAGATATTTCGCTGCCGTAACAGCGGGCGTTCATCCAGACGGCGCCCCCGATTGTGCCTGGCATCCCGGCGAGAAACTCAAGACCTTCAAGAGCGTTTTCCGCGGCGGCGTTTACAGCGTCATCAATTTTTGTCCCGCTTTTAAAAATAATAATTTCTTCATTAAATATAAAAGTCTGCGCGCTGTCTTTCCACGCGCTCATGTCAAGAACAATTCCGCGAATGCCTTTATCGCTTACTACAATATTCGCGCCGCCGCCAAGAATAAAAACTGGCACTTTTTTAATTTTCGCGCTTTTTAATAAATCGCAGCAAAACGCGGGGAAGCCTTCGCCGTATCCGTATTGAATCAGACAGTCAGCAGGGCCACCGGCTTTAAATGTGGTATGATCCTTCATGGGTTCGTTATAACGGATTTCTATTTTACAGGGATTATTTTTTAAACATTCATCAATAACTTTCAGGATAATATTAATTTCCATCACTTTTTAATCCGCACAGCTTAATCATTTGTTATAGAAATTCCAAGTTTACCGGCAGTGCGCAGGGCTCTTTGCTTGATTGTCTCGTTCCTGTCGCCCGCAAGAGCGATTATTTCTTCCCTTAACCCTGTAAGACCGTTGTTAGCTGCCATGTCAAGCCCGTATAATTTTTCTATCAATGTGCCGTTACGCATAAAGTTATGTGCAACTCTCTGGACTTCCGCTGTATCGCCCTGCACCACCGCTTCGCCTACTGATTTTAAAATGCCGTTGTATAAACTGGTCTGGTTTTTTACCCTGGCTTCCTCAAGCTCTACTGTGATCCTTGTAAAATAGGCGGAGCCGCTTCCTTTCATCAGCATTTCAGAGGAAAGGATTCGCACGCGGTCGGGATTTGTGCGCGTAAAGAAAAGGCTTTCAAGCGCTTCAAGCGCTTCGGAGTTGGCGATAGCTCCAAGCGCGCGGATTGCTTCATCCTTTACGACAGCTTCGGCGTCGCGTTCGGCGCGGTATCTTAAATACGGAACCGCGGCTTCCAGCTTTCGCACGCTGCTTGCCTGCGCCGCCGCGATGCGCGATCTGTAAAATGAATCGCGGAAAGCGTCCAGTATCGCGCTGTCAACAGCGTCGCCTGAAAACGGACCAAGGGCGGCTACGGCAGCCGTGCGTACATAGGGATCGTTTGTAGTAACGCAGCTTAATATCGCTTCAAGGCCGGCTTCGTCTCCGATTTTGGAAAGAGCGCTGAGCGCGGCGGTTCTAAGACCAAGCCGCTCGTCAACATTTACAGCGATATCAACAAGAAACTGAACTGCGGCGGAAGAGCGAGTTTCGCCGATTGCGGTAATTATAATGCTTTGATTGTCAGTTCCCGGAGTGCGGTTTTCGTAATAATCTATAAGGAAAGCGGCTGTCTCGTCAGCTGACTGCGGATCAACGGAGCCTACTTTGCCCGCGACGCGGAAACCGACAGCAAGAAAGCGTCTTTCTTCCGTGTCAAGAAGTTCCAGCACTACGGGAACAGCTTCGGGGGTTTTAAGATTTCCAAGATATTCAAGGGCTGCAAAGACAGTATCATTTGTTTCGCTTAAACGGTTTGACACGACATCCATCGCGCGCTGCTCAAGGCCGCTTTTTTCGCGCGCGCCGAAGAAGCCGAAAATGCCTGTAAGGATATTTTGATTTCTTGAAGACAGCGCAAGCGCAAGAAGTTCATTGTCAAGATAATCTTCGTTTTCCGAACGCAATGCCTGTATTAGAGACGTTATTTCGGTATCGGTGCCGTACATGATTGTATCGCGGCGGGACGCTTCTGTGTTCTGCTGCGTGAATAAAGGAAATGCTGCTAATAAAAATAAAATAAAAATATTTAAACGTATAATTTTGTACTTTTCGTTACTCATTCCACACCCCTCTTTCCACATTCAACATTCTCATTATATCCTGCAAGAAAATCCTTTTTAAAATCAGAAAACCTTTTTTCTTCGATTGCGGCGCGGGCGTTTTTTACAAGATCATTTATAAAATACAGATTATGATAGCTTGCAAGCATCGAACAAAGTATCTCCTTTGTTTTAAACAGGTGGCGTAAATACGCGCGGGAATACTCCCTGCATACCTTACAGGTACACTCTTTATCTATCGGCGAAAAATCAAGCGCGTTTTCGGCCTTTTTTAACGCGATTGAGCCGTTACGGGTATATACCCTTCCGTTTCTGCCTTCCCTTGTAAGAAGGACGCAGTCAAACATGTCGATTCCATGCTCTATCGCATTTAAAATGTAGGAAGGAGTGCCTATACCCATAATATAACGCGGTTTTTCCGCGGGGAGCATTGCCGCCGTCTGCGCAAGCGTTTCAAAAAAAAGTTCAGGAGGCTCCCCTACAGATAATCCGCCGACAGCGATTCCGGGCGTGCCTGAAGATATGCAGGCTTCCGCGCTTATTCTGCGCAAATCCGGGAAAAAATTTCCCTGAACAATGCTGAAAAGGTTTCCGTTATAACCGTTTTCAACAGCTTCATCGCATCTTTTTTTCGCGCGCATAAGCCAGTCCGTTGTAATGTCCGACGCGTATTGCGCTTCCTTGCGGGACGCACCGTAATGCGAACAATAATCAAGGGGCATCTGGATATCGCTTCCCAAAAGCACCTGAATATCAACGGCTTTTTCAGGACTTAAAAAATGTTTAGAGCCGTCAATATGCGATCTGAACATGACGCCTTCACCAGTAATTTTCCTTAAATCCGATAATGAAAAAATTTGAAATCCGCCTGAATCCGTAAGTATATTGCGATCCCAGTTCATAAACCTGTGAAGACCGCCCGCCTTTTTTATAACTTCTTCGCCGGGACGCAGATAAAGATGATATGTATTTGAAAGGATCAAATTAAAACCAATTGTTTTAAGATCATCCGCGGTTAATGCCTTTACGGTTCCGTTTGTTCCGACTGGCATAAAAGCCGGAGTCTGCACATCGCCGTGAGGAAGACTTAAAATGCCAGCTCTTGCGTTTGTTTTTTTATCACTGCTTGTTATTGTAAAACGCATTCCCATTTCTTATTCCCCGTTACGCAATATTAATCATGTTTTCGCGCTTCGTATGAGCAATGTTCCTGCGAATAAAAAAAGCAGTACAGGAAACCATGCTCCTGAAGCAGGATGTATTATGCCAAGCCCCGCCATTGTCATGCTCAGCATTTCTGTCACATAATAGACAACCGCGACGGCAAGACTTGTAAAAAGGCTCATTAATAAAATATTTTTTCTGAATCTGCCGCCCATTGAAACCGAAAGTATCATTACAATTAAAGACGCGGCGGAAAATGAGAACCTGTGGTAATAGTTCGCAAGCACAGTGGAGTACGGAAGCCCGGCTGCGCGGAGATCCTCAACAAGAAGTCTTGCTTCCCTTGCCGGAAGCTCTTCAATAATAAAAGAATTTCTTCTAAGTATGGAAGGATGAACGTCATACGACGTACTTGGGCCAAGGGGGCGGACTTTAAGCATGCCGTCTTCAAACTGATAAATGTAAGGGCTTCTTAGTTCCCAGTGATCTTCTTTCCACTCCGCGGACAGCGCTTTTACCTGCGAAATAAATTCTCCCGAATCATTTATTTCGATAATGCTTATCCCGTTAATCGAAAGATGTTCATAATCAAAATAATCAATCGAATAAATAAGATTGCCGTTATTCGCTTTTATTACGATATCGGAATTAGAGACAAGCACCTGATAGTGAAGCGCGGTTCTTGAAAGTTCGTTTTTAATTTTTAATGTGGGTATGACAAATATATCGTCAAGAAAAAATGAAAAAAAGGACGCGGTTAAACCGATGATTATAAGAGGAATGCTGACCCTCCAGAAAGGAATCCCGGATGAAAAAACTATTGTAAGCTCGTTTTTGGCGTACAGATCACCTAACGTATACGCCGCGGCAAAAAGCAGCGAAAGCGGCAGTGAATACGAAACGCATTTGGGGGTGTAATAAAGGCTGATCTTAAGTATTGTCAGTATCGGCACTTCATTGTTAAGATAGCGAATCAGGTTAGCGAAAAGATCAATCAGGATAAGGACAAAAGCAAACATTGTAAGCGCCATAAAAAAAACCGGAATGAACTGGCGCACAATGTATTTGTCAAGCGTCGTGAACTTTATCATTTTCTGACCCTAATCACGGCAAGGACAATGCCTGCGCCAAGGCACACAAAATTTGGAAACCACATTGATATAAAAGGCGGAGTTCCCATGCGCAGCCCCATCGCCTGGCCTATAAAAAGCATGCACCAGTATAAAACAGCGATAATGTTGCCGAAAATAAAACCTACAGCCTGCCCGCTTTTTTTCGCCATTAATCCCAGCGAGACCGCAAGAAATATAAAAAAGAACGCGCCGAAGGGAACCGCGAATTTTCTGTATAATTCAATTGTGTTTGTAACAAGAGTTCTGTCGGTGTCAATCGACAGGATCGAAGCCGCTTCGCGCTGTAAACCTGAGTTATGTGTATTTCTTGCGTTCCACGATTCTGAGTCAGGCCCTTCCCTTAAAATATTTTCAAGAGACATTGCGTGGTTAATAAGGCGTATTTTTCTTTCATCCACGCGTTCTGCAAGAAGAATTTGTCTTTCAACGACTACTGCCCTTACATCCCTTGAACTCATTTCTCTCGGGCTTACGCTTGTGGAAGCCTGAATAATATCTTCGTTTGAAACCCAGTACTGAAGCCTTTCGCTTGTGGCGTAATCATAATCTTCCCTTGCGGATTCTTTAGAAGACTGGATAAACGCGTTTTCAAGATTAAGGCTTAATCCTTCAACCCCTGAGTCATGCAGTTCAGCCCTGTTTGCAAGAATTATCCGCCTCTCTCCGTCGCTTGTCTTGTCAAGGATAAGAAGATTGCTTATCACATTCCCTGATACTTCGCCTGTAACAACGACTGTACTCCTGAACCTTTTTACGGAGTTCGCCTGCAGTTCCAGCGCCGGAGTTGAAACCAGAATTTTTTTCCAGAGCTTGTTAAATTCAACGGTGCCTGCGGGAAGCAGAACGTCATTTGTAAAAAACGATAAAAGCGAAATAATTATTCCCATCGCGACCGCAGGATAAAAAACAGCTTTATAGGAAAGTCCCGACGACAGCATAACAAGAATTTCGTTATCTGAAGTCAGCCGTCCGACAGTCATAAGCGTCGCGACAAGGGACGCAAACGGAGCCGACATTGAAATTACCGTAGGAAGCGAAAAAAGAATTAAAAGGGCTACATCATATATAGGGACGCGTTTTTCAAGAACCTGCCCCGCCATTAAAAGAATCTGGTTTACAAAAAAAATGAAAAAGAAAAAAGCAAAACAGACAATGAATGTTAAAAACATTTCGTTTAATATGTAGCGGAAAATTGTGGCGGAATTTTTACGTTTACTTTCAGGATAACGTGTTCTTATCATTGCTTACTCCGGACAATTCACAATCAATTTCCGCCTGTCGAGCCGAATCCCCCGCTTCCCCTGCGGCTTTCCGCAAGAACATCCGTTTCTGCAATTTCAACGCGGCATACAGGAGCAATTACAAGCTGCGCGATTCTTTGCCCGTCCTTTACAATAACTTCGCTGCCGCCGAGATTAATTAAAATTATTTCAACTTCTCCGCGGTAATCGCTGTCTATTGTACCGGGCGAATTAAGAACAGTAAGCCCGTGTTTTAACGCAAGACCTGAACGCGGCCTTATCTGCCCTTCATGACCTTCAGGGATTTCAAGCATTAAACCTGTCGGGATTTTCGCTCTGCCAAAAGGCGGTATGGAAATATCCGCTTCCAAAAAAGCGCGCAAGTCCATACCCGCGGCGTACTCTGTTTCGTACCCGGGAAGAACCGCCCGGGGACCGGTTTTTAATATTTTTAAAACAGCCACCGCTACCCTTTTTAATATTAATCTTGAGGCTTTTCAAAAACTAACCGAGTTTTGGAAAAGGCTCATCTTTTCTGTCCGTTGTTCTTCGGGGCGCCGCTTGGATCAACGGCGTCGATATACGAAAGGTTAAGCCGCCCCTGTTTGTCGATTTCCAAAAGCTTGACAGGAATCTGCTGGCCTTCCTTTAACACGTCCGTTACTTTTTCGATTCGCTGCCTTGAAAGTTTGCTGATATGGCAAAGACCTTCCTTGCCGGGAAGTATTTCGACAAAAGCGCCGAAATCCATTATCCGCTTTACAGTGCCGTTATATACCCTGTCAATTTCAGGATCGGATGCGATTCCCATAACGGCTGCTTTTGCTTCTTCCGCGTCCTTTGTGTTCTTTCCGAATATTGTAACAGTGCCGTCGTCTTCCGTATTGATTTTTACCGAATATTGTTCGCATAACGCTTTTACATTCTTGCCGCCTGGACCTATAAGGGCGCCGATTTTGTCAACATCAATTCTCAGCGTAACAATTTTTGGAGCGTATTCGCTTATATGATCCGCGGGTTTATCAAGGCATTTGCACATAATGCCGAGTATGTGCATTCTGCCCCTTTTCGCCTGATCAAGGGCTTTTCTCATAATCTCGGGGCTTACCCCTGCGATTTTTATATCCATCTGGAAACCCGTGATGCCTTCCGCGGTTCCGGCTACTTTAAAGTCCATGTCCCCAAGGTGATCCTCTTCGCCGAGAATGTCAGATAACACCGCGAATCTGCCGCCTTCTTCCGTGATAAGCCCCATCGCGATTCCTGCGACAGGTTTTTTCATGGGAACGCCCGCGTGAAGCATTGAAAGAGTTCCGCCGCAGACTGACGCCATCGATGAAGAACCGTTTGATTCCATTATTTCCGAAACAACGCGGATTGTATAAGGGAATTCTTCTTTGGAAGGAACCATCGCTTTTAAAGAACGCAGCGCCAGGTGGCCGTGCCCTATTTCGCGCCTGCCTGTGCCTGTCCTGCCGACCTCTCCTACAGAATAAGGGGGGAAGTTGTAATGCAGCATGAAGTTCTCGCGCTTGTCACCTTCTATGTCATCGAAAATCTGTTCGTCAAAAACCGTGCCAAGCGTTGTTACGCATAACGCCTGCGTTTCGCCCCTTGTGAATAACGCGCTGCCGTGAACGCGCTGCAGTATCCCCGCTTCGCACGTGATTGCGCGGATATCTTCAAGACCCCTTCCGTCAACGCGCTTTCCGTTATTCAAAATTGAAGTGCGCAGAATTTCGTACTGCATGTCTTCAAACAGCGCGTCGAAAAGTTTTTTTTGCTTTTCATCATTTTCAAGCTGCACCGCGTACTGCGCGGCGAATTCCGCTTTCACCGCTTTTATTCCGCTGTGCCGCTCGCCCTTGGTAGGAAGGAAACACGCTGCCTGCAGTTTCGGGAAAGCCGCGCCGCGGATTGCCTGCGCGTTATCAAGCGTATGTGAAAGGGTAATAAGCGGAAGTTTCTGTTTGCCGGAAAGCTCGCGCAATTTTTCCTGAAGCGCACAGAATTCCTTAATCACAGAATGTGCCTTATCAAGGGCTTCGATCATCAGCTCTTCCGACACTTCCTTCGCGCCGCCTTCCACCATCGTGATTCCGTCTTTTGTTCCGGCGACAACAATTTCCATTGTTGATTTTTCGATCTGTTCATATGTGGGGTTAACGACAAGAGCGCCTTCAACCTGACACACGCGCACGCCTGCGACAGGTCCGTTAAACGGAATGTCTGAAATGTGAACAGCCGCGGATGAAGCTAAAATCGCGAGAATATCGGGGGGATTAATCTGATCTGTGGACAGCGTTGTAGGGATTAACTGGATTTCGCGGCCGAAACTTTTTTCAAAGAGCGGGCGCATCGGCCTGTCGATCAAGCGGGAGACCAGAATCTCCTTGTCCTTGGGACGGCTTTCCCTTTTAATAAAACCGCCTGGAATTTTTCCGGCTGCGTAATATTTTTCGTTATATTCGACAGTAAGAGGCACATAATCGTAGCCTTCTACAGATTCCGGCGAACAGCAGACTGTAGCGATAACAGCCGAGCCCGCGTACTGCGCAAAAACAGACGCGTTCGCCTGTTTCGCGATCCTGCCGGTCTCAAGGGTTAATTCCTTACCGGCGACGTTGAGAGTTACTTTTTGCATCATTATTTACGTAATCCCAGTTCTTTTATAAGCTTGCGGTAACCTTCAAGATTTGTTCTTTGAATATACTTGAGCATCCTGCGGCGTTTTCCGACAAGGATCAATAGACCCCTCTGGCCGGATTTGTCCTTTTTGAACTGTTTGCAATGTTCAGTAAGCAGATTGATTCGTTCAGTTAATAGTGCAATCTGAACTTCCGTTGCGCCTGTATCTTTGTCGTTTTTGCCGAATTTGGCCACGATTGACGCTGCGTTTTCCTTGTTTAAAGCCATATAATTATCTCCTAATTAGGTACTTTTTATACAGGTATGACCCCATTTTGTTGACATATTGGCATAAATCAGGGAAAGTGTCAAGTAAGCGTTCAGAGAAGAGCACGGAGTATAGAATTATTTTAATAAATAATGATGGTTCAAAATAATAATATACATATTTGTTATTCATATATATAATTAAAAAAAAGGAGCCGGTATGAAACATGTAATACATGCTGACAACAGCGAATTTTTCCGCAAAATGATGAAGACTTTTATGTCGGAAAAAGGGCTTGAACTGGAGAGTTTTGATACAGGCGAAGGCGCTTTAAAAGCGGTTTCCGAAGGCAAGGCGTCCTTTGTTATTACAGGTTTATCCCTTGCGGACATGGGCGGTGAAGAATTCCTAAAACGCCTTATGACTCTGCCCCAAAAAATCCCGATAATCGTAGTGACATCCAGCGACGAAGATATCAAACACAAACGTCTTCAGGCGCTTGGGGTTAAATCGATAATATTAAAATCCGACGACTGGAAGAGCGAACTCTCAAAAATATTGCATATAGACTGACGCTGATTATCAATGAATGATGTTTACCGAAGGCGGCGTGACATTTACATCGATTTTTGGAACGTCAACATTTACATCAACTTTTGGCTTAAAAACTTTCCAGTTGTAAATCTGCCACACTAATCCCACGGGAACGGCGATTCCGTCTTTATGGAATATCGGCGTCACTGTGAAAAATAATCTTGAGCCGCCGTTTCCCGGTCTTATAAAATCAAAACCAAAATCTACAGGCACGCTTATAAACACATTATCCGCTGTAAAAACATTGCGCGCCCCCGGGGATTTCATGTCCGCGATGGGTATGTTAATTGCCGCGCTTACTCCCGTGTACAGCCATGATGCTCCGGGTATATTAAAATGTACGCCAAACGGGATTGTAAAACATAAAGGCGCCGCCACCTGTCCGTTATTCGCAAGAAAATTATAATCAAAATATACTTCCGTATGAATAAAAAAGCCCGTGTTTAATGAAATCCATTCATTCAGATAAAAGCTGTATGCAACTCCTGTGCTTGCGGTAAAAATGCCGCTTTCAGACGTCTTCATTCCCGCGGCAGCGGCGCTTACCCCGAAATATTGATCTGCAAACTGATGTTTTTTTATCAGGCTTTTTTCAGCAGCGCTTTCCTGCCCATTCTGCGCAAAAACCTGCGCCGCCGATATTAGGATCAGCATAATTAACAAAAAAACTTTTTTCATAATTTACTCCTTAGTTTGTATAAATGTCTATATAAAAACACTTGACTAATATAAGACAAATGTATTATCCTTGAAAAAGATTGTCAACGTTTTATTATTAAAATGGACAGACGCTGGTTTTTGTCTTATTTGCAACAATAGGGGTTTATATGTCTAAAATTGAAAAGCCGCGCAATCAAAGCGTTAACCGTCAGGTTCAGCGGACATGCTCATGGATTTTTGAAGCGCTTCTAATCCTTATGGACGAAAAACCATTCGGCAGTATAACTGTTACAGATATAATAGAAAAAGCCGGCATCGCGCGCCAGACATTTTACCGCAACTTCAAAGACAAGAATGAAGTTATAATAAAATATTTTACCAATATTTTTAACAGCGAATTATTAACAGTGGAAAATATAAATGAAAAAGATAAAAAGGATAATATTATATTAACTTTTAACATAAAGTATATGATTAATCACCGTAACAATATTAAAAAATTACTTACTATCGCCGGCATAGAAGATTTATTTACTGACAGTTTTAAAGAATGGCATAATATGTTATTCAATCAAAAGAAAAACAAACTTAATAAAGAGGCGCAGCTTGCATACTGGTATAAAATAAATTATCAGATCACAGGTATAATTATTGTGATTATGGACTGGTTTAAAAATGATATGCCTTTATCCGTGAACAATTTAATAAAGCTGCTTAATTTTTATACTGTTGACACAGGAATTTTATATTCAAATGTTCCGAATATCAAAATTAACATAATTGAAAAATAAAATGCTTTTATTATCACATAACACAGCCGTACTTCCACTTTCCGTTTTGTTTTTCAATAATAGCTGTAAGGGTTTCATTATAAAACAATGCTAACGATTGTTCCATTATATCGGGGTTAGCATAATTATTAGAAGAAACGGCATCAATATCTTTATAATTAAAAATATTTTCAAGCGGTTTACCATGAATAATGTCCTTCGCTTCCTTTTGCGGCACATCAATCCATGGGAGCCCGAGCTTTGATATAATTTCTTTATTAACCGGCAAAACCTTAAAATTATTTTCGCCTGTTGTCTCATTTTCATCAGGTTCTGTGTGTTCACCATAACTTTGCGCCTTCGTGTTATTCTTGTCCTGTGAAAAGCCTGCAACGTCTGTCCGTAAAAGCTCAGTCAAGTATCCGCGGCTGTTTGCAGCTAACGCGATGTCGCGCGCAAGGGAACGTATGTATGTGCCGCTTGAACAGTGCGCAAAAATTTCCGCAAAAGGCGGTTCCCACAAAGTCAATTCAAGCTTGTAAATTGTAACTTTTCTTTTTTTCATTTCAGGAGCGTTTCCGCTTCGCGCAAGGCTTGATGCGCGTTTTCCGTTTACATGGATAGCTGAAAATACTGGCGGCTCCTGTAAAATTTCGCCTTTAAATTGACTCAATGCCTTTTCAACATCATCTCGCGAAGGAAGACAGGCTTTGGCGGTTTCTTTTCCTTCGGGGTCCAGCGTGTCTGTCTCTTTTCCAAAACAGATTCTGCCCCTGTATTTTTTATCGCAATGGGAAAACCATCTGCTCAGTTTAAGCGCATTTCCCGTCAGCACAAGCAAAAGCCCGCCTGCGAATTTATCAAGCGTGCCTGTGTGGCCCACTTTTCCCGTGCCAAGGGCGCGTTTAATGTCGCGTAACGCGTCAAAAGAGGTAACTCCCCGCGGCTTAATAAATAAAATTAACCCTGATTCCATAGCAAGATGTTTTTAATGTTTATTTTCAACAAGCTCATCGATCTTTTTAATTATATCAAAGCCTTCGGCGACGCTTGTGTCGGCATGGAAGCGAAGGCGCGGGATTTTTCTTATGCGCATAACAGCTCCGATATGTGACTGAATAAAACCCGCCGCGCTTTGAAGCCCCAAGGCTCCCTTTTCGATGTTTTTGCCGCGGACATCGGAAACATAGGCGTCCGCGAACGAAAGGTCTTTGGAAACATCAACCTTTGTAATGGAAAGAAAGGGGCTCACCCTTGAGTCTTTTATTTTTCCTTCAAGAATAAGCGAGCTTATAATCTGCTGAATCGTCTGTCCTAGCCGTTCTGTGCGAAAACCGCGGGATGCTGAAGGCATTTTAATCCTGTTTTTTAGCCGAAGCCGCCTGCTGCGAAATCTCCGCGATGCTTGCGCTCAGCTTTCGTGCGATCTGGACTGCTTCGATAATTTCAAGGGCGTCTCCGATCTGTATGTCGTCAAAACCGTCAATGCCGATACCGCATTCATATCCTGCGGCGACTTCCCTCGCGTCATCCTTAAAGCGTTTTAACGAAGCGAGCTTCCCGGAATACACCACAATCTGGTTTCGTATAACATTTACGGAACAGCTGCGCTTTACGGTTCCGGTTAGCACATAACAGCCGGCAATGGTTCCGATTTTCGGAACTTTAAACGTATCGCGGACTTCAACTGTGGCTATTACCTCTTCTTTGGTGTCGGGCTTTAACATTCCTTCCATCGCCTGCTTGATTTCTTCCACAGCTTTATAGATGACATTGTATTTTCTTATATCGACTTTTTCCTGTTCCGCGAGTATTTTGGCTTTCGGCAGCGGGCGTACATTAAAGCTTATTATAATCGCCTTGGACGCGATCGCAAGGTCAACGTCCCCTTCGTTTACAGGACCCGGAAGCGCCTGTATAACATGAAGCCTGATTTCTTTTGTTGAAAGTTTTTCAAGGCTGGATTTCAGCGCTTCCGCAGAACCCTGTACGTCGGCTTTGATTATTACTTTCAATTCCTGAATTGTTCCGTCGCTGATCATGTCGTGAAGGTTATCCATTGTAACCTTTCTCATTATCTTGGCGTCTTCAAACCGTTTTAATTCCTGCCGCTTGGACGAAAACTCGCGCGCGACTTTTTCATCGCTTACTACCTGAAGCGGATCGCCTGCGTTCGGTATGCCCTCAAAGCCGAGAACTTCAACAGGCATGGAAGGCGTCGCCTTGTTGATTTTTTCTCCCTTGTCATTGAAAATCGCGCGCACTTTTCCGGGCCAAATGCCCGCGACAAAAGCGTCCCCGATTATCAATGTTCCTTTTTCTACCATGACTGTCGCCACGATTCCCCTTCCGTGATCGACTTTCGATTCAAGGATTTTTCCTTCCGCGCTGCGCTGGAAGTTGGCTTTTAGATCAAGAAGTTCGGATTCAAGAAGTATCGCGTCGATTAATTTATCGATACCGGTTTTCTGCAGCGCGGACAGTTCGATAAACATTGTTTGTCCGCCCCAGTCTTCGGGCATAAGCCCCAAATCGGAAAGCTGGCTTTTAACCTTATCGGGGTTCGCTTCAGGCTTATCAATTTTATTAACGGCTACAATGATCGGGACATCCGCGTCCTTCGCGTGATTTATGGCTTCGATGGTCTGCGGCATTACGCCGTCGTCAGCCGCGACAACAAGGATTACAATGTCCGTTATCTGCGCGCCGCGCGCTCTCATGCGCGTAAAGGCTTCGTGGCCGGGCGTATCAAGGAATGTGAGACTTCCGTGCGGAGTTTCGACCATGTACGCGCCGATATGCTGCGTAATGCCGCCGAACTCGCCTGAGACTACGTCGGCTTTGCGGATTGCGTCTAACAGTTTTGTTTTGCCGTGGTCAACATGGCCCATAACGGTGATAACGGGCGGACGCGGAAGCATTACAGCGTCATCATCTATTACGGATGTTTCGATGACTGTTTCGTCATAAAGGCTTACAATTTTTACATCGGCGCCGAATTCAGCCGCGAGAATTGTCGCAGTGTCCGCGTCGATCTGCTGATTAATTGTTACCATCTGCCCCATGCTCATCAGTTTCTGGATTAGATCAGAAGCTTTCAGATTCATTTTCCGCGCAAGCTCTGAAACGGAAATTACTTCCATTATATCGATTGACTTAGGCACCGGATTGGCGACATGCGTTATTTTTTTCTTTGTCTGAAGGAGTTTTTCCTCCATCTCAAGTTCTTTTTCTTTGCGGTTGTATACTGGTTTCTTGGTTAAAAACTTGCGCTTTGCAGGTCCTTTTCCTTCGGGTATCGGTCCTGCCGGAGCCGCTGCGCCACCCCTGTTAGGTGATGGACGGTTAAATCCTCCGCGGTTGGCGGCTCCCGGAGCTCCGCGCGGCGCGGCACCTGGCGCGCCGCCCTGCTTGAATCCGGGCTTTGGCGGAAACGGGGGACGCTGTCCCGGCTGCTGGCGCGCAGCGAATCCGTTTCTGTTTGTAAACCCTTCGCCGGGTTTATTCGCGCTTTTAAACTGCGGCGGCTGAACGCGCGCGCCCTGCTGCGTATTTCCGCGCGTTCCCTGAGACGAAGTTCCGCGCGCGGGACGCTGATGGTTTCCGACAAGTTTTCCGCCGACGCGCCCGGCTGCCGCGGCGGGACGCTGCGCAATAGGGAATGAACTTATTCTGGAAGCATTAGGATCGCTTCCCTGCTTTTTATCGTTTTCCTGTTTTTTTGAACCGGATTGTTTTCCGGAAGTTACTGCGGACGGAGCACTGACTACAACTTTTGGAGACGTTTTTTTAGGAACGGCGTTGTTCGTTAATGAAGAAGATGATGATGATTTTTTTACAAGAACCTTTACCTTGCGCCTCTCACCCTGTTCCGCGGATGGTTTTCCCGAAGCGTTTTCGTTTTCACTTTGAGCGCCTGTGTTTCCCGCAGTGTGTTTGATCAACAGAGTATTTGTTTTTTTTGTTTTGTCAGTCTCTTCCGCCATATTACCTCTTATCCTTCATCCTCTTCATACTCAAAACTTAAACCAATGCCGCAGCTCGGGCAGGTTGTCATTTCGACAGTGATTTTCGCTCCGCATTCGGGGCATTCATATTCATCAGCCTCGGCGGTTTCTTCGCTTTCTTCGCTCTCCTGCGTTTCTTCAAACTGTTCTTCTTCTTCAACAATCTCAACATATTCTTCAATAAGTTTACGCAGCCCGTCAAGCTGTTCCGGCGTTAATCCCTTGGCTTCCAGTTCTTCCTGGGCAAGGCCGAGGAAGTCTTCGATAAAATCAATTCCGTTATCAAGCAGCGTTTTTGCGATAAAGCTGTCAACGCCCGGAAGTTCGCTGATGCGGGAAATCTCGTCGTCGTAACCTTCCGCGTCTCCGAAGAGCTCTGAAACAGCGCGGCGCGATTCTGCCGCGATATCCATTTCCGCGAACTGCGATTCTGTTTTTACATCGATGTTCCAGTCGACAAGCCTGTTCGCAAGACGCACATTAAGCCCCTGTTTGCCGATAGCAAGCGAAAGCATTGAATCGCTTACGACAGCAAGCGCCTGATGTTTGCCTTCGTCAAGAATTATCACTTCGCGCACTTCGGCAGGCGACAGGGCGTTTTTGATAAAACGCCTCGGGTCGGGATCATATTTAAGTATATCAATTTTTTCGCCTTCAAGCTCCTTGATAACAGCCTGAATGCGCACTCCCTTAAGCCCGACGCACGCGCCGACAGGATCAACATCTTCGCGGTTTGAATAAACCGCAAGTTTTGTGCGGAACCCCGGCTCGCGCACAATCTTGTGTATTTCAACAGTCTTGTCATAAATTTCAGGGACTTCAAGTTCAAATATTGCGCGCACAAAATCAGTATGCGTTCTTGAAAGCACAATCTGAAGCCCTGACGAATCTTTTTTTACTTCGGCGATAAGCGCCTTGATTCTGTCGTTAACGTGATATATTTCGCGCGGAGACTGATATTTTTTGGGAAGAATGCCTTCAATCTTTCCGATGTCAACATAAATTGTGCCGTTGCGTTCGCGCTGATAATAGCCGATGATAATTTCGCCTTCCTTGTCCTTGTACTCTGAAAAAAGCGAATCTTTTTGAATGTCCCTTATAGTCTGATGCGCTTTTTGTTTTGCGCTTTGCACTGCGATGCGGTCAAATTCTTTTGGATCGATCTCTACAAGAATTTCATCGCCGATTTCAGCTTCCGGGTCGATTTCCTTCGCTTCATCAAGATCAATTTCCACAACAGGATCATAAACTCCGTCCTGCTCCACTATTTTTTTCTTTGCGTAAATCCAGACTTCCAGATTTTCTTCGTCGAACCGCACTATCGCGTTATCCGCGTTTCCAAAACGGTGCTTATAAGCCGCTATCAATGTATCTTCAATGGTCCTGAGTATTAATTCTTCGGGAATACCGCGATCCTGGTTTAACTGGCGGATTGCCTGCGACATATCTGTTCCCAACTTATACCTCCTCATTTGAGCCGAGCTTCGCTTTTGCGATAATGTCAAACGTCAGTTTTTCGGCTCCGTTTTTTGTTCTTAAAATAATTCCTTCTTCATCAGCGGATTGTAAAAGCCCCGCTGTCCATTCAGTTATATCTGTACGGTAACACCGCACTGTCTTTCCGGTATAATGACTGAACTCGGCTCCGTCCTTTATAAGCCGTTCTATCCCCGGAGATGAAACCTCAAGGTAGATGTCAGGAACGCCCGCAGGCTCCTTTTCCGCAAACGCAAGCTCAAGACGCGGCATGATCGCCCGGTGCGCCTTCGCGCAGTCGCCGGTGCCGGCAGACGCCCTGGTGCAGATTACAACCCTGACCTGTACGCTCCCGCGATGCCTTGAAACGGTCAATTCGACAAGACCGAATCCAAGACCTTTTAAAACCGTTTCCAGCGATTCGCGCAAAGCAGCTGTCTCTGCAGGTTCGTCTTTGCTCTTATACTTCATATTCTGACCTGCACATTATAAAAAAAAGGGCCTTTGGAGCCCTTTTTTAAATGAAATACTATATTGATAATAAAGTAACATAATTAAAAAATTATGTCAAGGGGGCGCGGAAATTAAAAGCTGTTTGCTTTTAACTGCCTATTGGCGCGTCAATGTGATTTTATCAAATTCATTCATTGCCCACTGTTCCTCTACCATGGTAAGAGTATTACCGCTTAGTTCATAAATATAAACAACGGCCCCCCATCCCCTATTGATAGTTATTTTATTGCCGCTTGCAGTCCATGTAAGAGGTTCATTTCTATAGGAATTGTCGCTGGCATAGCTTCTCCACGTGCCTGTTCCATTGGCATTAAATGTAAAATTTCCCCAGTTGCCTACAGGAGCGGCCTGCGGGGGCGGATTCCATAAAACCGGCTGAGGCGCCGGCGGCTTTATTTCTTTTGCATGAGATACATTCGTTTTTTTAAAGGCAGATCTCTCCAAAGTTAATGTATCGCCGCTTACTGAATAAGGCACTGTCCAAGTATCGCCGGCTCGAGCTTCCCACACACCATCGCTAAATGGCATATAATGAGTATTCGTTCTTACAAGATCAGTGCTTGTGTATGTATATTCACCTTTACCGGCATAATTGCCGTTTTGAACATAAATAAATGTATTTTCATCGAAAATATATTCATCTGTCCAGCCGTTAGATGCAGTAAAAACCCATATTCCTATAAACGGGTTGGAAATTTCGGTATTGGCTGATTTGCTTGAAGCGCTGCCAATGCCGAACAATCCATCAAGACCAAGCGTCTCGCAAGCGATAAACCCGAATCCGATTATTACCGCAACAGCAATAACCCCCAGTGTTTTGAATGTTTTCATTACATTTCTCCTTTTTGTATCTTCATTTTCAATAGGCAGTAATAACGCCCATATTCAGGCAATTTACTGCATTTTTCATTAATTTTCAATAAGCTCCAGTAAAAAAATTCAATTATAACATTCTTGTAGCAAAATCCTGTTCGTGGTATAAAAAACTATGGAAGAGCTGCAGTCCGCACAGATTCTTGAGCGTGAAATGCTTGATGACGCCGGAAAAAAATCAACGCGAATTTTGAAAACTGCGCAGGACACGATTGACAGCCAGAATGCGCAATGGGACAAAAAAACCAAAGAAGCGGCGCTGGCGATTAAAAAAAAATACAATGACGAAATGGAAAATGAAACGCAGAATATTATGTCGCGCCTTCCTGTCGATAAAAAAAGAATTAAAACGGAAAAAATCGAAAGCCTTCTGCGCGGCGCCGTTGAATCATGGCGCTTAAACCTTGACCGCCGGAAATTATTAAACCTTCTATGCGATGAACTGGTAAAACGCTATCTTTATTGTAAAGATCAAATTGATGAAAACGACGAAGTAAAAATTGAAACAGAAGGGCTGGATCATAATGATATTGAAACAATTTTAAAGATTTTAAATACAGTCTGTCAGCCGAAAAATAATTTTACGATTCCAGCTTTTGATTCTTCATCACACGATCCTCATTCTATACACCCTTCAATTACGCTTGAAACAGGCAGTTTGCGGATTATTTCTTCCGCGGAAAAATCGGTTGATTATTTTTTACATGAAAAACGCGAAGAATTAATCGAAGCGCTTGCAGGCGGCGATTTTTCGGAGAGCAGATGAAAGACGAAAACCTGACAGGAATTGTAAGGCGTATTTCAGGGCCGATAATCCGCGCGTCAGGTATGGGGACGGCAGGCTTATTCGATCTTGTGGAAGTCGGCGAAAATAAAATTATCGGCGAGATAGTAAGGCTGGAAGGCGAAACGGCTGTTATTCAGGTTTACGAAGACAACACAGGCTTAAAAACCGGCAGCATGGTTTATTCGACAGGGCGTCCGCTGTCCGCGTTTTTAGGACCCGGATTGATGGGTACGATTTATGACGGAATACAAAGGCCTCTTGCTCATTTGTACGAAAAAGACGGCGTATTCATGAAGCCGGGCGGCAGATTAAAAGCCCTTGATACAGAAAAAAAGTGGCGCTTTGTTCCCGACGCCGCGTTAGCTGCAAATCTGGCTTCCGGAAACAGAACGGAAGCGAAAGCGGGTCTGCTTCTCGGCGCGGTAAGGGAAACGGAAAGCATCGTATGTAAAATAACGGCGCCGCCAGATTTTACTTATTCAAACGCTGAATATATAACATGGCTTGCCGAAGAAGGCGATTACCGGATTGTTGACGTTATTGCCAAGACAAACAAGGGCCGCGAAATCCCGATAGCGCAAAGGTGGCCTGTCCGCCTTCCGCGTCCGATAAGCGGGCGGCTTGTGATGGACACGCCTTTAATCACAGGCGAACGCGTTATCGATATGTTTTTTCCGCTTTCAAAAGGCGGGACAGCCGCCATCCCTGGGGGATTCGGCACAGGCAAGACAATGACGCAGCACGCTGTCGCGAAGTGGTGCGACGCCGATGTAATAATTTACATCGGCTGCGGCGAGCGCGGCAATGAAATGACCGATGTGCTGACAGAGTTTGCGCAGCTTGTGGATCCAAGAACCGGCCGGAGCCTTATGGAAAGAACTTTGCTTATCGCCAACACTTCCAACATGCCTGTCGCCGCGCGTGAGGTGTCAATTTATACAGGCGTTACGCTTGCGGAGTATTACCGCGATATGGGCTATCATGTCGCGATTATGGCGGACTCCACAAGCCGCTGGGCGGAAGCGTTACGTGAACTTTCCGGGCGCATGGAAGAAATGCCAGCAGAAGAAGGCTTTCCCGCCTATCTTCCGGCGCGGCTTGCAGAATTTTACGAGCGCGCGGGAAGGGTGAATACGCTTTCGGGCAGCGAAGGATCAATTTCCATAATAGGCGCTGTGTCGCCGCCCGGAGGAGATTTTTCAGAGCCTGTTACGCAGCATACAAAAAGATTTATCCGCTGTTTCTGGGCGCTTGACAGGGACCTTGCGAACGCGCGCCATTATCCTGCGATTAGCTGGACAGACAGCTATTCCGAATACGCTGATGAAGTGCGCTCATGGTGGGAAAAGTATTATCCTTCATGGGCGGCAATCCGCAAATCCTGCCTTGATCTTCTTAAGCAGGATCAAAGGTTATCTGAAATCGTCAAGCTGATCGGAGCCGACGCGCTTCCTGACGAGCAAAAATTAATTCTTTTAACGTCCCAGATTATCAAGGACGGATTTCTTCAGCAGAATTCTTTTGACGATGTTGATATGTTCTGTGTCCCTGAAAAACAGGTTCGTCTTTTAAAGATTATTATGGAATTTCATGAGCGCTGTTCCCGCTGCATTTCACTGGGCGCCCCGATTACAAAAATAACGGAGACAAATTTAAAGGAAGGATTGTCCCGGCTTAAAAGCAATGTAAAAAACGAAGAACTTGATTCGCTTGACTCATTTGAAAAAAACATGCTTGGCGCGCTTGATGATCTTGAAAGGGCGTACCGCCTTCCTGCGCGCAGGATTGAGGGAGCGCAAAAATGAGAGGAATCGAATACAGGGGATTAACGCGCATAGAAGGGCCTGTTGTGATCACGTCGCACTGCCGTAACATCGGTTTTAACGAAATGGTCGCGGTTTACGGCAGGGATAACAATAAAAGGCTCGGACGCGTGCTTGATTTAAGCGAAGACTGGGCGGCAATTCAAATTTTCGGAAACTCAACAGGGCTTTCCGCGGACGAATCACGCGTCGAATTTCTTGACAAGCCGATGGAACTGCGCGTAGGTATGGGGCTTTTGGGGCGCGTTTTTAACGGACTTGGAGAACCTGCCGACGGATACGGCGATATTTTTTCTTCAAAGACGCGCGACATTAACGGCTTTCCGATTAATCCGTACGCAAGAACATATCCGCGCGATTTTATCCAGACAGGGATTTCTTCCATAGACGGAATGAACACGCTGATCCGCGGACAGAAACTGCCGATATTTTCAGGTAACGGCCTTCCGCATAACCGCCTTGCCGCGCAGATTGTCCGTCAGGCGAAAATTCTTTCAGCTAACGGCGGATCAACCGATGACAGCCGGTTTGTAATCGTTTTCTGCGCGATGGGCGTAAAAAACGACGTAGCTAGATTTTTTCTTTCCGACTTTGAACGCTCAGGCGTACTTTCCAATGTCGTGATTTTCCTGTCTCTTGCGGACTCCCCTTCGCTTGAAAGGCTTATCGCGCCAAGATGCGCGCTTACAGCCGCAGAATACCTCGCATACGAAAAAAACATGCACGTTCTTGTCGTAATGACAGACATGACAAACTACTGCGAAGCGTTACGCGAAGTTTCGTCAATCCGCGGCGAAGTGCCGGGCAGAAAAGGATACCCCGGATACCTTTATTCAGACCTTGCCTCCCTTTATGAAAGAGCCGGAAAAATAAAAGACTCGTCAGGCTCAATCACGCAGATTCCTGTTCTTTCAATGCCAAACGACGACATAAGCCACCCAATCCCCGATCTTTCGGGCTACATTACAGAAGGCCAGATTGTTCTGGATCGCGAGCTTTATCAGCGAGGCATTTATCCGCCTGTCGCGGGCCTTCCAAGCCTTTCGCGCCTTATGAAAGACGGAATCGGCAAAGACATGACACGCGAAGATCACAAGGATGTTTCAAGCCAGCTTTTCGCCGCTTACGCGAAAGTAAAGCAGATAAGAAATCTTGTCTCGATAATAGGCGAAGAAGAACTTTCAGATAACGACAGATGTTATCTGAAATTCGGCGAAAGGTTCGAGCAGGAATTTTTATCTCAGGATGAATATGAAAACCGCAGCATAGACGAAACTCTTGACACCGGCTGGAAGGTTTTAAAAGAACTCCCGAAAGAAGATTTACTGCGCGTTAAAGAAGAGTATATAGAAAAATACATGAAGTGAGAAAAAATATTCTTTCGCTTAACGTTCTGTTTACTCCATCGCAAGCGAATCAAGCCTTTCCAAAGCCCAGTAGGTATACTTGCGTATGCGGCTGTCGGGATCTTCCTTAAGCTTTTCAAGGATTTCGCGGCTGTGGCCGCTTTTAAGCTTTTCAAGGGCTTTAACGACGCATACGCGCACTTCCTGATCGGGGTCTTTTGCAGCTAACACAAGTCCGCGGAAAGCTGGAAGCGTATCCATAAATGACAGCAAAAACGCGGCTTCTCTTCTTGTATCCGCGCTTCTGTTGGAAAGCCGCCTTACAGTTTCGTCAATAAAGCCGGTTTCTTCAAGAATTTTTACAAGGTACGGTTTTACAGACGCGACTTCGTCCTTTAAAATCTCCACAATCTGCGGTTCCGCTTTTCTTCCCTGCGCCCTGAAAACAGGAATCAATTTATCGCGTAACGCAGGCTCCGCGTCCTTAAAGATATCGATTATACGCGTAATGTCCTTTCTTGTTACGCGCATCGCAAGCGCTTTTTCCGCGTGTTCGCGCAGGCTGTCATTTGAATCAAGCACTGAAACAAGGATCGGTATTCCTTCGGCTCCCGCCGCCTGAGCAAGGCCTCCGATAACGCCTGTTTTAACCGTGTCTGTCTCGTTCGGGTCTTCAATTACATTTTTAAGAATTTCAAGCGCCTGCGCGTTGCCGTGAACCGCGATTACTTCCGCTGTCGCAAGGCGCACCCTTTCCACAGGATCGTGCAGCATTGACGTTTCCTGATTTAAAAGTTTTATCTCGCCGAATCCCAAAAGCGCTCTTATCGCGGCGACACGCACGTCGGGATCCGCGTCTTTTAATGAAGCGCGGACTTCCTTCATGAAGCTTTCATTTTTTATAACAGGAAGTATGGCGATAATGCACGATCTTATGCGGGCGTCAGGGGAAGCGAGCAGCGACCTTGCCTTCTCTTCAAAAATTTCCTGCGGGTACCCCGCGATGATTTTCGCGAATTCTTCCAGTTCTTCAGTTTTTAAGACAGGAAAGCTTTCCAAAATTCTTTGTAGACAGAAAGGAAGGCCAAGCCGTCCAAGAATTTTTAAGGCTGATATGCGTACAATATGCGGGTAACTTGCGCGCTGCGCATTTAATATATTGAATATTTTCGCAAGTATAATGTCCGCGCTGAAAGTTCCAAGCAGATTAATAAGTTCATCACGAAGCGGAAAGCCTGTGTTTTCAAGGAAACCAAACAGAACCGGAGTAAAAAGAGCCTGATCATCTGCGGGAATCTTTTTTAAAAGCATCTCAAGATACGCTTTGTCATTCTCCCTTTGCGACAGCTCTTCAAGAAGGATTTCATACGATTTAACATTACCGCCTGTATACACGGCTTCCAGAGTTTTTAAATAAATTTCTTTTAATACCGGGTCGGGCTTTCTTGCGCTAAAAAAAGCAAACACTTTTTTTTCAAGATAGCATATATGCTCCTGCGTTCCGGTTCCGGTTTTCTGCGAATTTTCTAGCGATGCGCCCGCAAGAAGCCTTGAAGCGATTAGAAGCGGAGCGCCGTCTCCTGTAAAATAGTCCGAAAGAAAACCTGAAACATTAACTTCCATTGCTTTTTTTAAGACCGATATGCTGTTTTCTATCGATACAGGATCGTCCATTGTATTCTTGGAAAGCATCGAATCCAGTATCCCGCATTTTTGCAGGAATACCGCGGCAGGATACCTAAGCGACTTGTCTTCAAGCTCAAGCGAAGACATCGCAAACGCCCTGTCCGCTTGACAGCCGGGATCAAGGAGTTCAAGCACGCGCGATGTTTCGATTTCATTTAACATTTCATTTTTCGGATTGTACGTATCGGCATAATCTTCCGTTATGCGCTTTCTTGCAGCTTCGCGTACTTCATAAACAGGATCGCAGGTAAGCTTGTCCCATAGAATCCGCCATGTTTTTTCTTTTTCAAGTTGAACGTTTTCTGTCAGTATTCTTCTTATAAGCGGATGCGAATCCTTAAGCCCGTCTTCCATCATTCTTTCAGGTATTATGCCGCTTTCTATAGACGCATCGCCCTGCGCTTCGCCTTGTTTCATCTGCATTTTGCATAACAGAATCTGATACGCGAAATAGCGCGAAAACCATTCAGGATCGCCTGTCAATTCCCTTAAAAGGCCGGTATTATCATTAAAAAAATTAATTCCAAGCGCAGGCTCAAATTTTTCGCCCCTGCAGGTTTCCGCAAGAAGCCTGATAACTTTTTCTTCGCCTTCCTGCTTCATCCATGTATTAAAAACATTTTGAAGCCTCTGGCTTTTTCCCGTAGAAATAAAAGCTTTAAAAAGATTCGACTGCGGACAGTACAATAAAACCCGCTTTAAATCCTTTGACGCAGGAATTTTTGAAGATAAAAGTTTTTGCACCCATTTATCGGCAAGGCCTGTCTTGCGCACAACAAGAGAGCCCATCTTCCTTGAATATCTTTCCATGCGTTTTGAATAACGCATAAGCTTGTTTGCAGGATAATATTTTTGAAATTCTTTTATCGCGTCCGATGTCTCAGTTCCGTCCTGCGTATTAATGAGTTTTTTAAGCCTTGATTTAAATATCCTTGTATTTATAAACCATATAATAAAAAGTATTAAAAAAACAAATGCCAATGGCGCCACAATATAAATCCACAGCGGCAAATCAATCCCAAGCAACGAATCCAAATAATTTTTCATGACGATAACTCCTTTATCTGATTCCTTTAACGTTATATATCTGTATTGGTTTTTCCTTTCCCTTGACGCGGACAGGCGGCCTTTCTTCGCAGATGAATTTGTCGTTTAACTGCGTCCATGTTGAGTGTGAAATTATGATTTCATCCGCTCCCGCGACTCCTTCAAGGCGCGCGGCAAGATTGACTGTATCGCCGATCACAGAGTAGTCCATCCGCTGCATGCTGCCAAGGTTTCCCGCGACAAGCGGGCCTGTGTTCACTCCGATTCCGATCCGCAGCCTTGAAGCTCCCTTTCTGAAAAATTTTCTCTTTGCGGATCTGACTGTCTCCTGAATTTCAAGCGCGCAGGAAACCGCGTGATACGCGTCGCCTTTTTCGGGTATCATAGGAACGCCCCAAACAGCCATTATGCAGTCGCCGATAAATTTATCGATATAGCCTTTGTGATACGCAACTTTTTCAACGGCGTCGCCAAAGTATTCATTAAGGATTTCTATAATTTCTTCGGGTTCACGTCCTTCTGAAAAACTTGTGTATCCGCGAATGTCGGCGAAAAATACCGTGGCGATTCTTTTATCGCCGCCAAGATTAACAGAGTCAGGCGATTCCATCAGTTTTTCAAGAACTTCATTTGACATATAACGCGTAAACATATCTTTAATAATACGCCGCTCTTCACTTACAGCCTGCACCTTTTGCTTTAATTCCTTTTCACGCGTCTGGTTTGTAAAAAGGAGCGTTAAACCTTCTTTTTTTCCGCGCGGCGTTTTTAAAGGAGTTATATTCAATGAATAATCTATTTCTTTATCCGCGTTTTTGTATATTCCTTCAAGACCGATAATTTCATTGCCGTCTTCAAGGCTTCCTGAAATTATTTTGATGGTTTTTCCTGAAAGCGAATTTTTAAATGTATTTTCAAAACTGCGGCCAATATCATCTTCTTTTAATCCCATTAACTCCGCCGCAGGTTCGTTAAAGTAGTAAATATGCCCTGACGCGTCGGTTGTGACAATCAGGTTTGTCATCGAGTTAAAAACATTTTCCTGATATCTTTCAAGCGAATCGATCTTTCTTGAAGATTCACGGGCCTGATCAAACAGTTTCGACGTCTGCATCGCGCCGCCTGCCAGTTTCGTGTAACAGTCAAGGAAATGAAATCTCTGCCTGTTGAAAAAACATCTTGTTTTTGAACCTGCGAATAAAACGCCGATTTCGCGCGGAGAGCTTATTATCGGAAGCGCCATCGCGCTTTTCATCTCCGGATTTATTATTATTTCTTTTAAGAATGCCGGAACGTTTGAAGATTCGTTTTTATTGTTAAAGATCAAAGATTCCCTGCAGTCGCGAATAAAACGAACAAGTTCGCTTTCTCCGCTTAATGTTTCCGGAACTTGATACCTTCCCCTTTTATAATAAAGTTTTAAATCGCATTTTTTATCGTCAGGGTCTGAAAGGACATAAAAGGCGCAAAGGTCTGTATGCGCGATATCCTGCGCGTGTTCAACAAAATTATTCACAAGGTCTTTAAAATTTCTTTCTTTGGAAAGCAGCGCTCCGGCGTTTACAAGGTCCTGTTCCGAAGGCAGACCGTAATTTATATTTTCTTTTGATAATAATTGCGGCTGTTTCTTCCACGGTAATTTAAATGAAAAATTCATTATACGCCCATTATATTATATTTTTGAATTTTTTGGAATAACGGAAACAATTATCATCGCAAGTAATGCGCAAATATACGGAAAAGCATGTAAAAAATACGCTGGAATGTTCCAAAACCCCTGAGCGTAATTTGAATAACATTCGGACGCAGCGAATACAAAGGCCGCTGCAAGTACGCCATAAGGCTTTCTTGCGCCTAAAAATATGACCGCAAGAGCAACCCACCCCTTTCCCGCGGACATTCCCGAAACATAAGCGCCCAGATTAAGGCTTAAAAACGATCCGCCCAGGGCGCAGAAAAAACCGGAAATCAAAACGGCTGCTGTTCTATAAAATAACGGATTGATGCCAAGAGAGACAAGGGCATCTTCGCTTTTCTCGCACGCGCGGAGCCTGTATCCAAACGGAGTTTTATAAATTACTATCCACGATATTATTAGGGACAGGATTCCCAGAATTATGAATAAATTGAATAAAACAGAAACATTTAACGTATCGCCGTGAAAGCCAAGCGCGACTACTCCCCTTGTTTTAAATATTTTTTCTGAAAGAACGGCGCACAAACCCGCTGAAAGAAGATTTACAGCCATGCCTGTAATGAACATATCAGAGCGAAGTTTAAACGCGGCAAACGCATGCAGAGCGCATAACGCTGTTACTGCCATAACCGCGCCTGTGACAGAAACCGCGATGCTCCCTGTAAAAAAATAAATTGTCAATGAAGAAAACGCCCCTGTAAGGAGCAGTCCTTCAAGCGCAATATTTAAATTCCCCGCAAGCGCAGGGAATAGCCCTCCCATAGAGGCGAAGAAAACCGGAATCATGATTGTAAAAGCGCTTTTTAGGAAAACTAAAATATTTTCCATTTTATTCTTTTCCTTTATTAATAATATTTATTTTTCTTAAATTACTAAATATTGATTTATCAAATTGCGATCTTTTAAAAAACGCGCTTGTTGATAAAATGAAAATAACCGCCTGAATAATGTGGGCAATCTCATATGTAAGACCGGTATTCTGCATCGCTATTCTCGCTCCTGAATTTATCCATGATAGAAAAAGCGCGCAGGGTAAAACCGCCAACGGCGAAAAATTTGAAAAAAGTGCGACAGTGAGCGCGCTCCATCCAAGCCCTGAAGAAAATTCTTTAATAACAGCGTAATTTGATCCAAAAACCGCAACGCTTCCCGCAAGCCCGTATAAAAAACCGCTTATTGCCATGGAAAGAACAATGTTCAATTTTGTGTTAATTCCGCCGTAACGCGCAAACATTTCATTAAGCCCTGTTATCCTGAACTCGTAACCCGCTCTTGTATTATAAAGAAAGAAATGAACGATAAACGCAATAATTAAAGCGGTAAAAACGCTTGTGTTTAAACCTGATGGTTTTAATATAAGGGCGAACCGCATGTTTTCCGCGATTTTTCCGGTTGATAAAAGCGATGTCTGCGGATCCAAAAAAGGTCCTGTTACAAGGTAATTGATTACAGGAATCAAGGCGCACGAAAGTAAAAATGTTGTTATAAGCTCGTTTGTTTTCCATTTTGCCTTACAAAAACCGCTGAATGCAGCAGCCGCTGCCGAAAAAAGCGAGCCGAAAATTATCGAAAGAACCGTCGCGATGATTCCCGGCAGCCATGAAAATGACGCGTAAATATTAATCGCGGTTATTACAGAAACGAAGGCTCCAAGGTATATCTGCCCTTCTCCGCCAAGATTAAGGCATCCTGTCTTCATTGCGATATTTATTCCAAGCGCGCCGATTATAAGCGGGACTGCCGCGTTCAGCATATTGCCAAAATGAAACAGATTACTGAAAGGTCCTATAAAAAAATAATATAATGTATCAAGCGGAGTTTCACTTAAAAGGAATATAAATAAAATGACAAATAATACAGATGCGGCGGGAACTGTAAAGACAGCGAGAAATTTTATTTTATTAAAAATTTTTTTTAACGTACTCATTGCTGATTCCGCATTAATCCCTGCATGTTCATTCCAATCATTTCTTTTAACCTGCCGCTTCCGTCATTGTCATAAACACCCGCGGCCCTTCCCCTGTACATTACAATTATCCTGCAGGAAAGCGATAAAATTTCATCAAGGTCTGTTGATATTAGAATAACTGCCGCTCCTTTTTCTTTAAGTTCGATTATCTGTTTCATGATAAAATTTCCCGACGCCGCGTCAAGACCCCATGTCGGCTGCGAAAATACTATATAATCCCTGTATCTGTCTATTTCCCTTGCAAGGATTAATTTCTGCAGATTTCCGCCTGAAAGAACCGACGCGTTTTTATTTATATCGGGGACGCTGATATTATATTTTTTTACAAGCCCGCACGCATAATCAATTTTTTTTGATTTTGACAATCCGCGGTTATTTACAGCGATATTTTCATATATCGCAGCTCCTTTTGCGCTTCCCACACCGGTTCTGTCCGCTGGAACATACGCAAGCCCCTGATTTCTTAGATCGCGCGTGCTCTTTCCTGTTATATCATTACCCCTGTAAAGAATTTTACCTGATAGCGGATGAAGAAATCCGCCAAGGACAGCTTCTATAACCCCAAGACCGTTTCCGCTTACGCCTGCAAATCCAAGAATTTCGCCAGGATAGACGTTAAACGAAACATTGTCAAGAAGCGGCTGTTTCTGCTTTTTCCGCATAACAGTAACATTCTCAAACGCGATTAAGGGATTTTTATCCCTTTCAGCTTCAGCGCTTTTATTTTGCTTTTTTAGAACAGGCTGATTTTCACCAATCATCAATCTTGATATGTCATCCAAATCCGCGCGGGAAGCTTCGCAAACGCCCTTTAATTCCCCCTGGCGGAGCACAGCTACCCTGTCTGCGATTTGTTTTATTTCGTGCAGTTTATGCGTTATTAGAATTACAGACTTTCCGTTATCCGCAAGCGTTCTTAAAGTTTTAAATAAAGACATTGTCTCATGTTCTGTCAGTATCGATGTAGGCTCGTCTAAAATTATTATCCCTGAATCATTATTGCAAATGTCTTTTTGGTTATAAAGTATGCGGCATATTTCTACCTGCTGCATTTCCCCAAGAGAAAGGTCCCTGATTTTCGCGTCCGCATTTACGGAAAAATTATTTTCGATTATAATTTTTATAGAAATTTCTAAAGCTTTTTTTTTATCAAAAAAAATTCCGGCAATGCGCGGTTCGTTTCCCATTACAATATTTTCCGCCGCGGTATAATCGCCGAAGAGCATGAAGTGCTGGTGAACCATGCGGACGCTTCCGTTAATTTTAATAAGTCCTGAATCCTTTTTTTCAAGACCGCAGATCATTTTCATTAACGTTGTTTTACCCGCGCCGTTTTCTCCCGCGATGCATAAAATTTCACCTTTAAATAAATCAAGGCTGATATTGTTATTTGCTTTTGTAACGCTTCCCGGGTACTGTTTGCACAAATTCCTGATTTCAGCCGCTATCATATACTGTTACTGCATGTTTGCAATAAATGTCTCAAGTTTCTGCCTTATATCTGCCGGAAGATTATAATATGCGGGATCATCAAAAATAAACCTAAGATATCCTTCCTTTACTCCCATAACCTGCGATACGCCGTATTGAATTTTTTCTGCAATAACGTCATCAAGAATTTCCATTATCAGTTTTTTCTGTTCCATTACGCCGCATCCTGCGATAATTCCGGGAGCCATATCATAGGCGTTAATGTTATACCAAACTACATACGCGTTTCTTTCAGACGCTGTTTTTAAGAGCCCCTGCGCCGCGCCGCCTGCTATCGACGTAAACACATCAACGCCGCTATTCATCATGGCGGATGCGAGTTCAGCCGCTTTATTTGCGTCCGCCCACGAGCCTATTACGCGAAAATCAAGCTCGATATCAGGGTCTGCGCGCTTTGCCCCTTCAATAAAACCGGGAACCATTTCCAGAGTCAGCTGCGGAAATTCCTGCGCGGCGATAAAACCGATTTTTTTTTCGTTATTCGCAAACGGCATTGAACTTGATGTTATAAGGCCCGCAAGATACCCAAGGAAAAGCGACTGTTCGTATTGATTGTATTTATACGTCCTTATATTGGGGTTTCCCGCGTAATCAGCGTCTGTTATTATAAACTTCTGATTTGGAAAAAGCGGCGTCAGGTTAGCGCAGATTTCAGGTAACGACGGATTGGAGCCAATCACAATATCGTACTGTCCGCCAGAAATCATTTCCGCAAGCTGCTGTTCCCATCCTGCCTGATTCATTCCGGCTTCATATACTTTTACATTGACAAGCGGATTCAATGAAGCGTATTCAAGCGCTCCTTCCGCCATCATTTCATAAGTCGGGCTTCCGGCTGTTACCCCTGTAACAAAAACAAGAACGTTTAACGTTCCACGGCTCTGCGAACCGCTGTTTTTAAGGCAGCCTGAAAATAAAATTAAAGGCACAAGCAAAAGCAATAACAGTTTTTTCATTTTTCTTCTTTCTTCCTGCTTCTGTAATATAAATATTGATAAAATAAATCATCATATATTTTTTTATTATTTAAATCCGGCTCCCATGTTTTTTCTATGCGGCACATCGCCTTTGACGCCTGCTCATACGAAGAATAAATTTTAAGATAACACGCGCCGATTATCGCGAGCCCCAGCAGCTCTTCGTCCTTGTGAACGCCGCAGAGAACCTGTTTTCCGGTAATATCGGCTTTTATCTGATTGAGTCTGCCGCAGTCCGCAAGACCGCCTGTTACGCGCAATTGGCTTGCGCTTTCGCCCGACTGCTCCATCACGCCGATAACATCCCTGACAGCGAAACCTATGCTTTCAAGAATCGCATTTACGATTTCACCGCGTCCTGCGCCAAGGCTTATCCCCTGCCAGCTTGCCCGCGCAAGCGGATCCCACAAAGGCGCGCGTTCTCCCGCAAGATACGGAATAAAAATAACGCCTTTGGAACCGGGCTTACTGATTTTTGAAAGCGTTATAAAATCGTTAAACGATCTTAAGCCAAGAAGATTCCTGCCCCACTCAATCGCGGCTCCCGTGGTATTGATGATCCCTGAAAGATTCCAGAAAGGTTTTATAGGATGAGCATACGACATCAGCCTTTCTTCATTAACAACGCGGCGGGTCGTGCAAAGATTGACTCCTTCGGATGATCCGCTTCTATCGCAAATTTGGCCGGCTTCCGTTACGCCGCTACCTAAAATCGCGGCGTAAAAATCAGGCCCGCCTGAAATTACGGGAGTGTCTTTTGGAAAGCCGAAATACTGCGCCGCGGAAGGCATCAGCGTTCCGAATAAATCCCCAGGTCTTATAAATTCGGGAAATTTTGACGCGTCAAGATCAAGCTGATCAAGTGCGCTGTCGTTCCAGAACCAGCGGTCAAATCCGTCGCAGGGAAACACTGTCTTCGCATTTCCTGTAAGCGCGAAGGCAAGATATTCAGGGCAGCCCAGAAAATATTTTGTTTTTGTGTAAATTTCATTTTCGTCATTTTTTAAATAGTAAATCTTTGGAAGAAAAAATCCTGCGTTTACAAATCCGCCCATAACGGCGGAAATTTTTTCCTGATATTTTACCGCGCGGTGATCAAGCCACAGCCGCGCCTTTAACGCGGGAGCTTCAAATTTGTTTGCAAAAAATGATTCGCCCGTTACGGGAACAAGGCTCGGGCCGTTTCCGCTTATTACAATCGCTTTTACACCGCTGAAATTTTTTATGCCGGTTTCTGAAAGAAGCTGCTTACAGCTTTCGGTAAACGCGTTAAGCCAAAGCGCAGGGTCTATTTCAGTATTTGATTCTTCATTTAAAGAAGAAGATAATAAAGGCGGCGTTTCCTGCGACACCGGAACTGAAACAAAAGACAGCCGTCTTATGTCTTTCGTATCTGAAGAATCTGCGCCATCAAGCTTTACAGGGCTTTCAGGCAGCGACCAAAGCGCGGATTTAAAACTTGTCGTTCCTATGTCGATCGTTAAAAGCATATATTCAATATTATACTATATTTTGTTAAAAAATAACTCCCTTATTATATGGCCCTTTTCCAGTCCTTTGCGTTCAAATCCGGTTCTCGGCCGCCATTCCTGCACAGGCGCAAAATCATTATACGCGTTTTTTAGGCCTTCTGTCGATTCAAGTTCGCCAAGGGCGTGAAGCGCGTAATCTTCCCAGTCTGTAACCATGTAAAAATATCCGCCTTTTTTTAGACACCCGCAAAGATATTGCGTAAAAGGGCGCGTTACAAGGCGGCGTTTTCTGTGTCTTTTTTTCGGCCAGGGATCGGGAAAAAAAATATGAATGCCGCAAAGAGATTCCTTTGGGATCATTTTTTCAAAAACAAAAACCGCGTCATGTTCGATTATCCTGATGTTGGAAAGCTTGCGCTTTTCTATTTCCCATAAAAGTTTTCCGATGCCGGGACGATGCACTTCGATTCCGATATATTTTTTATCAGGATTTGCCTGGGCGATTTCAGCCGCGGTGAATCCCGATCCAAACCCGATTTCCGCAGTAATGTCAAATTGAACAGGCGATGATTCGTTTCCATTTGCAAATATTTCTTTTAAATCTAAATTGTTTTCGGAAAACGGAATCAGAAAAAAGGAAGAGAGGCTGTCGTATGCTTTTTTTTGCGCGTCTGTAAAATGCCCTGTTCTTTTTACATAACTTTTGAGTATCATTTTTAATTAATGTATGGATACAACGTCCGTAAATGCGCTGCAAAAATTGGCTTCATCCTCAGTCCAGAGCGCGGCAGTGCTTGCAGAAGACGGAAGCCTTAAATCAGAAACATTCCCCGTAAGGGATTCAATCTTGTAAGTATTAATAAAATTTCCCGAGCTGTCGTAGCAGACAAGTTTGTTGTTTGGCCACATTGATTTAATTTCGTATCTGCCGTCAGCTATGACAATTTCAGGGAACGGATAGTGCACGCTTCCGTCGAAAACAAAATTTCTCTCATTTTTTTCTCCGCCCTTGTTATACAAAACTGCGCGGAATAACCCGCGCGGAAGCCTTCCGTCCTGCGCCGCGATACTCCGCGTTCCAATCCACGTTTTTCCGTCTATTGTATAAGAAAGCCATTCGTCGCTTTTAATGCGCCAGCGAAGCTGTTCCCTGTCGTGATAAAAATAAAGCTCATCAAGGTTATCTATTCCGTCATTATCGACAGGCATGATAAAAAATGAAAAATGTTCGACTGGTCCTGCTTCGCCCTGATATTGAACAAGATGCAAAAATCCGTATGAAATTTCAGGCACGGAATTTGTGCAGGATACCGAAAGAAATAAAACTGTTATCATAAGGCTGGTGATATATTTAATTTTCATTAATGTTTAATTTAACCTTTCTTTCATTTTTATTCAATGTCCCTTTACTTTCCTCTTTTTAAGACCGCCATGTCGCAGTTATGAAGAACGCCTTTGGAAAGCGCAAAGCAGCCAGCGCCTGTAAGAAGCTCCCAAAGCGATAGAATCAATATGCCGGTTATCACTCCTGTTTTTCCGCCGATTGCGATTCCCGTAACAAAAGCGAGCACAGCTCCCGGAACGATAACAATCAATACAGCGAAAAAATAAGCCATCATTAAAATACCCGCGCTGACATTCGCGCCTGTAAAGCGCATAAAAACATAATTTATTCCAAGTATCGTAAATGAAAACAGCGTAAAAGCTACGATGCAGCTGATTATCATTAAAGGATTTTCTTTTAAAATAATTCCGCATACCGTAAAAATGACAGCGCCTTCAGTAAAGGATTTAATGACAACTTCCAGATTGCTCCAGATGATTTTTTTAAACGAAGATTCAGGGATCATGTATATGTAATGGGAAAATGTTTCCTTAAGTCCGCGCCCTGTGCCAATCAGAAAAATATGCGACCACATGAGAATCTGCATTACGGTTAATAGATTGCGCATTATAAGCGAAAATACTACAGCGCCTATTATAAATACAAGCGATATAATATTTAAAAAACCAAAACGGTTCTGCCTGAAACTTTCGCGCATGTGTTTGCCGAAAAGCGCGGCCGCTCCTTCACCCCTTATTCCCGTGCTTGTAACTTTAATTTTCCTGTTTGTCGAGTTTACCGCAGACAAATCGCCTTCTTTTATGGCGCGCTTTTTTTCATACGCGGTTTCGGTCGCAACAAGGACATCTTCATAATAATCAGGATTGGAAAACATAATGTAAGTTATTATTCCCGCGCCGAGTAAAATATTTAAAGCCAAAAATCCAAGGCCGGTTAAAAGTTCTCCTGTAAAAAAAGCAGATAACGAAGCGGCTGTCCATCCCGCTACAGGAATGAATTTCAAAAATGGCGATGAAACCGCCGCTTCCAGAGCGGTAAAAACATCACGGGTTGAAATATACCGGGTTAAAGCGAAAACGATAAAGGGAAGAAAAAAAGAAACTGTTATAATTTTTACAATCAGCCTTCGCATAGCATTGCCGTTTGAAACACTGTATATCAACAGTGAAACTATAGTTAAAACAATTACGCTTAATATGAAGCACCCGAAGATCAATAGTATGCCGTCAAACCATATGCCGAAATTCGAAAGCGAACTTGTCTGAAATAAAATAAAAAATCCTGCGAGAAACGCCGTTTTGGCGGTGCGGACTACTCCGTATAATAAAATCTTGCGCGAATTTACAGGAGACACAAATAAAAAATTTACATCGTTCATGTCAAATATCGCGTCTCCGTTGGAAAGCCCATTAGAAACCGCGATAACCGCAAAAATGGCGACAAACAGAAACATAATCAGCGTAAACCAGTACATCGGCGCGTACGTATCTATCTGCTGTCTTGTAAAAAAAGTTAATAGAACAACGCCGATAATCATCGCTATAATAAAAATGTATAAAATAAGCTTGCCGGGATTTTTTACAAGTTCTTTTAAACCGTTCTTTGCGCTTTTTAAAATAAGGTATAAAAGAGCGTTCATTTATCACCTTCTTCCGTTATGGCAAAGTATATGTCTTCAAGAGTTTTTTCTGCGGGCATTTCGTCGCGCCTGCAAACCGCCGCCACATGGCCGTTTTTCATAATGTAGGTGGCATCCCAGTTTTCTTCCACGCTTTCAATAATATGCGTGCTGATTAAAAGCGCGCAGCCTTTGTTTTTAAGATCGGAAATCATCGTTTTAATTTCCCTTATGCCGTGCGGATCAAGACCGACAAGCGGCTCGTCAAGAATCATAGCCTGTGGTTTTGGAAGAAGGGCGCAGCATACATTTACTTTTTGCTGCATTCCCTTGGAAAGCTCCTTTCCAAGTTTCGCGGATTTGTCTGTCATTTCAAAACGTTCCAAAAGTTCTTTTGCGTACTGCTGCCAGTCTTTAAGGCGGTAAGCTTTCGCGATAAATTCAAGATGCTCCCAGACTGTAAGCATAGGATACAGCGCGGGCATTTCAGGGACGTAGCCTAAAATTTTCTTGGCTTCGATATCGTGATTGTCATACTCCCCAATCCTTATTCTTCCTTCAAACCTTAAAAGCGCGCAGATTGATTTTATCAGCGTGGACTTCCCGGCTCCGTTAGGGCCAAGCAGCACTGCAAGCTCGCCGTTTTTAATTGTAAGGCTGATATTGTTATTCGCAATAAACTTGCCGTACCGTTTTGTGACATTAATTACTGTAATCATTCAGGATTACCTTCCTTATTTAAAAGTGATTCATAAAACACCTTTATTATATCATGCTTACACGCAATATATATAAAAAAAACAACAAGCTTTCTAATTACGAAATGGAGACATCGCGGACTATGCTGATCTTTTTTAGATTTTCTGCTACCCTTGGGATATGATACTCTGGTTTGCGACAAATAATGTCCATAAAAAAGAAGAACTTGAAGCCTGTTTAAAAATTCATATTCAGGATATAACGATAAAAATTCCTTCACAGGAATGCATTTCCTTTGATCCGCAGGAAACAGGCTCGGACTTTATCGAAAATTCACTGATTAAAGCGCGGGAATTGCATAAAATACTTTTAAAATCAGGCTGCATCGAGCCTGTAATTGCGGACGATTCAGGACTTTGCGTTGACTCGCTCGGCGGAAGACCCGGCGTATTATCGGCAAGATACGGAATTGAAAACATCGCCTCTTCTAGCGGGAAAAAACCTGAAAGCGGCATGCAAAACCTTATACTGCTCGATGAACTTGGAGACACCCAGACAAGAAGCGCGCGTTTTGTCTGCGCGATGGTTTTACTTTTCAGCCACGATCGTTTTACGGCGGTACAGGAAACGGTCGAAGGCGAGATCGTGAAAAAAGACGGAATTAAAGGTGAACTTGGTTTCGGCTACGATCCGATTTTCTATATTCCCGAAAAAGGTCTGACGCTTGCGCAGCTTTCTTCACAGGAAAAAAATAAAATCAGCCACCGCGGCAAGGCCGCAGGCGTTATCTGCAAACATTTATATGGCAAAGTCTAAAATTACCGCCAGCTCATTTTTTAACGGCCTTAACGAACCGCAAAGCCGCTCTGTTACCGCGATTGAAGGGCCGGTCCTTATTATCGCGGGCGCAGGTTCCGGCAAAACAAGAGTGATCACATACAGAATCGCGCATATGCTTGAAAAAGGAATTCCGCAGTCGGCGATACTTGCGCTTACGTTTACAAACAAGGCCTCGCGTGAAATGGAAACGCGCGTAAAAGAGCTTACGGGTAAGAAACTTCAAAGCCTTACGTTAAGCACATTTCACGCTTTCGGCCTTAAAATAATCCGCGAGTGTTCCGACATGCTTGGCTACAGAAAAAATTTTTCCATTTATGACGAGACAGATAAAATCGCGCTTGTAAAAGAATCGCTTCGCGAATGTAAAATGTTTCATTTTACTGTCGGAAATCAAAAAGATAATCTTTACGCGTTAAGCCAGTTTTTTTCTAAGGTAAAAACAGGTCTTGTTGACATCCAAAACGCGCATCCCGAGCTTGAGTGTGTTTATGATGAATACAATCAAGGGCTTAAAATTTACAACGCGGTTGATTTTGACAGCCTTCTGACTCTTCCGCTTGAATTATTTTCAAATAACGAAGAAACGCTTTTAAAGTACAGACAGAAGTACAGGTATTTTCTTGTTGACGAATTTCAGGATACAAGCCTTATTCAATACAGGCTTTTAAAGCTGCTTACAGACAGCGAAAACGCGAATATCTGCGTTGTAGGCGACGACGATCAGTCAATCTATTCATGGCGGGGAGCGAATTACGAAAACATTCTTTTGTTTGAAAAAGATTTCCCTTCCAGGCTTGAAATAAAACTTGAGCAGAATTACCGATCAACTTCCACGATCCTGGAAGCGGCTAACGGCGTAATTTCGCATAACCAGGGCAGAAAAGGGAAAAATCTCTGGGCGGAAAAAGAAGGCGGAAAGCCCGTAGAAATTTTTTATCCTGAAAACGAAACTGACGAAGCTGAATTTATTGCGAACCAGATCAGGTCTTTAATGATAAATGAAAATTTCAAGTATCATGATTTTGGCGTTCTTACAAGAACGAATTCTCTTGCGCGTAACATCGAAGAGGCTTTTCTTTCAGAAAACATTCCGTATAAGGTATCGGGCGGAACCAGTTTTTTCCAGCGTAAGGAAATCAAGGACATTACATCTTATCTTCGCGTAATCGCCAATACAGACGACGACATAAGCTTTTTGCGGATAATCAATACTCCGAAAAGGGGAATCGGAAGGAATACAGTCGCGTCGTTAGGTGAAATCGCAAGAAAAAACGGCATCAGCATCTGGGATTCTCTTGTGCGCCTTAACTACAGCCGCTCGCAGGGGCAGCAGGTTCTTTTTCACGACAGCGCGGCGCAGGATAAAAACCCTTTTAACATGCAGCAGGAAAAAACTGCGGCAGCTGACATTGAAGATTTTGCAAAGCTTGTAGAAAAACACAAAGCTTTATTTTTGGAGCGCAAGGGCGAAGCCGGAAAACCGTGGAAGCTTTCCCAATGCGTACGCGCTTTAACTGAAGACATTGATTACTGGAGCTATCTTGTTATGGAGTACGGACGCAATGACGAAAAAAAAGCAAGGTGGAAATACAGCAACATCGAATATTTTATAAGGATGATTGAAAACTGGGAAAACGATCCTGATAATTTAGACGCAGGGCTTTATCCGTGGCTGAATAGAATCAGTTTAATTACCCGCGACGACGGCGAAGACGACAGCGAAGGCAAGGCGAACCTTATGACGATTCACGCGGCGAAAGGGCTTGAGTTTCCGGTGGTTTTTATCGCGGGCGCGGAAGACGGCCTTATTCCCCACGAAAAAAGCATTGAAGACGCGCAAAAATCTGACAATGACGAAGGCGGAAGCGTCGAAGAAGAACGCAGGCTCTTTTATGTCGCAATCACAAGGGCGCGGGAAAAGCTTTTTATTACAAGCTGTAAAAAAAGGCGGCATCTTCAGTCTGTTAGGGACTGCGAACCGTCGCCTTTTCTCGATGAAATTCCGCAGAACCTGATTGAAATTCACGTTAAACAAAACGAAAAAGAAATTGCAGACGACGATCAGGCAAAGATGTTTATCGATAAAATGAAAGCGATTTTCAGCTAACAGTTTTAAAACACAGCGCTTTTAAAGTTCCACATCACAGAAAGGAGGCGCTTCTCTTAATACCTTCGCGATTATTTGGTGATTTTCAAGAAGCAGATCGGGATCGTTTTCAAGAATTGAAAAAACATCTTCTCTTGCCTTTTCAAGTTCTTTAATATCACGTACAGGGTTCGCTATCCCAAGAACAAGGTATCCTGACTGTTCCGTGCCCGCGATCTGCCCGGGCCCGCGAAGTTTTAAATCCTCTTCTGCGATTACAAAGCCGTCGCTGTGGTTAAGCATGACAAGCAGTCTTGTTTTCGCGTCTTGCGTGTATTCGTCAGAATAAACAAGAAAGCAGTAAGACTGTTCGCTTCCCCTTCCGACGCGTCCGCGAAGCTGATGAAGGGCTGAAAGCCCGAAGCGCTCCGCGTGTTCAATGACCATGCAAGCGGCATTCGGAACATCAACGCCTACTTCCACAACGCTTGTCGCGGCAAGTATATCAATTTCACCTTTTCTGAAGCTGTCCATGATCTTCTTCTTTTCTTCTTCAGGCAGTTTTGAATGAATCAATTCAGTTTTGTTATTCGCAAATATTTCTTTTGACAGGCGCTGCGCCATCGAAACAGCGTCTTTAATGTCACCCTGCCCGTCAATTAAAGGATAGACAAAATAAGCCTGCCTTCCCTTCTCAAGTTCGCGCCTTACAAAGTCATAAACTTTTTTTTCGTTTGACTGTTTCGCAAGATGCGTTATAACAGGCTTTCTTCCTTCGGGCATATCGCCAATAACAGAAACGTCCATGTCGCCGAAAACTGTTAACGCAAGGGTGCGCGGAATCGGAGTCGCGCTCATCATTAAAAGGTCTGCATTCTCCCCCTTTGCCGTTATCTTCGCGCGCTGCGTTACGCCAAATCGGTGCTGCTCGTCAATGACAGCCAGCTTCAGGTTTTTATATATTACGTCACTTGAAAAAAGCGCGTGGGTTCCTGCGATTATATCGATATCGCCTGAAGCGAGATTTTTTAAAAGCTCCCTGCGTCCCTGTGATTTTATGTTTCCAGTTAAAAAAGCTATTTTTACACCTAACGGCTCAAGCAAACGGGCGGCGTTTTCCGCGTGCTGGCGCGCAAGAAGTTCTGTCGGAGCCATGATTGCCGCCTGTCCTTTAAGCGGTTTTAAATTATGCGTGCCAGTATCATTTTTGGAAAGGCTGCCTTCCACCGCCGCCAAGGACGCAAGGAAAGAAACAAGTGTTTTCCCGGAGCCGACATCGCCCTGTAAAAGACGCGCCATTGGAACGTTTGACGCAATATCGCGGTTAATTTCCTTTACCGCGTCAAGCTGGCCTTTTGTCAAAGAAAACGGAAGCCTTTCTATTAAACGCTTTTGAAGCGGCGAAAAACCGCAGTCAGCGTCAGGCTTGTCAATTTTTAATTTTTGCGAAACTAAAAATTTATTTTTTCTTTCGATGGAACGTTTTGCGACCATTGCTTCAAGATAAAAAAGCTCTTCGTATATAAGGGTTTTTTTTGCCCTTTCAAGCATATCCATTGAAGAAGGAAAATGTATTTCCTTTATCGCGTTTTTTTTATTCAGCAGGTTATTTTTTTCAATTATAAATGCAGGAAGTTCATCTTCAATTTCGTTAACAAAACTTTCCATTGTTTTTTGAATAAAGCTTCTTAACTGATTTTGTTTTAATCCTGATGTTAATGGGTATACAGGAATTATTTTTCCGAAGCTGCCCTGAGATGATAAAGGCTGGGCTTCAAAAGAGCTTGACTGAATCTCTCCGTACTTGACCCTGAATACGCCGTGAATCATGTATTTTTCGCCTTTAATAAAAAGTTTTTCAAGCCACGGTCTTTTAAAACACAAAAGAGAGCCCTGCGCGCTTTCATCTTCAATATAAACTTTCATGGTTTTCATTGCGCCAAAACCAATCCATTCTTTTTCCAAAACAGTAACTTTAGTGCAGACTTTTCCTTTTCTGTATTCGCAAAGCTTAATTATGTTTTCCCTGTCTTCCCAGCCGCGCGGGTAATGCGTAAGAAGATCGCCTGCACTGCGTATTCCAAGCTTCGCGAGTTTTGATAAATTAGAAGGGCCGATTCCCTGTATTGATGTTACGCTTTGTGAAAGATTTCTAAGAAACATTATAAAGGCAGTCTATACAATAAATTTGCAAGCAGATTAACGCAGAATCTTCCGCCTATCACTATGACCGCAAGAACGATAAGTGAAATCATCATTGCGTTAACAAAATTGATAATTCGGTTTTTAAATAAAATTCTATTAATGCGGTATGAAAGCGGCTGATAAATTGAATCGACAATGCTCCAGAACGGGCCGTACATGCTGCGCCTTGTAAAATACGCGACAGCGCGTAGAATTATTACAACAATGCAGAAAACGGCGATGAATGAAATCAATGACCATACCGAAACAAGAATTGACGCAAGAATCTGCCCAAGATAAATTCTTTGGCTTGATGCGAGCATGGTGAATATTCCCTGTAAAAGCGAAAGACTTAAAATGGCGGCGACCACGGAAAAATCAAGGAAACCGATTCTGAATGTAAATATTCTTCTCCAGAAATCAATGTAGGGATCCGTTATTTTTTCAAGAATTTCTACAGGTTTTCCGTAAGCAATTGAGCGAAACCATGATAGAATGATCCTTAAAAAAATTAATAGCGAATAAATTCCCGTTACAGCGGCAAGAAATCCGAATATTATCTGCATTACACCCTCCACGCCTGCGCTACAGACTTGCAGTTTTTCAATCCTGATATAATATCATCGCAGTATGAAATATCGAGGCCGTTAGCCGCCCTTATTATTTTTTCTCCGCCAGAAACAGGAACATGAATAAAAAGTTCGCACACGCCTGAGTTATCCGCAAGAAAATCGCGTAACTGGTTTAAATCCTGCGCGTTATCTGAAGCGCTGTCATTCAGTTTAACGTGAATTTCTTCTTTTGCGGTTTTTTCATCAGGTTTATTTAAATCGGGCGCAGGCGGATTTAATTTCGCTGCGGCTTTTTTTACTGCGCTTCTGCTAAGCTGCGGAAAATCCGCCATGCTTGTCACCTTAAAGCTTATCTTCTTCTGGAATTTATCATTTTGATTCGCATGGCTTCTTTCGTTTTCCGGATCTATGCTTCCTTTAAGCGCGGTAATTTCATCAAGCTTTAAAAGATTGCGGCAGTCGGCGTACGCTTTGGAAAAAAACACAAGATCGATTTCACCTTCAAAATCCTGCATGGTGGCGAATGCCATAACATTGCCGTTCCTGTCCTTTAAATCACGAAGCGATTTCAGATAACCGATAACGGTGTAGTTTCCTTTTTTCGCCTGATTAATAAATGAGCTTTTTAAATCCGCCATGTAAAGCCATGTGTTTCTGTGCGCCTTGTTTTTTTCTTCCAGTTCCTTTACTTCCTTTATAACGCCTGCGGCTTCGTGCCTTGCAAGAACATTTTCCGCAATAAAACTGTACTTGTCCTTGTCTTTCTGGTAATCAATTTTTCCTTTTAAGATCGCGACAGTATCTTCTTTTATTACATTCATCACCCTTTCCCACGGGCCTGAAAAAAAAGTTACTTCAATTTCTCCGTTGTAATCTGCAAGACTCGCGAACGCCATCTTGCTTCCTTTGGCGGTTGTTATCTGTTTAATATCTTTTAGTATGCCGATTAAAATGCATGTTCCGACAGGAAGATTCTCAGTCTGCGCAAGGTTAACATTAACGGCGTCTTCCCATAATTCTTTATACTCATCCATCGGGTGGCCGGAAAAATAAAAACCGATTAACTGTTTTTCAATTGTCAGCCTGTCTTCGCGGCTCATTGGCGGAAATTCTTCAAATGAATAATCAGGCCTTTCAGGTTCACCTGAATCTTCAAAAAGGCTTGTCTGCCCGGATTCTTTGTCCTCTTTCTTTTTAAGCGCGTATTCAACCGCTCTTTCAAGATTTCCCTTAAGCGTTTCCCTTTTAATTCCAAAATTGTCAAACGCGCCTGTCTGAACCAGAAGTTCAATTACTTTTTTTCCAACAGCTTTAATATCAACCCTGTCAAGAAAATCAATAAAACTTTTATAAGGCGATTCTTTTCTTGCGCGCACAATTTCTTCCGAAGGCGCGTCCCCCACGCCTTTTATTCCGAGAAAACCGAAAACAATCCTTCCTTCCACAACCGAAAAAAGTTTGTCGGATTTATTAACATCCGGCGGATCGATCGAAAGACCCATTTTGCGCGCTTCATCTATGCACTTTGAAAGTTTGTCTTTATCCGTGCTTCGTATTTCATTTGTAAGGTTAGCTGCCATGAATTCCGCGGGAAAATGCGTTTTAAGATACGCGGTATGGTACGCGATGATCGCGTAAGCCGCGGCGTGGCTTTTATTAAAACCATAATCTGCGAAAGGAACAAGGCTGTCATAAATGGTTCCGGCTTTTTCTTCTGAATAACCGCGGCTTACAGCTCCTTTTAGAAAGGGAATTTTTTCTTTGTCAAGAATTTCCTTGTCTTTTTTTCCCATCGCGCGGCGCAGAAGATCGGCCTGTCCTATGCTGTATCCCGCAATAATCCGCGCAACTTCCATTACCTGTTCCTGATAGACAATAACCCCGTATGTTTCTTTAAGTATTCCTTTAAGGCTTTCATCGGGGTATGTAATCGGAGTTTTTCCGTTTTTTGAATCGACAAAACGCGGGATATGCTGCATCGGGCCGGGACGGTACATGGCGTTAAGCGCAATTAAATCTTCTATGGAACCGGGCTTTGTCTGTTTTAAAATATTCTGCATTCCTTCGGATTCAAACTGGAATATTTCAAAGCTGTTTCCTTCACCTAACATTCTGAATGTTTTTTTGTCGTCTTCAGGCACATTTTCAATTGTAAATGCGGAATGTTTTCCGCCCTTTCTTCTTATAAGTTCCTGCGTGTGTTTTATTACATCGAGCGTTTTAAGCCCTAGAAAATCCATTTTAACAAGGCCGCACGGCTCAAGGTATTTCATGCTGTACTGCGTAGCAATTCCGCCTGCCCTTCCCTTTTTTGAATCGTCCCTTTCCTGATAAAGCGGCACAAGATCGCGAAGCGGCGATTTTCCGATGACAATTCCCGCGGCGTGTATTGACGCGTGACGGTGAAGCCCTTCAAGTTTTTCCGCAAGCGAAAAAAGTTCGGTGTAACGGGCATCCTGCTTTAGATCGCGAAGACGGCTTTCGTCTGCAAGGGCTTTTTCAAGCGTTATCTTGGGATCTTTTGGAATCAGTTTTGTTATCATGTCAGATTCCGGGATTGAAACACCCAGAACTCTTGCGACATCCTTTATTACTGCCTTCGCTCCCAGTGTCCCGAATGTAATTATCTGCCCTACTCTTTCTGTGCCGTATTTATTAGTAACATAATTTATAACCTCTTCGCGCCCTTCATTTGCAAAATCAATGTCAAAATCCGGCATTGAAATGCGCTCAGGGTTTAAGAAACGTTCAAAAAGAAGATTGTATTTTAAAGGATCGATATCCGTTATGCGAAGAGCGTACGCGACAATCGAACCTGCTCCTGAGCCGCGCCCGGGGCCGACAGGAATTTCTTTTTTTTTGGCAAAATTGATAAAATCTTCTACGATTAAAAAATATCCTGTAAACCCCATGCTTATAATCGTATCAAGCTCAAAATCAGCCCTTGCCCTGATGATTTCCCATTCGCCGCTCTCTAATGCGGCCGCCTGCGAAGGATACCTTTTTTTTAATCCCTGCGCGCAAAGATGGCGAAGATAATCGTCAGTATTGTTAAAGCCTTCAGGTATTTCAAACTCAGGAAGGTAGCGCGGAAGTTCCTTAACGTCTACTTTTGGAACATCGGCATTGCACCTTGCGGCAATGCGTACAGTATTTTTGACAGCCTGCGGATAATCCTTAAAAAGCAGCGCCATTTCATCGCCTGTTTTAAAATAAAACTGATCGCCGTAATATTTTTTTCTTTTTTCTTCCGTGCGGACTTTGCCTGTTCCAATGCAGAGCATTATGTCGTGCGCGGTAAAATCTTCTTTTTTAAGGTAATGAACATCGTTAGTTGCAACAAGCGGAATGTTTGTTTTTTCCGCTATCTTCGCAAGCGATTCATTTATTTCCTTTTGCGACAGATCCGCTCCCTTTAAAACGCCTGATGGAATTCCGTGATCCTGTATTTCAAGAAAAAAATTCGGTTCGCCGCTTTCACTGTCTTTGCCGAACAGGTCGCGGTAAAAAACAGCTTTTTGTTCGGCTTCTTCAATATTCCCCTGACAGATAAGGCGCGGAATTTCTCCCGAGGCGCAGGCGGAAAGCGCGATTAATCCGCCGCGGTATTCCCTTAAAAGATCATTGTCTATCCGCGGACGGTAATAAAATCCTTCCGTGTACGCGTAGGAACATATTTTTACAAGATTAAAATAGCCTTCTCGGTTCGCCGCAAGCAGCACCATATGATAATATTTGTTTTCGTTTTCCGATCCCTTTTTTTCAAAACGCGATCCCGGAGACACATAAACTTCGCAGCCGATTATCGGCTTTATTGGATTCTTGCGTTTAACGTGCTCTTTTTTGCCGTCCTTGTCAACCTTCACAGTTTTTTCGCACGAAGCGATAAACGCCATCGCGCCGAACATGTTGCCGTGATCTGTCAGGGCAAGATGCGTCATCCCCAGTTCTTCCGCTTTGTCCGCTAAAGACATAACAGAAACACTAGCGTCAGTCAGCGAAAAATCTGAATGAACATGGAGATGAACGAAATCCGTCATCTATCTATCTCCAGCCTTCCGGGTATAATAAAAGCTGCACAGGTCCTGACGAAAGCAATGTTCTGCAAAGAGACTGAATATCCTGCGCCGTAACAGCTCTTATCGCGCCCGGCCTTGAGTACAATCTTGAAAGCGGCGTATTGTAAAGATGCGACGAGTTCACATAACTTTGCGCGATATGCGAATTATCCTGTATTGATCTGTCATGACCCATCAAAAGCGCTTCTTTTGCCTTATTAAAAATATCCGCGTTAACAGGCGATCTTAAAACGCTCGAAATACAGTTCTGCACCGCGCTTACAAGCTCGTCAACACGATGCGGACTGCATACAAAGTAAACGTCAAGGTTGTGCTTTCCCGCCGGAATCACAGTTGTTGAAACGCCGGCGTAAATTGAATAAACGCCTCCGAGTTTTTCGCGGATTTCATCATTCAAAATTATGTTAAGATATTCAGTTAACACAGCCGAAGTCTGGTTTAACTGTTCGTTAAACGCACTGGGAGCGGCGGCGTACCATCCAAGATATACAATGCTCCGCTCGTCAACTCCTTTGTAAATTATTTTTTTCACTTCCTGCGGCAGCGCGACAGACGGGTTTACCCAGTTGTTCATGGAAGCGGCGTTCGGAATTGAACCGATGTAAATCGCGGCAAGTTCGCGCATTGTATTAACATCGATATTTCCCGTGAACACAAAAGTATAATCGCCCGGGTTGACGCACCGATCAAGAAAAGCGCGCGCTCTTGCTACAGACACTCTGTCAATGTCGCTGTATTCAAGCGGTTTAAACTGCGGATGGTTATTGTAAATAAGGTTATCAAGCTGATGGTAAAAATAAACCTGCGGATCATCATCCTGATACGCAAGATACGTTCTGTATTGATCAAGCACCGCCGCAATCGCTCTTTCGTCAAGTTTTGGATTTGTAAAGAATAGATTGATAAGTTCAAAAAGCGTTACAAGGTCCTGCGTTGTTGACGAGCCTTCAAAGCCGCGCGTAAAACTATTGTTCCAAAAGGAAAGTGAAACCTGTTTTCCTGCGAGCCTGTTTATAAGCTCTGTGCGCGAAAAAGGCCCGATGCCTGAAACGCTTATCATATCCGAAAGCAGACTGACTGAAACATAATCGTCTAAAGACGCGTTAGTTATTCCGCCTTTAGCCGCGGCGTAAAGCGTTATTTCATTATTTCTGTTTGAAGTCTCCTGCAGGATAACTGTCGCGCCGTTTGAAAAAGTAAGTATATGCGCGCCTGTATCCTGATCGATTCTTTGTGTTGAAACGCTTGCGGGCTGCGGCGTTCTTTCCAAAAGATTTCCCGTTAGTGAAATTTCCTGCCTGCGTGAAATTTGCGCGCGCTCAGTTTCCGAAAAGATCGATCTGATCATTTCTTTTGATGGAAGGCTTCTTTCTTCCGCCTGCGGAGCAAGTAGGAAAACTGTTATATCGTTAGCTGAAAAATATGACGACACTGCCTGCGAAATTTCTTTTGTTCCGATGCCGGGAAGCAGCGTTTTTATTGCGGCGGCTTCCCATTCAATATCGGGCATAGCTTCGCCGTACAGAAAATGGCTTATGAAAGCGTTTATATACATGCTGGAATCCATTCTGTCTTTTTCGGACACCATTCTTTCGACGGCGGAAACAAGAGTCAGTTTCGCGCGCGAAAGCTCGCTTTCAGTAAAGCCGTAACGGCGGATGGATTCTTTTTCAAGGAGCAGTTCCCTTAAAGCTTCATTTGAATTTCCCGTTTTTGGAACTGTCCCCATATTGTAAAAACGCGATGACGAAGACCAGTTCCAGATGTTGCCCCATGATCCGTTTGAAGCTGACTGCGGGTCTGTCATCGCTTCTTCAAATCTTAGAGAAAGCATAATACTAATCAATGTATCGATAACATACTGCCTGTAATATTCGATTGTTCCCCTTTGCGCCGTTTGTTTTTGCTTATAAAAAATATCATACGAAGCGGAAGTAAGTTCAGGATCAATAATTATTTCGACATGAAAATTTCCGCTGACAGGCGGCGGCAGCTCGTACAAGGGTCTATTAACAGGCGATGAAGACGCAGGCATGTTGAAAAGACCTTCAAGCTGCGCTTCCAGAGCCTTTGCGTCAAAATCGCCCGCAAAAACCACCGCCATATTGTCGCTTCTGTACCATCGATCATAAAACGCCTTTAACTGCTGCGACGTAGCGTTTTCTATCTGCTGCGCAATTCCGATTACTTCCCTGTCTTCGTACGCGCTCCCCGAAAACAGAACAGGCAGAATAATTTTGCGCGCCCTGTCCATTGCACCTAACCTTGCGCGCAGTTCTTCAAGCACAACAAGGCTTTCGTCTGCAACATCGCCGGGATTGAAACTTACCGCGTACGTCCAGTCGTCAAGTATCGCGAGCGCTTTTTCCGGTATCCGTTTGGTTCCGTTTATATTTTCCACAGGAACATCAAAATAATAAACAGTTTCATCATAGGATGTGTAAGCGTTTAAATCCGCGCCGAAACGCATTCCAAGCGAACGCAGATATTCAATCAACTCGTATTCGGGGAAACGCGCCGTGCCATTAAACGCAAGGTGTTCGACAAAATGCGCAAAACCGCGCTCGTTGTCTTTCTCTACAACCGAACCCGCGTTAACGATCAGGCCAAGATACGCCCTGTTTTCGGGAAAAGAATTTTCCAGAATGTAATATCGAAGCCCGTTCGCAAGCCTGCCGGTTAATACGCCGCTTGCAAGCGGAACCTTGTCCGTACCCTTTCCAAGCCCTGAATAATTCGCCGTTGTCGCGCATGTGATGATTAATGCCGCAGAAAGAATCAGCAGTATAATCCGCGCAAATAAATGTGTTTTTGTTATTTTCATGACTTTATTATACTAAAAAGAAATTTGCTTGTGAAGACTCCCTTTTTTATATTGTCCGTCTTTTTTTTTAAGAAAGAGGAAAATTTATGAAAAAGCGATTTTTATTACATTTCTAAAAAATTGAATAAATCCGCGAACCAAATTGAGTTTCAGGCAGTCTAATATTTAACATGAATATAAAAGCTGAAAACATTACAATGGTTTATCCGTCAGGAAAAACCGCGCTTCAGGACATAAGCGTTTCGATGACAAGCCCGAATATGATTGGCATACTCGGGCCAAACGGAGCCGGAAAAACAAGTTTGATAAAACTTCTTTCATGCGCGGTTCTTCCTACTAAAGGCGAAATTACATTTAACGGAATACCGCTTCTTTCACAGGAGCGGGCTTTCAAAGCAAAGTTGGGTTATCTGCCGCAGCATTTCGGGCTTTTTGATGAACTTACTGTTTGGCAATTTCTTGATTACATGGCTGCTCTTAAAGGCATTAAAAGCAAAAACGTAATCGAAAAATCTTTATGTCAGACAAATCTTGCAGCTAACAGGAAAGTAAGAGTCAGCCATTTATCAGGCGGGATGCGCCAGCGTCTTGGCATCGCACAGGCGTTATTGGGCGATCCTGAAATCTTGATTCTTGACGAGCCTACTGTAGGTTTAGACCCTGAAGAAAGGGCCTCCTTTAAAAATTTATTTTCCCAGTTGTCGCGTGAAAAAATTGTATTGCTGTCCACGCACATAGTTGAAGACGTTCAGTCAATTTGCAGCAATGTATTAATAATAAACAAGGGACAAATTATTTTTTACGGAGAGCCTTCTTTATTAATTTCACAAACATCAGGTCATGCCGGTGTATTTGTGCTTCAGTCGGATAAATTTCCATCTGTTATCTGTAAAGTAGTTTCAAAAATCAATGTAAGAAACGGAATACTTTACAGAATTGTATCAGATAATCTTCCGTCATTCGCGCGACCTGTAGAACCGACGCTTGAAGACGCGTATTTATATATGCAGCACAAGGGTGAAATATGAATTTATCTGGATTGTTCTCTGTTGAGTTTCGCAGGCTTTTTCTTTCTAAAAGGCTTTGGGCGGTTTCCTTTTTTTGCTTATGCGGACCGCTTGCAGGCTATAAATGGATTCGTTTTAGCGCCGCCGATATGCTTCTTGGCCGTTATATCGCAAATCCTGTTTTGGCGGGAACAGTAATTGGCGGCTTATTGTGGGCTTTATTCGCGTTATATGAATCAAACAGGCTGCATAAAGCGCAGATGGACGAGCTTTCCAAAGCGGTTGTAACACCTTTACAGCTCGCTCTTTCTCGGACTTTAGCTCTATTAACATTATCTTTTTTTACCTGTATCTTGTGTGGGTTTATTTATCTTCCGTACACAATCAATACGTTAAATGAAATGTTTGATTTAAAAGTTTATGCTGCAAGTTTTTTCATTTTCATGATGCCGGCATGGATTATATCGATTTTAATTTCCTGCGCGTTATACCAGATTACAGCAAGAACTGATACTGCCGCTTTAATTTATACTCTGTTTGTTTTCATGAACGCGGGAAATTTTTTTAAAGGCGATTATTTCCTTCAATGGCTTTTACCGTTAGTTGTTTCATTTTCCGACGCTTATTCAAACATTACGCCGCTGCGTATAGGGCTTTATACGCGGATTATGTGGCTTTTTTTGTCTATAGGACTTTTTATTTTTTCATTTTTTTGCATAAGGCGTTATCAAAAAAATCTTACGGATTCATTTGCGTTTAACATCCGCCGTCCTTTTTCATTATTATTGTCAGCAGTCTTTCTTCTTGCTGGTATATTGATGTGGATTAACCAGCCCTTTATAAGCCGCGGCCTATACAGATTTGACTCAGGTTTTGCAAACGAAAGCGGATATAAAACAGATACATCAGTAAAAAACGCTTCATTAAAACTTTCTTTTGATACAACGCCCGGTATTGTAAACGGCGTCATTCAATACACTATAACCGAATCTGACGGAAAACTGGAAGATTATTTTTATCTTAACGCAGGATACAAAATATTGCGCATAACATTAAACGGCGAAGGAATACCTTATACAACAGAAAAGCGCGTAACTAACGGCGTGCGAAAAACAATATTTACATTGCCTCCTTCTGCGCGAAATCAAAGTCTTGTAATAGAATATAAAGGCTATATTTCAAATCCCCGTTATTTGGGTTCATACATTATCGACGAAGTAAGCTCTGGTTTTATACAGCTAATGATGAACGGCAACTCCATTCCATGGAATCCAAGTTTTATTTTTGATAAAGAATGTTCTGAAGATTCGGATTCTTATTCAATTGAATTAACGCTTCCCCGAAGCCTTGTTCCAATGATTAATTACACAGTAATGAGCGAATTTACAGATAACGCTGACGGCAGCCGCACATGGAAAAATGAAACTGAAAAATTCAACTATAATAACGTTGAGCTAAACATTACAGCTGCCCGTTTTGAAACAGTTTATTTTAACGCGGCGGATATGAATATCGCTTTTGTGTTCAGCGAGAAATTAAAAGAAAATATAATAAAATATGACATACCCGCCGCAATCGCGGATGTATTAAATTTCGGAACAGAACATATTGGAAAACTTCCATTCAGCGGCAGCGGCGGAAATTTAACTATGCTGGTCCACAGCGGAATCTCAGGCGGATACGGCTTTGCGCTGCCCGGGGTAATTCAATGGCCTGAACAAAGTTTTTCTCCTGTCAATCTTGACGATGCGTTCGCCGGTGCGAATGCCGCGGAGCTTTTTGTCCACGAAGTTATTCATTTATGGTGGGGAATGACAGTACCGTGCGAAGACGATGGCCTCTGGTCCAACGAAGGGCTCACAGTTTACATGACGTACCGTTATATGAAAGAAAAATACGGCGAGTTATACGCAAATCTTTATTATACGGATAATTGGCGCGCTATGACAGACGCGCAAAAAAGAAGCTTTTATATCCGAAAGCCTGAGTACCTTGAAAAACTTCCCGCTGCCTATAGGTCATTGATTGAAGACATTAATAATATTAACCGTTATCACAAAATGCCTTTAATGATTCTGGAAATAGAAAAATTAATCGGGAGCCAAAAGCTGGATGAAATTTTACAAAATGCCACCGCAAAACATTTGGAATACAGCTTTGATAATTTATTTACATTTAACAATTTTCTTGATGCCTGCGGTATAAAAATGGAGGACATAAATCTTGAATAGGATCATTAAATATGAAATACAAAGACTTATTTTTAGTAAATCATACATTGGATTATTTGCTGTAAATATTTTATTTGCGGTAATTATTTTAAATACAGAAACCATTCTGGGAACCGGGTATACTTCCCCGTTTTCCGGATGGAGCCTTGGCAGTTATTGGGCAATGACGCTTCCCATAACGATGGCTGCAGTTTTATTTATGCTTAAAAATTATTATTTTAATTCTGCAGCAGTAAGCGCTGATACCCTTGTAACAAGCGCGCCATTTAAGCCGTTCCATTACGCGATTGCGCGCGTAACAGCGGTTACTTTCTGTTTCGCGTTAATAATTTTTATTTTATTTATTACCGTTTTTCTTTTTATACATTTTATTTTTAACGAAAAACCATTATATGAAATTACTGTAACTCTGCTTCTTACAGTCCTTCCCTGTTATTCTGCAGTTCTGGGATTCGGATGGTTTTTGGCGCGTATACGCCCGTTTTTTCTTTACGCGTTAATTATTATCGTTTTAGTCGCGGGATTTTTTCCAGTTAATAATGTTTTTGATTTTTTCGCAGGCGGATATTTTAATAATGAGCCTCTTAACCTTCCCGCTGGAGCGGACGGTGAGCCTCCTTTTACGCTTTCTTTAAATTTTATTTATATCCGTATCATTTATTTTATTACAGGGGCCGCGGTTTTGTTTTTAAGCGTTATTCGCCGCCCTTATTAATCTTGCGGATGTTATTTCGTCAACTTCGTTCATCTGCGCGTTAAGCATTTTCTCGCGGTATTCGCTTTTCTGTTTTTCTTTTAATTTTTCAATTGCCTTTAGATCGCGGGACGCTTCAAGATAAATTTCCCTTTTTTCTTCAACAACCAGTTCCGCCTGCGCCGCTTTTTGCGAAAGAGAAGCGGCTTCCTGTTCAAGGCGCAGAATGTAAATATCCCAGGAAAGCATTTCATTCGTGCTTGAAAAACGCTGCGATGCCGCGTTATGATGCTTTAAAGCGGTGTTTTTTATTTCCATTTCGATTGCGCTTAACACGCTTATCGCCTGGCCAAGGGCGTTCTTGCATTCTTCCTCTTTGAATTTTCTTATCTGAAGAATTTTTTCAAGATTGAATTTAAATCTTCTCATTAATTATTATCGCTGTTGCTGTTGCTGTTGCCGTTAAATGAAGAAAAAAGCGCGGCGACAGAATCAAGAGCTCTTGCGGTATCCCTGTCATCGGACGGAGACGCTATCTGCGCGGTAACACTGCCGGCTCTTTCCCTTACTACAGAGCGCCCCGCGAAAACAAGTTTTTCATTGTTATCTGTCATTTCATCAGGGGGAATTTTTACGCCCGTAATCGCGGATATTCCTTCCAGCGTGTCCGCAAGAGACGAAGGCTCGTCAATATCCTGAATAAGAAAATCTTCTATCGGTACGTGCTTTGATATCGCTTCGTCTATTTCAGGGTTTGATCCCATGTGATACGCTCCGACATTTATCAGGTCTTCCGCTTTTGCGTAAGCTGCCATGTTCCTGCGGATAATTCCTGCGGCTTTTTTGCTGCATCCGCCTGACACATAAGGTGCAAGACGCGAAATGCTTTGAAGCACGTCAATCGCCGGGTAATGATACGCCTGCGCCAAATCGCGGGATAACACGATGTGGCCGTCTAAGATTCCGCGCACAGTATCTGCGACAGGCTCGTCCATATCGTCACCGTCAACAAGGACTGTATACAAACCTGTGATGCTGCCTTTATCGGAAGTTCCCGACCTTTCAAGAAGTTTAGGCATTGAATCGAACATGCTCGGAGGAAAACCCCTTTGCGCGGGAGGCTCGCCTGAAGCAAGTCCTATCTCTCTCATCGCGCGCGCAAAGCGCGTAACAGAATCAAAAAGGAGCATAACGTCATTTCCCTGATCGCGGAAATATTCAGCTACGGCAGTCGCGACATAAGCGCCGCGAAGACGCGCCAAAGGAGGAGAATTGGAAGGCGTTACAATTAACACGCTGCGTTTAAGCCCTTCTTCGCCAAGATCGTTTTCTATAAAATCATTTACTTCACGCCCGCGCTCGCCGATAAGAGCCACTACATTAACGTCAGCGGTTGTGTTACGCGCAATCATCCCGAGCAGCGTGGATTTGCCGACACCTGATCCTGAAAAAATACCCAGGCGCTGTCCCTTCCCCACAGCTAAGAGTCCGTCGATTGCGCGAACGCCTGTCGTTATGCGCTCTGTTATGCGCTTTCTTTTAAGCGGGTCGGGGGGGCTCGCGAGAGCCGGATAAAAACACATGGATGATATATCGCCCTTTCCGTCTACAGGATTTCCAAGCGCGTCTAAAACCCTTCCTAAAAGTTTTTCAGATACCGGCACTTCAAGGCGCGTTCCAAGGCCAATTACCCTGTCACCGACTTCGATTCCGTCTGTTTCTTCATATGCCATAAGCTGAACAATGTCTTCCCTTAGGCCGACAACTTCCGCTCTGATGTTTCCTCTTCCCTTGGGCGCGACAATTCTGCATACTTCACCGATAATCGCCTGCGGCCCGCGGCTTTCTATCAATAAACCCTGCACCTTGCAGACCCTTCCTACATATTTAATCGGATCTGTTCTTTGCGTGTAGTCAAGGTATTTATCAAAAATTGAAGTTTCAACTAATTGCGTCTGCAAGCTGCCCTCCCCCAGCATCAAGCTTTAAATTAATTAATTCTGCGCTGCCTGATCTGTCTTCCTTTTGCCCATGTTTTCGAATTTTTCCAGAATCATTTTATCAGATTCCCTTTTGCCCTTTGTCGCCATCGTCGCAATTGCAGCTAACGCCGCGGAAGCCGTAAGCGCCGCGTTCGCCGCCGCGGACATTTCAGGCTCATCAGAATCAGACCCTGTATCGCCGCCGCGCGCGTTATCTGATTTAAGCGATCCTCCCTGCATTCCGCCGAACATTGAAATAGCGTCGTTAAGCGCGTTATCGTCACTTAACGGAAGCGATGAAGAATCAAGAAGCGATTTCGCGCTCATCAATGACGAAGTTGCGGCGAGATCCGCGTTAAGGTTGGCTGTTCTTATAACAGGCGGCGGAAGGTTGTCCTTTATGTTTGACCTAATCGGCGAGACTTCCAGAATCCTGCTTTCAAGCTCCGCAAGCTGGCTTGCGATGCGCGCGTCAATTTCGCCGAAATCGGTTTCTATAATACAGCCGCCCTTGTCAACAGTGCTGTCTTCCAGAACCTGAATTGATTTCGCGCCTTCCATAATTTTAATAAAGTCCTGCTTGTGTTCAGTCGCCAGCTCCAAATCTGAAAGATTAACCCTAATGATTATATTCCCTTTCGATTTCACCTTACGCAGGGCTTCAAGAACGTTTTGTATAACTATATTACGCTGATTTTCAGATAACACCTTTATAACTTTGCGCGTAATTAAAAGAACAAGGTCTACAACTTCCTTTTCGGTTTCTTTTAATATCTCTCCCCTTTTTTCCTGCGCGCGTTCAAGCACAACATGGGTTCTTTCAATAAGCCTGTCAACTTCGGTTTTACCGTCGGCGTAACCTTCGTCCCTTCCTTCGGTTTTTCCCTGTTCCAGCGCTTCCTTGCGCTCCGCGTCAAGATTCTGCTTCATGTTTTCTTCAAGTTCGCCAGCTCTTTTCTGCGCTTCTTCGATTATGCGCTGCGCTTCATCTTCCGCGCGCTGCTTTAATATCAGGGCTTCTTCGGACTGTTTTTTAGTTTCATCAAACGCGATTCTTTTCGCTTCATAAACGATTTTTTCCGCGTCGGCTCTCGCAGAAGAGATCATTTTTTCTTTTTCTTCTTCAAAGTGTCTTTTAAACATTTCCGCTTCGCGGCGAAGGTCATCCGCTGTCGGGCCATGGTATTCTTCAACCGCTTCAGCCACTTCCTCAGGTTCATCTTCCGCGGCAAGGTGCGATATTTCGGGAAAAGACGTCGGAGAATTAATTAATATTTTTTCTCCGACAGTTATCAATTCGTTTGTTCTGAATACAGCCTTTAGCATTTAACAACCTCTTTGGGGACAGACCTGTGTCTGCCCCCGTTTTAAAACTTAAACTACAAGTTCGTCTTCGCCGGCGCGCGCGACAACAATTTCGCCCGTGTCTTCAAGATGCCTGATTATCGATACAATTTTTTGCTGCGCTTCTTCTACGTCTTTTAAGCGTACAGGCCCCATATATTCCATGTCTTCCTTCAGCATGCTCGCGGCGCGCTTTGACATATTCTTGAATATTTTGTCCTGAACTTCCGAATCGACCGATTTGAGCGCTTTCGCGAGTTCCTGCGAGTCGACTTCGCGCATAACTTTCTGAATGGCGCGGTCGTCGAGCATAACGATGTCTTCGAATACGAACATTCTCTTTTTAATCTCTTCAGCTAACTCGGGGTCTTCGTCTTCCAGAGCTTCGATGATCTGCTTTTCAGAGGCGCGGTCTACAAGGTTAAGAATTTCTACGATGCTTTCAACGCCGCCCGCCGCGGTGTAGTCTTCGCTTGATAATGAAGAAAGTTTTTTCTCCAAAACGCGCTCTACTTCGCGCAGAACTTCAGGTGAAGTTCTGTCCATCGTCGCGATACGCCGCGCGACATCGCTTTGCACTTCATGCTGAAGATTCTGCAAAATAATTGAAGCCTTGTTGGGCTCAAGGTACGCAAGAATCAGCGCGATTGTCTGCGGATGTTCCTGCTGTATAAAGTTCAAAAGGTGCGCAGGGTCTGTGCGGCGTATGAAGTCAAACGGACGAACCTGAAGGCTCGACGTTAAACGGTTTATTATGTCGATGGCTTTCTGGCTGCCCAATGATTTTTCCAGAAGCTCTCTTGCGTAGTCAATGCCGCCCGTTGAAATAAACTGGCTTGCCTGCATGAGTTCCTGAAACTCCTGAAGGATCGCGTCTTTCTGCTCCGCGTCGATTGTTTCAAGGCGCGCGATTTCAAAAGTGAGCGTTTCAATTTCGTCTTCGCGCAGATATTTAAAAATCTCCGATGATATTTCAGAACCGATTGTCACCAAAAATATCGCGGCCTTCTGCCTGCCTGTATATTCTTTTACTCCCTTCTTTTTTGATCCGCCTACAGCGGCTCCGGGCGCTAATGCTGTTTTTCCCATGCTATTCCTCCAAAAGCCATGTTCTGATTAACTGGGCGGCATCTTCGGGATGTTCCTTCGCAAGGTTGATGGCGCTTTCCATCAGTTCCATCCTTGAACGTTCTTCCAGTGAAATGGATACTTCCATTCCGTCCTGTTCCGCCTCGGCCATCGCGCTTTCACGCAGCATCTGTTCGCGGCGCGCGCGTTCTTCTTCAGCAAGCCTTTTGCGTCTCTCCATCTCGCGGGAGATCATCCTGAACATCATAAAACCAAAAAGTATTAATGTCAAACCTATAATAAAAACTATTATAGTTGTTTGTATTTGTTTCTGCCTGAAATACGCGTCGTCTTCTTCCTTAAATTCGCTTGTGCGATCGACCGGAATATTTGTAACTATTACAGAGTCGCCTCTTGCGGTATTGTAGCCTATCGCGCCCCTGATCAGTTCGTCCGCGTAGCGGAGAATATCCTGCGACACAGGAGTATACTCCCTTTCAATGGTGCCGTCCGGCAGAACGACAGGGTTTCCCTTGGAATCGTATTTCCACTTCCATACGCCGTCGATGTTAACTGAAACTGTTACGCGATCAATCGACGGGCTGCGCTCTTCCTGAATTTCGCGCTGGTTAATTTCAAAGTTTGAAGTGCTTGTAGTCTGCGTCATTTCACCGTAAAGATTTGACATATCCCTGAACGCGGGAGCTACCTGCCCTTCAACGCCGGCGGGTCCTTCGGGATTAAAGCCTGTTCCCCTCCATGTGGTTTCGGAAACAGATTCTGCGATTAAAAGAGATTCTTTTACAATGGAATCGTCATAAGGCAGCCCGGGCGTTCTTTCCTTTATCGTAACAGGAAAGCTTTCCGTTGTGCCGATGGTTTTTTGCGACATATCCATTTCTATTTTAATGTTAAGATCGCGAACGCGGCTTGAAGAAAAAATTCTTTGAAGCGACGTCAGTATCGCGCCGCGGTAATGTTCTTCAAGACGGCGGATAAGGCGCGATTCCTGTTCGATAATCGCGAGCCTGTCAGCCGCGGCAAGGCCCTGAAAATCATTTAACTGAACGCCTGTGTGATCCGTTATTACGATGTATTCAGGCTGAAGCCCTTCAATCGCGAACTGCAGAAGCTTCTGAATGCCTTCTATCTTGCTGCGGTTCTGCGGAGAAATTGTAATGTCGCTGCCGGGGCGCGGCGTTATGCGAACGCTTACGCTTACGGGATTTTGTTCGGAACTGAAAAGCCTGTCCTGCGGCCAGACAATCTGTATCCCGACATCGTCAACATCTTCTATCGCCCTTATGTGTTCAATTATCATTCTTTCCTGGGCGCGCTGAAAATTGACATTGCGCTCAAAATCGGTGATTGTCCATCGCTCCCTGTCGAAGACCGCCCACGGATCAATCCCCGTGGGAATTAAATCTTCCCTGATAAGGATCGTTCTCATTCTGCGCGCCGTGGATTCGTCCGCTACCTGCACAAGCCCTGTAGGAGAAATTGTCACTTTAACATTTTCCTGATTAAGGCGCAGGATGATCCTGTCAAGCGCGGCTTCGTCCCTGATCGGCGCGTCAATAACCGAAACAAGCACAGGCGACCCTGACACCCTGAACAGCACAACTACAACGGTTAAGAGTAAAACCGCAGCAAGAGCGATAATAATCCGCTGTCTCATGGACCATCCTGCCCACAGCGCGGTTATCTTGCTCAAGAATTTTTTAAAAAAATCATTCATATCCCCCCCCTGAATACCGCTTTCCGGCGAAAGCTGTTTATATAAAAATGTTTTATCTTGTATTAATCAAATCTCTCCAGCCCTGAACAAGCCTGCTTAAAACATTGCGCGTAATGTTAAGCGCCATGCTCGCTTCAGCCTGCGCGATTGTTATGTCGTGAATATCCACAGCGTCAGGATTGATTATCGCTTCCTGCTGCAAATCGCTTACGTTTAACTGCGACACTGATACCTTATCAAGCGCCTGCAAAAGCGCGTCTTCAAACGAGCCTGCCCGGGTGACAGCTCCCGCTCCCGTTTTATCCCTTAAATTAAGGATATTATTGCCGCTTCCAGTAAAAGGACTGTCAGGCGGCAGCATGTGTTTTTCACGCGTAACATTCATTGTTGTTTTATAATTTGCGGCGGCCTGCGCGCTTACATAAGCGTCGCTGCTGAAAATTGTCATTCCCTCCCCCTTTTATTATTACCAATTATTAATTATATTATTCATCATTATTATTGATTCACGCCGATACTAAGCGCGCGCTGAAACATTGATTTTGAACCTTCAATAATTGCCGCGTTCGCTTCATAGGAACGGGACGCGGAGATCATATCCACCATTTCCGTTACTACATCGACGTTCGGCATCTCCACATAACCTTCCCTTGGACCTGTAAGGATCGCGTCAGGATGAGTGGGATCATAAACATAGCGCGGCTCTGTCGTATTATCCTTCTGAACTTCAACCACGCGCACGCCCTTTCCGATTCCGTTATCCATCGACTGCGGAAGAAAAGGAGATCTCCAGTAAGGGCTTTTCGCCACAGGCTCCATTAATACGCGGCTTCGCCTGTACGGCCCGCCTTCCGCGGTGCGCGTTGTGTTAACGTTCGCCATGTTATCTGCAATTACGTCAAGCCTTAGCCTGTTGGCTGACAAACCTGTCGCCGCGATATTTATCGAACTGAAAAGCCCCATTTATTACCCCCTTAATGCCTGATTAATCTGGCTGAACTCAAAAGCGGCAGCCTGCGTTAAAAGCGCGTAACTCATTTCGTTCTGCGTGCTTAACATGACTTCATGCTCAGGATCAACATTGTTTCCGTTATTGTTATACGTGCTTGTATAATCAAGAACCCTGCGTATCTGCACGTCGCGGTAGTCTCTTTCGTTATAATTCGTAAAATGCCTTTCATTCGACCTTCTCATTTCAAGCGCGGGCTTGAACTGCTCAGATTCCAGCGCGCGTTTCAGCTCGCTTTCAAAGTTTACATCCGTGCGCTTAAAATTCGGAACATCGGCGTTAGCAAGGTTATTTGCTATCACGGAACGCCTGACAGTTGTAACGTCCATCGCCCGGTGGAGAATGTCAATCGATCTTGCAAAAGTATTCATAATGTTTTCCTCTATACTCTAAATTCGGAATATTTTAGATAAAACTATAGATACACAGCTATTTTTCATTCCACACTCCACATTCCTCATTTATAAAATATACCTGCCCAAGTCCTGATCTTTTACAATATCAGCGAGCTTTTCGTTGACATAATCGACTGTTATATCGATATTTACAGGCGCAATATCTGACGCTTCAAAAGACAGCTCTTCCAGCAGGGTTTCCATGATGGTATGAAGCCGCCTTGCGCCGATGTTTTCAAGTTTTGAATTGACTTCCGCCGCGAGCGCGGCAAGATGCTCGATTGCTTCAGGCGTAAATGCAAGCTTAACTTCTTCTGTGCCGAGAAGCTCAGTGTACTGTTTTATAAGCGCGTTTTTCGGCTCTGTTAAAATACGCAAAAAGTCATCCTTGCCAAGGGAATCAAGTTCCACCCTGAGAGGGAAGCGTCCCTGCAGCTCCGGAATTAAATCCGAAGGCTTGCTTACATTAAACGCGCCTGCCGCGATAAACAAAATGTGATCTGTGTTTACAGGCCCCCATTTTGTACTGACTGTCGCGCCTTCAACAATCGGAAGGATATCGCGCTGGACTCCTTCACGGCTTACATCGGGACCGCCTCCGCGATCGCCCTTTACCGCGATTTTATCGATCTCGTCTATAAAGATGATGCCTGTCTCTTCGACGCGCGCCCTTGCTTCGTCGCTTACCCTGTCGCGATCTACAAGCTTCTCCGCTTCTTCGGCTTTTAAAATTTCCCTTGCGCGCGCTACTGTAACGACTTTTTTCTTTTTTCCGCCGCCGAAGAAACCCGCGAACCCTGACAATGTTGATTCCAAATCTTCCATGTTTCCGCCCATCATTTCGACTGCGGGAAACTGCGGATTCTGATTTATCACAATCTCTACTGTTCTTTCTTCCAGCTTTCCGCCGCGAAGCATTACGCGCAACTTTTCTCTTGTCGCGCCGAACTTGGGATCGTTTTGCTCTTTCGCGTCGTCTGAAGGAATTTCAGCGCCGTGTGACTGATCCGCGCTGTCCTGCGCTTCGATTTCTTCAGCGTTCTCCTTTGTTTTATTTTTAAAAACAGGAATCCCAACCTGAAGCGTCGTCGCGATTATATTTGAATTTGAATTTTCAGGATTGATAGAAAAAGTTCCCATGGGTCTTATGACAGGGCCTGATTTTGCTTTGGGCTCTTTTGGTTTTTTTGCGTTATCGGGAAGGAGCAGATCGAGTAACGCTTCTTCCGCGCGTTTCTCGGCTTCCTGCGTAACAGATTCCTGCATCTCCTGTTTTACCATCTGGAAACCCGCGGCCATTAAATCGCGCACCATCGACTCAACGTCTCGTCCCACATAGCCTACTTCCGTGTATTTGGTGGCTTCCACTTTTATAAACGGCGAACCTGCAAGCTTGGCAAGCCTTCTTGCGATCTCGGTTTTTCCAACGCCTGTGGGTCCAATCATGAGAATGTTTTTCGGAGCAATATCTTCGCGTAACTCAGGTTCCAGCTTAAGGCGTCTTATGCGGTTTCTGAGCGCTACAGCGACTGCCCTTTTAGCCTTTTTCTGGCCTACGATATATTTGTCAAGCTCGGCTACGATCTCCCTTGGAGTAAATTGATTTCTTTTTTCATTTGCCTGTTTTTTGTCTTCCATTAGTTAACCTCATTTTTGGCGGCTGCGCTGCCGCGGCGTAATATCGATGATGAAACCGTATTCATCACAATTCCTCCAGTGTTATTTGCATATTTGTGTAGATGCATATGTTACCTGCAATTTGCAGGCTTTTTTCCGCAATCTGCGCCGCAGTAAAACCGCTTCCTTCAAGATACGCAAGAGCCGCGGCGTACGCGTAATTCCCCCCCGATCCTATTGCAAGCGCGTTTTCGGCCGGCTCTATTACATCGCCTGTTCCCGATATCAATAGTGTTTTACAGGCGTCCGCGACAAGAAGAAGCGCTTCAAGCCGCCTTAGCGTGCGATCCATCCTCCAGTCTTTGGCAAGCTCGACCGCGGCTCTTGTAAGATCAGCCGAATATTCCTTAAGCTTCGCTTCAAATCTGTCAAAGAGCGTAAACGCGTCAGCTGTGGCGCCTGCGAATCCGCAAAGCACCTTTCCGTCCATAAGGCGGCGCACCTTGCGCGCGTTATTCTTCATTACGGTGTTTCCCATTGTTACCTGGCCGTCGCCTGCCATGGCAACCTTACCGTCCTTTCTTACGGCAATCACCGTAGTCGATCTTATCTTTTCACTCATATACATCTCCCCGTTTTACGCTCCGGCCTTCTCCGCTACGAATGCGGATGCGCCTGCGCGTATACTTTTTTCATCTTTTCTATATTGATATGCGTATAACGCTGCGTTGTCGAAATGCTTGAATGTCCGAGCATTTCCTGAACAACCCGCACGTCGCAGCCGGAATTTACCAAATGTGTCGCGAAACTGTGGCGCAGCGCGTGCGGATGAATGTTCTTTCCGTGCGCCGCCGTCATTGTGCCGGCTAGTTTCGCATAACGTGATATAATCCAGCGCACACCGGGAATTGAAATCGGTTTTCCCTTCCTGCTGATAAAAAGTTCGCCTTCGCTGCCTGACGCTCCCGCCGCTTTAAGCCTTTCCTTTCTTTCAGGAAGATAATCGGCTATTGCCTGTCTTGCTTCGTCCGAAAAAAACACATAACGCTGTTTCCCGCCCTTTCCTGTAATTTTGGCTTCATCAAGCGCGCGTGAAATATCGCCAATTCGCAGCGTTACAACTTCGCCTATTCTAAGCCCCGCCGAGTACATCGCCATGATAAGGGCTTTATCCCTTCCCGGCCATAAAATTCCTGACGCTTCGGGAAGGGAAGCGAAATCCGCCATTTCCTCTTCCCATAACACTTCAGGCATTTTTACCGGAGTCTTGATATTTTTAATCGAAGAGCACGGATTATCGCTTCTTTTATTGAAACGTTCCATCCAGCGGTAAAAGCCGCGTATGGAAGAAAGATACCTGTTAACGCTTGTCGCCGCCATGCGTTCCGCGGTTAAGTCCGCGATAAAACCCTGCACTTCATAACGGCTTGCGTCAGCCGGATCAATGCCGCGGTTTTCGCAGTAATTCATGTAACGGGACAGATCGTTATTATACGCTTCAAGCGTCAATTTTGAACAGCCCCTGACAGAGCCAAGATAATCCAAATAATCATGTATCATAGATTTATTCCGCTTCCTCTACCGCGTGCAGATAATCGCACTCGGGGTTAATGCAAACCTTGTGCGATCCGTTTTTCTTGTCGTATTTTTCCACAAGGAAAAATCCGCACTTCGGGCAATCCTGTTTAATCGGTTTAAAGTGGCTTATAAAATCGCAGTCAGGATAGTTTGTGCAGCCGTAAAATTCCTTTCCCCTTCCCTTTGTCTTTCTGGCGACAATATCGCCCTTGCATTTGGGGCATGTTGCAAGAGGAATTGATTTTGTGTTTCTGCATTCTGGAAATCCCGAGCAGGCAAGGAAGAATCCGAAACGCCCGAGCTTTTTTAAAAGAGGCTTCCCGCATTTTTCGCACACAAACTCCGTTACTTCATCTAACGTACCTTTGTATGATTCTACGCTTTTGCTGACTTCATCAACCGTCGTTTTAAACGGATCCCAGAATTCCCTGATCATTTGCGGCCAGCTCACTTTATTTTCTTCCACATCGTCAAGTTTTGTTTCCATGGAAGCCGTAAAATCCGCGTCAACATAAAGCGGAAAATGTTCCACAAGAACGTCATTGATAAGTTTGCCTAGAATTGTAGGAACAAGCTGCTTGTTTGATCGCGTAACATAATAGCGGTCAAGCAGTACGGAAATTATTGACGCGTAGGTTGAAGGACGCCCGATGCCTTTTTCTTCAAGCGTGCGCACAATCGAAGCGTCTGAATAACGCGCGGGTCCCTGCGTAAAATGCTGCTCGCTTCTGAACTTATCTATTTTTACGTTGTCTGCGACTTTAAGCGAAGGACATGAACCCCAGCTTTCTTCCTTGGAAGAAAGAAGTTTTATAACCTTGTAAAAACCTTTTTCAAGAAGCTTGCTTCCGCTGATACGGAAAATTCCTTCTTCGCCTGACGGCGGTCCGCCTTTTCCGTCAGACGCTTTAATATCAACGCTTATAGTCCTGCTTTTCGCGTTGTTCATCTGGCTTGAAACAAAACGTTCCCAAATAATCGTATAAAGGCGAAGCTGATCTTTTGAAAGAAATTCTTTTACAGAATCGGGAGTATATTCGGTGTATGTCGGCCTTATCGCCTCATGCGCGTCCTGCGCGTTCTTACCCACAGCGTACTCAAGCGCTTTTTGCGGAAGCTCCTTTGGATAATTTTTGGAAAGCCACGCGCGCACTTCTTCAAGGGCAGTATTGGAAATGCGCACGCTGTCTGTGCGCATGTATGTAATAAGACCGACCCTGGACGCGCCGATGCTTACGCCTTCGTAAAGCTGCTGCGCAACCTGCATTGTCTTGCGTGATGTGAAACCAAGCCGGTTCGCCGCTGTCTGCTGAAGCTGCGATGTTGTAAAGGGAGCTTTTGGTTTAATCGTTTTATCCGTCTCGCGGATATCGGACACAGTGCAGTCAAAGTTTTTTATTTTTTCGATAATCGACTTTACTTCCGCTTCTGATTTTAATTCAGGCTTGCTGCCGTTCCACAGAACAAGCTGCGCCGTGTAAACTGTTTTGCCGGATTTAAAATCCGCTTCAAGCGTCCAGTATTCTTCGGGAATAAAATTATCAACTTCTTTTTCCCTTTCGCAGATAAGGCGCAGCGCTACAGACTGAACGCGCCCTGCGGAAAGTCCGTTCTTTACTTTCTTCCAAAGTAGCGGCGAAAGATTATAACCTACAAGCCTGTCAAGAACGCGGCGCGCTTTTTGCGCGGAGACTTTCGCTTCGTCAATGTTACGCGGATTTAAAACCGCGTCATTTACAGCCTGCGGCGTTATTTCGTTAAAACTAATTCTTTCAATCGGAACCTGTACGGTTTTCGCGGTAATCGCGTTTCTTAAATGCCACGCAATCGCTTCTCCTTCGCGGTCATTATCGCACGCAAGCAGCACCTTTCCCGCTTTTTTCGCGTCGGTTTGAAGCTCCTTTAATATTTTAGCCCTGCCCCTTACCGTTATGTATTCAGGCTCAAAATTGTGATCAACGTCAATTGCCGTTCTTGATTTGGGAAGATCGATAAGATGCCCCATTGACGCTTTTACATTGTATAAAGGCCCGAGATATTTTTCGATTGTTTTTACCTTACCGGGCGACTCGACAATCACAAGCGTCTGCTTTGCTTCTTTATTTTTTTTCTTTTTTAATGAAGAAGACGCTCTTTTTTTAGCCGGCGGTTTTTTTGCTGTCTTTTCTTCTGCCATACAACGTCCTTTAAATTTCAATTTTTAGTAAATCTGCCATTGAAGATACAAGCCCTTCCCTGCTGTTTATCGCGGCAGTGTTATCATTGTTATCGCCTTTATAATTTTTGCCGTCATCATTTACATTGTTTAAATTCCATTTTTCAATAATATCGCAGGCTGAATAAATAATTTCGGCTCCGTCATTTGCAAGTTTTTTTGTTCCGCCCCTGTCATACGGTCCGTCCTGTATTCCCTGCGACGCGACCCAAAGTTCCTTTCCGTGCTCAAGCGCGAAGGATGCGGTGATCAAGGCTCCTGATTTTTCTGGCGCTTCCACAATCAAAACGCTGCGCGAAAGTCCAGAAATAATCCTGTTCCTTGCAGGAAAACTCCATTTGCTCGGCGGGAAACCGGGCGGATATTCTGAAATTAAAGCGCCGCCTGAATTAATTATACGTTTTGCAAGAGACCTGTTAGCTGAAGGATACACTTCGTCTATTCCGCTTCCAAGCACCGCGTAACCGGGCACATTGGCGATAAGGCTGCCGCGGTGCGACATCGCGTCAATTCCTAGCGCAAGCCCGGAAATTACAGAAATTCCCGCGCGCGCTGCGTTAGCTGCAATTTTGTAAGCCTGCTCGCAGGCGTCGCGGCTCGGTTTTCTTGTCCCTACCATCGCCAAAAGCGGTTTCTCCGGGTTCGGAAGAACGCCCCTGTAATAAAGCACGGAAGGAGGATCATAGATTTCGCGTAACAACGGAGGATAATCTTCATTAGGCCATGAAACCCATTTAACAGAGCGCATCCTGCACATTGTGTCTATGCGTCCTGCCTTGTCGTTTATTTCGCTTATATCCCAGAAATTTTGCAGTCTGCGTCCCAGAATTTCTTCTATTCCGCTTTTTGTCTGCAAAAATAAATCTTCTTCGTTTTTTATTGACAAAAGCAGCTGGATTTTTTCCGTTACCCTTACGCCCGGCAAAAGAGAAACAATTAATCCCAAATTTTCATTCATATAATATCCCCTGAATAATATCCCTATTTAACATCGCCTCTTCGCGGATATCCTTATCGCGCGAGCGATTTATTATTCTGTCATAAATTTCCACAGCCCGAGCGTATTCCCTCAGCATAAAATGAGCCCTTGCAAGAATAAACATCGCGGAAAAATCATTTGTCTGAATTTGCAAATAACGTTCCAGCTGGGTAATTGCTTCCTGCGGCCTGTCAAGCTCAAACACATAAAGAACCGCAAGTCCGTACATCGGCCTTGTGTATGTAATGTCAAGCTCAAGCGCGCGAAGGTATGCGTTTTCCGCGAGTTTATAATAATGTTCCCTTTCATTCTCGCGCGCGTTTAAAAACCCGACAGAAGATTTCGCTACAAATGACGCCGAGACGCCTGTTAAATAAAATAAAACAGGATCTTCGGTATTAAAATAAACCGCTCTTTCAAGCGCGGCTAACGCATCATTGTGCATATTCCTGTCTGCAAGGCGCGTCGCCAGAATCTTCCAGTAAACTCCTGTCTGGGCGCCTTCTCTTACATTTTTTTCTATCTGATCTTCATATAACGCGATTGCTTCCCTTAAACCATCAATTGTTTCAGGCGGGCCGCCGCGCGGACTTATTTCCGCCATTCGCTTTGCAAGCTCCCTGTTTTTGCTCGCGTTCCCGCTTTGATACATAAAATAAATTAAAAACCCGACTGCGGAAACTATGAGAATGGCTGTTACAAATTCAAAAAATTTCTTCATATTGTTCCGCACTTTTTTATTCCATCGCCTGATACCTGTTAACTGAATTTTTTAAATTCAGTTTAGGAAGATAGCGGCGGTGGTTTTCTTTCAGCACCGATCTTTCAACATGCGTATAAATCTGCGTTGTGCTTAAATCCGCATGTCCCAAAAGCTCCTGGACAGTTCTTAAATCAGCTCCGCCTTCGAGCAGCGACGTCGCGAAACTGTGTCTTAACGTATGAACGTGCGACGGAATTCCCGCAAGACCTGTCCATTTCGCGTAATTTTTCCAGATGCCTTTTCTTGAAAGGCGTTTCCCGTTCCTGCTTAGAAACAGCGCGCGGCTTTTTTCTGTTTTTCCGGAAAGTAAAGGGCGTGTATTATTTATATAATTTTCAAGCAGGCATGCCGCTTCCCTGCCGAAAAGGACAATACGCTCTTTATTCCCCTTGCCTCTTACTTTTGCGATCCCGTTTTTTATATCGATGTCATTTAAATTTATTCCCGCCGCTTCGGATACGCGAAGCCCCGCGGAATAAACAAGTTCGAAAAGGCACCTGTCCCTTGCGCCGTGAGGCTTTGATGTATCAATTATTCCAAGAATTTCATTTACCGCTTCCTTGTCAAGCACTTCAGGAAGTTTCGCCTTTTTCCTTGAGCTTTCAAGAAGTAAAGCCGGATTTGTTTCTATAAATCCTTCATCCGCCGCGTAATTGAAAAAGAGCCTGAGAGCCGATATCGCCTTTGACACAGAGCGCGCGTCTATCTTTTCTTCATCATGGCGCATAACAAGGTATGACGTCAGAAAAGAAGCGTCAATGCCGTCTAGCTGTTTGCCGCTGTAATTTGTCTCAAGATATCCCAGAAATCTTTTGATCTCAAAACGGTATGTTTCCATTGTCAGCATTGAAAGCCGCTTTACCGCTATAATATGGGAACAAAATCTTTTTAAAAGCAGAGCGTTACTCAAATCAGCATCTCTCCACAGTTTCAAGGGTTGAAGGGAACTTGCCCGCGGTAAGTTCATGTTCCGCCGTGATTTTATCGTCCGCAAGATAATTGTGATTTCGTATAACAGAAGGCACGTCAAGATCATCCTGATAATTTTTCTGTGGCAGATACGAAAGATACGGAGGACGGCTTGTTCTTTCGACCATTCTTACATATTCGTTGTAATCTATAAAATTTGAATCAACGGTTTTTTCGCCTACTGTCTGCGTAACAGGGGTCTTGTCGGTTTTAAAACCTGTGGCGATAACCGTTACCTGAATACTGTTGTCAAGATCAGGGTCTATGCGAAGGCCGTGAATAAGATTTACGTCAGGATCGCATTTTTCCTTTATCGATTTAATAATATTCTGAATTTCAACAAGGGTCATGTTATCAGGGCCCGCGATATTTATAAGAACGCCTGTCGCTCCGTCAATGCTTGTATCTTCAAGAAGGGGATTATCAACCGCGTTTTTAACAGCGTCCATCGCGCGGTTATCGCCTGTGCCGAATCCGATTCCCATGAGAGCGTCGCCTTTTCCTTTCATGATGCTTTCAACATCCGCAAAATCGGTATTCTGAAAACCGGTTTTTGTAATGAGCTCTGAAATTCCCTGAACGCCCTGGCACAGAACTTCATCGGCCATAATGTAGGCCTTGTTCCATGACGTCGTATTATCGATAATTTTAAACAGGTATTGATTCGGAATAACAATTAAAGTGTCAACTTCCGCTCTTAATTTGGCGATTCCTTCTTCCGCCAGTTTCATTTTAAAACGGCCTTCAAATTCAAACGGCGTTGTAACAACCGCGACAGTCAATATGCCCTGCTGCTTCGCGATTCGCGCTATAACAGGAGCCGATCCCGTTCCGGTTCCGCCGCCCATTCCGGCAGTAACAAAAACCATGTCAGCGCCCTTAAGCGTTTCGGCAATCGCCATGCTGTCTTCAAGCGCGGCCTTTTCTCCCTTGTCGGGGATTCCTCCGGCTCCGCGTCCGCCTGTTGTTTCAACGCCAATCTGCAGTTTTACAGGCGCCCTGCTTTTATTGTATAAATCCTGAAGGTCTGTGTTAGCTGCAATAAATTCAACGCCGCACATATTGGAATCAATCATGCGGTTTAACGCGTTTCCGCCGCCGCCGCCTGCCGAGATCACCTTGATAACAGCCGGCGCGTCGTAACGGTGCGCCTGCTTTTCTTCCGCAGCGTTCGCTTTATACGGCTCCTTTTGCATTTGCTGCGCAGGTTCCTGCTGCCTGAACTGAAGGACAGGCGGCATTCCCTGCCCGTTAAAGTCCCTTCCTGTTACAGCAGGCTTAACCTGCGCTTCACGTTCCGCGCCCTGATTCACAGCGCCGCCTGCGGAAATCTCGCATACCTTTAATACATTCATTCTGTCCCCCCCTGTTTAAAACATTTTTATTTAATAATTATTTATTAATTTATTTTTAAAAAAATTCCTCTTTAAGCCATGATTTTAACTTACTTATAAGCATCGAATTTTTTTTATCTTTCTGCCGCATTTCGGCATTCCGTTCGCTTTGATTAACACCCGATCTTTTAAGCCCTTCAAGCGCAAGCCCTATCACAGTCGCGTAAGCCGGCGTTCTGTATTCTTCGACAAGTCCCCCAAGTTCCTGAACAGGTATCGGACATCCGAGTCTTGCAGGCAGTCTAAGAATATGATTCGCAAGTTCCACAACGCCCGCAAGCTGAGCGGCGGCTCCTGTCAAAACAACGCCGCCTCCCAACGGGCGTGAAAGATTCAAAGAATCAAGATGCTGTTTTACAAGCTTGAAAATTTCTTCCATTCTTGGTTTTATAATCGCGTGAATCTGGGAACGCGGAATTGACATCGGAGGCCTTCCGCCGACGCCCGGAACAATTATTGAATCGTTATCCGCCATCGCGTCCCAGCAGCAGCCCGCGTCAATTTTTATTTTTTCCGCGTTTTCCAAAGAAATATTCTTTATGATCGAAATATCGTTTGTCACCTGCGTTCCGCCCGCGGGAATTGTATATGTCGAGTACGGAGTTCCGTCTACATACACAAGCGCGTCTGTCGTTCCGCCGCCAAGATCGAGTAACACAGTTCCAAGTTCCGTTTCTTCCTGCGTAAGAACGGCGCGCCCGGCGGCAAGAGTCTGAAGAACAAGATCGTTTACCCTGAAGCCTGCGCGGTTCACGCATTTAATCAGATTCTGCGCGCCTGTGACAGTGCATGTAATTATGTGCACTTCAGATTCAAGTCTCACTCCAATCATGTCGATTGGATTGCGGATTCCTTTTTGATCATCTACTTTATAATTCTGCGGAATAATTTCCAGTATCTGCCTGTCGGTCGGGATAACAACCGCTTTCGCAGCTTCTATCACCCTGTCAATATCATCCTGATTTATTTCCCTTTCTCTGATGTCTTTTTTCTTTCCCGAAACTCCGACCACTCCGCGCGAATTTATTCCGTTAATGTGATTGCCGCCGATTCCTGTCCAGCAGTCGGTAACTTCAAGGCCGCTCATCATTTCCGCGTCTTCAATCGCGGCGGCGACAGCGCGCAGAGTAGCTTCGATATTTACAACCACGCCTTTTCTTAAACCGGTTGAAGGACGCGTACCTGCCCCGATAATTTTTAATCCTTCAGTATCGCGTTCGCAAATCACAGCGCGTACGCTGCTTGAACCGATATCAAGCGATGCAATTATTTCGTTACTCATAATAACCCCGCGCTAAATCTTTTTTAAACCGCTGTTTCATAAGGATTGCTCCCTGCTTTTATATGAACCCATAGATGATCTGAAATCAATTTCCTGCGGCCTGTTCGCAATTCCCGCAGGGCTCGAATCGCCTTCAAAAACATCGAGCATTAAAAGCATGTAACGCAGCGTGTCTTCCGTTAAATTGTTTTCTATCCTTACCCTTATGGAACTGTGAACGGGAAAAATTACAAGATCATATCCGTCCCATATTTTTTCTTCAATCCGAATTTCTGAAATCGCGGACAATAGCTGCGGAGCGTTAACCGAAAGCTGCTTGATGCTTTCTGTGAGCGAAACCAAAGACGCAGGCAGCCGCATGTTAAGCGCGGGATTTTCAATCCCCGAAAGCACCGGCAGATCGTCTAACACAGCCGAACCCGGCTCCCCTGCCCTGAAAAACACTCCGTGCCTGTCCACATACAAAGGCACCTGCCTTGCGCCTGTGCTCATTAAGGCGGACGCGACAGCTTCGCGCGGATTAAGATAGATTGTCAGCCTGTCCGGGAAATTTTTAATTACAACCGCAGATTCAACCAGTACGATGGACGAAAGCCTTTCCTGTATATTCTTAATGTCAGCTGAAACATAAGACGTGTTCTCGTCAATGCCCGCGGCGGAAAGTATCTGCGCGCGGCTTAGTCCCTGAAAGCCGTGAATCTCTACATTGGAAAACGGAATAAAAGGGCTGATTCCGAAAAGCCAGACAAGCTGAGCTGTAAAGATCACAGCGGCGATAATTATAAGCCTTTTAACGCCTTTTTCAATTTTACCGCGGGAAACGCCGCCTGAGACGTTTGAGTTTTTCTTTTTCTCCGCAGTTTCATTTTCGGAGGCTTCATCAAAATAAAAATCAGTACTCACCTTCCGTCTCCCTGTCGTTTATTTTTCTGCTCCAGAAACCATTATTTTTTCTTCCGCCGCTTCTTGCCACATTTACGATCATGGCGCAGCAGATAAGGGTTGTTACAAGCGAAGAGCCTCCCGCCGAAAAAAACGGCAGCGGGATGCCTGTCGCAGGCAGCGCGCCTGAAACAACCGCGGTGTTTAAAAGAGCCTGTGTGATTACCATTGTGGTTAATCCCGCGGCCAATAGTCTTGCGAAAATTGTTTCGCTTTTCAATGCGGCCCTGTAGCCGAGAACGGCGAAAATTGTAAACAGCGCAAAGAAAAAAAGTATCCCCAAAAAACCTGTTTCTTCAACATACGCGCTGAAAATAAAATCCGAATGAATTTCAGGAATGCTCGCAATCTTGCGCGTTCCTTCTCCGATTCCTTTTCCCCAGAACCCGCTTGAAATAATCGCGTCACGGCTTGCGTTAACCTGAAATCCGGCTCCCAGAGGATCCCATTCAGGTTTAATAAAACTTACAAGGCGCCTTACTCTGTGCTCCTTGGTAAAAACCAAAAGCGCCGAAACAGGAATAATGACTGCGACTGCCGCAATGAAATACCTGTACTTCATTCCCGCGAGAAAAAATATGATCATCGCGTTAAACACAATAAAAACAGCCGTAGAAAAATTATTCTGAATGTATATAAGGATGAAAAAACCGCCTGTAACAAGCGCCGGGGGCAGAACTCCAGAATAAAAATTATCAAGAGCGGACGCGTTTTCCTTAAGCGGATCAAGGTTTTCAGATTTCTTCGCGATTATATGCGCAAGATATACAGGCAGCACAAATTTAACCATTTCCGAAGGCTGATACGACGCGGAACCTATTTCTATCCAGCGCGACGCCCCGTACCTTTCAATTCCAATTCCAGGAACCATTGTCAATGCACATAACACAATCGCGAAAAAAACCATCAGCACTATAAATTTTCTTATTATCTCAAGATTAATCCTTGAAAGTATAATAAAAACGAAAACGCCAGCGGCGCCGAAGACAAGCTGCCTTATAATAAAATAATGGCCGTTTTTGAAAAAACGCTCCGCGAACGCGTATGAAGCGGAATAAAGAGTTATCAGTCCTGTTCCCAGCAAAAGAATTATGCAGAAGTACAAAAGATGAACCTGAGCTTTTTGATTTTGAAGCGCGCCCGGAAGCGGCTTGTCCGCGACAAACTGATACATGCCGTTTCCTATTGAATCTTTAATGTTGAAAGGGCGATAATCGCGAAAAGACCGCCCAATATCCAGAACCGGATAACTGTTTTTGTTTCCGACCAGCCCATAAGCTCATAATGGTGATGCAGCGGAGCCATTTTAAAAACTCTTTTTTTCCGCAGCTTGAATGAAACAACCTGAATAATAACAGACGCGATTTCAAGAATAAAAACGCCGCCTATAACAAGAAGCAGAATTTCTTTTTTGGTGATAAGCGAAATAACCGCGATCACGCCGCCGAGCGACAGGCTTCCGACATCGCCCATGAAAACTTCCGCAGGATGAGCGTTAAACCAAAGAAACCCGACGCATGCGCCTGCGGCCGCAAGACAGAAAACCGTAAGCTCGCCTGCCTCGGGATAATACGGTATCCCAAGATATTCGGAAAAATCCACGCGTCCTGTAATATATGTAAGAACCGCAAGCGTAAGAAACACAATTATTAAAAGCCCCGCAAGAAGACCGTCAAGTCCGTCAGAAAAATTAACCGCGTTTGATTCGCCGACTACAAGCAAAACGGCGAACGGAATCCAGAGCCACCCCATGTCTACAACAGGGTCTTTGAAAAACGGAATATAAAGTTCTGTTGTCCGTTCGTCGCCTGTAAAGTAAATTACTAAAACAACAGCTATCGCAACTGCAAACTGAAAAACCAGTTTGGCCCACGCGGGAAGCCCTTCAGAATTCTTGCGCCTGACTTTCAGGTAATCATCGAAAAATCCGATTGCGCCGAATGCGATAAAAGCGCCCATTGTTATCCATATTGCTATATTGCGGTAATCGCCCCATAACAGCATGGAAATAACAACCGAAAAAATTATAAATATTCCGCCCATTGTGGGAGTTCCGGATTTTAATAAATGCGTCTGAGGTCCGTCTTCGCGTATAGACTGCCCAATTTTTAGTTTTTGAAGAAACTCGATTATCTTCCCGCCGAAAATAAAACAAATTAAAAGCGTAGTCAAAGCCGCGAACGCGCTTCTGAAAGTAAGGTAGCCCACAACCCTGAACGGAGTAAAATGACTGAAAAGAAAATCAAAAAATTCAAGAAACATTGCACACTCCTTGCTTTCCGGCGTCCGCGGGCATTAAAACGCCTGTTAACCTTTCAAGAGCGCAACCCCGCGATCCTTTCAGGAGCACCATGTCGCCGTCCTTAATATAACCGCCCAGCTCGCGTGAAAGTTTATCAATGTCATTTGTATATAAAAATGTTTTATTTTTATTTTTTAATACAGACGCCGCGGCTTCTATTTCCGCGCCGAAAAGAAAAATCATGTCGGCTTTTGAACCGGCAAGGCTTTCCCCGAGTTTTTCATGCTCATTTTGCGAAGCTGCGCCAAGCTCAAGCATATCGGCGATTACGTAAATTTTTCTTGCGCCTGAACCGCGCGGCAGGTCAAGCGTGTCGCAGAATTCAATGCCTGCAGCCGTTGATTCGGGATTCGCGTTATAACAGTCGCGGATAATTAAAACTTTTCCTTTTAATACTTCGAATCTGCCGAATAGCGGCCTTACGGATTCAAGCCCCTTTTTTATAGAAGAATTACTTACAGGAATTTCTTTGGCAATCGCAATGGCGGCAATCGCGTCTTCAAGACAGTGTTTCCCCGCGAGCGCGAAATTAATTTTTTCGCCTGCCCATGAGATTTCAGTCCCGTCAAGACCAAGGCTTCTTGTTCCTTCAAATTCAGAAAAATTTTCCGCGCTAAAATACTTTACATTCGCGTTAACGCCATCTGATAAAGAGGCCGCGCATTCCCTGTCATGTCCGGGAATTAAAGCGATGTCGTCATCCTTTAAAAAATTAAAAATACATTTCTTTTCGTTTACTATTTTATCTTTGCTGCCGAAGAATTCGATATGCGCGGAGCCTATGTTTGTAACAAGCGCAATGTTTGGTTTTAAAACTTCGGCGATTTCCAGAATTTCTCCTGGCCTGTTCATTCCAAGTTCAAAAATGCCTACTTCATGGCAGGATCGGACTTCAAATACAGAAACAGGAAGCCCCGTTTCAGAATTAAGGTTTCCTTCGTTTTTAATGATATTTTTTTCGCATGACACAATCGCCGCGGTTATTTCTTTTGTCGTTGTTTTCCCCGATGATCCTGTAATCCCGATCCTGACAAGCTTTGGGAATTTTTCAAGATATACCCTTGCGGAATTCTGAAGCCCTTTTAAAGTATTTTCTACTATAATTAAATCCCTGCCGGCTTTTTGCGCGATGTTTTTAAGATTAAAACTTTCTATTTTGGAAGATTCCACCATTGCGGCGGCGGCGCCGCAGTTAAACGCGGCTTGTACAAATTCATGCCCGTCGCAGGACACTCCATTTAAAGCGACAAAAAGGCTTCCCTTTTTCACTTTTCTTGAATCAATCGCAACGGACGAGAAACCGTTATCATTTTTATTTAATGAAGAAGAAAAGGAAATATAATGCGCGCCGAGTGAAACGGACAATTCACCGATGCCTAAAAGGTTAGTATTCATGCCCCTTTCCCCCCGTTATTTTTACCTGAAGCTGATACTCAGGCAGTATTTTTTGAAGCTGAAGCTGATTCCTGGCAAGAAAATCGATTCGTTCAGGCGACGAATATTCGGCAATACCGGCGATTAATTTCTTGTTGCTCTCCACCCATTCGGTCTGCGTCTGCTGCAAACGCGCAAGTTCTTTGGAAAGATCCTGATACCTGTGCGACTGCCAGACAAGAAGTCCAAGGAAGAGAGGAATGGTTAAAACAAGAAAATACATCAACAGATACTTTTTAATCATTACCGTCTCCGTCTAATACTTTTTCGCCAGCACGCAGCCTGGCGCTTCTGGAAGGAGGGTTTCGCTCAACTTCATCCGCCGCGGGCGTTATACCCTTTTTTGTAAGCAGATTAATTGAACGACGACCGCTACACTTACAGATCGGCGCATTTTCAGGGCAAGTACAGTTTTTATTCAACATTCTGAAGAAATTTTTTACAATTCTATCTTCAAGCGAATGAAAACTGATTACCGCGAGCCGTCCCCCCGGCTCGAGTACCCTGAATGCGGCCTCAAGGAGCGATGGAAGCCTTGAAAGCTCTCCGTTCACGGCAATTCTAAGAGCCTGAAAGGTTCTTGTTGCCGGATGTATGTGACCGTGCCTGTAAGACGCAGGCACCGCCCTTGTTACCAAATCAGCAAGAGCCGATGTGGTTGTTATTGACGATTTTTGCCTTTCGTTGACAATAAGCGAAGCAATCCGCCTAGAATATTTTTCCTGCGCGTTATTGTAAATAAGGTCCGCGAGTTCCTTCTCGGGAAGACGCGCAAGAAGGTCCGCCGCAGACAGCCCCTGAGAACTGTCAATGCGCATGTCAAGATATTCATCTTTTTCAAAGGAAAAGCCTTTGCCGCTTTGCTTATAATGGTAGAAACTTACTCCAAGATCGAACAATATCGAATCCGGTCTTTTAAACTCCGAAGGATAATCGGCAAAAAAATCATGCGACCAGCCTGTAAAGTAATAAACGCGATCGCTGTATTTCTCAAGGCGTTTTTTGGCGACAGATAAAATATCGCCGTCCGCGTCTATCGCTATTATCTTTACATTGGAAAACTTTGATAAAAAGGCTTCGCTGTGCCCGCCTTCTCCGGTGTTTGCGTCTATTAGCAGGTGACTTCCTGATACAGAAGAGCCTCTTGAGGCGGAGTTTTCCTGCGGGCCTATAAGATTGAGAACGTCATTCAGAAGAACCGGCGTATGCGCGTAACTCATTGCTGTTCAATGCCCCTTTTTTGTTTAATTCTGCGGCTCAAATCTTCGGAAGCCGATTCAAACTCGTTTGCGTTAATCTCGTCATCTTCGTCGCAGTATTCGTTATAGCTCTTTACATCCCAAATCTCGATACGGTCAATTGCGCCTAACACCTTACATTCCTTTGTAATATTGGCGTACTCTCTTAAAGTTTCAGGAAGCAGGATTCTGCCTGTTTTATCGATTTCGACATCCTGGGACGGCGCTATATATTTTCTTAATAGGCGAAGGTCTTTCTTAGAAAACGGGTCTGTGTTTTCTTTAATTACATTGGCGATTTTTTCTTCCCATTCCGCGCTGGTATAAAGCCATATGCATTTGTCTGAACCCTTGGTGATAACAACAGACGATACGCTTAATTTGCTTCGCAGATCAGAGGGCAGAGTTATACGGTTTTTATCATCGAGAATGACGTTATATTCACCGTTTAGCACCATATCCCACTATCTCCCACTTTTTACCATTCGCTACCAATTCTAGCCATATAAGTGAATTAGTCAAGCACTATTCATAATATTTTTAAAAAAAATGAAAAAAAATAGGATTTTCCCTACACGCTTATGTAGTAAAACAGCGTATTGAACGATTTTTCGTCATATAATACTATTCAATATGCATATAAACGAATTTTACATTGTCTTCCCCGAAGGCGATGTACAGGAAATACAGGGAAGGCTCCCTTTTAACGCACTGGTCGACATAAACGGAAACGTGCTTTATCCCCCACTGCCTACCAATAAAATGATTGCCTTTAAGGTAGCAGGCATAAAAACCGATGAAAAAAAGGGCGAAACTATTACATATCATCTTTTAGACATGCTAAGCGCCGCGGAACTGCTTGAATATACCCGTGCGAATTACAGGTAAAAAGAATGTCTTCAAAAATATGAGTAAAGCGATATGAGCAAATCCCTTTTGTCAGAAGCGCAAAGGTTCAGAAAATCAATCGGCACAAAGAATGAAAGCAGCCTGCACCGGACGTTAAAATTCCAATATACAGGCCCTGGCGGAAAAAGCGAAGTAAAAGTCGGCGATTATGTGGCTGACGGAGTGCGAAAAAACGGCGAATATATAGAAATCCAGACAGGCAGTTTTGCCCCATTGGCGAAAAAGGTAAAAGAATTCGCGTCTTTAGGGAAAGTCAGAATCATCCATCCGGTCGCGGTTAATAAAATTATAGAAGTTTACAGCCCTGAAGGAAAACTGCTTTACAAGCGCAAAAGCCCGTCGCGCGGCAGTAAATGGGACATCTTTGACGCCCTCATTCATGCTCCGGCTATGCCGCTTCTAAAAAACGTAATAATTGAAATTGCCCTAATCGACATAACGGAAAAAAGGATAAAAGACGGCAAAGGCTCATGGCGGCGAAAAGGCATAAGAGTTAATGACAGGGAACTGTCTGCATGGCATGAAAATATTATTTTCGCAAAACCGAAAGACTATCTGCTTTTTATTCCCTTTAACAAAAACGAAGAGTTTACCGTTTCATCTCTTGCGAAGAAAGCTGAGATAAATGAAGACGCTTCACGAAAGGCCCTGTACGCCCTTTCCAAAATTAAAATTGTAAAAAGAACCGGAAAAAAAGGCAACGCGTGGGTGTATACGCGTTAAGGATAATTTTTCTTTACAAGTACATTTAATGCAGTATAATGTCTTATTGGGAATCATTCCCAAAATACAAATAATAAGGAGATTATTATGGACGATTTATATACATCGATAGTCAGACTTGATTTTCAGTATGCCCACCGGTTTATGAACTGGCCGAGAGAAGCGAAACATCTTCACGGGCATTCAGGTCTTTTGGAAATTGAACTGGAAGACAAAGTAGACCCCGTTACGGGCTATGCGCACGCCTGTAAAGAAGGTTTTAAAAAAGCGTGGGAAGTTATCGATCACTTCCATCACGCGACATTGTTTCAGGAAGGGGACCCGCTCCTTGACGCGGTTCTTGCAGTATACAAAAAAGAAGGTATTAACAATGACAGCAAAAACTGCGTTCCGTTAAAAAAGATAGACAATCCCCTTGCCTGGTCATACCCTGAATACCGCATAATTGTTACAAAAAAAGTTTCTACCTGCGAAAACCTTTGCGAACTTTTTCACGCGCTTCTTAAAGACAGAATGCCCATTAAAAAGATTACAATGCGTTCTTCAAGCATAAACGCCGCAAGCAAGGTTTTTAAATAAGTGAAAACTTATAATCAGGTTTTATTAAAAGGAGTTTCGTAATACTGCGAGACTCCTTTTTTATTTTTATTTTTTGATGCCTAAAAATCTTTCTATATCGCCTGCGGTTTCCATTTTTAGCGCTTTATCCGCGGTTTCTTTCGCTTTTTTTATCGTTAATAAAGCAACCGCGCGCTTTACCGCGGCGACAGAAGCCGCTCCCATGCTCAACTTGCGAAGCCCGAGACCGATAAGCAGCGCGCATGCGCCGGGATCGCCTCCGATTTCGCCGCAGAGCGAAACCGGTTTTCCCGCATCGTCAAAGGCGGCAACAATCTTTTTAATAAGAGCAAACATCGCAGGATGATAGCTCTGGTAGTAATTTTCTACGGATACATTTACGCGATCCGCCGCGCAAAGGTACTGGCAAAGGTCATTGGAACCGATGCTCGCAAAATCAACTTCTTTCGCGGCAAGCTCTGCGGTTAACGCGATGCTTGGTATTTCTATCATAATGCCTGTTTTAAAATCTTTATTATAGGGAATGTTTTCTTTTTCAAGATCGCAGCGGACAGAAGCAATAAATTCCTTTGCCCTGCGGATATCGTCAAGCGAGGCTACCATCGGAAGCATCAGCCAGAGATTTCCGTACACAGATGCGCGTAACGCGGCGCGAAGCTGCGTTTTAAAAATATCAGGGTTTGAAAAACAGAAGCGAAGCGCCCTGTTTCCAAGAAACGGATTTTCTTCTTCAGGCAGTTTCATGCAGGAAAGTTTTTTATCACCGCCGATATCAAGCGTGCGTAAGATTACAGGGCGGTTTCCAAAACGTTCAAGCGCTTTTTTGTATACCGTAAACTGTTCGTTTTCATCCGGCAAATCGTTTCGCCCCATGTAAATAAATTCTGTTCTGAATACGCCGACAGAATCGGTGTATTCGCACGCGTCAAGTTCTTCATCGCCAGCGCTCTGAATGTTAAGTCCGATGTCAATCTTTACTCCGCAGGACGTCCGCCCTTCGCCAAATTTATACTTTAGCGCGTCTTCCCTGTCACGGCGCAAAGCTTCGCATTTAATCTTAAATTCTTTTAATACGTTTTCGTCAGGATCGCAAATAACGATCCCGCTGTCAGCGTCGACAGCCGCGCTTTGATCTTGTTTTACAGTGTTTAAAAGACAGTCAATGCCGAAAACAGCCGGAATACTGTAACTTTTCGCGATAACCGCGGCGTGTGACGTTATGCCGCCCGTCTCAGTAATTACAGCTAATATTTTTTCTTTGTTTCCCGCGATTAAAGAAGGCATAATCTCTTTCGCCGCGATAATTACAGGCTCATTTATTTCAGACAGATTTTTATTATCACCGCGCCAGAGCCTTAAAAGCAGCGAACGCACATCGGCGAAATCGGCTGCGCGCTCTGCGATTAGCGGGTCTTGAGTTTTCCTTAATAATTCCAGAACATTTTCATAAACATTGTAAACCGCCCTGTCCGCTGTCCATCTGTCGTTTAGGATTTTGCTTTTAATATCATCATTTATAATAATGTCATCCGCGATTTCTTTCTGGGCGTTAAAAATAGGCGCTTTAACAGGATCGGTTTTTTCCATGGAAAGCCTGATTTTTTCAAGCTCGTCCATTGCCTGTTTTTTTATTTTTAAATACCGGTCAAGATGCTGTTTTTCTTCGCCTGATGCAATCAAGCCTTCGGCGGGTATATAGCGTTCTTCACTAAAAATAAATATACGCCCGGCAGCTGCTCCGGGGGCGGCGGATTTTCCCTTTAACACCATAAAAATAAAGGCTGCCTTGCGGCAGCCTTTTCATTTTACCAGCCGTCGACCATATCGTCGGCGTCACGATGATGTTCGGAGAAAAGGTCAGTTTCCGCGCGAAGATCATCAAAATAAATATAATAACTGCCTCTCGCTTCCAGCGGATCGCAGTCAACCCTGAAACCCATTATTTTGATTCCGAAGTTATTTTGATAGTGATAATTCCTCTGTACAACTCCGCTTAAACCGTTATCCGGAGCAGGCGGAATAGCGACAGTCATTCTCTGCCAGCCCATGAAATTCAAGCGGCCCATGTAAAACTCATAATTCCTTCCGAAGAAGTCTTGAATTAAAAGGTAGAGTTCATGGTTAAAATTACGGCCTGCAACCCAAATTGATATTGTCTTTGTAATGCCTTCTACAGGAATCGGGCGTGTCGGATAAATTGTAAAGCTGCTGTATCCCCTGCGAAGGAAATCCACTCTTGTGCCTAGAACGTATGAGTCCTGGATATTCAATCCTTCTTCTTCAGGAATCGGTACTTTATTCGCCGGAGCGCCTGTAAAAAGTCTGGTTGTTGTATAGCCTTCGTCGCTGGACATCGAAGATCTCCAGAAACCGTCATGTTCAAATTTGTCGACAGATACTTCCCTGATCAACTGCTGGGCGGAATCAATCCCGAGACTTCCGGCATCGGGAGTTCCTACCTGGGCGTAAACGAATCCTCCAGCGCATAATATTAAAGCAATGATTAATAATTTCTTCATTTTAATTCTCCTTAATTGTTCCAGAGGCTGTCAACATAATCCGGATCGGCCAGCTCATTACCATCAAACAGCGGACTGAACACATCAGTTAATATTTTTAACTGTTTGAGGTATACATAGAAATTATCAACTCTTTCTACAGGCTGCGTCCAAATCCTGAACTTTACAAACGACAGCCCCGCGTACGAAGGAAGTGTTCTTCTTGTCTGAACAATATGGTTCGGGATATTTACGCTTAGGTTTCTCCAGCCGAGATATGAAATGTCGCCAAGCCTTAAGGCATGGACAACGCCGCGGTAATCGCGTACAAAAACTTCGATATAGTACCTGAGATTCGCTCCCCAGACCCATACGTCAAGATTCTTGACAACTCCCGGAATATGAATTTCATACGGTTTTTCATCAGGATCATTTGCAAGAACGGGGTAAAGATCGACCCAGTTATAACCCATTCGATCGAACTTGCCGTTTATACCTAAACTCCTAATCGGCGCGCTGTTGGGAGCCCTGTTATATCCGAAAACCTGAACCGGCCAGGCTTCTACATACGTGGTGACCGGGTATTGCACCGTTACACCATTAGAGTTCTGAACATTAGATGCAAATCTGCTTGCGTCAGTTTTCCAAATATACGGGGCGTCATCATCTCCGTTAAAAGATTCAAGAATCTTTGTTTCCAAAGAGACGGTCGATGCCTGACCATATGCCGAAAAGACCGTTATACATGCCCAAATTATCAGGCAAATAATTTTGAAACTGGTTTGTTTCATCCTTAGACTCCTTTCATAAGACCTTATTTTAATTATATTTAGTAATAAAGTAAATGTCAAATCAAATATATAAAATCAAGGGGAAATTTATCAATCCTGTTGTGATTTCTTTATTTGCCGTACAAGTTCCTTGTCAAATTTCCCGCTGCCGCTGAAGTGAAAGATCGATTTTATAAGTCCGTCCTTTACGCCGGTTTCTGCCGTTTTTACAGCCCGGACAGCCTGCGCCCAAATGGAATCGTCAATAATCAACGCTGTATCCGGCGGCGCGTAAAACGGATCAAGCCATGAAAAAAGAATTACAGGGATGCCGGAGCCGTTTTCAAAATATTCCGACCCTGCGCCTGCCATTACTATGCAGGAAAACACGATATCTTCAGGGCAATCAGAAAACGCCGTAAAAAATAAGATTTCTGGCGTTATATACGGCAAATCCATCAAATTACTAAAATATTCATTTACACCGCGGGAAAAAGCGTCGTTTGCCGGCTTTCCGAACAGCAAATTCTGCCCAGGTTCGATAAAAACAACGATTTTTCCCGCGTTATTTCCCGCAAGAGCCGCGGCAGCCTGCCCCGCTTTGTAAAATTCATTGTCAATATCGGTCCTAAAAACAAAAAAATTATCATCCTGACCCGAAAAGACCGCCGCTAATTGCGACGATACGGTTGAATTGCTGTCCTGCAGATACCTTCCTTCAAGTATGATAATCCGTACCTGCGGATTGTGTTCGTGGTAGTAAACCGCAGACCTTGCGAATCTTAAGGGGAAAATAACAAAATACGGATTTTTGCCGGCTTCCTGAACCGCAAAACGGATGATATCGTCGCCCGCGTCATAAGCCGCTTCGACAGTTTTTACCTGCCTGAAAAGAGCCAATGAAGACCGGAATGTTTCCAGCGTTATCCTTTTCTGTCCGTAAAGACCTGAAAACATCTGGTCTGCGATTATCAGAACCGGAGCTCTGGCAAAAAAAACAATTACCGGGACGGAAAGCGCAATCAATACCGCCGAAATAACCGTTAATATTTTATATTTTTTTTTCATGCCGGTACGGTCAGTATAACATCAATATTGAGAATTAAAAATGGTAAAAATGTCGCCGGGTACTGTTTATCAGATGTATATCTGCTTGACCAAACCATAAAAAAACCACTAATATAGAATATAATCATTTAAGGAGCGGAAAATGACAAGTTATAAAGAACTGGGTCTTGTAAATACAAAAGACCTTTTTAAAAAAGCGGTTTCCGGCGGATACGCGCTTCCGGCGTATAATTTTAATAATATGGAGCAGATGCAGGCCATTATTCAGGCATGCGTAGAGACTAAATCCCCTGTAATTCTGCAGGTTTCGTCAGGTGCGCGCAAATACGCGAACCAGAACATCCTTCGCAATATGGCGCGCGGCGCTGTGGAATACGCTCACGAGCTTGGGCATGACATCCCCATCGTTTTGCACCTTGACCACGGCGATTCCTTTGAAATCTGCAAAGACTGCATCGAAACGGGGTTTTCATCTGTGATGATTGACGGCTCCCATTTTTCGTACGATGAAAATGTCGCGCTGACAAAAAAAGTGTGCGAATTCGCGCACTCGCAGAAGGATTATGTAACAGTCGAAGGAGAGCTTGGAGTTCTCGCTGGAGTGGAAGACGATGTTTCTTCGGAACACAGCCATTATACGCAGCCAAGCGAAGTTATCGATTTTGTGAATAAAACAAAGGTCGATTCGCTGGCTATTTCGATCGGTACAAGCCACGGAAGAGCGAAGTTTAAACCTGAACAATGCACAAGGGACGCGAACGGCATCCTTATCCCGCCTCCGCTTCGTTTTGACATCCTGGAAGAAATCGAAAAGAAAATCCCGGGCTTCCCGATTGTGCTTCACGGCTCTTCTTCCGTGCCAATCGAGTATGTGCATATGATCGAAAAATTCGGCGGAAAACTCAGCGATTCTGTCGGCATCCCCGAAGATCAGTTAAGAAAAGCGGCGAAAAGCGCGGTTTGCAAGATCAACATTGATTCAGACGGACGCCTTGCGATGACTGCTTTAATCCGCAAAGTTTTCTATGAAAAACCGGATGAATTTGATCCGCGCAAATACCTCGGGCCTGCGCGTGATGAACTTAAAAAACTTTACGCGCATAAAAACCAGAACGTGCTTGGGTCGGCCGGGCAGGCGTAATTGCATTAACAGCGTAAACATTGCGGCGGTTTACGGCATTTTAACATAATTTTAGGGTTATCTTTTAATGAAAAAAAACATCTCGGTTCTGCCTGTATTGCTGAAAAGGAACATAAGCCTTGCCACAAAAGTTACGCGCACTTTTTATAAGATCGGCAAGGCGCATCTTTTTCCGAAAAAGAATTACGGATACAATCATTATAAAAATCTCGCGCTGGTTTATTTCAAGCTGACAGGCGCCTGTAATCTGCGCTGCGTCATGTGCGGACAGTACGGCGAAAAAGGCAACATGAAATCCTGCGCCGCCGGTGAAAGTAAAAAAACGCTTCCGCTTGAAACATGGAAAAATTTTATCGATCAGATTGCGCCTTCAAAACCAACCATATACGTCTGGGGCGGAGAGCCGTTTTTGTATCCTGACATCATGCCGTTATGCAAATACATGGTGGATAAGGGGCTTGTTATAAGCGTCAACACTAACGGCACGCTGATGGAAAAACACGCGGAGCAGATTGTCCGCGACAAATGGGCGGCCCTTTTTATTTCGCTTGACGCGTTCCGGGATGTAAATGACGAACTTAGAGGCAGGGGATCATACGATAAGGTAATCGCGGGGATAAAGGCGATCAACGCGGAAAAACAAAAACAGAAAAGCAAGTACCCGGTTTTAAGCCTTGTAACTGTCGTAACAAACAAGAATTACGCAGACCTTGACAATCTTGCCCGCGCGAGCAGGGAGTACTCACTTGATCTTCATATTTATAATCTGGGAACATATACAAACGACAGCATTGTAGAAATGCAGAAACAGTTTATGAAAGAAAAACTTGAAACGGACATTGACTGCCTTGACGCGTACAACACGGGTTACAATCTTGGGATTGACGGACAAAAGCTTCACGGGATACTGTCGAACATTCAAAATGTAAATTACGGACATCCGATAATTACGGTTCCGGCTCTTAATCCCGAAAAAACGCATACCTATTACGCGGAACTTAAAACGCCTGTGCGCAATCACTGCGTTGTGCCGTGGTGCCAGGCAAATATAAATTATAACGGCGACGTGCATTTTTGCGCTGATTATACGGATTACATTCTGGGCAACATCACAGAAAAAACGTTAAAGGAAATTTTTAACGGAGAACGGGCGAACCTGTTCAGGAAGACGATACATGAATGCGAAGGCGGAATGTTCCCGGGCTGCCTTCGGTGTTATCAAAATATGCTATTCGGAAAAAAAGTTAAGGGATATTGATATGGACGAAATTAAATGGTTATGGAATCACATGAAGGGAAAAAGATTTTTTTTCCTCGGCGGGCTTTTCCTTGCGGCGTTTACGGCGGGAATCCGCGTAATAAATCCCATGCTGGGACAGCATATAATTTACGACGTTGTAACGCCCGGAAATCCGGCTCCGCTTATACCGCTTCTTGTTACAATGATGGCTGTTCAGCTTATCCGCCTTGGTCTGCGTTATGTGATGGTCATATTGATGGAGAAATCCAGCACAAGCGTAATGACCGATGTTCGAAGCGAGATGTATAAAATTGTTCAATGGCAGGATTTCCGGTTCCTCGGACGCTTTCCGACAGGCAACCTGATGACGCGCATGACGCAGGACCTTGAAATGGTCCGCCATTCAGTCGCGTGGATTTCATACATGATTGTTGACGCGATTGTGCTTTTTTTATCGACATTTGTTTTTTATATGTATATAAACTGGCGTCTTGCGCTTTGCCTTGTAGCCGTGACTCCGTTTATTTTATACATCAGCCGCAGGTTTGTAAAAAGAATCCGTCCGCGCTTTCGTCTTTTAAGGCAGAAACTTACAGACCTTGGAACCGCCGTAACGGAGAACATTGACGGCAACCGCGTTGTAAAGGCGTTCGCGCGCGAAGAACATGAAAAAGAACATTTTGAAAAGTATAATTCCGATTACAGAAACACAAGCTGCGAAAACGCCTTGATCGTCGCAAAATACCAGCCGCTCCTTGAAACGGCAAGCCAGTCCCTGATGGTTATAATGCTCGCTGTCGGCGGAATCTTCCTTATTAAGGATTTTATCACAGCGGGCGAATACATGGCGTTCTCTTCGCTAACATGGGCGTTATCCGCTCCCATGTGGATGCTTGGGCCCCTTCTTGCGGACTTTGAAAGATTTTCAACATCAGCAAAAATGGTGCGCGAAGTGACAGAAGCTCCGAAAGGAATCAGCGACATATCGGGCGCAGTTGATATTGCGAAAAAGCCGGCGGGAAAAATCGAATTCAGGGACGTTAAACTTTCGATTAACGAGTCTATCATCCTTGAAAACATAAACTTTACAGCGGAAGCCGGTTCTACAATCGGCATACTCGGAAGCACAGGCGCGGGAAAAACATCGCTTGTAAACCTTTTAACGCGTTTTTACGAGCCTGATTACGGCGCGATACTTCTTGACGGCGAAGATATAAGACGATTCACATTGACGTCGTTAAGGCGTTACATAGGACTTGCGATGCAGGATGTATTTTTGTTCTCCGATTCTGTCAAGGGCAATCTTTCATACGGCAGTCCCGACATGAACGAAGAAAAAATTATTTTGCGCGCGAAACAGGCGGACGCGGACAGGTTTGTAAGGGAAATGAGCGGCGGTTATGAGACACTGGTCGGCGAGCGCGGAGTCGGGATTTCAGGCGGACAAAGGCAGAGGATCGCTCTTGCGCGCGCGCTTGCGATTGAGCCTTCAATCTTAATTCTTGACGACACAACATCGGCTGTGGACAGCGAAACAGAGCAGTATATCCAGAACGAATTAAAGAGCCTTGATTTTCCATGCACAAAAATCATTATCGCGCAGAGAATTTCCTCTTTCAGGGGAGCCGATTTGATTCTTGTAATGGACAAAGGACGCATAATAGAGCGCGGCACTCACAACGAGCTGCTTGCATCTAAAGGTTTTTATTATAACATCTGGAAATTGCAATATAACGCCGGAATCGAAGCAATGGAGGCAATATAATGCTGCGGCGAAAAAAACAGGAACAAAAAACAGGCAAAGAGCAAAACCGCTACGATGTCGACGAATACCTTGACGAAAAAGTAAGCCTTTTTAACATAAAACGCGTTGTAGGCTATCTTATAAAGGCGCAGGGGCCACTTAAAAAATCTCTTTTATTCAGCATCATGGCGTCATTAGCTTCGCTTGTAGGCCCGTTGTTTGTAAAAGAAGCCCTTGATAACGCGGTTCCAAACAAGGATATACGCCAGCTTCTTATAATGGCGTTATTTTTAACAGCGTCGATAGTCGTAAGCATTGCGTTAGGTGCAATCAGGAACATCCTTGTCGCAAGGGCGGGAGCCGGAATTATTCACGACATCCGCTACGATCTTTTTTCGCACCTTCAGAAGCTTTCTTTCAGCTTTTATGACAGCCGCCCCCACGGAAAAATTTTCGTGCGTGTAGTACCGTATGTAAACAGCGTTTCTGACGCGCTTTCCAACGGCATTATCAACTTTATTATAGAAGTTTTAAATATTATTTTCATAATATTTTTCATGTACCAGGTAAGCCCCGAGCTTGCCACAATTACAGTATTGGGGCTTCCTGTGTTCGCGCTTTTTATCTGGATTATAAAACCCGCGCAAAGAAAAGCGTGGCAGATGGTGTCAAACAAGAACGCGAACCTTAACGCATACGTCCAGGAATCAATCGACGGGGTAAGGGTAACGCAGGCTTTTAACAGGCAGGATAAAAATCACGGCATAATGGAAAGTCTTACAAACGAGCGCAACAAATCATGGATGAAGGCGATCTATATTTCAAACACGGTCTGGTTTTCCACGGAAACCATCAGCCAGATTGTTTTTTCTTTTGTTTATATCATGGGCGTTTACTGGATGAACCCGATGGCAAGTTTCGGGATGCTGCTTGTTATGGGAAACTACGCATGGCGTTTCTGGCAGCCGATAATCAACCTTGCGAATATTTATAACACTTTTATCACAGCGATGGCTTACCTTGACAGAATTTTCGACACGATAGCGGAGCCTGTAACAATACAGGATGTTCCTAACGCCGTTGAAATTCCGTTTGTCAGGGGTCATGTCGAATTTAAAAACGTAAGCTTCAGTTACGATAAAACGCGCAATGTTCTTAGCAATGTTAGTTTTGAAGCGCACCCCGGGCATAGCATCGCGATAGTAGGACCTACAGGCGCCGGAAAAACAACCATCGTAAATCTGCTTTCGCGTTTCTATAATATTGAAGAAGGCACTGTTCTGATTGACGGCCAGGACATAATGAAAGCTACTTTAAATTCGCTAAGAAGGCGGATGGGAATAATGCTTCAGGACAGCTTCCTTTTTACGGGTACCATCGCGGACAACATCCGTTACGGGAAACTTGACGCCACAGACGAAGAAATCCGCGCGGCCGCGCAGCTTATCGGCGCCAACAGCTTCATAGAAAAACTTCCCGAAGGCTACAACACAAAAATAACGGAGCGCGGCGGCGGAATTTCTTCAGGTGAAAGACAGCTTTTAGCTTTTACCCGCACGCTTATTTCCAACCCGCGGATTTTAATTCTTGATGAAGCGACAAGCAGCATCGACACAGGGACTGAACAGCTTGTGCAGCAGGGAATTCAAACCTTAATGAATGGGCGCACTTCATTCATAATCGCGCACCGCCTTTCCACGATCCGCAACTGCACAAAAATTATGTTCATAAGCGACGGGCAAATCACGGAAAGCGGAACGCACGAAGAATTAATGGCGCTTAAAGGCAGATACTACGAACTTTGCCTTGCGCAGTATAAAGCTTGATGTTTATATATTAAAAGAAAAGGGAATTATGTATGTTATTTCGCTCATATTTACAGATCTATGCCAAATTCTTTCGCGTCATCCATTACCATGACTTCCCAATTGCGGTAACCGAACATCTTTGAAGCGTAATACGACTGCTTCAAAAGCCCGGAACACTCATCATTGTTTCCAAGATAATATAGACAATGAGCTTTATACGCGGTTACCAAAGGCAAAAGGCGGTTTTTGAAGGGAAAATGCACTAGTTGACAAAATCAAATTTTTGGTATATCCTTAACATATATTATTTTAAGGAGATTGAACATGATTAGAAAGTTGTTATTGTCATTGTTGTTGTTCTTGTTAGTGGTTCTTTTTGGATCATTTTCCAGTATTACGATTTCTGGCGGATTTCCTATGTAATTACCATTTCTACAAAGGTGATTTTTGGCAGCTTGACTGTAGCCCAAAATTTAGATAAAATCGGGCTTTCTGCTTTTATCGCAGACGTTGCTTTAGAAGCAGGAACATTTTGGGTGTTCTTAATTTATCTTTTGTTCTCTAAAGTAGACCGGCTGCACAAGTATAGTATGCCGTTGTTGGGTTTTATCGCAGGTTCGCTTGTTTCAGGATAATACCTTAATTCGACTCTGCGGATTTTTACAGTTCCAAACCAAGATGAATTTTGGCGAAATTTTTTATCTTATCGCTCCAGTTGTGGAAATCGAACATCTTTGAAGCATAATACGACTGCTTCGCAAGCTCAATACACTCAGGCATCACACGCTCAAGGCACCCCTCTTTTTCTCCCCAATTAAACATATTTTGAGACTTATAAGCAATTATCAAAGGCAAAAGGCGGAAAACCCCTGTTTCCTTGCATACTTCCGCCGCGCGGTCGCACATATCAAGAGCTTCCTTATATCTTTTGGCATAGGCAAGAAGCGTAGCAAGAGCGTAGACAACGCTGGCGTAATATTCCCCTTTGGATTCCTTGTCAATGTTGGTTTCCTCGAAGTTCTTTTTTAAAAGGCTCAGTACCTCGATACCGTCTTCAAGACGCCCGTTATCACGGTAGACCATCGCGGTAAGATTTATTATGCGCACATCCTGCTTGGAAAGATAATATTTATCTATGTCTTTTTCATTATATTCAGGGATACTGATTTTCATCGCTTCCATAAGCATTTCATGCACGCTTTGCAGATCTTCTTTTTTGTGTAAAGCGCACATCGCTTTATTTAATAAAATATACTGCCTGTTAACGCGCTCCGCCATAAATTCGCTGTCTGCTTCCAGCGTTTTAATTATCGCTTCAGCTTTTTCGGTCCTTTCAGCCTGATCTTCATATATGCTTTCTGTTTTTATTAAAGCGTAAAGTTCATCCATCGTTTTATGGATATCTGCGGTTCTTTTATCAACGGCGATATCGATATTGCCGGGGTTATACCCAAGCCTTTCAAGCAGCATCTCGGTTGTGCTTTTATTAGGCGTAGTCTGCCCGTTTTCTATCCTTGACAATGTTGACTGTTCAATCACAGGATACGCAAGTTCCTCCTGCGTTATCCCCTGCTGAATACGGAGTTTTTTTATTAGTGTTCCAATATTTACAAGCGGCATTTAATTTAATACACCATCGCGGTGAGTACGGCGTCTATCCAGACATTCGCTTCGTCAGGATACTGCGATCTGAATGAAAGAAATACGATTAAAGCCTCCCTGTAATTCGCGGTATAATATAGAGCCTGGCCAAGATAGAACCGGGCGCGCGCTTCAATTTCTTTTGACCTTGGCAGTGAAAGGTAATGCTGCAGGCTGACGCGCGCGGTTTCCCATTCAAACTTTAAAAAATATTCCATTACAATCTGAATCAGCGCCGAATCTTCGCCGCCTGCCGGAGCCGCAAGATCAACTGTGAAGACTCGCGGATTTTTTAGAACAAGCGGCGCTTTTACAGGTATTTGCGTATTACGCAGCGTTTCGGAAGTCTGCGCGCTTAAAGGCGTATGATTGGGAATATCCGCGATAAATAGCCCGCCGGAAATTGTATCACGTAACGTAAGGATTGGAAGCGGTATCGGACGAATCGCTCTTTCCTGATCCTGCCCGCTGATCGTTACAGCCGATACAGTCGCATTAATACCGGGCTTTATTCCCATGTTTCCGCTTGCGATGTCGTCTTCAAAAATAATCGCGTAATACCATGAAATGCCGGGAACGGGAAAATCAACAAATGGAGAAACAATTCCCGACTGTACAATGACGGCGTTAAGCAAATCCTGCGGACTTTGAACAGGCTGAGTACTGCGGTAAAGAATCGCGTTTCTTGCGGCTGCGCCCGATGAATCAAAAGTAATAACCGCTCTCTCCCCTTCCATTACAGCTTTTAAATTGTAAATCCCACTGACAGAATCCGCAGGCAGGGAATCAGAAGCCAAATAAAACCTTTCTTCATCTTCGTTTCCATTGATCAAACCGGGTATTAAACTTGCGCTATTAACGCGGGGAATTATATTATCATACCATTGTCCCCGAAGATCGCTTGCCGCGATAAAGTAATAAAGATTTTCCATATCGTCAGCGTCGTCGATGTAATACTGCTCCCCGTAATTTACAACCACAGGCCGGATATTCGCAGGAACCGATCCGCCGAAAGGACGCGCGGATCTGAAAATATAGACAGGGCCCTTCGCGTCAGGCGAGTCAACCCATGTAATCCTGATTAAATTGGAACGCGCTTCAACGTTTATTTGCGTAACATGCGGCGCGTATTCAATATTCTGCGCCCAAATGCCGGCGCTGAAACCGGAAAAAAGAGAAAAAATGAGCAGAAAAAACAACTTTCTCATTCTACTATTATTTTAATTACAAAATTATGAAAATTCCAGTGAAAATTCGATAAATAAATATCGATAAAAAAACGTGAAAAACATCAGGATCGCCTTTGATGATAAATGACTATGCTTTACCTTCTTTCTGAGAGAGCCATTAAAGCCAGAACATAATCAATATCCGCCTGAGTTGTAGCGGCTGCAGCTCTTTGCGCTGGATCATTTGATTGAAACGCCGATCGAATTTCCGAAGAAGGTATTGGCTGGATCAGCGCCTGCTGCCTTGCTGTAAGTTCCGCGTTAAATTGAGCCTGTGTTCTTTCACGTTCATATTTAATTTCTTCATTGATTTCGTTGAACATTCCGGCAATTACCTGCTGCGTTCTTGTTTCAGGCAGAAGGCCTACAATATCATAAATGTACTTTGCGACCAGCTGATCCCAAACCAGGGAATCGCAGGCATAAACAATCCAGTAACTGTATACACGGTTTGTTCTGCGGTCATTCCCTGTAGTTTCTATTAACTGCCAAAAATCTGTCAGCCTTTCCTGTCCGGCTATAGTTACCTGCGTCTGGGTAGCGGCATTGTTTACAAGATCAAATTCACCGTCACTGCCAAGGCTGACAGCAGCGCGCGAAAGAACCGACTGCCGCAGCTGAGAAGCAAGCCTTGCCGCGTATTGCACTTCCGCTATTGTCTGCGCTCCGTTCAGCGTTGCATGGCGCGCGACGCCTATTTTTAAAACCTTATCCTGACTTACAGGCCAGTCGTTTTTAAATACATTCCAGTTCCCGCGCACCGCGGGAAGAAGCCAATCTGGGCTTGCGGTTTCTCCTATACTGCGATCCTTCCAGTCCACAATTCGGTAACTGTCGGCAGTCAGTTCAGCCTGCGCGGAAATTTCCGCGGATGGTGTCTTTGCCGTTCCGCATGCTGCAAGGCTGCCAATAACAGTAATTATAAGTGCCGCACAAACAATCATCACAATTTTTCTCGTATTCATAAAATCTCCTTTTATTTTTTCCGCGCGTAACACGGATAAATTACAATTTAAAATTAAGGCGTAAGTGAAAAGTTTTCCCTTACACTGTCCGCCAATGACTGATACGCTCTGCGTTTGGCGACATCAGAAGTTACTGCGCTTGCTCTTTCGCCTTCCGCGCTGAACGTAAATAATACCCCCGCGCTGCCTGTTATTACCGCCCGCAGCGACGGATGATAAAATATCCCCAAATCGCGCTGCTGCATTCCTTCGCTGATTGTCACACGGCAGACAGCGCCGGCAGCGCCCGCGTTATTTGTCACCGGAAACCCAAGCGCGCTGAACCGCGAGGCAAAGGCGCTTAAAACAAGGTTTTCAAAATCGCCCGGGCAGTCAATATAAACAACCGCGTTTCGTTTGGCGGCGTCCAGAAGCTGCGGAATAGAGGCGATTTTTTCACGTACGTTTTCAAATTCAATATTCATGCGCCGGGGATGAAGAATCTGGCCAAAAAGGCTTGCGCCTGAAAATTCATCGCTTCGCGCGTATGCATCCGCCGCCATAAAACGCAGAGCTTTTCTGAATTGATCCTGATCCTGATTCGCCGCGTCAAAAAGCGCGTTAAATGACTGCGCCTGTTGTAAAAAACCCGGACTGTAAACCGCCCACGCTTCATCGCGCTCTATCCACGCTACGGTGCGCCATTCTCTTAAATCCCTGCGGTAATACGCGTCATGCGCGTAACGGATGCCAAAAAGATTTATCTGGCTTTTTACATACGCTTCATCAAAAGTATTAATTGTCTGCGCCGCGTTATTAGCTGTAATTTGATAGCCCCTGTTCGCGCTTATCTGGCTTGCGAAAAACCTTGAAAGCTCCGCCGCCGCGGCAGCCTCCGCCGCGGCCTTTGTTGCTCCTGTTCCCCTTTGCGCGATATATTCGCTGTCAGGAAATATCTGCCTTAACGCAGCCGGCGATGCGTCCCACGGCGCAGGGTCTGTGGGCAGGGAGGCGCAGGAAGAGAGAATGAGCACGGAGAAAAAAGGAATGATATACAAATATTGTTTAGAAAATAAATTCATCATTTTTATCTCCTATAGTAAAACGCATTTAATAATGTTATATTGTTTGCATGACCGCAGAAGATATTGCTCAGTTTGTTCATGATTCTTCATTACGCTGGACAAATCATATTCTGGAAAGACTCTTTCAAAGGAACATTTGTATAGATGATGTAAAAAGCGTATTATTAAATGGTGAAATAATTGAGTTGTATCCAAATGATTATCCTTTTCCAAGTTGTCTGGTATTGGGAAATACAATAACAGGGCGAACATTACATGTAGTCTGCGGTTCAAACGGAATGGAATTGTGGTTAATTACCGCATATTTTCCTAACAAGGATGAATGGACAGAAGATTTTAGGCAAAGGAGAATAAAATGATTTGTTTTATGTGTAAAGGTTCCATGCAGAATGGAATTTCTAATTTTACCGCCGATTTGGGTAAATGCATTATTATTGTAAAAAACGTGCCGTCTCAAATCTGTAATCAATGCGGCGAAGTAAGTTTTAACGATGATACCGCAAAACGCCTTGAAGATATTGTTCATACTCTTACAGAACCTGTCAGCGCTGAAATTGCCGTTGTCAGTTATACCGAAAAAGCTGCATAATGATTCAACAATGTTTGTTGTTCTCATTTGAATTAATAATATTCCTCTACGGCTTTTTCTCTTTTACTTAAAAGTCTTTTTGCTTCACTGACCACCTGTGTAACATCAATAAAATCGCCGTCATAACCTAATGCTTTTTTATTATCAGGATCATTCAAAATATCTTTAATAATATCTTTTGGCACTATGCAATCATGTTTACCTGCAGCATCTATAATATCAGCAGTCAATTTTACCCGTTCGCTATTTCCCATCTTTTTCTCTCCTTGCTTTCGTTATTCAAAACAAGCTGACAGCCTGCTTGTAAAAAAATTACCTCAATGTATATGTATATGGTTCAATAGCAGTTTGAACTACGCTTGGTAGACTCGCAGTACGCACAGGAATAATATCAGAACCTTGCCTATTTAAAGTAAAATTGTTACCTGACATGTTAGGAGGTAAAGGTCTAAATTCATATATTGAATCTATTTTTATGTGCAGCACATCAGTAAAATCATTAATTTTTACTGTAAAAAGCCCTTCCAAGAAGTATGAGGCATAATATTTTGGAGCACGCGAGTTACTATAATTATCAAAATCAATTCCATTAAACCTAGTTAAAAATTCTCCCCGAAAATCTGTTGGAAGCGTACCCCTAATTATATGTATATAATTAGGTTGACCCCTGCTAATTTCATACCCATGAGAACCTATTACTTTGCCTTGATCGTTTATTAATGAGGCTGAGTACAGATAAAACAGAAGATCGCTTGGCTGTAAATAAACATTATAAGAAGGTACATTTAATCTCCAATCATTATTTCTTCCTGTAGCATTAAGTCCCGCTCTTATTTCTGCTTCCAGCCTTTTATGCGGGTAAAAATACTCATCAGGAATTGCGGGACGAGAGATTTGAGCAGTATATCTTAATTGGATCGTATCATTTTGATAATTCACGCTGCCTATCCTGATCTCAGGATCATAAATTAATTCTGTATAAATAAAATCAGGTTTCAGGTAATTATTATACCAATTTATATATTCCTGTATAATATTACGCCATTCGTTGCGCCACGCGATATCGTTTCTGATGTTTTCTATCCAGCTTCCTGTTCTGATTGTCGCGGATAATGTACTTGCTCGGCTTACGGCTTCGTCGATGGAAGAATCATAATTGCCGGCTTCATAAAAAAGAGCAAGGGACTCAATTGTATGCCCGCCTCTTTGGGCGATAATTCCCTGCGCAAGGGCTGTTTGCGCGCTTACATTATTCGCCTCCGCGGCTGCGTTTAACTCCTGTCTTGCGGTTTCTGTCAGGTTTACTCCCATTTGGGTTAAAAGTTCAAGGGATGCCTTGCGGATGCCTGTAAAATTGTCAAACTCAGCAATTGTGCAGCTGCCGGAATACGATGCCCTTGTTACGCCGATATTTTCACTTCCTGTTCCGACAACCTGTATCTGCATCGCGTAACCTGTATTTGTCCTTGTAATGCTTCCTGTAAGCGCGTAATCCACATTGGCGATTTCACCTAACTGCCCGTAATCGGCTTCGTTCTTGTAAATGCCGCTTTCGGTTTCCCTTAATACGGTTTCCAGCCTCATCCTGTCCAGTACGGACATTGCAGAATATTTTGAAAGGTCTCCTACAAGAACGCCCTGCACCAATGTGGGAAGGTAGTTCTGCTCCGCGCCAAGTCCGCTGGAGCCCGGAACAAGAACGGCAAGTCTGATTCCGCCGCCGCCGTCCCCTGAATAATAAACGGGTGCAGGCGGGGTTGCAGGTTGTATAGGCGCTGGCTGAGATGATGCGGTTTGCTGCTGACCAGTATTTGCCTGCCACATTGAAGAAGTTCCCTGGCTTACAGGCGCGCTGCCTGCGCATGTGTACAGAACCAAGGCCGTAAAAAGAATGGAAACCGCTGTTAAAAAGTTTTTACCGCGGATCATGGGATTCTCCTTTGTTTTGTTCTTGAGGTATTTAATTTTTTAGGAATAAATGTTAATTGTTCAGGTTCAAATTGATTGTATTGGGGGGGGGGGGGGGGTATTTATAAACAAGCGTTCTGTCAAAAAAATATTAGTCATCTATTTAAAAAAACCATCCTGTAAAAAACGTCAAAACTCCGTTTTTTTGCGGAATTTTACTATATAGTGGTTTGTATATCATATAATTGGAAAATAGTCAAGATCAATAATCAGATCAAGGATCAGATCAGGGGATCAGACAGATATACCGTAATGGTATTTATTAATAATTAATGCTATTTGGAACAGCTTAAATTATATCAATTCTTCATATTGCAGCTTGTAAAGCCCCGCGTAAATTCCGCCGTGGGCTACAAGCTCGTCGTGGTTTCCTTCTTCCACAAGGCGGCCGTTTGAAAGTACCAGAATACGGTCAGCGTCCCTTATAGTGGAAAGCCTGTGCGCGATAATAAACGACGTCCTTCCTGCGAGAACTTCCTTCATTCCAAGCTGGATAAGGCGCTCCGTTTCTGTGTCGATCGAGCTTGTCGCTTCGTCAAGAATCACAACGCGGGGGTTATGCGCAATTACGCGGGCAAAGCTGATTAGCTGCCTTTGCCCTGTGGAAATGTTAGCCGCTCTTTCTGATAAAACCGTTTTATAACCGTCCGGCAAACCGGAAATAAATTCATGGGCGTGAACTGTCTTTGCCGCCTTTATAATTTCTTCTGGCGATATATCAAGGCCAAGGCTGATGTTTTCTTCTATTGTGCCTGAAAATAAAGTTACATCCTGATTAACAGGCATTATCGATGTGCGCAGTTTTTCAAGCGGAATATCCTTAATTGGAATTCCGTCAAGGCGGATTTCCCCTGAGTTTATGTCCCAAAGGCGGGCAAGCACATTGATTATCGTAGTCTTCCCCGCTCCTGTGTAACCGACAATCGCGGCCATCTGCCCGGGTTTTATGGAGAACGCAAGATTTTTTAAGACATCTTCGCCTTCCTTATAGGCGAAGCTTACATCGTCAAATTCAACATGACCCAAAACATTATCCGCCTGTGCTTTTCCTGTGTCGGCAATATGCTCATCTGTGTCCATCAATTTAAAGATTTTTTCTCCACCTGCCATCGCCGATTGCAGCATCGTGTATTTTTCGGCGATATCTGTTACAGGCTGGTAAAACATCTGAACAAGGCTGATAAACGCTATCAGCACACCAAGCGATATTGAAAGCGACAAAACCATTTTGCTCCCGACAACAATAACAACCGCCAGCGTAAAAGTGGAAAGCCACTCAACAATCGGCCTGAAGGTTGCGAACACGTACATCTCGCCAAGGTTCGCGTCTAAAAGCTCGCGGTTGCTTTTCGCGTACTCCCTTGAACTTTTTTTCTCCTGCCTGAAAAGCTGAACAACCTGCATGCCGGCAAGCCGCTCCGCAAGATATGCGTAAACTTTTGACGAGGCTGTCCTTTGCCGCCTGAAAGCGTCGCGCGCTTTTACGCGGCTTATTAAAGTTGCAGCTAACACAGGAGGAAGCGTTATAAGCACCATCGCGGCAAGCCGCGGCGAGAGTATAAAAAGAGTGATAACAGTCCCAATCATTACGGCGATGTCTTTTAAAAACGCGACAAGCACGGTTGTAAAAAATTCATCCATTGTCTGCACATCGCTTGTAAGGCGCGTAACAATTCTTCCCACAGGATGGCGCGAAAGATAACCTGTCGACTGTTTTATGGTCTTTGTAAAAAGGCTTATGCGCATGTCCTTCATTACGCGTTGTGTCATTAAATTTGAAGTCCACGTTTGGGTAAATGTAAAAAAGAAAACAAATATCAGTATAAAAAAATAGATTACGCAGCCCTGAATCAAATACTGGGTGTTTTTTACCATTATTCCGTCGTCAATAATGCGCTGAAGCAGCACGGGAAGAAAAAGTTCACCTAACGTTGAAATGACAAGCGCGATAATAGTAAAGACTACAAGATGTTTATACGGTTTTACATAAGACAGAATACGGCGCGTAAGGCGGCTGTCATATTCTTTTGTTACATCGTCAGTTTCAAAATAACTGTCAGCCATTTTCCGCTCCTGCCGATTCCAATCTTTGGAAGGCCGCCATTCTGCCGTAAAAACCGCCGGAGTTTACAAGCTGCGAAGGCGGGCCGTATTCTAAAACTTTTCCCTTTTCAAGAACAAGAACATTATCAACATATTTTAAAGTAGAGACCCGGTGCGAAATTAAGATCGTCGTGCGCCCTTTTCTTTCTTTTCTAAGCGCTTCAAGGATTTTTACTTCTGTTTCATTGTCAACCGCGGAAAGCGAATCATCAAGTATTAAGAACTCGCTGTCCATGATCGCCGCTCTCGCAATCGCCGTCCTTTGTTTCTGTCCGCCGGAAAGAGTAAGGCCCCGCTCCCCTACAAGCGTATCTTTTCCATGCTGGAAAATGCTTAAATCCTTTTCAAGCGACGCGAAGCAAATTGCTTTTTCTAGGGCATCCTTATCAATATTTTCAAAACCGTAGGAAATATTGTTCGCGATTGAATCGGAAAAAAGATAACTGTCCTGAGGGCTCACGGCAAAGAGTTTACGAAGATCGTCTAACGGCCATTTTTGTATATCAACGCCGAAAACGCGCACGCTTCCCTGCGGCGGATCAACCATTCTTGTAAGCGCTTTTATCAATGTTGATTTTCCGGAGCCTGTTTTACCCATTATGCCGAGCCACTGTCCGCGCATGATGGTAAGATTAATATTTTCAAGTACCGTTTTTGGCGCGGCTGATTCTGATTCTTCTTTATTTTCTTCTGTTTTATCATTTGGTACGTTATATGAAAAATTAAAATCTTTAAGCTCAAGAGCCGGAACTCCTTCATTAACAACTTTACATTCTTCGCTTCCTGCGTCTTCTCTGTCTCTTATCGAAGGCACAGTATTCAATATTTCATTTACCCTTCCTAAAGATACAGCGCCGCGCTGGATCATGTTTACCATAAAACCTGCGCCCATCAGGGGCCAGATAAGCATTGAAAGATAACGGAACATCGCGACAAGGCTTCCCGGCGTCATCAGACCGTTAATTACGCGGATGCCGCCTGCCGCGAGCATTATTAAAACTGTGAGCCCGGACAAAAATGAAACAAAGGGAAAGAAAATGCCAAACAGCCGCACAAGGTCCATGTTCGCTTTTCTGTAATCGTCATTTGAATCGGCGAATTTTTTAATGAACCACCATTCCTTGACAAATGATTTTATCACGCTTATGCCTGCGAAAGTTTCCTGCGCGTTATCGCTCATCTTGGAATAAGCTTCCTGCGCCGTGCGGAATTTCCTTCCCACCATGCTTCCGAAAAATAAAATCAAAATGGTGATTACAGGAAGCGGAATTACCGAGACAAGCGCGGAGTCTGCGTCCTGGATAAAAATAATTATAAGGATCGCTGTCGCCATAAAAATAAAATCGAAAAACGCGATAAGCCCCATGCCGATTGACATTCTTACAGCGTGAAGATCGTTTATCGAGCGCGCCATTAGATCGCCTATTTTATTTTTCTGGTAAAAATCCCACGACAGTTTTTGCAAATGATTAAATATTTTTTCCCGCAGCTGCGCTTCAATGCGCCTTGACGATCCGTGAATAAAAAAACGCCATAAAAATCTGCCGCCCGCGACAAGCGTCATTACTGCGACCATTAAAACAGAAAGAAATATAATCTGGCTCCATTCAAATTCCCCGCCGGAAATTAAATCAATCGCCATGCGAATAAACTGCGGAATCGCGATCTGCGCCGCGTCAACTATGATAAGGCATAAAATTCCTATAACATACTGTTTTTTGTACTGCGCAAGATACGGGATAAGGGATTTAAATTCTTTTAATGACGCGCCTTTATTCTTCATGAAGCCATAATCTCAATATGTAAATGTTAACATATTTATATTAATTATGTGAAGTCCATTATACGGGGTAATATAAATACATTTATTTAAACTTTATTTTTCTTTTTGGCTTCTTCCTGTTTTTTTAAATCGGTTTCAAGTTTCTGCGACCAGATTGCGAGTTTTTTCTTAATCGCTTCGGATTCTTCGTTTTCCGCAAGCACGATGTGAATGCGGCGAAGCACCGAAAGAAAATTTATGCCTGTTTTAAAATCAAGGGTAACGCCGGTGGAAAGCTCGTATTTTTCGCGGTAACGGTCTGCTGCCTGCGATAAAAGTTTTTTGATTAAACGCAGATGATAAACGGATGAATCATAAAAAGGGGAAGTTGGGCTTGCGTTAACATAAACATTTTTAAGATCGATCATGTTTTTCGCGGCAGCTGCGAAACGGCCTTCTATTTCGACAAACGTCCATCTCCACTTGGAATTATCGCCGTACGCCTGCTCCAGAATGTCAATGGCAAGGCCCATTTTCCGGACCAGATTATAGCGCTGGTTTTGATCATAAGATTCGATAGACTTCAGTTTGTCTTCATAATCGGAAAAAGGAACGTCGATATAATTGCTTACAACTTCTTCAAGGTAAATTACAGCCTTGTAAAGCGATTTTCTTGCGTCGTTCAGGGCCTCTTCGTTCTTGGTTTTTAAAACAGTCTGGGATATTCCGTTAACCGCAATGTAATATGAAGCAAGGTTCAGCATTTCGTCAGCGAGAGTCAGTTTCTGGTAAGGAGATTCAGGAGTGTTCTTCTTCGCTTCGACAAGAAGTTTCTTTTCTTTTTCAAGAAGCGACCTTGTCATTACGATAAAGCCTTTTACTTTTTCATGATAAACATGGCGATCCTGATCGGTAATTTTAGCCATCAGCTGCTCCGTCCTGAATATTTGCGCATAAGTTCACCGGCATGAGCTAGAGCGGCGCTGCCCGCGTCGCCTGCAAGCATTCTTGCAATCTCTTTCCTGCGTCCGTCCGCGCTTAAAGGTCCGATGCCGGTATATGTCCTTCCGCCTTCTACTTTTTTTTCAACCTTAAAATGATTATCGGCGCGTACAGCGATACTTGCAAGATGCGTAACGCAGAAAATTTGCTTAAAACCGCCGATTTGGGACAAATAATCCCCGACTTTCAGGGCAACTTCTCCGCCGATACCTGTGTCGATCTCGTCAAAAACAAGCGTCTGCACATCGGCATCCGGCCGGTTTTCTTCTGCCTGAGTCCCTTCATTAAAAACGCTGCCGGATAAAAGCGCGGTTTTAATCGCGAGCATCACCCTGGAAAGCTCCCCGCCCGACGCGATTTTTGCAAGATTTTTTAAAGGCTCGCCCTTATTCGCGGAAATCATAAACTCGATATCTTCCGTGCCGTAAAGGCCGAAAACGTTCCTGTCTTCATTTTGCTTTGCGATAACGGCGGCTTCAAAAGACGCGCTGGGCATTCCAAGATTTTTTAATATGGAAGAAATTAAACCGCCCAGCGCAGAAGCAGCCTTTGTCCTTTTTTCTTTTATGTTCTGCGCTTTGGAAACAAGAAGTTTTTCAAGCGCGCCTATTTCTTTTTTTATTATAACCCTGTTTTCTTCACTGCCCGCGAGCGCGTCAATTTCCGCCTGCGCGTCTGTCATGTACGATAAAACCGCTTCTTCATCATTCCCCTGACCGCCCGATTTAACATATTTCTTTTTAAGTTTGTAAAGCAGGGAAAGGCGGTCGTTTACTTCATCGAGCCTTTGCGGATCAAATGAAAGGCTGTCCCTGTATGAACGGAAATCGCCTGCGATGTCCTGCGCTTCGTAATACAGGTTTTCAAATCTTCTGTTTATTCCGCCAAGCGACGAATCCACGGAAGACGCGCTGTCAAGCGTGTTTTTTACGCGGCGGGCAAGGCTTATAATCGACTGATCTCCTTCTATAAAACTGCCGGCGGCAGAATGAATCAGGCCTGCTAGTTTTTCAAAATCTGAAAGCTTCTGCGCTTCCTGTTCAAGCTCGCGTATCTCGCCTGTGTGAATTTTCGCTTTTGATATTTCATCTACCGCGTAATTTAAAATGTCGAGTCTTTCTTCTCTTTCTTTTTCGCTTTTTAATGACGCTTCCAGCGTCTTGCGTTTGTCCGCAAGCTCCAAAAATGTTTTAGAAAAATCGCGCACTTCATTTTCGATTCCGGCGAACCTGTCCGTCAGTATTCTGTGGCTGTCTTTTCGCAGAAGCGATTCATGGTTATGCTGTCCGTGAAGATCAAATAACATCCCCATAAATTCCGCAAGGTCCTGCCTTGTTACGGGAACATTCTGAATAAAAGCCGTCCCCCTGCCTGTCGTTTTAATGTTTCTGCGCACAATGATAACAGTTTCATTGTTTGTTTCTTCATCATCATCAGTATCGATATCGCGGGCTTTAAGCCATGATAAAACATCGGTTTTATTTTTGTTTACGGAAAGACACGCAGAAACAGAGGCTTCTTCGCATCCTGAGCGGATTACATCGGGTTCGGTTTTCGCTCCCATCAGAAAACTTAAAGAGCCGACGATTATTGATTTGCCTGCTCCGGTTTCTCCCGTAAGAACGTTAAACCCCTTTTTAAACGAAAGAGTGATTGAATCAATCAGCGCGTAATTTCTGATAGTAAGCTCGTCAAGCATACTGCCTCTGCCTTGCAAAGCCGCGTAACGCCTTTACGCCGAACCTGAAACAGCGCTTCATGACGCGTCCCCGGGCGTTACAGACGGCGACCAGAATAATTTGTTCCGCAGCGCGGCGTAATACGTATGTTTGCCGGGTGATATTAAAAGCGCGTGATACGAAGACTGCCTGATAATCACTTTGTCCGAACATTCAAGATTAAATGTATCCTGCCCGTCCACCGTTAAAAGAACTCCCGATCGCTGCTCCTTCGCCACAGTAATATAAAGATCGTCGCGTGACGGAAGTACAAACGGCCTTGTTGACAATGTAAAGGGACAGATTGGATTGATTATTACAGCTTCCATTTCAGGATCAAGAATCGGTCCGCCTGCCGCCATTGAATACGCCGTTGATCCTGTAGGAGTTGAAATGATAAGCCCGTCGCAGCGGAAAATGCCGAGCGATGAATTTAAATCCATAAAAACATCAAGCTTGATCAATTTGGCGATTCCTGTAGCGGAAATGACTGCGTCGTTAAGGCAGATGCTTTCCATAATGATTTTATTTTCACGCTCAACGGAAATATTAAACATGCACCTTTTAGAAACGGAGATTTCGCCGTTTTCCCATTTTTGAAAAACATCAAGCCAGTGTTCCCTGTCAATTCCCGCGATAAAACCCAATGTGCCAAGGTTGACAGAAAGGATCGGCACGCCAAGGGGAGCAAGGTTTCTTGCGGCATATAAAACCGTCCCGTCTCCGCCCAGCGAAAAAGCGATATCCCATTTGCCCGAAAGCGCAGGCGCTTCTTTTGGTTTATCGTCAAATGAAAAAACGGACGTTTGGATTCCGCGGTTGTCAAGTTCGGTTTTTATCTCTTCCGCCGTCTGCGCGGCGTATTTTTTGTGAAGACGCACATATAATACAGCGCTTTTAATCATAGAAAGCCCCCTACGGAAGCGTCATTATAAGACGTGAAATTCGTTCAACTTCGGAAGACTTCAGCATCGGATACACCGGAAACAAAACAGTCCGCATCGCAAGCGAATTGCTTACAGGGCAGACGTCAGCCAGAGCCGCTCCTGCGATTGTATTCTCAAACGCGTTTTCAATTTCTATTTCTTTCTTTTTCGCATACGCGATAACATCTTTCAATCCTGTTTCCAAAACAAGCGAAAAAGAATAATTGCACTGCTCGTTTTCGTTTAACGCGATAAAACGCTTATGTCTTGTTCTGAGGCTTGCCTGCGTAAATACATCGATTATATCGCGCCTTCTTTCGATATTGCGCTGCAGCTCCCTGAACTGGACAACAGCCAGCGCCGCGTTGATGTCGGGAAGACAGTATTCATTCGCGATCCCGGAAAAACCGCGGAGACCCGAAGCGTCTTTTCTGTTCATCGCAATAAGAAGCGCGCCTCCGCCTGATGTCAGCATATCACGCTCTTCAAGACCTACAATGTATAATTGGGCAGCCGCAAGCGCGGAATTGGGAACGCTTGTTTTATCTTTATTGTTATCAGAATTATCGCCTGCAGCTTCTTCTTTTTTGCTTTTCAGCCAGAAGCCGTAACTTTGCGAAATATCTTCGATAACGGGGATTCCAAGCTCTGCGATGGAAGCGGTATCAGGCGAATAACCCAGCGTATGATTAAGCGCAATCGCGCCGATACTTACATCGGGCGGTTTTTTGGAAATTACGCTTTCGATTGATTCCCTGTTGATGCAGGGAAAATCGTAGGAAACGTCGCAGTACATGGGAAGCAGCTGCAAATCGTGCAGTACCTGAAGATAATAACGCGGGGAAAGTGCTGATACAATTACAGCCTGCCCGCGCTGGACATTCAACGCGTTAAGCGCAAGATGCAGGGCGACGGCAGGGCTTCTTAAAGCGAGCGCGTAATCAAACTTTAACTGTTCCTTTGCGGTATTAAGCAGAAAGCGGTTTCTTTCGCCGGGGCCGATCTTTTCTTCCACCATCGCCGTCAAGACCGCGTCCATTTCTTTTCGTCTTATTGTGGGAGAATATACTTCTATTTTCATGTTAACCTACAGAAATTACTGAATGCCTTTCATTCAATTTATCGTTAATAAACACTATCTGCGCAGTTCGGCTATTTTCTGAAGTTCTTTCGGATTAAAGAGATCCCTTATATCAAGAAGGATAAGATATCCGTCTTCCTGACGAACCACGCCTTCGATATATTCAGCGCCAATCCCTGAGAACATCTGGGGAGGCGGCTGTATTTGATCTTTTTCAACAGTAACAACACGGGATATCCTGTCAATAATTATGCCGAGCTTCATTCCGTCAATATCAAGAATGATAAAACCGGACAACAAATCATCTTCTTCGGAAGATACAAGTTTTCTTAAATGAAATCTTTTGTGCAGATTAATAATGGGAATAATCTCGCTTCGAAGGTTAAAAATTCCTTCTACATACGTTGGAGCATTGGGAATTGGACGGATTGCCTGAACACGGACAATCTCCTTTACGTCCATTATATTGACGCCATAAAGTTCCTCCCCAAGCTGGAAAGTAACCAATTGTCTGGATTCCGTTTTATTAACATCAGCACGTATTGCCATTGCGGATATCCTCCCTATCTATTAAGTTTAACATAAAAACTGTATCAATTCAAGTATTATTATAGCGAAGTTAATGCGCGATTACTCCCTTACCCAGACTTGAGCGAACCCGAGAGAACCCATTCTGGCTGAAGCCGCGTAAATATCGTGAGAAGCAATTCCGGTTGCCATAACACGGTATAACGCGCCAGAAAATTCGACAAATACGTCAAAACCTGCGCCGTTTAGGAGTCCTGCCGCTCTGTTTGCGGTATCCTGCGACGTATAGGCGCCTACCTGAAGACTGTAAATTTTACCGGAATTTCTGTCCGGAAGCCCTGGAATTATCTGCACAGATTCCGGGTTTACAGGAGGCGGCAGAATTGTCTGAACCGCTGATGCCTGGGACGCAACTCTTAAATCAGGAACAAGACCGCTCATGTTTGTCGTATACGAAAGCGCGTCCAGCACAGATTGATTTATCGAAGCGCCTGACGCGGGGCTTCCATTGGCGGGTGTTCCGTTAACAGGTTCAGTACCGAAACTTCCCGATGACTGCGATGGAGTGTTATACGTGTATATGAAAGCTTCACGGGCTTCTCTTGCCTCGCGGGCTTCTCTCGCTTCGCGCGCTTCCCTTGCCTCACGCGCCTCTCTTGCTTCGCGCGCTTCCAGAGCTTCTCTTGCAGCCTGCGCTTCGCGCGCGGCTTGCGCTTCGCGCGCGGCTTGCGCTTCACGGGCAGCCTGAGCTTCACGTGCAGCTTGCGCATCGCGGGCGGCTTGAGCTTCGCGGGCGGCTTGCGCTTCGCGGGCGGCTTGCGCTTCGCGGGCAGCCTGCGCATCCCTTGATTCCCTTGAATCCATTGTCATTGCAAAGAGCCAAGCAAGAAATTCAGTTGTTTGGCTTCCACCTGAACCCATACTGCTGTACGCATCCGGAAGTCCGTATGTCACATCTTCCTTCTGGCTGGCAGGCGGCTGTGTTATTACAGACTGCGTTACTATAGGTTGTACAGCGGCAGGCTGATTATCAATAGGCTGGCTTACAGGCTGCTGGTTTGTTACAGGCTGGCTGGAAGAACTCTGGTTTGATACGGAAGGCGCTACAGCGGCAGCCTGGGCAGTTTCATTTTGGGATGTCTGCTGCGGAATTACTATTTGTACAGGCACGTTAATCTGCGGCTGTTCTGATACATCCGGCTGTTTCCTTTCCTGAACAACTAGGACCGGTTCAAATAAATCAACAATCTGCCCTCCGTTTGATTCCTGAGATGCAGGACGCGCAGGGGCACTGACAGTTAAAACAATCTGTCCGCCCGCTCTCATTTCCAGAGCCTGTAAAGCCGCGGGAGATAAATCGACTATCCGGTTTAAGGAAGGATCAATACGATCAATAATAGTAATTTCAACTTCTTTGCCGTTCTGCGGATTGGTAATTTTAACAGTTGAATTTAACGGAAGACTTGGATGAGCCCCGACAAAACCCGCTTCTGTCATTTCCTGGCTTGCCGCTCCGCGCATGGTAAAATCGCCAAGCCTTGCCTGTGCGAAAGCCATCGATATAATAAATGAGGCGGTAAATATGACCAAAATCAGCCGTTTCATTTGATTCCTCTCCTGTTACAATACCCCTCCATATTATTATTTTAAGGAAAAACAAGAGCTTTTGCAAGAAAGTTGGAAAGAAAATTGGAACTTTTACATAATTAATTCAAAAAACGGGCCGGATATAAGTTCAAAACGGAATTACTGTTATGAAAATGCAATTTATGATATTGTAAAAAAATCATGAGTAACCTGATAAACTGCATTGCACACAAATCAAGCGACGGGCAGCTTCTTATCGGCGATGAATACACCGCTCTTTTTGACTGTGGCATGATGTTCTGCCGAGAAAAAACCATCGAAAATGTAAAAAACGCGCTTAACGGAAGAGCGCTGGATTACATTTTTTTAACGCATACGCATTATGATCATATAGGCGCGCTCCCGTTTTTCAGAAAAGTATGGAGCAATACGCGCGTTGTCACCTGTGCTGCCGGAGCCGCTGTCTTGTTAAAAAGCACTCCCCGAAGAGTTATCCGCGAACTGTCCATAACGGCGGCGGAGAATTACAATGCCAAATCTGACATGGAATACAGCGACGATTTATTTTATGCCGACATAACAGTAAAAGAGAATGACATTATATCCCTTGGCGGAATTTCCGTTCAAATACTCGAAACACCCGGCCACACAAGGGATTCACTCGCCTTTTTCATACCAGAAATTAAACTTCTTATCATAAATGAAACGCCGGGGATATTGATGCCTGACGGAATAATCTATCCATTATACCTTACAGGTTTTAATGACGCTGTTCAGTCAATAAAAAAATGCGGTCAAATACCCTATGATCTCCTGTCCATGCCGCACCGCGGAATCGCAGGCAGCAGTGAAGCGGACAGGTTTTTTGAAAAAGCCTTTGAAATCAACACAGCCTGCCGCGATTTTATTATGGATATGAAAAATAAAAATTACACAGAAGATGAAATGATTAATTCGTACTTTGATAAATACGCTTCTTCCGCGCTTTTAAGTTATCAGCCCAAGGAAGCTTTTCTGGCAAACGCGCGCGCCACAATCGCCTGTACTCTCGCTAAATGAGCTATTGTAACTTTTTTTAATGAAAGCAGTGAATACGGTTCGCGCAGGATATGAAAAAACTCTAATTTATTATATGTTATTGATAAAAAAACGCTGTTACTATCGACATTTATTTTAATTTATTTTATAGTATAAAAAAAGGAGACTACTATGGCTGATGTATTGTCTATCATATTAGGCGGCGGTAAGGGTACACGTCTTTTCCCATTAACACAATTTCGATCTAAGCCTGCAGTTCCTTTTGGCGGTAAATACCGCCTTGTTGACATCCCTATTTCCAACTGTATTAACGCGAATTTAAGGCAAATTTACATTGTTACCCAGTTTAACACCGCTTCTTTGCACCTTCATATCGGACAAACATATCTTTTTGACTCATTTACAAACGGTTTCGTTGAAATTCTTGCAGCCGAACAGACTCTTGAACATTCAGGATGGTATGAAGGGACCGCGGACGCTGTCCGCAAGAATTTTCTTCATTTCAGAACGCAAAATCCGTCGTATTACATCATACTTTCAGGCGATCAGCTTTACAGGATGGACCTTCAGGACCTTTTAAAGAAGCATATTGATTCGGGCGCCGCCATATCAATTGCCTGCACCGGCGTCAGCAGGGACAGCGCAAGCGGTCTTGGAATCCTTAAAGCCGACAAAAAAAACCAGATAACCGAATTTATGGAAAAACCTGGTCCTACAAAGGACATTTCCGATTTTAAGGCTCCGCCTGACCTTTTTAAAGAGAAAAACAAGGAAGAAAGCTACCTTGGCTCGATGGGTATTTATGTATTTAACGCAAAAGCGATGGAAGAATGTCTTGCAAACGAGCTTACGGACTTCGGAAAGGAAATAATACCCGCGGCGATCAGCAGGCTCAAAGTTAACGCGTATATTTTTGACGGCTACTGGGAAGACATCGGAACTATAAGGAATTTTTACGACACCAATCTTGAGCTGACCACATTAAAGCCGCACTTTGACTTTTACGACGAACACAAGCCGATTTATACCCACATGCGCAACCTTCCGCCTTCCAAAATGAATTTTTCAAACATGAACCAGTCAATCGCCGCAGAAGGCTGTATCATCACAAACGCAAATATCACAAACTCGATTGTCGGCATTCGTACGTTAATCGAAACAGGCTCCAGCCTGAACGGCGTTGTGTGCATGGGCGCGGACTATTACGAAACAGAAAAACAAAAACTTCAGAACGCGGAAGCAAGGGTGCCCAATGTAGGAATCGGAAGGGGCGCGATAATAAAAGGCGCGATAATCGACAAGAATGTCTGTGTAGGCGAAGGCTGCAGGATTGGCGTCGACGACATTAAACGATCGGACGGCAATTACGGCCACTACTACATCGTGGACGGCATTATCGTAATTCCAAAAAATACAATATTATACCCCGGCACTGTAATTTAATTGGCAAGAGCACTTTTATTGATTCTTTCGGCTTTTCTCATTGTATCCTGCACCGCGAAAGTTCCGCTGTCTGACAGAAATGCCGTTAATTCAAATAACATTAATATGCCGGACGCGGCTAATAATAATACAATGACGCATAACACGCCTGATTTTTCTTTTTATCTTGCCGCGCTTTCGGCCTCGCAGCTTCCTGAAAACATCAAATCTGACATTAGAAATCTTTTAACGGTTAATTCCGCGTTTACAGCGGAGCTTGATTCAATTCTAGACAAAACCAAAGATAATTTTGATCCGTACCTTTTTTTCCTGGTTGATAAGGATCATTCGTTAGGTGAAGATTACGCCCCGGATGATCTTGTCGAACTTAAAAGCGGCTCGTATCTTGTTAACAGAACCGGCCTTATGCTGAGAAGCAAAGCCGCGCAAAGCCTTGAAGAAATGTCCGCGGCCGCGAAAGCCGAAGGGCTTACGCTTGTAGCTTCGTCTTCATACCGCTCGTACGTATACCAGAAAGAAGTGTATTCAACATGGGTCAGGCAGCTTGGGCAGGAAGCCGCCGACAGAGTGTCCGCGCGCCCCGGTTACAGCCAGCATCAGCTTGGCACCACGCTTGATTTCGGCTCAATCACAAACGACTTTGCCCAAACCCGCGAAGGCGTATGGCTTTCAGCTAACGCATGGAAATTCGGATGGTCTTTATCATATCCGCGGGATTTTGAGCACATAACAGGTTACAGCTGGGAAAGCTGGCACTTCCGCTATGTAGGAAAAGAAATCGCATCTTTTATTGAAAAATACTTTGAAGGCGTACAGCAGTACGCGCTGCGTTTTATTCATGAGTATGCAGTATTAATTCAGTAAGGCTGAATAATAAACCCTTCTCTTTTTAATTACAATTTACAAGAGCCTGAGCTTTCATTTTAGACGCGCGGATTTTTATATCTCCGTTTTTGCCTTCGGCTGTAAAAACCGTTCCTTCTTCATGGCTGCCGTCAAGGATTAGCTGCGAAAGCGGCGATTCTAGTTCTTTTTGAATCGTGCGCCTAAGCGGGCGGCCGCCGAACTTCGGATCCCAGCCTTTATCCGCAAGGATTTTTTTTGCTGCGGGAGTTATTTTTAATTTGTAATTCTGCTCCGCAAGGCGAAGGGCAAGCTCGTTAATTTCAATGTCGAAGATTGCGTCAATCTGTTTTCTGTCAAGCGGATTAAAGACGGCGATTTCATCAACCCTGTTAATAAACTCGGGGTTAAAAATGCGGCGAAGCTCATTCATCGCGGCGGACTCAATTTCGCCCGGGCTCATAAGCCCCGAACCTGATGTAAAGCCGAGACGCGAATCTTTGGTTATCTCCCTTGCGCCCGCGTTACTCGTCATTATAATAACTGTGTTTCTGAAGCTGACTGTATGGCCGAGCGAATCGCGCAGTTCTCCTTCTTCCATTACCTGAAGCAGGATGTTAAAGACATCGTTATGCGCTTTTTCAATTTCGTCAAAAAGTATTACACGGTAGGGATTGCGCCTGATTTTTTCCGTTAACATTCCGCCTTCTTCATAGCCGATATACCCGGGCGGTGCGCCGACAAGACGCGATGCGTTATGCTTTTCCATAAAATCCGACATATCGATTCTTACAAGCGAATCTTCGTTCGCGAAAAGAAAACGCGCGAGTTTTCTTGCAAGAAGGGTTTTGCCGACTCCTGTAGGACCGAGAAAAATAAATGATCCCATAGGCCTTCGCGGCGAAGAAACGCCCGCTCTTGACCTTCTGATTGCGCACGCTATCCTTTTAATCGCGTCGTCCTGGCCTATCACGCTCTGGTGCAGTTCGTTTTCAAGATTTAAAAGCCGCTTTGATTCCTGTTCTTCAAGGTGCATTACGGGAATCCCCGTCGCTTCCGTTACAACGCGGCGCACGTCGTCTTCCGTAACAATAGGCCGCTCATGTATGGAAATTGACTCCCACGCGGCGCGGGCGTCTTCAAGGCGGGATCTCAGCGCGCGGACTCTGTCGCGGACATCCGCGGCTTTTTCATAATCCTGCGTGCTTACATATATTGTTTTTTCTTCACATAACTTTGTAATTTCATTTTCAAGCCCGGTAATCTCGGGCGGCTGTTCGCGGTGTTCGAGCTTGCGGAACGCGGCGGCTTCGTCAATTATGTCGATCGCTTTATCAGGCATAAATCTTCCGGAAATATAGCGCTGCGCAAGTTTTGCCGCAAGACCTATCGCGTTATGTGAATATCTGACATTATGGTGATCTTCGTATTTTTTTCTTATGCCGTTTAATATTTCAAGCGTTTCGTCAAACGAAGGCTCCCCGACAGTTACAGCCTGAAAACGCCTTTCCAGCGCGGAGTCTTTTTCAAAATGCTTTCTGTATTCAGCTAACGTAGTGGCGCCTATGCACCTGATTTCGCCTCTTGAAAGCCCGGGCTTCAGCATATTTGACGCGTCAAGCGTTCCTTCCGCGCCGCCGGCTCCGATAATCGAATGGATTTCGTCTATAAATAAAATAATATTGCCGGCCTGCGCTACTTCGCGCAGAATCTTTTTAATTCTTTCTTCAAACTCGCCCCTGTACTTGGTTCCCGCTACAAGCAGCCCCATGTCAAGGCACAATATGCGCTTGTCGGACAGGGCTTCAGGCACTGCTTCGCTTGCAAGAAGCTGCGCAAGCCCTTCTACAATCGCTGTTTTTCCGACACCCGGCTCGCCTACAAGGATCGGGTTATTTTTAGTTCTTCGCGCTAGTATGCGGACAGTGCGGCTGATTTCTTTTTTTCTGCCGACAACAGGATCCATTTTTCCCGCGCGCGCGATTGCGCTAAGGTCGCGTGAAAAAGCGTCAAGCGTAGGCGTCAGCACAGGATAGGATGCCGGTTTAATCCTCGGAGATCCTTCACGTTGATAACGCTCTGTTTCAATGCCGGCTGCATCGCCGCGGACTCTTTGGCCTGAATGTTCCCTGTGTATATAATAAGGCTGCGCCCCAAGCGGAGATTCCCTTGAATATCTTTCTGACGGAATATAATCGTCTTTTTTAGAAGTTGTTCTTGTTCTGGATTGATCAAATTCGCCCGTCATATAAGGCTGATTGAATGTGGTTTGAATTATCACTCTCATCATGTCCGCGTCAACGGCGCGCTTATTAAGGTAGATTTGCACGCTCGAATCCTGTTCCCGCATCGCCGCGAACAAAAGATGCTCGGTTCCCAAAAATTCGCTGCCCATATCCCTGGCCTCTTCTGTCGCGATATCAAGCATGGTTTTAGTGCGTTTGGAAGGCGGAACTTCGCCTTTAACAATAAGCCCTGGAATTCTAGGGATTGAACTTTCAAGAACCTGTTTAAATTCAAGCGTATCGATGCGCAGGAACAATAGCGCCTTGCAGGCAGTGCCGCCGCCGTCTTTAAGCAGCGCAATGATTATATGCTCGGGCAGAAGCTGATCGGAATTAAACCTTCGCGCTTCATCCTGCGCGTTTGAAGAAAGCAGCCGCTGCACCCTGTTTGTTAGTCCTCTAAACACAAAAATCCCCTCTTTTAATTATAGCATATTTTATTGATTTATCACATTCGCAATTATTACTACATCGCCTTCACGCACTCCGGCTCTTGAAAACCAGCCCTGCGGAACTTCAAGCGCATAACGGACCGATCGGCTCGATTTAACGGACGTTTCGTCAAGGGGATACATATCCCTTATATCCGCGATTCTGCCGTCATAAGTAATATACGCGATTGAAAGGGGGATATATGTGTTTCTCATCCAGAAGGATAAAATATCATCCTTATCAAAAATAAAAAGCATGCCTTCGCCGTCAGGAAGACTCTCCCTGTGCATAAGCCCCTGCGCCCGCTCTTCGGGAGTAACCGCCAATTCCACTTTTAAGGAAACGATTGCCTGACCGTTTCTTTGAATTGTGATTTCCTGCGTCGCAAGCTTTTTTGAGCCGCATGAAACAAATAAAACAATAATTAATAACACAAAACGCGCAAGTCCGCGGCTATGAAGATTAATTTTATTTTTAAAACTCATTAATAAATTCCTGACGCTGGCGAACCTGATCGGATTCAATAAGCCCTGATTCGCCTAAAATATCATTAAATATTACTTTGTCTATATATTTTACTGTTAACGGCCTTTCGAGCGCAATTCTTGTTGTTTCGGTTTCCCAGACAGACACTGATGGATCAAGATACGACGGCTGACCGTAATTTTGGGTAAACTGCATAAATATTGAGTAATGATCGATAATTCTTGTGTTAAGCGTAAATGACATAATAAACACTGCGCCGTCTCTTAGCTGGAAGAAAGCGCGCGTTATGAATGACGAACCTGTCGTTTCTACAAGGCTCTGTTCCCTTGCGGGCAGGAAAGAAACGTCCCTGTCACCCCTGAAAAGAAAAAGATTGTCTTCAATAAGGCCCGCTTTTAAATCATCAAGACTCATTCCAAGCGAAAAACCGCGGAACTGCCGCGGAAGGCCGCCGTTTTCATTTGTCTGCGCCGTAAGAGCCGGAGAAAGAAAAATGAAAAGCGCCGCTGTCAGCGTAAACAGGTTATTTCTCATCTTTTCCATTATCGGTTTTTTTGCGGATACAAAAAAGCATCCTGCGGACATTTCAGGAATATTATTTAATTTACGGGAGATTTTTATTCGCATAACGGGTTCTGTCAAGCTGCTGCATTTTTTTGTAATAAGCGTTCTGTCTGGCGATCTCTTTAATGTCCTTTACGACTATTTTATCGTTAATAATTTGAAACGTGCGGTTTTCCATCAGTTTTTTGCCTGCAAGCGCGCCGTCTCCCTGCGAAAAACCGACCATATTGATTAACTCCTTTAGGCCGAAATCGAAACCGTAATTTGTAATTGCCGAGACGTCAATTTTTTTCTTGTCTATCTGAATCTGAAGCATGTCGTACATTCGTCCAAGCGGATCGTTTATTTGGGTGTTTGCAAGCTGTCTGTAAATAAGCCAAATCCTTTCAGACAAAAGCGTTGTAAGGCGCGCAATAAGCTGCGGCTGCGATTTTATCATCTGCTGGAAATTTTCCCTGTTTACAGCCATTAACTGGCAATTTTCATACGCTACAGCTCCCGCAGCCCTTGGTTTGGATTCCAAAAGAGCCATTTCGCCGAAAATGTCGCCGCTTTTTAGCACAGCAAGCAGTATTTCATTGCTTTCCGTAATTTTGATTATTTTGACAGAGCCTTTTTGAATAATAAAAAGTTCGTCTCCCGGCTCCCCTTCGCAGAACACGATCTGATCTTTTGTATATGAACGGACCATTTCGTCCGGTTTAAACGGCTGCTGGACATTTTTTACATACGGGGCGATTTTTTTTATCCGTTCCATCGCAGTCTGCGCATTCACTCCCTGCGGACAGCATTTCATAAATTTCTGATAAGCGTAAAACGCCTGATTATATTGATTGTGCTTTGCGTAATATTCAGCCACATAATAAATATGGCTTGGGTCTTCCGCGGCATTGTCTTTTAAAGTTATGCGCGTAAGCGCTTCGTCAAGATAACGCATCCGTTTGGAAAACTGTAATATTATTTTCATCGCGACAGGCGCGTTATTCTGAATTAACTGGCTGAACTGATCTTTTTGAACTGAAATTAAAGTAACTTCTGTTTTAGCCTGCGCTGTCTCGATATGACTGTGACCTGACATCGTCGATACAACGCCGAAAAAATCGCCCGGACCCAGAGTGTCGCCCTGCTCTTCCGCGACTATTTGAACTTCTTTGGATAACCTGACCTTTCCTGAGCGTATGATGAAGAACCTGTCTGCATTTCTTTTGCCTTCGACAATTATATATGAATTCGCGGCAAAATTTACAAATGCCAATTGAAGCGGTGCAGCCATTTCCCCCTCTTTCTATCCAAGTATAGAAACTATATCGACATAATGTCAACCGCTCTTTATAATGCGATAATATCGCCGCCGGTTCGCTAAATACCAGCGTTAATTAAACCGATATAGATAGTAATACCATGAATAAATGTATTAATTTTGAAGATACAATCTATATTCTTAACGTAAGAATCCGCTTAATCCGCGATCTTCTGCGTCTTGATACCGATGTAAACCTTTTTTACAGCCAGACTCTGGCGGATCTGGAATTTATCAGCAACGCGCTTGATTCGCTCACAATTAAATTCCTTGAAAATCTGAAGTTTCTGGATCGTGAAGTTGAAGCTGAAAATATCCTTGACGCGGAATGGCAGTTCAGCCAGCTGATGAACGAAATAACCAGCAATTCAAGTCCTTTTTCTAAAACGCAGTTCCCGCAGATGGCAGCATTCATCAGCAAAATGCAGAAAGACAGCGCCAAACGCAAGAACCAGATTGAAGATTCATATGTGCCTGCCGATACCGCAAAACAGGAACCGGTTGTAAGCAACGCGGAACTGAACGGGCTTCTCGGCGGCGCGCTGATTTTTTAAATTCGATCATGCGGATAACCGGCGGAACTTTAAGCGGAAGAAAAGTGTTGGTTCCTCAGGGGTCAAGCGAAATAAGGCCAAGCATGGACAGAATGCGCGAATCAATATTCGCGAGCCTTGGCGATTTAAGCGGCTGTTCATTTCTTGATATATTCAGCGGCTCGGGCGTTATCGCTCTTGAAGCGGCTTCAAGGGGAGCTTCATTTATCGAAGCGGTTGAATACGACAAATTAAAAAAAAGTATTCTTTTGGAAAACGTTTCAATTTCTCCTGTCAGAATAAACTGCCGCTTCATGCCCGCCGAACTTTACGTTAAAAGAGCTAAAACATCTTTTGATATAATTTTTATGGATCCGCCTTTTCCGTATCAGTTCAAGTGGCAGCTTACAGGGAGCATCGCGGCATCCTGTCTTGCGCGCGCGGGAACAAAAATCCTTATTCACCGGCCAAGGCAGGATTATCAAAAAGATGAAATTCCGAATCTTGAAAAAACCGGATCAAGGGAGTACGGAAGGTCTGTCGTTGATTTTTTCAGGCGGATATAAATTTGCTTGTTTTTTTCATAAAAACGGCTGATAATATAAAAAGAGTATGGATAATAAAAAAATATTTGAAAAATTCGATGACCAGAATGCATTTATAAAAGTAACATCAAAATCACCTGTCGAAAGTTCCCATAAAGCCGTTTTAAACCGTAAAGGCAATCAGAAATTCAATGAAGGAGACGTTGAAGCGGCAAGAAGAATTTTCATGACGACAGGATACTCCGACGGACTTTCCAGAGTCGGCGATTATTACAGGGATAAACAAAGGCCGCTTGAAGCTCTTAGAATGTACTATACCGCTCCCGATAAAAATAAATCCCAGCCGTTAATCGAAAAGCTTGCCGTAATCCTTCAGGCAATGATAAAGGACAGCCCCGGCGCGGACAGCGTTACTTCATCTTCATTTACGGAAAGCGGTGAATTACAGGAAAATGTGAATGTCTGATCCAATCAGCGCCGGCAATGACGCTCAGAAAATTTCCGATATATCAAAAACAGGCTATCAGCTGCTTAAGGAAAACAGGGTAAACGAAGCAATCGACTGCTTTTCAAAAATTCTTTTACTGGATGAAAACAACAATTACGCTCTTGTAGGAATGGGGGACGCGATCCGCAAAACTGGATCTGTGCGCGAAGCTGTTAAATATTACCAGAGATGCCTTAATAATCATCCTGGAAACAATTACGCGCTTTTCGGTCTTGCCGACTGTTACAAGGCGATGAACCAGTATCAGAACGCGATAGAAATATGGGAGCAGTACCTTGTCCATGACGATAAAAATATCACAGTGTTAACCCGCATCGCTGACGCGTACAGGAAAGTGCGCGATTTTGACAACTCAAAAAAAACATATCTTCGCGTGCTTGAAATGAATGAATCAAACCCGTACGCAATCATCGGGCTTGGACATCTTCATTACGATTTTAAAGATTATAAGGAAGCCCTTTTCTACTGGGAGCAGATGTTAAAATCGGCGAACGAGCAGGATATAATAAACAATGACAATGTTGATATCCGCGTGCTTACTTCTATTGGAAACTGTCACAGAAAATTAAAAACATTCAGCGAAGGAATCCCGTATTTTATTTCCGCCCTTCGCAGGGAAAAAAATAATTTTTACGCGCTTTTCGGACTTGCGGACTGCTACCGCGGAATGAATCAATATGAAAAATCCCTTGAGTACTGGAACAAAATCCTTGAGCAGGACCCGAGAAACAAAATGATTTTAACGCGCGCGGGAGACGCGTACAGGAATCTGGAAGATTATGAAAACTCAAGAAGGTTATATGAAATCGCTTTGAATATCGAGTTTGACACATACGCTGTTCTTGGCCTTGCCCTGCTTGCAAAAACAAAAGGGAAGTTTGACGAAGCGATAGTTTCGTTAAGACGCCTTATCCAGCAGGATAAAAAAAACCACCGCCTTTATATTGAGCTTGCGGATTGTTATCTTGTTATAAACGATAAACGCAAGGCAAGGGAAGTTCTTGAAGAATTCCAGATGCTTGGCATAAAATGCGCCAAAATAAATGAAATGCTAGAATCAATTTAAATGCAAAGCGAATTAAACGGCTGTACGCGCGCGGCAATAGCCGGGCTCGGTCTTTCTGAACTGGAAAAATTATTACAGGAACATTCTGATATTGAGCCGTTTCGCGCAAAACAAATTTACGGCTGGATCGCAAAAGGAGCATCCTGCTTCCGCGAAATGAAAAATATCCCAAAAGCGCTTCAGAATATTTTAACAAAAGATTTTAATTTTTTTTCATGCGATGTACAAACAGCTAACACAGGCGGTAACGCGCAAAAAATTGTTTTAAAATTAAACGACGGCTGTAAAATTGAATCGGTTCTTCTTGAAGACGGGAAAAATCGCATGACAGCGTGCCTTTCAACCCAGGCAGGCTGCCCCGCAGGATGCGTTTTCTGTAAAACCGGATCGGTTAAATTTGCGCGTAACCTTGATTACACGGAAATAGTAGAACAGTATCTGCATCTGCGGCAAAGAGCCGGTAAGAGCGAAATAAATACAAAACATATAATTGACAATATCGTAGTTATGGGAATGGGCGAGCCTTTATTGAATTTATGCAATCTTCGAAAAGCGGTTTCTGTTTTTAATGATCCTAAAGGACTAAATTTTTCGTTAAGAAGGATAACGGTTTCTACCTGCGGAATCGCCGAAGGTCTTTTTGACATCGCGCGGAACGGACCCTTTTTCAGGCTCGCGCTCTCGCTTCCAACAGCGGATGAATCATTGCGTAATAAATTAATGCCTGTAACAATTAAAAACCCGCTTTCAAAAATAAAAGAAGCCCTTGCCATGTACCAGCAAAAAGGCGGAGGACGCGTCACGCTGGAAGTTGTGCTTCTTGGGGGTGTTAACACACACGGGAAGGACGCGCTGTCTATTGCGAAGTTTGCCGAAGGCCTTAACGCTGTCGTTAATTTAATACCGTGGAACCCTATCGATGATTTTAAATTTGAAGGAAAACTTTTAACCAGACCGGAAAAAAAAGAAATTGAAAACTTTACCGCAATGCTTGAAAAAAACAGCGTAAAAGTTACTACGCGCCTTCATAAAGGCCGCTCAGTCATGGGCGCCTGCGGACAGTTAGGCTAACGCAAAAAGTAAGTAAAGACTGCCTGAAATAATCCAATCATAAAGCCGAGAATACCGCCGAATATTTCTATCCATTTAAACTGATTTGATATAACGTCCAGAATAATCCGCTCAACGCGTTCCATATCAAGCGAATCGATCCTGTCCGACACAAGGGATTTAATGTTTATCGAAGATAAAATGTTTTCTACCTGGCCGTCAATCGCCTGAACAAGTTTTTTCTTTACATTGTCTTCCTGCAGGGCTTTTTCAAGGCTTGTAACAAGGTCGTCTATAATTTCAGGCATCTTGTCCTGCAGAGTCTGATCATACTGGGCCGCGGAAAGAAAGAAACGCTGAAAGGTATTAAGCTTCATTATTATGTTGCGAAGGAGAAGCCTTCCTTTCGCTTCAAGTTCTTTTCTTATATCTTCGCGGCGCAGAAACCGGGAAATAGTTTCAGCTAACTCCCCGATTTCAATCCGCGCAAGGCGTTCCCTTAATACTTCCGGGGTTACAAGCTCCCGCTCTACCATGGCTCCGATGCTCTGCGCAAGGTTTTTTCGCTGGCGCGGAAGTATCCCCGGCGTAAACGGGAGCCTGATCCCGAAAACGCGGATTTCTCTTAACGGACGGAAAAGCATTCTGATCGCTATTACATTGGTAGTATACGCGATAATCGCCCCCGCGATCGGAGGCACAACAAACAAAAGAATTGTATTCATCTTAACATGGTTTCCGCTGCGGTTCTTGCCTGGCTTTCATAACTGTAGATTTCCATTACCTCTTCTTTAAGCCAGCCCTGAAGGACATCATTCTCGTTTTGACCCTGCTGCGCGTCAACAAGCACCCATGAAATAAAGCTGCCGGAAACATTAAGTATTTGCCTGCGCAGAACTTTTACAAGAATGCCTCTGCGAAGATAACCGAGGGAACCGCTGTTTTCCGACGGATCGAATGAAATATGGGTAAACGAAGCGGTTATAACTCCATAACCGATATAGCCGCCTGTCAGCGGAGAAGTTTCAGGAGGAATGACAGGGATTTCTTCTCCCTTCGCGGTGCAGGAAGAAAAAAAGCAAAAAGCCGCGAATACGCAAAAAAAAGCCGTTCTTCGCGCAGTCAATTGACCAAGAACGTATATCGCGGTTATTCTCATATTAATGAAAAATATAAATGTTTTTTCAATTTTAGTCATCATGGCATATTTATTTTCGGCATTTTTCATTGCATACGGCGAAGAACAAACAAAAAATACATATAAATTTTCTTTAGGCGCAAGCGCGGGATTTATATACGGACAGTCTTTTGAACTTGTCTACCCGTATGACACGCCTGCGCCTTTGTGCAGCCAGTTAATTTGGGATATGAAACCGGTGTTTTATTTCGGCCTGCAATTTGATTTTAAGCAGATAAATATTTCTGAAAGAACGGGATTTTTCGCTTCAGTTACATTCAACATTGGAATTCCATCTGAAACAGGAATAATGGAAGACCGCGACTGGCTGGATAAATCCTCTGATCATCTTACAAATTTTTCCAGCCATACAAATATTACAAGGGAATTTTTCTGGCTTGACGCCGCTTTCGGAATATCAATACCTGTAAAAAATTATTTTTACATAAAACCATTCGCAGCCGGAAGCTGGATGCGTTTCGCTTTTACGGGAAAGGACGGATACGGAGAATACGCAAGAAAAAAAAGTTATTATTCAAACACGTACTTTCCGGTTGACGATAATCCTGTAAAATACACTTTTATAGGTGAAGTAATCCGCTATCAGCAGGACTGGCTGATAGCCGCAGCCGGTTTATCAATCGGAACGGAAATCGCGTTTCCGCTTTCATTTGAATTATCATTCAGGATAAGTCCTCTTGTTTTTTGCGCGGCAAGCGATGAGCATTTAATTACAGGCTTTACATACGATGATTACATGAGCTTTGGTTTATATATGGAGCCCAAAGCGGGAATTTCATTCGCTGTTTATAATATTTATTTTTTACTGGAATTTTCGTACAGGTATATCGAAGGAACAAAAGGTTTTACCAACGTGAATGACGGCGGCATCCGATACACAGCGGCAAACAGTTCCGGCGCGGGTCTTTCAGTCTTTAATACGCGGTTTATTATCAGCTTTGTTTTTTAAAATATTACAGGAAAATTACTTCCGCGAAGATAAAATGCAAGAGCGCCGCCGCCATCAATCCGAATGATATTGGTTTTTTAAAAGCCATAAGGGTAGCGCCTAATTTTTCAAGCTCGCCGGGTTTTGACGACTCAGAATCGCCGCGGTAAATTCCAAAAACAAGAATAAGACCCGCGACAATGCCGGCGGCGGCGGGGATTAAATCGCCAAGAAAAAAAAGGCCGTTTCTTACAGGATTTAACAGCTTTAAAATTCCTGTGACGGCGCTCATTATTCCCAATACAAGAGTAAAAGTGGGAGAGCTTACAGGTGAACCCGGTTTACCGGATTCGCCTGAGCCGTCAGAAAACAATATATATCCTGCAAGACCATTACACAGCACTGATAAAAAATACAATTGAATCATAATATATAGATAACAGAAAAAACCTGTTTCGTCAATGTCTAAAAGACTATTCCGGTTTTATTGTAAACTGCAGAATTACATCCTTATCGCTTTGAAGCACAATTCCCAATTCCGGCGTATCAAAGGGAACTGCAAAGCGGTACTGTTCTTCGTTTTCCATTGTAAAAAAAATCCGGTGCGTAAAAACCTGATACTGATCGCCTTCTTCCCTTGTAATGGGAGACACGGCAGCGTCTACAGCGCCTGTGTATGCGTTATTATTTCTGACTGTTTTTTTTATGATGATTATTGTATTGCCTTCGTAAATTGTTCCTGTAATTTCCACCTTGTTTCCGTCAAGCATCTGTGAATCGTCAAAAAAGCCCAGCGTCGAAAGAACCATGATAAGTGCGCAAAGAAAAATTATCATAAAAAAAAGTATCCGCCGCGGTCTGTCCGCGACAAGCACGCCGAATAAACCGAATACAGTTTTTTTCTGTTCGTTATAAAGGTTCTGAACATTTTCAGGGGCCTTCGCAAGCCGCCTTTCGCGGCTGTAATGAAAGATCAGTCCGCTTTCAGGATTTACTTTGCTGTCTTGATTGCTAAGGTTATATTTCGCGTTAGGTCTGCGCTCATTAACAGGATCGCTGTCTTTCATTACTGTATACCCATCAGCCTGTCCGTCCGCCACCACACAAGTTTTACATCCTGGGTGCCTGCGAGCATCGCGCAGAGTATTCCTTCCGAAGAAAGAAAAAAGTCATTAAAATAAAGTTCGTCATTGGTAAACGGTATAAATCCCCTGCTCTGCTCGCGTGACTCGGCGTTGACATATAAAAGCGAATAACCGCCTGTGTCGACAGGGAAATAAAGCAAAAGCGCATTGTCGCGGGCGGCTCCGAGTACAGAATAAAAAACTTTTACGGCGGACGATCTTCCCCTTTCATTAATTTCATATAAAGGAATTTCTACAGAGCCGCGGTATGATCCGTTTTCAACATTCAAAACCCAGATACACGAACTGAGCGGTTCATTTCCTGTGCGCGTGTTGGTAGACTGATCTACAATATCGCGGCTGTAATCAACCTTAATAAAAAGATTCCGCGAATCAGGGCTGATTGTGATGCTGTCAAGCATCGCATGTGCGCCCGGCCAGTCAGGAAGCGCGGGAATTATATCGGAATATATTTTAACGATGTATAAAAGCAGCCCTGATGAATTAAACCAGTAAACATCCCAGCCGTGCGGAAGGCGGCATACTACGGCAAGTTCATCGCGTATCGACGTTGACATTCCCACAATGCGCGGGAACGGGCTTCCGCCGATTCCTTCCCTGCCAAGATAATTTACAAACCGTCCGTCCTGATCAAAATGAAGAATGATGCCGTCAAGAAGCGCCCTTGTTTCGGAATCAAAACGCTGATCGCCTGAAGGAAGCCTGTCCTCGACATAAATATGTCTTCTTGAATCAACTGTAATCCAGCCGGTTTCTTCAAGCGGGTACGAATACGCCCACCTTGTTACCTGTTCGTCTTCCGTTATTGTTCTTAAGGTTATCGGAGCGGGATTTTTTTCTTCGTTATAGATCATATTGATAAGATTGCCGTATGAATTATAACGCACAATTTTGCAAGCATTGCCGTCCGCGATATAAAAAAGACCGTCTCTCATCGCGAAACCTGTCTGCCTTATGCCCCTTGTGCCGTCCAGTTTATAAAGGGCGATTTGATCTTCAAGCGGACCTATCTCAAGTGAAAATAAATCTTCGCGTTCTATTGAGCTTGATGAATCTTTACTACATGACACACAAATCAACGCAAAGCAAAGAAAAGTCAATGTAAAACCTGCGGTTAACCACTTCATATACATTTAAAATTCACTTTTTTCATAGTTTTGTCAATCACGCCGCAATGAAGGGAGACACTAGCCATTCGATATTAATAAATATTATACTGTTTTTTATGGATAAAGTAATTTTAAAGGCGGGGGAGCTTGACGGATATTTAACTGATAACGACAGGGATAACCTTAAAAGAATGGATTCGCTTTTTGCTAAAGCGCTCAAGCTTTTTGAAGAAATCAAGGAAGACAATAAAACGGCTCCCGAAAGCCTTATAAATGTTTACAACGAAATGGGAACCCTGATGCAGGAAATATGCAGCAAAGACCCGCGTATTCACGTTTATTCATTTATTTCGCCGCAGGAAAATCATTCGGAAGCTTCGCGCGTTATCGCCAAACTGCGCGACATAAAAACAGATAACAATGAATTTATTTACTATATCCAGCGCGCGTACGAAATGCTTTTTAAACTCGCGTGGTCAGGAACCGGTTCTAAAAAAAATTACTTAATAGTAAAAACGCCTGTTACTTCTCCTTCGCAGAATTACGCCGTTCATAAAATTACAAATATTGATGATAAAATCGGAAACACGGTAATGTGCGTCATGCTCCGCGGAGCGCTTCTTCCTTCCATGATCATGAGCAAGGAAATTGAAGAATATTCTTCTAATGATTACGTAACGCCTTTCGCGCTTTTTAGAATTTGCCGCAACGACAGCAGGCGTGAAACGGATATGGAATACATTCTTGATCCGGAAAAATCTTTTTATGACCTTGAAAAGCTGGACGGAAAAGACCTGATTTTCGCAGACCCGATGAACGCGACAGGCGGCAGTCTTGTTACAGTAATTAATTACCTTAAAAAGGCCGGCATTAAACCGCGTTCAATAATGTTTTTTAATGTTATCGCCGCGTTAAAGGGAGCGCTTCGCGTTGTAAGGGCGCTTGATAACTGCGATGTTTACACTTTATGGATGGACGGCGTGCTTAACGACTTTGCGTATATTATGCCGGGTCTCGGAGACGCAGGGGACAGGATTAACGGGCGTGACGGCGAAGCGACCCCGCGCAACATTATCCAGCTTCTGGCTGATTACGGTTCCGGAATTGCGAACCTTTACCGTTCTCAGTTCAGGGAAATTGAAAACACGGTTATTCTAAAAAAATAATTAACGCGGAGCGCGGGAATGCAGAAAAATAAATTATATAAAAATGTTTTAATTTTAATTTTTTGTTTTATTATCCCCGCTGTAATCTGCGCCTGCGCTTCATTAGCAGCTTCCGCTGAAGAATATTATTTAATCGGCATGGCGTACTTCGATCTTGGAAAATATGAAGAAGCTGAAATCTGGCTTAACCGCGCGAAACAGGCGGACAGAACCAAAACCGCTTCCACATATAATCTTGGACGCCTTGCGTACGAAAGAAAAAGATATGACGAAGCGGCAAAACACTTTGAAGATATTTTAAAACAAGACCCGCAGAATGTTCACGCGCTGAAAGCGGCGGCTTACACAAGAATCAGAACAGGCGATCTTGCAGCCGCCGATATGTATTACGCAAGGCTGCTTGCCCTTGTTCCTGAAAGCGCGGATGACGGATACAACCACGCGCTTGTGTTATATGCAATGGAGCGTTACGGCGAAGCGCAGGGTGTCCTTGAAAAATACCCTTTCGCTCTTCTTGACAATAAGGATGTAATGCTCCTTTACGCGAGAACGTTAAACGCGCAGAATAAAATTGAAGCTGTCGATTGTTACGCCGCGTGGCTTAACATCCATTTTGATCCCAAAGTCCGCTACGAATACGCGTCGATTCTTGAACAGTACGAATATTACGCAAGGTCGCTTGAAGAATACAGAAAAAGCCTTTTAGAAACGCCCGCGGCTTCGGTTAATCCAAAAAGAAACGAAATACATTTTTCAATCGCAAGGGTTCTTTTAACGGCGGACAGCGCAAGCCCTGAAGGAATTTTAGAACTGGAAACTGCGTCTGAAAACGGATTTGACAACACGGAAGAAATTGAAAAACTTTTAAACATAAAAGGTTTAAGCCAGGCAAATATAACAGGCATTCACGAAATAATAAATAAAATAAAGAATGCGCCTGAAAATAAAGATATTGATATTATTGAAGGGATTCTAGAAAATAATTCTAACAGCGGTTCCTAACTGAACGTCAAATGTAAACACGCCGGAGTGCGTATTCTGACTAAATGACAATTTCGCAAATGTTGAAAAATTGAGCGTCCCCTGAATTCTTACGATTTCTTCGTGTCCCAAAGACGCGGTCCATACAAGGGAATCATTTGACCCGTTAAATGAAATTTCAAGGCTTTCTCTTCTAAGCTGTTCATAATCGGCCAGCTGCGAAGCGAATAAAAACCAGGAGCTTTGTTTAACAAGTGCGGAAGTGATCCAGCCGTAGATTATGCTAGTCAGGCTTCTTTTAGTAGGAGCTTCCCATGCTGTAAGAAAACTTTCTCTCCAGCTTCCGTCCGATCCGTACGCGAATATATTTTTGAAATTTAGTATCCCGCCTGTGAATCCCCTGAAACCTGCGTTCAGGATTGACTGTATTCTCCATGTCGCGCCGCTTTCTTTTGGAACAGTAACGCTCCAGTCAATTAAATGTGAATACTCGTCTGCCATGTAAAAAGTAAAAAGCGGCGCATAACCCATTGCGCCGAACATATTTATCGCCTGAAATCCAAGGCTGCCGCCTAATGTTAATGAATCCGATCTTGTATCCATTCTTTGATCAACAGTTCTTTCTATTCTAAATGATAAAGAAGACGGAATAAAAAGCGCAAATAAATCATAGGATGCTCCCAAATTTATAACCGCGCTGTAATGATCTTTAAATGAAGAGTATGTAATAAAATCGCGTGATGGCGAAGCATAAATTGATTTGTCCATTGCGCTGTCAGTATCGTCTGTGAAAAGCGAATAAAACGGAAATATTCCCCAGAAAGGCGCAAAATCATTAACGCTTTCAAACAGTTTACCGGTATCGTTAAAAACATCGGAGCTTATGTTTTTTAAGTTTCTTGTAAAACTTCTTCCCATTCTTAAATTAAAATGAATCCTTTCAAGTATTACGGGGATATTAATAAAAAGCGAATTTTCAAGATTTAAAGCGTTATTAATGCCTGTATAGTTTGTCTTTCCGTCAGCGGTTAATGCGGCTCCTACAGGCTGCGTTCTCATGGATAGAGCAATCTGCGACTGCGTTTTTCTTGACTGCGCTCCATCCCCTGCGTTAGGAACAAGATCGTAAAACGTGTTTACCCATGTATAAAAATAATTTCTTTCACCGTCGTCAGGCCTGTCGAATATAAATGCGGCATCCGTTTTAAATGCGATAACCGGAATATAAACGTTAGACGATCTGTAACCTGTATCAAGCGACCAGTTCTGCCTGATTCTTTGCGATTGATCAAAAAGAGCGTCGGCTGAAAGACTTAAATGAAAATCCGAATTTACAGAAACATTAATATTATGACGGAAACCCGGCGCATTGCCTGAATTATTAAATGTTTCCTTAAAGGAAAAAAATCCGTATGTTCCTGAAATTGAATGATCCGCCTTCCATAAAAATAGATCAGGCGCCGCGGTATAGGAAAAGTTACCTGCAATTTTTGTACCCAGCACTGATATTGAAGCGCCGGCGCGACCTGCCGCGCTTCCCTGTACATTCCGGCTTTCGCTTTCTTCATTATTAATTCTTGCTTCCGATTCCACCGCGGTAAACGCCGAAAAATCTGAAAGAACCGCGAGCCCGTTAAACGAAAGCATCGTTCCGGGTTTATTATACTCTATTGAAGCTCCCGCGTTTAGCCTGTAAAGATTTACCGCGTCTTCAAGAATTATTTCATCTATATAAGCCGATCCGTTTTCAAGCGTTTGATTGTAACCTGGGTTTATAATGATTGCGATATAACTTGTTCTTCCTGTTTCATAATCTGACGCTGTCTCAGGCGTAAACACCCTTCGCGGATTGTAAATAAGACTTGCTTCATCTACAGGAATTCCGTCTACATATACGCCTGTTTCACTTCCCTGATAGCGAATTGTAACCATGGACCACTTGTCTTTTGTAAAGACGTTTAACGGTATCTGCACTTTCAAAAAAGGTTCATTTATTGAATCCGCTCCCGGCGCTATAATGAAAACCAAATTTCCGTTAGCTGCAACGTAATCGCCGCTTACAGATTTATAAAAAAATGACAGCTTACGGTAATCAGATAAAGGAACTGAGTAAAACCTGCCGTCAATTCCGGCGCCGGTATCCTGCTCAAGACCATTCCATTCAACTTGTAAAACTCTTTGCGTGTTTTTTTCTTCTTGATGAAGCTTATTAATAATATCCGGTTTAAAGGTTTCCAGCCTGTTTACGCCGCCTTCCAGAATTTCGACAGCTGAAACATTCCCGCTGTTAGCTGAAATCCTGCCCGATTCCAAAGTTACAGTCCTGAATGACGTTCCGCGCGTAACCGGAGGCGAAAGGGCTATACGCCCCGCGGTCTGCGATGATCCCGTGTTTAATACTATTATGCGAAGGTATTTCGCGTTTGTGAGTTTTTTCCTGTCGTCTTCATTTAAAACAAAACGCGCGATCCTGTATTCGCCGTCAGAATAAACGCTTGCGCCGCTTTTATCAGTATAAATTGATCCTTCCCAGACAAGCTCCATGTTTTCAGCTAACAAAGAGTCCCTGCCTGAAAGAGAGCCAATTTGTATTATTATTTCCATATTTGAAAGTGAAGCGGCGTCAAATCCGTAAAGTCTGTAGGGAATTTCAATTTCTCGTGCGCGCTCAAGAACACCATCAGAAAAAACAAGCGGAACCTGAAAGCCCGTCCATCTGCGGGTATTGTCAAGAATAAATTCGGCAACAACAACATTTGTTTTAAGGCGAGAATCTTTTGCGGGATACGGCCTGTTTATTCCTTCAATAACAGGGGCATTCCATTCAATCGGCATGATTGAAGATCCGAAAAAATTGTTGTCATGGTAATTCCTGTAAATTAATTCAGCGCGGTTTTCTATTTTTAATTCATAATCAACAATGCCGCCTTCGATTAAGAAAGTTGATATAATTTTGGAAGCCGGCGGATTGGAAACAAATGATGATTCTGCGGGCAATGACAGAACTGATTCGTTTCCTTCCATGCCTGTAACGCGGTACAAACCTGTAGTGTCGGTCTGCGAAAATGTAAATGCACCTGCGGCGTGCGCTTTTAAAAAACTGTAATCCCAGGCAGTCTTCGCGCTTATTCCGATCGTACCCATATTTGAATGATTATTTTCGGAGAAAGCGCTGTCTGAAAAATTCCATCGTATCCCCGCGGCGCCAAGGGCTGTAAACTCATTTTTATTGTAAACCGCCGCGAAGCCTGCCGCCAGGCTTCCTGAATTTGAATCAGGGCTTTTCTTTAAGTATGTTATGCGAATATATTCATTTTCAGAAACGGCGCCGTGAATTGTAACTTCCCCTGTTGAAGAATTGTAACTGAACTGCGTTTCCTGAATTCCGCTTCTGTAAACCTGCACGGAACCGGAGATTACATCGGGGCCGATATAAAATATAGAAGAGCCGCCTGATGCGGCGCCGAAATATGAGAAGCGAAGAGTTATATCCCCGGAAAATACCCCTGAAGCCTGAACATAAATTTCCGGATACTGTTTTGCAAGCGGCCATATGCTTTCGAATTCCCTTCCGGTGTAAAACGCGGAGCTTCCTTCTTTTAAGAGCTCGTACGTTGATATACCGGCGTTAGCTGCATCATTTTCAGAATTAAAACCCGCGAACATACTGTTTTTTTCCGTTAGTCTGAAACCTTTTACTTCAGTTCCTGACGACAGCGTAACAATGGCGGCATCCTGGGCGCCCGCGGGCGGATTGTAAATATTGAGCCGTTCAAAAGGAGAAAAAGTTCCGGGCTCGTAAATTACAAGAGCGTATACGTTTCCAAAAACAACTTCGCCGGGGATTTTCGGGTTTGAAGGATCATCGTCCCTGTTTCCGCACTGCGGAAAATTCTCAAGATTAAAACTTGAGCCAAACCAGTTCTGAACAGCGTTAAGGAATTTACCTGCGTCCTGATACGAACTTCCCATTGAAGCAGCCCAGGGCCTTGAATCAGCGCCGGCGGAATAAGAGACAGCGACCATCGCGCCGGCTCTTACGCTCAATTCAAGAAGTCCGTTTATTCTTCCCGCGGCATATTCGCCCGGCAGCGCAAGCCGCCACCTTCGTCCGTCTTTATCAATCATGCCGCCGTTATGCGCATCTTCAATGTAAACGATTATTTCTGATGTTATGTTTTCATCAGGAAGCACAAAAGATATTCCGCGGACAAAACTGCCGGGCTGCATATAATGGTACGCTCTTTCCCTTGTGCCTGAAAATATCCGCTCTTCTCTTGATGAAGTGTCATAACGGACAAGGGCGTGAAATGTAAGATTTTCAGGGCCGAACCTGCTGTAAAAACCGAATGATGATGCTGAATCGCCGCCAAGATCAAGATACGGAAAAGAAGGAAAATCAAGCCCCGTGTTACCAATCCCCGCGTACTGAAAAAATTCTCCGGGAAAACCTTCATACCCCGCGCGGTATGTATTTATATAATCGGCCGCAGTTGCATTTTCTCCTGAGTCCTGGAAATTCGCTTCTATAAACCATCTGTCGTTAATCCATAACGATAAAGTGATGTCGGCTTCCTGCCTGAACAAAAAAGGCGTCTGCGGCGAGAAAAAACCAATTCCCATGGGCGATACTGAAAAACCGGGATTGAATGTAAAGCCGCCCATCCATGAGCCCATAATAACAAGAGATACATTGGAATCCCCTATTGAATAACTTAGAAACTCTTTCGGATCTTCCTTTAAAATCTTTTCTCTTAGTTCGTCAATATCCAGTTCCGAAAGCGGCGTTTCATCTTCATCCTGTGAAAAAGCCGGCATTATATTAAGACACAGAATGAGAAGGAAAATTATAACCCTTAGCAAATATTTCACTTTATGTTATATTATCTATATTCTTATGATTGTTTCAATGATGCAGATAATTTTCCAGATTCCCGATATTGTCAATATCAAGGAAAAGCGCCGCGTCATCAAGTCGATGCTTGACAGGCTAAGGCGCCGTTTCCGCGTAAGCGCCGCGGAAATTGATCTTCAGGACTCGCTCTCTTTTTCGCAGATAGCGTGCGCGTATGTCTCAAATTCCCGCGCTCACGGCGAAACTGTTATGCAAAAAGCGTTCGCCATGATTGAAAAAGAAATTCCTGTGCGCATACAGGACATGAAAATACACTCGGAGGAATTCTAATGAAGAAACTTTTATACATTTTTATACTATTTTTATTTTCTGCTTTCATGATTTCATGCATCGGCGTATCCACAGATATAAGAATGAACAGGGACGGTTCCGGAAGAATTACAATGGAATACAGAATTTCCAAAGTTCTTGACAGTCTCGGCGCGCTTGACGGCAACGAATCAATGCCGCCCGTACCGGTAAGCCGCGTCGACTGGGAAAGGTCTGTATCAAGAATCCCGGGCGCAAAACTTGTATCACATTCAAGACGGGAGATTTCGCAGGATACAATTATCAGCGCGGTTATAGATTTTAATGACAGCCAAGCTCTTTGCGCGGTGCTTTCCGCGTCCGGCGATATTGTTTCCGTTAACTCAGGTGCGGGAACCTTAAACATGATCTTTAATAAAAGCGGAAGGCAATATGACGCAGACCTTTCAATTTTAATGCAGACAATGTTTTCGGGTTATAGCTTTTCATTTTCATTCAGCGCGCCGGACGACTGCGCTATGACGTTCACAGACGGCAGGGGAAATCCGATCAACTCCCCTTCTGCAGCCGCTGCTGTTTTATCCGGCAGAAGAGTTTCATTATCGATGAATACGCTTGATGTAATAAATCAAAGCGGCGGGCTTGGAGCGCGAATCAGCTGGTAATCTTAAGGCTGCCCAATCACTTCACTTCAATCAACCACTTCTCTTTAATCAATCACTTCACTTTAATCAATCACGTCTTTAAAAAATAGAATTTTCCAGCCGAGCTGTTTGGCTTTCTTAAAAAGGATGCGGTCGGGATTAACAGCCGCGGGATTTCCGCAGTATTCCAGAAGCGGAATATCTGTGTAAGAATCGGAATAAAAGCTGACGTCACCCGGATTTATTCCGTTATTCGCCATCCATTCAGCTGCGGCGTTTTTTTTCTTCGCGCCGAAGTAGCTGTAGCCGTCAAGATTACCCGTAGTAACGCCGTCTTTGTATTCCATTTTTGTGGCAAGAGAGCCTTCGATGCCAAAATACCGCTCAAGCGGTTTTAAAATAAAATCAAATGACGATGAAGCGAAAATCACCTTCCCGCCTTCTTTCTGCGCCTGCGCAATAAGACGCGCAGCTTCTTTGTAAATATTTGGCTTTATCTTTTTTGTAAAACAAATTTCCGATATATGATCTATTTCGCTTTTTTTTATTCCGGAAAGTCTTTTAACGGTGTTTTCGATAAAATCCATATCGGGACGCGCGAGTTTATATTTAATCAAATCCAAGGGAAGGTATCTTATCTGGGAAAAAGTTATTATTTTTTCTTTTAACGCCGCGGCAAGAAAATACTGCGCGCTTGTTTTTCGGACAACAGTATAATCAACGTCAAAAATATGAATAGGCCGGGATTTTTCGTTTTCTTTCATTATATAAAATCCAGATATTTACAATCGCGCGCGGCCTGATCCGAATAAACACCGCGCATTTCTTCGGGAAGAAGTTTTGCCATCTGCCCCATGACTTCAGATAAAATCATTTCGCGTTCATCCTTGCCGGGTTTTCCGTCAAATTTAATCCTGAACGGACGGCCTGCCCTGAAATGAAGCGGAGTGCGTTTAAAACGGCGCATGTTATCCCAAACGCGCTCGCCGCCGTGATGCGCAACAGGAAGTATCGGCACATCCGCTTCAAGCGCAAGATGCACGATTCCGGCTTTTGCTTTCTGCAGCACGCCTGTTTTGCTGCGCGTTCCTTCGGGCGCGACGCACATGCTAGTTCCCCTGCTCAGTGTTTCGCGCACTTTTTTAAAAGATTCCGAAAAAGCGCCGTTTCTTTTTATCGGAACCGCCTTGTAAGTGTTAAACAAAAACGAAAAAAAAGGATTGTTCCATGTTTCGGCTTTAGCAAGTCCTGTAACGCTTAAAGGATAGCTGTGGGTTATCAATATGGGAACTTCAAGAAAATTGATATGGTTAAACATTATAATTAGCGGCTGGTTTTTAGAAAGCGCCTGCACATATTCACGGCAGTCGATCCTGCAAAGGATATCAAGAATCCCCTTCAATACAAGATTGACAGCAGATTTTCTTAATCCCATAAAAACGCCCCTTATATTTTAAGGCCGGATTAATCTTAAAGCGCCGGGCGCGCAGGAAATTTCAAGCTCCTTGCCTTCGTAGCAAATTGTCTCGCCGTCGCAGTGAGCCGCCATTCCTCCTTCAAGCGCCGTTAGGTGAAACTTGACGGCTTTATTCATGAACACGCCTTCACATTCTGACTGTGTTCCTTTTTTATAATGGGAAAAAATGTTTAATAGCTGCGATCTTTTTTCCTGATGGCGCACATAGCATATATCAAGAAAACCATCGTCCAGAATAGCGTTAGGACCCATAAAAAAACTTCCACCCATCCGTCTGCCGTTAACAACAGATACTAAAACAGCGGCAAGAGTTACTTCCTTGTCGTCATATTTAACTTTTATGACAGGCGATTTTTCAAAACGCACGAGCATTATAAGAGCGCCGATTGTGTATGTGATTCCCGATTTTATTTTCATCTTCGCCGCTTCAAAACCAACCTTGGTATCAAAACCAATTCCGACTCCGTTTATAAAATAACGGCCGTCAGAAAAAAAACCGCCTTTCACATAACCCACGTCAAGCGGTTTAATATTTCCGTTAAAAATTATTTTTAACGCTTCTTCAGTATTATTGGGAATACCCGGAGTCGCGCAGAAATCGTTTCCCCTTCCTATCGGAATAATTCCGAATAGCGGCGGAACCGAAGACCTTGGACGGCGCGCAAGCAGTCCGTTAATAACTTCATTGCATGTTCCGTCCCCGCCCGCCGCGACAGTAACGTCTTCGTCTTTTATGGGAAGACCGCTGATAAGATTTATCGCGTGTCCCGATGATTCTGTTGTAAATATTTGAAAGTCATGACCCGAATTCTTTAGGAATTTTTCGATTACAGGCTTTTGTTTTGCAGCCTTACCCTTACCCGCAGTGGGGTTTAAAATAACCCAAATTTTTCCAAGCTGTGCCATTCCGCAATTATATCATAAAAAATGGAATTATGTAATAGATTCTGCTGTAATATTACGTTAATCGTAAATTTTCCGGTTCATGCTGTCTTTAATTCCTGTCTTTCTGTAAAAATAAGTATTAATTTGATCTCTCCATTCGCGGACGTTCGCAAGCTGTCTTTCAAAACGCGCAAGCACAGAATTATACACTCCTTTCCCAAGCGATTTTTCAAGGCTCTTCCATTCTTCCATCATTAAGACAACATCGTCGTAGCCTTCAAAATGCGTATCGTAAATATTCTGAAGCAAAGTCCTGCCGTTCTTCATAATATAATCATAGCGTAGCCTGTGAATGAATAAAATCAGATTTTCCGGACATCTTGACGTATCGGAAAAAATCGCCGCGTTTTCAGGCGAATATTGATCGGTGTAACCTGTGCCTGCGCTTGTGCGGTCAACTCCGATCGCGTTCGCGTCCGCCCTGTGGTACGTTCCCCACCTGCTGAACTCGTATCCTTCGATGCCCGGGCCGTAATGAAGACCCGGCGTTACCATGAAGCATATTCCGAAGGGCGCGCTGTATTTTTCATACGCGGGATATGATTTTAAAAGTATTTCTGTTATTTTCTGCGCGCTTTCTTTTTCAAAACACAGGGCGCACCATTCATCAGCTATTTCTTTCGCGGAGAGCTCAGGGTTCCACGCCATTCTCCCGTAGCCGTAAAGGTTCGCCTGCGCAAGCGTGTGTCCTGTCCAGTTCATGTCAAGCCCGACATTCACAACCGCGGCGAATCCTTCGATGGACGGCTCACCTTTGCAGCTAACAGGTTTTACCATATCCATGATGCGGCGTTTCCCGGGCTTTTCATTGTTTACAACGTCAAATTTTAAAATATCTTCCCAGACAAACGGAAGATAACACAGATCGATCTGATGGCCTGTATATTCCTGCGTTATCTGCAACTCCATGACATGGCGCGTCTTTGAAAGCGCGCCGAAAAGCGGGGACACAGGCTCGCGCACCTGAAAATCATACGGGCCGAATTTGATCTGAAGGATCACGTTGCTGTCAAAAGCGCCGTCAAGCGGTTTAAAATGATTGTACGCGGCGCACGCGCGGTCGAAAGTTTTGTCACGCCAGTCCTGCTGGCAGTTGTAAACAAAGCATCTCCAGATAACAACACCGCAGTAAGGCTCAAGCGCTTTTGCGAGCATGTTCGCGCCGTCCGCGTGAGTCCTGCCGTATTGAAACGGGCCCGGCTCGCCTTCGGAATCGGCTTTTACGATAAAGCCCGCAAGATCAGGGATATATTTGTAAATTAAAGCCGTGTGCTCTTTCCACCACGAAGCGACAGACGGATCGAGCGGATCGGCTGTGGGAAGTTTTCCCAAAGACCAGGGGGAGCCGAAGTTTATCGATAAAAGCAGTTTTATCCCAAACGGCCTGAATATTTCAGCTAACTTTCCGGCTTCCTTTAGATAATCTTCGGTGATAAGAAGTTTCGCCGTCGCGCGCACGTTCACGTTATTTATCGAGACGCGGTTGATCCCTGTTGACGCAAGAGCTCTTGCGTAGTCTTCGACGCGCGTTCTGTCGTAATTAAAATACCCGTCCTTAAAAAATAGCGATTTTCCCGCGTAGCCGCGCTCAATTGAACCGTCAAAATTATCCCAGTGATTTATCATTCTTAAAGGCGATAAAGGAGCGTCGCAAATTTCAAAGCCCGCTTTTATTTCACCTAACGTTAACAGCGACAGAAAACGGAACACCCCGTACAAAAGGCCGTTTTCGTCATTATCGTTACACGCAATAAAAATCCGGTTTTCTTCCGCCTTGATTACAAAGCCTTCTTTTTCAGGTCTTTTTGAAAAAGCCGTCAGTTTTTCAAGTTCTCCGTAACGCCCAAGAAACGCCGCGCTTTTTTTCGCGTCCGCATCTTTTTCCGTCTTAGGCGTAAATCCCAAAAGCCTTTCAATTCCGCGCGTATATTCCTTTAAAGCCTGCGCGGACACTTCCCCGCCTTCGCCTGAATATACAATTTGCGGCACTTTAAACACAGGCGTTATTTTGCGTTTTTGAAACCAAAGATCGTATTCGTTTAACATAAACTCTCCTAAATTACTATACAACGAATCATTAAAAAATGATATATTTATATAATGACAGAAAAAATCCAAAATCCCGTTTTAAGCGGGTTTTATCCGGACCCTTCAATCTGCAGGGTGGATGATAATTTTTATCTTGTAACTTCGACCTTCGCCTATTTCCCGGGAATTCCGGTTTTTCAAAGCCGCGATCTTTTTAACTGGAAACAGATTGGAAACGCGATCGACAGGCCCGGGCAGTTATGTTACGAAGGGCACCGGATTTCGCAGGGGCTTTTCGCTCCTACAATCCGTTACAACAATGGAACGTTCTATATACTGTGCACATTGATTCATACAGGCGGCAATTTTATCATCACTTCAAAAAATCCGCAGGGTCCATACTCTGATCCTGTGTGGCTCGAAGGCGCGGACGGAATAGACCCGTCAATTTTTTTTGATGATGACGGAAAGGTTTATTATACAGGCACACATCCTGCGCCTGAAGGCGAAGCGTATTCAGGCGATTATGAAATCTATATCCGCGAAATGGATTTGCAATTATTGAACGAAGGAAAAAATCCTTTAACAGGCGATAACACTGGTATTTGGCGCACTGCTCTTCGCAATGCCATCTGGCCTGAAGGGCCGCACATTTACAAAATCGGAAACTGGTATTATTTAATTTACGCTGAAGGCGGCACAGGTCTTGATCACGCAGTCTGCGCGGCAAGAGCGAAAAATATCCGCGGCCCCTGGGAAGGAAAAAAAAGCAATCCTATTTTGACTCACAGGCATCTTGGAAAAAACACTGAAATTATAAACACAGGACACGCTGACCTTTTTGACGATCCTAACGGAAACTGGTGGATGGTTTTGCTTGCCTCGCGCCCGTTTGAAGGCGTGTGTCCTTTAGGGCGCGAAACATTCTTGGTTCCCGTTTTTTGGGAAAACGACTGGCCCTTTATTGGCACAAAGTCAGGTCTTATAGAAAAAGAAATTGACGCTGTTTGCGTTACGCGAAAATCGCAGGACAGCCGCGCTGATGTTTTCGCGCCTGAGCCTGTCTGCGATCATTTTAATGAAAAACTGCCGCTTAACTGGCTTTCAATCAGAATGCCTGTAAAAAAGGAAGACGCGGCTTTCAGCCTGACAGAAAGAAAGGACGCTCTGCGCCTTTTTACAATAAAGGACACAATGCGGACAAAAGGCCATCCTTCATTCGCGGGAAGAAGAATCAGGCATAAAAACTGGGCGTTTTCGGCTTCAATTGAATTTGCGCCTAACACGGAGAATGAAAGCGCGGGGATTGTTCTGTTTCAGAATGAAGACTGGCATTACAGGCTGGAACTGGGAATGAAGAATGTGGTTAATTATATATTAAAATTAATAAAAGTTAGCGGGAAAGACAATGAAGAATTAATAAAAAGCGCTGAAATTAAATTAAAAGGCGCGCATGCAGTGTTAGCTGCTATTTGTAAAGAGATGAAACTGTCGTTCTTTTACGGTAATGATCAATATTCACTTGAACTATTCGCGGACAGCCAGGACGCGAAAATTCTAAGCACTGAATACGCGGGCGGCTTTGTCGGCTCGCTGGCGGGTGTTTTCGCGTCAGGTAACGGCAGTGACACAAAAAATCACGCCGACGTTTTCTGGGCGGAGTACAGGAGTTTAGAATGAATGAAATAATGTTATCCCCCGTTATAAGCGATGGAATGATAATCCAGCGCGGCTCATCATTTCCGGTCTGGAGCGCCAAAAAAACGTCTGTCTCTTTTTTGGGAAAAACATACGAATCAAAAGAATCAAACGGCAAATGGCTCATAACGCTTGACCCCGCGGAACACGGCGGCCCCTACACAATGGACATAGCCTGGGATACAGGAAGTGTATCGTTAAATGACATTTATTCAGGCGACGTCTGGTTATGCGGCGGACAGAGCAATATGGAAATGATGATGCAGCGTCTTCGCGACGATTACAGCGAAGAATGGGACAATTTTGATCCAGCACCTGTAATAAGGCAGTTTAAAGCGCCGCAGGAATATGATTTTTTAAAACCGCATGATGATTTTTCAGGCGGTTTCTGGCTTTGCCCTTCAAAAGAAACGCTTCACGAGTTTTCCGCTGTCGCGTGGTTCTTCGCGAAAAATCTGTACGAAAAATATAAAATTCCGATTGGACTTATTAACACGGCATGGGGCGGCACTCCGGTCGAATCGTGGATGAGCGAAGAGGCTCTTTCTAAATTCCCTGATAAAATCGCGAAAGGAAGACAGTACGCCGATCAAAATAAACGCGAAGAAATCGCTCGCAAAACGGGGAATGAAATTCAAAAATGGGAAGCCGATATAAATGAAAGCGACACAGGACTTAAGGAAAACTGGCAAAATCCAAAAACAGAAATATCAAAATGGAAAAGCCTTAAACTCCCCGGCAATTTCGCGGATGCCGGTCTTGAAAATTTTTGCGGAGTAATCTGGCTTGCCAAAGATTTTGACGCAAAAGAAGATTTCGCGAATGCGAAAGTCTGGCTTGGCACAATTGTTGACGCCGACACGGTGTTTATAAACGGAACTGAAATCGGCAATACGGCATACCGCTACCCGCCGCGCAAATATGTTCCGCAGGGGTTAATAAAACACGGAAAAAACAGAATCGTGATCCGCGTTACGTGCAATTCAGGCGAAGGCGGCGTTACCTGCGGCAAACCTTTCAGGATATTTTCAGATAACGAAACGGCAGAACTTTCAGGGACATGGAAATATCAAATAGGAACCGGAGCAGGCGTCCGCCCTGAAGATTTTTTCTTTCAAAGACAGCCTTTGGGCAATTACAACGCGATGATTGCTCCTGTATTAAAATTTCCTTTAAAAGGCGTAATCTGGTATCAGGGCGAGTCAAATGATTTTTACCCGCATGATTACCATGAACTTTTCCCGCTTATGATTAACGAGTGGCGGAAGAAAAACAACAACGCCGCCCTTCCCTTCCTGTTTGTTCAGCTGCCAATATGGAAAGCTCCTTCAGATAACGATGAAGATTCGTCATGGGCAATTATCCGCGAAGCGCAAAGAAAGGCAATGTCGCTTCCGTTTACAGGAATGGCAGCCGCGCTCGATCTGGGCGAATGGAATGACCTTCACCCGATAAACAAAAAAGACATCGGTTACAGGCTTTTCCTTGCCGCGGAAAAAACATTGTCAGGCATTGACAATACGTCGCCCGGGCCGGCAGTCAGGGAATGGAAACTTGATGATAACAAAATTAGAATATATTTTGACAACTGCGGAGACGGTCTTTGCGTATTCAGCGAGATAGAAGCAGTAACAGTGTCAACTAACGCATTCCTCCGCACGCTGGAGCTTGAAACCCCTTCGCATTTCCAGGATGTATCGGGCGCAGCCTTTGTAAGTGTGTTATGCGACGACGAACATTATCGTCTTCCCGCGGAAATTGAAGGGAAAGACGTTATCTGCATAGATTTATCATTATTAACAAAAAATAATAAAAAAACTAAGAAAATCTTCTATGCTTGGGCGGATAATCCGCGCGACAGGCAGCTTTATGACAGCTGCGGGCTTCCCGCCATTCCGTTTAAGCTGGAAATTGATAAAGGAAAAAACAATGTTTGAAATCCCGCAAAAACTAAAGACGCCTTTTAACGCGGCAAAAACAAAGGACGATATAGTTCAATGGATACGCGATTGGTTTGATGAAAACGGAAAAGGATGCAATGCCGTTATCGGCATAAGCGGCGGAAAAGACAGCTCCGTTACAGCGGCTCTTTGCGCGCAGGCTCTCGGAGCGGACAGGGTATACGGAGTATTAATGCCTCAGGGCGAGCAGCATGACATCGGCTATTCAAAAGAGCTTGTAGAATTTCTTGGAATAAAACATTTTATTATAAATATAAAAACAACAGTGGACGCATTAATGGAAAACATAAAAGAAAGTTCTGTTACCGTTACAAGTCAGGCTGCAGTAAATACGCCGGCGCGAATCAGAATGACAACCCTCTACGCCGTCGCTGCGTCTTTAAATGGCCGCGTCGCGAATACATGCAACTTAAGCGAAGACTGGGTCGGTTATTCTACAAAATTCGGAGACGCAGCAGGCGACTTCAGCCCGCTTTGCTCGCTTACTGTTACCGAAGTAAAAGCTGTGGGAAGAGAACTGTCGCTACCAATAAAATTTACCGACAAAGTCCCCGAAGACGGGCTATCCGGAAAAAGCGATGAAGACAACCTTGGCTTTACTTACGCCGCGCTTGATAAATACATCCGCGAAGGTATTTGTGAAGATGCGCAAACAAAAGAAAAAATCGACCGGCTTCACAGAATAAACCTGCATAAATTAATGCTGATGCCGGGATTTAGATTATAATTTTTCTTGATACTCTCAATACATCACCGGTTCTGTTTCTTCTCCGGTTAAATATTCATTAATAACACGAACCAGACAGGCATTAAGATACTCTACAGTATATTCGCCGACTGTCGGCTGTAAATGGCTGTAGCCGATGCCGCTTTCGTCTGTTAAAAAAATGTATGTGCCTCCGGTCATTAACGCTTCCTGCCTGAGTAAATATTCTGTCGCGTAATCAATGCCGCTTGACGCGACAGGAATAATACGGATGCCTTTTTCTGCGGCCTTTTTAATTGAGTTATAAAATAACGTTTGATTTTCCTGCGTATTATGCGGCGGCGCGTCGCATACATGAAAGATGATCCGCGCCGCCCTTTCTATGCTCCAATTTTTATCAACAGCTTCCGATAACGCTGTATCGACAGCTTCCGGAAAATCTCCGCCTCCGCCCGCTGATTGCCTTGATAAATAAAGCTGCTGCTGCGAAATGTTTTGGGAGAATTCAAAATACCTTGTAACATATTCATCATTAAGATCACGGTAAAAAAGCAAGGCAAGATTAATTGTATAATCAGGATTTTCCCTTGAGATTTTTCCAAAAACATCCGATATTTCGGCTTTCAGGTAACGCAATTCATCAGCCATAGAACCTGTTGTATCAATTACAAACATTAAATCCAAAACAGATTTTTTATTTGTATAATTTTCCAGCGTTATATGCAAATTATCATTCATATAAACAAATGATCTTTCAAGCTCGTAATTACCGGATCGCGCTTTAATAAAAATATTTTCGCCTGATAAATCATATGACGGAAACAGATAAGCATTGCCGCGCGCGTCTGTTCTTGCGGTAAATAATTTGTTTTGATTAGAATCGTATAGTTCAACTATAACATCGCTTGCCGGATTTATGTCATATGATACGTTAACAGTCATCATAAAGCGCGTTTCAAAACCAAAATAATTTATATATTGCGAATAACTGTTTCTGAGCTGACTTTCTTCGATATCAGGATCGTTAACAATATCAAATAAATCCAAATAGAATTTATAGTTTTTTATATCGCTCCATTCACCGCAGGTAAGCTGACCGGGAACAGGCTTTCTTTGATTTTCATTACCCTCCCGGTTGTATGTGTTACCGGCGCTTCTTTCGGATCTTGGAACATACACTCTGTAGCCGGAACTGCCGCAGGCAACTATAGAAAATGAAAATAATAGAATAAAAACAGAAAAAAATATTTTTTTCATTTCCATCCTTCTGATTAATTCATTCTCAACTGCATATACATATCTTCAGTCTATTTACGGCTGCTTCCCGATATACGCCAGGATTCCGCCGTCGACATAGAGAATATGGCCGTTAACGAAGTTTGACGCTTCGCTTGCAAGAAACACTGCAGGACCTGCTAAGTCTTCGGGCTTTCCCCAGCGCGCGGCGGGAGTTTTCGCGATAATAAACTGATCAAAGGGATGGCGGCTGCCGTCGGCCTGTTTTTCGCGTAACGGAGCTGTCTGCGGAGTTTCGATGTAACCCGGGCCTAAGCCGTTACATTGAATGTTAAAAGAGCCGTATTCGCTTGCGATGTTTCTTGTCAGCATTTTAAGGCCGCCTTTTGCCGCGGCGTACGCGCTTACAGTTTCGCGGCCAAGCTCGCTCATCATTGAACAGATATTGATAATTTTTCCCGCGCCTTTTTTAATCATCGAAGGAATGACAGCTTTCGCAACGATAAACGGGGCGTTAAGATCAACATCGATAACCTGGCGGAATTCAGCCGCGCTCATGTCTGTCATCGGAATGCGCTTTATAATCCCTGCGTTATTCACAAGAATATCGATAACGCCAATTTCTTTTTCAATTTTCGCCGCCGTTTCATTCACGGCTTTTTCATCCGTTACGTCACACACATAGCCTTTTGCGTCAATCCCTTCGGCTTTGTAAGCTTCAAGTCCTTTGTCAACCTGCTGCTGTCCGATGTCATTAAAAACGATCGCAGCTCCCGCGTTATGAAGGGCCGAGGCGATGGCAAACCCGATGCCGTACGATCCGCCTGTAACCCACGCTGTTTTTCCTTTTAAGGAAAATAATTCATTACCCATAAAAATCTCCTATCTTAATTCAGTTGTTTGAATATTATCCATATCGTCGAAGGTTTGATTCTCGCCTGCCATCGCCCAGATGAATGTATACGCGCTTGTCCCTACCCCGCTGTGAATTGACCATGACGGGGATATAACAGCCTGCTCATTATTCATTACAATATGCCGCGTCTGCGAAGGCTCGCCGTGCATGTGAAACACAACGCCGTCCTTTTTTATATCAAAATAAAAATACACTTCCATCCGGCGCTCATGCGTATGGCACGGCATTGTGTTCCAGACAGAACCTTCTTCCAGAATCGTCATGCCCATAACAAGCTGACAGCTTTGGCAGACAGCAGGATGAACGTACTGATAAATTGTGCGCACATTAACAGTCGCAGCTTCTCCAAGTTTGCGCGGATTCGCTTTTTCTATCGGGATGAAAACAGCTGGATAACTCGTGTGAGCGGGCGCGCTTGCAAGATAAAACTTCGCGGGATTTTCTTTTGCTGTTGTTAATGAAGAAAAAATTACATCTTTAACGCCCTTGCCGATATAAAGACCGTCGCCTTTTTTCATTTTATATTCGTTAGAATCCGCGGTTATCTTTCCTTCCCCTGCTATGCAGATAACGCCAAGCTCCCTGCGATCAAGGAACACGGGGCTTCCAAAGTCCTTGCCGCCTTCCAGACGAAGCTGCTTTTCTACGGGAAACGCGCCGCCGAAAACAACCCTGTCGCTGTGGGTATAACATAAACTTATCTCGTCTTTGACAAATACATTTTCAAAAAGAAAATGTTCGCGTAATGTATCTGTGTCGTAGCAAAGCATGTCATCGGGATGCCCTGTGTAACGGATATCAAGTTTCATTTTTATGTCTCCCTGTTTGTATTAATAACATGAAATATAGAACTTCAGTTTCCGGAAAACATCTTTCATTCATGATTTTTTTCTCCGGATGTTCCACATTATAGACTAGTTTACCGGTAAATGCTATAATAACTTATGGAACCGATAATTCTTGCTTCCGGATCGCTTAGGCGGCGTGAATATTTTAAGCTGATGGGGCTGCCGTTCAGCGTTCTGCCTGCGGAAATTGACGAAAGCCTTTGCGCCTGTACAGACCCTCACGAACTTACCCGCGAGCTATCAGAAAAAAAAATTTTAAAAGTTCTTGAAGAAATGAAAGCGCGCCCGCCAAAATGGATATGCGGCGCGGATACAGTTATAGCTATCGGCAGTAAAATTTACGGAAAACCCAAAAGCCGCGAAGAAGCGGCTTCCATGCTAAAGGAACTGTCAAATAAAAAACACAATGTTATAACATCGATCGCCATTTACAACGTCCGAGAAAACAAGATGGATAGCCGCAGTGTAGCCTGCACAGTCCATTTCGGCCGTCTTACCGGCGCAGAAATTGAATGGTACCTTGATACAAACGAATGGCAGGGTGTCGCGGGCGCATACCGCATCCAGGGGCTTGCAAGCCTTTTTATTTCAAAAATTGAAGGCTCCCAAAGCACAGTCCTGGGCTTGCCATTACATGAATTTTATGTCATGCTTAGAGACAATGGATATCCATATGGCGCTAGTTAGATCACGCGCAGCGTGTAGTTGGTAAAAATTAACAAAGCGTGGCGTAAATAAAGCTAATGGATATCTAAATTTCCGTGGAACATTGTTAAAAGAATTATTCTTTTCCGGTTCCAGCGAGATATAGTGATGGCAGGGTTTTTACACTCAAAAAACCCAATGTTAGGAGGAAAATTTGGCTGTTGTAACAATGAAAAATCTCCTTGAATCAGGAGTACATTTCGGCCACCAGGTGAAACGCTGGGATCCAAGGATGAAGAAATACATCTTCGCGGAAAGGAACGGCATTCACATCATCGATCTGCAAAAAACCATTCAGTCCATCAAGGACGCGTACGAAGCGGTGCGAAGAACCGTAGCGGCCGGAAAAACGGTGCTTTTTGTAGGAACCAAAAAACAGGCCCAGCAGGCCGTCCAGAAAGAAGCCGAGCGCTGCGGAATGTACTATGTAAACAACCGCTGGCTTGGCGGAATGCTTACCAATTTTGTGACAATCAAAAAATCTCTTCTGCGCCTTAAAAAACTGGAAAAAATGGAAGTTGACGGCACTTTCGAAAATCTCACAAAAAAAGAAATTTCAGGGCTTGGCAAGGAACGGATTAAACTTCAAAAAAACCTTGGCGGCATCAAGGAGATGAAAGAGCTCCCCGGCATCCTTTTTATTATCGATACAAGAAAAGAAGCGATTGCCGTAGCCGAAGCGCAGCGTCAGGGCATCCCGATAGTCGCTGTTGTCGACACAAACTGCAATCCCGACGGCATCAATTATCCGATTCCCGGAAATGACGACGCGATCAGGGCGATTACGCTTTTTACCCAGATAATCGCGAACGCGGTAATCGAAGCAGATAACGAAGTCGGTCTAAAGATCATTGAAACGCTCGGCGATGAAGATGAAGACATGGAAGGTCTTTTAACCGACGCTTCTTTAAAAGAAGAAGACAGGGAAATCGATATCGAAAAATACACCACGGAAGAAGCGTACAGAGCGGCCAAGGAAGGCGAAAAAATTTCAGATGACGATGACGATGAAACGCATATTCATGTCGATGTTGATAAAGTATACAAGGAGTAGATAATGGCGGAAATCAGCGCTGGCGATGTAAAAAAACTCCGGGAAAAAACCGGTGCGGGAATGATGGAATGCAAGAACGCGCTTGTCTCCACGGAAGGCGATTTTGCGAAAGCGGAAAAACTTCTTAAGGAAAAAGGGCTTGCGGCTCTTGAAAAAAGAGCGGGACGCGCGACCAATAACGGAAAGATTTTTGTAAAAATAAAGAGCGACGGAACTTCGGCTGTGTTAGTCGAATTAAATGCGGAAACCGACTTTGTCGCCAGAAACCCGGAATTCATCGCGTTAGGTGAAACAATCGCGGATAAGGTTCTTGAAAAGGGACTGAGCGAAGCGTCAAGCGATCTTACCGACATGGTTCAGGACCTTGCGACAAAAATCCGCGAGAACATGGGCTTAAAACGCCTTCGCCTTGTAAAGGCGTCGCAGAATGAATACATAACAAAGTATATTCACGGCGATGGCAATATCGGCATTGTGGTAAAATGCAGCTCTGACAAGCCTGAGATATTCAAAAACGAAGACGTTAAGTCATTTATATTTTCGCTCGCATTGCACATAGCGGCCTTTAACCCCGCGGCGGTCGACCGCACAAAAATCGATCAGGAATGGCTCAAGGAACAGGAAGGCATTTTCAAGGTTCAGATGGAAAAGGACGAAAAACTCAAAGGAAAACCCGAAAATGTACTTTCAGGCATTCTTCAGGGTAAGGTTAACAAATTCCTTTCTGAAATCTGCCTTATGGAACAGGGTTATGTGAAAGACGAAAAAATAACTGTGGCAAAAGCGATAGAAGAATGCGGCAAAAAAACAGGCGCAAAACTCACAGTAGACAGCTATGTCTATTATAAGGTAGGCGCCGAGTAAAGCACAGCGAAGCTGTGCAGCTGGGATAAAATTAGCACGGCGTGGCGCACAGCAAAGGTCAACGAGACGAATAAAAGCGCGAGGGATTTATCCCGAGCAGCGCGCCCGGGGCCGAGTAAAGCACAACGAAGCTGTGCAGCTGGGATAATATTAGCACGGCGTGCAGATGAGGTTATATGCAGGATGTAATAATATCTAACGAAGAACGGATGAAAAAAACGGTGGCAAGCTTAAAAGAAGGGTTTGCCGCCCTGCGGACAGGGCGGGCTTCGGCTGCCCTGTTCGACAGGATTCGCGTTGACGCGTACGGAGAAAAAACTCCGCTTAATCAGGTTGCAAATATTTCTGTTCCTGAAGCGAGATTAATCGTTATTCAGCCGTGGGATAAAAATCTGATAGCGGAAATTGAAAAATCAATACGTTCATCCGAACTTTCCCTAAATCCTTCCAACGACGGAAAAATAATAAGGATTTCAATTCCGCCTTTAAACGAGGAACGGCGCAAGGAGCTTGTCAAACACGCGAAGAATCAAGCTGAACAGTCAAGGGTCGCTGTAAGAAACATAAGAAGAGACGGCAACGACGAGCTTAAAAAACTTTTAAAAGACGCCAAAATAACTGAAGACAATGAAACAAAAGGCGCGGACGAGCTTCAAAAACTCACAGACGGCTATATCTCCCAGATAAACAAAGTCCTTGAAGAAAAAGAAAAAGAAATAATGGAAGTTTAATGGAGAAAGACTCTGTTCTTCCCGCGGAAAAATTTCCGGCGCATATCGGCGTAATAATGGACGGAAACGGACGATGGGCGCAAAAAAGAGGCCTTGTCCGCACGCAGGGGCATCTTGAAGGGCTAAAGGCGGCAAAAAGAATCGTGAAAGCCGCAAGCGAATTAAACCTGAAATATTTAACGTTATACGCATTTTCTACAGAGAACTGGAAACGCGCCGAAGAAGAAGTCGGATTTATAATGTCCCTTGTAAAGCAGTACCTTCGCGCGGAATTTAATTTCAGCAGAGAAAATAATATACGCACCCGTTATACAGGCGATTTTTCCGGCCTTCCCGCCGACATTCAAAAAGAAATTACAGATTCAATAAAAGATACAGCGGGTTTTAACGGGCTGCAGGTTATACTCGCGATAAATTACGGCGGAAGGGACGAGATATTAAGAGCGTTCCGCAAAATTGAAGCTGCCGGAAAAAAAGCGGATAATTTAAATGAAAATGATTTTCGAATGTATCTTGATAACCCTGATATACCTGATCCTGATTTAATTATCCGCAGCGCAGGCGAATACAGGACAAGCAACTTCCTTTTATGGGAAAGCGCCTATTCAGAATTGTATATTTCTGATAAACTGTGGCCAGACTGGGAGAAAAGCGATCTGGAGGCAGCCATCATTGATTTTAAAAAAAGAGAAAGGCGTTACGGTGCCGCCGGGACAATTACAGGCGGAGATTTCTGTCCGCGTGATATTCAGGATCTAAAATGAGAAAGATTATTGAACGTCTTTTGGTTTTCTTTATCGGGGTTCCCCTTGTCATCGGCCTTGTAATTTACCTTCCTTTTAAACACAACCTTGCCTTAAATCTTGTGGTGATTTTCTTTTCCGCAGCGGGCGCTCTTGAGTTTTCCGCGATGCTGGAAAAAAAGTCCGTAAAAATTCCAAAAGCCGAAAGCATAATTCTCGGGCTTCTCGGGCCGTTAGCTGCTACAGCTCACATCAACTTTGAGCTTCCGGGATGGGTTATCCCTGTAATCATTATGACAGGATTGGGATGGGCTTTGCTTTCGGGCGTATTTTCCCGTTCTGCGGAAATTGAAACAATACTAAACAGAATTGTCGGCAGGTTTTCCTTATTGATTTATCCCGGTTTATTCATGTTCTGGCTCGCTTTTATGGGTAGATGGAACAATCCCGCGGCGGTTCTTTTATTCCTTTTTATAACATTCGCGAATGATTCAATAGCGTGGCTTTTCGGATCGCTATTCGGCGCGAATAACCGCGGAATAATCACTGTAAGCCCGAACAAGAGCATTATGGGTTATATCGGCGGATTAATCGGCTCCGTATCAGTTGTCGCAGGGGCGCTGCTTTTCTTCCCGTCGTATTTCCCCTTTCAGGACAGCGTTCCTGTTTCTAATGTGATCTTCATTGCGGTAGTAGCCGGAATCTGCACGGGTGTTGCAGCTTCGTTAGGCGATCTTGCCGAGTCTGCGATTAAAAGAAGCTGCGACTTCAAGGATTCAGGCAATCTGATGCTTGGAAGAGGCGGCGTTCTTGATTCAATTGATTCCATTGCGGTCGCGGCTCCTGTGTTCTTCCTTTTATTTGAACTATTGTTCAAATGACTCCCGCTACTTTAAAAAACAGAAAAAGAATCGCCCTGCTTGGAGCTACAGGCTCCATTGGCAAAAGCTCGCTTGATATAATTTCCCGTGACAGTGAAAATTTTAACGTAGTGCTTCTCGCTTCACATTCCAATAGCGATGAACTTGAAAAAGTTTCAAAACAATTTCCTGATGCCGTTACAGTTCTTGCAGGCGCTGAAGGCGGAGAAGAAAAACTATTAAACGCCGTTACGCAGATTAAACCGGATATGACAATAAACGGAATATCGGGTTCCGCCGGTTTAAAGCCTTCGTTAGCTGCAATAAACGCAGGCTCTGATCTTGCGCTTGCGAACAAGGAAACAATTGTGATGGCAGGAAACCTTGTAATGCACCTTGCCAAAGAAAAAAATATAAATCTGATCCCTGTAGATTCAGAACATTCTGCGGTATTTAACCTGATAAAATCATATTCCAATAATGGCGATCCTTCTTCTTCATTAAAAAACGCGGTAAGCCAAAGACTTGAGGCGTCTTCGTGCGAAACCATTAATGAAATAATTTTAACAGCTTCAGGCGGACCTTTCAGGAACCTGTCTTTAAAGGAAATGGAAAAAGTAACAGTAGAAGACGCGCTTTCTCACCCGACATGGAGCATGGGAAAAAAAATAACGATTGACAGCGCTTCCATGGCAAACAAGGGCCTTGAAATCATTGAAGCCTGTGTTTTGTTTAACGTTCCGCCAGAAAAAATAAAGGTCGTGATTCATCCGCAGAGCATTGTACATTCCATGATCCGTCTTTTAAGCGGCGTAATTTACGCGCAGATGTCAAAACCTGATATGCGCCATCCTGTGCATGACGCCCTTTACTGGCCGCATATAAAATCTTCCATGCTGGAAACGCTAAACTTCGATTCGCTTTCGCTTGAGTTTTTTAAGCCTGATACGGAAAAATTTCCAATGCTGCGCCTTGCGCGGGACGCGGCAAAAAACGGCCGTTTATACCCCTGCGCGTACAACGCGGCAAACGAAATCGCGGCTGCCGCGTTTATCGAAAACAAAATAGGATTTCTTGATATCCCGCGGATAACAGAAAAAGTTTTACAGTCAGACTGGTCAGGCGATATTTTTAATCTTGATGAAATTCTAAACGCCGATACGCTCGCCCGCCAAATCGCGAATTCTTTTATTAATAAAAAATAAAACTAAAATTCTCAAACAACAGCTTCGTGTCCTTTGCGTAAGTTTCTTCCATACAGATTAGTAGAAAAATAATAAATAAAATGGCATAATGGCTGTAATATGATGACAGTATTGAACATTATAATCGGGCTTTTCGGGCTTGGTATTGTAGTTTTTTTCCACGAACTCGGGCATTTTCTCGCGGCGCGGGTGGCAGGCATTAATGTAGAAGCGTTTTCAATCGGCTGGGGAAAGCCTTTCTTAAAAAAGAAAATAGGAACCGTTGAATACAGGCTTGGCATATTTCCGGTCGGCGGATACTGCAAGATGCAGGGAGAAACCGACTACAGGGAAGCATGGGAAAAAATGCGTTCCGGCGAAAAACAGGAAAAAGGTTCTTACCTTTCGGCAAGCCCCGCCGCGCGGATTCTGGTTTCTTTCGGCGGACCTTTTTTCAACCTTGTTTTTGCCGTTATTCTTTTGTCGATATTGTGGGGCGCAGGCTTTGAAATTCATACATTCGAAAACAGGATCGTTCTTGCTTCCGAAGTTGACGGACAGATAAACCCTTCCGATACCGCAGGTTTGCAGACAGGCGATTATATCCTTGAAATAAACGGAAAAAAAATATCGTATTACCATGAAATACAGGAAAACATCGCGCTGAACCCTAATAAAAACCTTCCTGTAACGATAGACAGAAACGGGCGCGTCATGAATTTGCAGATAACGCCGTATCTTGACAAATCAAGCGGCACGGGCAAGATAGGGGTTTATTACTGGGCGCGTCCTTTAGTCGGGTTAGTGCAGGAAGGCTCCGCGGCGCAGAGAGCAGGCCTTATGCCAGGGGATTTAATCACGAGCGCGAATGACATTCCGGTAAGTACAACAATTGATCTTATGAAGATCATGAATAGTGATTTAAATGATCTTTCCCTTGAATATGAAAGGAACGGAGTGCGCGCCAAAGCGCTGTTTACAAATGATGTTCTGGAAAACGGAACGCTCGGTTTTTCATGGGAAACAATTACATATAAAACGCCCGACCTTTCATTCCCCGCGGCAATCGTTAAGGGCATTCAGGAAAGTTACAGAACGCTTTATGTGTCAGTTGCAAGCCTAAGGCTCTTATTTATGGGAATCGATCTTACGCAGGCTGTTTCGGGGCCTGTGCGCATAACGTACATGATGGGCGATGTCGCTACCCAGGGGTTCGGACAGAGTTTCGGAACAGGCATCCGTTCAATGATAAACTTTATAGCGTTAATTTCGATTGCGCTCGGCGTGATGAACATGCTCCCGCTGCCGATTCTGGACGGCGGAATGATTATACTGTTCCTTGTGGAAATGATCAGAAGAAAGCCGATTCCGCCCAAAGCGATAGAAATTTTTCAAACATGCGGAATAGTTATAATTTTAGGTCTGATGGTTTTAGCCGTTTTCGGCGACATTTTGTTTTTTGTCCGAAGGTGATAAATGAGAATCAACCTTAAATGCCTGTGCGGCGCGAATTTCCTTTTTGAATATGAAGAAGAAATTGACCTTGATCAAAAGCCTGAATATCTTTCGGACATTTTCAGCGGAACATTCATGAGCGCGTCCTGTCCTGAATGCGGCAAAGAACACAAACCGGAATATAAAATAACTGTCGTCTGGAAATCTAAAAATTTAAAAATGGAAGCAATCCCCGAACCAGAACGGATTGGTTTTTACAGCGGCAAAAAAGACAACAACGCGCAGGAAACCATTATAGGATACCGTGAAATGGCTGACAGGCTAGCGGTAATAAAGGACGATCTGGAACCTGTTGTAATAGAAAAAATAAAATCATTTTTAATCATAAAAGCCGCGGAAAGTTATCCAGAAAGGGACGTTAACGCATGGTATCAAGGCAAGGGACCGTCAGGCATCGAATTTCATCTTGAAGGAATCAAACCGGGCGAAACCGCCGTTATGAGAATACCGCATGAGTTATACGATAAAACGCTGGTGGATTATAAAAAACGCCCGAAGAACGCGGCATACGCTTCCCTTCGCGTCCGCTCATACCTTTCCGCGCACAACGCGTTTTTGCCTGACATATTAAATTAACGGCAAAAAAAAATTAATCGTGAGCTGGGTTTTCCCTAACTTTCTGAATTGCCTGAGAAACAGCCGTTTTGACGCTGTCCGCGTAAGCCTGCTGCGTTATTGCCTGACTTGCGTATAACGTTCCAAGCAGCGAAAATCTGTAGAGCGGTTTTACGGAATTCAACGCGATAGCCGCGATGTCAACAATACACTCATTGCAGCGGCACATTTTTCCGCTGTAATTTTCAAGTTGTTTTTCCAGTTCAAGCAGCACAAGGGTTTCCGCTTCGTTTACAAGAAGCTCAAAATCATACTCGTCTTTAATAGCCATAAATCCCCCCAATTTGCCAAAAATATTAATACAATTTGAATCCTAGCATTTTTCACCGCCTTCATCAAGCCTCGGAATTTGACAGCGGCGCAAATTTCGCGTATTTTGCAATTAATTCGAGTTTTACAACACCTGTAGGCCCGTTCCTCTGTTTCGCTACAATCAGGTCTGTTGGGATATTTTCAACCGGCCCCGGTTTATCTTCTGTTTTGTCATTTTTTCCTTTCTTTGGCTGCGGACGGTTGAGAAACATTACCAAATCCGCGTCCTGCTCTATCGAACCTGAATCCCTTAAATTGGCGAGCGTAGGCGTTTCAAATTGCGCGTCACGGTTTAACTGGCAGAGAACCACAATCGGGATATGCAGTTCGCGGGCAAGGCTCTTAAGCGATCTGGAAATTTCGGAAATCTGCTCAAAACGCGGCAGGCTCTTGCTTTCATGCCCGATAAGCCCCAGATAATCGATAAAAATTATCTGAATCTGCTGCTGCGCGCGAAGTTTCCTTGCCTGAGAACGCAGATTTAAAAGATTCATGTTCGGAATATCAACTATATAAAAAGGAGCCTCATAAATAACCCCGCCTGTGTTTACAATTTTGTTAAAGTCGCTTGAACTTAAAAAACCGCTGCGCAGATTCTGGGCGTTCACCATCGCTTCGCTTGAAATAAGACGGTTAACAAGTGCGATCTCGGACATTTCAAGCGAGAAAAAAGCGACAGGAATTTTTTTTCTAAAGGCCATTGAAGACGCCATGTTAAGCGCAAGCGCGGTTTTGCCCACAGAAGGCCTCGCTCCAATTACGATAAACTCGTCATTTTGAAACCCTGCCGTCATTTGATCCAGCTTGTCAAAACTTGTCGCAATGCCCGTTATCGGATTTTTAAATCTCATGACCTTGTCAATAATTTCCACCGCTTCCTTAAGCACTTCGCCGATTCTGCGCGAGGAAAAAATCTGCCTGTCATCGCTTAATTCAAAAATATACCGCTGGACTTCTTCAAGCACTTCATTCGCTTCCCTTGATTCGTCATACGCGCTTACAGCGATTTTGGAAGCTACCTTTAAAAGCGCCCTTTTAAGAGAATAATTTTTAACGCTCTGGGCATAATAATCAATGTTGGCGCTTGACGGAATTACAGTTGTAAGGCTTGACACATAGGAAGCGCCGCCCGCTTCGTCAAGTTTTCCCTTTTGTTTTAACTCCTGAACGACTGTCTGGATATCTGCTCTTAATCCCCTTGCGTCAAGCGAGATAACGGCGTCGTAAATGCGGTTATTCGCGCGAGAATAAAAATCGTCAGCCTTTAGATGAACCTGAATCGCGGACGCCACGGCTTCGTTATCTGACAAAAGACTTCCGAGCGCCGCTTTTTCAAGCTCGTCATCATGAGGAGGCGTCTTGTCCCTGACAGTCTGCGCCATATCCATTAAAACAAATTATGTTAATTTATGAGGAAGCTGATTCATCCGGTTTTACGGACGCTTCTTTCACTGCCGCCTCATCAGAGAGAGTTTCCGTAGCGGCTTCATTTTTTCCGCGCTGATCGTCCCTTCTGCCGCGGCGGGCAGCCGGTTTTGCCGAAGGAGTCTCTGTCTTTATTTCCTGCGCGGTAATTATGATTGTAATTTCCGCGGACTGGTTTTCATAAAGCCTTATAACCGCCTTGTATTTTCCCGTGCTTTTAAATCCGTTGCCAGGAAGCTCAATGCGTTTTCTTTCAATCTGGAAACCGCCTTTTAAAAGCTCGTCGGCGATTGTCTGATTGGTAACAGCGCCGTAAAGCCTTCCGTTCGCTCCGGCGGGCATCGTAATGTTTAGTTCATACGCGTCAAGTTTTTCCTTATGGCTTCTTGCGTCAAGGCGTTTTTGCTCCTTGCGCGCGTCAATTTCAGCTCTTCGTCCTTCTATGATTTTTACCATTCTGGGCGTATACGGCAAAGCGATTCCCCTGGGAAAAAGATAATTGCGCGCGTAACCTTTGGCTACGTCTTTTACATCTCCTTCTTCGCCGAGAGTCGCGAGATCTTTGTTCAAAATTACTTTCATACCAAGCTCCAAATTTCAGATTCAGACGCAAAAAAGCATCTGTTTACCCCGGAGTAGGGGTTAAAGGGTTTTTTTTGCCGTCCTTATAGGAACCCAATTTTCGGCAATCCCCAGTATCAGCATGGCCGCGACGGCGATTAAACTGAACGGAGAAATTAAGAGCGCAACGGCAAGCACCAGAATGCCTGTACGAAAAGCGGATGAACGCTTTGCGATTATATGCAATAAAATGCCTGCTCCCTGAGCAAGATAAATTATCGCACAAATGATAAATACATTCCATGCGATTATTTCCAGAATGACAATACCGGATAAAACCGAAAGCAAAATCGTCGCGATTGCTCCCGATAATACCCATATTAAGCCCGCAGGCGCGAAAAAGTCGGTTAGTTTTCGATCGTTTCGCCGTCTTTTAACTATCCACGCAGCCGTTAAAGCCAGCTGCCTGTTCGCAAGATACATCAGGCACATTGAAACAAGAGCGCCGCCGCGCAAAAGCACGTTGTTAACCATTTCCATCAAACCGGAAACAGACGCTCCCGGCGCAAGCTCCGTGACAATCTGTTCGTACAGAACGTTAAATGAATCGGCGGGATTTATAATAACAAAAAAACCGATTGTACCCGCAGCTGCTGTTATAAAAAACCGGTACAGGGTCCTTAGCGCTTTACCGCCAATCATCCACGCAAAAACAAAAAACATCGCTGTCATATAAAGAATGTCGTTAGGTGCAAATGTACCGGTAATCAGGCAGACAGCGGCATGAACCGCCGCCGCCGCGATGAAGGGAACAAGATAAGAGCCGTACAGCATGACAGCGCAGCCAAGGGGCGCAAGATAGAAGATCGAAAGAAACGGGATTCGCATGAAGATCACGCATAAAGCGGTACAGACAGCAAGAGCTATTAAAGGAAAATATTTTAAGAAATCAAACTGATTCTGCGCGCGCCGCTCCGGCACGGTATCCCGCTCTTCGTCAGACATTTTTATTCTGCTACATACGGCAAAAGCGCGATGCTTCTTGCCTGTTTGATCGCAAGAGAGAGCGCCCTTTGATGCTTCGCGCAGGTTCCTGTTATTCTGCGCGGAAGAATCTTTCCCCTTTCTGTAATAAATCTGCGAAGGGTATCCGATTCTTTGTAATCGATCTTTAATTTCTGCGCGCAGAATTTACATACTTTTTTCTTGAAAAAAACTTTTCCGCCCTTTCCGCCGCGTCCGCCGCGATCGTCGCCGTCACGGTCATCCATCTGCATATCCATTCCCCTGTCATGGCGTGAAGACGGTTCATTATCAAAATATTTATCATCAGACATAATTTGCTCCTTTAAATTTAACTAAAATGGAATATCATCGGTAAAGTTATCATCTTTGGACTGATTGTATGTTGAGTCCTGCGAATTGCGGTTGGGCAGGCTGTTCTGGTAGTTTTGACGATCTCCGCCGCCGCCACCGCCGCCAAGAAGTTGAATATAATTCGCGATTATTTCAACCTTTGACCTGTTCTGCCCGTCCTGCTGCCAGCGATCCTGCCTGAGTTCACCGTCAACGCCAATCATCTTGCCCTTAACAAGATATGATTGAAGCGATTCGCCCTGCTTGCCCCAAAGCACAATGTCAAAAAAGTTGGCTTCATCTTCCCATTGATCGCCGGATTTTTTCCTGCGGTTTACAGCAATGGAAAATTTACAAACTGCCTGACCTCCGGCGGTGTATTTTATTTCCGCATCCCTTGTAAGACGTCCAATCAAAACCACATGATTCAGATCTGCCATATAACGCTCCTATTCGTCATTTCTTACAAAAAGGAATTTCAGAAGATTGGCGTTAAGTTTAAAAATACGATCCAAAACAGTAATTTTTGCAGGGTCTGATTTGATCACCAAAAGAGCGTATTTTCCGCGTTTTCTTTTTTTAACTTCATAGGCAAGGTCGCGATCCCCGAGTTCATCGGTTTTCTCTACCTCGACTCCGTTGGCGGATAGGTCAGATAAAAGCTGATCCCGTCCTGCCTTGTGCTGGTCTTCTTCCAGCGGGAAGATAACCGTAAGTTCATATCGGCGCATAGTTCCTCCTTATGGCCATATGCCCGGCAGCGGAATCTTTGATTTAGCAGCCAGGAAAGAGGTTTATCAGACTATTTGTTAAAGTAGTCAGACCGCTCAATATTGAGAATTAAGCGTTAGTTCCAGAGTAGCAGAAATTAATAAGTTTGGCAAGGGGTATATTAAACCGCCTGTTGTAAAAATTCTTAATAAAGGTATACAATTACGATAAGGAAATTGCACGGCAAAAGCTGTGTGCATTTTATAAATCAAAATGGGTGAAGTATTTACAATATCCGGTATTGCGTTTTCTATTCCCCCTTATATTTATCTCATTGCAGGTCTTGCGGTATTAATTGTCTGCGGCAACCTTCTTGTAACAGGCAGCGTTCAAATTGCACGTCATTTTAAAATAAGCACATTAGTAGTCGGATTAACAATAGTCGCCTATGTAACGTCCGCTCCTGAAATGTTTATCAGCATCGGCGCGGCTTTGGAAAACGCGCATGAAATCGCTTTAGGAAATGTTATAGGATCAAATATCGCGAATATCGGATGTATCCTGGCTCTTGTTGTAATAATCTCCCCCATTCCGATTCGAAATAAAAAAATCGGAATTGATTATCTTATAATGTTTTCTATAACTGTCCTTTTATTCATTTTTGGCTTAAACGGAGTTATAAGTCTTTTTGAGGGAATATGTTTTGTATCAATTCTGCTGAGTTATACAATATGGACTGTGCTTAAATCAAGAAAAAATATAGATTCAAAAAAAATTGAAGCGCCTACGATAAATCCGCTTATCGCGCTATTAATGATTTTATTCGCCGTAGCAGGGCTTTATTTCAGTTCCGGCTGGTTTGTCAAAGGAGCCAGAGAGATTGCCCTGCAGATGGGAGTAAGCGAGCGTGTTATCGCGGTTTCCATTGTCGCTGTCGGCACAAGCATGCCTGAGTTTATTTCTTCTTTAATAGCGGCTTTCAGAAAGGAAGCGGATCTGTCAATAGGAAATATTATTGGATCAAACTTCTTTAATATTACGGGAGTTTTGGGAGTAACTGCCATTGTCCGCCCTGTCAGCGTAGGAAATCACTCTTTATTTATTTCAGATATGATATGGCTTATAGGAATCACGATTGTATTGTTACTTGTCATGATTCCGCTGTCGAAAGGAAAAATCAACCGGTGGGAAGGCTGTATACTTTTATTAATATTTTCAGCTTATATGTTCACTTTATTCAGGTAAGTTAGATTTCTGGAGGTATGGGGACTCGGCTTCCAAGGGCTCACTCCTTGTTCGCCCTTTCCAGCCCGCCTGCGCAATCCCGCCGCGTCCATGCGGCGATATCTTTCAAAACAAGGCTTCGCCTTGAAATGATTACAGGATTGCTCCGGTTCGAGTCCCCGATTTGTCTGCTACTATTAAGATTTGTGTAAATGTAAATTTATAGGCTAAGTTTAATTTATGGAGGTATGGGGACTCGAACCCCATACATCTAGCTTGCAAAGCTAGCGCTCTACCAAATGAGCTATACCCCCGTAAAATTCATTTTTGCCAAATATCGCTGCCCGGACTTAAAAAATACCGCCGGAGTTTGAATGTACACATTTATCAGGATTTTGTCAATATATTAATTATATATTAAGGTTATTTGATAACTTTTGTTTGCGAGCAGATCTATTGAATATTTTAACATAAAAATATATTATTCCCCCAAGGAGGGCAATAATTGATGAAAAAAACAGCAGGAATACTGGTTGCTGTACTGATCCTGATAATTTCAATTCCCGCATCCGGATCTGAACGCGAAGAATTCTTTTCTATGGACGGGAAAAAATTCTGGAGTGTCGGGTTTAACATCGGCACGTCATTTGCTACTCCTCTTTTGATTTTTAATTTTAACGCTACGGTCGCGCCCCTGCCGTTTTCGTTCTTTGAATTCGGAGCCGAATTAGGATCAATTAACGGAATGGCAGGCGAAAATGTAACCATCAGGGACGTTGAATATTCATCAAATTACATTTACGCGCGTGTGAATTTTTTTGTTTCATTCGGCGACAGAACATATGATTCTTACGGTAAACCGCGTGAAGGAGGCGGATGGTATATCGGGATTGGGTTGGGTCTCATGAATTCCGAATACGCTTTTATCCAGAGTGTCGCGGAACGCACAGTCGCGACTGTACAAACGCCGACATTTGACGGAGCAACCGGTTTTTACATAGGCCGCGGCCATATTTTATTTAAGGCAGGATACGCTGTACGCACAACAATGGATTTAAAAAATTTAATCGGCGTTAATCATCGTTTATTATTAGGCGTTTGTTACCGTATTTATTAAGGATGGCAGAATGAAAAAATCGATAATAATTATTGCAGCTGTTTCCGCGGTTTTCTTGCTTAATACATGCGCGCTGGAAATAGCCAATGTACTGGGACCTGACGGCGGATACGTATTTTACGATAAAGGCAGTTATACGTACGGATGGCGCTATATTCAATGTTCCCCGTATGATTTTGGCGAAATAAAGGATTTAAGCGAAGAAAGTATCAAAAAAGCTCTGGAATTATGCAATGAAAACAGCGCAGAATGGCATAAATTCGGCTGGGAACTTCCGACAGAAGAGCATCTAAGAAAAATGCTTGAATGTTTTTCTTATGGATTAACTAGATTTTCTGACGGATATTTTTATTTAGCCGTAAATAATTTGTATGATACAGGCCGCTGGTGGATTTGCCAGAACAACGCCGGCTGCGGGTTAAATGGAGAAGGTGTAAGAAATTCAGGGAATTTTTGCACAAACTGCAGTGAACCAGCGCCTCATGAAAGTGTTTGGGTAACAGACAAGGATGCTCCCCCCAATACGGAACTGTTAAAAGAAAGCAGCGTTTGGGATGGAATAATTTTTCATAAAAACTTTTCTGAAAAATCAAACGGCGCAGTTGAGCAGGTTGCAGATTCCGGCGGTAATCCCATAAAAATTCGTGCAATACGAAGATTTTGACGTTATATTAATATTGAGGTATCGTAATGAAAAAAATAATTAAAAGGGTCAGTACCCTGATAATTATTATCATACCTATAATACTCAATGCCTGTCAGCATGTAGACGCGGCTGCGCAGGCTGCGGCGGATGTTGAAATTATAGATCGCGGTACAGCCAATTTAATAAGCATTTCCGCAAGAGCTTTTGAATCCGCCGCGGAAAGAATAACTCCGGAACAGGAATACTATATCGGCCGCGCGGTAGCGGCAAGCATCCTTACTTCATATAAAATCTGGGACGAGAACCCCGCTCTTACGGCGTATCTTAACCTTATCTGCGCCGCAATCGTGTTAAATTCTCCGCAGCCAAGCCTTTACAACGGCTACCATGTCGCAATATTGGACAGCAATGAAATTAACGCTTTTGCGACATCAGGCGGACATATCTTTATAACCCGCGGACTCATAAATATCGCGGATACAGAAGACGCGCTTGCGGGGGTTATCGCTCATGAAATCGCCCATATTCAGCTTAAGCACGGTACAAAATCCATAAAAACAAGCCGCATCACACAGGCGATACTGTTAACCGCAACTGCAGGTGTCGGAAATATTATAGGGATTGAAGTTAATGAATTAACGGACATATTAAATGAATCTGTGGGTGAAATACTGCAGACGATGGTAAACAGCGGATATTCCAGAGAACAGGAATATGAGGCCGACATTGCGGCAATGTATCTTTTAGCCGCCGCTGGTTATCAGCCTTCAGCCCTTGTCGATATGTTAAGGGGATTAAACGCCGTTCACACAACCGTCTCCGGTTTTAACAAAACACACCCGGCGCCGGTACAGCGCATTTATTACGCCGAAAGGGCGCTTGGCAGATTCAATATTGCCGATACCAGTTTGAACAGGCAGGAACGTTTTAAAGAAATGTTAATTATTAAAGGTATAGCGTCAAGGTAATCCGGCGTCAGAAATCTAACGCCGGACATTTATAATTATAATCTTATGCCTAAAGCTAACATTGCTTTTATGCCATGCGCGAAATTTTCGCTTGAAGAGCCGTTAGAAAATAATGCTGCAATATCCGCCAAAAGCTTTAAATCATTTTCAAATTTATTAGGCATTCTGATTCCATAATAAAATGCACCTCTTATAAACATTGACGGTATGATGTTAAAATCAAGACCGGCTCCGAATTTAAACCATAAAGAATTTAAATCGCCTGCGTCAGAAAAACTGGTATTTCCTTTCTTCATTGACGTTACCATTTGATATTCAACACCCGCCGCCGGAAAAATAGATATGATATTAAATAATGATATCGGATATTTTAAAACCGCGCTTAAATTCATGCTTTGAATTTCATAATCCTCTTTGTATGACGGAAAAGCCGGTACGTTAGATGTATAGTCCGTATAAAGTGCGCCGAACATCAAACTTACAGACGCTTCTATATAAGTAAAATCAAAAAAGGCGGCCAGGCCAAAAGTTGTCTGGGGAAATTCTACTTTTTCAGAACCAAGTCCGGGAAAAGTAGCTTCATATCCTCCTCCAAAAGCTGATGTGAATGCGCCCCCGACTCCGTAGCTCATGTTTATCTGGGCAAAGGCGTTTCCCGCACCAAAAACCAAAACAAACAAAATAAACAAAACAACCAATTTGCTCCTTAACATACTCCGCTCCTTAAAACATTTAATTTATTGCACATAACAAATGCTGTAACAGCTCCCTTTTTTAAAAACCTTTTGTCCGACGGATTAAAAAATAGTTTTTATGAATTTAAATTATTACACTTATTTTCTTTTGTCCAGATTATTTTTAAATTATTTTTATTTTTTTATTTCAGGAATTTTTTATATAATAATAATTCTATATTTGTTGTTTTGTTAACTGCATAATTTAAAAATAATTACATTTAAAAATTTAGTTTTATATTGATTTTCAGCCGTTTACAGGCTCGGCTGCCGCGTCATAATCCCTATAATTTCCTTCTTTTGTTAATCTGCAGCGCAGCACCGCACCGGGAGATACGGCAATATCATTGCACATAACGTTCAGTTTTAAATAATTCATTGAAGTGCCGTAACAATATCCGGCTTTTTCTTCTATTAACACGCCGGTCTCTTTTCCAAGCCAGCGCCGGACATATTCTTTTTTTCCGTGCTTCGCCAGAGCGGAAAAAAGCTTTACGCGCTGCGTTACTTCGCTTTCAGGTACATTGCCTGTAAATGAAAAAGCCGCGGTTCCTTCCCTTTTTGAAAACGGAAACACATGAATCCAGGCGAAATCCAGCTTGCGGCAAATATTGTATGTTTCTATAAATTCTTTTTCTGTTTCGCCGGGAAAACCGGCAATTATATCGCAGGCTATAAACGGATCGTCTTTCGCGCCGCGCAGCAGGCTGACGGCGCTTTCTACAATACCGGCATCATATGCGCGCCCCATTCTGTCAAGAATTTTACCGCTGCATGACTGTACCGATAAATGAAAATGCGGCTGGATTCTTGGGTGCGATAAAATCTTAACAAGTTTTTGTTCATTATCTTTAACATTGGAAACGCTACCGGGCGCAAGCGATGACAGGCGGATTAATATTTTTTCAGTGCCGGATAAAAGATAATCAAGAAGCTCTGTAAGCCCCCAATCCCCTGTCCCATATCCCTGATACTGGCAGATATTTACCCCTGTAAGCACTGCTTCCGCGTGATTTTCTTCCAGTATCCTGAGACGCGATAAAACTTCGCAAGGCTCAAGACTTACGCTTTTTCCGCGGGCAAGGCGTATTTTGCAATATGTACAGCTTTTATCGCAGCCGTCCTGGATTTTTAAAAAGCTGCGGGTATGCCGCGAAAATTTTACAGGATTAAACTGAAATTGAGAATGTGAAATATCTAATGATAAACCAGTAATCAACAACCCCGCCCTAAAGGGCGGGGTATTAAACCCCTCAGCACGAATAAAATCGATAATTTTATCTTTACCGATAACAACAAGGCGCTGTCCGCCGTTTGTTTCCAGTTTTAAAATATCGTCCCTGTTTAATTGCGCATAACAGCCGGTAACAATGATCTGCGCGAAAGGGTAATCGCGCAGGGCTTTTCTTATTTCGCGCCTTGCCTTCTGATCAGCCTTTGAGGTTACTGTGCATGTATTAATAACTATAATTATAGGCCGGCAATCAGAACCGCCGCTTTCATCATGTTTATTAATTACAAATTCTTTAAACCCTGCTTTAAAAAACGCATCCGCGACAGCTTCGCTTTCCAGTTGATTTAATTTACAGCCCAGCGTTTTAATCAGGAATGCGGGCATTATAAAACTCTGTCAATATTCATTAACTTATTATCGCGCCATCGACTGTCTGATCCGGTCAATTCCGCGCTGCGCATCGGTTAATTGGGCGTTTAAGGTAAGAGCCCGCTCGTACGCTTCAATCGCGCCTGTAAAATCCGAAGCGCTTTCCCTTGTAAAACCGAGTCTGACCCACCATGAAGCGTTATTAGGCATCCAGTGCACCGCGGTAGAAAGGGCAATATCGGCATGGCGGAATTTTCCCTGTCTTATGTATATTTCGCCCATAAAATAATAAACAAGATCAATACGCTGCCCTTCGGGAGCCGCGGAAGCGTATTCCTGAAAATACTGAAGCGCTTCATTATTCATGCCTTGATAATAATGAACTTCGCCGAGAATCTCCGCGATTCTAACATCAAAACGGTTAATGGCGCGTCCTGCGCGCGCATAACGTAGCGCTTCTTCATAACGGCCCAAACGTATTAAAGCCCAGCAGATTACAACATGCGATTCCATATTGTACGCGTACTCTGCGATTTCTTCCCTGCAAATCTGCACTGCCCTTTCATAATTTCCGCCGAAATATTCGGCAAGAGCGTCAGGTCTTGTCTGCGCCTGAACGCCAAAAAAAGGAATTACAAAAAAAATAAAAATTAATAAACGTGTTTTCATATTTAACTCTTTGCGACCATCGTGCACCTGCCGTTAAAAACACAGCCGGTTTCCATTAAAATTTCCGGAGCCGTTACATTTCCCGAAAGCTTTCCGCTTACTGTAACTTCCACTTTTTCCGCGGCTGTTACATCGCCTTTTACCTGTCCCTTTATAAGTACGCGCGACGCGTGAATATTCGCGTTAACAACGGCGTTTTCATCCACAACGAGCAACCCTGTAGCGTTGATTTCGCCTGATACTTTTCCTCTGATAAGGAAAGGTTTATCAAAATGCAATGTCCCTGTAAAATCTATATCCGCGGACAATATAGTATCAAAATCCGAGTCTTCCAGAAAATCAGTATATATTTCTGTCATAATCCGTTATTTTAACATAAAGTAAAAAGTTAGTGAATACCAAAAAAACCTTGCAGAACAGCTAATTAAAGAGTATCTTATATTAATAATAATTAATTTAATTATTTTAAGGAGGAAATATGGATTTTGTATCAGAAATGAAGGCCAAAGCAGCTAAAGCCCGCAAAAGACTGGTTTTACCTGAAGGCACAGAAGAACGAATCGTCAGAGCGGCCAAGATTCTTCTTAACGAAGATCTTGTGTCGAGCGTAACGCTCATCGGAAGAAAAGCTGATATCCATGAATTTGCGAAAGTAAAAGGTATCGATCTTGATGGTATAGACATTATATGCCCTGAAACTAATACAAATTTGGGTAAATACGCTGAAATCTATTATGAACTGCGCAAAAACAAGGGAATGACGCCCGATCAGGCAAAAACCGATATTACAGACAGCCTCCGCTGGGGCGCGATGATGCTGCACACAGGGGACGCTGACGCAATGGTGGCAGGCGCGGTAAATACTACAGGCGACGTGCTTCGCGCGGGACTTTCGATAATCGGAACGGCGCCCGGCATCAAAACAGCGTCTTCGTGTTTTGTAATGACCGGAATGGATCCGCAGTACGGGTACGAAGGATCGATGATTTTTTCCGACTGCGCCGTAGTTCCGCAGCCGCTTGCAGAACAGCTCGCAGACATCACAGAATGCGCCGCCCAGTCATGCCGCGAATTCCTTGGTAAGGAACCTGTCGCCGCTTTATTGTCTTTTTCCACAAAAGGCTCCGCAAAACATGATGATGTTACAAAGGTGCAGAGCGCTGTTGAAATACTCGAAAAACGAAAAGCGAACTTTGTCTTTGACGGCGATTTACAGGCCGATGCCGCGCTGGTGCCTTCGGTTCTTGATAAAAAAGCGCCCGGCAGCCCCGTACGCGGAAAGGTAAACGTTCTTGTCTTCCCGGATTTAAATTCAGGAAATATCGGTTACAAGCTTGTGCAGCGTTTAGGCAAAGCGCAGGCTTACGGTCCGTTCCTCCAGGGATTTGCAAAACCAATCAGCGATTTATCAAGAGGCGCGTCAGTTGACGATATCGTTACAACCTGCGCCGTTACATTAGCGCGCGCTGTGAAATAATTTATGATGCGGCTCTTTGTAAAAAATTAGTTGCTAAATAAATAAAGACAGGTTTATAATTAACATAATATTTTAAACCATGATCCTTAAGGGGGGAAAAATGGCAACTGCAAAAAAGACTGTAAAAAAAACTGCTGCAAAAAAACCGGCAGCTAAAAAAACAGCGGCAAAACCTGCGGCAAAAAAACCTGCTGCCAAAGCGGCTGCAACTAAAACCGCCGCCGCGAAAAAACCTGCTGCGAAGGCTGCTGTTAAAACAGCTGCTTCCAAGACAGCCGCTGCCAAGGCAGCTTCGGCAAAAAAAGCTCCGGCTAAGAAACCTGCGGCAAAAACCGCTGCTGTAAAAAAACCTGCCGTAAAAGCAGCCGCGAAAACAACCGTAAAAGCAGCCGCGGTAAAAACCGCTGCCGTAAAAAAACCTGCCGCCAAAGCGGCGGTAAAAAAGGCTGTTACCGGTACAGCAGATTCGTTTTCGCAAGACATGATGGATGGTACTCTCGATCCTTCCATAAAGTACAGGGATTTATTTGAAGCGTTCAAACTCGGAAAACTTCCCTTTGCTCAAGGGTACATTGTTTCATCGTTTTTCAGCGCGACATCGGCTTATTCAATTTATGAAATTGTGTCCTATGCCGGCGTAAAAGAAATTTTCCCGTCAGGCGACGGACTCCAGTTTGTAACAGGCGGTAAGAAACTTCATGTTCTGGTTCAGCCTGATACTTATCATTTTAAACCGGTGGAACCTGTATCAAGAGCGGAAGGCGAGCGGATTCCAAAACGGTTCAGTGAACTTGATGAAATTGTCACAAAAAACCAGAGCAGAATTTATGTGTCAAAGGAACCTATCGAAACATACGGATCATTTACAATCTTAAAACCTCAGGGCATTAACTTTGCCGTTGTTTTCTATCAGATGGACGATGTGTATGAATCAATGGATAAATTCTTTGAAATATCGCTAAACCAGCAAAGGAAAATACCTCAGTCTGACGCAAAGAGAGTCGCGGCAAAAATAATTGAAGTATTGAAAAAAGGCATGGGTTTTGAAGGCGAATACAGTTAAAAAGCATTAATCAATAAAAAAAAAAGGACTGCCGCAAGACAGTCCTTTTTTTTGGCGTTAACTCTTTTATTTTGCTTCCGATTTTTCAATCTCCGCCTGCGCGACAGCAAGGAGCGCGATAGGCACAGAGTACGGCGAGCATGAAACATAGTTTAAGCCGGCGTCCATGCAGAAGCGCACATTCGCGGGATTCGCGCCGTGCTCGCCGCATAAACCGCATACAAGGTCCGGTCTTGTAAGGCGTCCCCTGTTTGTCGCTATGGTGATTAATTCCTTTACCCTGCTGTCCAAAGTTGAGAAAGGGTTGCCGTCGATAAGGTCAAACAGTGTGTAATCAGGCATGAACGCTGTAAAATCATCGCGGGATATGCCCAAAGTTGTCTGTGTAAGGTCGTTTGTGCCGAAGCTGAAAAACCTGCCGTACCTTGCAATCTCTCCCGCGCCAAGAGCGGCGGCGGGAAGCTCGATCATTGTGCCGATTGTGTAATCAATTTCTTTCGCCTTGTTTTCTTTTCTTAGAGCTTCTTCAATGTCAACAATGCCAGAATAATTGGAACCTTCGATCTTTTTGCCGTAGGCTATCAATTTTAGTTCCGACATATTCATGACGATTGGAACCATTATTTCCGGGCGGGCGTCAATTTTTTCCGCGCGCAGTTTGTACGCGGCTTCAAAAATGGCTTTAACCTGCATCGCGTAAATTTCAGGATACGAAACAGCGATACGGCATCCGCGGTGGCCGAGCATCGGGTTAAGTTCATGAAGGGCATCGATGCGCGCGGTGACATCGGCCTTTGACGGCTTTGTCTTTTTTACTTTCGCGACATGCTCGATATATTCTGTAATGCTGTCATTGGACTGCGGCATAAATTCATGCAAAGGCGAATCCAGAAGACGGATTGTAACTTCTTTTCCCGCCATTTCCTTCATGATGCCGTAAAAATCTTCGCGCTGCATAACCTGAAGCTTATCAAGGATTTTTTGTCTTTCCTTTCCGTCATCGGACAGCAGCATATCGCGGAACACATTGATGCGGTCTTCTTTCAGGAACATATGCTCTGTGCGGCATAAGCCTACGCCTTCGGCGCCGAAGCTTAAAGCAAGCTTTACGTCCCTTGGCGTGTCAGCGTTACAGCGGACATGGAAGCTTTTAAGGAAGCTCTTAGTAAGACTGATAAATTCAAGCAGCCCGGATTCTTTTGGATCAGGTTCGATTAAATCTGCTACACCCAAATATACAGTAGACCGTCCGTAGAAAGGAACATCGATTGTAATATAGTCGCCCTGCGAAAAACTGAGATCTCCTATGGTTGCTTTGGTTCCCTTGATCTTTAACACGGGAGAAACAAGCGATACTTTTCCGTACTGGCGCGCGACAACTGAAGCGTGAGCTGAATAGCCGCCTTCGGCTGTCAATACGCCCGTGCTTACTTCGATCGCCTTTACGTCTTCGGCGAATGATGATTCAAGAACAAGTATAAAACGGTCGTCTTCGCCGTGCTGGGACGCGGCTTTCTTCGCTTCCAAAAGCGCGTTTGTGTTAAAGTATACCCTGCCAATCGCTGCCCCGGGCGCGCCGGCGATGCCGCCGTTCCATGATTTTAATCCCTTTACGCTTGCAGGATTAATAACAGGGTGAAGAATTTCATTAAGCCGCAGCGGATCGATTGTCTTGACAACATACGCCGAGTCAACAACTTTGCGCTTGGCAAGATCAAGCAGAAGTTTTAAATCCGCCTGTGTCGACTTTTGATCTACAAGACGCTGTTCAATAAGCCAGAGTTTTCCGTTTTCCACGGTAAAGCGCACCTGGCGGATTTCCTTAAATTTGTCTTCCAGAGTCCATGCGATTTTTTCAAGCTGCTTAAGGTGGGCCGCGTCAATTTTATTAATCTCATGGCCTGTCGCGTCAAGATCGTTAAACTCTCCGGTGTAATATTTGCCTTGAAGTTTTTTCTCGCCTGTAATAACGTTGCGGCTGTAAAAATATCCTGAACATGAATCCTTGCCGTAGTTTCCGTAAACCATCGGCTGTATCATAATCGCGGTGTCCGTATCGTTTTGCTCGTCATTTTTCAGCATTTTGGAAATTTCATCGAGCGCCGCCATCAGCTGGCTTTCCGCGCAGTCAAAAAAACCTTTAGGAAAATATTTGCCGTATTCGTCCATGTATTCAAGCGCGGTTTTTCTTTTTGGAAGCGGCGTTTTGTCTTCTTCGCCGTGCAGTTCATTTGAAGGGCCTTTTATGCCGAGCATCCGTTTAAGAAATTTAAGCTTGCCGGATATTTCATCTTTTTCCTTGTTCTTTTTTTCAAGCTCTTTTATTCTTTCTTCGATGATCAACATTCCGTGTATCAGGAATAAAATTTCGTTTACGGCAAAATCCTTGCCTACCCACTTCGTGAAACCGTCAATGGTTGTCCTTGCAAGGCCGAAGTTGTGCAGGGTCGGAAAATTTGTAATCGCCATGTTAGATGAAATGATAACCTTTACAAGCATCGGGTTGTCTTTATCGCCGAAATACTTGCCGGCGAGTTTCCCGCTTTTCGCGAGAAGATCCGTAATGTCCTTTTTAACGGATTTCGGATCAAGACCGGACGCAATTTCTGTATCAATAATAATTCCCGGCAGTATCGGAAAACCAAGTTCGGCAAATTCGTTCGCCTGACGCCCCCTTATGCCCAAAAGTTCAGGATCAACTTTGGACGGGATAACGTCTTTCTGGCTGAAAAAATGTAATCGTGAGTCCATATAATTTCCTTATTAAAATAATTTAAGCACGGAATTAACCGGCCCTTTCAGGAATGCCTCGAACATCTGGCTGGCTCCCTGTGCGAGATAGCGCTGAAGTTTCGCGACATCCTGAATTTGATCGCCTGCGACAGCGAATTCAATTGCGGTGCCGTGTTTTACTTTACCCCATTTAAACAAAGAATTTATATCAAGAATACGTTCGCCTTCGTAATAAATATAAACATCCAGCGTCGGATGTTTCGCGTTATAACTTGCGATGATTTTTTTCCACGCTTCAACATTTCCATTATGGAAAAGTTCGTTCTGTACAATGACCGCGTAACGCGGGGTCATCTTCGCGGGGCTTCCCGCCGGTTTCGCCGCTTCGGCGGTTTTCTTCGCAGGAGCGGACGCGGCCTTCGCAGGCGCTTTTCCCTTGGGCGCCGCTTTTGCTTTGGCGGGCGCCGGCTCCGCCGCTTTTTTGGGTTTTGATACTTTTTTCACTGAAAATTTTCCCTTGGTAAAAGCCGCGGGCGCCGCCGCTTTGGAACCTTCAAAGATTTTAAGGGCAAGATTTGCCGCTTTAACGCAGTTATCATCAGTTTCATTTCCCTGATATCCTGCGTAAATGACCATCAGTTCGCGTTTTTTTAACTGGCCGAATCCTGCAAGCTCTTCCGCAGATTTCGGATTCGCCACTAAAAGACCAAGCTCAGGGTGATGATAAACCGCCACAAGATCGACGCCGTTCCATTTGCAGAATTCTTTCGATAACACAGTAACATCATCAATCGCCGAAGCAAGATTGGCTGACGCGGTTTTGTAGCCAAGTTTATCAACAAGCAGCATCCTCAAAAGATAGGCAACCTTTGCTCCGGTTATTTCATTATCATCCAATTCATAAATAATATCGCCAAGGTTACTCCCTGAGTCTTCCGCAATTTCCATTGTTTTTTTTATATGTCTTACCGCGCTGTTAAAACCAGAACGGGTGGATAATACTTCTAAATTTGAATTATCTGCCATATTTACTCCTTTTGTTACCAAAAAAACGCCCCCGGTAATACAACGCGGGGGCGCATTTAGAACATAATTCCTTACGTTACCCTGATTTAAAGCTCAGCTACTCCGCCGCGTGAGGATTTCTTCGCTTTGCTTCTTGAATCCACTACGCCTTTTTTCTTGGCAGGAGCTTTTGCCGATGCTTTGGGCGCCGCAATCGCAGCTTTAGGAGCGTCAGCTACAACAGTTTCTTCTACAGTTGTCGCGGAAGAGAAAGACTGATTAATGTCTTCGCGGACTGTTGACCTTCTGCGGCTGAATGAAGCGAATGCCGCGTCGGCAAACCCTTTGGAAACGCCGTGCAGGAACTCGTTGAGTACGTTTGCCATAGCGTCCAGAGTGACTTTTTTCCTCTTGATTGACGTAATGTCGACATCCAGAAGAATACCCGGCTGAAGGTGATAGGGGTTAATCATGTAGTCAAATCTGTAATATTCTTTTTCGAGCCATGTAAGTCTTTCTTCCATTACGCGGCGTTCCGCGGGGTACTGGAAGTCATACATCAGCTTCATCCTGTCGCGCATTCTGATAATGCGTGTGCGGATTCTGTCTTTTTCATAAATATAGGTGCGGTTTGATTTTTCAACTTCGGTTTCGGCGGATTTAACAAAGGAAATCTCGTCCCAAACCTTCGCGGTGTCTTCATAAAGCGGCTCGCCTGACTGTTCTTTAAGCTGCTTTTGAATCTTGGACTTGCTTTTCGCGGAAAGATCGTCAAAATCGTTGATTCCCGATTTCTTTTTATCGCGGTAGCAGACTTCAAGAACGTCCCACAGGTGCTGGACTTCGGTTTCAAAGCTCTTAAGCTGAACATCGTAGGCCTTGCGGTCTTCGATAAGCTGGGCGTTGTCAAAGAAGCGCATTTTGATTGAATAGCGTTCGTCGGGAAGATTCGCAATATCGTTGTCTTCATATTCGCGGATAATCAGTTCGCGGCCGTTTTTGAGGTTTTCGATGTACTGATATCCCATCTTGGAAGTATCAAGAATTGACGTGATTGAGTTAATCGCAGTATTGAAGCCTCTGTTGCGGATGTTTTCCATATCGATGATTTTCTTGATGTTTTCGCGGATGTTAAGGGCGTCAAATGATTCGGGATCAATTTCCGCGCGGAGATCTGCGATTCTTTCCATGAGCGTTTTTGCGATGTAGGAATAGCGTTTGGATTTCACGTTTTCGGTGTCGTCATCGGTGAAATCGCCGACCCTGTTTAATTTGGCAAAGATTACTTCGCTGTCGGAAAGTTCTTCTTCGCCTTGATTAAGCCTGTCTTCTTTTACTTCTTCCACTACTTTATCGATGCTGTCGATGATGTGCTTGGCGATTAAATCTTTTACAAGATATTCAACCGTTACCTGATAATGGAAGATGGGGCTTATAAGTTCAGATTCAAGAATGTTTACGGAAAGTTTTACATCAGTTACCGTTTTGGGTTTTAAGGCGTTGTCTTTGAAAGCGCACTTTACGATTGAGTACGCGTTTTCGCCGCGTACAAACGCGCCGGTATCTGTCTTCTGGCGAAGGATGCTGTTGGTATGTGTTTCAAGTTCGTTGACACCGCGCTGAATGTGTCCCTGCAAATGGCCGTACATATTGACCATTGATTTTTCAACTTCGCCTGTGTTGAATTTGTCAGCGCCGCCGACTGCGTCAAGAAGGTCGGCGATTTCTTTCGGCGTGTATCTGGTGAGAACTTTTGTTTCTTCTTTGTCAATGAAGTTCCTCACCTTTTTTACCATTTCATCTTCGCTCGTTACCATGTAACGGTTGAACATGTTCTGGTAATTCTGGTTAAAATAGTTGTACAGCTTTTCTTTCAGACCGCCCATTACGTCAAGGCGTTCAAGAACGTCTTTCGGCAGCCTTGCTGTCAGGTGGTGAATAACCTTATTGGTTTCTTCTTCCAATAACAAATTTACTTCAGTCTGCTGATCACGGTATTCCTGGGCTAATGAATTACGTGAACCGACTGCGCTTGGTTTTTCCGGATGGAATACATTCGGTGATTTGGGCAGGTCTATTGCTCCCATATAACTCTCCTTAATAAAATTAGTTTAAAACTACAAACTATGTAGTAGAATAACACGGTTGTCTCTGATCTGTAAAGCTTTTTTTATATGAAATACCGAGGATATTTAAGAATATATGAATAAACGGAAAATCCGCCAAAGTAAAAACTATAGCATTTTACGCCCGTATATGGTAAAATGCAGGGATGAAAAGCAATGGAAAAAGACCCATTTTAAAAAAAGCCGGAATTTTGCTCCTGATGCTTGCGGCTTTCTCCGGTCTTTCTAACGTTTATGCGCAGCGCGATCCCATAGACATATATTTAATAATTGACAGCTCTTCTTCGCTTGCGCCTGTAAAGAGCGAAGTGACGTCCTGGGTGTCAGACCGTCTTGGCGGAATACTCGCGGACGGAGACAGGGTTACAGTCTGGAGCGCAGGACCTTCGTCAAGAATAGTGTACACAGGAACAATAAACTCAAGCGAGGAGCGGGAAGCGGCAATAAAAAGCATCAGCGATATTTCTCCGCAGGGAGACACAGCCGATTTGTCAGGCGCGCTTGCGGACGCTTCATCGAGGCGGAGTTCTTCATACAGCTATACGCTTTTAATCAGCGTATCTCCACAATCCCTTTCTTCGCTTATTTCAGGACCTCAAGGGGGTCTTCTTCGTTTTTCAAGAATCGAAGAATTATCAGCATGGCGCGCGATTGTTGTCGGACTTAATCTGAACACAAGAATAAGCGGAGCAGCTTCGGCGTTTTTCCAATAAAATGAAAAAAACAGCTCTTGGTCTGTATACAGGTTTCGCGATACTTGCTGTCCTTTTTATAATTGTTCTTGCGACAGGTTACTGGAAACGCTTCTTTTATCCTGAAGAACCGGAAGAAACAAAGGCAAGGGTCATAACAGTTCAGGAAGCAAACTCAATATCCTCCGAAGAACTTACAGGGCAGATCGCGTGGGAAGACAACCTTGACATTAAAATGCCGCTTCAGGAAGGCGAGATGGTAATCGCGGTTCTAAATAAAGTGAGCGAAGAAGGTTTTTCGGAAGAACAGTTTGTCGTGTACAGGACATCGGAAGCAGGAAGCCCTGTTTATATCACCTTCTTCAGTTACGATGAAAGAACCAGGGATTACAGGCGCATGTGGGACGAACCGACAGCGGCAACCCGCCCCGAGACCATTACGCTTTTCAGCCAGGATTTAATCGGCGACAGAAATAACTGTATTATTGTTACAGGAATGAATTCCAGCAACGAGCATACAATAACGGTTTTCAGGCTTTATCAGAACCAAAATTACAGAAAAATCGCCGAGCTGCAGATTGACGGTTCCATACTAATTCAGGAGACAGCGCGTTCGCTTGCGTATCAGCAGGGCATAACCACAGGGCAGAGTTACAATATCGCCGCGTACAGCTATGACAGTCTGTCCGCGAACATACTCGATCAAATAGAAACAATTTATTCGTACAACGCTTCCGCTGGAAGATATGAACAGACAAGGCTGACAAGAATACCGGGTTCGCAGGTAGAGCAAAGGCGCATCAGGGAGCTTTTAAGCGGAACGCCGGGAGTCTTTGAGCAGTTTATAAACGACCTTTGGTACTATATAAGCCCGCAGGGCACAATAGACACAAGGCAGTTTTTATATTTTGACCCGATAGGAAGGGAAATTATTTTTTACGGCGATGAAGCGCAGCAGGTTTTTGAATGGCAAAGCTCCGCGGCAACAAGATACGGCCTATATATAAGAAGCAGAAATATATCGATTAACACGCTGCTTCGTTTTATCGATATAGAACTGGAAACGCTTGACAGTATCCGTTTAAGGGTTAATGAAGACGTCAAACTGCGAATCACAGCAAACACAACATGGGACGGCACCTATAGACGCGCAAGCACAGGAAACACGCAAAATAGCGTATCCCGCTTAAACCCGTACATCGACGCGGTTTTTGATTCGTCATGGGGAAGGATACAATTTTCTTTGTCGGGTCATTACTCGATTAATTCGGCTTCCAGCGTCAGAAACGGACGTTACCTTTTTTACAGCGTAAACGATTATGAACTTCTGGAACTGCGACCCGAAGGCGCGGCTAGCGATGTAAGAATGGTATACAGCACTGAATATGTGGCGGGCGTTGTAATTCTTTCCAGGGTGCGGCTTGGAACAACAGGCGTATTCGATCTGCTTGAACCGCCTGTTACCCTTACGCCGGTAAATACAGAATAACTGGGTATTTACATGACAGGGAATATAAATGTAAGTCTATATTTAGATATCTAAAAATAAAAATTAACTAAATGCAGACAGGGAAAGCCGCCGTCCGAAAAAACTTTGGGGGAACCCGCTTGCGAGCCTTGTTGTTTTGTCTTATTTGGTTTCAATATTTCAAACATGCGTTAATTCTTTATGTTATAAAGAATTAACTTAACATTACATTCCATCATTTGAATAAGACAAAACACCTGTCTCTCCAGCGGCGATTGTCACCTACGGTGCCTCCCAAAAATGTTTTTTCGGTCAGCAGCTTACCCTGTCTGCAAATAAGAACTTATGTTTTATTACATGAATATCCGTTATCGTTTTGATGTGAATACCCATATATTCACTTGTGGGCTAGCGCCGCTTCTTTTGAGATTAGGTTTTGGTATTCACATCAAAAAGAAAGAAGGTTCATTAATAAAAATATAAACCCTGTCATGTAAAACCCAGTTAGAATAATTAAATAACGCCCTGGTCGAGCATGGCTCTGGCGACTTTTCTGAAACCTGCGATGTTCGCGCCGATAACAAAATTGCCGGGTTTGCCGAATTCGCTTGCCGCGCTGTCCATGCTTTTAAAAATGCCCGCCATGATGTTTTTAAGTTTTGCGTCTACTTCTTCAAACGGCCACGCGATACGCGCGGAGTTCTGGCACATTTCAAGACCGGAAGTGGCGACGCCGCCTGCGTTCGCGGCTTTGCCCGGGAAGAAAGCTACGCCCTTACTGAGCAGTAAATCCGTGGCGTCCATTGACGTTGGCATGTTCGCGCCTTCGCCGACAATTTTACAGCCGTTTGCGGCAAGATTTTTTGCGTCTTCAAGAAGAAGCTCGTTCTGCGTCGCGCACGGAAGGGCGATATCGCACGGAATGTCCCATACCCTGCCCTTACTGACGTCGGTATAAACGGCGTCCTTGTGAACATCGGAATATTTTGAAAGTCTTTCTCTGTTTAAAAGCTTGATGTCTTTAATTGTATCAAGATTGAGTCCTGCATTATGGCAGATAAAACCGTTGCTGTCCGACATGCTGATAACTGTCGCTCCAAGTTCCATCGCTTTTTGGGCCGCGAAGATCGCGACGTTTCCGCTTCCTGATATCGCCACTTTTTTGCCTTTAAAGCCGTCGCCTTTGGATTTTAGATATTCGTCTACTATATATACTAGTCCGTATCCTGTAGCTTCGGTTCTTGCAAGCGATCCGCCCCAGCCTATTCCCTTGCCCGTTAAAACGCCTTCGAACCTGTTTACGATTTTTCTGTACTGGCCGTACATGAAACCGATTTCCCTTCCGCCGACGCCGATGTCGCCCGCGGGAACGTCAGTGTCCGGGCCGATGTGCCTGTAAAGCTCGTTCATAAACGCCTGACAGAAACGCATTACTTCGTTATCGCTTTTTCCCTTTGGATCAAAATCAGAGCCGCCTTTACCGCCGCCCATGGGAAGGCCGGTAAGGGAATTTTTAAAAATCTGCTCAAAACCGAGGAATTTGATAATGCTTAAATTTACAGAAGGATGGAAACGAAGCCCGCCTTTATACGGACCGATTGCAGAATTAAACTGAACGCGGAAACCGCGGTTTACCTGCACCCTGCCTGAGTCGTCCACCCACGGCACCCTGAAAACAAACGCTCGTTCCGGTTCAATAAGCCTTTCTAAAAGCCCTGCTTTTTCATATGTACTGTCGTTGTTGACAATGATTTTAAGGGAGCTTAAAACTTCCTTCGCCGCCTGAATAAATTCGCTCTGCCCCGCGTCCTTTTTTTCGATTATAGAAATAATGTTATCGATGTAGCTCATAATAGCCTCCGTGAATTTTTATATTACATTTATGGGATGTGTGTCAAGTAAGGCGGAATAGACAAACAATTAAAAAAAATGTTATATTACCCTTAATGATAAAGCAAACATTGAACCATAATACATTAATCCCCCCCCC
>Ga0209755_10000047_pt1 | contig 199890 bp, 184 predicted proteins | sample TergutCo191P1_FD_187301 | JGI IMG/M metagenome (GOLD analysis project Ga0209755, IMG submission 187301) | Cornitermes sp. P1 segment gut microbial communities from Petit-Saut dam, French Guiana - Co191P1 (SPAdes) (version 2) | ecosystem: Host-associated > Arthropoda: Insects > Digestive... | reverse complement strand
TGGTTGATTTTAGCATTATTGCTTGGTGATTTTGGCGAAGGTGGCACACCCGTTCCCTTTCCGAACACGGAAGTTAAGCCCTTCTGCGCCGATGATACTACATCTCTAAGGTGTGGGAAAGTAGGTCATTGCCAAGCTTTTTTTTTAATTTTACAAGACGCCGGATTTTTATCTGGCGTCTTTTTTTGCTTTACAAATGCTTGACAACTTGTCAAGTAAGAGTTATATTATTGTTATGAATGCGATGCCTGTTGGCGAGTTAAAAACTAATTTCTCTAAAGTACTGGAAAAGGTAATGCATGGCGAGAGTGTAGGCATACTTTACGGACGTGTAAAAAAACCTGTAGCCATGATTGTTCCTTATAAAGAAGAAAGAAAAAAAGAGCGCAAAATCGGCATATTGGACGGTAAAACAAAGATTAAATTCAAAGATGATTTTGAAATGACAGCAGAAGAATTATGCCGTCTGTAAAATATATGCTGGATACTCATACTCTGTTGTGGGCTATTGGAAATACTAAAGGATTATCAAAAACGGTAATTGAAACATTAAGAAATCCTGATAATGACATATTGGTAAGCGCGGTTTCTTTATGGGAAATATCAATAAAATACAATATAGGAAAACTGGAAATTGATTTTAATATAGAGAAAATCCCTGAATACTGCAAGAAAATGGGCTTTGATTTAATTCCGCTTGATCCGATTGATGCCTTGAACAGTTTGAAACTGCCGCAAAAAAAAAAATCACAAAGGCTCTTTCGACAGGATGCTGATTTATCAATGTATAAAAAATAACTATACATTAATCAGCATTGATTCCCGGCTTGAAATGTATAAAAAAGATAATCTTAAATATATTTGGTAATTCCGGTACCTTCTTAAACAGTAAACTATTAAATATAACGCTAGAATGTTGACAGTAGCGTTATATTATATTACCATTATGGTAAGGTTAAATTATGACAAAAGCAAATGTTAATGTAAAAATTGACAGTCATATCAAGGAACTTGCCACAAAACTATTGGATCGAATGGGGCTGAATCAAACAACAGCCATAGAAATGTTTTACCGGCAGATCATCGCGGAACGCCGATTGCCTTTTCAGCCTGTTGTAACATCAAATCTTGATGAACAGATTGCCACTTTAGCTGTAAAAAATACTGCAAAAATGGTTGAACTTAACGCAGATAAAAACGGAAATATATTAATTGATAAAAAATTACACCCGGAAGTTTACGACTGGGCGGTAAATGGTTAGTGGATCCGTTTGAGATATTTATAACCTTTATTTCGTGGGGAAGCGGTGGCAAGAACCGTCCGATACTTGTTGTTCTACTAAACGACGATAGCCTATTGGCATATCCAATTACAACCCAATACGAGAATAAGAGCGATGTTATACGAGCGCGGTATTTTAAAATGAACGACTGGCTACAGGCAGGTCTTAAAAAGCAATCATATATTGATACTGGAACGCTTATTAAACTTCCGTTATCTGTAATCAGCGGAAAGAAGCCAATCGGGAGATTGACAGATGCAGAAAAGCAGAAGTTTTTTGATTTCTTAAGCAAATAATTCGTTCGTCGCTCAAGGATGAAAAGGGTTGCCAAGCTTTTTTATATTTTACAAAAGGGCTGCCCAGTGGATAGTCTCTTTTTTTATTTAATTTGTTCGCTTAATAATTGTTGGATATTTCTTTTTGAATAAATGACTCTGTGAATTTCTATTTTTTCGTTTTCTGCCACATAAAAGATTGAATAATTATTAACATGCAGAACCCGATATTCATGCTTCAGTTTTTCAGCGGTAATATATACATGACATCGGTAAGGATTTTTCGTTAACTTATTTACTTCCTTATCAATTTTTATGATAAAATTCTCTGTTGCTTTAGGGGCTTCCAATTCGTTTGCAATATATCTGACTATACCTTTCAAATCATCTAGAGCCAAAGACAGATAATGAGGTTTTTGCATTTATCTAACCTTTTGTTTTGATTCTTTTTGAATTAGATTTTGTAATTCTGATATTACTTCGTCGTGTGTGAATCTTTTCTTTGTTGATTCCGCCTGGTATTCGGCTTCTTTCAATTTTAAGTATATTTCCGACTCAAAGAGATTTTGCTCGTATGCATCCATACTCATTACGACCATATCGCCGCGTCCGTTTTTTGTTAAATAGACAGGTTCATTGGATTCATGTACCGCCATGGAAATAGCCTTAAAATTATTTCTTAAATCAGAGACAGGTCGAATTTTTGGAATTGAAGGCATGGTTCACTCCTTTATGAATCTATCATAATTATGGCATAAATTATGATAAGAGTCAATAACGAGCCTTATCCTTCGCCGGGCAGGGGTTTTCAGGTAAAAATCTTATGGTTTCTTGCATTTGTACAATAAATTCTTTAAGATGTATATTAGGGGAGGGGTATTGTAATAAGAGAGGAATCACGATGAAACGGCTTATTTTTGCCCTGATTTGCATCTTCTTTATTATTTTGCCTTTATCGTCCCAGGTCAGGCTTGGGGATTTTACCATGCGCGGCGCAGCCAGCCAGGTGATGACCAGGGAAGGGTTTGTGGGCGCTCATCCCAGTCTTCCCCTGAACTCCAATGTAAGAATTAAAAATATCAGAAACGGCAGAGAAATTGAAATTACCATCATTGGAAGGATTAATCCGTCCTTGAACAGAATTATCGACCTTTCCCCGTCTGTTATGAATGCTCTGGATTTGAGAGCGGGGGAAGAAATCATTCTTTCTGTCGCTGCCCCGCCGCGTCCTGTAATTCTGCAGCCGGAGCAATTTGTGGATATGCACGATTCTTTTTTTATTACTGACGATATCCCTGAAGAAATGATGCCGTATCCGCATGTAATTCCTCATGAAAATATTTATATTGAACCGGAAGATAATTACACTGTTTTGAATGATCAAAATGACCCGGGTGACAATATGCCTGATATTCTTGCTATGATGTACAATCTTATGGGGAATTCAAATCAGGGGGAGTCGCAGCAGCCTGTAAAGGTTTCGCTTCCTTCCGGCAATGTTATTACTATTCCTGCCAATTCCCAAAGAAGGAGATCCATGGAATTTTTGGCATGGATTGCCGCTATGTCCATTGATTCAAGGGAGTCGCGTGAATCCCGTGAAGCGCGGGACGCCAGAATCGCCAGAGAAGAGAGGGAATCCCGGGAAGCCAGAGAATCCCGCGAAGCGAGGGAAGTGCGGGAAATACGCGAAGCGCGCGAAGTGCGGGAAGCCAGAGAGGCGCGGGAAGCGCGGGACGCCAGACTTTTTCGTTAAAATGAAATTATAAAACCTCAAAAAACAGGTAAAATACCGTAAAAACAGGGCTTTTTTGAGAATTTACTTAAAAAAAATTTCAAAATAAAGGCTAACGGCTTTTAAAAAAATAAAAAAATCAATAAATTATTTGAAATTTTAAATAAAGTACATTACAATAGTAGTAATAATGAATCTGTTCACATTTTTACTGGCTGGTGTTTCAATTTTATGGGGCAGGCTCTGGCGCTGGTGTTCAAAATACGAGGAGGGGTATTTTGTTGTTTTGGAGGTAAGACATTCTGAATCGCGTTTTTCCCTGTGTTCTGCTTTTAATAATTCTCATTTTTTCTGCGTGCAGTGATAGTTCGCAGGGTAATTTTTCAGATGATAACGGCTTGCCGGATGTTGAATATTCTCCTGACGGAAAAGGCGTAACTATATATCTAAACCCTGACGCTCCTCAGGGGAAAGCGGTAAATGCCGCCCGTTCATTAAACCTTCCTGTCGCCCAGTACGGGCATGATTATTTTGAAGTAGTTTTCTTTTACAGAACTCCGGGCGGCGAAAATATAATCGCAAGAACTGCATGGGAAATCGGCGAACGCGCCGGAATAACCGGAATACACAGAACCCCTGCGGGCATAAGTTACAATGGGACAGGGGCTCCCGCAAACGGTAGCGGCTCTGCTGTTCTTTTTGTGGGCAGAAAAGAAGACAAAACCCTGCTTGCTGTCGGAAGGCTTTCCCATGTTGACGGAATCGCTAATACCGTGATCAGGAGCGATACAAAAACTGTTACTTTTACTGTGGACGCCCTCAGCGCAGGCGTGAGAGAAACTGCCAGTTCCAGTTTCCTTACGGCGGCTTTGGATACCTCAGGCAGCTATTCCAATGTAAGCGCACCCACCACCGACGTTATTCCTTTCAATATCGCGGCGAGGGTATTTCCCCTTTTCAGGCTGGCGGAAAAAACCTATACACCAGGCACTGCAAGGACTGTAAACGCCAGCTACACTTTCGACCTCGCGTCCGGCGCGGCTTTTAACACTTTCGGATTTATCGTGGCTGATCTTGCTCCCTACTTTCAGAGGGTTGAGTGGATAGAGCCGCGCTACACTGTCGCGGGCAATAACATTGTCACCGCTACGACTCTTGTTCATGATCAAAATACAACTATAAACCTTATCAACAATACAACTGCCGGGAACGCTTTCATTAATCCGGTGCAGTTTTCTTTTAACATCACCAATACCGTAAACGGTTCTGTGTTTTCACTTGTTTTCGCAATACCAATTTACGCGCTTTCTGCGGCAGAAAATCCTGTCCGCTGGAATTTAAAACCCGGATACGGAACCTATCTTTACGAGCTTGACGACGGAAGGGGCGGACCGGGAGGGGCTATTCTGATCGGCACGGGCGATATTGAAGCTTATCTTGACAAGAGGCTGGTTGTAAAAAATATGCCTACGGTCAGCCAGAGTACAAATAGCGCTTTTAACCTTCAGGGGGCTGTAATTCATCTTTTAAGCGCGGAAGGTCACTTTATAATTCCTGTGAACCACCCAAATTTAAGCATTTGGGTTGAAGGAGCTGCGAACGGACCTGGAGCTGTTCCGATCAAGCGTCCTTTTGACGTTGAATTAAGGTATTTAGATCCCGACACCGAAAGAACATTCAGTGATTTTTTCATGGTTTGGGATTGATTTGTTAAATTAAAAGGAGGTTTGAGTGCTGAAAAAAATAATTTTTTCCCTGACGTTAGCCGCTCTTGCCGCCTTTATTTTTACGTGCAAAGGTTTTTCTCCGCAGGAAGCGCCAAGAACGGAAAAAGATGAACTGGTATGGTCAGATGTTGTATATTCGCCTGACGGATCGGGCGTTACCATTTACCTTGACGGTTCGGGCGAATACGTTCGATCGTCCCGCGCCCTAAATCTTCCTCTTGCGAAACTCGGGCATGATTTCTTTGAAGTTGTTTTTTATTATCCGATATCCGGCAGTGAACAGATTATCGCGAGGACTTTCTGGGAATCCGGGCAGAAAGCGGGCGTGACAGGCATTCACAGGACTCCGGCAGGGGTTGATTACGGAAATATTTCGCTCAATCCGCCTTCGGGTCAAGGGTCTGCGGTTCTTTTTGTCGGCAGGAAAGAAGATAAAACCCTCTTAGCGGTGGGTCGTCTTTCCCAGGTTGACAGCAATGCATCTTCTACTCTTATTACAAGTTCAACAAGGTCTGTCACCTTTACAGTAGACGCCCTTAAATCTGGGACTGCGGGTTTAACGCTTGGAAGCGTCGCAGACTCAAGTTTTTTGACAGCGGCAGGGTCAGCAAGCGCGCCTTACACTACCGTAAGCACAGGCAATACGCTGGTATCAAAGGTTAATCTCGCGGGGAGATCATTCCCGATTTTCGCCCTTGCCGAAACTACTACCGCATCAAGGTTAATACGCGCGGATTATACTTTCGGTCTTACATCCGGCGCAGACTTAAATGATTATTGGATTGTCAGGGCTAACGCCGGAACCACTGTAGAAAAAATAATAGCCCAGTACACTCTTCCCAACGGAGAAGTTTTCCCAAAAAATCCTCCTTATCCGTTTGACGAGAATACAACTGTGGTTTTAAACAACAATTACGGCGGCTCGGCGCCGTTCCGGTTCGAAAAACGCGTAGAGTTCAATATCAACATGAATAATACTCAGGCGAATACCGTTTTCGGTCTCGCTTTTTCAATAGCCGTTCACGCTCTTACCCCCCTTGAAGACGCTGTGCGATGGTTTATAAGACCGGGATACGGAACATATCTTTACGATCTTGACGACGGCGCAGGAGGAACCGGGGGGGCGGTACTGATCGGCACCGGCGCATTTATACAGGATGATAACGACGGGTTTGTTATCGCGGAATCACCCAATCAAACTCATTATAACAGCACTAACGGATGGATAGTAAATCTTACAGGTCTGCGTCTCGCCATGATGAATAACAATATTTTGCAATACACGATTGATGTTGACGATACCTCCGTACGGTATTCTTTGGATGAAATAACGTGGTATGAATATGCAGATTTTCATAGTGTTATTAGTCTTCAACCCCTTGCAAAAGGGTATCATTCGATTTTTGTCCGGTACATAGATTCTTCCAGCATCACATGGTTAACTTCCTTCCAGGTTTATGTAGGAGACTTGCTTGTAGATTTTAACCCCTCGAATATTGACGCTGCGCACAGACGTTTCGCCGCAAATCAAACGGACATTACTAACTTTTATAACATGGTCAACGGCACTTCCGGGTCGCAGACATTCCTTTTGGTGCTGGCTAATTCGTTAAATATTCCCGACGTCATGGTAAACGGCGGACCGCATACAATTATTATCCTTGCGGGCAATGAAAATATTATTTTGGGCAGAGCAGGCACTAACAGCATCGGTCACGCCGTAGGCGCAGCAGCCGGAACTATATATTACTTCGGCGAATGGCCGTTTTCAGACCCGATTCATGTCGGAGGAAATGTCGTACTCTCAAAACCCTTTGCGATTAACGCGGGCGGGGAGTGGGACGCGTCAATGGGTCTTCCCGGTAATAGTCAGTTTGCAGGAGGACCCAGTATTGCGACTAATCCGCCGTTTACTTCCGCCGCAGCGCCGAGAATGTTTTTAAATGTATTGGCGGCAAATTTGGATATCCATATAGAAAATATTTACAGCCGGGATTTTTTACATCCGTAGGATAAAAAAGAAAAGGAGGAGAGGGTATTAAAAGAAAAGTTTTATCGCCATTTTTAATTTCTCTTTGTCTATTCGCTTCTCTTTTTCCTGCGTGTAACAACGGTTTTTCTCCGCATGGAGGAAATCATTCAAACGATCCTGTGTGGACTGATGTTGTGTATTCTAAAGACGGAAATACCGTAACAGTGTACATAGCCCAGGGAGCGGGAAAGTATGTTTCCCCTGTGGAGGCGGGCTTTGACTCTACAGGAAGGGCTTTGAGCCTTCCTCTCGCGCAGCTTGGGCATGATTTCTTTGAAGTGGTATTCTTTTATAATCACAATAACAACCCTGCCGATCACGTTGTGGCGAGAGCTACATGGCAGAGGGGACAGAGAGCGGGCGTAAGCGGCGTGTACAGGGGAGCGGATTACAGCGGCGTTACCTATAACCCCAACCCGGGAAGCGGTTCCGCTGTTTTATTTGTGGGTAACGGACAGGATAAAACCCTTCTTGCGGTCGGAAAAATCTCCCATGTAGACGAAACGGCTGTAAATAACGGTCCGGCTGTAATAGCAGCGTCTACAACGTCAGTAACATTTACAGTGGACGCTTTAAAGTCTTCCGTAGACATGGCGCCCGCGAATTCCAGTTTCCTTACAGCCGCGGGAAGAAATCCCGACGCCCGCACCGTAAATACAGCCAACACTCAAACAGTCGCCAAAGAGATCGCGGGGAAGGAATTCCCGATGTTTGAAATTGTAAGAGGCATAAAAGAGCTGCACGCATGGTATACGCTGACTACGGTTTCAGGGAATTTTGCCGCCTATAATAACGCCATTATTCTTTCAGGGGAAGGGAAAGCTGAAAAAAGAGAGCCCCGTTATTCCACCCCTGAAGGGAATATAAGAAGGGAATCCAATGTTTTCCTTGACGACCAGACAGTAATTACGCTGCCCAATCACGATGAAAACGGCGTGAACGATGTAGGTCTTCCCTTTAAAAACCCTGTTGTTTTTTCGTTAGATACCGAGTTCACAAGGGAGGGATCTATTTTCGCCCTTGTTTTTGAAATACCCGTTATCGCACTGAGCAGTTTAAGCAATCCTGTTCAGTGGTATATAAGACCCGCTTACGGGACGTACCTTTACGATCTTGACGACGGGAACGGCGGAGCCGGGGGAGCCATTCTGTGCGGAAACGGCTTTGTTTATGTAGCTGTGGGCGCAAGACTTGTTGTAATAACGCCGCCCCAAAAATATCAATACAACCGCATGGAAGGCGGCAATTTTATTTTAGAGCACTTAAGTTTTGCAGGGTTACAGGTTGAGCTGCAGGACGAACACGGAAACAAGATACGGGATATAGACCCCAATGACGAGAATTTGGTTTTCCTTATCGGAGGATACAGGATACCCCATACGCCTTCAACTCCCTTTGTTTTTTCGCAGTATTATGGGCTTGTTTGGATAGAAGTGGCTTATGACGACCCCTATACGAATTATCTGCATCACGGAGAGTTGTTTCCGGTTTTGGTAACCACGAATAACATAGCCGCCGGCACCGCCTCTAACGAGCAATCAGGATTTGTAAATTTCACGGATTATTCAAGCCGCAGATACAGAGTTACTACTACAAATGATTTTCTTAACCTGATAACCGCAGGCGGTATTTACGTTATTATACTTGGAGCCAACGTAGATATACCCCAGATAACAACGAATATGCAGTCAGCCGTTTTGGTTATGATTGTGGCGGACGGAGCCAATCGTACATTGGGAAGGGAAAGCGGCGGTCATATCATTTTCCAGCATAATAGATTTCACAGCTATAACCAGTTTTATTTCGGCGAATGGCCGTTCCCGGAACCTTTGACGCCTGTTGGTCAGCCAACGTATTGGGCATCCGGCAATACCGCACCCACTGTCACTACTGTCCCCTATAGAATAAACGCGGGCGGATCGGCTGCGACTTTCGGGGGCGCGTCCACGGCTACAGGCCGTATGATAAGGGGCTTTGAAGCGGGAGCCAGAATAACAAATGTTAGAGTGGAATTGCCAACGGCAAACGTATGGCTCAGGGATCAGCTTCATTAAGGAGAAAACGGAAAGAATGAAAGGGATCGTTTTGATGAGACTAAAATTATTATTCCCGGTTTTGATGCTGACGGCGGCGGTTCTCGGCGCGTGCGTAAATAATACTCTCCCCAAAGACGACGATCCTTTTGTCACTGATGTTGATTATTCTGATGACTGGAGATACATCACTCTTTTCCTTGATGAAAGCATGATTACCATTAATAATTCTGTGCGCGGTATAAATCCAACTGCCAGTGTTATGGCGCAGCCTTCCAGCGTGATAAATACAACTGCCAGCGGGATTCCCCAACCTACGTATGCGATGACGCAGGATTCCGCCAGAAAATCTTTTGATTACTTTGAAGTTTGTTTCCACTACGAGGGTCTTACGGCGCGCGCTTCGTGGGAGATTGGAAAACGCGCTTCCATAGAAAATGTTTACAGGACTTCAAGCGGCATAAATTACGCGAACACGGGCATTACTCCCGGGCAGGGAGCGGCGATTTTATTCGCGGGCAGAAAAACGGATAAATCCCTGCTTGCTGTGGGAAGAATTATTCAGGTGGACGAAGAGCCGGGGACAGTCATTACAAACCAGTCGGGCTCCGTAACTTTTGAGCTTTTCGCGCTTACGGGCAATGCCGCGAGGTTCGACAGGCGGATCAACAATGTTCCCGTTCCCGCGGTTAAGACATCCAGTTTCCTTACGGCGGCAAAAGGCTCCCCCGATTTTACTAATGTCAGCGAAGATAATACAAATGTCGCCCAGGCTTTAATCGGCACCAAGCGTTTCCCCATTTACAAGCTTCCTTCCGGCAAAAGCGACGTACGCGCAAGTTACACATTTACCCTCGCGGGAGGATACGCCAAGGGAGACCCTATATTTATTTCATGGAACGAGTTTTCTCAAGGCATTATAGTCGCTTCCATTCCCACAGAAGGCGGAGTGGCTGAAATGAGGGAAGCCCGTTATCCCGCGGGAAGCGGCAATCACTGGTATGCAGACTATGCCGCAGACCAGAGTACAAATGTTGAAATGATAAACAACAGGGCGGGCTCCGGTCCTGCGCAAAATCCTGTAATTTTTAAGATAGATACAAGTAATACGATTAACCCTGTGACATCGGAAAACGGCATTTTTACGCTTTCCTTTAAAATACCCGTTTTCGCCTTAACCTCTTTTGACGCCTATGACGATGAAATGTGGCACATAAGACCTGCATTCGCTACGTATTATTACAATATGGATAACGGCGCTGACTCTACAGGCGGCGCGCTTTTAATGGGAGTTGAGGCTCCTGATGATTTTGAGATAGGAGCCAGATGGGGGTAAATAATATCTGTCCGTATTTTAGGACGAATTACGGACAGAGATTATATTATATATGGAAAAAAAATATTTTTTTTGGAGGACATTATGAAAAGACTGGCATTTACTGGAATTACAGTAATTCTGGTACTGTTTCTGGCAGCCTGCGGCGGTGAAATGTCGGGGGCGCCAACCAGCGGCGGAGTTGAGTACACTGATGTTGAGTACTCAGCGGATGGAAAATCGATAACACTGTATCTTGATGGTGTAGGCGTACCTGTTACAGCTGCCCAAAGGGCTCTTACAAGAGACCTTGCAGTAATGAGCCATGACTACTTTGAAGTCATCTTTCAAAGCGGAACTACAAGAGCAAGGGCTTCATGGGAAATAGGGCAGAACGCGGGTATTAGGGGTGTAGAAAGATCGGCACCTGGCGTTGATTATGCTGCTGTTTCTGGTGCTACTGCTGCGGTGATTTTTGTAGGCAGAAAATCGGATATGACACTGCTTGGCGTTGGGCATGTTATTCATGTTAATCGCTCAACTGGTACAATCCTTGGTCCAACATCAAGGTCTGTTACATTCCAGGTTGTGGCTATAAATACAAGGGTAACAGCAGGAGGGGCAGGAGCTCCGGTTGGTCAGCCAGGAGATTTATCTGATACTAACGCTTCTTTCCTGACAGCGACAGGAGTCCCCGGTTCATCAGGTGTTGCTAACACTGCAAATACAAGAGCAAGCTGGACTCCTTTAGATGGCGTTCAATACCCCATGTTTAACCTTCCCAAATACGATACTGTCACCGCAGGAAACAATACAATAAACGCTCTTTATAAGTTTTTCGGACCTTGGACGACTCAGACTGCCGCTCCTTCTGAAGGCAGACCTGTAGGCAGTATAGCTATGGGTTCCGCTATCTTAATTGATGGAGGAGTTGCTCCTATCGTTCTTACTTCTCAAATTATGAAAAGAAGCCCGCGTTTTCTTTCAGGAGGGCAGACATGGTATATAAACTCCCGTGAGGATACTGCTACACAAGTAGCTATTACTACAACAGGACTTACTGATGGCGCCTTATTTCCTGCAACTGCTGGTATACCTATTGTATTTACAATATATCCGCAGTCGGACGGCGGTATATTCTCATTCACATTCCAGATACCGGTTTATATGCTTACTAAAGGTGCGCCCACAAACGGCGGACCTACTTATGAAACATGGTATATAAGACCCGGATACGGAACAGCCCAGTACAACCTGGATAACGGCGTGGACGCCGGAGGCTGCGTACTAATGGGCGTTAATGTTCAATCCATCGACTGGCTGGAAATCTTTACTACAGGTATTGGTTTTTATTAATCAAACTGCGGGATAACGCATGAGAAAGCCTGTTATTACAATTTTTATCTTACTCAAGATGTTATGCGTAATAACAGGCTGTTCCCAGCCCATCGGCAGTATATACGGCGGGACTGAAAGATCTGAACGGGATTCATTGTTTCTTATCCCCCGCCGTATTCTTTATGAAATAGACGAAAGATTTCTCCGCAATGAAGATTTTCAGATTTTCCTGGTGGAAAACGGCGTTACAATGGAGATTCAGCCAACAGACCCCGGCATTACTGTCGCGCTCTCAGGCGATCACAACCTTTCCACGGAATTCTGGGATCCTGTCAATACCACCCATCATCAGTTCTTCCGCGTAGGAAGGCACATTGTCAACGTTGAATATAACGCAAAATCCGCAAACTATTCTTTACAGGTAACATCCCCAGCCAACGGCTCAGGCATCGGCGGAGACGGCGGCATCGGCATTATCTGGCTTGACCCTGACAACCCTAATCCTAGTCCTTGATTGGGGGGTGGAGGGAGGTGCGCGCTTTGGGGGTATGAGCGTAAATTTTTAAGAAAGATATATTCTAAGAATCATAAACCGTTTAAAAACTGGCATGGATGCCGGTTTTTAACTATAATTCTTCTCCCTCAGATACAAGCTCTTCAAATTCTTCCTGTCCAAGCTCTTCAATCTTTTGCGTTATCTGCACCGCAATTTTCTTCCCGATAATGCCGGGGCGGCACAAAAACTTTCTTCGGGAGCCGATATTCAACGAATAGGGATCGCCAATGCGGGTGTTATAAAGCCTGATTACATCCCCAATCTGCAGGGAAAGAACATCCCGAACAGGCACGTTTATCTTTCCAATTTCGGCTGTTACATTAACATCGACTGTTGATAGCTTATCCTTTAGGACATTGAGGTTTTCTGTAGTCGCATTTCTGCGCACGGAAGAATACCAGAACTGAGCTGATAATTTACCGATTATAGGTTCTATTGTAAGGTAAGGGATACAGAAGTTCATCATGCCTTCTACCTCTCCTACCTTGGTTTCCAGTGTTACAAGAACGACCATTTCCGTAGGCGGAACAATCTGCGCAAACTGAGGATTGGTATCGATTTGACCAAGACGCGGACGAAGGTCGATAACCGTTGTCCACGCTTCGCGCATATTACCAAGAATACGAACGATAATGCCTTCCATTACGGACTGTTCAATGTCGGTAAGTTCATGCTGGGATTTGGTGCCTTCGCCCGTACCGCCGAAAAGGCGATCAATGATTGAAAACGTAATAGCGGGGTCAATTTCAAGAATCGCGTTTCCCTTTAAAGGGTCCATGTTAATAATGGCAAGCGTTGTCGGAGTCGGAATAGAACGGATAAATTCTTCGTAGGTGAGCTGATCTACAGACGCTACGTGAACATGAACCATGCTTCGAAGCTGGGCAGAAAGAGATGTTGTGGTAAGACGGGCAAAAGTCTCGTGCATGATCGAGACAGTTCTAATCTGTTCCTTGGAGAATTTATCGGGGCGTTTGAAGTCATATATCTTTATCTTCCGGCTGTCCGCAGCCGGTCTGAAATCCTCAGGCTCGGTATCTCCGGCATTTATCGCGGTTAATAACTGGTCTATTTCATCTTGGGACAGAACTTCTGTCATAACTACCCCTAACCAGGCCGGTTAAATTGTTAAAAACAGCCCGATTTCCCTATGATAAAGCTTAACCCAATTCTTGACAAGAATTATTGCGCAGAATTTTCTTACATTATTTCATTAACATCGAGTCTGTTGAAAAGAATAATCCTCGCTCTTGCAGTATCCAAAAAACGGGTATTAAGCATTTCCCGAATCTCATTTTTCAACTGCTCTTCCCTCTCAGGAGCCAGCTCTGCGGATGTTTTCCCCGTGAAATAACGCCTGATAAAATCCCTTAATTCAAAACGGCGGCTGATTAATTCCAGGGTCGCAGACTGATCGTTCAAATCATAGCCTATAATCATCTCAACCGTCACCGAATTCGCGGGAAAATCCCTCGTTCTGACAGTTATCGAGCCAAGCTGGTCGTAATAACTGTATTCAGGACGCTTGCCGACATAGGGTGAAGAAGGATCAGTAATAACAGTTTGGGATTTCCCCCCCCTGTTCATGATATTATATGTAATAACCGAAACCGTAACAATAAAAATAAGCGCGCCAATTCCAATCGCTACAAATTTTAATATAGTCGGCAGCAAGTTGCCAAGACCGCCGCCGCCCCTTTTCTTTGAAGAACTGTCAGCTTCCGGAGCTTCACCGCCATCAAGATCAAGATCATCACTATCAGCCATTCAAATACCTCCCATCTTAAGTATAAAAAATTAAATGATTACTACTCTATTTAATCATCGGTTTATTTTTATTTTAATAAAGGAGTATATATAAATTAAAATATCGTAATAATTTTCCCCAGGGAGGATTTGAACCCCCACAAGCAGATCCAGAGTCTGCCGTGCTACCATTACACAACCGGGGAGTGTATCTAGCCTACACAAGCCTGTCTAGGCATTATTAATACCGAATTTGGGCAAATTTGTCAAGTATGAGGCAATTCATCACTTTTCATTTTTTCTTCTATTGTTTTAATAATAAATTCCTGTACAATTTTCGCATTTCTTATGGCAATCTTCATGTCTTCATTATCAGCCATACAATTTTATACCTTCTCTGTCAATCATTCTTTCAAGTGTTGCGTAATTTTTTTTATAAAGGAATCTATTATGTTTTAATCCAAGAAAATCGATAGACTTTTTTCTTATTGGATCGGTTGCTTTATGAATTGAACGAATAGCATCTAATATACGCATTTGCATATCATCTTTAAAAACGACGAAAAAGTCCAAATCAGAATCTTTATGAGGTGTTCCGTAAGCATAAGAACCGGAAAGATAAATTGTTTCCACAGGGACAGTATCCGCTATTAATTTGGTGATTTCATCAAGTTCCTGTTTAATACCGGAAATATCGTTCATAACTACATTTTACACATAAACACGTAAAACGTGTGAATACCTTCAACAACTCTATTGTTAAAATGCATTTTTATAAGGATATAGCCTGAAAAAATGCATGACTTGTTCACAACTGCGAACCTTTGGTTAGGCGGTTTCTGTCAGTACCTTTTTCTGCTTCTCAATATACCCGCTCTGAGCGGTAGAAAGATTGGCAAAGCGTTGTTTGAGAAGGGTTTTTTCTATGGGGTCTACGCCTGGAGTGCGGAGCATATTTTGGAGCCTTGTCCGATGGGCAATACAGGCGATATGGAACGAATCTTTGGGGAAGCCGTTTATTCGGTATTTACTGCTGCGGGGATAGGTTTTTTCAGCAATTTTATAACCGGAATCCTCAACGGCTTGGAGAGCAAGAAAAGCGTCATCGAAGCTTTGAATGGCTTGGGAAAGACTGCCTAGGCTGTCTGTATCGGTTTCATTGCAAAATTGTAGTTCTTGCGTCAGGAAAGTATATTCTAAAATAATAATGGCTTGCGGGTCAGTGGATGCGACCCGAAGACCTGAGACATCTCTGAAAGCGGACAATGCTTCGGCTATACCTTTTTCGTAGGCTAAACGCCCTTCTTCGGCTTTTCCTCTGGTTGCAAAGCCTTTACGACCAAAATCTATGGCTATTGCCGCACCATTTATTTTATGTATTAAGCCAGTCATATCCAAATTCTGCCTCTGCTTCAGATAAATTATAACCGCCTTGTATCAGAAAATCCGCTCCCATCGTCTTTTTTGCAACTTTAGCAAGATATGGGGGCATTGGGGCTGTGCGTATAAGCCGGTTATATCCTTCTCTGTCTCCGGCATCCAGCAATTCAAATGCTCTGAGCGTAATACTTAGCTTTTCATCCAAAGACATGGTTTGCGGCATATTTTCTCCCTGATTCATAATATAACAACAGATTTCTGTTTTTCAAGTCTTGAGAACTAACTTCAACTGTTATATTTCCTAAAGAATACTGTATAACCAGCCGATCCTTGGAACAACCTATAATAATAATAAAGGTTTCTTTAATGAAGAAATATGTCGTATTTTTTTTATTCCTCTTAGCGGGATTTTCACTGTATTCACAATCGTTCCGCGAGGTTAGAGTTTACGTGCCGCCGATTGACGGTATTGGCGTAATAGATGACATGGCGTATTTTTACAAGCAGATATCAGCCGAAATTATCCTTCAAAACCGTGTTTTGGGAAGGACGAGAAGCACTTCCGATTATGTCGTAACAGGCAGAATTGAGCCTATCTCCGAGGCGACTGACGGTGTCGCGCACGGCGCTAGCGATGAAAATATCCTTTATGTGGAACTTTACAACAACATAACGGCCGAAGTTGTGGGAACCCAGTTTCTTACCTATTCGGGATGGCCGGATGATACCACAGATGAATCGCTTTCCGTAATTATTTACAATATGCTTGCAGGCATCCCCGAACTTATTGAATCGCACCTCGGCGGGGACGAGTGGCGCAACAAACTTATTTATCTTAATTTATGCTTTTTGTGGGTTCCGCGCGTGTATATCGGCACCCATCAGTCGGTTAACGTCGCAAACGTAGGCGGAGAAGTTCTCGTAGATTATCATTTTATGCGCTTTATGGCGCTTAAAGCGGGCGCCCAGATAACGCAGGAATGGGTAGTACCGTATCAGACATCAAGTGAAACCCATATGGACATGATAATTCAGTTCCCGGTCTCCGTTGCCTTTGTCGCAAGACCCGGAGAACTATTAATGGTAGAGCCGTACCTCGGCGGCAGCTTGAATCTGTCCCTGTTAGGCACAACAATACCCTCTGTGGCGTCGTGGCACGGGGGCATTACCGTAGGAATAAAAGCCGGAATCGGAATTGTCACCTTCGACCCAAGATTTTCCATGGACATTCTTGAGTCTCAGAGCACATCAGGAAACTACAGAAGATACACAATTCAAGTCGGTCTGGGCTACAAAATGGGCTTTATTAATAAGAGAAGAAGGTAGATGCGGGTTTGTTTTTAGATTAGACTTGTTCGATAACTCGGTTAGTTGTCGAACAAGTCCTGCAATTTCTGGTCTAAACCCAAAAATTGCCTTTTTAAAGCGGAAGATGTTCAATAACTGAAGTTATCGAACATTTCTATTCTATAATTTTCAGCCAGCCGGCTGTGTACTTAAGGAGTTATTATGATGAGCGACGGCGCCCTTTCACAGGATGAGATTGATGCATTATTGTCAGGTGTAGATTCTTCGGCGTTAGGCGGCGGCAAAGGACATTCCCCTCCTGCGGCAGTCGCGCCTGCTCAAGTCAGTTTTGACACTGGCGCCCTTGAAAAATTCTTTTCTTCAACTACCGGAGCTCTTTCCGCTAACCTCGCGGCTTTGACAGGAGGATCTGTAACTCTTGTAGGACCGGATGTTGAAGCTACAAATCGTGATAAATTCCTTGAACAGCTTCCAAGCATGGTTACTGTCATTTCCGCGAATTATACTTCCGGTTTCCCCGGCGAACATATGTTTATTTTCTCTGAAGAATCGGCAAAAGCAATCGCCAGCCTCATGACAAAAGAAGAAAACATTCAGCTTGATGATATGGCAATGTCTGTAATCGGCGAAGTGGTATCCCAGATGGTGGGAACCCAAATAACTTCCCTTACCGACAAGACAAAAAATAAATCCATAGCGGCTTCTTCTCCAACCGCCGCGAATATGGCAAAAGCGACAGCTGCGCTTCCCGCGGGCGACTTTGCAGTAATGAGTTATAATTTAGATCTCGGCGACGGTCTTTCGCATCCCGTGTGGGAAATTTTAGGCTCATCTCCTGCAACTGATATTTCAACCGGTCTTAGCGGCGGCGGAGCTCAGGCGGCGGGCGTGCAAATGCCCGGTATGCAGATGCCAGGCATGGGAATGGGCGGAATGCAGATGCCGGGAATGCAGATGCCAGGCATGGGAATGGGCGGAATGCAGATGCCGGGAATGCAAATGCCAGGCATGGGAATGGGGATGCCGATGGGCGGAATGGGAATGCAGGGCATGATGCCAGGAATGGCTCCTACAAACGTTCAGCCTGTACAGTTTCCCAACCTGATGCAGCCCAAACTTGGCGCTCACGAAGCGGGCAATATCGGTCTTATCATGGACGTTTCCATGGAAATGACTGTAGAACTCGGGCGCACAAGAAAACTTATCAAAGAAATATTGGGAATGGGCGAAGGCACAATTATTGAGCTTGATAAACTTGCAGGTGAGCCTGTAGACATTCTTGTAAACCATAAATTGATAGCGAAAGGTGAAGTTGTAGTTATCGATGAAAACTTCGGTGTGCGTGTAACTGAGATAGTATCGCCGATGGAACGCATCAATGACATGGGGTATAATTAGAATTTCTAATATCAGGGGTTGTCCTGTACAACCCCTTTTACCTTAACATGAATTAAGTCTTTTATTCCAAAAACAGCCGCCATTTTCGTTAAATAAAGCCATGATTTTCATATTTTCTATTCATTTTCTATTGAATATAAACCTTATTATGCTATAATAATAAGGTAAAAATCGGTTTCTACTTGGGAGGGGAAGAGCTGAGTCTGTCTGTCCGCGCCTTGATCCTTGCTGGTGCAGGGTTTCTATTCCATTTATCATCTGTCTCTGCGCAGGAAATTCCTCATGAAGTATTGCCTATACAGGAGAATATTCTTTCCGCTGAAGACAGGCTGCGCGCCGCCGAACAATCTTTAAGGCTAGAAGAGAACGAAGCTGCAGCACAGGCGGCAGGACCTTCAATATGGGCTGCGCTAAGAATGGTTTTAATACTTATTCTTGCGGCGGCGGCGATTTACGGCGTGGTTTTCTTTTTAAAACGCTCAGCAAAACAAACATCCGTAAATAATCCCTTCCTGAAAATTCTCGCGACTTCCCATCTGGGTTCAAACCGTTACGCGCATATTGTCGCTGTAGGAAACAGGGCATGGCTTTTGGGATCAAGCGACGGAGGCGTCAGTCTCGTAGGCGAAATTGACGACAAAGACATATTAAACGCAATGATGCTTGAGGATTCAAAAAAAAGCGAACAGCCACAGGGGCGTTTTCCGGATTTTCTTGCGATGCTGCGCCGTTTCGGCGCTTCTGTCGAAGAGCATCCTACAGGCGCCGAAGACATTCGCCGCCGCCGCGAAAGGCTTAAGGGTTTGTGATGCAGTCAGCAGTATTTAACGGCATATTTTTTAAAAGGTTCACAGTAATTGTTTTGGCGGTCTTTTTTTATCTTTTTGTTCCTGCTGCGTTAAACGCGCAGACAGAGCCGTTTCCAGGTTTATCGGTCGAAGGAACAATGAATATTCTGACTCCCCAGCCTCCGCCTGTAATACCTTTTATCGATCTTTCCGTACGAAACCCCGAAGACGGGCAGGAAGTCGCTTTTTCATTGCAGCTTCTTCTTCTGCTGACGGTTCTTTCGCTTGCTCCAAGCATTATTATTTTAATGACAAGTTTTCTCCGCATTGCCATTGTTCTTGATTTTATTAAACGGGCGCTTTCTTTGCAGCAGGTTCCTCCGAATCAGGTGATTTACGGGATTTCCCTGTTTTTAACATTTTTTATCATGTGGCCTACGTTTAATTCAATTTATACAAATTCCATACAGCCCCTTGCTTCAGGAGAAATGTCCGTAGAAAACGCGTACCGCGAAGCCGAGGCGCCGATAAGGCTTTTTATGTACAGTCAGATGAGAAGCAATCCTGAAAATATAAGGCTGTTTATGGCAATGCGCGGACTTGACCGCCCGAACACGCTTGCGGATGTTCCCACTTATGTTTTAATTCCCGCGTTCATTTTGAGCGAACTGACTATTGCTTTCAAAATAGGAATACTGCTTTTTATTCCGTTTATTGTAATCGACATGGTTGTGGCGAGCGCACTCATGTCCATGGGTATGATCATGCTTCCTCCCGTCATGATATCCATGCCTTTTAAACTTATCCTGTTCGTTCTTGTAGACGGATGGGCGCTTTTGACGGATCAGATAGTCCGTTCATTTTTTTAGGTAATGTATGAGTATTGGTGAAATTACGGCAATTATGCGGCAGGGAATACTTCAGGTGCTTTTAATGGCAGGACCTTTGCTGATCCCCGCTCTTATTGTAGGTTTGATTGTTGCCATTTTACAGGCAAGCACCAGCATTCAGGAACAGACGCTTACCTTTGTGCCGAAGATAGTCGTTATTCTTGCAATGCTTGCGCTTCTGGGCGGATGGATGTTCGGCACTCTTGAACAATACACAACGGAACTGTTTAGGAGAATACCGGATATGGCGCGATAATGATTTTAAGAGGAATTAATGGCTGACGGCGCGATTATTAATAATATTCTTCTCTTTGGTCCTGCGTTTTTTCTGCTTGCAGCAAGAGCGTTCGCCATTATTCAAACCGCTCCTCTCCTTTCATCGGAGGCGATTCCTGTCGTTGTTAAGTTCGCGCTTTCAGGTTTCGCAGCCTTTGCGGTCATTCCTACGGCTGAAATGTTCATGTCAGCTAACGCTCCTTCAGGACTGATCGCGTTCCCCGAAGGAGGAGCGAACGATCTGCGTTACGAGATATTCGGTCTTCGTTTTGCCCTGCTTCTGGCGGGAGAAGCTGTTATCGGCATTATAATCGGTTTTTACATTACAATCATTTTTGCGACATTTTCCACGGCAGGGCAGTTTTTCTCCCTGCAGATGGGTTTCGGCGCTTCGGAAACATTTGATCCGATAGGGCAGATAGAAAACCCCCTCATGGGTCAGTATTTTAACCTCGTGTCAATGCTTATCTTTCTTGTCATCGGCGGTTTTCATAAGCTTTTTCTTGGCGGATTCTGGCGTTCGGTGCAGACAATAAATATCATATCCCTTATTGAAGGAAGGGAGTCCGTTGTAAATATGCTGGCTTCGGGGCTTTCGAGACTGTTTCTGGACGCGATTATAATTTCATTGCCGATTCTCGGGACATTGTTTTTAACATCACTTGCGACAGGGCTTATCTCCAAAGCTGCGCCCCAAATAAACATTCTTTCTGAGGGTTTTCCTATTTCAATTACTACGGCGTTTTTACTTATTTTCGCTTCGCTTCCCTTTATGATTGAGGCTTTCGCAAGCGTGATTGACTCAGGTTTTTCAAACATACAGACACTGTATACGCAGACAGGCAGGCAGATTACAGGAGACAGTTTATGAAAGAATATACTGAACTTGAACTCCTGAAAAAACCGCTAACTGTCATTCATCTTCAATGGTTCTCTGACGAGAATGATGAAGATGCGCCGGGAAAAACAGAACAGCCGACAGAACAAAAATTAAAAAGACTCAGGGAAGAAGGGCAGGTAGTAAAAAGCCAGGAGCTTATTGGAGCGCTTGGCTTGTTTCTCCCTGCGTTACTGCTGCTTTTTCTGGCTCCCTCAATGCTGCGAAGATGCGTAGAAATGGTACGTTTCTTTTTTATGCGTTCAATTGAACTTGATCCAACAAAGGACGCTGTTATAATGTTTGTATTTTTAAGATATTTTATAATTCTTGTCTGGCCAGTTCTTCTTGTGGCAGTAATCGCGGCGTTACTGTCAAATATTGCGCAAGTTGGTTTTCTGTTTACTGTAAAACCCATTGTTCCGAATTTTTCAAAGGTCCTGCCCAAATTGGGCAAGTATTTCAAACAGATTTTTTCCGTAGACGGCGTTTATAATTTTTTTAAATCATTAATAAAAATTGCGATAATAGGAACCGTTTCTTATGTTTTGATTATTATGGATATTGAGAAACTTCTTAATATGCAGAAAATGGATATCTGGACAGGACTTTCTACTGTAGCTTCAATTGCGATAAAAATGCTGCTGTTTGCCGCTGTTTTACTTTTAATTCTTTCGATACCGGATTATATGTTTCAGCGCTGGCGTTTCAGGGAGCGGAACAAAATGACCAGGTACGAGATTAAGGAAGAAATGAAAATGTACGAAGCGGATCCGCAGGTGCAAAGTAGGATTCGAAGCCGTTTCAGGGATCTTTTAAAGCAGAATATCGCGGCGGCTGTTCCCAAAGCGGATGTAATTATCACAAACCCGACTCACCTTGCGATTGCGCTTCAGTACGATCAGAACACCATGCCAGGTCCTATGGTCGTAGCTATCGGAGCGGATGAAATGTCCGCAAGGATCAGAAACATTGCGCAGGAACATGAAGTGCCTCTTGTGGAGAATAAACCTCTCGCGTGGGCATTGTACCGTGAAACAAGCGTAGGAGATATTATTCCGTATACTTACTGGAATACAGTCGCTTTAATTCTGACAAGAGTCTGGCGGCTTAACGAAGAAAGACGCAGGAGGTTGTCCGCATAAATGCGGGCGCATGATGCGGACGCATTTATGCGGACGAGTAAAAATGAGAGGAAAAAATGGCTGATGCGGTATTAGGGACAGAAGGAACAGTTTCACGCAATCCTTTAAGCTTTTTTAAGGACAGCTTTCCCGCAGTAGTTGTCATTACAGTTGTGCTTGCCGTAATTCTTCCGATGCCGACAGTGCTGCTTGACGCTCTTATGGCAGCTAACCTTGTTTTTTCCCTGCTTGTGCTTCTCATTGTGCTTTATACAAATAAACCGACAGAATTCAGTCTTTTCCCGACCATTTTGCTTGTAGCGACAGTTTTTTCGCTTGCCTTAAACGTTTCATCGACAAGGCTCATTCTGTCAATGGGCGGGAAATTCAACGGAAGGATGATACGCGCTTTTTCAAGCTTTGTAGTCGGCTCCAGCGGCAACGAAGGCATTGTTGTCGGTCTTATCATTTTTATAATTATAATCGCTGTGCAGGTTGTAGTTATTACAAAGGGAGCGACCCGCGTTTCCGAAGTAGCAGCCCGTTTTACATTGGACAGTATGCAGGTAAAAATGATGGCTGTTGAAACAGAGTACAGCTCAGGTTCCATTAATGAAGAAGAAGCCCAGAGAAGAAAAGCCCAGATACAAAAAGAATCCGACTTTTACGGATCAATGGACGGCGCCAGTAAATTTATTTCAGGCAATGTCAAGGTCGGAGTCCTTATAATTGTAGTGGAACTGCTAGGCGGAATTATAATCGGAATGGCAATGTACAACGAACCGATGCAGAGCGCGGTTAACAATTATGTAAGTCTTGCGATAGGAGACGGACTTGTTACCCAGCTTCCCGCGCTTTTGATTTCTACCGCGATGGGTATTGTCGTAACAAGGGCTGCGGCTACCGGAAATCTTTCAGATCAGGTAATTGAACAGATATTCTCCCGTTATTCGATTGTTTACTGGATTTGCGCAGGCGTGCTAGCATTCCTTTCCTTCCTGCCCGGTTTCCCCTGGTATGTGCTTCTTCCAATGGCAGTTCTTATCGCGATGCATGCGTACAGGGTAGGACGGCAGGAAAAACGGGCTGCCGGTTTCAATGAGATGATGTCAAAAAGCAAGGAAAAGAAAGATGAAAAAACAACAGAGATTTCTCCTGTAGTTCCGCTTGACTCTCTTTCGCTGGAGCTGGGCTACGGGCTTGTTCCGTTAGTTGAAAAAGAAAAAGGCGCCGAATTACTGGAAAGAGTTCAGGGAGTAAGAAGACAGTCGGCGCTTGACCTTGGGCTTGTTATCCCGAAAGTGCGTATAATTGATAATTCAATACTGGAGCCTTCCGAATATTGTTTTAAAATAAAAGGAGTTGACGCGGGAAGGGGAAAAATCCGCCTTGGATATTTCCTTTGCATTAATCCCGGGACTGTTGTATCGGAAATGCAGGGTGAAAAAACCGTGGATCCCGCTTTTGGGCTTCCGGCTATCTGGATAGAACAGGAAAAGAGGGACGAAGCTGAACGCTCAGGATACACGGTTGTAGATCCTCCTTCCATTATCGCCACTCATTTAACGGAAATAATAAGGCGCCACGCGGCGGACATTCTCGGGCTTCAGGATGTTCAGACAATTCTTGATACCCTGCGCAAGGAATACCCTGCGGTTGTAGATGAAGTGCAGAGGGAAGGAAAGGGATTGCGCATAACAGAGATTCAGAAGGTGCTTCACGGTCTATTGCGAGAAAGGGTTTCCATAAGAAATATGGTTTCAATCCTTGAGTCCATCGCCGATTACGCTCCTATTTCAAAAAATATCTGGTTCCTTACCGAGAAAGCGCGGCAGGCGCTTTCCAGCCAGATATGCCATCAGTATGCCGATGAAGATCGTAAACTGCGCGTACTTACGATAGATCCGTCTATTGAACAAAAACTTATAGACAGTAAATATGAAACTCCGTCAGGAATTATCTGCGCCATGGATCCCTCTTCGCAGAAGATGTGGATTAAAGCGGTTGTAAAAGCCGTAACGGCGGTAAAGGAAAAAGGCTGGATGCCTGTTATATTGTGTTCGGAACAGGCGCGTTTTCTTGTAAAGAATTCTACAGATCGCGAACTGCCGGATTTAGCGGTTATTTCCGTGCCGGAGATTGTATCTGATATAATTCCTGAAGCTGTAGGAATAATTAGGCTGGAAGATGCGGCTTTTGCAGGCGCGATGCCAACGGAGATGTAAGATGGAAATGTATATAGAGCAGGGTGTCAGCCGCAAGGCTTGTGAACTGAAAATTGCCGAAAAATATAAAAGACCTTTCCATATCCTGAGCGCAAAGGAGATTAGAGTCGGAGGACTTTTGGGTTTTTTTTCAAAACCGGCAGTGCAGGTTGAATTTTATTTTACCCCTGTTCCCTACAGGAACCCTGTGCCGCAGGGCTACGGCAGTTTTTATTCATCTGATATTAACGAGAACAGGATGCGGGAGAATAACGCTTTCGTGGAAGAAAAAAGAAAGCTGCTTGCCGTTGCGGGGAAAAACTATGACGAGATAGCCGCAAGCGGAAGGGAGGCATCCCAGCAAATTCTTGATTCTCTTAAAGAAATAAAAGAAAAAATGGAAAATAGCGGCAAGACAAACCGCAGATTAGAAGATGAACACCCCGCTTTTGTCCGCGCGGCTGAACTTTTAAAATTAAATGATTTTTCCGAAAATTATATTAACGGAATGCTGGAAAGGCTTAAAAAAGAATTTTCCCTTGAAAAACTCGACGATATTGATTTTGTACAGGATAACCTTCTTGAATGGATCGGCGAGAGCATCAATATATACAAGGAAGAGGCATATATCAGAAAACCCAGAACCATGATTCTTGTAGGTCCTACAGGCGTGGGAAAAACAACTACCATCTCCAAGCTTGCTGCAATTTACGGAATCGGAACCGATGAAATACCGGCAATTGACGTCCGTATGATAACGATAGACGCGTTCAGGATTTGCGCGAAAGAACAGCTTGAGTCAATAGGAAACATCATGCAAATCCCTGTTTCCTGCGTTGTTGACAAACATTCATTAAAAAAAGAGATGGCGCTTTTTTCTGACATTGATCTTTTTTTAATTGATACAATCGGCAAAAGCCCCAAAGATTCGTCTAAGTTAGGTGAAATGAAAGAGATACTTGACGGAGCGGGAAAGGGAGCCGAGTATCATCTTGTTATAAGCGCAGGCACCAAAACAAGCGATATAGAAAACATACTCAGGCAGTTTGAACCGTTTAACTACAGGTCTGTAATACTTACCAAACTGGATGAAACCGACAGAATAGGAAACCTTATTTCCGCCCTTGCGGAGAAAAAAAAATCAATTTCCTACATAACGGACGGACAGACAGTGCCGGTTGATATAAGAAGGGCTTCTACAGTGCGTTTTCTTATTAAGATGGAAGGTTTTAAGGTAAACCGCGAGAAAATAGAAGAACGTTTTCCGTCAGCTGAAGCTGATCAATTTAAATGGAGATAAATCATGGAAGATCAGGCAGAAAAATTACGTGAAATTATGAAGCGGAAGAAGGACGTAGCTCAGGCTCCCAAACAATCAAACGTAAAGGCAAACGGGAAAGCCAGAATAATAACAGTCACTTCGGGGAAAGGCGGCGTAGGGAAAACTAATCTTTCCGTAAATATGGCTCTTGCGTTTGCAAGGCTCGGAAAAAAAGTAATTGTTATGGACGCGGACTTAGGTCTTGCGAATGTCAACGTTATGCTTAACATGATCCCAAAATACAACCTTTACCATGTAATTAAAAAACAGAAAACAATCAGAGAAATTCTTGTGGAAACCGAATACGGCATTTCCATAGTCGCGGGAGCTTCGGGTTTTTCCCAGATAGCGAATATGGGAGAAGAAGACAGGAAGGATTTTATCTCCGAGCTTGACACTCTTTCAAATGCGGACATCGTAATAATTGATACAAGCGCGGGCGTTTCCAGCAATGTTCTTGATTTTATCGCCGCTGCGGATGACGCTGTTATAATTACAACTCCTGAGCCTACCGCAATCACGGACGCGTACGGAATAATAAAAATAATCGCTACAGAGTACGATGCCCTTAACATGGGGCTTAAACTTGTAGTTAACCGCGCTAAAGGAGCAGCGCAGGCAAAAAACGTAGCCGACAGAATGATAAATATAGCAGGTCAGTTTCTGAACTTAAAGGTAGATTATCTGGGATTTATCTATGACGATGTATCCGTCTCTCATGCTGTTCTAAGACAAAAGCCCTTCATGGTTGTAGACCCCCGGTGCAAAGCCAGCATTTGCATTCAGCACATAGTGGAAAAAATGGACAGGAACAAGCCTGAGTCGGCAGGTTTAGGAGCCATGTTTAAAAAATTATTCAAATCTCCTGAGGAAGCGTAAAGGTAAGAAGGATGCAGAATTTAAAGTGGGGAGGAATTGCTTCTGTTTTCGCGATAATCGTTTCCGTCGGACTTGGATTAGCTGCAGACGTCAGTATGTTTCATATAGTAATAAGAGCAATTACATTCTCAGTTATTTTCTTTGGTCTTGGTTTTGGGTTAAAATTCATTATAAACAGCTATTTTCCTGAACTGTTGTACATGGAAGATGAACATGCTGAACCGGAGGATAATAATGAGCAGCCGGGTTCAAAGATTAACATTACTATAGACAATATGGGAGAATATGCCGTTCCTGAACTGTACAAAGCGCCGAATGCCAATGAAGAATTGGGTAATATAGAAGACCTTGTTTCCGGGGTATTTAAGGTGCGTGTGAGTTCTCCTCAGGCGGGTATAGACCGAAAGCGTGAAGAAGGGTATAATGTAGGAGGGTTTGGAGGCGTCTCGAATCAGGATACTGTCAATTTTAATGATATGTTTAATGATACAGGCGGTTTGGATAATTCTAGCGAGCAGAGAGCGGTTTTTTCTCCAAGTCTTGGGGATGAAACAGACGGTTTGGGAGGTTTGCCTGATTTGGATGCGATGGCAATGGCTTTTTCACCGGCAGGAGATTCCTTTGAAAGACCGTCTGCAAGGTCAGGCGGCGGTTCCGCTTTAGACAGCGCCCTGTTTTCTTCGCCGGAAACGGACGAACCTGAGAGACAGTCCCAGTATAATACCGGGAACAAGTCGCAGCCCTTACAAGGTGATTTTAATCCCAAAGAACTGGCTGAAGGCATCAGGACAGTATTGAGCAAAGATAAGTAAAGGAAAGGTTTGGGAATGCCGGAACAGAAGACAGAAGAGGAACTCTGGCAGCAGTACCGGAAAACACGGGATTCTGCAATCAGGGAAACCTTTATAAAACAATACGCCCCATTGGTAAAATATGTAGCCGGAAAAGTAGCTGTCGGAATGCCCAATAATGTTGAATTTGACGATTTGGTCGGTTACGGAGTCTTCGGTCTTATTGACGCAATCGATAAATATGACCCGGAGAAAAATGTAAAATTTAAAACCTATGCTGTAACGCGCATAAGAGGCGCGATTTTTGACGAACTGCGTTTGATTGATTTTGTTCCGCGTTCCGTAAGGCAGAAAACGCGCGAAATAGAGACAACAATTTCTTCCCTGGAAGCCCAGCTTGGAAGGACTGCTACCGATGTGGAAATCGCTTCCGCAATGGGAATGGGTGAAGCTGAGTACATGAAGGTTATACAGAAAATTTCAGGCACTTCCATAATATCGCTTAATGATTTGTGGTATTCAGGCGATGATAATGACAAGGTATCCATAGGAGACAGCATCGAATCTCCTTCGAGCTTAAATCCAGATGTAATGGTTGTGAATGACGATATCCGCCGCGTAATAGTAGAAGCGATTAATGAACTCCCAGATAAAGAAAAGAAAATACTTGTGCTTTATTATTACGAAGATTTAACATTAAAAGATATAGGACGTGTATTGCAGGTAACAGAATCGAGAGTTTCGCAGCTTCACACAAAAGCCGTTCTTCACCTAAGATCAAAGTTAACGAATATCAGAAAAGGTATAGTATGATGCTTACCCGGCCGGGTATTAGGAGGTTTCTCTCGTGATTGATTTTGTCCAGCTGCAGGAAATTGTAAAAACGCATCTGGAACACGACAGATCAATCCGGACTATAGACGCTTCAGGTCCTACGCTTGAAGCTGCTGTCAATGAAGCTGCAGCCCTTTTGGATACCCATGTACGCCGCCTTGAATATGAAATTATCGAAAGAGGCTCCTCAGGTTTTATGGGCGCCGGAAAGAAAGACTGGGTTATAAGAGCGTATGAACGGGAAAGGGTCAGTAAACATAAATCTTCAGAAGAGCTTCTTGCGGACGATGCCGCATCCGAAGTGCAGGTTATTCCTGACAAGGACGGAGAAGTATTTATTCAGCGCAGGGAAGACGGAATTTATCTTAAAGTAACCTCTCCTGAAGGAAATGGAAGAAATGTTTATCAGGCGTCCGCCATCCAGCTTTTGCAAAGCGGAGAAATTGAAGATTACAATGAAAAAATGGTAAACAGCATTGTTGAAGAATCAGGCGGATTGTATGTAAAAGTAGCGGATTATGATCATAAACCGCAGAACGACAGCATGGCATCTGTAGAAGTTGATGACGCGGAAATGAAAGTTTATATTAGCGTAATGCCTCCCGGCGAAGGCGGCGCCGACATTCAATATGATACATTTTTAAGTTTATTAAAGCAAAACAGGGTTTATCACGGCGTAAAAGAGGATGTTCTTACAGAGCTTTCGGATAAACCTGTATACAGGGAAAAGATAGAGGTAGCAGAAGGGTTAAGGCCTTCCAACGGAAAAGACGCATATATTCATTATCATTTTGAGACAGATCAAACAAAGATTCGCCTAAAGGAAGGCGCGAACGGACGCGTAAATTTCAAGGAACTCGATATAATACAGAACGTTGTACAAAATCAGGTTGTCGCGGTAAAAATGCCGCCTGAGCAGGGCGTTGACGGAAAAACCGTTACAGGAAAAATTCTTCCGGCAAAATCAGGAAGCGATATTCCCCTGCCGCTTGGGACAAATGTGCATATAGGAGATGACGGCGATTCAATTCTTGCGGATATCAACGGGCAGGTGCTGCTTGTCGGCGGAAAAATAAATGTAGAGCCGGTTTTCACGGTCGAAGGCGATGTAAACTTAAAGACCGGAAACATTATTTTCCTTGGAACGGTTATTGTTACAGGAAATGTTGAAGACGGTTTCTCCGTGAAAGCCGCCGGTAATATAGAGATAAGGGGAACAGTATCAAAAGCCGAACTGGATGCAGAAGGGGACATATTGATATTTCAGGGGATTAACGGCAAAGGCGGAGGCAGGCTCCGCGCGGGAAAATCCATCTGGTCTCGTTTTATTGAAAACGCGAATGTGGAAGCTGGTAATATGGTTGTTGTTACGGACGGAATTATTAATTCTCAGGTAGACGCAATAAAAAGCATACTTTGTCAGGGAAAAAGAGCCAATATTATGGGCGGGCGTCTGAGAGCGGGAGAGGAAATAAACGCTAACGTTCTTGGGAATTCCACAAGCGGTACGGAAACAATCTGCGAAGTTGGTTTTGATCCTCACAGCAAGATAGAATTGGAACGTCTCCAGAGCGTAAAATTTAAAGCGGAAGAAGAACTTGAAGATATAAAGCTTGACCTTCAGACTCTTATCAATACAAAGAAGCAGCGCAAAACTCTTCCTGAAGACAAAGAGATTTACTTACAGGAACTTATGGAAAGACGGCAGATTTTGACAGAAGAGCTTAAAAAAACATCCGAAGGCATTCAAAAAATTCAGGACTATATGAACGAGATTCAAATTCGCGGGAAGGTATCAGCGTCAAAAAAAGTCTGGCCGGGCGTAAAAATAATGATACGTGACGTGAAGGAAGATGTGCGCACAGAGTACAAGGCTGTGACCTTCATTCTGGAAAACGGGCTTATCCGTGTATCAAAATATGAAGAGCCCGATGAAATTGCCAAAAAGGGACTTGATGGCTATAGCTCCAATTGATCTTCAGGCAATATTTTCTCAGGTTGACAAGGTCGGGAAGGCGCAAATTTCCCAAAGGGAAGGGCAGGCGCTTCATCAGGCCATACAGGGCGTGCAGATTCAAAAGAAGATTGAAGAAAATATCCAGCAGGTGAACGAAGCCCAGAATACGGGGGAAGGCGCTGAAAAAATAAAAGACCGCGGCGCCGACTCAAAAAAACAGGGCTCAGGCGGAAAAAAAAGGCAGGAAGAAAAAATGACCGAAGAAGAGAAGCCCTTTTTTTTAAGCGACCCGAGTTTGGGAAAAAAAATTGACATTAGCCTTTAGACAAAAACGGAAAAAACATGAATTTAACGCTTGTAGTTATATTTTTTTGCACAGCAGTTAATCTAATTATGTTTTTTTATTTTAAATGGTACATAAAGAGCCGTACTTCCGTAACAGGAGCGTTAAAAGAATACCGCACGGAAGTCAATAACTGCATTAATGAAGTAAACGGATGTATTGTGGAAATCAATGCCGTTACTGACAGAAATTTGCTTCTTGTAGAAGAAAAGATAAATGAATTAAAGGAAATGCTTGATGAAACAGGCAGGCGGATATCGGTATATACAAGGGAGCTTGACAGAAGCCGCGAAGGCGAAGCTCTGTATACAAATTTGGGCAAGGGCATACGCGCAGCCTTAAAAACCGAAGTTCAATCCCAGAATGATAAAAAGCTCCCAGTTATTGCGCCGGTACAGGCACCGCTGCTTCCTACATCGCCGATGCCCGCATCGTTGGTGCAAGCGCCGCCGATGCCTACATCGCCGCCGCCCGCCGCAGAGCCAAAACCAAAAACGGTTTCCAAACGCCAAATTCGCGCGCAAATTGATCTTCTTGCCAATGAAGGGATCATCCCCAGCGAGATTGCATCCCGTCTTAACATAAGCATTGCGGAAGTGGATTTGGCGATGAATCTGCGCCGGAAGTAGATCAATATTCCATTTCGCCTAACGCTTTTTCCGTTTCCGTGATTTCATCAAAAGGCATAACGTGATCAGCGTAAATTATGGAATTTTCATGCCCTTTCCCCAAAAGAAGTACAAGGTCTTTGGGGCAGGCAAGACTTAACGCCTTGCGGATTGCCGAACATCTGTCGGGGATTAAAAATAAGTTTTCCCCCCGGACAAAAGTAATATGATCTCTGGATGTTTCATCATCCGTGGATGTTTCACATCCGTGTGCGATTTCTTCTAGGATGTCCATTGGGTTTTCGCTTCGCGGATCTTCATCAGTTAAAATTATTACGCCTGAGTAAATTGCCGCGATTCTTCCCTGCGCAGGTCTTTTTTGAACATCTCTTTCTCCGGCGGAACCGAAAAGGCTGATGATTTTTCCGCCTGTTTTGTTTAAACGGCTTCGCAGGGGAGGGAATATTGTTTCAAATGACGAAGGAGTATGGGCAAAATCAACAATAACTTCAAAAGGCTGTCCCTTGTTTATACTGTTCATTCTTCCCCTGACAGGTTTCAGCATTTTTATATACGGAATTATTTCTTTTACCGATATGTTTAATAAACCGCTGACTGTAAGAAGCGCTGCCATTACATTTTTACAGTTATACTCGCCGGGAAGATTGTCGCTTATTTCAAGATGCTCGTTTAATTTCTGAATATATACGGAATAATTATTTCCTTTCGCGCAGCTTTCGATTTTTTTTACGGTTATATCCGCTTCCTTTTCCGACGCGCTGAATTTGAAAATCTTCTGTTTCGAGGCATCCTGAAAATACCGTAAACTTTTATCGTCCGCGTTTATCACTCCGAAGGGATTTAAAGGAGATGTTTCATTTAAGTTTTTGTATTTATCAAGTGATCTGAAAAGATTTGCCTTGTCGTGCCTGTACTGTTCCCATGTTCCGTGGAACTCCAGGTGATCATGGGTCAGATTGGTAAGGACAGCCGAAAAAAAGTTTACGTCTCCCAGCCTGTTTGTTTTTTCAGAAAGCCCGTGAGAACTTGCTTCCACGACAGCGAAACGGCATCCGTTATCCGCCATTTCACGCAGAAGCTTCTGGACAACGGGCGCTTCCGGAGTAGTCTGATGTTCGCTGTTCCAAAAAACATCGTTTCCCGTGCATTGCTGTACGGTAGAAAAAAAACCCGCTTTTTTTCCCATTAATGTTAAAAGCTGCCAGATAAAATAAACCGTTGAGCTTTTTCCTTCTGTTCCGGTTACCCCTGTTACAAAAAGGCGGCGGGAAGGATAATCATAAAACGCATCAGAAACAGGCGACATCGCGTAACTGGCGTTTTTTACTTTAATGTAAAGGATACCCTTCTTTTTTTCTTTTATTTCGTTTTCATGAAAAATAACGGATGCGCCTTTTTCAACTGCGTCGTCAATAAAGAGATTTCCGTCCGTATGCAATCCCTGCATGGCAAAAAAAATGTTTCCCTTTTTTACATTGCGGGAATCGTATTCAAGCCCTGTTATAAAAGGGTCTTCATTTCCCGATGACTCCAAAAACGCGCAATTTTGCGCTGTTTCATTTGTAAAAAAGTCAGAAAAGCGGCGTTCCATAAAATTGCGCATTACTCTCCGAAAACTACAGCGGTAAATGTCAGGAGCTGCGCGTCTTTATCATTGTATGAATGAGAAGGAAGACCTGCCTTAACGCAGATATAATCAAGATACTGATCAAGGTTCCAGCCCTGTTCAACGGGGACTTGAGGCAGAAGCACTCCCGTTCTTCCCCCTTTTTTAAGGTACAATCCGTGGACGCCCACCTTTACTTTACGGGGGTCAGGGCAGATTTCCATAGGAGAGAGAACGGAAATTTCAATGTGACATTTAGTAAGCTCTTCTTTTCTTAACGGAGGAAAACGAGGATCAGAAAAAGCGGCTTCTTTTGCCATAGAGCGGACTGTTTCCAAAAGAGGCATGTTAGCTGTCATTCTGCCGATGCATCCGCGTAAAGTTCTCTCTTTTCCTGAATGCAGGCTTACAAAGGCTCCGCATGGTTTATAAAGATTTGTTTCTTCTTTTTCTTCCATTTTCTGGAATTGCGGTTTACGCCCTTCCAATTCCGCGGTTATAACTTCTCTTGCATGGGATAAAAGTATTTTTTTTTCTTCCGCCGTTATGGAGAATTCCATATATTTATTATAATATATGAACAGAATGAAAAATACCAGAACATCAAAAATAATTAACATAGGCGGTTTTTCTCATATTAAATCCGTTAAAACAGGGGGTAATTTTCCCGTTACTGTCCAAACGATGTGGAAGGATAAGCTGTCTTTTAAGGATTTGGAAGGAGATAACATTATAAAACGGATTGAAGCTCTTGGTTCCATGGGCTGCAGCCTTATCCGGTTTGCCGTTCCTGACATCCAAAGCGCGGAAATTCTCGGAAACCTTTGCAAAATGGTTTCCATGCCCCTTATTGCGGACATTCACTTTGATTATAAAATAGCCCTTCGCTGCCTTGATTTTCCTGTCGCCAAAATTCGCATAAATCCCGGAAACATCGGCGGAAAAGATAAAGTAAAAGAAGTAATCGAAAAAGCAGGCGCTGAGAATATTCCAATAAGGATTGGCGTTAACGCAGGAAGCCTTCCCGGGGACATCCGTTTAATGGCTGGAAAAGGGCTTTCCGGAGCCGAAGCGCTGGTTTTGGCGGCACAAAGAGAGGAAGATATTTTTTTGGAATTCGGCTTTTACAATTATCTAATATCAATTAAAGCAAGCGGAATTGCCGATACTATAAAAGCGAACAAAATTCTCTCTCAAAGGACAGACGCGCCTTTGCATATAGGGGTTACCGAAGCCGGTCCTTTAATAGCAGGACTTGTATCGAGTACGGCGGCTTTGACAGTCCTTTTACAGGAGGGTATCGGAGATACAATCAGGGTATCGCTCTCGGATATTGTTGAAAACGAGATAATCGCAGGAAGAGAGATTATAAGAGCCGCAGGCGAATTGGCGCCTGAGAATGAAAGGCTGAAACGCTCAGGGGTAAAAATTATTTCATGTCCGCGCTGCGGCAGATACGGCTTTGACACCCACAGTTTTACAAACAAGTGGATTTCAAGGCTTTATGCGATTAAAAAGGACATAACTGTAGCAGTTATGGGCTGCGAGGTAAACGGTCCGCAGGAGGCGGAACATGCTTCGCTTGGCATCACCGGGGTAGGGGATAAAGTATTAATTTTTAAGCGGGGTAAAGCGGTAAAAACAATTACCGCCGACATTGCGGATGATATTTTTGCAGAGGAATTAGATAAGTTATGAATTATAGAATTGGCAAAAACAAAAGATTATTTTTTCTTTTTTTCGTTTTTTTATCATTTATTTTTTCACCGTATCTATTGAGTGCGCAGTCCGGCGTTCAGCCGTGGTGGCTGCCGCTTGAAAAGGGTAAACAAAAATTTAGGGCGAATGATTATGGAGATGCCCTTTTACTGTTTGAAGACGCAAGGCGTATAAGGCGCGTCATGTATGAACACATGGAGCGTGATTTTATTAATTTTCTTTCTATCGGTGAAGTGCGCCGTATCGGGGATTCCCTTGAAAGGATAGAAAAATATTCGTATGACAGGTTTTACACATCCGTTTCAAACGCGCTTGAAGAACTTTTTTTCCGTGTTCCAAGGTTAAGCCTTAATAATTCGGCTCTTTCGGCGCTTGAAGCAATCGGCAGGCTAAAAAATTATCCCGAAGCTGAATACTGGATAGGAGAGGTGTACAGGGTAGAAGGCGAATTGTCTCTTGCGCTGAATCAATACCGCAGAGCTCTTGCAAATCACGAATTACTTGAAGATCCCGATTTTGTTATTGAATTACAGTACAGGATTGCGGGTATTTTGAGAATCAGGCAGGAATATAACGAGATGGAAAGAACGCTGCATTGGATAATCGCGCAGAAGGATACGCTTTGGACAAATGCTCTAAGGGGCGATGTACGCCGTTTGGAATCCCCTAACGCAGGAAGAAATTCTCCTCCTGTTTCCTATTCGCAGGCTTCCGCTTCATTTGCAAGTCAAGCCATGACGCGTACGCTTGAAACTGATGGGATTAACCGTTTTTTGGAATTATACAGATACAATAACGGAACTGTTGAACAAGCGCACAGGCTTTTAGGTTTTCATTATGCTGCAACAGGCCGTCCTTCGGCGCAGCAGCATTTAATGCACGCATTCCTTATTCAGAATACAATTATAATTGAAGAGCTTGTAAAGCATCAATTTGATTTCAGATTTACAACCCTTGCCGAAGAAAGAGAAAATCAGGCGCGTAATCTTTCGGAATTGATGAAAGCCGCAAGCGGCAACAATCTTCTTTTATCATACATTAATGAAGTTGAGTATTTTAAAACCGCATATTATTTAAGCTTAAGCCTATACGGAAACGGGAAAATATCCGCAGCCCGTGAATTGTGGATTTTTTTGGCTTCCCTTCCGCAGGCAGGAGAATGGCAGGGACGCGCCGCAATGCAGCTTCGCAATCCCCGCATGGAACCCGTTGTAGAAATGCCTTAAAAACAAATTCCCCTGTCGGGCAAGGCGGATTTGAACCGCCGACCCCAAGTCCCCCAGACTTGTACGCTAAACCAACTGCGCTATTGCCCGTCAGGGGAATCTATAATTTCTTAGCCTTTGATACAATAACAAAACGCCTGTTTTTTGTCAATGTAACATTAACGCATAAAAGCAACGAACGACGATTGAAAAAGTCCGATTAAAAAACCAAGAATACCTCCGAAAATTTCTATCCACTTGAATTGATCGCTCATAACATCCAGAATGATGCGCTCAACGCGCAGCATATCAAGAGAATCGATCCTCTCTGAAACAAGCGTCTTTATATTTATTGAAGATAAAACGCTTTCTATCTGCTTATCTGCGGTTGTCATCAATTTGTCAAATAAAAAATCATCAAATTTATTTTTATCGTTTTCATTTAAATTTAATATTGATTTGATATTCTTGTTTTGTCCGATTAATGAAGTTACAGAATTTAAAAAAAAGTTTTTTACTTTGGGATCCTGCATTATTTCCTGCGTGTTTTTTATAAGTTCATCAATTATTTCAGGCATTTTCTGTTCCAGGGTCACGTCATATTGACCTGCCGAAATAAACAAACGCTGCAAAACACTGAGTTTAAGCAGAATGTTCTGCAGAAGAACCCGCCCCCTTGCTTCAAGTTCCTGCCTGACTTCCTGTTTGTTTAAAAAATCCGCAAAGACTGCCGTAATTGACGGGTATATTTTCCCTGCGGCATCTGAAATTCTTTCAGATAACAGATTTTCATTGCCGCCAAAAAGTTCCCCAGGCTGTTTGCTTAAAAGGTTTGAAGTAAAAAGGCTTAAAGAGTGTTTAATTAGGCTTCTCACTTCTTCGCGGGAAAGCCGAGCTTTGATTATTTCTGCGGTAAGAAGTTCCCTTTCCACCATTGAGCCGATACTCTGCGCTAACTTATGCCGCTGTCCCGGAAGAATTCCGGGCGTAAAGGGCAGCCTTATACCCAAAATTCTTATTTCCCGGAGAGGACGAAAAAGCATTCTTATAGCTACAATATTGGTACTGTAGCCGATAAAAGCGCCTATTAAAGGAGGGATAAAAAAAAATAATAAAGGATTCATCTTAAAATTGACTCCGAAGCGGTTCTTGCCTGACTTTCATTATCGTAAATATTCATTACTTCTTCTTTGAGCCAGCCGTATTGAATATCGTCTATAAGCACCCATGAAGTAAAACCTCTTGCGTTTCTTATTGTCTGCCGCCTTATTATCCGTACAAGAGAGCCTCTTCTCAGGTATCCGAGTGAAGAGCTGTCTTCCGCCGGGTCTAAGTTGATATGAGTGAATGAAGAAGTGATTACGCCGTAACCGATATAGTTCCCTGAAAGCGGGGAAGTGACAGGGGGAACAGCAGGGCTTTCTTCCTTTTTTAATCCGCATGAATTAAGGGATATTACGCAAAGCAGCAAGAATAATTGACCAAGACCATATTTAGCGGTTATTCTCATGTTAATGAAAAATATAACTGCTTTAACGGTTTTAGTCACCATAATATGTTTCTTTTTTACTGTTAATTTTGCTTTCAGCGACACTGCGGGAAGAAATTATATTTTTTCGATAGGACCTCAGGCAGGATTTGTTTACGGGCAGGCGCTTGAACTTGTATTTTCTGTACCGGGAGATACAAAAGGAGAACTGTTAAGCGAGTTAAAATGGGATATGAAGCCTGTTTTTTATACAGGTTTACAAATGGAATTCAGCCGCGCCGATATAACGCGAGCTGCGGGTTTTTTTTCGTTATTGTCCTTTAAAGCCGGATTCCCAAAAGATTCAGGTATTATTGAAAACCGTGACTGGATGTCAACGGAAAACGGCGAATTAACCCATTTTTCCAGTCATACAAACAGGACGCGGTTATTTTTTCTTCTGGATACATCTATAGGCGTTTCGCTGCCTGTGGGCCCTGTTTTTTATGTAAAACCATTTATCAGCGGTTCATGGATGCATTTTGCTTTCACAGGAAGGAACGGTTCAGGTCAATACGCAAGGGTAAAAACAAGTTTTCCTGTTACCTACCACCCGATTGATGATAATCCTTTTTTGTATACTTTTGAAAACGAAGTTATTCGTTATAATCAGAACTGGTTTTCAATAGCTCCCGGTTTAGCCTTAGGAGCCAATGTTTTTTCTTCTTTTTTTCTTGAAATCTTTTTTAAGGCGAGTCCGCTTACCTATTGCACTGCAATGGATGAACACTTGACTACAGACGCAGTATATAAAGACTATATTTCAGGCGGGTTTTTTCTTGAACCAGGAGGCAGGTTTTCATTTATTAAGGGACGTTTTGAATTTTCATTTAACTTTTCTTACAGGCATATCGGGACAAGTAAAGGAGATTCTTATATTAACAGGTATAACTCAAGTTATTGGATATCCCCGAACAAAGCCGGAGCAGGTCTTGGCATGGCGGATTCCTGTTTTCTTGTGAAAATTCGAATTTAATGCCTTTCCAAAAATCTTTTTCAGAAAAGGCTCATCTATAAAAACAATGCCTGGGGAAAAAGAAAGTGAATAACCGCTACTGCAAGTAAACTTATTCCGATAGGTTTTTTGAACGCGAGAAGATTTAGCGCAATATTATCCAATGATCCTGAAACAGATACTTCTGAAGAAGCAACAGGCGAAATCCGGCGGTAAATTCCGAAGATTAACATTAATCCTGAGATAATTCCGGCAGCTGCAGGTATAAGATCTCCAAGGATAAAAATTTTATCCATAGTCGGAGAGAGAAGTTTTAAAACACCTGTAACGGCGCTTAAAATACCAAGAACAAGATAAAAGACAGGAGAAAACTTCTGGCTGTTAATTGATTCTCCTTCATTTCCTGAAAACAATAAATACCCGCTTATCCCATTACACAAAATGGATAAAAAATACAGTTGAATCATTATTCTAAAGTAGCCTAAAAAACGCATTTAGTCAATGAGCCGCAATGCCTCAGGCAAAACTGCATTGACAAATTTTTAAAAAAGATGGATTTTGTAGATGAATGAAGTATATATTGCTAATTTTTGCGCTTATTTTTTCCGGAGCATGTAAAAACAATCAGTACGGTTCTATAGAGAGGGAAGATCTTTTCTCCCTGGAAATCGGACCCATGGAAGATCAAATTGCTCTTTACAATCTTGACGGAACAAGAGGCATCAGACGCATGGGATTTACCATGCGGGACGGTTTATTTTATGTTGCGGACGGGAACAGTAAAAAAGTTGTAAGGTTCAATTCATACGGCGATTTGCTTTTTATGATCTATAATGATGAAACCAATCCGTCTCCGTTAAGCTTAAAGACCAATATTTCAGGCGATGAACAGGCAACAAGATGGGCGTTTTCATATCCTCTTGAAGATCCAGGCTGGATTGCTGTAGATACCCGCAAGTTTATATATCTTGAAGACCGGCTTCCTCCACAAGCGCACCGCTCTGACGCTGAAAGCAAGGCTGTACTTGACGGAATTATTCTTCACTTTGATCAGGACGGCCGTTTTATCTGTTATCTTGGAAGGGAAGGAATCGGAGGGAGTCCGTTTCCGAGAATAATCGGTCTTACTGCCTCTGTAAATGACGAGCTTGCCGTAATCTGCCGTGTTCCCGGCGGATGGGAAATATACTGGTTTAATTCTTCTCATGCGCTTCTTTATCTGATAAGGATTTCCGCATCTTCAATTCCGTCTCTCCCGGACTGGCCTGAAGCGCAGGCTAATGTAGATAAAATCGCGGCTTCTCCTGACTCAAGAACGCTGTTTATCAAAGTGGATTATAACCGTGATACATTTGATTTTTCCACAAATACCCGCACCGGTTCAGAGCCTATAAACTCCGTAATCTGGACTTTAAATATTGAAGACGGCGTTTATTCAAGCCCAGTTGAAATCCCGCTTTTTGAAATCCCCGGGAATGCTTACAATCAGAACGGGGTTAGAGTATTCTATTCACTGCTCGGCGTTTCGAGTGGAAAAAAAGCGCTTCTTTATTTTCCGGTGGAAACAGGTTATTCCCTGCTCTTTGTTGACACTCATTTCCGCGAACAGCGCAGAGGGCACATAATTTTTTCCAATGATGAGATCATGTACAATGATTTTTTTCTTTCATCCGAAGGGATTCTTTCCGCCATGCTTGCAGATAACTTTAATATTAAATTTGCATGGTGGCGTACTGACAGTTTTATGGGAGACAGGTTGTGAGCGACGAAACGCCTAAAAGACCGAACGAAAAGTATGAGCTGACCAGGAAAAATAATGAAGAGAATCTTGTTTTTTATTATAACCGTGAAAGAAGACTTGAAAAAGCGCCGCAGAGCGTTAAGGATATGTATGCGGAACCGAATAAAAAAGGACGTTTTGGTTTATTCTCTTCGCTGGTTGCAGACAGACCAAGGGCTTTTCTTTTTTGTACAATTGTTGTTCTTTGCGCGGTAATAATTTTTCTGTCGGTGTATGAAAATCTTGATTCAGTATATACGCTTGAAGGGGCAAAGCTCGAATTAAGCGGAACAAGATATGAAGGAATAACCATCATTGTGTTAAGGAAGACAAATAAAAGCGCGGATGTTTATTCAGGCGCTGTTGATATCGCCGTTTCTGTTGAATCAAGCGACATTGAAAATTTTCCTGTATTTTACCATCGTATTTTTTTCTCTCTGGAAAAAGAAGAAGATTACCGCTTTTCAGTTCCGTTTGACGAAGATGAATTATTGCTTGTTATTCAAACCGAGAATAATTCTTTGAAAATAAGGTTAAAACCCGATTGATTTTAAATCTAAGGCAACTGTTCCAATAACACGAACCTTCGGTTAGAGATTTTTGGAACAGCCTCTTTATTTATTCTTCATACTGCGCAAGGCATAGTTCATAATAACGTCCTTTAAGCGCCATCAATTCCTCATGCGTGCCGCTCTCTACAATCTGACCTTCTGAGATAAACATTATAAGCGTACAGTTTCTGATAGTGGAAAGCCTGTGCGCTATAATGAAAGAAGTGCGCCCTTTCATCAGCGTGCGGATGCCGTCCTGCACAAGCTGCTCGGTGCCGGTATCAATGCTGCTTGTGGCTTCATCAAGGATTAAAATCCTTGGGTTGGATATGAGTGTGCGCGTAAACGCAAGAAGCTGCCTTTCTCCTGCCGAGATGCCGCCTCCGCGTTCCGTTATCGGGGTGTCGTACCCTTGAGGCAGTTTTTCGATAAAGTTATGCGCTCCAATCAGTCTTGCCGCTTCTTTTATTTCTTCATCCGAAGCGTCAAGTTTTCCGTAACGGATATTGTCGGCGATGGTACCTGTGAATAAAAAGCTGTCCTGCAGCATAATGCCCATCTGGCTGCGCAGAGACTTGATGGTTACTTTCATAATGTCCTGTCCGTCTATCAAAACCTGCCCTTCTTCAATGTTGTAAAAACGCGAAAGCAGGTTAACGATGGTGGTTTTACCCGCTCCTGTCGGACCGACAATGGCGATGCTTTGTCCCGGATGAGCGTCAAAACTGACATTGTTAAGCACTTTTTTTACTTTGTCGTAACTGAAACTGACATTATTAAAACTGACGTGCCCTCTAACAAACGGAAATTCAACTGCGTTCGGCACATCTTCAATTGTTACAGGTTCCGCTATTGTATCGAAAATCCTGTCAAGGTATGCCATTGCCGTGATAAATGTATTGTAAATATTCGCAAGGTTTATAATCGGCTGCCAGAAACGCCATGTATAGTTTCCCATAACAAGCAGCATTCCAAAACTTGCCATTGGATTCATCCAGTAAACGCCCATAATATATACGAATGAAAATACAAGCTGGCTTATCGTTTCCGTAGAGAACCAGACAGTGTTTGATATATATATCGCCTTCATCCATACCTGATTGCGATCGTCTGTAAGCTGGTTCATAATCCCGAGATTTTTTTCCTGTCTGTCAAAAGCCTGAGTTACCTTTACTCCGTCTATGGATTCCTGGACATACGCGTTAAGGTTTGATCCCTTGTTTGAAACCGACTGCCAGGCTCTGCGCTGCGCGGGCTTGATTGTCCAGATAAAAATCGCAAGCAGGGGAAGACCCAAAACCGTTACAGTGGCAAGCTGCGGATTTACCCTGTACATGAAAAAGATAATAAGGAAAATGTTTAATACTTCAATTACAAAGTTTATTATTCCGTTTGACAGCGCGTCAGATACGCTGTTTACATAAGGCACAACGCGCACGAATATTTTTCCGTGCGGGCGCGAGTCAAAGAAACTGAAAGACAGTTTCTGAAGATGCGCGAAAAGATCATGGCGGATATCGTGGATTATTTCCGCTCCGGCTTTTGCGACAAGTATGTTTCTGATTGCGCTTAACGCGATGCTTACAATTATGGAGGCTGTAAGGTATACTCCCATGATTAAAAGCAGCCGTATATCTTTGTTTGGAACCGCTTCGTCCAGCGCCCGCTGGATAAACAGAGGTCCTACAAGGGAGGCTACGCTTGCGAGAAGACTGAATAAAAGCGAAAGTTTTAAACGTGTCTGCGCTTTGAGCAGATAGCCGACAACGCGCCTGACGTTAAAAAGACTTACCTTTTCGTCCAGATACTCGTCTACGTCGTATCGGTTGCGTTCTTTTCCCGTCTGCTGATCGCGTTTTTTAAAGAAAGCCATTATATGTTCTCCCTTTCCGCGATTGCTTCAATTCCGGCATTGTTTTGAAGAGTCCAGATATGATGATAAAAGCCTTTTGCCTCAAGAAGCTCTTTGTGTTTCCCGCGTTCAATAATGCGACCCTTGTCCATAACCAAAATCATGTCAGCTTTTCTGAATGAAGAAATCCTTTGGGCAATGATGATCTTTGTGCAGGGGAAATCAAGATTTTCAAGCTGTTCCTGGATATATTTTTCCGTTTCACTGTCTACCGCAGAAGTTGTATCATCCAATACAAGAATAGACGGTTTTATGGCAAGGGCGCGCGCAAGGGCGATTCTCTGCCTCTGTCCGCCTGAAATTCCTACGCCTCTTTCGCCGACCAGAGTATCGTAATTGTCGCTCATACTGTTTATAAAACTGTCGGCATCCGCCTGGACTGCGTGTTTCCGTATATCTTCATCGTCCATTTCCGGTCTGCCGTAAGAAATATTCCCTTTCACAGAATCGGAAAATAAAAAAACATCCTGCATTGCAAGCCCTATATTCTGTCTCAGAGAAGACAATGTATAACGCCTTGAGTCAACGCCGTCAAGAAGCACAGCTCCGAAATCAGGCTCATAAAAACGCATAAGAATATTTACCAAAGATGTTTTACCCGCGCCCGTACTTCCGAGGATTCCGATTGTGGAGCCTGCTTCGGCAGTAAAATTTATATCTTCAAGAATATGAGAGCCGTTTATTGAAAGCTTTATATCCCTGAATTCGATTTTTCCCGAAGGCTTATATTTAAGCTCTACAGCGCCTGAAATATTGCTGATACCCTTGGGCGCTTCCACTACTTCGCGGATCATCTCGCCTGCTGAGGTGTAGCGTTCCAAATCCGCCAAAAGAGGACCCAGCATCCACATTGGCATTGATAAAGCCCATGTAAGCGACGAAAATGCCATGTAATCGCCGGGTGTCATCCATTCATTAATCAGGAAAATACCGCCTACAACGAGCATTATTACCATCAACAGCTGGCTTGCGGTTTCAAGAAAAGGCTGGTATTTTGCCACTATAAGAGCATTCTCACAGCTTATGTCGCGGAAATCGGCATTGTGTTTTTCTACTTTTTCTTTTTCATGTTCTTCGCGGTTAAAAGCTCTTACCACCCGGTTGCCGTCAATATTTTCCGTAATCGCGGTTCCCAGCTCTGTAAGTTTCTGCCTGAGCAGCATAAAACGCGGACGCAATGTTTTTACAAATCTGCGGCTAATGATAAGAATGAAAGGAGTTATTAAAACCAGGCACAATGCAAGCTGCCAGTTTATAAATAAATAAAAAGTGAATGTGGCTATAAAAAGGGCTACAGCTCCTATGAATTGATAGGAAACCCACGCTACAGTATGCCTGAGGCGGTCAAGATCCTGGGTCATGCGGGTCATAAGATTTCCCGTAGGGAAGCGGCCCAAAAATTTGTAATCCTGCCATTGAACTGTTTCGTACATATCGCGGCGGATGCGCGTCATTACATCGGTGCTTGCTATTTCCATCATTATAATCATGAAGTAATGCAGAACGAGGCGGGAGACCTGAACTATCATCATTGCGACAAGCAATGTTATGAGGGGTTCAGTATTATGAGGCACTACTACATCGTCGATGATTCTCTTTCCAAGCATTGGGTTAATTACACGCATCGCCGATGTGATTATTGCAAGGACAAGACCGCCCAAAAAGATGGCCCTTCTTCCTTTCATGTAATCCCAGACCCACTTAATTTGATTCATAAAACAACTACTGCTCCGGCTTCAATAGAAATGTAAATAAGTAAAGGTTGTTCCTAAAACGTCAACCTGTGGTTTCCAAGTTCCGGAACAGCCTCAAAAATACAAAAGAAATATTGGACTAGTTCGACAACTGCGAACCTTCTATTCGAGTTAGTTATCGAACAAACCTACTATGCCTGCCCAGCCGAACCAAGCACATTCTGGTTCTTGTGGGTGTACAATTTTTTAAGTTCGTCTCTTGCAGGTCCCAAATATTTACGCGGATCAAATTCGTCATGTTTCTCCGCGAAAACTTTTCGGATCATCGCTGTCATGGCAAGACGACCGTCTGAGTCAATGTTAATTTTGCAGACTGCGCTTTTTGCCGCCTTCCTCAGCTGTTCTTCGGGGATTCCCACAGAGTCGGATAATTTTCCGCCGTATTTTTCGATTAATTGAACATATTCAACCGGCACTGAAGAAGAACCGTGCAGAACAATCGGGAAACCGGGGATTTTTTTTTCGATTTCTTCGAGAATATCAAAACGCAGCGGAGGGGGGATTAAAATTCCGTTTTCGTTTCTTTTGCATTGTTCCGGTTTAAACTTTGTTCTTCCGTGGCTTGTACCGATTGAAATTGCAAGAGAATCAACTTTTGTTTTATTTACAAAATCTATAACCTCAGAGGGTTCGGTGTAATTGCTGTGTTCGGCTTTAACATCGTCTTCCACTCCTGCCAGAACTCCCAGTTCACCTTCAACGGTAACATAATCTTTTTGGGCATGGGCAAAATCGCACACTTTTTTTGTAAGAGCGACATTTTCATCGTACGGAAGGTGAGAGCCGTCTATCATTACAGATGAGAAACCGGATTCGATACAATCTTTGCAGATTTCAAAACTGTCGCCGTGATCCAAATGCAGAACAATAGGGATGTTTAATCCCAGTTCGTTTGCATATTCTACCGCTCCGCGCGCCATATTGCGCAGAATGTTCTGGTTTGCATATTTACGCGCGCCTGCGGAAACCTGCAGGATTACTGGAGATTTTGTCTCCACGCAGGCTTGAATAATTGCCTGCATCTGTTCCATGTTGTTAAAATTATAAGCGGGAACGGCATATCCGCCCGAAATGGCTTTCTTAAAAAGGTCTTTTGTATTAACAAGACCTAATTCTTTATAACTTGTCATTTGTTTTTCTCCTTACAAAGATAGTGATTTTCATAAATATTACAATTATTTATACTACTTGGTCAATGGGAATCAAAGCGCGAAGGGTGACTGTAACCTGTCAAAAATGTTATAATCCTAAAATTATTACCATGAAGAAAAAAACAAAAAAAACGGCAGTAATTACAGGAGCGGTCTTTGCGGTTTTTGCCATAGTATTCATTATTTTTCAGATGCGTTCTCCTGTATTGATTGTCACCGATATGGCTTTTATTCCGCTTTACGGAGACGAAAGAATACGCGATAAATCATTGCGATCATCCCTTGTTCTGTTTCGTCCTGTAAAAACTGTAATTATTGCCAATGATGCAGGTGATGATATAGTTCTGATTGCAATAAACGATATTTCTTCGCGCCCGCATTGTGTGATTTTCCCGTTAAGATTCGCCCACTCCGCGCGTCAATACCGTGAACAAAATCCGCTGGTTCCTGTTATCATTCTTGGAAACAGATATGAGGAAAATTTTATTATTTCCGCTCTCGGCGGAAACGCCAATGACTATTATATCTATACAACGGATGTCCATGCCGAATTTCACAGGGTTGGCTTGATTGCCGCCGCTTTGGATATGAATAAAAACGGCAGAATAGCTGTATTTATGGAAAATAATCTTCAAACGCAGGTAAGAGAAACATTTTCAAACGCTTTAAATTCCGGTAATAGCTCTCCTCAGGCAGTTTTTTATTCTTCTTTTTCCAGTTTTTCAGGTTCCCAGGATTTTTCCTGCGTAATTCTGGCAGGAACAGGCAGTGAGTATATGGACAGGGAATCCGATATTCCTGTTATCATTTTTACCTGGATCGACCCGGATTTACTGTCTTCCGGTTTTATTCTTGTCATTGACGATTCTCCGTGGGCACAGACCGTACAGGCGGTTAGAATGGCTTCACAAAAAATGCCAAGCGGCAGAATTCTGTCGGAATTCACTTTTTTAAAAAGCAGAAATGCCGATATTGGGACATTGCGTAAAATGTAAAAACAGGGTAAAAAATGTATAAATTTTGGTCTTTAATGATTTGACAAAGGTATTGTAAACAAATATAATTTGAAATGAGGATAATTTAAGGAGTTAAAGATGAAACAAGGCAGTTTCAAATTTTTATGTCTGATTATTTTGGCATGCATAACGGTTTTTTCAGGTTATGGTAACGAGAATACTATCAACTTTGAATCAAAGATTATTGAAACATTTAACGGAGACGCTGATGCTCCTTATGTATGGAAAACAGAATCCAGCAGGTTTATATCCAAAATGGACGGTGTTGAATATCCGCTGCTTTCCTATATAGATGCATGGCCGATTGCCGCTTTTGGGTATATGAGAAGTCCTGACAGCCCTCCGCTCAGGAGTTTAGGGCTGCACGGTCGTTTTGACCGTCAGGGATTTAACTGGATAGATCTTTACCCTGTTTTGGCAAATGATCAGAATGAAGAACCCTTTGAAATACCGATGCCGGGCAGAATACATAATATAGACCTATGGGTCTGGGGGGCAAATTTTAAGTATTATATCGAGATTTTTGTCAGAGATTATGTAGGGGTTGTTCATACTCTCAGACTGGGTGATATAAATTATCCGGGTTGGAGAAACCTAAAGGTAAGTATCCCCAATACAATCCGTCAGAGTAAAAGGACACTGCCTTCCTATGCAGGTCTTCATTTTGTCAAGTTCAGAATATGGACTCAACCTGTTGAAAGAGTCGATAATTTTTACATCTATTTCAAGCAGTTAAAGGTTTTAACTGATATGTTTGAAGAGCTGTTTGACGGCAATGATTTGGCGAACCCCCAGAATGTAGAAAGACTCTGGGCAAATTAAGGAGAATGGAGAACATATTATGAAGAAGTTTTTAATTGTCGCTTTTTTACTACTGGTTTTTGGCAGCTTCATCTACGCCCAGATCGGCGAGCCTGATCCTCAAAGGCTTGGAATAGAGTCTGCCCAGCAGATGTTAAAAGAAGTTTCTGTAGACAGATTTGAACACGATGGTTTCTGGCGTTCTACCATGTCTTCCGATGAAGGTTATGTTACTTCCAGGTTATTCGCAGGCGGTCCTGCCGGTAAACAGCCTATTCCTGAAGAAGCGGGAATGGAAATTGCAGACAGATATGTATTTGGTACAAGGGTGGATTATCTGCGCAGGGGTCATAACAGCTTTACAATCTATCCCACTCGTCCTATTCCGATTGAAGGTATAACAAAGACTGTTTCTGTATGGGTTGCGGGGCGTAATTATAACCACGATCTTACACTTTTAATTCAGGACTTTTTTGGAAGAAATTATGAGTTTTATATGGGAAAACTTAATTTCATGGGCTGGAAAAGAATGACAGTTACCATTCCTCCGCAAGCTGATGACGGATTAAGCGGGGTTGTTCAGAGAAATTACCATTATAATAACCATATGGGTTTAAAAATCATGGGTTTCAGGATTAATTGCGATCCTCTGGAGGCCTATGGCACTTACTATGTTTATTTTGACGATTTAAGGGCGGTCACAGACCTGTTTTCCGAGTCCCACAGGGATCCGGACGATATGGTTGACGGTTGGTAAGAAAATAACGGCTGCCTGAACTTAATTAGGGCAGCCTTTTTTTTAAATTATTAACATGATTGCATGACGTTATCCGGAAAAAGCGCTGCTCCCGGAATTGCGGTGGGCAGAATATTTGTATATAACAAAAACCTCTTTCTTCCAAATGAAAGTTATATCACCAGCGGGGAAGAACAATCCCATCTTGACCGTTATTTATTTATAAAAAAAGAAGCGCTGGACGAACTTGAAGAAATCAAAATATCCATGAATAAACATGATCCGCGGAAAGCGGAAATATTCACGGCGCATCAGGAAATCATAAATGACGTTATTATTAATGAAGAAATTCCATCCAGAATACAAAACGACAAATGGGCAGGAGATTGGGCAATTTATCAGGTTTATGAAACCTTTCTTATTGTACTCAGAAAGACAGCGGACCCTTTAATTTCAGAACGCGCCGATGATTTCAGCGATGTTCGCAATATGCTCTTGAGGCTTTGGTATGGGCAGAAAAAAGAAGGATTTAATTTTTTAAATGAACCTGTTATCATAGCGGCGCACGATCTTTTGCCTTCCGATACCGCATCTATGGATCACAGTAAGGTACTGGCTTTTATAACAACAACAGGAAGTCTCACTTCCCATGCGGCAATTATCGCTAAAAGCTGCGGAATTCCCGCTGTAATGGGCATAGAAGGTCTTTTTGACAATGTAACCCACGGGCAGATGGCGGCGGTAAATGCGGATGAAGGTCTTGTGATACTGGAACCTGATGATGAAGTAACCGGGGAATATGAAAGAAAATACGCGGCTTTTCAAAAAGAAAAACAGGAAGCTGAAACATACCTTTACGGGGAAGCATACACAAGTGACGGTGAAAAAATAGAAATCGGTTTAAATATTTCCAGTGTTAACGAAAAAACTATGGAAGCGCAATCTTTCACCGATTTTGCAGGGCTTTTCAGGACAGAATTCCTTTTTATGGGGCGCGATTCTTTACCATCCGAGGATGAACAGTTCAATGTTTACCGCAAGGTTTTAGAAAGTTTTGGAAAACGTCCTGTTATCTTGCGCACTTTGGATATAGGCGGAGACAAGCCCATTTCAAGTATTTTTCTCCCTCATGAAGAAAACCCCTTTTTGGGAAACCGCGCGTTAAGGTTTTGCTTCAGTTACCCTGATATATTTATTACTCAAATTAAGGCTGCTTTGCGCGCTTCCGTATACGGGAACCTTATGTTAATGCTTCCAATGGTAAGTTCTCTGGATGATTTCCGTAAAGCAAAGGAATATTTTAAAAGCGCTCAAGTTGAGCTGGAAAAAGAAGGAATGCCTTTTGCAGATGTAAAAATAGGCATAATGATAGAAATTCCTTCAATTGCGCTGGTTTCTGACCTTGCCGCAGGAGAAGTGGATTTTGCGAGTATTGGTTCAAACGATCTGTGCCAATACCTGTGCGCCGCGGACAGAATGAACAATACGGTAGAAAATTATTACCAGAGTTATCATCCTGCATTATTCAGGCTGATTTACGAAATAGTTAAATCCTTTAAATCTTCAGGAAAACCAATTTCAATCTGCGGCGAACTTTCATGCGATCCTCTGGCAGTGCCTGTTCTTATCGGGCTGGGGCTTAAAAGACTGAGTATGGGAGCCGCCTCTGTCGCGGCTGTTAAACGGATAATTTCATCTGTTGATTCAAAAAAATGCGAAGAAATGGCGGAAAAGGTCTTAAAGCTTCCTACCGCCGCGGATATAAAGAAATATTTAACGGACGAAAGCTCTTTACTTTCCGGCTAATCAGCGGGATTATCAGCGATCGCGGATATAAATCCATGTTTTTCCCTTTTTTCCTGTTCTGTTTATAATTTTCATTTTAGTCAGTACATACAGAGCTTTTTGTGCTGTTTCCTTTTTTATTTTTGCCCTTAAAGATAAAAGAGATGAGGTAAATTCTTCCCCCGGTTTAAACGGGATGAAAAACAGGTAGTCTGAAAGTTTTTTAAAGAGGATACTTTCATGAATTGATGAAAGTTCCCGGTCAAAAATGCTTATTCCTTTTCTCCGCCATGAGCCCTTGCCGTCTTTAACGCGTTTTTCCGTTATATCCGCCAAAACAATCTCAATTGAAACCCCCTTTAAGAGTGGCAGTTCGGGAGCATATATTAGAGCGTCAAAAAGTTTCCATGCAGAGCCTTTAAGCGGACTTTTCCGGCGGTAAAGCGGTTTTTTTGTCTTTGTTGTTTTGTATACTTCAATTGTTTTTTTTACCGCTATCGGATGAATAATGCGCACCTTTGCAAAGGAAGATAGCTCTTTTACCTTTTTTTTAAGAGGAGCAAAGCTTCCTGTCTGCACTTCTATATATTCGCCGGCTTTTGTAATGCCGTCCGCTATAAATTCTCCTGCTTCAACCTCGCTGATTCCGCCAAAACCCGTATATTGATGTTTTAATGTTTTATGCAAGGAACTTTCGTTTTTTGTTCCAATGGATTTTTTTGTTTTTTTTTGTTTTACAGGCAATGAATCGTTTTTCATTGTAGGTTTTTACAAATATTCCAACAGTTCATCTGCGCTAAGCATTTCCAGAAAATGGTATGTCTCGCTGGAACCCTTTTTTTCATCGGTTTTTATCGCATTTACCTTAAAAACTATCATTTTATTTGTAGGAAGAGGCAGGGATAGTACATTTCCGTTCATGTCTACAAGGGTATTGAAAGGAATACGTTTTTCAATTTCCTGAACATCTCCTTCAGGGAAAACAATAAAATATTCATTTATGAACATTTTTTAATAATACAGGAAGGCTCAAATTGAGGCAATTGAGGCTTTTAAGGAAAAAGGTCTGACATACTACATAAATGTATAGGAAAATTTGAAAAATATTTCATTTTTTAAGAAAATAATTTGTTTTGCAGCTTGACGATTTACTATTCATAATAAATAATGTAAGTGTCATTTTGTGGATAAATATAGTAATTTGGGTAAGTAAGTGGAATTTGAGCTACAAACTGGGACATTTGAAAGTACTCTTGATGAAAAAGGCAGGGTAGTCATCCCCGCATCCCTTAGGGATCGCTATTTGGGGAATCTTGTCATCACCCAGGGGCTAGAATCCTGCGTATGGATTATGACAGACGCTGTTTTTAAAGAATTCCTGAAAAAACTGGATAACCTGGATGACACCTTAAATTATGAAGAAATTGAAGCGTTCCGTTATCAGCATGAAGCGCCCGCAAGACCCGCCGAAATTGATCAAAAAACGGGACGTATTCCAATTCCGGGTGCGCTCAGAACCTATGCAAAACTGTCAAAAGACTGTCTTGTTTTAAGCATTGACGGACATTTGGAAATCTGGAACAAAGACGAATATACGGTCTTCAGCGGCGAAAAACAGCTGGTTGCAAAAGAAGCAAAGAAAAAACTGGTCGGGAAGGTCGCGTTGTTTCCAAAAAGAGGGCAGGTATGACAGAATACGCCCACATTCCTGTTTTAATTGAAGAAGTAATTGATTTCTTGGGTCCCAGAGGAATGAATGAATTAATGATAGACGGAAATATAGGGGAAGGCGGACACAGTTATGAATTTCTTTCACGTTTTCCCGGCTTAAAAATTGTCGGCATTGATGCAGACCGGGATATTTTAACTATTGCTGAAAAGCGGCTTTCACAGTATTCAAGCCGCATTCATTTTTATTCAGGCTGGTCTCATGATTTTTTTGCAGAGTATCCGTCCGAATTAAAACGCCCTGATACTATTCTTTTGGATTTGGGAGTAAGTGTTTATCACTACAAGATAAGCGGAAGGGGTTTTAGTTTTGAAAAGGACGAAAACCTCGATATGCGTCTTGATACGCAGAATGGTTTAACCGCAGCGGATCTTTTGGCGCGACTGCCTGAAAAAGAGCTTGCCGATCTTCTGTACAATAACGCGGGAGAACGCTATTCCCGCCGTATCGCTTCCGAAATCATCAATGAACGGCAAAAAGGAACTGTAACTACCACAAAAGCTCTTACAGCTCTTGTGGAAAAGGCTGTACCGGCTTCATACCGGCATGGTCCGATACATCCTGCGACAAAGACCTTTCAGGCTCTGAGGATCGCGGTAAACGGGGAGCTTTCAAGGCTTCCTTCACTCCTTGAGGCGGCGCTAAGGGTACTCGAGCCGGGGGGACGGCTCGGCGTTATCAGTTTTCATTCACTGGAAGACAGAATTATTAAAAATTTCTTCAGAACAATGAATAAAAACTGTACTTGCCCACAGAATGCGCCGATTTGTAAATGTGACGGACGACGCTCAATCAATATACTTACAAAAAAAGGCGTTATACCTGCAAAAGACGAGATTGAGCGGAATCCTCAGTCACGCAGCGCCAGATTGCGTGCGGCGGAAAAAGTTTTGGAAGAGGATGCCCAATGATTAAACGTTACTTTTTTATCTATTTGATGGCTTTAACCATACCGTTTTTTTTATGGCTTCTTGTTTGGCAGTCCACGAGGTATCAGAATTTACAACGGGAACTGTCCCGTCTTGAACAAACTCAGGAAGAATGGATAGAGAGCAATAAAAGGCTTGTCGCAGGAATTGCCGAATATTCCTCCCCTGTCAGGATTGAGGAATTTGCCAGGTATCAGCTTGATTTGCAGAAAATTCGCCCTGAAAATCTGCTTCAGGTAAAAATAGCGGAAAGGAAAGAAAATGGATTCTAATCTTATGGATTTAAGCGAGCTTTCACGTTCTTTGGGAGCGCGTCATGTTTCGTTTTTATCCAATTCCGGTTTCTCCTCTGTTGCGATTGATTCGCGCAATGTTAAGGAAAGAGCCCTGTTTTTCGCGCTTACAGGCTCTTCCTGCGACGGGCACGATTTTATTGTGTCGGCTTTTAATTCAGGAGCGAGCGGAGCTGTTGTGGAATCTTCAAAACTTGATAAATACGATCTTGTAAACATCGCCCAAAAAAAAGGGAAGGATTTAGTTATTGTAGAAAACAGTTTAAAAGCCCTTCAGGACGCAGGGAGGGTTTATCTTGAAAAGTTTCCGAAACTTGTAAAAATCGGGATTACGGGATCATCAGGGAAAACAACCACAAAGGAAATCGCCGCAGCCATTATCTCCTGTGAAAAAAATACCGTAAAGAACGAAGGAAATTTAAACTCTGAAACAGGGCTTCCTCTTTCCGTTTTTGAAGTGCGTTCATATCATGAAGCCGGCATTTTTGAGCTTGGAATGAACAGAAAGGGCGAGATTTCAGAAATCGCGAATGTACTTAAACCAAACATCGCAGCTGTTACAAATATAGGGACTGCCCATATCGAATATTTCGGCAGCAAACAGGAAATTCTTAAAGAGAAAAAATGTATTTATAAATTTTTGGGCAATGATGATGTCGCTCTTGTTCCGAATTATGACGAATACTCGCGTGAGCTTGCCGAGGGCGTTACGGGAAAAATAAAATATTTCGGCTCTGACTGCTTTGATGAACTTGAGGGAACGCGCAGTCTTGGGCTTGACGGAACAGAAATTACATGGGCAGGAGAAAAAATTCATTTTTCACTTCCCGGGAAACACAGTCTTGAAGACGCGATGGCGGCGATTGCAATCGCCAAAGAAATACCTGTAAGCAACAATGCGATAAAAAAAGGTCTTGAATCCGTAAAGCCTCTTTTCGGAAGGCTTGAAATTCTCAAAGGATACGCAACAGTTATCCGCGACTGTTACAACGCAAATCCGGAATCTACGGCAAAAAGCGTTGAATTCTGCAATTCGCTTGACAACCAGGGAAGGTTAATATTTGTCATAGGCGACATGCTTGAGTTAGGCGAAAATTCAAAAGCCTCCCATATTAAGCTGGGAACGCTGTTGTCGGAATCAAGAGCGGATAAGGTATTTCTTTTCGGAAAAGAAACTGCCGCTTGCGCAAATGTTCTTTCGTGTGCAGGAAAATCTTTTTATCATACGGAAGATATTGATGATCTTAAAAACGCCCTTTTTAGCTGTATCAAGGAGGGCGATGTTGTTCTTCTTAAAGGATCAAGGGGATGCGCCCTTGAAAGGTTAAGCGATCTTGTTACGGGGAGCAGAAAATGATACGTGAAATTATCCTCCCGCTTATAAAATATTTTACCCCGTTTAATGTTTTTACATATTTAACATTCCGCGGCGCCTTTGCCGCCCTTACTACGCTGCTTATCTGCTTTTTATTCGGCGGGAAAATTATAGAGCTTATACACAGGCTTAAAATAGGGCAGTCTGTAAGAGTAGACGGTCCCAAAACCCATCTTGCAAAAACAGGAACCCCGACGATGGGAGGAATATTCATAATTCTTTCTGTTGTGACAGCCATGATCTTCTGGTGCGATATGCGCAATAAAATGGTATGGATAGTAATGGGAGCTTTTCTCGCGTTCGGCGTAATAGGTTTCATTGATGATTTTCTGAAAGTTACGCGCCATAATTCGGCAGGGCTTCCGGCATGGGCAAAACTTGTCTGTCAGTTTACAGTCGCGATTGCCGTTGTCATGATTCTTTATGTTACAGGAGATGAAAATACTACAGCTTTGTATATTCCGTTTTTAAGAAATCCGGTTCTGGATATGGGCTGGGTCTGGATCCCTTTTGCGGTTCTTTTGATAGTGGGAGAATCAAACGCGGTTAATTTTTCTGACGGACTTGACGGTCTTTTGGCAGGGCTTTTAATTATTGTTTTTCTTACGCTTGCGGTTATTACATATATTACGGGGCGCATTGACTATTCTGAATATCTTGGGATTCCCTATGTGCCGCAGGCAGGGGAGCTTACAGTGTTTTGCCTTGCCGCAGCGGGCGCGTGCGTGGGTTTTCTGTGGTTTAACGCCCATCCTGCGGAAGTGTTTATGGGCGATGTAGGCAGCCTCTCTCTTGGCGGCGTAATTGCGGTTATTTCTTTAATAACAAAAAAAGAATTGCTGATTCTGGTTATAGGAGGAGTATTTGTACTTGAGATCACGTCTGTAATCATACAGGTCGTGTCGTTTAAGCTGCGGAAGAAGCGCGTTTTTAAAATGGCGCCGCTTCATCATCATTACGAACTTATGGGCTGGCCTGAAACAAAAACTGTTATACGGTTCTGGATTTTAGGCGGATTGTTCGCAATTATTGCTCTTTCTACCTTAAAGATACAGTAAATAAAGGAAAACTGATGTATCATTTTGACGCCGAAAAAGTGCAGAAACAAAAAACAGTACACTTGATTGTTTTATGCGTAATCCTTTTATTGGGAACAGGCATTGTCACTTTGTATTCGGCGTCTTATGCCTTTGCCATGCGTTTTTTCAGAAACGGAAACTATTTTGTCATAAGACAGGTAATTTTCGGCTGCATAGGAATTTTATTATTCGTTATCTGTTCATTTATTAATCTTGAAAAACTCCGCAAATTTATCATGCCGCTTGTAGGTCTTACGGCGTTTTTGTGTATCCTTACAATGATTCCTGGAATCGGTGTTGAACGCTACGGCGCATCACGGTGGATCGAAATCTTTTCTGTATCATATCAGCCTTCCGAAATGGTAAAATTTGTTCTTCCTTTATACCTTGCTCACCTGCTAGATAAAAAAGCGGGAAATCTTGATAATTTTTATTCTGGAATTTTGCCTCCTATCCTTGTTACAGCGCTCTTTTTCGGGCTTATTTATATGCAGAATAATTTTTCTACAGCAATTTTTATTTTGATTAACGCAATGATTATTTTCTTTCTTGCAGGAATCCGCTACCGTTATTTTCTGGCGGCAATCGCGATGATTGCGCCTATATCCGCGCTTTTGGTTTTTACCAAGGAACACAGAGTAAAACGTCTTGTAAGTTTTTTAAAGCCTGAATGGGATCCTCTGGGAGCCGGTTTTCAGGTTAACGCAAGCCGGGATGCGATTGTTTCAGGCGGTTTGTGGGGAAAAGGCATAGGAGAAGGCACGCGTAAAATTTCGAGCATACCGGAAATACATTCCGATTTTATTTTCAGTTCTTATGTGGAGGAAACAGGCTTTATCGGCGTATTGCTGTTTTTTTCCCTGTTTATCGTTTTTGCCGCTTTCGGTTACAAAGCAGCATGGAAATGCGAAACCGTATTCGGAAGGCTTCTTGCGGCATCTTTAACGACAATAATTATTTCGCAGATGCTTCTAAATACAGCAGTAGTTTCCGGGGCGCTTCCAGCAACCGGAATTCCGCTTCCGTTTTTTTCAGCCGGCGGCTCTTCGCTCTTTACAACCCTGATCTGCGCCGGTTTAATCGCCAATATAGCAAGGAGCGGAGGATTGAATACAGGAGGCGTTATTATAAAAAACAACATTTACAGTTCTTCGGAGGATAAAAATGAGTTCTGATTTTTCATATGCCGGCGCAGGAGGAGAGTCTCATGCTCATTTGGGGGCATCTACAGATAACGCAGGCGCCAGGCAAAAATCTTCAGGAAAAATTGATAAAAATCTTAAAAGGCTTTTGATTATAGCCGCAGTTATTTTTATTGCGGAATTAATCTGGCTTTTCGGAATTACTCCTTTTGTTCCGTTTTCCACTGTAGAAGTTCACGGGTTTTCCGGTTTTGAGCAGTCTGAAATTCTTGCATTCGCAGGCATTAACGAAACATCGTCATTTATTTCGACTAACGCAAAGGCGGTACAGGAAAAAATTTCAAGTCATCTTTTGGTTGAATCCGCAGTTGTAATAAAGCGTTTTCCCGATAAATTATCAATATATTTAACCCCGCGCAGAGCTGCCGCCGTTGCATTGGCGGATACAGCGTCAGGACAGGTGCCTGTTTTTATTGACAGACACGGAGTCTTTTTCAAAAAAGGAGACGCATCTCTTTGCGCAAGCCTTCCTGTTATTTCCGGTTTTGAAAATCCGCAGCTTAATATGCGTCTGCCTTCAGGGCTTGTTCCTCTTCTTTCAAGCATATCTGATATTGGATCTTCTTCGCCTGAGCTTCTGGCTGCTGTTTCGGAAATACGGATCGAAAGAAAATCGTGGGAAGGTTTTGATCTGATTCTTTTTCCTGTGCACAGTTCAATTAAAGTCAGGATTGAAAACAATCTGACAGATGATATTTTAAGATATATGCTGCTTGTTTTGAGCGTGTTTGAAGAAACCGCGCAAAAACCTTCCGAGATTGATTTCAGATCCGGAATGGGTGCATATAAAGTTAAGGAGCAATTGTTATGAATAACAGAATCGTTGCTTCTCTTGATATTGGTTCAACATGCGTTCGCTGTATTGTCTGCGAACGTGACACAGACGGAATTCTCCAGATACTTGGAGTGGGGGTGCGTCCGTCTACAGGATTAAGAAAAGGCGTTGTAGTTAATATTGAAGCCACTCTTAAAGCTATATCTGACGCGGTTGAAGACGCGGAAATGATGAGCGGTCTTGAAATAACATCCTGCTGGACAGGGATAGGCGGGAATCACATAAATGGTTTTAATTCCCGCGGGGTTGTGGGCGTATCCGGAAAAAAACGGGAAACAAGAGAAAGGGAAATAGATCAGGACGATATTGAGCGCGTAATTGAAGCGGCAAAAGCAGTGGTAATACCGACCGACAGGCAGATACTGGAAGTAATACCGCAGAATTACAAGGTAGACGATCAAAAGGGCATAGCAAATCCGCTCAACATGATTGGAGTTCGTCTTGAATGTGATGTGCATATTATAACCTGCACAGTTACAGGAGCCCAGAATCTTTTAAAATGCGTGAACCGCGCAGGTTTCAGGGTGAACGATCTAATCCTTCAGACTCTTGCCTCCGGACATTCAGTTCTTACCCGGGAAGAAATGGATCTGGGCGCTGTTTTACTCGATCTGGGCGGCGGAACCACTGATATGCTTATTTATGTTGAAGGCACTCCGTACTCAATATATACAATCCCTGCCGGAGGAACGCAGGTCACAAGCGATATTTCAATAATTAAAAATATTTCCGTTGATAATGCGGAAAAAATTAAAATAGACGCAGGCTGCTGCTGGGATGATCTTCTTGAAGACGATGAATCTGTGATTGTACCCGGAGTCGGAGGACGGGCTCCCATGTCAATTCCGCGTTCGCAGATATTAACAATAATAAAACCCAGAATGGAAGAAATTTTTAAAATGGCTAAACAGCATCTTGATACGTTAAATCTTCCGCGTCCTCTCGGAGGCGGCGCAGTGCTGACAGGCGGAGGAGCGCAGTTAACAGGCGTTGTTGAGCTTGCTAGCAGTATTTTAAAACTTCCCGTAAGATTGGGAAGTCCGATACCAACCGGAGGGTTGGGAGGTTTGGCTGAGGAATACAGAACGCCCGGCTTCGCAACAGCGATAGGACTTGCTCTCGAAGGAGAAAAAAGACTAGGCTTAGATGCTCAGGAGCGAAGCACGGATTTGCGTTACGGTGACAAAAAGAACACGATGCTTTTTGATAAATTAAAATCGTGGCTGAGAGAGGAATTTTTTTGACAAAAAGATCGCGTTGCTGATCGAATTTGCCAATCAAAATAAAAAATGGAGGGGGAACAAAATGAATGTATTGGCGGTACGGGAGAAACAGACGCATCAGGCGGCGCAGGTAATTCAATTTAAGCCGCAGGAAGCGATTGTACCGGTTTATGAAGCCGGAGTAAATCCGTATGGACAGGTATTTGACGAACAGGTTCCGGCGGTTATCAAAGTGATTTCAGCCGGAGGAGGAGGGGCCAATGCGCTGAACCGCATGATTGAAAGCCGTTTTTCCGGCGTTGATTTTATTGCAGTTAACACCGATATCCAGGATTTGCACAACAAGAGCAAGGCGGAAACAAAAGTTCAAATCGGCGTAACAGTTACGCTTGGGAGGGGAGCCGGAGGCAAACCTGAAAAGGGCGAGAAAGCTGCAATTGAAGACAGCGAAGCGATAAAAGACGCGTTAAAGGGCGCGGACATGGTTTTTATCACCGCAGGCATGGGAGGCGGTACAGGAACGGGTTCGGCTCCCGTTATCGCAAAAATCGCCAAGGAACTTGGAGCCCTTACTGTGGCTGTTGTTACAACTCCGTTTGAATTCGAAGGCCGCTACAAAATGAGGCTTGCGCAGGAAGGAATTGAAAAGTTACGCAAAAATGTTGATACATTGATTGTCATTCCAAACCAGCACTTGTTTAAAATAATCGATAACACATTTTCCTATAATAACGCTTACCTTTTGGCTGACGAAGTATTGTGTCATGGAGTGCAGGGAATTTCAGAACTTATCACAAAGACGGGATTTCATAATACAGATTTTGCGGATATTGAAACTGTGATGAAAGGCAAGGGAGATGCCTTAATGGGAATTGGGCGCGGCACTGGCGAAAACAGGGCAATAGACGCAGTAACAAACGCCATAGACAATCCTCTACTTGAAGACACAAGCATAGACGGAGCGTCAGGGGTTTTAATTAATATCGCAGGTCCTGAAAACATAACTCTTGTAGAAATTCAGAATATAATAAAACCTGTTAAGGAAAAATGCGACCCTGAAGTGCATCTTATCTACGGTCTTAGATGCGATCCTGATCTTGGAGATGATATTCAGGTTACAGTAATCGCGACAGGATTTCCGTCTTCAAAAAAAACGGAAGAAAAACAGTCAGCTCAAGTGTCAAAAACTACTGATTCGGATGTTATTGACTACAATGAATATATAAAGATGATTGAAAAAACCAAACGGCCTGAGTATCTTTCTTATCTTCCTCAGCGCGAGTATCAGGATGATTTGGATATTCCGTCTGTTATCAGAAATTATAATTTTCAGGCAGAAGAAAAGAATGTCCACCTGGCGGAGAAGCGTTAACTTGGAAAAGAATAGGATGCTTAAGTCTTTTTGTTCCCGGCTTGTAGCGATTGAACGCAAGTCTTTATTGACAAAGGAAAGCTACCGCCAGGAAATAAGTTTTTTTCTTGATTATCTTGAAAATGAAAAAATCTCAATTGAAAATGCGGATGCAGATGTCCTTTCTTCATATCTTGCGGCAAGAAGGGATATCTATAAAATTGACTCTCGTTCGGCAGCTAAGGCAATATCGGCTCTTCGTTCTTTTTTCAGGTTTGCGATGGATGAAAGGCTTGTAAGCGATAATCCTGCCGCTGTTATTGAATGTCCGAAACGCCGCGTGAAACTTCCTGATGTAATGGACAGGGAAATAATTGAAGTCCTTCTTGATACAATTGACAAAGAAAGCTTTCTTGGAGCAAGGGACAGGTGCCTTTTTGAATTAATTTATTCTGCCGGATTGCGAGTTTCGGAAGCGGCAGGACTTAATATAAAGGATGTTGACATTGAAGGCGGTACGGCAAAAGTTACGGGGAAGGGAAACAAGGAGCGGCTTGTGCTGTTCGGACAGGAAGCCGCAAAAAACATAAAAAGTTATTTGTATGAAACCCGCGCTCATTTGGCAGGAAAAACAAATAAAAGCGACGCTCTTTTTATCGGGAGAAACGGAAAGAGGCTTTCAAGGAAAGGTATCTGGAAAAATTACGCGAAATGGGCGTCTCTTGCAGGAACATCTTCGCGTCTGCATACGTTAAGGCACAGTTTTGCAACGTCAATGCTTGAAGGAGGAGCGGATTTGCGGACAGTTCAGGAACTTTTGGGGCACGCAAATTTGTCTACGACTCAAATTTATACGCATGTCAATACAAGCGTACTTCGTGAAAATCATAAAAGATTTTTGCCTAAATTAAGCGCACATAAAAATGCAGGACATATATGAAAAGGCTTAAAGAATATATTGCCGCAGTTCTTATTCTCACCTTTGTAGGAGCGCTGATTTATTTTATGTATCAGAGGGTAAGCACTAGAACAAGCCGTGAACTTTCCAAACGCATAGCCGAGTTAAGCCCCCGCGGAGGACCGCCTGAAACAATTGAAGGATTAAGACAGGCAATTGCGTTATACGAAGCTCAGATAGAAAGAAATGTAGCCGAAGGAGCGCAGACAGGCGTCTACTGGAAAATTCTTGCGACAAGACTTGCGGACAGAAATATGCACAATGACGCGCTTTTGGCTCTTGAAAGAGCGCTTTATTTTAATCCTGAAGATCCTGTTTTATATTATTTAACAGGCGTTTCTGCGGCAGTGACCGCAAAAACACAAATAGGATTTTCTCCCGACGCGCAGAGGGAAAAGGAAAGGTATTTCAGTCTTGCGGAAAATGCATATCTACGCGCTCTGGATTTGGATATTACCTATACAAGGGCGATGTACGGTCTTGGAATATTGTATTCATTTGAGCTTGATCGTCCAGACGACGCTATTGTACACCTTGAACGTTATCTGCAAATACTTCCGTCAGATGTTTCCGCAATGTTTGTTCTTGCAAGAGCGCATTACATGCTGGAAAACTATCAACAGGCTGTGGATTTTTATGACAGGATTATTACACGTACAAGGGATCAGAAATTAAAAGAAGAGGCGATGCTCAACAGGGATGCCGTTCAGGGGATGATATATGGCGGCAGATAGAGGATTTTTGGATTTAATTATTTCTCTTTTACCTGGTCTATTACCTTTTGATAAAATAAATTTAAGCAAATTGTTTTCCAATGAAGAAGAAATATATTTACTGACAAAAAATAAAGCGCAAGCCGCACTGAAACGCAGGTTAAAAAAAGACTGGGATATTACCGCAATCCGCGACAAGGCTGATTTTATTGATACCGTGTGCAGGGCGCGTTCAATTAAATGGGTATCATGGAATAATTTAAATTATCCTCCGCTATTAAGAGAAATATACGATCCTCCCTTAATTATTTATTACAGAGGTTTTCTTCCTGATCCTGAAAAATCGCTTCTTGGCATGGTCGGTACCAGAAAACCAAGCCCGGAAGCGGCTTCTCAAGCCTATAAAACCGCGTACGGTATCGGGAAAGCTGGCATTTCAGTTGTTTCGGGTCTTGCGCTTGGAATCGATTCAATGTCACACAGGGGAAATCTTGCAGGAGGCGTTCCCGGATACGCTGTTCTTGGTTCAGGAACGGATGAAATTTATCCCCGTTCCAACAGGGTTCTTGCAAAAAAAATACTTGATTCAGGCGGAGCGCTGATCAGCGAGTATCCTCCGGGAACTCATCCTGCGAAATGGAGCTTTCCTGCAAGGAACAGGATTATTGCAGGTCTTTCGCGCGGTCTTGTTATTGCCGAAGCGCCAGGGAAATCAGGCTCTCTTATTACTGCCGAATTCGCGCTTCAGCAGGGAAAGGATATTTTTATTTGTTCGCAGGGAGCGGAATCCAGGGATTTAAAATATGATAAAAGCGGAACGAAAAAACTTTTAGATGACGGAGCGGAAATAATTTATTCAGAATTTGATATTTTTGAAAAATGGAACATTATGATTGCAGATAACAATAATTATGATTCAGTTTCTGCCGGGAATAAGTGTACGAAGGAAATCATTTCTTCCATGGCGGATTTTCTGAAAATTGAGGTTTAAGGAAAAAATATGGCAACAGAAGCAAAGGTGAAAAAACAAACTCAAAGCAGAAAGAAAAGCGCAGTTAAGCCTGAAAGACCGACGCTTGTCATTGTAGAATCTCCAGGAAAAGTAAAAACAATAGAGAAATACTTAGGTCCTTCCTACAATGTAAAAGCGTCCATGGGTCATTTAATTGATCTTCCTAAATCCCGCACAGCAATTGATGTGGATCATGACTTTGAACCTGAATATATTACCGTGCGCGGAAGGGCAAAAATCCTTAAAGAGCTTCAGTCTGACGCTAAAAAATCAGGAAGGGTTTTGCTCGCATGCGATAATGATCGGGAAGGAGAAGCAATTGCCTGGCACTTGCGCAATGCTTTTACCGCGAAAACGGATCTGGTGCCGATAGAAAGGATTAGTTTTAATGAAATAACGCCTCAGGCAATTAAGGATGCCGTAATAAATCCAAGAACAATTGACGAAGCGAAAGTATCCGCCCAGAAAGCGCGCAGGGTGCTTGACAGGCTAGTGGGCTACAATCTTTCACCGCTTTTATGGAAAAAAGTAAAAAACGGTCTTTCCGCAGGAAGGGTTCAGTCTGTCGCATTAAGGCTTATATGCGAACGTGAAAGGGAAGTTGAAAGTTTTATCCCCGATGAGTACTGGACGCTGGAAGCGGATTTTAAAACCGGAAAAACGGTTTATACAGCTCACCTTGTTCTTTGGAACAATATTAAACCGGCGTTAAAAAACGAAACTGAAGTTAAGGAAATCATAGAAAAAATAAAAGATCAGGAATTTATTATTTCCGATATACGTGAAACAGATAAAACCATCCGCCCCAAAGCTCCTTTTACAACATCACAGCTTCAGCAGACCGCCGCTAACCGCCTTGGTTTCACCTCACGAAAAACAATGCAGATTGCGCAGCAGCTTTATGAAGGCGTAAGCATAGGAGCGTCAAGAGTTGGTCTTATCACTTATATGCGCACAGACAGTGTTCGTATTTCCCAGACAGCGCTTGAAGACGTAAGGGACTGGCTTAAAAAAAATTATCCCAACGAGCTGCCAGAAAAACCGGTTGAATATACAGTCGGAAAAAACGCGCAGGATGCTCACGAAGCGATAAGACCGACATATACAGAGTATACTCCTGATTCAGTCAAGGAATATTTAACCAAAGATCAAATACGTCTTTATTCCATAATCTGGGAAAGATTTGTCTCAAGCCAGATGAATAACGCGAAAAGCAGAACTGTCAGCGTTGAGATAAAAGTAACAAAAGGCGAAGACGAAGGTTTGTTCAGGATCAGCGGGAGCAAACTTCTGGAAAAAGGCTTTTACAGATGTTTAAAACTTCTTTCTTCCAAAGAAGAAAACGCCCAATCCTGTCCGTCCCTGAAAACGGGCACCAATATAAAAATGGAAAAATTCAGAAGCGAACAGCATTTTACCCAAGGACCTGCGCGTTATTCTGACGCGTCCATTGTGCGCACTCTGGAAGAAAAAGGAATAGGCCGTCCTTCCACATACGCTTCAATTATTTCCGTATTGCTTGATCGGTATTATGTTACGCGTCAAAATAAACAGCTGGTTCCCACAGTTTTGGGTAAACTGATAAATGATGTGCTTGTGGAGCATTTTCCGCATTATGTAGATTCCGATTTTACGGCTTCCATGGAAACGAAGCTGGATGAAGTCGAAGAAAACAGGCTCAGCTGGCCTGATATGATAAGGGAATTCTGGGATCCGTTCAAAAACACCGTAGAAGAGGTAAGCAAAACAATTGAATCCTATAAAGGAACTCTTGATGAACAGACAGAGCTTGTCTGTGAAAAATGCGGAAAATTTTTATTAAAAAAACTTGGGCGTTTCGGATTCTTTCTTGCCTGTTCCGGTTTTCCGGAATGCCGCAATACAAAATCAATTCCTCTTGCAAAGTGTCCAAAATGCACAGGAGATGTTGTTGCGCGTAAAACCAAGGGCAAGGGGAAAGAATTTTACGGGTGTACAAATTATCCTGAGTGTGATTTTATAAGCCATTTTAAACCAATAAACCAAAATTGCCCCAAATGTAATTTCTTTCTGGTGGAAAAGTATGACAAGAAAAACGGAGCTCACAAGATTTGCATAAACCCGGAATGTGATTATCTTCATTCGGCGGAAGATGAGTGAAACATAAAAAATGAAGGAGCAGAATTTGAATTTTGTGAGCGAGTATTTATCCTATCTTGGAGCTGTCAAAGGATGTTCTTCCAGGACTGTTGAAGCGTACAAAAACGATCTGTCCCGTTATGAGAATTACTGCGCCAACCGGGGAGTAGTTCCTCAGGATGCCGAATCTTATGAAGTGCAGAGCTTTATTGCGGATTTAAGCGCGGAAAGAATGGCAGCTACAAGCGTTAACCGCAGTCTTTCGTCCATAAGAGGGTTTTACCGCTGGATGGTGCGCTTAAACAAGAGGGACGACAATCCGTGTTCGGCATTAAGAAACATTAAAACGCCCGGTAAACTGCCGTCTGTGCTTTGGGAGAATGAAATGGCAAATTTCGCGTCCCTGCCTGAGGCTTCGGGCATTCTCTGGCCTGAGAGGGACAAGGCGCTTATTCTGGCTATGTATTCGGCGGGTTTACGCATTTCGGAAACAGTCTCTCTTACAGTGGAAAAAATTTCTTCAAATTTTGAAGAAGCGAAAATAACGGGAAAAGGCGGAAAACAGCGTTATGTGTTTTTTTCAGAGGAAGCGAAAGAAGCGATTTTGGATTATCTTCCTCACAGGGCGGTGAAGCTGAAAAACGCAAGTGTGGATGATAAAAAGGGATCTCTTTTTATAAACAGGAAGGGACATCCCATTTCTATACCCGGAGTACGCTGGATAATATCGCGTTACGCGCAGCAGTCAGGGCTTGGAAAAAACATACATCCGCATTCGCTCCGCCACAGTTTTGCAACCCATCTTGTTAATTCAGGCTGCGACGTGCGTATTGTGCAGGAAATGCTTGGACATTCAAGTTTGTCTACAACGCAGCGTTATACGCATGTTAATATTGAAAATCTCAAAAAAGTATACGAGAATGCGCATCCGCACGCGCGGATATCAAAAAGCGCAGAAAAAATTATTTGATGCGAAGCGTGGATATGAGGAGTGATGAATGAAAGACAAAATAAAGTCAACAACTATTATTGCGGTAAGAAAAGACGGCAAGGTTGCGATGGCAGGAGACGGACAGGTGACAATGGGTCAGACAGTCATGAAAAACAACGCGCGCAAAGTGCGCCGCCTTATGGACGGGAAAGTTCTTTGCGGGTTTGCAGGCGCAACAGCCGACGCTTTCACCCTCTTTGACCGCTTTGAAGCGAAACTTAAGGAATATTCAGGCGATTTGGCAAGAGCCGCGGTAGAGCTTGCAAAAGACTGGCGTATGGATCGCACATTAAGGCGGCTTGAAGCTCTGCTCCTTGTAGCGGACGCTTCAAAAACCCTTCTTATTTCAGGTACGGGAGATGTAATTGAACCTGCCGGAGACGCTCTTGCAATAGGATCGGGAGGAAATTACGCTTACGCAGCCTCCCTTGCGTTTCTTGAAGGAAGCGGTTTTTCCGCCGCGGAAATTGCGGAGAAAAGCCTTAAAATTGCGGGTAACATTTGTATTTACACGAATTTGCAAATAACACTGGAGGAATTGCCATGAGCGATAACAAACTGATTAACGAGAAGCTCAACAAGCTTACCCCAAAAGAAATTGTAGTCGAACTTGATAAATACATTGTAGGGCAAAAAAAGGCAAAGAGAGCCGTAGCTGTAGCCCTGCGTAACAGGATCAGAAGATTAAAGCTTGAGCCTGAACTGCGTGAGGATATAGCTCCGAAAAATATTCTTATGATAGGACCTACAGGAGTCGGAAAAACGGAAATTGCAAGGCGTCTTGCAAAACTTGCAGGCTCTCCTTTTCTGAAAGTGGAAGCCACAAAATATACAGAGGTCGGCTATGTAGGAAGAGACGTAGAATCGATGGTACGCGATCTTATGGCGGCGGGATTTCAGATGGTAAAGCAGGAAATGCAGGAATCCGTAACGCAGGAAGCCGAAAAACGCGCGGAAGAAGCGCTCCTTGATCTTCTGCTTCCCGACAACGCAAAAAAACAAAAAAGCAAAAAACCTTCAGCCGGTCCTGTCGTACGTCCGATGGGTACTTTTTCGATAAATCCTGAAAATTCAAACGGCAGTATTATAGGGACAACCCTTCAGGTGGGAATACCAGTTTTTAATAAAAATAATTCCTTAAATGAAGAGGAAATGGATGCGCAGTCTTCATCTTCTGACGGAATAGCAGATGACGCTGCAAATGAAACAGGCAGAGCGGAAGACGACAAATTCAAGGCAACAAGGGAAAAATTACGCGTCATGCTTCATGAAGGCAAGCTTGAAAACAGAACTGTCGAACTTCTTGTAAATCAAAATCCGCAGTTTCCGTCAATAGAAATGATGGGCGCAAGCATGGAAGATTTGGAATCCAGCCTTTCAGGAATTGCAGGCTTCTTCGGCGGAGGCAAAAAGAAAAAAGTAGTAACAGTAGCCCGCGCAAGGGAAATTTTAAAAGCAGAGGAAGCTGAAAAACTTGTAGACCGCGACAGGGTCAGCGACGAAGCCCGCCAGCGCGTTGAAGAAACCGGAATTATTTTTATAGACGAAATCGACAAAATCGCCGTAAAAGGCGACAAGGGAGGAGGTCCTGACGTATCACGCGAGGGAGTCCAGCGCGATATTCTTCCTATTGTCGAAGGCGCGACAGTTAATACAAAGTGGGGGCAGGTAAATACCGATCATATTCTTTTTATTGCGGCAGGCGCTTTTAATGTCAGCAAACCTTCGGATCTTATCCCCGAACTACAGGGAAGGTTCCCTTTGCGCGTGGAACTTGATTCGCTTGGCAAGGATGATTTTCTGCGCATCCTTACAGAACCTAAAAACGCTCTTATAAAACAGTATACCGAACTGCTTGCGACAGAAGATGTAAAACTTACGTTTAAGCCGGAAGCAATTGAACACCTTGCCGCCCTTGCGGCGGAGGTAAACACAAAACTGGAAAATATAGGAGCGCGGCGGCTGCATACAATAATGGAAGCATTGCTTGAGGAGCTTTCCTTTGAAGCATCCGATATAGCTCCAGCGAACATTGACATCACAGTGGATTATGTCAATGAAAAACTGGCGGAAATCGTAAAAGATCAGGATCTGGGACGGTATATTCTGTAAATATTATGATTAGTAAGTTAAAGAGATTTTTGGATTTTGCCGTTAATTGAAGAGAGAGGAAGGTTTATATGAATACTTTTGCAAGAACTGTTGATTTATTGCACCGGGCTATGGACGCAAACGTTGTACGCCGTCAGGTAATTTCCAATAATATCGCCAACGCGGACGTTCCTAATTTTAAAAGGACAATTGTCAATTTTGAAAGCGAATTAAAAAAGAATTTGGAATCTGAAAAGCAAAAACCGGCTCTGGAACTCACCCTGACGCATGAGAAGCACATTCCCAACTGGAAGGCAAGAGACTACCGTGATACACAAATAAGGCGCGTGCTTGATTATACAAGTACCTATTCAAACAACGGGAGCAATGTTGACCCTGAACAGGAATTTATGCTTGCTACGCAAAACCAGATGAGTTATACCCTTTTTGCTCAGGCTGCGTCGTTTGAATTCAGCCAGATTAATCAGGTATTAAGAAGTTAAGGAGTATTAAATGGGAATATTTAATTCAATAAACATAGCTTCGACAGGCTTAAGCGCCAATAGAATGAGACTTGATGTAATTGCGGATAACATGGCGAATGTCAACACAACAAGAACCCCGGAAGGAGGACCTTATAAACGCAGCCGTGTCATAATGCGGCCTATGGTTGACAGTCCTTACTGGAGATCTCCTTTTCTTCCTGAAACTATGGATAACGGAATTGGAAAGGGAGTGAGGGTTTTGGAAATTCAAAAGGATTATAAGACCGAACATACATACAGATGGGATCCGACTCATCCTGACGCGATTCAATCAGGACCCCGCGAAGGATATGTGGAACTTCCGAATGTAGATGTTGTTACGGAAATGGTTGATATGATTTCCGCTTCAAGGTCTTATGAAGCGAATGCAGCAATAATTGAAGGTTCAAAGGCAATGTTCCAGCGGGCGCTTGATATAGGCGCAAGATAGGCGTATTGGAGTAACGGGAGGGGAAAATGAGAATATTTAATAATGATGCGTTTATAACGGCTGCTGCGGCGAAAGATTATCAGGTAACAATGACCCGCACTCATCCTAAACATATACTTCCTACAGACAGTCCTTATTTCGGAAGCGGCAATAAGGCAATTCATCTTGAAAAAACAATAGGAGCTGGCCATGTTACAGGAGCGGGTACTTTTCAGCATGCAATGCTTCAGGCTCTTGATAAAGTTTCAGGCTCTCAGTTAAACGCAAGCGAACTTCAGAAACAGGCGATTATTGATCCTGGTTCGGTTGATATTCACGATATTACAATAGCCCAGGCGGAGGCAAGCATGGCTCTTGGCATTACGCGCAATGTCTTGAGCAGGTTGGTTCAGGGCTGGAGAGATTTGATAAATACAAGGTAGAAAATATTTCGGGAGGGGAAATATGAATGATTTCTTTAGGAAATTGTTAAACAAGGCAACTGCTCTGTGGGCTGAGTGGTCATCACAGCAAAAAATAATATTTGCTGTTGTTGTCATTGTTGTTGTCGGAGGAGTTGTCGCGCTTTTCAGGGTTTCTGCAACGCCTGTTATGGTATCTGTACTTACAGCGCCAATCAGGGATGAGGCTGTTCTTGACAGAATTCTTATGCGTCTTGATCAGGAAAATATAAGAGTATCAGTTACTCCGACCGGCGTAGTTCAGGTTGCTGATGAAGCTACTGCCCGCAGGATGAGGGCTGTACTGATCAGGGAAGACCTAATCCCGGCAGGACTTGATCCGTGGCAGGTTTTCGACCGCGAAAGATGGACCATTACCGACATGGAACGGAATGTCAATCTTCGCCGTGCATTAACAATCATGATTACAGATCACATAAGGGCAATTGACGATGTAGATAATGTAAATGTTACAATAGTCTGGCCTGAAAGGGAGCTTTTCCGCGCAGATCAAAATCCTGTAAGCGCAAGCGTTATTATCACTCCAAAACCGGGAAGCGATATTGTTCAGAACCGCAAAAAAATCGAAGGCATACAGAAACTTCTCCAGTTCGCAATTGAAGGACTACAGCCTGATAATATTGTTATAACAGATCACACAGGTCTTCAGCTTAACGATTTTGAAGGCATGGCGGCAATTGACAGGCTTAATCTTATTGAAAGAGAGAACAGGTTTATCCGCGTGATGGAAACCCACTACAGGGCTGCCATACTTAATTCGCTTCAGAAAATATATTCAAGCGATCGCGTCAGAGACCTTAATATAAAAATAGATATGGATATGTCAAAAAAGACTATCGATACAAGAGAGAGTTTTCCGTTTGAACTAAAACCAAGAACGCCAGGATTGCCTTATGACGATTCAGTTCTTCTTGAATCTATCGTGGTTTCCGAATCTGTTTCGGAAACGACATGGAAAGGAACAGGTTATAATCCCGAAGGACCTGCCGGCGTTGAAGGTCAGACTCCTCCTGCATTCAGGGATATGAGCAATCTTTACGGAGAGATGAGCCAAACTACGAATCACCGTAACAATGAAATTAACCAGCGGCAAATTCAGGAGGAAAAAAGCCCTCAAATTGATCGCGTAACTGTATCTGTGAACATAGACGGCAGATGGAGATGGAAGTACGATGAAAAGGGAAATCCGGTTATTATGGCTGACAATACAATTGAGCGCGAATATATTCCTCTTTCCGAAGAAGACAGGCGCAGAACAGAAGGATTAATCCGGGACGCAATCGGTTATAGTTCGGCAAGGGGAGATTCTGTTACGGTATACAACATTCAGGTAGACCGCACGGAAGAATTCAAGGCGGAAGATGCTGAATACTTCAAAAAGAAACAGATGCAGACCACAGTTATCATTTTCCTTTCAGGGTTGATATTGCTGCTGTTTGGTTTTATAGTATTCAGGATGATCTCCCGCGAAATGGAACGCAGGAGAAGGCTGGCTGAGGAAGAGCGGGCACGCCGCGAACAGATGCTCAGAGAGAGCGCGATGGCTGAAGCGGAACAGGATGGAATGGATGTATCCATTTCACTGGAAGAACGCACAAGAATGGAATTGATGGAAAACGCCATCAATATAGCAAAAGAACATCCTGAGGATGCGGCTCAGCTTATCAGAACCTGGCTTTTGGAGGAATAGAATATGTCAAAAACAGGATTAGCGCCGGGAGCTGCTACAAGCTCCAAGAAAAAAGGGCAAAAAGAATATACCGGCCGGCAAAAAGCGGCTATTTTCCTTGTAACAATCGGATCTGAAATCTCCTCTGAGATTTTCAAGTATCTACGCGAAGATGAAATTGAAACGCTTACCTTTGAGATAGCGCGACTTGAAACAATTGACTCAGAGCAAAAAGACGCCATCCTTCAGGAATTCCAGGAACTGATGATGGCAAACCAGTTCATTTCCACAGGCGGTATTGATTACGCAAGGGAACTGCTGGAAAAATCATTGGGAAGCCAGAAGGCGATTGATATCATTAACAGGCTTACGTCAAGCCTCCAGGTAAGACCGTTTGATTTTATACGCCGTACCGATCCTGCGCACTTATTAAACTTTATTCAGCAGGAGCATCCGCAGACAATCGCGCTTATACTTGCATACCTTGAACCGAACAAAGCTTCCATAATCCTTCAGAATTTGCAGCATGAAGTGCAAAGCGATGTCGCCCGCCGTATTGCGACTATGGACAGAACAAGCCCTGAAGTATTGCGCGAAGTAGAGCGCGTACTTGAAAAGAAACTGTCTTCACTTTCATCCGAAGATTACACAGCAGCAGGCGGCGTTGAAAGCATTGTTGAGATATTAAACCTTGTTGACCGCGCTTCTGAAAAACAGATCATCGAAGCTCTTGAAGATGAAGATCCGGAACTTGCGGAAGAAATCAAGAAAAGAATGTTCGTATTCGAAGACATTGTTATGCTCGACGATCGCGCCATTCAGAAAGTTATGCGCGAAGTGGACTCTCAGGAACTTGCAAAAGCGCTTAAATCCGTGGACTCGCAGGTACAGGATAAAATTTTCAAAAATATGTCAAAGCGCGCGGCAAGTATGCTCAAAGAAGACATGGAGTATATGGGACCTGTACGCTTGAAAGACGTAGAAGAAGCGCAGCAGAAGATTGTATCAATTATCCGTCATCTTGAAGACACAGGGGAAATTGTTGTCGCCCGCGCAGGCGAAGACGAGCTTGTCGTTTAGTTTTTCACAGGTTTCTACCGCGAACGGCGCGAACTTTTGTTTCTGCAAGACCGTCGTTCGTGACGGTTCGCGGTTGTTTTAAAATTAATGTGAGGAAAGACTTTTGTCTCTCTTCAGAGGGGTTTTATGCTAAAGGCTGTTTTCAGATCCGGTGAACTTATACCGATTGCTGAAAAAATTTTAATTGACTCTCCTACTTCATTTTCAGAACTGGCTCATTTAATGCCTGTTGAAGATGTAGAAGAAGAGCATACAGCCGTTGAGGAATACAAAGGTCCTACGGCGGACGATCTCAGGCGTGAAGCGGAAGCATTTAAAGTACACTGGGAAGAAGAAAAAGAAAAAATGCTTTCAAACGCAAGGGAAGAAGCTAGCAGGATCATTGAGGATGCGCAAAGAGCCGCTTCCAGGGAAATAAATTCAAAAACAGGCGAAGCTCAAATAATTATTCAACAGGCGCATGATGAAGCTCTGCGTATTGCTAACGAAGCTAAAGTTCAGGCAGCCGAATATGAAAATCAGATAAGGCAGTCTGTGGATACTGAGAAAAAGGAAGCTCTCGCCGCGGGAAATGAACAAGGACGTGTTGAAGGATATGCGGAAGGAAAAGCCGAAGTTGACAGGCTGATTGAAAGAACGCAAGTGGTGCTTGAACGGGCGCAGGATAAAAGAGGAGAAATTTTAAAAGAAACAGAAAAAGAAATAATAGACCTTGTGCTTCTTATTTCCCGCAAGATAATAAAGGTTATTTCAGAAAACCAGCGCGAAGTTATTATTTCAAATGTAGTTGAAGCGATGCGTAAAGTAAGAGCAAAGGGAAGCGTAATTATAAGAGTTAATCTTGCGGATCTAAAAATCGCTACAGAACATAAACAGGATTATATTAGGTTACTGGAAGGCGTTAACACAATTAATGTAGTGGAAGACAGCTCTGTCGATTTAGGCGGCTGCATTATTGAAACTGATTTCGGCGAAATAGACGCGCGTATAGCAAGCCAGCTTGCGGAACTTGAAAATAAAATACTTGAAATTTCTCCGATAAGATCGCGGATAAAGGAAAATTTACCTCCTCCAATAATCAGAACTGCCAATTTAAACGCAGGTCTTTCCGCAGCGTCGACTCTCATGAATGTGCTTGATACAAAAAACAATGAAGAAAACGAACAAATAACGGATGATCAATCTTCGGATGAGTCTGTACTGCCTCAGGGAGTAAATGCCGCTTTGACAGCTTCCGCAGCCCTTGCGGCTATTGCTACAATGGCGACAAAAGGCAAAAGAGAATCAGATAAAATAGTTGCGGAAAAATTGGAGAATTTGGGAAAGAAAACAGAAACATAAAGCAAGATGAGGGAGGGCAGCTTGCAGACTGAATTAATTAAAACTTTTACTTTTGATAAGTATCTTGAATGCGCTGACAAAACAGATCCGATTAAATGTACCGGAAGAGTTTCTAAAGTACAGGGACTCTTGATTGAAAGCCGCGGACCTCAGGCGATAATCGGCGAAATTTGCAGGATCGTGTCGCCCAAAGCAAGAGGGCAGATAAGGGCGGAAGTTGTCGGTCTCAGGGATGAAACCGTTCAGCTCATGGCGTTTCACGAAACTGACGGCATTGAAATCGGCGACAGGGTAATAGCCTCCGGAACACGCCTTGAAGTGCCTGTATCTGAAAAATTGCTGGGCCGTGTTCTTGACGCGCTTGGAAATCCCGCCGATGACAAGGGAGATATTTCCTCCGTCTGCATGTATCCGGCTCTTGCAGCCCCTCCAGACCCCCTGGCAAGAAGAAGAGTGACAGAACGCATCACAACAGGCATACGCGCTATTGACGGGCTTTTGGCTGTCGGAAAAGGGCAGAGGCTTGGGATTTTTGCAGGATCAGGAGTTGGGAAATCCACGCTTCTTGGAATGATTGCGCGCAATGCTTGTGCCGACGTAAATGTTGTAGCTCTTATCGGAGAGCGCGGCCGCGAAGTGAATGACTTTATTGAAAATGATCTTGGAAAAGAAGGACTTTCTAAAAGCGTTTTGGTTGTAACCCCCTCAAATTCGCCGCCGCTTGCGCGTCTCCGCGGAGCTTATGTAGCGACCGCAGTAGCCGAATACTTCCGCGATCAGGGAAAAGACGTAATGCTTCTTTTTGACTCTGTTACGCGGTTTGCGCGCGCGATAAGGGAAATAGGACTTGCTTCAGGCGAGCCTCCCGCCCAAAGAGGTTATCCTCCGAGTATGTTCGACTCCATGCCGAAACTGCTTGAAAGATCGGGAACTTCGGAAAAAGGCAGCATCACGGGTTTTTATACGATACTGGTAGACGGGGATGATATGGATGAACCTGTCGCAGATACTGTAAGAGGTATTCTTGACGGGCATATTGTTCTTTCAAGAGATCTTGCGCAAGGGTATCATTACCCTGCAATTGACGTATTGCAAAGCGTTTCGCGTCTTGCGCCTCATGTATCAGGGCAGTTTTCCAGAAAAGCGGCAGGAGAGATTCGGAAGGTTATGGCTTCCTATGCAAGGGTTGAAGATCTCATAAATGTAGGCGCATATCACAACGGGTCAAATCCTGAAATAGATTACGCGATTTCAAGACACGGTCCTATCGAAGATTTCCTTATTCAGGATATAAACGAACCTTCGTCTCTGGAAGATACGCTTAGATCAATGTCGGAAATAACAGGCGTTGAAATCCCTGAAGAAGAAATGAAAGATAATAATATGAAGCTTTTATCAACTGCCGGAAAAATGAAAAACGCTTTTAAGCAAAAAAAAGAAATTACTGCGCCTCCTTTAGGGAATAATGCGGCGGCTCTTAACAGTGTAGCTTCCTTGTTTTCATCGCTTCCGACATCAAATATTTTATGAGAAAATTTAATTTCGCTCTTGAAAAAATCCTTCAGTTAAGAAAATTTAAGGAAGAAGAATGCAAGATTGCTTTAGGGCAGGCTATCAGTATTCTTAACATGATAGAGAATGAAATGAAAAAGACAGCTCAAAAAAGGCAAAGGGCAGCATATGATCGTTTTACCGATGTAAAAGAAATAATTCTTTGGGAAAATTACATAAAAAGGCTTGATATGGATGCTGAAAAACTTGTGGAAAGGGCGGCTCAGGCGCAGCTTGCGGTGGAAGAAAAAAGAAATCTTTATCTGGAAGCGCAAAAGGATTTAAAAGCAATGGAAAAGTTAAAAGAAAAGCGAAAAGATGAATATCGAAAGGTACTGCTAAATAATGAAATTATACAGGTTGATGATATAACATCGGCAAGATATAATGCATTAGCGTAGGGAGATTTTTTATGGGATATATATGGAATCCAAATCTGGAAACAGGATATGAAAAAGTTGACGAGCAGCATAAACAGTTATTTACAGCCTTAAATGATATTGCCGATGCTTTCCAGGAGGGAAGGGGATCCGAAGAAATTTTTTCCACTCTTGAATTTCTTGCCGGTTATACAGCTATGCATTTCTCGGCGGAAGAAGAAGTAATGCAGAAATATGAGTACCCCAATTACACCGTTCATAAACAAAGCCATGATAATTTTAAAATTACAGTGGCGGAATTATTTAAAAGGCTTCGTGATGAAGGTTCCAGTGAGGATTTAATCGTTAATGTTACCGCGACTATCGGCGACTGGCTTATCAGTCACATCAGAGTCGATGATATTAAGATGACATCTTTTATTGAACAACATGGAGGGACCTTTTAAAAACACAGGTTAGTTTTTAAAAGTATAAAAAAACGGCTTGCGTACAAACACAAGCCGTATACATGTTTTAAAAAGAGATTTGTCCGGAAACTTTCCGGTAAGGTCAACTATAGACTGTTGGAAAGATTCCTCATGCCTCTGGCTGTATCCGCGCGGTCTCTGTCTTCTTCGATATTTGCGCAGTCCAGAATAACGCCCTTTACGGATGCTTTTGCGTTTGGATCGCTTAAATTCTTTTCAAGATTTGGAACAGTCAATACCATACCGGGTTGAATTTTATCCGGATCAAGAACCACATCTCTGGATGCAAGCATTATTACAGGGTAATAAAATCCGTTGCCGTAATATTGATTGGCAATCCGTACAAGCGTATCGCCTGAAGTTACGGTATGCCTCTGCGCATCATCAAGAATAAGGTGCGTAAAATACCTGTCGTAAATTCTTTTGAATGTGCTGTCATTAACCTTTCCTGTAGATTTACAGGAGAAAACCAATAGGCTTGCGACAATTAACAAGACCGCAATCGAAACCATTTTTTTCATAATTCTACTCCTCAGTTTATTAACATTTTACATGTATTATGTTATTATGTTTAAAATTATATAATTTTGTCAATTAGATGTTTTATAATTTAAAAAAATAAGTTGATAATTCGGAAATTTGTACAATTATAGGCTCAATGCACCACAGGGTTATACAAAAATCCCTTTTTCAATATAATAAAGATAATGAAAATAATCAAAAAAAGGTCTTTTAATATAATTTATTACGCCATTCTATCGGTGTTATTATCAGCGCTTACCCTGACTTGCGCTACATCTTCAAAAACGGACTTTAATAGGCTCAGAGCAAGTGACAGGATCCCTCTTACAAGCCGGGCATTAACCGGAATCCTGCCAAACGGGCTTCGCTATTATATTCTTGAAAATAAACTTCCTGAAAACAGGGCGCATCTTGCGCTTGTTGTGAATGCAGGTTCAGTATTGGAAGAAGAATATGAGAGGGGATTTGCCCATTTTGTCGAACACCTTGCGTTTAATGATACTGCAAGATTCCCGAACCTTGAGCTTATCGAATACCTGCGCTCTCTTGGAATGCGTTTCGGAGCGGATGCCAATGCCTATACTTCGTACAATGAAACAGTATACCACTTTGATGTGCCTGTTGAAAATGTAAACGGTATAAAAAGAATACCTGAAAGGGCTCTTGCGATTCTTGATGACTGGACTTATTCTGTGAGTTTTATACCAGAAGGTGTAGAAAGCGAAAAATTAGTCATTATTGAAGAATTCCGCACAAGAATGGGAGCGATGGACAGAGCCAGGAAAATAATGCTGCCAATCCTTTTTGAAGGTTCAGCCTACGCGAACCGTGAACCAATAGGGCTTACAGAAACAATTGAAAACGCTGATTCTCAAAAGCTGAAGGCGTTTTATGATCGCTGGTACACAAGCGGCAATATGGCTCTTGTCTTTGCAGGCGACTTTGACGGAAAAGCTCTTGAAGCTGAACTGTCAAAACATTTTAACATGCCAAAGGTCATAAAGCCTGTAAACCGTCAGGTTCACGAGCTTCCTCCTCCTGTTAACGGAAATTTTCGTGTAGAAATTATTACAGACCCTGAACTTACTTCATCCAGTTTTATGATTTATTACAAACAGAGACAGGGCGCGCAAAGAGGAACAATGGCTTATTACCGTGAATCGGTAATTGATTATTTAATTTCTTCCATGTTGGATACGCGTTTTGAAGAAGCCGTATCCGATCCCTCTTCGTCTTCTGCAGAATCATGGGCAGGTATCTGGAGGTGGTCTGTAAATTCCAGATTTTATTCTGCAGGGACTGCGCCTAAAACAGGAAAAACGGAAGAGGCATTAAGGGAATTACTCCTTGAGTTAGAGTCGGTGCGCCGTTTTGGATTTACGCAGAGCGAACTTGAACGCGCCAAATTAAACCTTGTTTCATATATGGAAAAACAGTTATCCGAAAAAGACAGACAGGAATCCCGCAGCTTTATAAGAGGTTTTACTTCTCATTTTCTTACAGGCGAAGATATGGCGGACATTGAATGGGAAGTTGATGCTGTAAATTCGCTTCTTCCCGGCATTGGTTTAAGGCAGATCTCTCAAACAGTTAACGGCTATTTTGCACATAACGATCGCGTTGTTTTTTTGCTTGCTCCTGAATCCGAAAAAAACAATCTTCCTTCCGGAAACCGCATAAAAGAAATTTTTAATGAAGCGCAGAGGGCAAACATTTCCCGAAGACAGGAAGTTACAGTATCGGGAGAGCTTCTGGGCAGGGTTCCTGTTCCAGGGAGCATAGTTTCAAGGAGCGTTGATGCCAAAACAGGCGCTATACTTCTAACTTTGAGCAACGGAGCAAATGTAATCCTTAAAGAGACCTCAAACAGAAATAACGAAATTACAGTTTACGCAATGGCAGGAGGAGGAACGTTAAACGCTCCTCAAGAACAGATAATTTCCGCAAGGCTTGTTTCTGAAATGGTAAATGTATCGGGTTTGGGTCCCTTTTCACGCACGGAGCTTAATAACATACTGGCAGGCAAACAGGTTTCACTCTCCTTTTGGGCAGCGAATTATTACCGCGGGTTTCAGGGAGCTTCAACAACCCAGGATATAAAAACTTTTTTTGAAATGCTTAATCTTTTCTTTACAATGCCGCGGCTTGAGAATAGAGCTGTTACGGCGATGCTTGATCAATACAGAACAGGTCTTGTTCACCAAAATGAAGATCCTCAAGCGGTTTTTTCACGCGAACTTACAAGAACGTTAAATAATAATCATCCTCTTTTAAAACCTCTGGAACTTGAAGATATTGACCTTGTCTCTCTTGAACATGCAAATAATTTTTTAAATAAGTGTATTAATCCTGGAGATTATACATTTGTTTTTACAGGAAATTTTAATCCTTTAGAAATGCAGGAGTACATATCTTTATACATCGCGTCCGTTCCTTCTGCTTCTTCAATGAACAGATGGATTGATCCAGGCATTAAACGCCCTGAGAAAACCGAGCATATTATAACAAAAGGGCAGGATGAAAGATGTATGGTTTATCTTGCATGGTTTGCTCCCGGTTCTTCAGGTTTTGACGAGAAAAAAAACCAGATCGCAGCCGTTTTTTCCGAGTATCTTGATATTCTTCTTACAGATGAAATACGGGAAAAAATGGGAGGAGTTTATTCAATTTCTTCAGGGGCATCTGTTTCAGTGATACCAAAAGGCGAATACAGCCTTAACGTGTTTTTTAATTGCAATCCAATACGCGCAGATGAATTAATCGCCGCAGTGCAGGAACGGATAAATGATATCGCGCGCCAGTCTGTTAATACGGATACGTTTAACAAAGCGAAAGAAGCCCTGTTAATGGGACATGAAAGATCGATACAAAGGAATCTTCACATTGCGCAAAGTTACGCGAATTCAGCCGTTCTTTATAATACGCCTCTTTCAAGGCTCGATGAAAGACCAGACGTGATAAGGTCTATAACCCCCAATGACATACAAAATTTCTGCCGCGAAATACTTGTTTCAGGTCCTGTAAAGGTGATACTTTTTCCTGAAGGATGGTTATGACAGATTTTGTACATCTTCATGTTCATTCCGATTACTCTCTGACGGACGCTTCAGCTTCCGTTATGGCTCTTGCGGACAAAGCGGAAGCTTTTGGCATGACGCATCTTGCATTGACAGATCACGGCAATATGTTCGGAGCTATGGAATTTATTGCAGCCTGCGAAAAAACAGTTGTAATAAAAAACGGAAAAAAAGAACATGAAAAGCGAAAACGCCCGATAAAACCGGTTATCGGATGCGAGGTTTATGTTTCTCCCGGTTCCCGCCTTGAAAAAAAGGGAATGGAAAATGAAAACAGGTATTATCACCTGATTCTTCTTGTTAAAACACGTGAAGGATATTTTAATCTTGTAAAACTTTGCTCTCTTGCGTATACCGAAGGTTTTTATTACAGACCGCGCATTGATGATGAAATACTTGCTAAACATCACGAAGGACTTATCGCGCTTTCAGCTTGCGCTTCGGGTGAAATACCGCGCCTTATCCAGGACGGAAAAAGAGAAGAGGCTGAAAAAAAAGCGCTTTTTTACCGCGATCTTTTCGGAAAAGATAAGGAAGGGAACCCTCATTTTTATCTTGAGATAATGGATCACGGTATTCCCGCAGGCGGCTTAAGAGGGAGGGATCTGTCACAGAAAGATATTAACGACGCTGTTGTGAAAATTTCAGTAAAATGCGGAATTCCGCTTGCCGCTACAAATGACGTGCATTACCTTGACAGGGAAGATTATATTGCGCATGACACCCTTCTTTGTATAGGAACCGCAAGGGCGCGTGCAGACGAAAAAAGAAAAAAATACTACGGAGATCAATTTTATTTTAAATCAGGTGATGAAATGGCTTCCCTTTTAGGGGAATATCCTGACGCTGTTTCCAACACAGTGCGTATAGCGAATCTTTGCAACGCAGACATCCCGGTCATAGAGACAAAGGATCTGCCGCGATACCTTCCTGATTTTGAAATACCTGAAGGTTTTGAGAATGCCGATTCCTATCTGCGCCATCTTGCTACGGAAGGTATAAAGGAACGTTACCCGAAAGAAGCGGCTTCAGGCGGAAGAGAGTGGGAAGATATAAAAAAAAGAGTTTGTTTCGAGCTTGATACAATAATCAGCATGGGTTTTACAGGTTATTTTTTAATTGTTGAAGATTTTATCAACTGGGCAAAAAAACGCGATATTCCCGTGGGTCCCGGGAGGGGATCAGGCGCAGGATCGATTGTAGCTTACGCATTGCGCATAACTGACATTGATCCCATAAAATACAATCTTCTTTTTGAGCGCTTTTTAAATCCTGATCGCATTTCAATGCCGGATTTTGACATTGATTTTGCGAATGAAGGAAGGGAAGATGTTATAAATTATGTTACGGGAAAATACGGCAAGGAAAGGGTGGGGCAGATTATCACCTTTGGTACGCTTGGAGCGAAAGCTGTCATTAAGGATGTAGCCCGTACTTTAGGAATATCAATCCCTGAATCTGACATGATATCAAAACTTATTCCCCGTGATCCCAAAATAACGCTCGATAAGGCGGTTTCCGAAGAGCCGAAACTGCGTGATCTGCATAAAGACCCAAGGTATACTGAGCTTTTTGCCCTTGCACGCAAACTTGAAGGCTTAAACCGCCATTCAAGCATTCATGCGGCTGGTATTGTGATCGGAAAAACTTCACTGATTGATTTGGTTCCTCTTTACAAGGAAAGGGAAGATTCCAAAAGCGGCAAGGGCGGAAGTATCGCAACGCAGTACAGCATGAATTACCTTGAGCCTTGCGGTCTTGTAAAGATGGATTTTCTCGGGCTTAAAACTCTTGATGTTATAAAAAACTCCCAAATGTTAATCCGCCTGCGTGAAGGCGTATATTCATTATTTGACATTAAAAAAATTCCTGAAAACGATAAAAGTACATTTAAAATGCTAGGCGAAGGAAACAGTTTTGGAGTGTTCCAGTTTGAATCTGACGGAATGCAGAATATTTTAAAGCAGACAAAGCCCGCTTCAATTGAAGATCTGACAGCTTTAAACGCCATGTACCGTCCCGGTCCCATGCAGAATATTCCCCGTTTTGTTGAATCAAAAAACGGACGGCAGGCAATTACCTATCCTGATCCAAGCCTTGAAAAAGTCTTAAAGGAAACATACGGCGTTATCGTTTATCAGGAACAGGTTATGGAAGTAGCAAGAATAATTGCAGGTTACAGCATGGGACAGGCCGATCTTCTCCGCCGCGCAATGGGCAAGAAAAAAATGGAAATTATCGACAAGGAAAAAATTCCGTTTATAGAGGGAGCTTTAAAACAGGGCTTTACTGAAAAAAAAGCGCGGGCAATTTACGATATGCTGGTTCCTTTTGCCGATTACGGATTCAATAAAAGCCACGCAGCAGCGTATTCGATACTGGCGTATCAGACTGCATATCTAAAGGCGAATTTTCCGGCTGAATTTATGGCAGCTAACATGACAAACGATATCCACAGTACGGATAAAAATAAACTTTCAGGCTGTATAGACGAAGCGCGGAAAATGGGGCTTGATGTCTGTCCGCCTGATATTAACAGTTCCGATAGGCTTTTTACTGTAGTAAACGGGAAGATTGTATACGGTTTTCTTGGAATAAAGGGTCTTGGAACCGCTTCGGCGGAGGAAATTGTACGTGGAAGGAAAGAAGGTCCTTACAGGAGTTTTATTGATTTTTTGGATCGTGTGGATATAAAGACTACCGGAAAAAAAGTTATAGAATTGCTCATTCAAACGGGCGCATTTGACAATTTCGGCATAACGCGCGAAACGCTTTCAGGAAACCTGGAAAGGGCTGTTGATTACGCGCAAAAAAAGAAAGAAGACAGGGAATTCGGGCAGACAAGCCTATTTGAAGATTCCGGAGAACAGGATATTCCGGATTACGAATTTGAAAAATTTCCCGCAATGAGCAGGGAAGACAGGCTTAATCTTGAAAAGCAGCTTATAGGTTTTTATTTTTCAGGACATCCGATGGACGAATATAAGGATGTCTGGCGGAGAACTGTAAATATAAACCTTGGAAATACAGAAACATACAAAACCGGAAACTGCGTTCTTGTGGGAATAATAAAAAATTTAAAAACTATAACTACTTCCAGGGGCGGAAAAATGGCCTTTGCTGTTCTCAGTGATTACAACGGCGAAATTGAAGTGACCATTTTTACAAACACATGGGAAAAATATCAAAACCAGTTTGCAGAAGATAAGGTTTTTATTTTAAAAGGTAAAATAGATTATCAGAAAGACAAGGATAAATATTCATTTTTGGCGGAAAGCATATTGGAAAAATATGAAGCGGACGCTTTTGTTTTGCCTGAAGAGATACACGTAAGGCTTAATTCTTTTGCGGCGGAAAGCGATGAAAATCTTTATCCTTTAAGGGATTATCTTGCTGAAAACTCTGGTTCCTGTTCAATGTTTATTCATATTCCTGTCAGGGAAAAGGAAACAACCATTCGCATCTTTTCAGGCATAAATATTTCAGGTAGTGTTAATGTAATTGATGAATTAAAAAATAATATTTGCGTAGCCGAAGTATGGAGGAAATAATGCAAATGATATTCAGTTTTTTGGCATTCACTGCCGGTTTATATTCAATATTAATTTTAATCCGCATATTGATTTCATGGTTCGGCAGTTTTAATGACAGTAAACCTTTAAATTTAATCTCACGTATTACAGACCCTTATCTTGACTGGTGGAGGCGCAGCGTAAACATCCGAATCGGCGTTATGGATTTTTCCGCCGTCGCTGCAATAGTAAGCCTTTCTCTTTTGCAGAGTATATTTTATTCACTCGCTTATTCACAAAGATTAACAATAGGATATCTGCTTGCGATTGTTTTGTCGGCTGTATGGAGTATCGCATCCTTCATTATAGGATTTTTGTTTTTGGTAATTCTGCTTCGTCTTATTGCATATCTTACAAACCGGAATATATACAGTCCGTTCTGGAGGGTAGTCGATGCTGTTTCACAGCCTGTTTTATACAGATTAAACCGCATCTTCTTCGGAAACAGGATTGCAGGATACGTAAAGGGAATTGCAATTTCCCTTATAGCGTTAGCTGCAATCAGAATCTGCGGAGGTTTTATTATACCCCAACTTGCCGGATTATTATCAAGGCTTCCTTTTTAATGTTTCTTCGCTCTCTTACAGCTCCTATAAGTTCAATAAAAAAAATAAAACCAAAAGAGGCAGGCAGTTTTAAGCGCTTGGGAATTAACAGCGCATCTGATTTATTGAAGTTTTATCCTAGGGACTGGGAAGACAGAAGCGTTATTGTTCCCCTTTCAGGTTATAAAAACGCGAAGGTTTGCTCTAAAATAAAAATTCTTTCCCGGGTCTGGATTGGATACGGAAAAAAAAGAACATTAAAAATTTATATTGAAGATGAAACTGCGCAAGGCTCTCTTTTATTTTTTAACCGCCCCTGGCTTGGGGAGCAGCTTGCTGACGGAAAACAATATATGCTTTACGGCAGCTTTAAATTTCAATACGGAGAGCTTCAGTCGTCATATTTTGACATTAAACAGGAAAATTTCGGGAAAATAATACCAGTTTACCCTCTCTGTTCAGGGCTTTCTCAGGATAATATAAGAGATTTTTCTTCCTTGATTCTGGAAAAATACGCGGATGATATTGAGGATGAACTTCCCTTTTTTATTATTGAAAGGGACAGTCTGCTGGCGAAAAAAAGGGCGATAAAGGAAATACATTTTCCATCGTCAATGGACGAACTTGAAAAAGCGAAGAAAACGTTGATTTATGAAGAACTTTTTTATCTTGAAGTAATGGTAGGAAGACGTTCAATAGAAAGACGCGCTAAAAAAAGAACAGTAAGTATAATTGATGTAAATAAAAAAATAAATTTTTCTGGTCTTCAAAATAAACTTCTTGAGAGGTTATCATTTTCACTTACATCAGGACAAAGGGATGCGGTTACGGAAATTAACAGCGATATGTCATCTAATGTACCGATGGCGCGTCTTTTACAGGGGGATGTAGGCTCTGGCAAAACGCTTGTCTCCTTTCTTGCCTCTCTTAAAGCTGTTGAAGAAGGAGGGCAGGCTGCGATTATGGCTCCTACGGAACTGCTTGCCCGCCAGCACGCGGAAAACGCCGCCCGTCTTCTTGAACCATTAGGCGTTCATGTGGCTTTTCTGACCGGTAACATAAAAGCTAAAGGACGCAGGGAACTTTTAAAAAATCTGTCATCAGGGATGATTGATATAACGGTAGGTACGCATGCGCTTTTTTCAAGAGACGTTGAATATAAAAAATTAAAACTTGTCGTTATAGATGAACAGCACCGTTTTGGCGTAACGCAGCGCACCCTGATTATGTCTAAGGGCGAAAACCCTTCTTTATTAATGATGAGCGCAACTCCAATTCCAAGAACCCTTGCGCTGACTGTTTTCGGCGATATGGATGTGTCGGTTATTAAGGATATGCCTCCTGGAAGGAAGCCTGTAAAAACTCATCTTGCAAAAGAATCAAATGAAGAAAAAGTATACAATTTTATTCATGGAGAACTTAAAAAAGGAAAGCAGGCTTTTTTTGTCTATCCTTTAATAACAGGCGGAGAGGATATTAAAGACGCGGTTTCCATGGCGCAAAGACTTGAAAGGGAAGTGTTTCCTGATTACAGGACAGCTCTTATCCATTCAAAGCTGCAGGAAGAAGAAAAACAAAAAACAATGGATGATTTCAGGAAAGGAAAGATAAAAATTCTCGCGGCAACAAGCGTTGTAGAGGTTGGAGTTGATGTTCCGAATGCAACCTGTATGGTTATTGAACATGCGGAGCGTTTTGGTCTTTCCGCGCTTCACCAGCTGCGCGGGCGCGTAGGGCGGGGACAGGATCAATCGTACTGTTTTCTTGTGTACTCGGACGAATATACAGAAGACTCTAAGACGCGCCTTCTTGTGATGCTTAATAACAACGATGGTTTTGTAATTGCGGAAGAAGATTTAAAGCTTAGGGGTCCTGGACAGATTGCAGGGACTGAGCAGTCAGGTTATTTGTATCTTGGCATTTCAAACCCTGTCAGGGATATAAATGAGCTTGAACGCGCGAGGAAAGATGCGTTTACGATCCTTGAAAACGATCCTGATCTTTTATTAAATGATCATCGCGTAATTGCAAGAGTTCTTGACCAAGCTCCTCCTTTTTCAGAAATAGCGCTCTAAGAAAATTAATCGCTACCCAGCATTGCCCTCATCTGCGCAAGAAACTCTTCCGCCTGCGCGTCATCTGCAATGCCTTTTTCTTTTTCATGGAACATGATTAAATCTCCTGGTATTTCCGCAAGAAAAGGAGACACTTCGCAATCATGAATATTTTGAAGCCGTCGGCGCTGCCTGCAGCTTGTAAGAAATAATTTTTCCCTTGCCCGCGTTATCGCTACATAAAAAAGCCGGCGTTCTTCTTCGATACTGCCTGCTTCATCTTCATTTTCGCCGATGCTTTTTTCGTGGGGGATTAGTCCCTTTTCAACGCCGGCGATAAAAACAACCGGGTATTCAAGTCCTTTTGCGGCGTGTATTGTAGAAAGATTTACCTTGCCTTCATTGTCATCGTCCCCATCGTCCCGTGTGATAAGACTAATGCGATTAAGCCATGAGTAAAGACCTGAATCAAAATTATCAGGATCATTTTCCCAGTTGCTTATCATCCGTATAAAATATTCTATGTTACTGTATTTCCATCTGGCTTTTTTTTCATCCTTGCCGTGTTCCAGAACAAGGTAACTCCAGTAATCTATTTTATCGACCAGTAAACGGGTGCAGCCTGAAAGCGACCATTTCTTTCCCTCTTCCGTTTTTCGTTCTATTATAAGGCTTTTAAAATATTCTATCATGGAGGAAAGATCTTCAAGTTCTGTTGCTGAAAATTTTTCCTGGAAAAGACCCTGCTGTCCCTGAGTTCTTGAGTAATTCAGCCGGGAAAGTGCGTCCCAGATACTTGTCCGGCTCTTTTTTGCAGTTTCGTTTAAATAGGCGACAGTTGTCTTTCCTATGCCTCTGCGCGGAGTATTTATAATACGCAAAAGACTTACATCATCATCGGGATTTGCAATTACGCGCAGATAGGAAATAATATCTTTTATTTCCTTGCGCTGAAAAAAACTTGTCCCTCCTGATACCTTGTAGGGAATGTTTTCAGCCAAAAAAGATTCTTCTATGTTACGCGCAAGAGAGTTTGTTCTTGTAAGTACGCCGAAATCGTGGTATTTGTAATCTTCCGTAATCATCAAATGCCTTATCCTGTCTGCGATAAAATCAGCTTCCGCGCTTTCATTTTCCGGGTAAAAAAGCTCCACAGGTTTTCCTGATTTTAATTGCGACCACAGATTTTTCTCTTTTCTGCCTGTATTATGCGAAATAACGCCGTTGGCTGCATCAAGAATTGTGGATGTGGAACGATAATTCTGTTCAAGTTTAATTTCAATCTTTTCAGGAAAATCTTTTTCAAACTGTAAAATATTTTCATAATTCGCGCCGCGCCACGAGTAAATGGACTGATCATCATCGCCTACAACGCAAATATTGGCTTTTTTTTCTCCTGCAAGCAGTTTCATAAGTTTATATTGAATAACGCTTGTATCCTGAAATTCATCTACCATAATAAAACGGAATTTGCTCCTGAATTTTTCAAGCACGCTTTTATTGGTTTCAAACAGCTCAAGAGGAATGGTTAAAAGATCGTCAAAATCGACTGCGTTGTAAATTTTTAATCCCTGCTGGTATTCTTCATAAACAGGTTTCATGTCTGCATTTACTGTCCATGCTGAAAGCCCTGTTTTAATTCTTGAAAAATGCTGTGAAAGGGCGTAAATATCAGTTTTTCCAGGATTCATTTTGCATTCTCTTATCGATTCTTTAATAAGAGACATTTTATCGGTTTCATCATAAACAGAAAAATTTTTTCTGTATCCGAGTATTTCACATTCGTCCCTTATAACTTTAAGACCGAATGAATGAAAGGTGCTTACAGTAAGGCTTTGTAATTTTTTTCCCGTAAGTTCCTTTACCCTTGTTTCCATTTCATGAGCCGCTTTATTTGTAAAGGTAAGTGCAAGGATCGCAGCCTGAGGAACTCCCTTTTCCAGCATATGCGCTATTCGGTATGTAATTACCCTTGTTTTTCCTGATCCTGCGCCTGCAATGATCAGAACAGGTCCTTCAATTGCGCGAACCGCGCGTATCTGCGGTTCGTTCAGTTCTGTTTCAATATTGAGTTTTGACATATTTAAATTCGCCTTTACGGTTAGATATTTTTAATTAAACCGGCAATGATTTTTCCGGCTTTTCCCCGGTGGCTAATGTTGTTTTTTTCTTCAGTTGATAGTTCGGCAAGGGTACGGTGAAAATCCGGTAAAAAGAAGATTGGATCGTAACCAAAGCCTCCGCTTCCTTTTGCAGCAACTTTATTATTAACAATCTCTCCATTAAGCGTCTCCTGAACTATATAGAAACGATCAAAATCGAAAAGTAACACAAGAGTACATACGAAAAAAGCGCTTCTTTTCGGGTTGTCTTTTAATTCATTAAGGAGAAGAATATTTTTTTCATCGCTTGTCAATTTTATTCCGCTTGTTTCTCCGTAACAGGCGGAATAAACTCCTGGTCTTCCGTCAAGAGCGTCTACGCACAAACCGGAATCGTCTGAAATTACAAGGTCGTTTTTTCCTTTCAGGAGCTTTTTTAATTCACGGGCTTTAAGGAGCGCGTTTTCGCAAAAAGTATTTCCTGTTTCTTCAGGATTAAAGTTAATTCCTTCTTCGGCAGGTATTTTTAAAGGTTTGTCTAAAATAGCCTGTAGTTCCTGTTTTTTATGCGCATTATTTGTCGCGAACCAGATGTTCATAAAAGCATTCTAGACAAATTTCCGCAATCAATCTATACTATAAGGAAGGTATATATGAAAAAATTTTCCTTAATTTTCACTTCAATTCTTTTTATCCTGTTTTTATCCGTTTCATGCACAAATTCAAGACCTGAAATATCTTTTGGTTTTTTGCAAATGGTTTTATATCAGGGAGATTCTGGTCCAAGAGAGTATTTTTCGTTTTTTGTGATTCCCCATGACGACGACGGGCTTGAAAATTTAAATGAATTATACCTGTTTCACGACAGGGAGCAGCTGCGCTGGCAGATAAAAAGCGATGATTGGATCAGTCATACGCGGGACGGAAGAAACTGGATAGGGACGCGGAGTATAACTGTCAGGGAAGGAGGGCTTCCGAGGGGAGTGTACCGCGCCGTTTTAATTAACAAGGGCGGCGAGAGCACTGAACGCAGTTTTACTTTTGACGGCAATGTGCGCTATCCTTTCCCTGAGATTAATGTTACAGACGGCCGCTACAATGTAGTATCAGAATGGCCGGTTAATCGTTTAGTCTGCTACGATGTTCAGGGAAATTATACCTCTACTGTTGAATTGCGTTCGCTTTCAGGCAATGTGTCGGATTTAAGGCTTGCTTCCAGTGTCAGAACTGCAGCTCTTTGGGCTGAAGATTCAGCCAATTCGTGCAGCGCGTTTACAAATGTTGTTTCCATCCGTTAATGATTAAAAGTTATGTTATACGCAAGGGGCATTTTACTGAAGCTCAGCAAAAAGCCTATGATTTACTTTCCGGAAGTTTTATAATCCCTTTCTCGGAAGAAAACATTGATTTTAAATCCGCGTTCGGCAATGAAAACGGCGTAACTCTGGAAATAGGTTTTGGTTCAGGATTTGCGACTGCCGCGCTCGCGGAGGAAAATCCTCACAAAAATTATCTTGGAATTGAAGTCCATAAACCCGGCATAGGACGGCTGTTATGGGAAATTGAAAAACGCTCCCTGTCCAATATCAGAATCATTGAATATGACGCGGTTTTGACAATAGAAAAAATGATACGAACGGAATCTCTTGAAGCGGCACACGTTTTTTTTCCCGACCCATGGCCGAAAAAAAAACACCGTAAACGCCGTCTTATGCAGCGTCCGTTCACAAAAACCCTCTCAGGCTGTCTTAAAAAAGACGGCTATCTTTATATGGTTACAGACTGGGAAGATTACGCTTTTCACGCTTTGGAAGAATTAAAAACTACAGAAGGGCTTTATAATTTTTTTGAAGGTTTTGCTCCCCCTCAAAATTGGAGACCTCAGACAAGATTTGAACAAAAAGGAATAGCGAAAGAGCATAAAATTTGTGAACTTTTTTTTAAAAAGGCATAAAGAAAATAATTCCCATTAAAATATATTTATGACATAATTAAAAATATGCTTTTTACTGTGGATATCGGAACATCAAGTCTTAAAACGGCTCTTTGGGATTATGACGGAAACAGGCATTTTTTCGCTTCTGCTCCGCTTCCCATGAATATTATTGAAAACTTTAAATATGAAACAGAATGCGCAAAGTGGCTGAGAGCGTTTGAAGACTGCTGCGCTGAAATATCAAAAAAGAATCCAAAAAACATATCCAACGTTGAAGCAATTGTTATAAGCGGGAACGGTCCTTCTCTTGTGCCTGTTTTGGAAGAACCTGAAATAAAAAACGGAAAACTGTCGCTGGAAGCTGCGAATGCCCTTCTTTGGCTGGATCGCAGAGCGGTAAAATATCAGGCGGAAGTATCAGAGGTTATGGGCGGCTTTGTTGACGCAGGATTTTTTCTTCCGAAAATTCAGTATTTAAAAAATGAAGAAAAAGGGTTATATAAAAAAGTTAAATATTTTTTAGGATGCCCCGAATATTTAAGTTATGCTCTGACAGGAGAAGCAAAAACCGTTTTTCCCTGCGAAGGATTTGACCGCTGGTTTTGGAACGACAGTGTTTTGGAAAAGCTGAAACTGGATAAGAAAAAATTCCCTGGTTTTATCCGTCCCGGCGATCCTTTTGGAATGTTAATTCCTTCGGCTGCTGATAATTTCGGGTTTAAAAAAAATATACCTGTTATTTCAGGAGGACCTGATTTTTTCGCTTCTATTTTGGGAGCGGGAGTTACAGAACCCGCGCAGGCTTGCGACAGGACAGGATCTTCGGAAGGTATAAATCTCTGTACCCGAATGCAGGTCAGCGACAAAAGGTTAATGTCATACGGGCATCCTGTTAAACCATACTGGAATTTGTCAGGGATTATTAATACTACAGGAAAGGCTGTAGAATGGTGCAGGAACTTATTGGGAATATCTTCTTTTGAAGATTTTTTCGCCCTTGCGAAGATGAGTAAACCAGGCAGCTCAGGGCTAATTTTTAATCCCTACCTTGCAGGAGAGCGCGCGCCTTTCTGGGATCCTTCAATCCGCGCTCATTGGCGGGGGATAAGCCTTTCCTCAGGAAGAAGCGAATTTGCAAATTCCGTTCTTGAAGGTATAGGCTTTGCGGTAAAAGACGTAATAACCGCAATGGAAGAAACAGGAGAAAAAACAGCGCAGTTGCGCGTAACAGGCAGCATGGCAGGCAATGCCTGTTTAAATCAGATAAAAGCGGATATTACAGGACTTGAAATTCTGGAAGGCAAATACAGGGAAGGAGAGCTTCTGGGTCTTGCTGTAATCGGCTCATGTTTTCTCGGCAGATATTCTTCGTTTGCACAGGCCTGTTCAGCCATGGTTCATGTAGAAAATAAATACGAGCCTGATTTAAAGAACGCTGAACTTTATAAAGAGCTTTTTTTTGAGTACAGGAAGAACTGCTAACGCCTTAATCGGGACAACTGATCATTTACGCTTTGAATTCTTGAATTCCAGTCAGCGGAAACTGATTGAATAAGTCTCGCAGGATCAGCATTGTGATTCCACATTTCCCAGGCTATATTGCCGCGCTGTAGACCCGGAATAAGAGTATAGTTCTTGTGAATATGCAGGTTTGTGTCGCGGATCAGAGCAAGGGTTTCGTCAACTGCGCGGGAATCGCGGAAAGTGTTATACCAGCCGGATTTCCAGTTATCTGTAACAGGCGTATACCAAAGTTGTAATGCGTGTATTATTTGATTAACCTGTTCAGCTCTGAATGTAGATGGAATAATAATTACATTTTCACGCGTAAATACTCGGTAATTTGAAGACCTTGGTCCTTTAGGGAACAATACTACGCCCCAGTCATCTCTCATGTTCTGAAGTTCGCCCCATACATAAGATTCATCGACTCTCATAGCGACATTACCATTTGCGAATTCAGCTTTATGCCAGTCCCAGTTGCTTCCTTCCGGTCTTGGTTTCATAACGCCCTCTTTATTAAGTCTTATAGCAAACTGGAGCGCTTCCATGAATTCCGGTCTGTTTGTGGCATTTACGAATCTGCCGGACGCATCCTTTGCTACATACTGCGCTCCGTTACTTGAAACAATCGCGTCAAGGATATCATTGGCAGGATCTCTTGGCATTGCATAAATATCGATAACGCCGTCATTGTCTATATCGCGTGTAAGCTGTCTTGCGACATTAAGGAAATTTTCCCATGTCCATGTGCCGTCTCTCTGCATATCGTAGGGAAGATTAGGATCAAGACCTGCTTCCCTGAAAAGCCGCTTGTTAAAGAATATAACCTGAGCGTTGGTCAGGTTTACGCCAACAGAGAATGCGTAGGTTTTTCCGCCGAATGTGAAAGTATCAAGCATTGTTTTATTCCATTCAACAGGAAGCGCTCCACTTATGACAGGCTGCGGGTTCCTCATATTAACAACAGTATTATCGCTTATGGGATATGCGAGATTTTGGGAGATCAATGGTAGAGCCCAGTTTCCCTGTAGAATAAAAACAGACGCCTCCGGATTGCCAGCTCTTATGGATTCCACAGCAATCTGCGGCATTTCGCTCCAGCTTGCAATATTTTTTTCACGGATTGTAATATTATTTTCTCTTTGAATTCTTTTACGCCATTCAAGTTGTTTTAAATCATTTTCATTCCACGGTACAACAGTATTTACATCATAGTCTCCCCACCAGTTGCCTATGACAATATTGAGCGGCTGCGTGAATGAAGGAATTTGACCAAATAAAAAAACTGCCGATAAAAAATAAATTAGTGAAAATGCTTTTTTCATGTTTTTCTCCTTGCTTTATTACTTTTTTGTTACTATACATCTGCTTAATCATCGCTGCATCCAAAGATAAACAATAGCACTGCTATTGGTACCAGTATTCAAATTAAAACCGTTATTATTTGGATTTGTATTTCTGTTCACACGAGACCAGCCTTCTTCCGGCAAAGTACGATCCATTTGTCCGTTTTCATTATCAAAATTACCGTCAACCTCTATAGCTAGTTTTTTAATTGGACTTCCTGCTAATGGGTCTTTTGTGTAATAAAGATAACTGGGATTTACGTTATTTCCTGATGCATTTGTAGAGCCGCTGTTTAAATTGGAATGTTTATTTGATTCATAAAAATAAGTAACGCCATTTATTATTAGATTGGCAGGCGGGTTTGAGCCGTGAAAGACCGCTAAATTTGTTATTGCTTCATTCGTATCGGTTGTTAAAGTGAACCCAATATATACACGATTTCCTCTGTATTTATTATCTCCGGAAAAGTAATTCATATCTCTTTGAATTACAAACATACTTTCTGAAGACCTTGCGCGAACATTTGCTGTTGTCGTCGCTTGATTATTACCAGTAGCTGTAAATATGTCTTTAATATAATTATTTGCCTGAAGCCCATTTAATATACTGCCATACTCATCCAGAAGATTATTAAATTCTTCTTTAATTGCATCACGGCGGACTTGTCCTCCTGACCAGGCTGGATCAATTAATTCCCATATTGGAAGCATTTCAGTTGAACTATCTATTCTTCCTGCCTTTATAAGCGTTAAGTTATTAGTATCCTCTATGCTTGCTGCCCATTTTGTATAATTAACTCTTGTATTTTCAAATGTTGTCATGTCTGCATCAAGTCTTCCGCCGTATGACCTGATTGTTTCATTATTAATACTGCTTTGAAATTCATTTTTTTTCTGAGTGCTGGCAGAAGTACTTCCTGAAACAAAAGCAAAATTTGCCTTTAACTGAGTTTCAATTTCAATTTCATTTTCTCTTTTTATATTATTGTAGATGTAACTCATATCAAGACGTCCGCCGTAATAAACTGTAAGCATTATATGCGTTCCGTAATTTCTGAATATTTCTTCCGGGCTTTTTGCGCTATTCATTAACCACTCATCCTTAAATATTTCTGAAAGATATTTGTTCTGCATATCCGTAAGACGGTATGATCCTACAAAATCTTTTTTCTTAATTAAAACAGTACTGCTTTTTGCAAAACTTTTATCCGCTTCTACTTTTGATGATTTTGTAAAACCGAAATCTAACTGAAGACTACCTGAGAAAAGTCCTTTAGCAGAAATACCGGAATGCAATGCAAATTTATTCATGTAACTGGAAATTGTACCGCCGACTATATAGCTTGTCTCAGTTGATCTATGATTATTATTATCACTAAAAATTAATTTGTCTGCTAACATTTTATCTATATCAAGAACAAGAAGTTTAACATCACTGGATTGGTAAAAAGAACTATTAATTACATCATAGCCATGCCCGATCAATCCTTGATAGTATTCCACTGGTTCGGAGTCTTTTTTGTCTCCGTTAACTACGACAGCGTGTTCACTGCATCCGGTGTAGATAAAAACAAAAAAATTCACAATAATAAAAGTTAATATTCCAGGTAATATTTTTCTTGACATACAAACCACCTTTTTTATTATTCAATTTTAAAATGTTAATTTACATTTCTTGCAATACGAAAACCAATTTCACTATTCTCAAAATAAGGTCTGGCAGCGTTTCTGAATGCAGAACGTATAGATCGGTCTGAATTCGACCAGCATCCTCCGCGTCGTATACGATATCCCGTTACTTCGTTATGCACAGGATCTGTTTGCGCGTTATTTGTGTAACTTCTTAATGACCAATCCCAGCACCACTCCCAAACATTACCATGCATATCATGTAAACCCCATGCATTCGCAGGTTTTTGACCTACTGGTTGTGTCCTTCTTCTTGAGTTTTTATGATACCATCCTGTTTCATCACTTGCATTCTCTCCTGTGTTAAATGCGGTTGTTGTCCCTGCTCTGCATGCATATTCCCATTCCGCTTCTGTCGGTAATCTGTAACCGTTCGCGTCACGGTTCCATGTTACTGTCCTGTTATTTCCAGAACCGCTTATTGTATATGCAGGTGTAAGACCTTCACGCTGGCTTCGTCTGTTACAGTAAATTACAGCATCAAACCAGCGTACTCTCTCTACAGGAAGATTCTCTCCCTTAAAATAACTTGGATTTGTTCCTATTATTTCCTCATACTCCTTCTGTGTTACTTCATACTTTCCCATGTAGAATGATCTGACTGTAACCTGATGCCGTGGTCTTTCATCGCCATAACTGCCTCGTTCACTCGAAGGACTGCCCATTGTAAAAGTTCCGCCTTGTATCAGTAATATATTCGACGGTATGGTTGTGGAAGTTATACCTGTTGTTGCAGGCTGTGATGCTGTTTGCGTTGACGAAGCAGTTTGCTGCTGTGCAGATTGTGTGGAGGAAGCAGACGGTTGCGGATTAACAGACGATGTAGTTGCCGAGTTTTCATCATTCAGCCAGAAACCGTAATCACCAGAGGACGGTCCTGAGGTCGAATTTCTCCATCTGTTATCATTACGGCGCTCAACAAAATCATACACAGCATGACCTCTACCGTTATTAGCAGAATTTCTTAGTTTGACATCAGTTTCATTGTTACCGTAAATGGTACCGCCTGTTTTAGTGAAAGTTCCTGTATTATGTAAAAAAATACCGCCGCCGTTTCCATTATTTGCTGTATTGCCTGATATTGTACCGCCTTCCATAATGTAAGTTGAAACATTGGCAAATAATCCTCCTCCGCCAAGATTATCAGATCTACTGGTTACAGTATTATCTGTTATTGAGGCGTTATTTCGAATAATGAAGGTTGCATTTTCTATTCCAACCCCACCTCCATTACCGTGGGCAGTGTTATTTGCTACAGAAGCATTACTCTGCATAACGAAGGTTCCTTTTTCAATAGATATCCCTCCTCCTCCCCAACCGCTTCTGGCTGTATTACCTGATACTGAGGCATTTCCTTGCATAGTAAAGGTACCATTATTAATGCAAACCCCTCCGCCTGAAGTATGTGCGATATTACCAGATATAGAAGCGTTTCCCTGCATAGTGAAAGAGCTTTCATCTATGTATACGCCGCCTCCATTTCGTGAGGTATTTCCGGATATTTTACCTCCTTCCATTATGAAAATTCCTTCTTTAATATGCATTTTACCGCCTTCACTATATAATGCGCATGTTATATATACTCCACCGCCTTCACTGTTGATATTGCGATTTCCCGTCACTGTTGCATTTTCTTCCATACGGAATGTACCGCCATATACTTTAACCAATGGACTATCATTTTCAGAACGCCCTTGCAGTATTAAATCTCTGACAATGATATTTTGTTCGCCCATTATAAGCAGCATACTGCCATTACTGGATAAAGAGATCGTACCGTTTCCTTGTAAAGTTACTGTTATTCCGGCGTTGGAGCCGAATGTAAGATCATCACTGGATGGTATGGAAAAATTTCCATTTACAGTGATTATATGAGTTCTGTTATTACCGCTTCTCCTGATTCCGTTTATTGCTTCTATCCAAGTGGCTGTATTGTTTACATTCCAGTTGGTAGTCTGGGTAAAACCAAAAACCAGTACATTTATAAATAATACAAAAAAAATGATTTTTTTCATTTTGTATCCTTAGTTCAAATCATCGCTTGTAAAGGTCACAATCATACCGTAAACAAGTGAAACATTATTTTTGACAAAGAGACCAGTTGATGAATTAAAACGTATATCATATATACCATTATTGGAAATACTTGCAGGTAAGGTATAAGTCAGTGATCCGCTATTACTTATTGTTGAATAAGATAAAATTGAACCCCAATCCAATGAAATTGAAGGTTTAATCATCAAATTATATATTGAATAACCTGTGTTGTTTTCTATAACAATTACAGGGTTAATTATTTGCGAATTATCAGAATCAGCGGGATAATAAGTCACAATCATACCGTTTGATACAGTGACATTATTTTTTGTGTATGTATTGTTCGATGATTTCATTTGAATATCAAATACACTAAAATTAGTTAATAAAAATGGCAAAGTAATTGTTCTCTCTGAATTGTTACTTACAGATCCAAAATTTGTTCCCCAGTCTGTTGCGGACGAAGGTTTTATATAAAAGGAATTAAAACTTACACCTGATAAATTTTTAATAGAAATTTCTGGGTTTTTACTGCCATCGTCATAATCATTACTTGAAAAGGTAATAGTCATCCCATTTGTAATTGTGAAATAATATTTTATATAATTTCCAGTTGATGAACCAAAACGAATATCATATATACCGTTATTGGAAATACTTGCAGGTAAGGTATAAGTCAGTGATCCGCTATTACTTATTGTTGAATAAGATAAACTTGAACCCCAATCCGATGAATTTGAAGGTTTAATCAACAAATTATATATTGAATAACCTGTGTTGTTTACGATAGTAATCGTTCGGTTTGTTGATGTTGTACCGCTTCCTCCGCTGCTTGTACCTTGATTAGTATCCTCGTCGCTTGAACCGTCACAAGCCGTCATTGAGAGCATAACCAACATTGTTATGCTGAAAGTCCATAAAAGTCTGAAAAAGTTCTTCATAAATATCCCCTTTTTTGAGTAAACGACAATTTCCCTCCGCCAATACCGGCATAAACATAAGGAAAAATGCTATTTTTCGATGAATATAGCATATAGCTTTATAAAGTCCAATATAGAGCAATACGCTGTTTGTGTCAATAGCCTTGAGCCACATATACTGTCTTTGTAAAGCATAAAGATAGATAATATGACCGAACTTAGAAAAATACTTGGCGCAAATATGAAAGCCTATAGATCAAGTCTTGGCTATTCTCAGGCCAGGCTGGCTGAGTTAATAAATACGGCAACCAATTACATCGCTCAAATAGAAAACGGGAAACGGTTTCCAACCGATACAATGCTTGAAAAGATTGCTTGTGCCCTGCAAAAAAAAGGATATGAGTTGTTTTCGCTTGTACATTATGAAAGAAAAATTGAACAGGACTGGCAAACCCAAATTTTAATTGACCTTGAACAATTTATACATAAACGAATTAATAAAATAAAAAAACACAATAATTGACAAGGAAGAAGTATTTTCTTATTCTGGTAACATGAAAAAAGCTATAACTTTATTACTTATCTTATTCATTTTCATTACAATTTCCTGTACCAGAAATACGCAGGGCAGATCGGAAGACACTTTTTCGGTTCTTGTTTTTATTACAGGTGTAATTGCAGGAAGCCCTACTTACGAATTAATGGCGGAGGGCGCCAATGAATTCGCTAAAAACAATAAAAATGTAGATATCAAAATATATGAAGCCGGAATGAATCAGGCTGAATGGGAACAACAGCTTGCCGAGATGGTTTCAGGCGGCGGGTATGATATTGTTATCGGTTCCAATCCTTCGCTTCCTGAAATCAGCGCAAATGTCGCAAGGATGTTTCCGGATCAAAAGTTTATCATAGTAGACGCGCATTACGAAGGAAATCCGCAAATTAAGACGTATCTTTACAGCCAATATGAACAGTCTTTATTGCTTGGATATCTTTCAGGGCTTATTACTGTAAGCGGAATGCCTCATGCCAATAGTCAGAAACGTATAGGTTTCATTGCCGCCCAGGAGTATCCGCTTTTAACAAGACAAATGATCCCCGGCTTTCATTACGGAGCAAGACTTGTAGACCCTGAGATTGAACTTGACAGGCGTATTATTGGCTCATGGGCGGATGCGAATAAAGCCGCTGAACTTGCTTCGGCAATGATAGATTCAGGTGTTGATGTTTTTACTTCAATTGCAGGAGGCGCTGCCCAGGGGATGATAAAAACAGCTTCTGAAAGAGGAGCGTATATAGTCTGGTATAACATAAACGCCTATAATTTGGCGCCGGGGATTATTGTCGGCTGCGGTATGATGGAGCAAAAAAGACTTGTAATGGAAATTCTAAAAAACGCTGCCGAAGGCAATATTGAATTCGGTATTTCACAAACTCTTGGAGTAAAAGAAGGCTACCTTGATTTTATCTTTGATGATCCCGGTTATTATGAAAACCTGCCTGAAGATATTCGTAAAAGATTTGAAGCTTTTACAGATGATCTTCGCTCAGGTAGAGTAGAATATACAATTCCGTCTCTATAAAATAATATTCAAATATGAATATTATTGAACTGCGGAGTATCAGTAAAACATATCCTGGCAAGGAAAAGAAAGCAAACAACAATATCAATCTTTCCTTAAAAAAAGGAGAAATTCTCTGTATTGCGGGTGAAAACGGCGCAGGTAAAACAACGTTAATGAAGATACTGTGCGGTCTTGAAAAACCTGATTCGGGGGATATTTATGTAAACGGAGAAAAAAAAGAAATTTTAAGCCCGCTGGCTGCGAAAAAGCTGGGGATTGGCATGGTGCATCAGCATTTTATGCTTTTCCCTGAGTATACTGCCGCGGAAAATATTGTTATGGGAATGGAGCCGCGTAAATGTAAATTGTTTTTAGACAGTAAAAAAACAAATGAAGCGTCGCAAAAAATAATTAATTACAACAGTTTTAACATTAAACCAGCGCAGAAGGTTAAAGATTTATCAGTCGGCGAAATGCAGCAGGTGGAAATTTGCCGTATTCTTTTCAGTAACGCGCAAATTATTATTATGGACGAGCCGACATCTATACTTACTGAAAAGGAAGCTTCTTCTTTATTTAAAACCTTAAAAAAACTTGCATCGGAAGGAAAGTCGATAATTTTAATTACCCACAAACTGCATGAGATAAAAATGATATGCGATCGCGCCGCTGTATTAAGAAGGGGTGAATTATTAAAGATTTATGAAAAAGGACAAATAGACGAATATGAAATAGCGCGTTTGATGACTTTCGGAACAGGAGAAGACAGAGAGTATTTGTTAAAGTCTGTTGACGAAAATGTAAAACGCTCTTTTGCCATAAAAAAAACATTAAAAGAATCTGTAATCGCGTTTAAAAATGTAACAGTTAAACGGCATGGACAAAAACGTCCTTTGCTTGACAATGTTTCATTTAATGTTAATACAGGTGAAATTTTAGGCATAACAGGCTCAGGCGGGAACGGGCTTGGAGTAATAGAGGCTGTTCTTGGCGGTTTTCTTCATCCCTCAGAAGGGAAAATCCTTCACAAGGAAAAAGAGATTTCAAACTATAATATTCGCGCTCTTCGCAATCAAGGGCTTGCGTATGTTCCCTGCGACCGTATACGGATAGGAAGCGCAAGAGACGCGACAATAGAAGAAAACCTGATTATAAACCGCCGTGATAATTTTGCGGGAAGTATATTCTCAAAGAAAAAATTAAAAGAAAAAGAAGAATTCTCAAAAAATATAATAAAAAACTATAATATCGAAGGCGCGTTTCTAAAAGAAAAAGCGTCAACTCTTTCAGGCGGAAATTTGCAAAAACTTATTTTGGCAAGGGAAATAAGTTTTTTTAAAAATTATATTGTTTTTTCTGAACCGTCATGGGGTCTGGATATTGCATCAAGTAATTTTATAGCGGAAGAAATAAAAAAACTGCCTGAGAAGGGAGCGGCTGTAATACTGATTTCCACCGATTTGGATGAAATACTTAAATTGGCGGACAGGATAATTGTAATGTATAGAGGAAGGATTGCAGGAGATTTTATTAATAATTCTGATTTATCAATTAAGGAAAAAATTGGAAACTGTATGCAGGGGCTTATAGAAGGAAAATGAAACGTATATTGGGTATTTTTTTTATTCCTTTTGCCGCGCTTTTTACATTGGTTATTCTTGTTTTTATTCTAAGCGATAATCCGCAAAATTCTCTTTATTTTTTCTTTATAGGACCTTTCAGGAGTATGTTCAGTTTCGGCAATATGCTGAACGCTTCCGTTCCCCTGATTTTCGGAGCGCTTGGCATATCGATTGCAAGAAACGCGGGAAGCCTTAATCTTGGAGGAGAAGGGCAAGTTTATTCAGGAGCTTTTTTTGCTGTTATCACAGCTCATGTCTTTTCAAATTCGGGTTTTTGCGGAGGGATACTTGCAATGATTGCAGGATTTATTTCAGCCGGCGTTTTGGCGGCTTTTTGCGGTTTTTGCAAAGCAAAGTGGAATACAAATGAACTTATTACAACATTTCTGTTTTCCTGCGCGGTAATTCCTGTTATAAATTATCTTGTAACAGGTCCTTTTAATGACCCTGAAACATCGCTTCAGTCAACAGGAAAGATAGCGGAAAATATGCGCCTTTCCCTGATACTTAAACCTTCAAATTTAAATACAGGAATTTTTTTCGCGTTAGCGGCAATTGTACTGGTTCATCTATTTCTTTACAGAACAAAAAAAGGATATGAATTCAGAATTGCGGGCAGCAATGAAATGTTTGCGCGTTACGGGGGAATAAATACAAAAATGAACACAGTGCTTGCAATGGGATTAAGCGGAGGATTTTACGGACTTTCAGGTTTTTTTCTTATTTTTGGAACCCATCATGCTGTTATTAAGGAATTTTCAGCCGGTCTTGGCTGGAATGGTCTTGCTGTCGCATTAATAGCCCGTTTTTATCCTCCGGCTGTACTGCCGTCCGCTCTTTTTTTCGCATGGATAAATGCGGGAGCAAGGTCTGCAATGCAGAATACAGGAGTGACATTTGAAGCTGCGTCGATTGTGCAATCAGTTATTTTCTTTCTTGCTACAAGCATGGTAATTGTAAATAATTTTAAACAGGGAAAAAAGGTTAAATAATTTATGGAAATAATTGTCCCTATTGTTACAGGCGCTCTTACAATCATGATACCTATTCTTTTCGCTTCTGCGGGAGGGCTTTTCTCTGCTCTTTCGGGTACATTAAATATTGCGCTTGAAGGATTGCTTCTTATAGGAGCCTTTGTTTCCCTTTCTGTTTTTTATTTTACAGGCAATGTTACAGCAAGCGTAACCGCGGCGGCATTGGCTTCAACGGCATTTTCCGCATTACACGCGTTTACAGTCTTTAAATTACGCGCAAATGTTTTTATTACAGGTCTTGCGGTTAATCTTCTTTCAAGCGGGTTATGTATTGTAATTTCCGATAAATTATTCAATACACGAGGAGTTGTTACAGCGCGGAATATTCAGGGACTTGGAGGATTTTATCTCTTTTTTGCTTTGCTTTTGATCTTCATTATTTGGCTTGTAATCAACAAAACCGCGTTTGGTTACAGGCTCAGGGCATGCGATAAAAACAGTGAAGCGCTTTTTTCTTTGGGAATTGATCCTCAATCTTATAAAATTACAGCGCTTTTGATATCAGGGTTCTTATGCGGAATAGGCGGCTCTTTTCTCAGTTTGAATCTGGGTGTCTTTGTCCCGGGAATGTCGGCAGGCAAGGGATGGATAGCTCTTGCCGTGATTTTCCTGGGAGCGCGGAAACCTCAAGGGATTCTTGGCGCGGCTTTTGTTTTTGCTCTCGCTGAAAGTTTTTCAAATTACGCTCAGGGTTTTTTCAGGATACCGGCTGATTTTATACTTGCCTTTCCCTATCTTTGTACTTTAATTGTAATGATCTCAATGTCTGTTATTTCGAATTTTAGTGAGAATCAACAAAAGCTGGCACGGCGTACAGGATTTTAATTCAACCGTTTTGAGAATATTATGATCTAAATTTAATATTTTTTTACAAAATATTAATTATGCCCATTATTTCAAAAATTAAGCCATTGAAATTCCCTCTTTTTCATGATATAATTGGCAAAAATATTAGTTAAGGATGCTTAATGTCAGCTATCGGTCAAATACATCGGGAAGAATACGAACTTGAAGACCGGGCAGTTCCTGTCGTTGTAGCTGAAGCACCCGGAAGAATTCACTTTTTAGGCGAGCAGGACGAACCGGAATCAGGTTTTTTTCTCTCCGCCGCAATAGATCGGTATATTCAGACAGCTGTAAGCGTAAGAAAAGACAGTTCTTTCAGGTTTTATGCTTCCGATCTGAGTGAAAGGAAAAGAAGCACTCTTGTCAATCTTAAAGTAAAACGCGAAGACAGATGGGCAAATTACTTTAAAACGGCGATTTTTCTCTTTACCGAATTAGGTTATCCGATGAAGGGCTTAAATTTTTCCTTTTGCGGTAATATTCCACAAAATATCGGACTTGCTTCTTCAGCGGCTATAGAAACTGCCGCGGCAATCGCTCTTCGCAGGTTATTGCGTGTACAAATAAGCGATATGGAATTGGCGCAGAAACTGGCGGACGCTCATTTAACGCTTTTTAATCACCCTGCGGATCTTGTTGATTATCAGATATGCCTGCTTGCACGTAAAGATCAATTTATGCTTCTTGACAGTTTATCGGGCAAAGTAAAACGGGTTAAATCCCCCTTTTCGCGTTTCAAAATTTTACTTGTGGATTCACGTGTTCCGCGTTTGGGTGCGGAAAGCGAACTGGCTTCAAGGAGAGCGGACTCTCTTAAAGGACTTGAATACATTTCAAACAAGCGGCAGGGAGCAAGTATAAAAGATATTGCGTCGGTAGATCTGCTTGAAGCTCTGGGGGATTTACCTGAACAAATCAGACGCAGAAGCATACATATTGTAGAGGAAAAACAAAGAGTTGAAGACAGCTGTAATGCGTTAGTACGCAGCGACATATCTTCATTTTCCAAGATAATATTTCATTCGCATGAATCGTTAAGGGATCTCTATGAAATCAGCTGCCCTGAGATTGACTGGCTTGTAAAACGGGCTCAGGAGATTGAAGGAGTTGCCGGTTCACGAATGACAGGTCTTGGATTTGGCGGCTGTACGTATACCATTATCCGCCGCGAGCTTGCAGAGGAATACAAAAAACGTCTTGAAGAGTACGAACGTATCTTCGGTTTTCATCCTGTGATTCATGAGGTAAAAATCGCGACAGGAGCCAGAGTGGTGCCTGAACGCAGGAGGGTAAATGCGAATACTGCTGACTAATGACGACGGCGTATCTTCTCCCGGTATTCTCATTCTTGCAAAAGCCCTTCGTGAAGCGGGACACAGGGTTTTTATGGTTGCTCCTGATAAAAACCGTTCAGGATGTTCTCATTCCATGAATTTTTTGTCCGAACCGCTTAAATTAAAAGAGATAGAAAAAGACTCATTTTCATGTTCGGGAACCCCTGTGGATTGCGTAATAGTGTCTCTTTTGGGCGGTATCCCCGATATTTGCATCAGCGGCGAAGGCGGCGAATTGAATTTGGAAAAAGCCCCGGATTTGGTTCTGTCAGGCATCAATGCCGGAGCGAATTTGGGGACTGATGTTGTCTATTCAGGAACGGCGTCTGCCGCCAGGCAGGGTAGTTTCTTCGGGATACCTTCTGTCGCTCTGTCTCTTGTTGATAATGATACGCCATGGAAATGGGAATCTGTAGTATCATATTTTATGGAGAATCTGCTGACGATTATGGGTTTTTGGAAAGCGAATTCCTTTATTAATGTTAATTTTCCTAATACCGGCAGGAAACCTTTATCCCTTGTTACAGTTTTTCCTTCTATGCGTTATTATAATGACAGAATAGTTACATTTACTGCTCCTGATGGATGCAAATATTGTTTCGCAAAACCGGGAAAAGCGGAAAACAAACCGGAAGACGGCTCCGATTGGGCTGAAGTATTAAAGGGGAATGCCGCATTATGCATTGTCAGTTCTCATCCGGTTGCTTTTTCTCAGAATACCGCTTGAGATAGATATGGGAGGGGTTACAGGGGATGACATCGCAGCAGAGCCGCATAAATGAATCAGAAAAAAATGATCGCAGTCCCGATGATAAGATTCAGGAAGGGATAAAAGTTTTTCGTATGAAAAACTGGACTATAGCCCTTAAGGAATTCTTGTCTGTAGATACTACGAATTTTTCAGGCGCCGAAAGGATGGAACTTGCGTATTATCTCGGTTTGTGTTATACGAAACTCGGAAGATATGAAGAAGCGCTTATATATCTTGAGCAGGTTGTTACTTCCGGAAATGATATTCTTCGCGTTTTCCAGTGCCGCATGACGCTTGCCTATATTTATGTTATAACAAAAAGAATCAGAATGGCTGAGTATGAGCTAAACAGACTTCAGCACAGCGGCTTTGAATCTCCTCTGCTTTACAATACGCTCGCTTATGCCGCATGGGCGCAGAAGCGGCACAAAAACGCTCTTGAACTTTACGAAAAAACTCTCGATATCGATTCAAATAACGCGACAGCCATGAACAGCATGGGTTTTATTCTTGCCGATACGGGAAAAGATGTTATGCGCGCTTTAAGGCTTTGCAGAAAAGCCGTTGATTTAAAACCTCAAAACGCGGCATACCTTGATTCGCTCGGCTGGGCTTATTATAAAAGCGGCGAGCTTGTTGAAGCCAGAACATGGCTTCGAAGAGCGCTTGAAATTGCGCCTGATGAAGAAGAAATTAAAAAACATTTCAAAATAGTCTCAGGAGCTCGGCGTTGAGAAAAGGTTTAAATAAAATCTATAATTTAATTAAAGGCAGTCTTTTCTTAATTTTTTCACTTTTTTTATATATAAACATTAATCTCAATTCTCAGGAAAACGCTCAGATTCGAAGCTCTGTAACAGGCGGAACTGGAGCGGATGCCCTGACTGCCGCGGAAGAGTTCAGGCTTGGAGTGCACGCATTTAACCGGTTTGCGTATAACGAAGCGATCCTTTCTTTTGAACGCGCTCTGTCCTATAGACCCGGAGAGCCTGTAATACTTGACTGGCTTGGAAGGGCGTATTACCGTTCAGGTTTTGAAGAAACGGCTCTGCGTCAATGGAGAGCGGCTCTTGACGTTTACGGCAGAAGTTCCGGCATTGGCATGCTGATTGGTTCACGAATCGAAACAGTTGCAAACAGGCGCTTTCTTTTTCCGGTCGCAAATGACGGTATCCGTTATGTGGAAACAGGGCGTTACCCTGGGAGATTTGAGGAAATTGTTCTCTACCGCCAGCCGTCTTCCGTCCTGCCGAACCCTGATGGATCTGTATGGGTTATCGCATACGGCAGCAATGAAATTGTAAGAATTGACGTTAACGGAATTATAAGGGAGCGAAAAAGAGGTCCTCTTAACGGTTTTGATCGCCCCTATGACATGGTTCGCGGATTTGACGGACGGCTTTATTTGTCGGAGTACCGTGGCGGCAGGGTAAGCGTGTTAAACAGCAGCGGAGACTGGTTATTCTACATTGGCGAAAGAGGCTTAAAAGACGGACAGCTTGTCGGACCCCAGAATCTTACAGTTGATGAAGACGGCTATCTTTATGTTGTGGATTACGGAAACAGGCGTATTTCCAAATTCGGTCCTGAAGGGGACTTCATTCTTTCGTTCGGATTAAGAAGCGCAGTATTTCCCGGTCTTCTTTCTCCAACAGGTATCGCTGCGCATAACGGCAGAATATATGCCGCGGACAGCGCTTTAAAATCAATATTTATGTTTGATCCCAACGGAAATTATCTTGGGCGTCTTGCCGCCGACGGTTTAGCCGGTCCTGAATCAATAAGATTCCTTTCTGACGGAACTTTGCTTGCCGCCGATAACAACAGGATTCTTCAGATTAATGTTAATTCAGCCATTATCCGCGAGCTGGGAATTGTCGGCGGGGAGAGCGCGCGCATAACGGGAACTTGTATAGACAGTAACGGCAATATACTCGCAGCCAATTTTAATACAGGGGAAGTAAATATACTGACCCGCTTTGATGATCTCGCTTCCGGTTTTTTTGTACAGATACGGAATGTTTCATCTGAACGTTTCCCGCTTGTCACAGTTGAATTAACTGTTGAAGACAGGCTTCGCCGTCCGATACAGGGGCTTGATAATAATAATTTTCTGCTGACAGAAGACGGCGTAGCAGTTAATAATCAAACATTAATTTCTTCGGGTTTCCGTTATTCAGGCGCGGACATTTCTCTTTTGGTTGAAAGATCTCCTTTAGTCTTGTCTCTGAGAAACGAGCTTACGGCGGCTTCCCGTGATATTAACCGCGCATTGCAGGAAATGGGAAATTCAAGGATTGTATCCGTGATTTCCGCCGGAGCGCAGCCTGTCCGTGAAAGGCATGAGCCTTCTCTGGAAAACGCTGTCAGAGGAACTGATTCTTCATTCAGCGGGAGATGGCGTTTTGATACGGGATTGCGTCTTGCTGCTACAGACCTTCTTGCCGCTTCTCCGAAGCGTTCAGTTGTGTATATTGGATCAGGGGATTTGGGGGATATGGCATTTGAACAATACAGCCTTTCTGAAATGGCAAGTTATCTTGCAAATAACAATATAGTGTTTAATGCGGTGATTTTAAACAGCGATCAAGCCTCCGCAAGCGTTGAATATTTATGCAGAGAAACAGGAGGCAGGGCGCTGCAACTATACAATCCAAGGGGTATAGGAGAATTGATAAAGAGTATTGCTGATACCCCGTCGGGTCTTTACAGTTTTACATATAATTCAAGGCTTCCGACGGATTTCGGCAGGGCGTGGCTGCCGCTTGAAGCGGAAGTATACTTAATGGAAAGATCAGGCCGTGACAATACAGGATACTTTCCCCCGCTTGAATAATTAAGCAGATTAATGGAGCAGACGCGGGATGATTTTTACCCGTTCAGCACTTAACAAGTTCGTATTCCCCTAACGCTTTGTCAATCAGGGATGAGATTTCCAGATTTTCGTATAACGTGCGGGCTTCATTTCTGTCTCCGCGCAATACAGGATGTCTGGGGCTAAAGAGTATGCAGCAGTCCTCAAAGGGCTGAATTGAAACGTCATAAGTGCCGATGCGTTGCGCTTCCTTTATTATGCTTTCCTTGTTTAATCCTATAAGAGGGCGAAGAACAGGAATAGTTATCCTGCTCTGTGTACAGTTAATATTTTCTATAGTCTGGCTTGCTACTTGCGAAAGACTCTCTCCTGTGATTAGACATTTACATTTTATTTTTTCAGCCGCTTTCTCCGCCGCTTCCATCATTGCCATCCGCAGAAGAACCGTAGCCCACGGAGAAGGAGACCTTTCCTTTATCCGCATTTGAATTTGTGTAAAATTTAAAATATATAAATGTATCCCCATACAGTACGATCCTGTAATTTGGGCAAGACGGATAACTTTTTGTTTTGCTTCCAAAGAGGTATACGGATAAGCGTGAAAATGAATCGCGTCAATGCTCATCCCGCGCCCTGCCATTAAAAATCCCGCAACAGGAGAATCTATCCCTCCTGAAAGCAATAAAAGCCCTTTTCCCGCTGAGCCCGCAGGAAGCCCTCCAAGACCCTTTTTTCTTCCTGAATAAACAAACGCTTTTTCGCGGATTTCTATGCGTATAACATCCTGCGGATTATGAATATCGACAGAAAGAGAGCTGAATGCGTTTGTAACAGCGTCTCCCGCGCGGCAGCATAATTCGTAGGAATTTAACGGAAAGCTCTTGTCAGTTCTTCGGGCGTCAATTTTGAAAGTTTTTTTCCCCTGTGAAATAAGTTTTTTCCCTTCTTCGACACATGCTTCAAGGACTGCGTTTTCTGTTTTTTGGCAGGTTTTTGTTTTTGCCCAGCCTGAAATTCCTGTCAGACAGGAAAGAATATTTTCTATAAAAGTGGATTTTTCCTCAGGCGCTTCTATGTAATAACGCCCTGATGTAAATTTTATTTTTACTGTGCTGTCAAGGGAAATTAGAAGCCGCTGAATATTGCTTTTAAGAATACCTTCAAAACTTTTCCGGTTTTCTCCCTTCAGGGTAAGTTCTCCCGGTTTCAACAGCCACGTTGAAAAGACGCATCTTTCTTTATCTAAAGAAATTTTAAGACCTCCTCAATTGCGTTTAAAAGAAGATCAATTTCTTCATCCGTTGTTGACCACCCTTGCGAAATTCGAATCCCCTCGATTCTTAACTTTTCCTCAACGCCCATCGCGGTAAGAACCGGACGCTCGGGAGACGATGACGAACAGGCGGAACCTGTTGAAACTGCAAACCCAAGATCATCCAAAGCGCGAGCCATTACTTCGCCCGGGATATCGTTAAAAGCCGCCTGTAAAATATAGGGAGAAAAACGCTCGTCACTGTCGCTGCGGCATTCGGGAATTATTTTAAAGCGATCCATTGCAAAAAGGGATGAAATAAGTTTCTTCCAGCGTTTTTTTGCATTTACATAATTTTCATGTACAATATCGGTTTTTGCGTATTTTTCTAGGCAGTTTGCAAGAGACAGCGCTCCCTGTATATTCTCGGTTCCTCCCCTGACGCCGTTTTCCTGTCCGCCTCCTTTATAAAAAATATCAAGCCCTCCCTGGCTGGGAGGGCGGCGCAGGTACAAAAGCCCTATCCCGCGCGGACCTGAAATTTTATGCGCGCTTATGGAAGCTGAATCTATTTCAAGGCTTGAAATGTTAAAAGGAATTTTTCCCGCCGCCTGAACAAGATCGCAATGCAGATGAACAGGAAGAGATAAATCGCTTACTATTTTTTTAAGGGAAGCAATATCTGTAACAGCTCCTGTTTCATTGTTAACTGCCATGCAAAAAGCAAACCGCGTGTCTGCGTATTTTTTTAAAGCTTTTTTAAAAGAATCCGGCGTTACCATACCTGAATGATCTGCCTCTATATTGCCTGTAGATCTTCCCATTCTTACAAGCGTTTCCATTCCCTCTCTTACAGAAGAATGTTCAGCAAGGGAGGAGATAACCCTTCCTTTTCGCAAAAAAGCGGAAAAGAGCGTTATACTGTTTGACTCAGTTCCGCCGGATGTAAAAAAAAGCGTTTGCGGCGGTACATTTAAAACGTATGCGCATCTTTGACGTGCGTCTTCAAGAGCCTGTTTGGCTTTCCGTCCTTCGCTGTGCAATGACGAAGGATTTCCGAAAAGACCGCAGACGGCTGTTTCTGTTAAAGGAGCGGAGGCAGCCCAGTCGAAATAATGGATTTTTTCTTCTTTTTTGGACGTCATTGTTATTCCGTACATACAATATAACGAAGTTTTTCAAGAGCTTCTACTATTACAAAAAATAAAAATATAATAGTATCTAAAGACACAGGAGAAAAAATATTTATGCTTGCATTAAAATTTGGCGGTTCCTCTGTCGGGAGCCATGACGGAATCGAAAGAATTATCGGTATTTTAAAAGATAAAGATCACGCAGAGAATGTTCCTGTAGTGGTTGTTTCAGCTTTTTCCGGGGTAACAGACACATTGATTACAATGGCAAGAACTGCTTCTATTGCGGAAAATTATACACAGCAGCTTGAAGCATTATCGGAACGGCATAAGAAATGCGCTGGTTTCTTTTTAAAAGGCGCTGAAAAAAAAGACGCGATAAAAATAATTGATAAACATATTTCAGAGCTGTCTCAGATTCTTGACGGGATTTCCCTTTTGGGAGAATTATCGCTGCGCAGCATGGACTTGGTTATGAGCTTCGGAGAAAGGCTATGCGCAAACCTTCTTGCGCCTGTATTTACAGCTAATGGAATAGAAGCCGCATTTTTGGATGCGCGCGATGTTGTAAAAACGGATACAAGTTACGGAAAGGCTCAAATCCTAAAAAAAGAAACCGAAGAAAATATACGAAGCTTTTTTAAAAATACTAAAAAAACTATGCAGGTAACGACAGGTTTTATAGGTTCAACCCTGGAAGGTCATACGACTACCGTTGGGCGGGACGGCTCTGATTTATCAGGAGCTGTTTTTGCTGCGGCTCTCGGCGTCAAAAAATGCGAAATCTGGACTGATGTTGACGGAATTTTAACGGCAGATCCCTCTCATGTAAAAAACGCTTTCCGCATAGATGAAATATCCTACACGGAAGCGATGGAAATATCGCATTTTGGAGCAAGAGTGATATTTCCTTCTTCCGTGAAACCCGCTCTTGAAAAGGGCATTCCTATAATTATCAGGAACACTTTTAATCCCGCTTCCCCGGGGACAAAAATTACAGCTAACGCTTCTCAAGGAAAGAATCCAATAAGGGGAATAAGTTCGATTAACAACGCCTCTCTTATAAGGGTGCAAGGGACAGGTATGGTCGGCGTTGCGGGCTTTTCAGCAAGAGTATTCGGCGCTCTTGCCCGCAGGGGTATAAGTGTAATACTTATAACACAAAGTTCAAGCGAATATTCAATATGTTTTGCAGTCCTTCCTCAAGACGCGAAAGAAGCGGATGCCGCATTAAAAGAAGAATTCGTTCATGAAATAAGAAACGGTTCTATTGAAAAACCTGTATTGGAGAATGATCTTTCGATAATCGCTGTCGTGGGCTCCGCAATGAAGAGCACTTCAGGGATTTCCGGCAAGGTTTTTCACGCTTTGGGACGCAACGGCATCAATATTATAGCTATTGCACAAGGGTCTACGGAAACAAATATTTCGGCAGTAATTTCAAGGAATGACGAAAGTAAAGCCTTAAATGCAATTCATGAGGCGTTTTTCTTTTCGAATCAAAGATCTGTCAATCTTTTTCTTGTTGGTACAGGAAACATCGGCGGAACGCTGCTTGATCAAATCGCGCATACCTGCGAAAAGCTTGCGGATACGGATATGATCAATGTTAATTTAATCGGAGCTGCCAATTATTTTAAAATGTTAATTTCAGGCGGCGGGCTTGATCCTGTAAAAACAAAAAAAATTCTTAACGAAGACGATAAAAAAGGCGGAACTGAACCTTTCAGTCTGGATGCTTTTATTGACAGGATGATTTCGTTGAATCTTCCCAATTCATGTTTCTGCGATTGTACGGCAAACGATGACGTTGCAGCTTCTTATGAAAAAATTCTCCGTTATTCAATTTCCATTGTTACGCCGAATAAAAAAGCGAATTCAGGTTCCCTCGAATATTACCGCAAACTTATGTCTTATTCAAAACAAAAAAGAATTCCTTATTTATACGAAACCACAGTCGGAGCAGGGCTGCCTGTTATATCTTCGCTGCGCGATCTTTTCCTTTCGGGCGACAGAATAATAAGGATAGAAGCTGTTCTTTCAGGGACATTAAGTTTTATCTTTAATAGTTTTGACGGTTCAAAGCCGTTTTCAAGCCTCGTAAAGGAAGCGAAGGCAAAAGGCTACACAGAGCCCGATCCAAGGGATGATCTTAACGCCATGGATGCAGCACGCAAGGCTCTGATCCTGGCAAGGGAGATAGGTTTACACCTTGAATTTTCCGACGTAAAAATTGAGCCGATACTCCCTGAAAACTGCTTTAAGGCAAAAGATGTCGAAGCGTTTTTTGCAGAGCTTGCAAAATCAGATGATGTTTTTGAAAAGCGCCGCGCTTTGGAAGATGCAAAGGGCAAAAAATTGCGTTATATCGCTGTAATCGAAAACGGAAAGGCGAAGCTGTCCCTGCGCGGCGAAGGGGAGGGAAGTCCTTTCCTTTCACTTGTTGACAGCGACAATATAGTTGTAATTACAACAGAGCGTTATTCGAAACTTCCGATGGTCATAAAAGGACCGGGAGCCGGAGCGCAGGTAACGGCAGGCGGTATTTTCGCGGACATCGTGCGTACAGCCCGTACTTTGGTTTAAAACGGGATTTCAGGAGAATGTTATGCCAATAGCTGAAGGAATAAAAAGCTCTCTTTTTTCATCTTCCATGATTCGAAAGATGTTTGAAGAAGGAATTAAGTTAAAAAAACAATACGGCGCGGATAAAGTTTATGATTTTTCGCTTGGGAATCCCGATGTTGAGCCTCCAAAGGCTTTTCATGATGTTTTTGTAAAGCTCGCCTGTGAAGACGAAAAAGGCTCGCACGGATATATGCCTAACGCGGGGTATCCGTATGTAAGGGAAGCCTTGGCAAAAAAAGTAAGCAGGGAACAGAATGTAAACGTTGATTTCTCTCATGTAATAATGGCATCGGGAGCCGCAGGAGGGCTTAACACTGTCATAAAAACAATCTGTAATCCTACAGATGAAATAATTGTTACGCGCCCTTTTTTTATGGAATACCGCCCTTATACCGCAAACCATGGAGCAAAACTTGTAGAAATTGACTCTCTTGAAAACTTTAATCCGGATTTGGAAGCTATCGGAAAAGCGCTGTCTGAAAAAACAGCCGCTGTATTAATTAATTCGCCCAATAATCCCACAGGAAAAATTTACCCTTCTTGTCTGCTTTCGGATCTTGCATCCCTCCTTTCGGAACATGGAAAAAAAACAGGCAGATTTCCGTACCTTGTTTCAGACGAGCCGTATCGTGAGATCGCGTACGATCAGGCTGTTCCTCCCTTTTTAAGCTGTTACAGTGAGTCAATTGTTGTTAGTTCATATTCAAAGAATCTCTCTCTTCCGGGAGAACGTATCGGATATATAGCCGTAAACCCTGAAATTCATGAAAAGGACGACCTTGTTAACGGATTGATTTACAGCGCAAGAGTACTGGGTTTTGTAAACGCGCCCGCTCTTATGCAGAGAATTGTCGCCTGCCTTACGGAAGAAAGCGTTGATGTATCAATTTACGCAAGAAGACGCGATGCGTTTATGAAAGTGCTGGATGATGCAGGTATTGAGTACGCAAATCCGGAGGGAGCGTTTTATCTGTTCTGCAAAGTGCCAAAAAGCAAAAACAGTGCGCAGGAGGGAGACGCATCATTTGCTGAGCATTTGAAAAAACACCTGATTTTGGGAGTGCCTGGGACAGGTTTCGGAAAATCAGGCTGGATCAGGTTTGCGTATTGTACCGATGAAAAAATAATAACAGCTTCAAAAGACGCTTTTAAAGCCGCTATGGCAAGCTGGTAAAAGAAGATACACTGGAAGAAATTACAAAACTATTGAAATTTCTTCCAATGAAAAAGCATTATTTCAGGTTAATCTCAATTGTATCCGTTTTTCCGTCAAGTTCAAAAACGCATTTTTTTCCCATGCTGGAAATCTCATATCCGCCCATGAAACCTTCAAGCTTTACATTACCGTCTTTATCGCTTGTGTCCTGTAATTCTGTCCGCCATTCATTTTCTATTTTGGCGAGCAGGGCTTTGTATGACGGTTTTTCACTGTTGTCTGTACGCAGAAAACCCGCCGGAGCATGAAGCCATGCGTTATCTCCGCCTGACCATGTGGTAATAGCCTCTACCTGCGGGTGGGCGAACAGTATCTCGTACATTTCAATAATTTCTCTTGCCTGGCGTTCTTCTCCTTCATGAGTTGTCGGCCATTCTTCTACCTGCCAGTCATTAAGGTCAACGATATGAGGCGGCATTAGGTCGCCTGAAATGAGCGTGTTCTCGGTAAAATGGAGCGGAAGACCGAATCGGGCAAAGCGAGAAAGTACATCGTGAGTTTTTTCTTTTCCCCAATACCCCTGATGCTGATGTGATTGAATCCCGATTACATCAATAGGGATTCCTGCATGGAGGCATTTATCAATCAGAATTTCGTAGTCTTTTGACGTATCAAAATCATTCAGAATTAATACGGCATTTGGGTTTGCGCGGCGGGCGGCTTCAAATACTTCCTTTACTATTCGTACTTGCCCGTACTCTTTGCATATTCTTGTAATTGCGTTGTCGTATTTATCAAAGACAGGCATAATTACAACTTCATTGATAACATCCCAGATATCAATGATACCTGCAAAAGCCTTTACATCGCGCTCGATCCGTTCTATAACTTTTTTTAGTATTTCGGCATTTGAATAATTCATTAGCCACGGTGCGCAGACTGTGTGCCAGCAAAGGGGATGCCCTTTTGTTGTTATTTTCCGTTCTCTGAACCATAAAGCTCCCAACTTTACCCGTTTTTCATCGGGTTTGCCTTCTTCAGGCTCATAACGTCCGAGATAAAAAGGCAGGGTCGCGTAGTTGTTAAGAGTAAAAATTTTATCTAGTTTTTCCTTCAAATAAGCGGCTCTTATTTCATCAATAGCGCCGCCTGACGGAGTACCGCCTGTAAGTTCAACAGCTTCAAAACCGCCGCAGCCAAAGAGAAACCGGCTGTTTTTTTGAACGATTTTTACTTCCCTGTTTGACGCAGGAGAGCCGTTTTCAAGCTTCAAATGCAGTTTGGCGGAAGTTTTCCGGTGTTTTAAATTATTTTCCATAAAATGTATTATAAAACAACTTATTGATTAACGCCATATAAAACGCGAGATTTTTCTTTTAAATTAATTAAAATAACCGATAATAAATAGACGTGTAACAAAAATATATGTATATTGTTTATTAAGGTATACTGCTGCCATTTATGGCGGGGTAATTTTGATGATCCTGAAAATCGGTTTTTTAACAGGATTTCACGAATTAAGGAGTTTTTTATGAAAAAGATGAATTTTTTTGGGGTTATCGCATTAGTTGCGATTGTCAGTATTTTTATGATTGGCTGCGCTGAAAAGGGCGGCACATTTATTATTAAGAACAATACAGATTCAACAATAATCGGAAATGTTTATACAAAAGGCACTTCATCAATACCTACACCAAAAAATATCAGTCCTGGAGAAAATGGTACATGGGACTTCTCTAATGATGTAACGGTAGTTTGGTTATGGACTGGCTCTGGCACTGGAGCTAATGGTGAAGAAGAAATAAATGGTGGAAAGACAGTAACAAAAACAGCCACAGCTCCGTAATTTAAATCTAAAGTATTGTATGCCCGCAAAGTTACATGATAAAGAACACTTTGCGGACATACACTAAATATCTTCAAATCTAATTCCTTCTCCTGAAGGAATAAAGTTTTTTACAGCTCTTCCTTCTATATTTTTTTCCCGGCATGGTTCAAGACCAGGGCGAAGATTTTTTTCAGTCCTTAAAACAGCATAATCGCCTTTATTTAAGATTTCTCCTGCATTGATATCTCTCATGGCGTGAATCGAGCGGTTTGTATATTTATAATTTGCCTTTTCACAAGGAGCCAGCTCTTTAATGCCGCTGCCCAGTATTTTATCAATAAAGGCTCTGTTTTTCTTTTTACAGTAATTTTTATATGTTTTTTCAGGGTCTGTTTTAGCGGATAATCGCACAGCTTTTACCATCTTTGTAAATTCATCCGGCGGCAGGGCAATCGGGTCGTCAAGACCGGGATCTTTTCTTGAAAGGCAGAAATGTTTTTCTATTACAGAAGCTCCCATACATACCCCAAGAGCGGGAATCAATTCCGGATCTGAACTGTGGTCGCTAATGCCGACAGGAACGCCGAAAATGTTTGTCAGACTTGGCAAAAGACGCAGATTATATTCGGTTTCGGGAGCAGGGTAGCTTGTCACACAATGTAAGAGGCAAATATTTTTTTTCTCTTTGAAAATATCTATCGCTGTTTCTATATCAGAAAGTTTTGAAACGCCTGTTGAAAGCAAAACCGGTATTTCCCATTGAGCGATTTCTTCAAGCAATCCTGTATAGTTTAATTCAGGAGAGGCGATTTTAACCATTTTTGGACTCATTTTTCGCAAAATGGAAGCGCTGTTAAAACCGAAAGGAGTACAGAGAAACAAAAGACCTAGAGATTCTGTGTATTCTTTGATTTCCGTATAAAATTCTAAAGGAGTTTCTAATTCCTTAAAACGATCGTAAAGTCTGATCCTGCCTCCCGGCAGCGTTACTTCCCCTGTATTCGGATGCAGGATTTCATCTGCAAAAACCATCTGGAATTTTGCGCAATCCGCTCCTGTCTCCGCAACGCTTGAAACCATCTCTTTGGCTTTAATTAAATCAGCATTGTGAGAAGTCCCAAGTTCTGCGATAACAAGCGGTCTTTCAGGGCTGAAAAGTGAGCCGTCTACCTGAAACAAATAATTATTTTTTTTGTTCATATCCACTCGACATATTGTAAAAGTTTTTGTATACTATGTTCAAGATAAGTAATTAGGAGGCTTTTATGCAAATTGTATATTGTGATGTTTGCAAGAAGAAAGTTGAAAATTCATTTAACGGCCGCACGTTTTTTTATTATGGGGAACACAGTGTTTGTGAACCATGCAAGGATAATTTGGAGTCTCAGGTAAAATCCACAATAAGAGCTAAGGAACCTTTTTCTTATGAATGGTATAATAAATATATTGATGATTCTCTTGCAAAAGCGATTCAAAAGGGAAAGTCATAAAAATTTTTAAATTATTCTGTTTTTCTCAATCCAAAAATGAAGGAGTAACCCATGTCGGGTCACAGTAAATGGGCAACGATAAAGCACGCAAAAGGCGCCGCAGATGCAAAACGCGGTCAAATGTTTACAAAACTTATTAAAGAAATTTCCATTTCCGCAAGAATGGGCGGAGGAAACCCGGAAAACAACCCAAGGCTTCGTACAGCTATTCTCAAAGCCAGAGGCGCCAATATGCCCAAAGACAATATTGAAAGGGCAATAAAAAAAGGTACAGGTGAACTTGAAGGCGTAAATTACGAAGAACTTGTTTACGAAGCCTATGCTCCCGGGGGCGTTGCAATTTTTATCGAAGTTTTAACGGATAACAAAAATCGCGCCGCAGCCGATATACGCAACATTCTTACACGAGCCGGCGGACAGCTTGCCACTTCAGGCTCAGTATCAAGGCTTTTTAAGCGTCAGGGAGTTATAACCCTTGACGGTGAAAAATATACTGAAGATGCGGTTATGGAAGCGGCGCTTGAAGGCGGCGCGGAAGATATTTCCATGTCTGACGGAATCATTGAGGTAACCAGCGCTCCTGAAGATTTTGAAGCTGTTTTAAACACGCTTCAGTCCAAGGATTTTGAAACAATGAGCGCGGAAGTGAGCATGGTTGCCGAAGCCGATATTACGCTGGATAATGACGGGACTGCCAAAGCGTTAAAGCTTATTGACAAGCTTGAAGAAAACGACGACGTGCAAAATGTCTATACCAACATTTCCATCCCCGAAGGTTTTGAAGCGGCTTAAAGTATACCGGAAGATACTCGGTATTGACCCGGGACTGGCAAGTACAGGCTGGGGAGTGCTCGAAGAAAAAGACGGAAACGTTCTTTATATTGATCATGGTATTATAACAACAAAGGCGGATTGTCCCCGTGCTGAACGCCTTTGTTTTATTATGCAGTCAATCCGGCAAATTATCGATAAATATGGTCCGACAGAAGCGGCTATAGAAAATCTCTTTTTCGGAAAAAATGTTTCAAGCGCCATTCCTGTAGCTGAAGCGCGGGGAGTGATTTCCGCAAGCCTTGCGGAAAAAGGAATCCATTTGAGTGAATTAACTCCGAATGCGATTAAAAAAGGCGTAACAGGTTTTTCCGGCTCTGATAAAAAACAGGTGCAGGAAATGGTAAGAGTAATCCTTAATCTCGCAGAAATTCCAAAACCGGATCATGCTTCTGATGCGCTTGCCGCCGCAATCTGCGCCGCAAATACCCCTGTTTTAAAACTCCCAGGGGTTTAAAAGATTAATCCCGTCTATTTCATCAAAATCTTTTATATTCCCTGTCACAAGGAATGTATGATGCGCAATTGCTGAAGCGGCTATTAATGAATCCGCGAAGGGTATTGTCTTTCCTGTTCTTGCTCTGAGCCTGCCCCATTCTGTCATTGTTTCAGTATCAATCGTAATAATTCTTCTGTTAAAAAAAGCGGTATTTCTGAATACAGCCAGACTGATAAATCATGTTTCTTTTTGTTGTTTTGAAGTTTTTCTATACCGTAACATAACTCTCCGATAGTTATGACCGATAAATAAGCATTTTCCCATTGTATTGATTGCGTAAAATTTTTCACATTTTGGTTGCAGTTTGGTTTTTGTATTTCAGATATCACATTGGTGTCAAGGAGATATTTCATAGATTAACCTCCCTTGTTTTTTCCGGCAATCTAGCAGGCAGTTCAAGAACTGTATCATGTAGCGGAGAGCATTGAAAAAACTCAAAAAGGGATTTTTTGGGTACTGATAAATTACTATATTTTTTTATTAATTTATGATACTCTCAAATCAATGTTTAACAGTATCAGAGGTATATTAAGCGCAAAAAATAAAGAGACGGTTTTTGTATTTTCTGGCGATATTGAGTGGGAAATTACAATGCCCGCAAACGATATACAGTGTTTAAACCTTAACAATGAATGCAGAATTTTTACATGGCTTTATCACAGGGAAGATCAAATGAAGCTTTTCGGTTTTGCCAGTGAAAGAGGGCGAATTTGTTTTCAGGAATTATTAAAAGTGGAAGGAATAGGACCAAAAGGCGCTGTAAAAATAATGAGCGGCATCAGTCAGGATGATCTTGAAAAAGCGCTTGAAAACGGCGATCTTGCAAGGCTTGAAGCTGTTCCCGGTCTTGGGAAAAAGACAGCGCAAAAAATGATTTTATCGTTAAAAGGGAAACTGATCAACTCTGCGGAAAATATATTATCATCTCCATACAGCGATCTTGTAGAGGCTCTTGCCGCCATGGGATATGACAGGCGTTCCGCTTCTGAGGCGCTTGCGAAAGCGGAAGCGGCGCTTGATTCTTCTCTTGCAAATGAGACGCGGGAGAAAATGCTTTTTAAAGAAGCAATTGTTTATCTTAGCAGTCAGTAGCGTATGGAATTTTTTTAATTATGGCGGAAAAAATTAACAAAAAAAGCCTTTTGCACCCTGAACAAACGGAAGGTGAAGACGAAAAAGATAAAACCCTTCGTCCGCGTTTTCTTTCGGAATTTTTAGGTCAAAAAAGCATGAAAGAAAACCTTTTAATTTTTATTTCCGCAGCGAAACAGCGGAGTGAAAGCCTTGATCATCTTTTTTTAATCGGACCTCCTGGACTTGGAAAAACTACTCTTGCGCAGGTTGTCGCAAACGAGCTTGAAACAGGTTTTATTCAGACATCGGCTCCTGCTCTTGACAAGCCAAAGGACATTGTCGGTCTTTTGACAAACCTTAATAAAGGCGATGTTTTTTTTATTGATGAAATTCACAGGTTAAAACCTGCCATTGAAGAGTTACTCTACATTGCAATGGAGGATTACGGGATCGACTGGGTTGTAGGGCAGGGACCCATGGCAAGGACGTTAAGAATAGCAATTAAACCGTTTACGCTGGTTGGAGCGACTACAAAAGCCGGAATTGTTTCAAGCCCTTTGATCAGCAGGTTTGGAATTACCTGTCGTTTTTCTTTTTATGAACAGGAAGATATGGAAGCCATCGTCCGCCGTTCGGCAGGTCTTCTTAATATTAAAATTGATAATGACGCGTCATCTCTTTTGGCAAAATCATCAAGAGGAACTCCCAGGGTAGTGAACCGCCTCTTAAGAAGGATGAGAGATTTTGCCCAGTTTTCAGGAGAAGCATCCATTACTCTACCTGTAGTAAAAAAATCGCTATCGCGCCTTGAGATAGACGAGCTCGGTCTTGAAAGGCAGGATCGGGAAATTTTAAAAATTATTATTGAGCGTTATAAAGGCGGACCTGTAGGAGCGGAAACACTTGCGATTTCCATAGGAGAATCTGTTGAAACACTGGAAGATTATTATGAGCCGTACTTAATTCAGGCAGGTCTGTTGCAACGCACCTCCAGGGGCAGGATTGTTACAAATTACGGATATGGACATCTGGGATTAAAGCCAAACAACGGAAAAGAAAATCTTCTTTTTGATTCATAAAATAAAAAAATGAAAACAAGTGATTTTAATTTTAATCTTCCGGGGCATCTTGTTGCGCAATATCCGCCTGAAACGAGGGGAAAAAGCCGTCTTATGACACTTGATCGCGTAACAGGAAAAAAAGCGCACCGGGCTGTGGATGAACTGCCTGAAATATTAAATTCTGAATTTTTTTTAAATCCAGCAGACGGAAAACCTTTGCTTGTTTTTAATGATACAAGAGTCAGAAAATCGCGGCTTACAGGAATTTCTGTAAAATCAGGAGCAAAAGCGGAATTTCTATTGCTGGAATTAAAAAATGAGGCTTGGAAAGCGCTTGTCAGACGTTCCTGCCGCAGGAAAACGGGCAGCCGTTTTATTTTTCAGGGAGCGGACGGCTCACAAATAGCCGAAGCCGAAATTAAGGGATCTGACAGTGATTTCTGTTTTCTGGAATTTGACCGCTTGATTGACGAAGAATTTCTTGAAAAAAACGGTTCTGTTCCGCTTCCTCCTTATATTAAACGAAAAGATACTTCCTTTGACGAGATGCGTTATCAGACAGTTTATGCGAAGCGGACAGGCTCGGCGGCTGCTCCTACAGCGGGGCTTCACTTTACCAATGAACTTTTAAGAAGGATTTCTGATTCTGGCATTGATTCTGTTTTTATTACCCTTCATGTAGGATTGGGAACTTTCCAGCCAGTCCGCAGTGAAAATATAGAAGATCATAAAATACACAGCGAATCTTTTTTTATTGATGAAAATGCAGCCTGTAAAATTGAAGAAGCTAAAACTCAGAACAGAAAAATAATCGCCGTAGGGACTACCAGTGTCCGTACTCTTGAAAGTGCATGGACTGACGGAAAACTTAAAAGAGGACATGGAAGCACTTCAATTTTTATTTTTCCTGGATTTAATTTTAAGGTTGTAGATGCGCTTTTTACAAATTTTCACACCCCTGAATCTACTTTGTTAATGCTTGTTTGCGCATTAGCAGGAAAAGATTTGATACTGGAAAGTTACGCTGAGGCTGTCCGCAATGATTACCGTTTCTTCAGTTACGGAGACGCGATGTTAATTTATTAAATTATTTCATTCTGAATGAAACAGGGTAGCGGAAACGGCAGTTTACGTTTTCTCCGTTAACAGTAGCGGGAATTCCTTTTCTGCCTATAAATACTCTTGCCGCAGCCTCGCCGAACCCTCTGCCCTCGGGTTCTTCACGATAAATTATAACATTTTGCACGTAACCTGAACTGTCAACCGACAGTTCAAGTATAACATAACCTTCGATACCTGAACGAAGCGCTGCTTGAGGGTATATAAGACTTGCTGATACCGCATTTCTGTCAAAATCCGGTCTTGTTGATACCATGTGTACGGGAAAGTAATCAAAAATAACAGTTTTAGAACCTTCGGCTTCAGGATAAGATTCTGTTGTTTCAATATTCAATACGGAAATATAATTTTCAGTTAAGATATTTTTATGGGAAGGCTCCTGTACGGGATTATCCTCTTTAAAAGATATTTCTATAGATTTTTCCTGCGGAATAGTGTTTTCTTCCACAGCAGGAAGAAGCAAAGTTATATCCGTTAATTTCATTACTTTTGCGTTATTGTCTTCTTCCTGTTTAAAAATACTTAAGTTAAATGCAAAGAAAAAAATGAATGCCAAATGAAGGCATATTGCAGCAATAAAAACAAGAGCGTGGATTTTTTTCTCATTCATTGTTTTTTACCGTAAAGCTGACAACACGGTACTGAAGAAGCTGTAAAATTTCAAGTACATTATCTATATAAAAATAAGGAGTATTCCTGTCTGCAATAATATGAACCCTTGTATCGGGAGCGTTAATATAAATGTCTGAAATGATTCTTTCAAGAGTAAAATGATTCGTTTTTTCCCCGTTAAGAAAAATTTCTCCTTCCATGTTAATCCAAACTTCAAGGTTTTTTTCCGTATTTGCATTAAGGGCTGTTTTTGCTTCAGGGTATTCAATTTTTATTTCCTTTCTGAAATTTATCAATGCTGTTATCATAATAAAAATTAAAAGCAGGAATGCTATGTCGGACATGGAAAAAACAGGAATAAAAAATTCATTTCTTTTTCGCCCTAGGTTCACGGATTTTTATCCTTTAATGAAAATGAAAAGGAATCAATGTTTAAATTTTGAGCCAATTCTACAAAAGATACTACATTCTGCCAGCGGGTATACCTGTCTATGCTTAAAGTAACTGCTATGTTCGGATTGTAATTAAGAGCTGTATTTATTAATGTCCCCGCACGGGAAATACCGATTTCTTCATTTTTAAAAAATATTTTTCCTTCCGAATTAAGCTCAAAATTAATATGATTTTTATCCAGTATCAATACTGATGAATCCTTCGATGGCAAATCAAATAAAAAACCTGTGTTTATGCTGAAGCCTGCTATAATTAAAAAGTAAATAATCAAAAGGAAAGCAAGGTCGCTTGCAGCGCATGTTTCAAGGAATGATTTTTTTTTAAGTCTTTTAAATTTCATTTTTAAATACCGGTTTCTGTTTTAGTATTCTGATTTATTGATTTCTCTGTCTGAAAATCCGATAATTGCGCAATTAAAAATGAACAGACTATCTCTGTTTTTGCCGCGAATCTGTCAATGATATGACTGAAAACTGAATGGGAAATCATTGCGATAATCGCTATTACAAGCCCGAACACAGTTGTGATCAGGGCTTCGTAAATACCGTTCGCTACAATCTGCGCGTTCACCTCAGATGCCTGCGCGATTGATCTGAATGCTCCGATCATTCCTGTTACAGTGCCAAGAAAGCCTGTAAGAGGCGAAATGGAACCAAGAGCCGTAAGAAAATTAAGTCCGTTTTCAAGAGAGTTGATGCATTTCATAGCTTCCGCTTCCGCATCCTTTTCGGAGCTTTCCCGGGAAAAAGACCTTCCTAACCTGATATGCTTTATTAAAGCAAGCAAAACACACGCGCCCATACGGCGCCGCGTCAGGGAGGAGAGATATTCGTGCGCTCCGCCGAAATCGCATTTTTGCGCAAAAACGGATACATTTTCAGCAATATCATCAATACGAAGATTATAATGTAAAAAGAAAATCAGCCGTTCAAGTGTTATAGTCACAGTTATAATTGAAAAAACAAGAAGGGGCCACATTATGAGGCCTCCCAGTTTGAACAGTTCCATTGCGGAAAAGGATGCAGTTTCCATAATTTTATGCTGCAATCCTTTCTTCAGATGATTCTGCCAGTAAAGTATCCAGTTTATGTATAATTTCCGTCAGTTCTTCGGCGGAGGATGTTGCAATCTTTGTTGATTTAATAAAACTTGAAAGCCCTTTTGAAATATCTTCTATCGCGATATTAATCTGCACTGTAGATTTTTGCTGTTTCAGACTTGATATCGTAATAGTCTGCGCCTGAACTGCGGTTACTTCTGCTCCGGATCGAATTTCACGGAAAATACTTTCAAGTTTTCTAATTAAATTATTTCCCATGTTTATTTTTTCCGCGCTCTCTTCGCTTGAAACGATAAGAGATGATGAAGAATTTTGAATTTCTTCCGCCTGATCTTTTATTTGCTTTGTAAGGTTTGTGATATCATCTGCAAGGCGGTTAACTTCGCTTGCTACTACCGCAAAACGTTTACCGTGTTCGCCTGCGCTTGCCGCTTCCAGAGTAGCGTTAAACGCAATTACTTTGGTTTGATCTGTAATTGTGTTTATCGAATTAATTATATTGCGGATTTTGGTTATTTTATTTCCAAGAGCGAGTATCCCTGAAATTACGCCGTCATTTTTCGTCTTGATGTCTTCAAGCTGGCTTACATTGTCATTAAGCACTGAAAATCCTTCATTCACATCATTTTCCATTTTGGAAGCGATTTCGGCGACACCGGCTGTTTTATTGGAAATTTCTACAGCTATTTCCGTATTTTCCTTTATGGTGCTTTCAATTTCCTGAATGCTTGCAGCCTGGCTGTTAGCGGTTGTAAAAATATCTTTCGATGAAATAAATATTTCATTTGTGGATTTCCGTATGGTTTTAGCCATTGAACGCGTTTGTTCAACAGTTTTTGAAACAGCCTGAGAAGCCGTTTCCTGTGATTCAATCATGTTATTAAACAATTTAAGATGGCGTTTACAGGTTAGACCCGCGGTTGCTCCTGCAACGATCATGGCAATAACACGAAAAAACTCATTGTAAAGCGGAAATGTTAAAGGGATTTCCTGTCCTTTATAAATGAAACTGTAAGGTAAATCCAAAACATGACCGTTTATGTAGACTACAATAATATAACAAAAACCTGAGAATATCCCTGAAAAAAAAGCGCAAGCGACACTGTATCTGAAAGAGCCTGCCATTATAAGAACAAGGTAGAAAAGCGCCTGTACTGAAAGAAACGTAACAGGCGGAGAAATTTCAGGATATGTGCTGCCAATCCAGATAGCGCCGCTAATTAATATTGCGTCACTAATTACGCAGATATATTTAAAAGAAATATGAAGATTTTTTTTTGCCTTTAAATAGAAATGAAGAAAAACCGAGTATAAAAGAAAAAGACCTGTAAAACTGTAAGCGCGCAGGGGAAAATATTCAAGTCCGTCAAAAGACCTTAAAAATGATACAACAAGAACGCTTAAAACAAATATTAATCCAAGCGCAAAACGGAATTTATTAATTAATTTTTCCGCGTCATATTCATCTTCTTTGATTTTTTCGTTGATTTCCAAAATTTTCATTTTTTACTCCCTATTTTTTTTAATCAAACGTAACGATTCCGTCCCAGTCATCGGGCGGCGGATTAAGAATAAAATCGTTGGAACGATTATAATACAGTTTTGAAAGATAGTCATTGCTGTCTGTTTCATATGATTTATTAAAATATTCACAGGCAAGTTTCCATTCTCTAATTTCAAAAATCTGTAGTTCCTTGTTGTAATTAGTCTAAGACTTCTTTTTTTTTCGTCATTCATTTTTATCTCCGATAAGGTCATTTACAGCTTCCAGCAAATTGTAATTATTAAATGAATTTTTAATAATATACCGCGATACGCCGAGTGAAAAGGCGCGCTGCTGCTCTTCCTTATCTGCTTTGGATGAAATAACAATTAAAGGAATACTGGAAAATTCTTCATTCTTTTTAATATTTTCAATAAACATAAAGCCGTCCATCACAGGCATATTTAAATCCGTACAGACAAGATCATACATTTTGGTTTTCAGCGCTTTAAAAGCCTGCGCCCCATTTGCGGCTGTATCAACGCTGTATCCTTCGGCGGAAAGTATATCGCTTAATATTTCACGCGTGGGTTTTGAATCGTCTGCGACAAGGATGGATTTATAGGATTTTTTATAATCTAAATTGTGTTCTTTTAAATCAATGGGTTTAATTCGTTTTGCGATTTTTAATATTGAAGGAATGTGCAGAACGCTTACCATTTCATAGTCTTCATTCAGAACTATGCCTGAGTAAATTGATAAATTTTCCATAAAAGCAGGCATGGTTTTAAGAATTACAGAACGCATACTGCTTATGTTCTCGACTGCAATGGCTGCAATATCTTCGTATGAACGGATTATAACAACAAAAATTATATCATCAGGGCGGACGGTTTTTTTTCTGATTTCTAAAATATTACTTAAGTAATAAAGCTTAATAATTTTGTCATTATATTTTATTTCAGGATGATTTACGACAGTAATAATTTCTTCATGATTTAAAAGCATTATTGTTTCTACAAAAGCGGCAGGTATAATAAATTTCATTTCTCCGCATTCTACCGGAAATCCCATAAGGGCTGCAATCGAAAGAGGCACTGTTATTGTAAAAGTCGTTCCGTACCCAAGAACGCTTTCTACAACTACGCTGCCCTTTAATGATTCTACGCTTTCGCGGACTACATCCATTCCTACACCTCTTCCCGATATATTGCTGACGCTTCCTGATGTCGAAAAGCCGCTTTGATAAATAAAATTGGTAAGTTCTTCTTTTGAAAGGGAGGAAGCGGATGCTTCGGCAATAAAACCTTCTTTTACGGCTTTTTGCCTTATTTTCTCATAATCAATACCTCTTCCGTCGTCAGCTATAACAATCTTCATATTTCCGCTTTCACGCGAACAGGTTATTGAAAGTTTTCCTGTTTCATTCTTTCCGGCTGAAATTCTCTTTTCAGGTGATTCTATCCCGTGATCTATTGCGTTACGCACCATGTGCATAAAGACTTCTGAAAGACATTCTATAATATTTTTATCAATTTCATTTTCCTTTCCGTCTATTGATAAATGCACTTTTTTGCCTGTCTCTTGGGCCAATTCATAAACAAACCGCGGATAACTGTCAAAAACTGTCGAAAGGGGAAGCGTCCGCAATGATATTACATTATCATAAGCGCCCCTTATGCTGTTACCGGCATCTATGGCGTAATTTTTTAAAGAAGAGTTAAGGCGTTCGCTCTGCTTCTCTAGTTTTCGCAGACCTGAGGTAAGAGCAGGATCATTTTTAATTATTTTTTTAATTATATTAGAATATTCTTTTATCAGATTATTAAGAGATACGCTGTCCTGTGATAAGCTTTTTGCATAAATTTCAAGTGACTGAAGGGAAGCTATGCTTTTTATTATTTCGTTTATTTTTTCAATTGATATCCTTATGCTTTCGTTTTTATTTTCTTTTTTTTGCTCCTTTTGTTTTTTTTCATCATTTTTAACGGCAGAAACATATTGTTCATCCGGGATAGAAATTTTTTCACATGAAAAAGCTTTTTCATTTTCGTTTTCTTTTTTAATGACTGTATATTCTTCATTTGCCGCAAGAAGATCAAGATTTTTTACATATTCATATATATCTATATTGTCTTTTTTTGTCTGCCGGATGACGTCAAACGAGGATTTTAATTTATCAAGCGATGCAAGGATTAAATCTACGGCATTATCTGAAAGCCCAATTCGCTGCTCTCTGAAAGCTATAAAAACGCTTTCCATTGAGTGGCTCAATTCCTCTATACGCTTAAATCCAAGAATCCGCGAAGTGCCTTTCAGCGTATGAAGAGCGCGCAAAAGGTTTGCAAGATCATCTTCAACCGAGATACCTTCTTTAATGTTAAAGATCAATGTTTCAACAAGGTTTGTGTTTTCAAGCCCTTCATCGATAAATTTATAAATATATTTTTCTTTATCAAATGCCATGATTATTATCGTTCCTTGCGCTGTCTTTATTCAAATATTCAGTTTTTTCACCGCCTGAGCCGGGTTCTGATAATTTCGCATCTGAAGAATGGACAGACAATAATTCATTTAATTTGCTTATCATCTTCGTAAGTTCTTCAGCGGATGAAGTGGTAATTCTTGTTGATTGAATAAAACTGGAAAGCCCTTTTGAAATATCTGCTATGGCTATATTGATCTGCTGTGAGGATTTTTGCTGTTTGTTGCCTGAGATTGTTATTGTCTGCGCCTGATTTGAAGTGATTTCGGCTCCTGTGCGGATTTCACGGAAAATTTCTTCAAGTTCTTTTATAAGGCTGTTCCCTTCGTTTATTTTATCGGCGCTTTCTTCGCTTGATATAATTAAAGAAGACGAATACATTTGAATCTCTTCTACCTGTTCCCTTATCTGCATGGTCAGAGATGCAATATCATCCGAAAGCCTGTTTACCTCGCTTGCTACTACAGAAAAACGTTTTCCCCTGTCTCCGGCGCTTGCGGCTTCAAGAGCTGCGTTAAAAGAAATTACTTTTGTCTGATTTGTAATGGCGTTTATTGTTTTTACAATATCGCGAATTTTTATTATTTTATTCCCAAGAGTGATAATGCCTGATATTACGCTGTCATTTTTCTTTTTAATATTTTCCAGCTGATCGACATTGCGTTCAAGAATTGAGAAACCGTGAATTACATCATTCTCCATTTTTGCCGCTATATTAGCGACGCTGGATGTTTTTTCCGATATTTCCGCCGCAATACTTGCGTTTTCGTTTATGGTGGTTTCAATTTCCTGAACGCTTGCGGCCTGATTATTGGCAGTTGTAAAAATATCTTTGGATGAAAGGAAGATTTCATCTGTTGATTCGCGGATTATTTTTGCCATATTGCGTGTTTTTTCGACCGTTTTAGTAGCGGCATTTGATGCAGCTGTCTGGGCTTCAATCAAGGTGTTAAAAAGCGCAAGATGGTGTTTGCATGCCATACCTGTAACAAGACCGGTAATAACCATCGAAATAACACGGAAAGATTCGTTAAATACGGGGAAACTTACGCTTATGGTTTTTCCTTCATGAATGAAAAAATAGGGAAGATCTAGCGCGTTTTCTCTGAGAATAACGACAAGTAAATAACAAAGTCCTGCGTAAATACCTGAAAAAACCGCGCAGCGGAAACTATGTCTGAAAGCGCCGAGTATTATAAGGACATTAAAAAACAGAGCCCAGATTGAAAGATACGCAATGGGAGGATCAAGTTCCGGATAACTGCAGCCGATATAAATACCTGCGCTTATAATTGTCATGTCGAAAATAACGCAAATATATTTAAAAGATTTATAAACAGATTTTCTATTACGCAGATAGAGATAAATAAATACAGAAAATAATAGAAAAATATTATTCGGGATAAACACATAAAGCGGAAAAGGTTCAAGTCCTTCTATGCGCCTTAAGACTGCAAAAAAAACAACAGTTCCTGCATAAAGCAATGCAATAACAAAGCGGAATTTGTTGATTATTTTTTCACCGCCGAATTCGTCTCTTCTGATTTTTGTTTTAATGTACTTATTTAACATTTAATCTTTCCTGTTTTTAGTTTTGTATTCAGCAAGCGTTTCTTTAAGTTCAATTGACATACTGTTCAATTTATCAAGGGTTGCCGATGTAGCGGCGGTAGAAGTTACAAACTGACCGACGCCGTGTGAAATTTCCTTTAATGCCGTAAAAACCTGGGCAGAAGCCATTTCCTGCTGCTTGCTGAGACTGGAAATTTGCTGCGATCTGTTTGCTACATTTTTGGAAACATCAACAATGTTTTCAAAAACCTCCTTCTGTTCAACCATTCTTTTATAACCTGCGTCTATTGCGCTTGAACCGCTGTTTGCTTCCGTAATAAGCATTTGAGATGCTTCCTGTAGTTCTTTTATTTTTTCCTTGATTTCTGATACAGAATCCGCAACATTGTCGGCAAAACGGCGTATCTCGCCTGCTACAACGGAAAAACGCGAACCTGCTTCCCCTGATGAAGACGCTTCAAGAGCTGCGTTAAACGCAATCAGCTTTGTGCGATCTGCAATCGTGTCTATAAGCTGAGTCGATTCATCGATACGGGAAAGCATATCGGCAAGATTTTTTATTATTTCTATAATCTTGTTATTTTGATCCCGTATATCCAGCATCATGTCTTCGTTAACATCTCTGAGCTGTGCGCCCCTGCGGCTTAATTCCTGAGTATGAGATGCAAGCTGAGCCACTTCGTTTGTTTTTTCCGCAGCTCTTATTGAAAGATCATTGTTATTCTGCATGGTACTTACAATTTCTGAAATACTGGCTTGCTGCTCATTGGCTGTAAAAGCAATTTCCTTTGAGGAAATTGAAAGTTCATATACAGCGTCAGTAACCATATTGGCATTATTGTTAAATGAAATAAACGCTTTATTTATTTTTTTCAGAAAACCGTTAAGAGCAAGCGTTAATTGTCCCATCTCGTCCCTTGAAACAGCTTTTAATTCGACTGAAAGATCATTATTATCAAGATTCACAAAAGCACAGTGAATTAGTTTTGCCGATATCCTGATATAATTGACAGTCGAAATAATTATTATTAAAACAAAGACAGTTGAAACAACAGCGGCTCCAAGAGATGCCAAAAACCGCTTCTGGTATGCCTTGATTCTGGCTGTTATTAATGTTTCAAGCCTGTCAAGGGATGCCGACTGAAGTCTGTAAATTGCATTATTTGTCTGACCTGATACTTCATGAAGAATTGGTATCAGGCTAATATCAATTTCAGGGTTATTAATTACCTGCTCAATAGACATTGATAAATAATTAATCCTGTTATGGCATGATTGAAGAAGATGTTCAAATGATTCAAGGTTTTCCGTTTTTCTTCTGCCGAGAATTTCAATAGTGTTGTATCTGTTATAAATCTTATTGTTGTCCGAATAATTTAAAAGGCTTAATTGAAGTCTAAGTTCCTCCTTTTGCTCCTGTGTGATTGTTCCTGTTTTTAATATCCTTAAAAAATTGTCGATTTGCACAATTCTAAGCTGTGCCTGGGGTAGTTCATAAACAGATGAAACGACAAGATAAGCGTTTTCAAGATCACTGTCGGTAAACAGTCCAGATATATCTCCTATATATGCGGTTAATCTAGTTATATCGCCCATCAATTCCCTGTATGCCGATAAAGCAGAGTCGCCCGACTTAAAATTTATTATTTGATTCCAGTTATCTGAAATGGATTCTAAAGGGAATAAAGGCGTCTGTGATCCAAAATACTTTGTATATTTTTCATCCAGATCAATAAGTAAATCAGTAATAAGGATTTGAGAATTATTTATATCACCCGGTGAATTGTCAACAGAAAGCCTTATATGATACGGAATAATCTGTTTAAGAGAAAGCAATGGACGAAGAACTTCGATGCCTCTCAGCTCCAGGTAATTTTTCTGCATTGATGCGGACGAAATTGATATAGTGTAAAAGAGCAGAATACCAAGCGGAAGCAAAAATGAAGCTACGCTGACAGCGAATTTGGTTGTAATTTTCAAATCTTTTATATTCATTTAGTCCCTCTTATTTTTTTAAGTTTTTTCTCAAGCGCTTTCAAAAAATAATCATAAGAAAACCCGCCTGTAAAACATTCAAAATTATATTCCTTTTCACGCTGATGGTTTTTTAGAAGATTGATGCTTTCTATGGCTTTTTTTATTTTGTATTCGTGTCTTGTCTGATTTCCTTCGGAAGACAGGGCTGCAATTCTGTAAAATGCAGGCCAGAAATATTTATCTTTAATTGCCGCTTCCTGATAATATTTTTCCGCTTCTTTATTATTTTCTTTGAGAAAATTATACTCGCCCCGTAAATATTTTGTACAGGCGCTTGAATTATTTTTTTCCAAAAAACAGATTGTTTTATCCGCATTTTCAAAATCATGAGAGTTTAGAAAATAAACTGCCGCAGATACAATACAACTGCCCGAAAGAGGAGCAGTATCTCTTGTAGTAATTTTTATTATTACATCTTCCGCATTGGGCTTTCCGTCTTTAATTTTCAGAAAATCAGATACTTCAGTGTAATTTACGCTGATTTCCGGTTCTCTGGAAAAAGAAAGAAGTCTATCCTGCACGGATTCATTATTTAAATTTATATTTTTATTTTCTGGAAAAATCTCTGCCTTTTTTTCTTTTTGAATAATGCTAAAATCCTTAATTGTTTCACAAATAAAATTTTTTTGAAAATAAAAAGCGTCAGATGCATACCGGTTTGCAAGAAGCGGATGACTGACGGATGAAGTTTCCGAGATGCCAAGAAAAAGATAACCGTTATTATTTAGTGATTCTGAGAGGTTGTTTATTACAAAAAGCCTGTTTTTTATTGAGAAATAAATTAATGCGTTTCTGAAAAAAATAATATCATATTGGCTGTCAAGACCGTTCATTATATTATGAGAAAAAAAACGCACCTTATCGCGTATATTCTGCGGAATTATATATTCGCCGTTATCGGGAATTAAATATGAATCAAGAATGTATTTCCAGCAAATTCCGTCGTTTCTAAAAGCGTTTGAAGTAAAACGCGCGTTTTTCGCAGTTTCTATCGCTTCATTGCAGATATCAAACGCGTCAACAGTATAATCGATCTCAAGTCCGTTTTTTATAAGATAATCAACAAGCATTGCCGCGCTATACGCTTCGCATCCGATAGAAACTGCAGCGCAGCAGATTTGCAAAGTACGCTTTAATTTTGCTAATTCAGGCAATAAATTTTTTAATATTTCAAAATGAACGCCTTCCCTGAAAAAATAAGTTTCATTTACGGTAAGGAATTTTGAAATTTCAAATATTTTTTCCCGTGAAGACAGAAGATATTCAAAAGCGGAAGGATTATCAATAAAAGAAGAACCGCATTCTTTTTCAATGTATGCGTTAAGCATTTTTAAGGGTTCATATCCTGCTTTTATGCCGATTATTTGTTCAATCCGGTGATATAAAAACAAGAGCGCGGGACTCGAAAGAACATCAAGAGGCGCTTCGCCTTGTTTTTCAGGCGCCGCTGCGTTATCTATCATATTTTATTTTAATTCTCCTTTGTCAAAATAACAAGTTTCTGCGCAATGTCATCAAGCGGAAGTATCATGTCTACACAGCCTGTTTCCTCGGCAGCTTCAGGCATTCCGTATATCATTGATGTCGCCTCATCCTGCGCGATTGTAAGTCCGCCTGCCTGTTTCACATAACGTGTTCCTTCAGCTCCGTCGCTACCCATTCCTGTCAATACAATGCTTATAAGGGAATCCCGATACAGTTCTGCCGCGCTTTTGAACAGTATATCGGCAGCCGGTTTTTGGTTGCTGACAGGATCACTGTGATCAAACGAAAGTCCGTTTTCTCCGACAATAAGGTGTTTGTCCGTAGGAGCGACGTAAATATTGCCCTTTGCGGGGAATTGTCCTTCATCGGCAAGCTGCACATTCAGGCGGGCATAACCGTCAAGCCATTGTACAAAACCGCGGTCAAACCCAGATGTGTTATGCTGTACCAGAAGTACAGGAACAGGAAAATCAGCAGGAAGATCTGAACAAAGCCGGCGCAGAGCCATAGGACCGCCCGTTGAAGATGCTATAACAATACAGTTGATTTTTTTTAAAAGCGTAATATTTTCATTTACATGATGTTTTATATTGTTTTTTTTGTTTATATTCGTTATCTGTTTTAACGTCTTGAAAATTTCTTCACGCTGAATATCTGTCATCCGGGATGTGAAAATATCTTTGGCAAAAAATTCGTGAGCGCCGTTAACAGCAGCGTCGTATGCCATCTTTGCTGTGTCATGGGAACTTATTACAACCATGCCGCAGGAGCTGAATTTTCTTATTTCCACAATTGCGTCAAGTCCGTTCATAACAGGCATTTCATAATCCATTGTTATAAGGTCGGGAACAAGTTCTTTTGCCTTGTTTACTCCTTCTTGTCCGTTTTCTCCTTCGCCGATAACTTTAAATGATCCTTCGCTTTCAATAAAATCTTTAAGGATTGAACGAACAAGAGGACTGTCATCCACAATTAATGTTTTTATCATATAAAATCCTTTCTTATTTTATTGATAAACTGTACGGGATTTAGAAGAAGAACAAGTTCGTTCTGGATATTACAGCTTTTTATATTTTTTCTTGAAGTAAATGAATCAAAGACAATGCCGCTGAACAATAATGAAAATTTATAAGTTTTAAAAACTTCGGGTAATTTATTTATTTTTTCGTCAGGAATATCTGCTTCACTTTCAATTTCTGTAGTTAAAAGAATATTTTTATTTTCCAATGCCGTATCAAAACCGTCACATGAGTTTTTCAGGATAATTCCGTGTTTTATTTTTTCAAGAGGTTGGTCAAGGAGAAGGGGAAGAGAAATGTATACATTGCGGTTTTCCTTGTTAAACTCAACAGGTTTTTCGCAGTATATATGTAAAATGGCTATGGAAGAAACAAAATCAATCGGGATTGCAAGAGAGAAGCTTTTAAAAGAGCTGAGAAATACTCTCATATTATACAATATCTCCTGAAACGCGGGACAAAATCCTGTGGATATCGAGAACAAAAACATCGTTATTATTCCATTTGAATGAAGCTGAAACTGTTTCAGATAAATCACTGGAACTTTCGCATCTTTCCATGGTCATGATATTATTAACCGGAATATCCGCTATACCTGCTATGTCATCTATAAGGAAAGCGATACGGTCGATTTCATCTTTTACAATCAATACCTTTTTTCTTGTGCTTGGCGTATTGAAAAATAAAAGCCCAATATCAAATAACGCGTAGGGTATTGAGTAACGGTTTACAACGCCGGTCACGTAGGGAGGCATAAGCGGAAGCGGATATACTGTTTCAAAAAGAGCTATCTCTCCTATAAAACGGGAAGGAAAACTGTATAATTTATCAAAAATTGTAAATATTAAATATTTTTCAGAATTGGAGATATCATTTGAAACGCCGGTTGTATCATTTTGGATATTTAAATCATCAGTTGTTTCTGACATTTTTCCCCCAATTTTAAAAATGTAATTATGAAAAACCTCAAGGGATTATATCATTAATAAAGAAAATTTTCCATATCTTTAAGGATGTTGTCCATGCTTGAGAAACTGGTTTTTGTTTCAGGTAATGCCGCGAGAAAAATATCTCCGTATTTTTTTTTATGCAGTCGGCTGTCCAGAACTACAACAATGCCGTTGTCGGCGCTGCGGCGCATTAATCTTCCGAAACCCTGCTTGAATTTCGTTACAGCATGGGGAAGCGACAGTTCCATGAAAGGATTTCCGCCTTGTTTTTCTATCGCTTCGCGCCGGGCTTCAAAAACTGGATCGCCCGGAGTGCGGAAAGGAAGCCTTGAGATAATTACAAGACGTAAGGTGTCGCCAGGAGCGTCAACGCCTTCCCAGAATGAATCTGTTGCAAAAAGACACGATTGTGTATCCGAAACAAAAGTCTGCAAAAGACGGGTTCGGTCGTCGTCTCCCTGTTTAAGACAGCGAATGTCAAGGGAGGAGAGTTCCTGTTTCGCGGCATTATAAGCGCTTGTCAAAGACTGATAGGAGGTAAAAAGCAAAAGCGCAGACCCTCCTGCGGCGGAGACAAGGCGGACTGCCGCACTGTTTACAAAATCCTGATAACCTTCTTCATCAGGGGAAGGCGCGTCTACAGGCGAAGCTAGGAGGACAGCATTTGAATACGGAAATGGGGAAGGAAAACAGCCTGAAAGCAGAGAACGGTTTTTCATATCATTAATGCCGCAGCGGCCTGCCCACCATGAAAAGTTTTCGTTTATGGCAAGAGTTGCGGATACGCAGACTACGGTTTTATTGGGAGTAAAGACGCTTTCTTTTAGTTTAGGCGCCAAATCAAGAGGTGTTCTTGTAAAAACAGCCCATTTATTTTCCGCAATGCTCCTTCTTTCCATCCACAAAACATCGTTTTCATAAGTTTTGTATTTACAGAAAACATCGCAGATTTCAGCTGTTCCTTCCAGCCGTCTTATAATGGATTTTATTTCCCACACTACAGGGTCGTTAAGGTATTTTTCATTCAGGCTTTCCAATGATTCGCGGATCAAACCTGTAAGAGAAAGCAAACATTTGCGGAGATTTATCAAGTAGGGGAAAAGTGATTTTTTTAGAAATGATTCATCTGCGGAAGGAGAAAGCCTGAAAATTCCTTCTGTATTGCAAATCTGACAGGCGCACTCATCCAGGTCTTCCGCAGAAGTCCGCGCTTTTTTAACAGAAGCCGCCATTTTATCAAGGATGTCCATGTTTGAAGGAAGCATTGCAGAAAGCCTTACTAGCAAACCTCTCATGTTCGCGCGGCGTTTATGGTAGAGTCTGCCAAGCTGGCGGAAGATTCCCGTTCTGCCGAAATCATCGGAAAAAAATGAAGTGGCAGCGTTTTCTATTGTATGTGCTTCGTCAATGATAAGCCTGTTAAACGGGGGCAGTATTACGGCGTTTTCATAACCTGCGCCCTGGAAACGGGCTGCAAGGTCAGCGAAAAGAAGGTGATGATTTACAACTATAATGTTTGCATTATTCGCCTCTTTTCGCATATTAAGAATAAAACAGTTTTCTTTCCACGGGCAGTAAGAGCTTAAACAGAGGTCTGATTCTGAACAAACGCTTGACCACACTGTTTCTGACGGATTAAATGACATTTCCGATCGTCCGCCAGATTTTGTGTTTTTGGACCACTGCGCTATAAGTTTTAATTCGTCGTAATTAAAATCAAAAAGCGGCGGCTCTTTAAATATGTCGTCAAGACGCCTCATGCACAGATAATTTCCTCTTCCTTTCATAATGACAGCTTTGAGATCCTTTCCTGCTGCAGAAGCGACAAGAGGAATGTCTTTTTCAAAAAGCTGCTGCTGTAGTGTAATGGTAGCTGTGGATATTACAACTCTTTCGCCTGTTTCAAGCGCGAAGCGGATTGCAGGCAGAAGATATGCAAATGACTTGCCTACGCCGGTTCCCGCTTCCGCCATTAAATATGAATCTTCATTAAAAGCGCGTGTAATAAGGGAAAGGAGATCAAGCTGGGACTTGCGGGGTTCGTAGGAAGAAAGTTTTATTGCGACATCTCCGCCTTCGCTTAAAGAGGCAATTATTTTTTTTATGTCAAGTTTTTTTTCTGAGATATATCCCTCCCTAAAGAGATGCCATTTCTTTTTATTATTTTTCCATTGCCAATAAAGCCATAACTTTTGCATCTCCCAGGATATTGTCCATAAGTACATATTCATTCGGCTGGTGAAGCGACATTTCGGACTTTGTCCAGACAGCGCAGTCAATGCCGATGTTGCGCAAAAAGGCTGCCATTGTTCCTCCGCCTACGCCTACGGGTTTTGGATTTACGCCGTAGACTTCAATAATCGCTTTACTCAGTTTTATTACAATGGGAGAACCTGCTTCGGTAGGTTTTGATTCCATTAACTGATTTATATTGTATTCGACAGTTACGCGGTATTTTGTTTCTATTACTGTCTTTATTCTGTCTATTTCGGCTAACACAGAATCTACTGAATAACGCGGAAGGATGCGCATATCCATGCAGAAAATATCATCGCCTGGGATAGTGTTTATATTCGGGACATTGGCTTCTTTTTTTGTGGGCTGAAAAGTAGAGTAGTCAGGGTCAAACAACGGATCGCGATCCGCAAAGCGCTTGGAAAGTTCGTTATGAAGGCTGAGAGCAAGGTCTGATGAAGCAAGAAAGGCGTTAATCCCAAGGTCAGGTCTTGAGCCGTGAGACTGTTTCCCCATTGTTGTAAACTGTATCCATAAAATTTTTTTCTCGGCTATTTCGATATGTTCGCCTTTTTTATCGCCGCCGTCAGGAACAAGTATTATATCGTATTCTTTAAATAATCCGCGGTGGTTTTTAACAAGCCAGTCAATTCCGAAGGCGGAGCCTGTTTCTTCATCCGCCGCGAATAAAAGTTTTATTGTACGTTCAGGCACGATGCCCTGTTTTACAAAACTTAAAGATGCAAGCACGGAAGATATCAGCCCTTGCTGATCATCCTCCGCGCCTCTTCCCGTTAAACGCAAACCTTTTTCGTCTTTTGAAATAACTATACTCCACGGATCGCTGTCCCAAAGTTTTTCTTCTCCTGGCGGAACAACGTCAATGTGACTCATAACCCACAGCCGTTCTTTTTTTTCCGAAACGCCGGGTATGGTAGCGATTAAATTGGGTCTGATTCCGCCCTTTGCCCTGTCGTCAGGAGAATCAAATCTTTCAAGCTGCGTTATACCGTGATTTTTAAGCCACTCTTCCAGAAAAATGCACTTGTCAAATTCTCCCTCGCCGCCCGAATCTGGTGAGATTGCCGGGCGTTTTGTAAGTTCGGTTTCAAGTTCTACCGCCATGCCGGCGGAATTTTCGATCCAGGAAAATATTTTTTCTTTCAATTTATTATCCATAATTAAGCATTGTAAACTTCCCAGCTGGTTTTTATCAATGTTTCCATGTCTGAATAACGCGCTTTCCAGCCAAGTGTTTCTCTTGCGAATGAAGCTGATGAATACAGTTTAGCAGGATCTCCAGGGCGGCGCCCTGTAGTTACTGATGTAATTGGCTTTTCTGTAACCTTGCGGGCTGTATCAAGCACTTCTTTTACAGAGCTGCCTGTTTCGCTTCCCAGATTGACAGTAAGGCTTCTTTTTTCCCTGTTTAAATAATCCAAAGCCATAACATGACCGCAGGCAAGGTCTGTTACATGGACATAATCCCTTATACAGGTGCCGTCAGGCGTATCGTAATCATCTCCGTAAATACTGAATTCTCTCCTTATGCCGCATGCTGTTTCCATTAAAATCGGAATTAAATTCGCAGGGTTTTGTTCAAGTCCCTTTATTCGCCCCTTTAAATCATAACCTGCCGCGTTAAAATAGCGAAGGCTTGCGTACTGTATTCCTTTCAGCTTCCAGTACCATGATAAAATTCTTTCAATTTCCAGTTTGGTAAAACCGTAGTAATTTTCAGGTTCGCAGGGATGTTTTTCATCAATGGGAAGATATTGAGGCTCTCCGTAAACGGCGGCGCTTGACGAAAAAACAATTTTTTTTATTCCCGATGAGCAGGCGGCGTTAAGGATATTAATGGTTCCCGCTATATTGTTACGCGAATATTTTTCCGGGTTTGTCATTGATTCCGCCGCTGCTTTACAAGCCGCAAGATGAACTAAAGCGTCAAAACCTTCGCCGTTTTGCATGGATTTTTGCAGGCTTGGATAGTCGTGAATATCCCCGTGAATAAAGACGGCTTCAGGGAAAAGATTTTCCCGTAATCCGCTTGAAAGATTGTCGTATACTGTACATTTATGTCCAAGGTCCATAAATTCCCGTGTTACATGGCTGCCGATATAACCTGCGCCGCCTATAATTAATATGTTCATAAGAGGGATTATATCAAAAAAGCAGATCTGAGGATACCTTGTATCCTCAAGCGGCTGCAAACATTTTTATATTTTATACTCGTTCAATTCTGCTGATACAGTTTCCCATTCACGGGTTTTTTCCTCGATGGCGGCTGTTTTTTCGTCAATTTTGAATTTTATTTCCTTGGCTTTTTCGCCGATTGAATAAACATCCGGGAGCGCAAGCTCATTTTCTAAACGGTTTTTCTCTTTTTCAAGCTCTTCAAGCGTTTTTAGAATCTCCGATTCCTGTTTTTCAAGCCTGCGGATTACAGCCTGCTTCTCCTTGTCTTTTGCCCTTCTTTGCTCATTGTTCATTCCGTCATTGCTGTTTACATTCCGCATTCTGTTATCCTGAAAAAGGTCTTTGTTTTCTGTAGTTTGTTCCATGCCTGTTTTTTCAAGGTAATATGAGTAATTGCCGTAGAATAATTTCGCTTTCGATGCTTCTGCGCCGGAAGATGGAGTGATTTCAAGCGTTTTGGTTGAAAGCGCCTCCATAAAATATCTGTCGTGTGAAACAAAGATAACAGTGCCGCCGAATTTGGAAAGCGCTTCAAGCAGTATGTCTTTTGAATGAAGATCCAGATGATTTGTAGGTTCGTCAAGAATTAGCAGATTCATGGGTTTTAGAAACATTTTTAAAAGCGCAAGGCGGCTTTTTTCTCCTCCTGAAAGAACCGAAACATTTTTATACACATCGTCTCCGCGGAAAAGAAACGCTCCAAGCATATCGCGCAGTTTTGGAATTAGGGAAAGGGGAGCGTCTGTTTCCATGTAATCAAGAATCTTCATATTGATATTAAGCGCTTCAGATGCATCCTGAGAAAAATATCCTGTTTTAATTCCTGTTCCGTATTTTACTGTTCCTTCATAATCTTCTTCTCCTGCGATGATGCGAAGAAGAGTGGATTTTCCGGCTCCGTTCGGTCCTGCTACCACAAGCCGCTCTCCGGCTTCCAGGCAAAGATTAAGGTCTGAAAGAACTTTCCTTTGTCCGTAATTTTTCCCGATTCCTTCAAGTGTTAAGGCAATTTTTCCCGAATGAGGAGAAGGCGGAAAAGTGATGTTGATTTTTTTTAGGGATTCAGGTATTTCAACAAGTTCCATTTTTTCAAGGCGCTTAATAAGCTCCTGGGCAAAGGCGGCTTTGGATGCCTTGTAACGGAAACGGCGGATTAACGCTTCAGTTTTTATTATTTCTTCCTGCTGTTCGGCATGACGTTTTACAAGACCTTCAAGTTCAATTTTAGACGCTTTCTCATACGTGCTGTAGTTGCCCGCAAAACGTTTGACCCTTCCCTGAAATATCTCATATACTTCGTCTACGCAGACATCAAGAAAATATCTGTCGTGCGAGACAAGCAGATAACCGCCCTGAAATGTTTTAAGCCAGCTTTCCAGCCAGTTTCTTGCTTCTATATCGAGGTAATTTGTGGGTTCGTCCAAAAGAAGAATGTCTGGTTTTTCAAGGAGAATTTTGGCAAGAGCGATACGCATCTGCCAGCCTCCTGAAAATTCACCCGTATCGCGGTTAATATCCCGGGTTGAAAAACCAAGCCCGCAAAGAATCATGGAGATTGACGCTTCTCTCCTGTAGTAGCCTGTCTGTTCAATTTGTTCCTGCAATTTGTGATGTTCTTCAACTAAGACCTGCGTTGCGGCGTTGTCGTTTTTTGATTTTTCGAGTAACGCTCCTTTTTCTTCAAACATCGAAATAAGATTGTGCGCAAAGCCGAACGCGGTTTCAGCTTCTTCGCGGAGGGTTTTTCCGTAATGTACAATACCTGACTGCGGCAGATAGGAGATACGCGTCCCTTTCTCTACTGCGCGCTCTCCTGTGTCAGGTTTTATCCCGCCTGCGATTATTTTCATAAGCGTGGATTTTCCGGAACCGTTTACGCCTGTCAGGCATGAACGGGAACCGGCTGCAAGACGCAGGTTTGCGTCTATAAGGATATCCCGCTGTCCAAAGGCAAGCGAAATGTTTGAAAACTGGATAAATGCCATAAATTAAGGTGACGGGGTTAAAAGCGGCAATGAATCCCTGAAGAAGTACAATACCATGGGAGACGACGCCCTTCTTGTAACTGTAACATTTTCAATGCCGAAATCAGGCACTACTTCAAGGCGCAGACCCTGACTGTCAAGACCGTATAAAAACGGTAAATTTCTGTTTGGCGTAACGTCAGTTAATCTTAGGTTAAAAGCTCCTGTATAACGTTCGGCAAGGGTAGCGGAAAGAAATATGTCCATAATAACGCGGCCTCTTCCTGATGACTCTGACGGGATAAGATGGGGAACAAGAAGATCAAATCCTGTCCATGTAAAGGAGCCTGATTCTGAAAATGTAATTGTTCCGAAATTATTGCTTGTAAAAACCGGTCCCTGATTGTAAATATTCCTGTATTGCGTACCGCGTCTTGTCTGTTCCTGAATAATGATATCTTCTACATCGGCGGAAAGGGCTGCAAAAAGCAATGTGCGCCTTAACCCTGAAGCTTCTAAATATTGAACAGCCAGAGTAGTATTTGTTCGTAAATTCATCTGAAGACTGGAGCCTTCAAAACGCCATGCTCTTTCTCCGTCCGGTACTATACTTTCGTAAGAAAATTCCCTTTCGATGTCGGGCAGTAAAATCTTGGCGATACCTGTGTCCTGACCCGGATCAAAGCGGTAGTTCCTTTCAAGCTCGTTTATGTTAATCCTTCTTGAGTTGATCATCTGCTGATAAAAATCGGGAGACCATTTTCTTGATAAAACCATTTCCAAATCCGGATCGATAACTACTTCCCTCCGTACGGCAGGAGCGGCCTGAAGCGGTCCTTCATGATGTTCAAATAATTTTAACCTGTAGGAAAAACAATATCCTGTGACCCCATCGCTTGTTAAAACAAAAAACCAGTCTCCGGGCAGAGGATCTCCTGTCGTGCTGATCGGCGGGCTGCCCTCTGCGACTTTGAGAATCTTGATAATTTCTCCGGGACGAAGCCTGTAAACGCGCCGTGAACCGTTGTCCGGAAAATCACGGATAGGAAGCCCATCCTGCATATTTTCCGCATAGGAATGTGCATATTGATAAAATTCTTCGGCTCTTTTTACAGCTTTTCGTTTGCTGCCTGAAAATTCCAGCAATGAAAGAGGGATTTCTATTTTTTCTGATGTTTCCGGAACGCCGACAACCCACACCTGATCGATATTGGATCGTATATAAACGGGCAGTACAGTGCCGGATAGTATCGGCGGCTCCTCATTTGACCAGAGTAATACTCCGTAACCGAGCTTTGAACATGAAGAAAAAAGAGTAACCAGAAAAAGAGCAAGGAAAAATGGCAGGTAATAAATTTTAAAAAACATACCAAATAAAGCTGTTCCAAAACTTCAGCTTTTGGAACAGCTACCTTAGATTTTTAAAATCTTTAGGATAAACCTATTCAACAACAGCGATTATGTCGGACATTCTAAGGACAAGATGTTCTTCTCCGTCGATTTTAATCTGAGTTCCGGCATATTTGTCATACATGACCTTGTCACCGCTCTTTACGGTGATTTTTTCTTTTTCTGTACCGGGTCCAACCTCAATAACAACGCCTTGCTGAGTTTTTTCCTGCGCGGTATCAGGAATAATGATCCCTCCGGCTGTTTTTGCCTCATTTTTTTCGAGTTTTACCATAACCCGATCTGCCAAAGGTCTTACTTTCATATTTTCTCCTCCGAAAATTATTATTTTGTTGGGTACAATATAGCGGATTTAGGTTTTATCGTCAATATGATAACCTGTCCAGTTCAAGCCGCGCAGTCAAATTATCAGGGTCATATTCAACAGCGAATAAAAGCGCACGCATGGCATCGCTTGTCCTGTTTTGGATGGAAAAACATCTTGCAATGCGTATTTGAAGTCCTGCGGCGGTTTTTGGGTTATTGATTCCTTGTGAAAGCAGTTTTTCTAAGGCAAGCTCGTATTGTTCCAGAGCGCGGGGAATGGATAAATACGCTTCCATGATGCGTCCAAGGTTTGCGTGAACAGCCCATTGCGCCTCCGCATCGGGAATTGAACGCAGGATATCTTCTGCCGTTTCAAGGTTTCCGTTAAACATCTGATCTATTGCCCTGTAAATTAAAATCCATTGGAAGCTATCCAACTGTTCCCTATTTTTAAGAATTTCTATACGGTTTAATAAAATATTAAATTCATTAAAATTGCGCTGGAAAATAAAAAACCATACAGCCCATTTATACAAATCTTCATTTGCGTCATGCCGGTCTAAAAGCATCCATGTTTCCGCTATTTGCCTGCCAAGCGCCCAATAAAGGGATCTCCGTTTTAATAATTCAAGTTCTATATAAGGGAACGAAGAAAAGAGCGGATTTTTTTTATTTTCAAGCGCCGCTACAGCCTGTGTGTAATCAAGCATACGGCTGTAGCGGATAAGACCGAATTGCATGGCATCAGAAAAATCCGTAATGTCTTTTAAATCCATGTTATATAGTTTTTCAAAAAGGATTATAGCTTCATCATGGTTTTCCGCTGTAAGGGCAAGGTTGTAAAGACTTTGTTCTGTGAATTTCCTTTCCGTATCATTCTGTAAATTTGTCAATATGGACCAGATTACCCTTGCGCTGTCTGTAAAACCTGCAAGGTAAAGAGCGTCCGCATTACGCATTCTTGCCCTGTCGTTGTTCAGGAGAGAAAAAATTTCCGCGCTTCTAAGAATTTCTCCGAAATCATAATGATATTCAGCCGCCAGCGTAAGCGAATTTTCAGACGGAGAAGGCGAATAAAGCATTGATTGGACATCAGATGCAGCTTCCTTATAATCGCCCCGAAGTATTTTTAAAATTGCAAGGTTGATTGTGATTTCTTCCGTTCCGTCAGAAAAAAGCGCTGGAGGCAAAGACAATCCTCTTTGCGGGTTTCTCAAATCGCCGAGCAGTACATGCAGAGCAAGACACAGATCGTTAAAAGAAAAATCTGAAAATAAAGGGAGCCATTGGCGCAGCGTATCTTCCGATTCCCTTGTTATGGCTGTGTCTTTTATTAAAGCCTCAGATGCGATAGCCGCAATAGGCTGTGAATACGGAAATTCCTGCATTGCGCTGTTGATTGATTTTCTGTAATTCTCTATGGAAGACGGATAATGATTGACAAGAGATCTTCTGCGTTTAAGGACTGAAAGCCATGACTCAAGTCCTACAGTCAATTTTTCAAGCTTTACCAGTTCGCGGTTCAAATATTCGTAATCCCTGTCCGTCAGGGCTTGTGACGCGTATATATCGTATTGGCGCAATGATTTCGCGAAGTTATCCTGCCTTCGCGTTTCCTTTGTACTGATTCTTTCCGTTACATAAAAAAACAAAAACGTTGAGCATATTAAAACAAAAAGCATTAAGCCTGGAACCAGTATTTTGCGCAAAAGGCTTTTGTTCTTTGTTCTTGCGGTTTTTTTTGGGTTCATCTTTTTTCTTGTAAAGATTTTCGTATACTGTCAAGAACTCCGTTTATAAACTTAAATGAATCATCTGTTCCGAATTCCTTGCAAATTCCGATAGCTTCATCAATTATTATGGAAGGCGAAATGCCGCTTTGAAAAATCAAAGAATAGACAGACATCCGTAATACCGCTAAATCAACGCGGTTTAGCCGCGAAATATCCCAATTTTCCAGATGTTCTTTGATTTTACTGTCAATTAATTCAATGTTTTCAACTGCTCCTGTAATCAGAAGTTTTGAAAAACTTAAAATATTTTCATCAAGTTTTTTTAATTTTTCTTCTTCCAGCCATGAAAAAGATGTCAGTTCTTCCGAAGGAACACGACTGGCTTCCCAAAAATAAAGAGCCTGAAATGCAAGTATACGGCCTTTTCTTCTGGAAGCCACTGTAATTACCAGTTCAGGTTATTTTCCATTACCTGAAAGGATCTGCTTGACCTTAATTCTGAAATCATTTCCTGGGTAACCTGAGCCAGAGTGCTCTGCTGTCTCTGTTCCATCATCCTCTGACCGATAAAATCCTTTACTGTTATTCTGGTTCCAAGCTGTATGATATCAGTAAGTTCCAGATTTTTCTGGGTATAACTTTCTGTTATTTTGATAATATGAAAACCCTGAACCCCTTCTATTAGCCTTGAAACCTGCCCCTGATTTAATGAAAACGCGGTATTCATCAATTCCTGTCCTACAAGGTTTCTTGCTTCCTGATTTCTGGGAAGAAAACCTGCGTCCCCTGCCAGATAACCTGAGTTAGGTGCAACACCCCGCGCCGCAACCTCGTCAAACCTTGATGGGTTTGTTCCTATTTCTCTTGCAAGACGATCTGCTAGTTCTTTTGCTTTTGTACGGGAAGCCGCGTCAGGTCCGTAAGGAACCTGTATCATCGAAAAACGCACAGTATCGGGACGTACAAGTTCGCCCCTGAGCAGATTGTATTCGTTGGTAATTTCAGCGTCTGTAGGCGGCTTTATTCCATTAATGGTATCTCCCTTTTTGCTTATAAGGTATTTTTCCATTATTAACTGCCTGCGTGTCTGCTCACGGTAAGCCTGGACATCCATGCCGAATTCATTCATTACAGCCTGCGTAAATTCCGCATCTGTCGGCTGACGCCCGATATTCTGGGCTAACATATTTCTTAACTGCTGAAAATGCTGATTTATTTCATTATCTGTAACGATAATTCTGTCACGTTCAGCAGCCTGCAGAACAAGCCTTTCATTTATCATTATATCCAGAATTTGGCGGCGTTCAGCCTGATTCATCGGTCTTCCTGCCATAGTCTGCATTCGATCCACTTCTGTGCGAAGCTGTCCGACAGTTATGGGTTCGCTTCTTATAAGATTGACAATGGCGGCAGTCTGCAAATTGGTTTGAGAAAAAGCGGAAACCGAAATTAAAAGCCCTGCAAGTAAAAGTAATATTTTTTTCATATAAATCCTTCTTATTATGGTTTTAATATATCACAAAGTAAACAAAAGTGACTAGCTACAAGTTACTATAATAAAACCGCTCTTATTCTTCTTACTCCGGCGGATGAAGATTGTTCCTTCTGTATTTTAAAATTACCAAGAATCCCTGTTTTTTCAACATGAGGTCCTCCGCAGACTTCTTTGCAGAAAAAGTCCGTGTCGGAATTGCCGGCTGTATAAACCTTTACCTGCGCTTCATATTTTTCACCGAAGAGGGCGGTCGCTCCCGATGCTTTCGCTTCTTCAATACCCATTATTTTCATAAAAACCGGAAGATCTTTTTTAATCTGTTCGTTGACAATATCCTCAACTTTTTTTATCTGTTCGGCTGTCATAGGATTATCATGCGTAAAGTCAAACCTCAAACGTTCCGCCGTGATATTGCTCCCTTTTTGCGCAACATGATCTCCAAGCACCATTTTTAGCGCCTTGTGCATAAGGTGGGTTGCGGTATGGTATTTTTTCGCTTCATCTCCATGATCGCCGAGTCCGCCCTTGAATGATCCGCTTTGCGCGCGGGAAAGTTCCTGATGCTTTTTATACGCTTCGTCAAATTCTTCCCTGTTGACATTCATTCCCTGCTCTGAAGCAAGTTCCTCTGTTAATTCAACCGGGAAACCGTATGTGTCGTAAAGTTTAAAAGCAAGCCGTCCGGGAATAATTTTTTGTGGGTTTTTAAGCAAATTCGGCAGTAATTTTTCAAACTCATGTTCGCCCTTTTGAAGGGTTTCCATGAATTTAGCTTCTTCCCTGTCAAGTTCGTTCATTATAAAGATGCGGTTTTCTTCCAATTCCGGGTAGGAATCCTTAAATTGTTTAACAACAACCTCCGCGATGCCAGATAGTTTTATTCCTTCATTCAGCAGTTTGCGTCCGTGGCGCACCGCCCGGCGGATAAGACGGCGCAGTACGTATCCTGAGCCTACATTTGAAGGGCTGACAGCCTTGGGATCTCCCAAAACAAAAGCAGCCGAACGCACATGATCGGATATAATCCGTATGGAGAAGTCTTTTTCGCTGTTTTCTCCGTATTTACAGCCGGAAGCCTGTTCAATTGCAGTTATTATAGGGGTAAATATCTCCGTATCATAAACAGATTTTTTTCCGTTAAGGACAGTGACCGTACGTTCTATGCCCATTCCGGTATCTACGCATTTACGCTCAAGCGGTTCATATCCTCCTGCGGCATTTTTGTTGTACTGCATAAATACATCATTCCAGATTTCGAGCCATTTTCCGCAGGAACAGCCTGGTTTACAGTCCGGGCTGCAGGGAGAATCGCCTATGTAGTAGAACATCTCGGTATCAGGACCGCACGGCCCTGTATTTCCCACAGGTCCCCACCAGTTATCCTCCCTTGGCAGATAAGAAATCCTTTTAATTCCCAGTTTTTTCCATATTTCTGCGGATTCCTCATCCTTTGGGACATCCCCTTCGCCTTCAAAGACCGTTACCCCCAGTTTTTCTAAAGGTATATTCAGCCACTTAGGCGATGTAAGAAATTCGAAACTCATTTGTATTGCTTCTTCCTTGAAATAATCTCCTAAAGACCAGTTGCCAAGCATTTCAAAAAATGTAAGGTGGCTTGCGTCTCCTACGCTGTCGATATCGCTTGTGCGGATACACTTTTGAAAAGCGGTAAGCCTCTTTCCCGCAGGATGCTCCTGTCCCAAAAGATAGGGAACCAAAGGATGCATCCCCGCCATTGTAAAAAGCGCAGTCGGGTCGTTTTCGGGCAATAGCGACTTCCCCTGAATTTGAGCATGACCTTTTGAAACAAAGAAATCTATATATTTTTTTCGTAATTCACCAGCAGTCAAGGAAATCCTCCTAATAAAGTAACAATTCGTTATAATATCATATTGACAATTCATTATTCAATAATTAAATATTGCCATTATTTATAAAATAGGCTAACATAAATCAGGAGATTGTATGGCAGAAGATCTAATGGATAAAGTATTTTCATTCTTTTCCAATGACGGACTAACCGATGATAAACAAAATATGCTGAAAGGCATTGGAAGAGAGCTAAGCCAAAACAAATATGTCAGGTTTTTCAGGGTCAGGAGCGAAGAAGCCGATCCATCTTTTTCTTCTTTTTTATTTTCTGTTTATAAAACAGTCTATCCAATCAAAGAATTCTACAAAGATGAAAAAAAACTTATAAGATTAAAATCTCTGGTGGTTGAATCGTGTATAGATAATAACATTCAGGAAACAATAAACCGCCTAAATCCCGCAACGCTTGATGAAAAAGCCAAAACTAAAGCTCCGGAGGCATTAATTTCTGAAATACAGGGAGATGTGGAAATACTTGTAAATCAGTTTAATAATGACAAGATTTCTACCGCGAACCGCCGTTTTGAACTGGCGGGAATCCTGGGGCAGTTTGTAAGGTATAATTTCGCCGGTTTTTTCAAAAAGTTTGATCCGCATTTCGCAGACGGAAGTTTCATTATAGAGCCTAAATTTCCCGCAATAAAGACGATTCTGATTGTTGATCAGATAGGAGATTTCTTATCTGTTACCCAGTCTTTAAAACCGGAAGAAGACTGGGGAAGCCTCTTGGGGCTTTTAAAAATATGCGAAGGGCAGGGGCTTGTAAATATTGAACAGTTTTCTTCGATGATTAAATTGCTTAGAGAGGTTCATGCGTCAAAAATTCTTGAACTGATGGTGCAATACACTTTAAGAAATCCTGTATGGCAGTACAAACATCTTGTTGTTCATGAAACAATAGGAGAAGACTGGCTGGAGGCAAAAAAATCCGAAGCGTTCGGTTATATAGCAAAAATCAACAATGCCAAGAAAAACAAGCAGATAAAATCGCTGACAAACGAAATTTTTGAATCTTCTGACCTTGTCAGGCTTGAAAACTATACATTAAACCAGAGCGAAATATTCCGCAGGAAAAATGTTGATTATTATGAATATGCGGAAGGTTTAAATTATCTAAAAGCTTTTCTTGATGATTATATGGAAAAAGAGATTAAAGAAGTGTGCGATATCCTTCTTATCCGCGGTCAGTGGACAAATAACCAGATGGCAAGGGAAATGAGCGAAGCAATCCACCGTTTAAATGAAGCTTTAGTACCAATTGCTGACCTTGACTCGGTTTTGTCCGATGAAGGCGCGGACGGTTCCAGATTACGGGCAGCCATATTAAGGATAGACCGTGATTCTACTCAAGGGCGTTATATTAACAATATAGTAGGAAAAGTAAACAGCAACGCTTTGGATATAATAAAGGATGCAGCCCAGGACTTGATCGTAATAGGGAAACATGTGAAAAACCTTATTGATGATGTTCAAAAAAAGCATCCTGAGCTGCTTGTAAACTGGAGAGAATTGAATCTTGCTTCTAAAGAACCTCTTGTGCAAAGGATGGTTACGGATTTTAAAAGAATTAATTATTTTGTTCAATTGATGCATCTTTGTACTCAGTAGAGAAAAGACTCTTGCATAAATTTTGAATAGTATGATATAATTAAAAAAATAGCTGTCCTTTTGCCGGGGCTATTGTATATTTTATTGATAAAAAGAGGAAGTAATGGAAATTCAGGTTCAGGAACTTATTGATAAGATAAAAAAAGACGGTATTAGCGCTGCATCAGATGAAGCCTATAAAATCAAATCCGAAGCTCAGGTGGAAGCCCGCCGTATCATTGATGCCGCAAAAAAGGAAGCGGACGATATTATTAGCCGGAGCAAAATGGATGCAGAGCGTTCAGAGAAGGCGGGAATTGCCGCTCTGGAACAGGCTTCCCGTAATCTGGTTCTTGTTTTTAAAGATGAGGTGCAGGCTTTATTGAATAAAATAATCAGCGATTATGTAAGCTCCTCTTACAATGAGGATGTTTTAAAAGCCGTTCTTCCGGATTTAATTAAAAAATGGGCGGAAAAAAACGGAGAAAACTTGTCTGTTATTCTGCCTGAAAACGATTTATCAAAACTTCAGGGTTTTTTCGCGGGAAAACTTGCCTCCGAGTTCAAAAATGGAGTAGAGCTAAAATCCAACCGGAAATTAAATTCAGGTTTTAGGATTTCTAACAGGGAAGGATCTGTTTATTATGATTTTTCTGCGGAAGCTGTCGTTGATCTGCTTTCTTCCTACTTAAGTCCGAAACTGGCAGAAATCATGAAAAATTCGCCGAAGGGAAACTAAAGGGTGAGCATGTATTATTACCTCATGGCTCAGCTTCCTCATCTTATATATGAGCAGAAGCCGCCAATGTCCTCTGAGGAATTTAAAGCTCTTTCGGAATCCCTTTTAAGCAAAAAAGATGTATCATTAATGAAAAATCTTAAACTGGATCCGTCTCCTACTGAGGATGAGGCAGATGGGGGGAAGGTACGTTCTACAGGATGCAGTTTTATAGACAATTGGAGAAAATGGGAGAAAGACCTGCGTCTAATTCTGGCTAAAAACCGCGCCGTCCACTTAAAATGGGATATTAATATTTCAGAACCGGCGGATTTTCATAATGATTTAGCTGTTACCGGTTTAAAAGCCATAGACGAAAATTCCCCTCTGGACGGAGAGATAATTCTTGATAAAACCCGTTGGTATGCTATTGAAGATATGGCAGGTAATGATTATTTTCATCGTAATAATGTTTTTGCGTATTTTTTAAAACTGCTGCTGCTTGAAAGACGGCAGGCTTTTAATGTTGAGAAAGGATTTTCTGAATATAAATCGCTGTACGCTTCCATTTTGGAAAGCGCGCATTCTCTGGGAGAACCTAAATGATCGGAACAAAAGGAACAGTAACAGCTGTTAACGGTAATATGGTTAGCGTCCGCTTTGACGGAATTGTTTCCATGAACGAAGTTGGCTACGTAAAAGTTGCCGGGGCGCGGCTAAAGAGCGAGGTTATCCGTATTCGCGGAGAAATAAGCCAGATGCAGGTCTTTGAGATCACCAAAGGTATCACAATTGGTGATCAGGTCGAATTCACCGGAGATATGTTATCCGTTGAACTGGGACCTGGACTGTTGGGTCAGGTTTATGACGGTCTTCAAAACCCCCTGCCCCAGCTTGCGCAAGCTGCCGGGCATTTTCTTGAAAGGGGTATTTACCTTGACGCGCTGTCAACTGAGACAAGCTGGCAGTTTACGCCGAAAGTAAAAGAAGGCGATAAGTTAGAGCGTGCCGATACGCTTGGGACAGTGCCGGAAGGCTCTTTTACCCATCGTGTTATGGTGCCTTTTAATTTGTACGGGTCTTATACCGTTTCTTCAATCAAACCGGCAGGTTCATATAAAATACGTGACACAATCGCGGAATTAAAAGATGAAAAAGGCAGCATTGTACCTGTAACTTTAAGTTTTCGCTGGCCGGTAAAAAGAGCGGTTGACTGTTACGAGGAACGATTAAAACCGGTAGATCCAATGGTTACGCGTGTCCGTCTCATTGACACGTTTTTCCCTGTCGCCCGCGGCGGTACTTACTGTATTCCTGGTCCTTTTGGAGCTGGAAAAACAGTTCTTCAGCAGATTACAAGCCGTTTTGCCGATGTCGATATCGTAATTGTAGCTGCCTGCGGTGAACGCGCAGGTGAAGTTGTTGAAACATTAAAAGAATTCCCTGAATTAAAAGACGAAAAAACCGGTCGCTCCCTTATGGAACGTACAATAATTATCTGTAATACATCCTCAATGCCGGTTGCCGCGCGAGAGGCTTCGGTTTATACGGCAGTTACCCTTGCCGAGTACTACAGGCAGATGGGGTTAAATGTTCTTCTGCTTGCAGATTCTACAAGCCGCTGGGCGCAGGCAATGCGCGAAATGTCCGGCCGCCTTGAAGAGATACCCGGAGAAGAAGCGTTCCCGGCATACATGGAATCCACAATAGCCAACTTCTATGAAAGAGCCGGTATTGTAAGATTGCGGGACGGTTCTCTTGGTTCTGTAACAATCGGCGGAACGGTAAGTCCTGCCGGCGGTAACTTTGAAGAACCTGTTACCCAGGCGACATTGAAAGTAGTAGGAGCTTTTCACGGTCTTTCCCGCGAAAGGTCAGACGCGCGCAAATTCCCCGCGATTCACCCTCTTGATTCATGGTCAAAGTATAAAGGAATTATAGACAGTGAAAAAGTTGGATATGCTCACGGCTTTATGCGCCGCGGTTCCGAGATTGAGCAAATGATGAAGGTAGTAGGCGAGGAAGGAACAAGCCTTGACGACTTTATTATTTACTTAAAAGGCGAAATTATTGACTCAGTATATTTCCAGCAGAACTCTTTCGATGCGGTAGACGCAGCAGTAAAACCCGAACGTCAGATATATATGTTTTCAAAACTTCTATTGGTTTTGGCGACTAAATTTGAATTCCCTGATAAAAACGAGGCAAGAACATGGTTTAACAGACTAAGGCAGAAATTTCTTGACTACAACGGAAGTGAATGGAAGAGCGAACGCTTTGACAGGCTGGAAAAGGAAATTGCGAAAGCATTGGAAGAACAATCAAAAGGTATTGATAAGGCAGCTGAAAAATACCTTGCATAAGGCGAGGGCGTGATATAACTGAAAAGAGGTTAACATGAATAAAGTATATAGTAAAATTGAGTCTATAACCGGAAGCGTAATTACTGTCAAGGCGGAAGGAATTCGTTACGGAGATCTGGCGGAGGTTGATACGGTTTTTGGTACATCTCTTGCAGAAGTAAACCGTTTACATGGCGATACTGTATCGCTTCAGGTTTTCGCAGGCGGTCGCGGTATTTCCACAGGGGATACTGTGCGTTTTCTCGGTCGTCCGATGCAGGTTCCGTTTTCCGATAATCTTATGGGAAGGGTTTTTTCCGGTTCCGGCAAACCTCGTGACAAAGGTCCTGAGTTACGTGAAAACTTAATACCGATCGGCGGTCCGTCTGTTAATCCGTCACAGCGCATCATACCGCGTAAGATGATCCGCACCGGCATTCCAATGATCGATCTTTTTAATACGCTGGTTGTTTCCCAGAAACTGCCGATTTTCTCGGTTTCAGGCGAACCTTACAACGAACTTCTTGCGCGTATTGCCATGCAAGCCGAAGTAGACGTAATCGTTCTTGGCGGCATGGGATTAAAATATGATAACTATCTTTACTTTAAGGATACTCTTGAAAGCGGAGGGGCTTTAGCCCGTACTGTAATGTTTATCCACACGGCAAGCGATCCTACAGTTGAATGTCTTATGATACCTGATATGGCTTTGGCGGTTGCGGAACAGTTTGCCCTACAGAAAAAGGATGTACTGGTTCTTCTTACCGATATGACCAACTTTGCGGATGCAATGAAAGAGATCTCGATTATTCAGGAGCAGGTTCCTTCCAACCGCGGATACCCTGGAGATCTTTACAGTCAGCTCGCAAGCCGTTATGAAAAAGCTGTTGACTTTGAAGGATTGGGGTCAATCACAGTTCTTGGCGTTACAACAATGCCAGGCGACGATGTTACTCATCCTGTACCTGACAATACGGGTTATATTACAGAAGGTCAGTATTACCTGAAGAACGGTCACATTGAACCGTTCGGTTCACTTTCCCGCCTAAAACAGCAGGTTAACGGTAAAACCCGCGAAGACCACCGCGCTCTTATGGACGGAATGATAAAGCTTTATTCGTCATACCGCGATACGCTTGAGAAAAAGGCGATGGGTTTTATTATGACCCACTGGGATGAGAAACTTTTAAAATACGGTTCATTGTTTGAAAGAAAGATGATGGATCTTTCCGTTAACATCCCGCTTGAAAAAGCTCTGGATCTTGGATGGGAAATTCTTAGTGATTGTTTTAACCCTGAAGAAACAGGTTTAAGAACAGAGCTGATTTCAAAATTCTGGCCTGGAAAAGAATAAAGGAAATACTGGGAAATGGCTAAGATAAAGCTCACCAAAAATGAGCTGAAAAAACAAAAAGATTCCCTTAAAATGTACAGGCGTTATCTGCCGACCCTGATGTTAAAAAAACAGCAGTTACAGGGAGAGATTCGGCAAACCGATCTCCGGCTTAAAGAACTGCATGCGGCAAAACAAAACCTTGACGATGCTTTTAAATCATGGATTGGCGTTTTTGGCGAAACCGGTTTTTTCACAAAGGATATTATAACAATTACCAGTTTAAGAACCGGTATGGGGAATGTCGCAGGCGTTTCCATTCCAATATATGAAGGCGCGGATTTTAACATTAAAAAATACGATTTACTACGGATGCCTCTTTGGATGGATAAAGCTGTTGAGGCCATGAAACAGGTACTTGAACTGGACCTTGAAGCTAAAATAGTTGAGGAACAGCGCAGAAGACTGGATAAGGAACTGCGTACGACAACCCAGCGCGTCAATCTTTTTGAAAAAGTAAAAATACCAGAAACAAAGAATAATATTAAAAAAATTCAGGTTTATCTGGGAGATCAGCAAACATCCGCTGTTGTCCGCGGTAAAATCGCTAAAACCGGATTTGAAAAGGCGGCAAAATGAACTTCACCCAGCTTGGACGATGTGAAAGGAGCTCTTTGTGATTGTTCCAATGAAAAAAATCTGCCTTATGGTACAGGACAAGTCCCGTGATGAAGCCCTGAAAGTACTGCGGGATGCAGGCGTTGTTCATATAGAAATGAAAGATACATCTGTAGACAGCGAATCTACACCGCAGAAAAACAAGATAAAAACAGAAGAAGCGCTTGGGCTTATCAATGAATATAAATTGCCGAAAACGAAAAAAGTTCGTCCAAAACAAGATTCCGAAAGACCGTCGATTGAACAGCGCGCGAAACCTGTAGGATTGTACCGGGGCAGAAGAACGACCGATGTCTTCGGCACTGAGGATAATGAACCATATTCACTTGATGCTGTAAAGGCGAATGTCAGACCGTATCTGCCCGATCTAATGGTAGGTTTCGGCGAAGAACGAAAAGCGTTAAAAGATAAAGACCTTCTTTTAAACCGTGAGATAACCCGCATAGAAGAATGGGGTGATTTTGATCCGGCTGTGATAAAAGAAATAATATCTTATGGGATTGACATTAATCTTTATGAAATTTCTCCAGATGTTTTTGCACGTTTAGATAAAAATGTACGTTACATAAAGGTAAAAAGCGATAAAGCCGTTGTACGTATTGTAGTGTTCGGCGAAAAAATACAGGGTGTAAATCCGTTTCATTTGCCGGAAAAATCATTGTCTGAATTAAAGAATGATTTGGAAGCGACAACCATTGCGCTTAAGGCGATGGAAGCAAAAATTAAGAGTTTTGTTACCCGCCGTCCGGTTCTGGAAAATGAAATGTTATCGATCAGTCAGGATATTGAATTTGACGCTGTCGTTAAAAACATGAATGAAGTTCAACTGGATAACAATCAGACAACAAGTGCAATAGCTTCCTGTTGTAAGGTGTCATGGCTATCGGGTTTCGTTCCGTGTGACGATCTTGAGGATTTAAAAGATGTCGCAAGTAAAAACAGCTGGGCGCTTTCGGCTTATGATCCTTCGCCAGAAGATGCGCCTCCGACAAAACTACAGAATAACAAGTTTGTAAGAATAATAAATCCGCTGCTTTCGTTCCTTGGAACCGTTCCCGGTTACCGTGAGTTCGATATCAGTCCTTCGTATTTATTTTTCTTCAGTATCTATGTCGCGATGATTCTTGGAGATGCGGGATATGGCGTCCTTTTATTAACGGTAGCGCTGGCAGCGGGATTGCTTTTAAGAGTGAAAACAGGAACTGTCCCTGATGTAATTAAATTATTAATGCTTCTTACAGTATGTACTATAGGCTGGGGCGCGATTAATGGTTCATGGTTTCAGATTCCATACGCGAATCTTCCGCAATTTTTAAAAGCGCTTGTAATTTTACCGTTTAACAGTGTCGCTCCTGCGATACAGTTCCCATGGTTCTTACAGGATATATATGTGCTTCCGGCAAGTAAAATTCCTCAAACGTCTGAACTAATAACGCGTTGGAACGTCCAGTTCCTCTGTTTCACTCTGGGTCTTATTCATTTGGTTTGGGCAAGAGGGAAGAGATTTTTCAAATTACTGCCTAAGCTTTCGGCTTTCGCTCAATTAGGTTCGCTTGTAATGATGGTGGGTCTTTATTTCCTGGTACTTAATATGCTCCTTGGAATTGAATTCCCGCAATTTGCCATACAGTTTATAATTGTGGGAATAAGTTTTAACCTTATTTTCGCCGAACAAAACGGGGGCAATTTTTTTATTAACCTTGGAAAAGGTTTTGGTAATTTCTTCCAGTTATTCTTGAAAATTGTAGGATGTTTCGCGGACATTATAAGTTATATACGTCTTTTCGCGGTAGGTCTTGCAGGTGCCATGATTGCACAGATATTTAACGGTATGGCAATACCTGCTGAATTTGGAAATTTTGGTATAATGTTCATTGTCCAGGTAATTTCAATGATTTTAATCCTTGCTATTGGGCATGGTCTAAATCTCGCGCTGACGGCACTTTCTGTTATCGTTCATGGTGTTCGTCTCAATCTTTTGGAATATGCCGGTAACCATCTTGAAATGGAATGGTCCGGTTATTTATATAAACCTTTTGCAAGTAAGCAAAAAAAACATAATATAAGAAGGAGTAACTAATGGAAGTAGAATTATTGGCACAGATAGGTGTTGGAGCGAGTTTCGGGCTTTCTGCGCTTGGCTCAGCTCTTGCTATGGGTGTAAGCGGTCCCGCTGTTATCGGATCATGGAAAAAATGTTATGTTCAAAATAGGCCTGCGCCGTTTATTTTAGCGGTATTTGCCGGCGCTGCTTTATCTAACATTATTTACGGATTTATTGTTATGGGTGCGTTGTCTGACAGCGTCGCCGCAGGCGGCAGTATGGAACGTATTTTCGCAATAGGTATTGGCTCAGGTCTCGCGATTGGCGCGGTAGCCGTTACGCAGGCGATGTGCGCGGCAAGCGCTGCAGACGCTTACGCGGAAACAGGGAAGGGCTTTGGTAACTTCCTTATGGTTATAGGTATTGCTGAAACCGTATCACTGTTTGCGATGGTATTTACCCTGTTGTTTGCTTAAGGAGTACAAACCTTAAAGAAGAGACGATACCCCGTCAGAGCTTTTATTAGGCTCTCAGGCGGGGTTTGTCATTTAAGCTGATATTTAAAACCTATTGTCTTTAATTTTTTTTATCTATATAATAAAAATTCCACAAGGTCGAGTAGCTCAGTGGATAGAGCAGTTGCCTTCTAAGCAACTGGTCGGGAGTTCGATTCTCTCCTCGATCATTTTTTTACATTCTTAGTTTTTCGTGTAATAGTTCTTTAAACTTAACGGCGGATTTATTATTGGGTTCAAGGGAAAGAGAATTTTCGCAGTCGGACAATCCCTGAGGATAATCGCCGATATGGTAATATGCCTGTCCGCGCCTGAAAAGACAAAATGACTGATACGGATTTATGGAAAGAGAAAGAGAATAATCATCTATTGCGGGAAGATATTCTTTTAATACAGAATGAACAATTCCGCGGTAATAAGCCGCTTTATATGATTGTGAATCCAGTTCCAATGATTTAGTAAAATCGTTTATAGCTTCGCTGTAGCTGGAACAGGCAAAATTAGCCATTCCCCTGTGTTTGTAGATAATAGAACATATCATATTATTAGGTTTTAATTCCAGTATTCTTGTGTATTGTCTTATGGCTTCGTTGAAATTGTTCTGGTTATGCGCGGAAAGCGCCTTTACAAGCAAATTGTCAATATTTGCGTTGGAATAATCATAAAAATCACTGTTATCATTTTCTTCTGTATTGCTGTTTTCATGGTTACCTGTATATCTTGCTTTTACCTGCTCTTCCAAAAATAAAAGTTCATCTGTTGATTCTTCAATTTTCTGAAAAAATGTTTCCCTTCTTCTTCCCAATTCCTTGCTGTATTCCCTTTGATGACTTCTGAGATCCTGAAAAATAATATCCGCTAAAGATAAACTTGCGTTGACGGCCGCCAGTTTGCGCTTCATTGGCTCATCAAACGGGCTGAATTCCGTTTTATATACAAGTTCATGCTCAACCTCAGCCCATGCGTCCTGCAAAATGGTACGTACCTGTATTTCAGCTATATCTGTTCCCGGGCATCCGCGTTTTTCAATGATATCATCCGGTATTTTAATTAATATATGCGTTGATTCATATCCGAATTCCATATAAGCATGATCGCGTTTTTCCGTTTCTTCTATATTAAAATGACTTCCTATGAGCTGTTCCGCTTTGCTTACATCTTCAAGGAAAGGGCAAATAATCCGCACTCCCAAAAGGTCTGTAATTCTGGGTCTATAACCGGATGTTTTTAAAAAGCGCAGGTATTTTGAGAAAAAACTGTCAAAATTTTTAATGCGTCCGCTTACAACCGGATTTGAATAAAGAGAAACCAGAATCTGTTCAATGCGTTCTTTAAGATCATTAACTATAATTTGCCGGATATCTGCGTATTTTTCGTACTCTTCTCTAAGAATATTCTGGTTTGGAGAAGCATCAAATTTTATGTTCAGATCTTTATTCATTATTATAAAAAAAGCTGCCTGAAAAACAGCATCATTTGATGCGTCTTCAGGCAGCATTTATTCCGTAAAAATAAGCTTTTAAAGAAGCTTATTCCCTTTTATTGCTCCTCTCTGCGTGAAGGATGATCAAACGGAAGTTCGGTAGCCTGTCTCTGCTGTTCCAGATAACGAAGCACCTGATTCTGTCCAAATCTCTCCATTTCCCATACTTTCCTTGCTGTTTCACGATCCTGAATGATATGCCAAAGAGCTTCATCATCAATGTCGCGTTCAGTGTCAAGGACAGCCAAGTCATAGATAACCCTTACGTCTTTAAAATAGGTTATAAAATCACCGCCCTGCTTGGCAGCATCGCGCTGGATAAGGAATCCGCCGAATTTAATAAAAGGCGTTGTAGTGGGGTAAAGAGGATAAAGCCTGATATCACGGTTCCTTACTTCCTGAACATAAGCCGGATTATTCCAGATTAGTTCTCCCCAACCGTCAAACTGCAGGTAACCCATAAAAATATTTCTGTTGTTGCCCTGATCATCGATTATAATCGTGGAAAGACCATGCGGGAAGTTAAGACCGTAAACATTAACCGCTATTGATCTTATAACACCGACGTTTTTGATTACGCCGTAAGCTGGTTCTCCGCTTCCCTGAGATTCAAAACGGCTTCTGCTTGTTATACCGTCATTACCCTGTTCCGGGGTAATGGTTCCGTCATCACTGATAGTAGCCATAGGCTCAAATGCAGGAATTTCGAAGGGTGGTTTGATAGTTGCCCATGAATGGTGCGGTTCTACGGGAAAGCGTATACGAACGCCCATTACAGTACCAAACTGCCTTGACGGCGCTTCTCTGGTATAACTAAGGGTGATATTCCCAACAGTTCTGGCTGAAGATGCCAGAAGTACTTCCCAGTTCTCGATTGCAAGAGATGTTCTCATTACAGACCTTTGCTGAGAAGTAAAACTACCGCCGGCTACCTGTGAATAATCCATCATGGTTTGGCGATTCTGATTGAGACGACCGCTGGTGTCATTTTCACTTACCCTAACGTGAATATCCGCTGTCAGCTTTGTAAAGTCGATTAAAACGCTTTCCTCTGCAAACACCGGAACCGCTAACATCGCAATTACGACAAGAATGAGCATTTGTTTCATGCACAGCTCCTTTTAAAACACTTCTTCCTTAAATTTTTCTCTCAACTCTAATTTTATTGAATTAATAATGTTTTGTCAACGGCAAAACATTAAATTCTAAGTCTTTGGGAATTCTCCGTTTTTTGGAGAACTCAAAACTGAGGTCAGTTTCCCTCACGCCTGAAATTTTCAACGAAAATGGCTTTGCCTTCAATAAAAAAACGCACTTCCTTAACGTAAGAAAAATTCCTTAAAATGCCGGCATACAAAGTCCGGAAGTTCTCAAGAACCGTTCCCCCTTCCGCAGGCGGTAAAGCGGCTTCATGTGAAAAATCAGCATAAACAACCCCGTTCCTGTATAACAGTGATTTAAGCCTTGTTTCCCTTGGAAAAAGAGGCAGTAAATCGGGGGCGACAGACCCCAGGAGCGTTTCTTCCGTATACCGGATTATATCTCCTTCAGGAGATGCGGAATGTTTCAGCATCCGGTCTTCTACGACAATAACCCCGTCATTTACAGTATAAAATACAAATGTTCTTCGTGCAAGACCCAAATAGAAGAATTCCGTAAGGGCGACAATCATTAATATGCTGATTAATAAAAGGCGCCGTTTAAACGCGGAAGAAAGGAATTCCGCAACGGCTTTAAAAATTGTATTTATATGCGCGCTCATTAACGTTCAAAGATTCCGATAAAATTTGTTATCCCATTGTATAATGAGCCTGTGAGTTGTTTCAAGCCTTCGCCGCTGGTCATGAGTATAACATCCTGCTGGTTAGAGACAAACCCAAGTTCAACGAGCACTGCCGGCATACGGCTGTTTCTTACCACAAACCAGTCGTTTGCCTTACGGCCCCTTGAAGGCAATGTATTGCCGAAGATATTAGAAAATCCGCGGAGAATGGAATCCGCAAGGAGAATGCTTTCCGTAGTGAATTCTTCTTCCATCATGGCATTTAGTATTGCGGTAATATCCGCCGAGTAATTATGCTGTGACGGTTTAATAAGCGTACGGCGGTAATCTGAAGTAATATGCCATACTTCATAACCGCGGGCGTTGCGGTTGACGCTTGCGTTTGCGTGGATGGAAATAAAAATAACTGCTTCATTATCTTTTACAGTTACTGCATTGGCTATATCCGAACGCTGTTCCAGAGTGTAAAACACATCAGAATCCCTTGTCATTATAATTCGTTTATCTGGATATGTTTGAACCAGTCTGTCTCTCAGCGCAAGAGCGACATTAAGGACAATATCTTTTTCATAAATTTGATTTGTTCTGCCGTTAACAGTAACATTTCCTACAGCACCTGAATCCCGTCCTCCGTGCCCAGGGTCGATTATAATCGCCGCTATGCGGAAACGTGAAGCGTCGTCATTATGAAAACGGGTAAATGTATTACTGAGCGCAGAAACAAAGTCTTCAGGGAAGTCAAGGCGCCCGTTATTATTAAAGGGCAGAGGAACATTTAGAAGTTCGCGGTTATTAAATACAAGATATCCTGTTTCTCCTTCTTTTGCCGCTACTGAAAATGCGCCTGAATGATCTCCCATGTTGAACACGCCGTTTCTGAATAAAGGATCCCAGCGGAATTGAATTTGCTCGTTTGGGGATATGGTTTTTATTTTGTTTATAGTTTCATCCAGAGTGAGAGCAAAGACGGGATGAGCTGTGAAAAATGATGTTACAGACGCAAGAAAAAAAATGAAAAAGAGTATTTTTGTTCCTGAAGTAAAATGAAGACCTGCCTTCAATAAAAAAAAGTTAAGTCTGCCTTTTCTGTTGTTTTGAATCACTTCCCGCTCCCAAATTATCAATGTAATAAACTGCTCCCTGATAACCGCCGCGAACAAGCGCAGCCCAGAAAGATTTTCCCAGTATTACATTATTTTCGGCATTTTTACCCGCTAATGGAAGAGAAAAACCTGTCAGTAAACGCGCAGCTTCCAGGGTTTCATCGATAGTTCTTCCCATGTAATCCTTTATGTCCGATGATGTGAAAGCCGGGAAGGGGAAGATACACGGAGAATCAGGTTTGGCATCAGGAATGTCGAATTCGGGCAGATGGGCAAGATCTTCCGACAATTTTTCTGTAAGTACAAATGCGTCAGGCGGAAAAAAAGAAGTCTCTTTGCGCTTGTGCGTCTGTTTCAGGAATTCGGAAGTATCTGAATTTAAAGGTTCAAGCCTTATTAAAATTGAACGGGAAGCGGTTTCACAGGCATTTATTGCGCTGGCTCTGTCAGGCGCTGATGCTATAATATTGCCGCATTTGCTTACATTGTTTTCTGGAAAGGAAACTTTTCCTCCTTCCTTAACAAGCAGGAAAAGATCATTTACATAAGGAATTTCCTTCGCCTGTTCGGAGCCTTTAATTGTTTTTACTGTTCCCGGAATGGAGATAAATGCGCGCTCTGAGCATGTCCATTTTTTTTCAGGGATTAACTGTTCGGGTTTTCTTCCCATTGCGGCAAGAATCGCAGCCTTTATTGGTAAAACTCCTGAAGAATAAGGATATGTCCACCCTGACATATAACCGCCTGAAAGACGGGCTGCTATCTCTCCTATCATTGGACCTTTTGCGGTTAATTTTATGTCGCCCTTTGCGGCACTGATATTTTCTTTTCCGGCAATGCCAAGCGCGCGGATTCCTTCGCAGAATGTATCGAGTATCGCTTTTTGTTTTTCTTCTTCGATAACTGTAGGCATTGTATGTCCCATTTCTATAAAAAACGGCGGGAAAAAAATATGCCTGTCCGCAAGTCCGCAGATTGTTATCTCTCCATGGTAAACAATTGCATCCACGGAAAATTCCGGTCCGTCCATAAAACATTCAATTATTGCCCTTCCTGACCTTGAATGTTTTATCGCTTCTCTTGAAGCTTCGGGAAATTCTTCGGCAGTGTTTATGCGCCGGCAGCCGCGTCCTCCCATATTGTCTACAGGTTTTATTACAAGAGGCAGAGGGAGAGGTATTGTGTCGAAAGTATTATCTTCTGTGATTGTAAAGAAATCGGGAGAGGGAAGACCGTTTCTTCTGAAACACGCGCGCATTCTTGATTTGTCGGAAGCGTTAAGAGCGGCTTCGTAAGGAATGCCGGGCAGATTTAATTTCTCACAGACCCATGCAACGCTTGCGGAAAAATCGGTTCCGGCAGTCATTATTCCCAAACGGCTGCAGTTTCCCTGAAGCTCCCGCGCGAGGGTTTCAATGGATATCCTGTCTTTAAGATCGATTTGTTCAAATCTGTCCGCCATGGAAACACACGGAGCGTTAGCGTTTCCGTCAAGAGCAACTGTGTAAAATCCAAGTTCCTCAGCTATTTTGATTGCAGGTCCCTGCATAACGCCTGCGCCGAGAATAATAATTGTTTCTTTCATAATTTTTCCTTTTAATTACAGAATTTGTTCTAACATATATACGCTAATCTGTTTTTTGCGCGTAAACTTCAAACGTGTCGCCTAATTTTAATATGTTACTTGCAAAGAGCAGTATTCTGAACACAAGGCTTTTTTTGTTCTTCGCAAATTTGCCGAGAAGCGGGAAACGTTCAGGATGATGTCCGCAAACAGCGATTTTTATTGCTTTAAAGCCCGAAAGCGCGAGAGCTTTTTTACACATTCCGGGCGACCACACGGTAAAATGATCAGAAGGACTTTTTGAAAGGAAATTTCTAACGGAAAAAAGAGAAGAAATTCCTGAAGAAGAGGGAGTTGAAAAAGCAAGAATGCCCTTTGGTTTAATAAGTCTATTTATTTCTAAAAAAACTGAATTACAATCCTGAAAGTGTTCAATCACAAACCATAATGTAATTATGTCAAAAGAATGGGGAGTGAATACTTCTGGATGCAAGGGAGGGAAAAATCCGTGGATAGCGTTTATATTAAGCTCTTTTTGAACGTAATTTACAGCATCAAGCGCGGGTTCAATCCCTGTAGGGGAGAAACCCTCATTCCTTGCCGCGGCGAGGAAAGGTCCGTAAGCGCAGCCTATATCAAGAAGAGCAAATTTTCCTGAATTTTTAGCCAGGGATTTTATGATTTTGAGGCGGCGTTTTGATAAAGAAATCAAATTCGGAAAATCTTCAAGGTAGGTTTTTCCGTATTGTTTTTTATATGAATCGAAAAAATATTCTCTGTCGTATTCTATGGGCGGCGGACAGATTCTGTCCATGTAGATGATCATGCATTTTTTGCAGCGGCGGTATGTGCGATCCTTGAAACGGGCGACGCTGTTTTCGGGAGTATCTCCGCCGCAAACAGGGCATTTACGGTTAACCGAAAGTTTAAATTCGCTGCATATATCTTTAAGGTTTTCATTTTTTCTATCCGAATATAATTTTTTTATTTCTTTTGTCTGTAGTTTTTCAATTTTTTTCACGGCTTCGTTTTTGTTTGCGGCTTGTTTTAGAATTTTTATTAGAATTTTGATATCTAAAAACCCTGACTTTTCCGCGAGTTTTTTATGATATTTTGCAGGATGGTTAAGGAAAACCGGCACATTTGCGAAAACCGCTTCATATGCTGTAATTCCGTAGTGTGTAATTACAATATCGTATTCGTTTAAATGTTCCGAAAGATTGGGAATAACGTCAATAACCTTCAAGTTTTCGGGTAACTGAAGCTTTGCAAAAGTTTCAGTTTTTTTGTTTTTATTGGATAAAGCCCCCTTAAGTAAAGTGATATCCAGAAGAAAACTTTTTTTTATTTCGCAAAGTGAGTGCGAAGCCTTTATTCCAAGATTTCCTTCATCCTCCTGCCCGAAGCTTATAAGGATTTTTAAAAACGCTTTGGATTCCAAAAGAAAGCCATCCTGTTTGTTTATGTTTTCTTTTAAATTTGAATTAAACAGTAAAGCCGGTGATGTAATATTGGCTTTGGGAATGATAAAATTTTCAGGAACAAGAATGTCTATTAAAAAATCAAAACCGTCCCTGCAGGAGCCGCCTTCATCAATTCCGATTACCGGCGCTATTTTTTTTAAACGGGCAAGTTCTTCTTTCGGCGTTTGAAAGCGATCAAGAATAATAAAATTAAAATTTTCATTCAAGTTTTCCGTTCTGATATCAAGTTCTTCATTTGTTATGCAATATGCCGGGTTAAAATCCAAAGAAGCGTAAAGATTTGTCAAATCTCTCTTCTGCGGCGTTATAAAAAGGAGCGTTTCCCATCCCGACAAGCGTAAATCAAGCGCCAATTTAATACATCGGGTAAGATGACCTCCGCCTCGTCCTTCTTCACAGGCAGGGACAATTAATATTTTACCGCGACTCATTTATGGAAAAATCTCCGTATATTTTTTTATTATTGCAGTTCCGTAATATTTAAAAGGATCGTTTTTAAGCGACATAAAAAGTTCGCAGGCGCGTCCAAAATCTTCACTGGTATCCACAGTCAGGCGGATATCTGAACCCTGCCAGCGCAGAGGGGCAAGGGGAAGGTGAAGCTTAAAAATTTCAGGATGAGTGTAAAGATAGGGACACACATGCTCGCGATCAAAAGAAGTTTCTTCAGATGATGCATCTTCTCCTGCCCGAAGAAGAGCGTTTGCACAGACGGATTCTACTCCCGCTCCGTAAGGAAGTCCGCTGTAACCTGAATAATCGGCTTTTAGGGCAAGGGCTTCCGCATTAATGGATGCCGCAGCGTCCGCGAAAACAAAGGGGTTATCGGCTGTAGCTCTTAATACCTGTTTTATGGAATAATGACGGATTACCCTGCAGTATCGTTCAAGAACATCTTCTTTTGGACCTGAAAAAATTTTAAAATTGCATTTTTCCGCCAGGGGACTTAATTCCTTAAATGAATCTTCAGGACAGGCAAGTATCCTTAAATCACAGGGAATTTGGTTTAAGGCTTCCATTACGCGCATAACAAGAGGTTTTCCGTCAATGAGAAGCAGCGCTTTTCCCGGCAGCCTTGATGAGTCAATGCGCGCCTGAACTACAATTGCTGTCAATTTACTATCCTGTTTTTGAAATGTTATCCCACATGCCTGTTACGCACTTTGCGTCGTATCTCCATCTGTATTTATTTTTTCTGACCCAATTTCTGCTTTCAAGGAATTCATCCCACGCGGAAAAAAGGTCTTCCCCCGATCTGCTTAAGAATGACGGAAATCTGTAAAAAGGTAAATGAGCGTAATCCTTCCTGAAAACAGGGGCTAAATTTTTAAGATAAAAACGCCTGTAGCTTTCTTCCGCGGTGTAATCCACAGAAGGCAGGGAACCGTCATAGGAAAGTTTATAATGCGTATTAAGCGCAATTTCCTCACCCCAAAGAAAGGCGCGGAAGCCAAAGTCCATGAGCTGCCAATGCGTTTTCTTTAATGTTGCGTCATATCCTCCTATCTGGATAAAACGCTGGCGGTCGTATACTCCAATACCGTCAAACGGATAAAGGCTTAAATCTCCTTCATGCGGTTCAAAAAGAACTGTCCGTATTTTCCGGCGGTATATCATCGGCGCCGCCAAAGTCGGAAGTATTTCATAATTTGAATTCATAAGGACAGGAACAGTACACAGTCTTTTAAAACCTGTTTTTTTTTCTATGGCAGATGATTGATCGCCTGCCTCATCCTGAGTAATGCTTAATCGTTCAGCCATTCGCCTTGCCGTTCCGCCTGCGATAATTTTCATGTCGCTGTGAAGGACAAAAAAAAGAGGGCTTTCAATTTCGCAGGCTGCAAGATTAATCTGTTCTCCGAGGTTTATTTCCGTTTCCGGCAGTACAAAACGCACAAAAGGAAAGCGTCCTGAAAGTTCTTCTATATCATAATGAGGCGAAGAAGATTCAATTGATATAACATTGTCAAAGCCTTGTTTTTCAAGTTCCTGAAAAAAAGTTCTTCTGGGGTGACCGGGACGGCTGAGGATAACGGCGGAAATACCTGTTGAAGCGATGCGCTCCTTTCCTCCTACCGCGGTATAGGGCATTATTTTTTCATTAAAAATTGTAGGTATAGTATTCATCACAATTAATACACTTCTCCGTGTAATTATTTATACAATGCTCGATATAATAGAGCTCTCCGTTCTTCCAGATGGTTTCAAGAGAATCTGTAAAAACATTTCCAAGGCAGCGGCTGTTATCTCCTTTCTGTTCTCCTAAAGGTGAGAGTTCTTCGCGGCAAAGCGGAACAACGCCGTTAATCAAAACAGGCATATCACGCATTATGTGCCAGCACGGTTTGCGGATAACGGGAGAAATGTCGGAGGCTTGTTTTTTTTCAAGAACATTGCAGAAATCATCGTATTTCTGAATAATAACATTTTTTTCCCTGTTAGGAGAAGCTTCTTTCCAGTAACGGTAGAATTTTTCGGTGTCATCTTCCGAGCCGCATGTGCGCACAGCTTGCACATAACAATCTTTCGGGAATAATGAAAGGAGCTTTTTCGCGCAGTTTTCAGCCTGCGCAAATCCTTCACCGCGTATTTGCCGGTACTTTTCCGGATCTTTTGTATCAAGAGATACAATCCATGAAAGCGTAGAACTTAAGTTTTCGCTTGATTTAACATTTTCTAACGATGAGCATAAACTTGCGCATTTTTCAAGTTCATCCTCTTTCCATCCGAGTCCTGATGTTTCAATGACAAGTGAAAGTTCGCTTCTGGAAACTACAGCTTCGATTAACCTCATTTTTTCAGGGTGAAGGCTTAATTCACCCCAGAGCGACATGCCTATAACCGCGTTTCCTGAAAATGCGGTTATTTTATCAAGAAGCTGTTCGAATTTTTCACTGTCAAAAAAATCCTTTCTCTGAGCCGTATCTGTAAACAGAGGATATGGGCAAATGGAGCATTTCTGCGGGCATCCGCCGAAAACCTGAATAGGGTAGTAACTGGGTAATGTCCTTAAAATTTGAGGTTTATCCGCGATAATGCGTTCAACATCGGAAGCTGAAGGGATTTTACCGCTTTGCGCGTCAATAAAATTGCCAAGGAGAAGCAGGTTTCTTTTTGAATCAGCGCAAAATGAAAGTCTGTGGCACCTTAGATCTACGCTTGAAATTTCGGTTTCAATGTCAAAAGCGTTAATATCTTTCTGGATTACGGAAAACAAAAGGTCTCTTTCAACTTTTCCGTCATCATCTCCCAGTATTTTAGCAAGAATTCCGGCAGTTCCCGGAGAGAGGATTTCAGGCGCTAGACCGTACGGCCATCCGTCGGCATAAGAATATTCAGATGCGTACTTAAGATGTCTTTCCGCAATGGGGAGAGCTAGTGAAGGATCAAGGAATGGACAGTCCGCAAAGACAAAATAAATCAGGTTAAAATCCGCTTGAAGTTCCGAAATTCTTTGTAACAGAGTGCGTTTTGTCCACGGCTCGCCTTCAGACACTCTTTGTTCAACCTGAACTCCTTTTAGATAGGAAAAATCACCTCTAGGAGGAGCGAAAAAGACTGTTTTTTTTACACCGGGGAATTGTAAAGCCTGATCAAAAGCCATTTGAAAAGCGGTTTTTCCGTCAAAAAGAGGCTCAAATGCGTGTTTTGACAAATTTCCGCCGTATAATACCAATAAAGCGTTCATACTTACCTTAAAATATCGGCTTTTTTAAGACAAGTAATTGACAGTATTATCAATTTTTAGTAAAAAGGTAAAAAGGGGGCCATTAGCTCAGTTGGTTAGAGCAGGAGACTCATAATCTCTTGGTCCGAGGTTCAAGTCCTTGATGGCCCAATGCCAGACAGATATTTCCTAAATCAATTGTCCGAGAATGAATTTCCGGATGCTTTCCTAGATATTTCAAACGGCGGAAAAGTTCTTATTATAAGCGATCTCCACATGGGTTCCGGTTTACGTGATGATTTAAACCACAACGGAGAAATGCTCACCTGTATTCTTGTAGAATATTACTATAAAAACGGCTGGATTCTTGTTTTAAACGGCGATATTGAAGAACTGCTGAAATATTCACTTGATTATATTACGGAAAAATGGGCAGATCTTTACAGGGTTTTTAACCTTTTTTCCAGGGAAAAAAGGCTTTACAAGATTATAGGAAATCATGACGAGCTTCTCCTGTTAAAAAAGTCCTATCCTTATCCTTTGTATTCGTTTTTAAAGATAAAAACATGTTTTATTCCCGCTTATGTGTTTCACGGACATCAGCTTTCACAAATATACTTAAGGTATAACAAATTGTTTGGTGTTTTTATCCGTTACATATTAAAACCCATAGGAATAAAGAATATTTCCGACGCCCGCAGCCCGCGCAGACGGTTTTACATAGAAAAAGAAGCTTATAGTTTTTCAATGGCTAACCGCTGTCTTTCGATAATCGGACATACTCACAGACCTCTTTTTGAATCATTGGGGCGTTTTGATTACATCAAGTTTGAAATTGAGCGGCTTTGCCATGATTATCCCGCTTCATCAGGAGAAGAACGCGTACAGATAGAAAATGAAGTAATAACTCTCAAAAATGAACTTGGCAAGCTGAAGCGCAAGGAACGCAGGGATGTATTGCGCCAAAGCCTTTACGGAGACGATCTGCCTGTGCCTTGTCTTTTTAATTCAGGCAGCGCTCTTGGAAAAAAGGGTATAAACGCGATTGAAATGACAAACGAGGATATAGCGCTTGTGTACTGGTTTACGGAGGGAAAGAGCAAAAAATTTGTCACCCGCGGCGTTTATAAAATTGAGGAAATTCCCGGTAAGCCTTACAGGCGGGCAGTTCTTAATCATAATAGGCTGGATTATATTTCCGCAAAAATTAATTTACTGGGTGGACAATAAACAAGTTCACTTCACACTTGTCTCTTATCGCTATATAATTGCATTATGTGGAATCCCGCTTTCCCTGTAAAACAGATGTTTTATAATTTGGGTTTTTTTGCAAGAACTCTCAAAGGAGTAGGCGTTTTTATAAAAAATCCAAGATCATCTGTCAAAATCCTTATAATGCAGATACTTTTTACTTTTGTTCATGCTTTAGGGATTTCCACTCTTTTAGCTCTTGCTATAGGCGGAGCTGTAAACATTATCGGTGTACCAATGCTTACCCTGATTTCTCAGGATCAGCTGATTTATACGATTTTAATAATCATTATTATGAGAGAACTTGGACCTTTATTAACCGCTTTCATTGTTATTGCGCGTTCGGCGACAGCCATTGCGACCGAGATTGCCGGTATGGTAATTTCCCATGAAGTAGAGGCTTATATTTCTGTCGGAATAGATCCGATTGAACATCTTGCGGTTCCCAGGTTTCTGGGAGTTACAATTTCGCTTATTTTATTGAATATTTATTTTTGCGTTTTCGGGCTGGCAGGCTCATATATTGTCGCGCGTTTTTTCAGTTATATTCCTATGGAACATTATTTTTCAAGCCTTCTTTTGCATTTGAATATACGTGACATTCTTCTTTCTGTGGTAAAAAGCGTTTCTTTCGGAGCGATTATTTCCACAATAGCTGTAATTCATGGTTTTTCTGTTGAAAGAGCAACTACCGAAGTGCCGATTGCCGGATTAAGGGCTGTAAGCTCCGCGTTTGCATTCTGCATTGTAATTAATGTCCTTTTATCGGTGTTATTTTATATAGCGTTGGCATAATGGCAAAAATAATAGAAATAAAAAATGTAAATTTCTCTGCAAGCGGAGGTAATATTGTAAATGATATTTCCGTTGATTTTGAAAAGTCAAGAACTACAGCGATTGTAGGACCTTCAGGCGGAGGAAAAAGCACTGTTTTGAAGCTTGCCGCAGGGATTCTTGTTCCTGATACGGGAGAAGTTTTATACAAGGGAAAAAATATAGAGCAGATGAATAAAAGTGAAAATCTGGAATTCCGCCGGGAGTCGGCGTTTGTTTTTCAGGATTCAGCATTATGGGCAAATCAGGATTTGTATCAGATGCTTGAACTTCCGTTAAGATTGCATTTTCCAAATATGACAAAGAAGGAATACGCGGAAAGAATAAGGTCTGTGACAAGTATGGTGGGTTATGTTAAAACGCTGGGGATAAGACCGTCCCGGCTTTCCATGGGACAGCAGAAACTGATAGGTTTTGCGCGGGCGATGCTTTGCAATCCGTCAGTTCTCTTTCTTGATGAATGGACAGAATCGCTTGATGAAAATGCCGCTGATAATTTAATAAACATAATCAGGCGGAAACAGAGAGAAGGAGCTACCATCCTTTTTGTAAGCCACGATCTGAGGTTAATCATGGATTTGGCCGATTTTGTAGTAATGGTTATTGACGGTAAAATAACGAAAAAAGCGCCGAAAGATCATATCATAAGCGAACTGCTGCTTAATGATTTTTTCAAGATAGGGATAGCATCATGAATTGCTGTTGTAATAAAATAAAGGTAACATGAAATTCTCAATAAGATTTGCGGATAAAATAGTCGGAACCCTTGTAATTCTGGCACTTGCAATATTAATTGTTGTTATCTTTATGCTTGGCTCAAGCCAGAGGTGGTTTGCGCGGGATTATCAGTACAGAACTTATTTTATTTCCGCTTCCGGTTTAAGTCCGAATATGGCAGTTCAATATAAGGGTTTTACAATCGGGAATGTCAAAAAAATAAAGCTTTCCGAAGACGATAATGTAGAAGTACATTTTACCATTTTTGAGGAATATCAGGACAGGGTAAAAGACGGTTCTGTAGTTGAAATTCTTGTTAATCCGATAGGGCTTGGGAATTCTTTTATTTTTTATCCTGGAAAAGGCAAAGAAATTCTTCCTGAAGGAAGCATAATCCCTGAGATTAACTCGCCTGAAGCAAGGCTTCTTATGTCGTCAGGGCTGGTTGATCGCCAGGAATCTACAGGCGACTCCATCGTAAATATTGTCAATAACGCAAGGGAAATACTCGAAAACGTAAACATAGCGCTTTCCGGTTCCAAGGGATCTGATGAAATAACTCTTGGGCAGATTATATTGAATATTGAAAGGGTGACAGCAAGTATCAGCGAAGTAACCGATGCCCTCACGCAGATGCTTAACCCCATTCTGGAAAATATTGAAGTTGTCACAGGGCAGATTTCAGATCCTTCAGGGACTGTAATGTCAATTTTGGATTCTGAAGGTCCTATTTACACAGACCTGACTTCTTCCATTCATTCAATTGCGGATATGATTGAAAATTTAAACAAAACAAGCGATTTTATTCCGTCTCAGCTTCCGCAGGTTGCAATTCTTATTAATGATTTAAGCGTTGCGCTAAGATCGGCTCAGGATGTTCTAACGGCTGTATCCAATAATCCTTTATTAAGACGCGGCATACCGGAACGTACGGAAACCGCTCCCGGAGGATCAGGAAACAGAAACCTGGATTTTTAATGCTAATCATGCGAAACGGAGAAAGAAAAAGTGAATAAAATTAAAAAAAAGATAGTCCTTGCCGCCGCATTTTTTATTATGTTCGTTTCCTGTTCTTCCGCACCGAAAAACTCAGGCGATGTTTATCATTACCGCACTCAGGCTGAGATGCTGCTGGATTCCGGCAACAGGGAGTCAAGCAAAGGCAATTTTAATAACTCTCTTGTTATATTAAGCGAAAGCAAACGTCTTTCGATACTTTCCGATGATCCTTCATTGTTAATCCGCAGCAGTCTTGCGCGCGGAAATGTGCTTCTTTCTCTGGGAAGAATAAATGAGGCTTTTTTGGAATGGGAACAGGCGGCAGCGGTAGCTGAAAAACTTGGAAACAGGGAACTTGTTTCCGCATGCAGGATTTTTCATTCAAGAGGTTCCCTTCTTACCGGAAGATTATCAGCGCAGTCCGTATTGAATACAGTTAACAGTGAACAGGAAAACATAAGACAAAACAGGCTTTATATCGCTTTCTCGTGGCAGACAAAAGGACTTGCTTTGCGCGCTTTAAATTCGCCTGCGGAAGCAGAAGACGCAATTTTACGCAGTCTTGAAATTCATCAGAAAGACATGTATCTTGAAAATGCTTCATTCGACTGGTACACTATCGCGTCAATACGTTCTCTTTCAGGCAATACAACCGGCGCATTACGTGCTCTGGAAGCGTCAATAGAAATTGACCGCCGTATAGAAAATTCATACGGGCTTGCTGCAAGCTGGCGCGCAATGGGCGATGTTTACCGCAAATCGGGAAGAGAGCAGGAAGCGCTGGAAGCATACGGGCGCGCAAAATCAATTTACTCAGCTTTGGGATATGAACGCGAAGTCAGGGAAATTGATGCAAGAATGGGTTTAAAGGAGTAATAATGAATAATGTTTTTATGGACACATATCACAGACTGCCTGTTACATTTGCAAGAGGCGAAGGACCTTTTTTATTCGATATAAACGGGAAGAAGTACCTTGACTTCGGCTCAGGTATTGCAGTTAACATTTTAGGTCATAATTATCCGCCGCTTGTAAGGGCTGTTACAGAGCAGGCGGTCAAATATTTGCATGTGTGCAATTATTATCAAAGCGACGCAAGCGAAGCGTTTGCGGAAAAACTGGTTCAGGCGGCGTCTCCTTCGGGAATTAAAAAAGTGTTTCTTGCGAATTCCGGAGCGGAAGCCAATGAAGGAGCGTGTAAACTTGCGCGTAAGTATTCGCTTTTAAAATACGGACCAGGAAGGCATACAATCGTAACTTTAAGGGGTAGTTTTCACGGAAGGACGATAACAACTCTTTCAGCGACAGGACAGGAAAAATTCCACAGGGATTTCGGTCCTTTTACAGAAGGGTTTAACCATATTCAGTGCAGTGATATTGAGGCGCTTGATAAAGCACTTGATGATAAAACTGTAGCGGGTCTTCTGATTGAAGCCATACAGGGTGAAAGCGGAATTATCCCGCAAACGGGCGAATTCATCGCGCAAGCTGCGAAATTATGCTCAGAAAGGGATATCCTTCTTATGTTTGACGAAATCCAGTGCGGTATCGGCAGAACCGGAACTTTCCTTGCGCTGGAGCAGTATAAAGATACGGAAGGAAACGCTTTAAAACCCGATATAGTAACCCTTGCAAAAGGTCTTTCAGGGGGCATCCCCGCGGGGGCGGTTCTTGCAGGGGATAAAACCTGCGGTGTGTTTTCGGTAGGAGATCACGGCAGCACTTTCGGCGGGAATCCTGTTGCGGCGGCGGCAGGACTTGTTGTGCTTAAAACCGTAAACACTCCCGAATTCCTTGATGAAATAAAAAGGAAGGGAGACGTTTTTATTTCAAGTTTAAGGCAGATGCCAAAAGTGAAACAGGTGCGCGGAAGAGGCTTAATGATAGGCTTTGACATTGAAGGCAATTCATGGTCTATACTTGAAGCAGGAATTGTAAAGGCTGATTTTTCCAAAAATCAATGCGGGCTTCTTTTACTGTCCGCAGGAACAAATACCCTGCGCCTGCTTCCGCCGTACATTATTTCAGACAGCGAGATCGAACAGGGAATGGTTCTACTTTCAAAGATTCTCGAAGAATCCTGACCTTTTTAATTTTCACAGCAGATCGCCTAAAGCCTTTAGTATCCTCAGTTTCATGTCTGCGCGATCTTGCGTAAAATCCGCAATACGGTTTCGCATATCACGGCGTTTGGAATTTTGACCGTAAGGGCAGGTGCAGGCGGCTTTAAGGATTCCCTGTTCTGCGGCGCAGGAAATTATCCTTTGTTCTTCAATCAAAGCCAAAGGACGTATTAAACTTACAGGGTATTTGCGGTATTCAATTAATACCGGCATTGCAAGTAACGTTCCTTTTGAACAAAGGTTCATAAAAAAAGTTTCGATTATGTCATCAAGATGATGTCCAAGCGCTATTTTATTAAATCCGTTTTCAACTGCGTATTTTAAAAGTTCAGTCCTTCTTTGCGTTGAACACCAGTAGCAGTTCATTTTTTTTCCCTCTTTTAATCTGCCCATTACAGGTACGAACATATCAATAAAGGGGATACCCCATTCTTCAAGTCTTTGGGAAAGAACAGCCCTTTTACAGCAGGCGCAAAAATCCGTGGAAATGTGGAGGGCTGTAAGTTCATATTTAAATTTCAACGCAGGGCGTATCGAAGAAAGCGCCCAGGCAAGTACGCTTGAATCCTTGCCGCCCGATACCGCTACTAAAACGCGATCTCCTTCGCGGATGAGAGATCGTTCCATTATCATTTTAACAGTAAACTTTTTTACAATCTCTGACGGTCCTGTTTTTCTTAAAAACCTGCTCATTTAAATTATTTATTCCCGATTACGTCATTAATCACAAGGCTTGCCAATAAAAGACCTGCGCTTGCGGTAACTGTTACAATGCTGCCGTTAATCTGTTTTTGACCGGAAAAGGAAACAAAACCTGGGCGTACCGGATGTTCCGTGCTGTAGACAACCGTAAAGTCAGAAGAAAAACCTTTTTTTCGCAGTCCTTGCCTTACAAGCCGCGCAAGGGGACATTCTTTTGTGTTCCAAATCGAGGCTGTTTTTATTTGCGAAGGATCAATTTTTAGCGCCATTCCCATCGAAGAAAAAAGGGTAACCCCTGCGCCGCAGGCGGTTTCAATGAGAGTAAGTTTATGATTTATACTGTCAATTGCGTCTATCACGTAACAGGTGTTTTCTATGCCGAAAGAGCTTTTGTTTTCGCTGCAAAAAAGTTCTTCCCGGGAAGTGATTTCGCAGCTTGGGTTTATCTGTAAAAGCCGCTCTTTTAAAGCTATAACCTTTGGGAGTCCGATTGTTGCGGTTGTGGCTTCAATCTGTCTGTTAATATTTGAAGGACATACAGTGTCGTGATCTATAATGCCGATTTTTACAATTCCTGAACGGACAAGGGCTTCCGCCGCCCAGCTTCCGACACCGCCCGCGCCGAATACAAGTACGCTTGTTTTTTTTAGTTTTTCTAAACCTTCATCGCTTATAAGAAGAGAGAGCCTATCAAACGCAGGATTTTGTTCGTATACTGATTCTTCTTTTTTTTTGTTTTCGTTCCGTGCGGGATTTTTCCGTAAATATCTTTCTTCTTCGCTGAAAATGCAGCCGCAGTATTTTTGCATGTATAACCCTTCGGCGCGTGCGGCTGACTGTCCTTCGCGGAAAAAGATGCGGAAGTCCCTGTAAAAAAAATCAACGCCGTATTTTTCTCCTGCTTCTTCCCCGATGCGTTTTATAGCATCATGATCCTGATACGGACTTATAAGTAAAGTTGTTGAGAAAAGAGAGAATCCTTCCCTTGCCGCAAAAGAAGCCGCTCTTTCCAGGCGAAGCCTGTAACATTTTTCGCAGCGTTCCTGCGCCTGAGATATTTCCTGTAAAAAAAAACGAAGACCGTATTCGTCAGCAAGAGTTATATCCAGTCTTTCGTTAGCTGCAAAAAGCGCAAGAGAATCGCGGCGTTCAGCGTACTCCGTGTACGGGTGAATATTCGGATTATACCAGAAAAGATGAAAATCAATACCCTCGCTGCGCAGGTCTTTTATACACTGAATTGAACATGGAGCGCAGCAGGCGTGAAGAAGCAGTTTCATAAATTTTGTTTAATGGCGATTGCAAGCTGATCGGCGCATGAAGTGCCCTTTTTTTCACAGCAAATGCCTTTCAGTTTTTTTACAGCTTCTTCAGCGTCCTGACCTTCAAGCAGTGCGCATACGGCTTTAAGGTTTCCATCGCAGCCGTTTTCAAAATTGACAGAGTAAAGTTTTCCGTCTTTAATATCAAAACTGATTTTTGTCGAACAGATTCCCTTTGGTATAAATTTATACATATTTTTGTTTATAACATACTAACAGGATCAACATCAACTTCAAGATATGTTTTTGTATCTTTTCCTTTTTCATAATTTAAAAGAATACGCCTTGCGGCGGTATGAATACTGTTCATTGAAGGGCTTCGAAGGATTAACTGCCGCCTGAAATTGTCATTAATAATTCCTATCGGACATTCGGCAGGACCCAGCATATCAGCGTCCGTGGGGAGCAGCGGCTCTGCAAGGGAAAAAAGCCGTTTGATTGCCGTATTCGCTCTTGTTTCATCTTTCGCACGGATAACAATACGGATTAATCTTGAATACGGCGGAAAGCCAAGCGTTTTTCTTTGCGCAAGTTCCGCCTTGTAAAAACCGGATACGTCAAGCGAGCAGGAACGAATTATAGCAGGATCTTCCATCCGCAGAGTCTGTACAATAACCTTGCTGTCGGGAAAATAACGGCCTGCGCGTCCGGCAACCTGCACCAAAAGCGAAAATGTTCTTTCCGCCGCGCGAAAGTCAGGCAGATGAAGACCTGTATCGGCAAAGACAACGCCCACAAGGCGTACGCCGGGAAAATTAAGCCCTTTAGCGACCATTTGGGTTCCCAAAAGAATATCTATCATTCCCGTTTTAAAAAGGGTAAGCGTTTCTTCCAGCCCTCCTTTTTTTCCGGCAGTATCGGCATCCACTCTGCGCAGGCGAAGATACGGAAACGTGCGCTTTACTTCCTCTTCGATCATTTCTGTGCCGAAGCCGCGGTAACCGGCTTCTACGCATCCGCATTTGGGACAGGAAACAGGCGGCGCTTCGCTGTAGCCGCAGTAATGGCACATACATTTTCCGCGGCTTTTGTGCCATGTAAGCGATACAGAACAGCGCCGGCAGATCTGCTCCCATCCGCAGGACGGGCACTGGTAGAAATTGGCGAACCCCCGCCGGTTCATGAAAAGAATGGTTTGTCTTCCTAATTTGGATGTATGGCTTATTTCATCCTTTAATTCTTTTGTAAGGCATCCTTCTGTTTTGGCAAGGCTTACGGCTTTTATTTCGGGCATTCCTCCGCCTGACAGCCGGCGCGACAGATCAAGGCGCGTTATATTTCCTTCTGTCATCAGTTTCCATGCTTCGGCGGAAGGAGTAGCCGAACCCATAACAAGACGCGCTCCCTCCTGCGTACAGCGGCGAAACGCAACCTGACGCGCATGGTAACGCGGCGTATTACCCGATTTATATGAGCCGTCATGTTCTTCGTCAATGATGATAAGACCAAGGTTGGGTACAGGAGCGAATACCGCGCTGCGGGGACCGACAACAATCGGGGCATCACCTCTGCGTATTCTTACCCATTCTGAAAGACGCGCTGAAGGCGTCATCCCTGAATGAAGCGTTGCGGCAAGAGAACCGAAACGGCTGCCGATCATTTGAGATGTTTGATGCGTAAGGGAAATTTCTGGCACAAGATAAATGACAGATTTACCCGCGTTCAGCATAAATTGAGAAGCGCGCAGGAACACTTCGGTTTTTCCCGAGCCTGTTATGCCGTAAAGATAAAACATTTGATTTTTTTGCGGCAGATGAGCTTTTTCATCGCACAGAGAGCTGGTAATTGCATGAAGAGCTCTAGCCTGCTCATCGGATATTGACAGGGTTGGCTCAATTTCTTCGCCGTTATCAGGCAGGGAAGGGAGGATTATTTTTCTTCCTGAGGGGATCATTCCAGAAAGCGCCTGTCCTATGCCGCACAGATAAAATTGAGACATCCAGCGGGCAATTTCCACATCGTTATTGTCGAATAACGGCTCTTTATCCACCACACGGCGGATTTTTTTAACAGTCTCTTCTTTTATACTGTCAGGCGGGCTGTCCTGTTCTGAAATAATATATCCAAGACAATCCCTGCTGCCGAACGGAACCATTGCCCTTTTCCCTGGAGAGGCTTCTCCCTTGTCGTCAATACGGTAAGTGAAACTATGATCGGAAGGAATGTCAAAAACAAGATTTAAAAAGGCGGACAATTATTTTTCTCCGTCATGATTTTCAAGCCTTGAGCGAAGAAGTTTTAAATCTTCCCACGCAGGACGCTTTAAATCTTCATTACGCAGAAGAGCCGCAGGATGATATGTAACAAGAAGCGGAATAGTCATGTTTTCAATAGAATAATCAGTAAATTTTCCGCGCAGTCTTCCAATAGGTTCAGTTGTTTTAAGCAGGGTTTGCGCCGCGACTCTCCCGGCGGCAAGAATTATTTCAGGTTTCAGACAGACAATCTGTCTCTTTAAAAAATGTCCGCAGGCTGTTGTTTCTTCAAGGGAAGGATCGCGGTTATTGGGAGGTCTGCATTTTACGACATTGGCAATAAAGCAGTTCACTTTACGCGAAAGATTGATGGAAGCAAGCATCTTGTCTAAAAGCTGCCCTGCCTTTCCTACAAAAGGGCGTCCCTGATTATCTTCTTCCTGTCCCGGTCCTTCGCCTATGATCATGACAAGAGGTTTTTGCACCCCTTCTCCGGGAGCGGCATTTGTTCTTGTTTTTCCAAGCGGACAACTGTTGCATAATCTGATTTCAGATGCAATTTGTCCGGTACTGTCGCTTGTAATTTCCGGTGTTTGCCGTATTTCTGCTGAGGAAAACGTATCATCCTCAAACTGGTATTCTTTCCTTGCGCTTCTATACCCTGAACCGAGAAAATCACCTGTAATATCAAGAAAGAAAGCAATTTTTTGTTTTTCTGCGGAAGTCATTTAATTAATTTAAATCAATTATGGAATAATAATCAACGAATATTTTTTCATTAATTATTACCTACACAAAATATAGTATACCGTATTGACAGGTACGCTATATATGTGGTACTATATATATTGAGTATCAAGCTATATATAGGGTACTATATATAGCGGTGTTCAGGAAGGTTACACAATATGCGATGTCCCCATTGCGGCACAATTGAAGATAAGGTAGTTGAGTCCCGGACTCTTGCAAATGGAGATGCCATAAGACGCCGCAGGGAGTGTATCAGTTGCAGTTACAGGTTTACAAGTTATGAGCGGGTCGATGAAAGACAGTTTATGGTGGTTAAAAGGGACGGAAGACGGGTACCTTTTGAACGTACAAAACTTGAACGCGGAGTGGAGCGTGCGCTGCAAAAGCGTCCTTTTTCGCACATGCAGATAGAGAATCTTGTCAATGAAATCGAAGATGAAACTGCGATTTTAAGCAAGGGCAGCCGTGAAATATCAAGCTCTGTAATCGGGGATTTAGTTTTGGAAAGGCTTGGGAAACAGGATAAAATCGCCTATATCAGGTTTGCTTCCGTATACAAGCAATTTAATGATTTGGATGAATTCATTGAAGAAATAAAGAAAGTTGGAGTGGAAAAGACATAACTACTTGCGGCAAACCGCCGGTCTTGGGAGGGGCTTCCAAATATGGAGAAGATCGGCGGTAATCCCTTCATTTTGAAAGGGAGATTTTTTTTGACCGCGCGAAGGAGATTTCTTTCGTGCGGTCTTTTATTTGTTCAAATTCACTGACACCATTTGACAAAAATGGTATAATTCAGGCTGTCTTATTAAGGAGTCTTAATGAAAATAGGGTTGGATACCTTCGCTTGTGACAGCGGTAAGTCCGGTGTAGGTAACTATGTAACCCAGCTTTTAAAACATATACCGCCTTCGCAGGAAATTCTTTTTGAACTTTTCGGATGGGAGTATGATAGATATACTTACAATGAATCTTCTGTTATTTTTGATTTTGTCCCGCAATGTTCAATCCAGGGGAGAACAGCCAATTCATTGTGGCATATTTATAAATACCCAAAATTCGCTTCAATGCGCAAGTTTGATATTTGTCTTTTCCCTGCGGCTCAAAAATGTCTTCCTTTCACTTCTCCGTGCCCTGTAATTGGAGTTGTTCATGATATGGTCGCTTATTGGGGCAGTTGGAAAACCAGGGTGCATCTTGGCGCCGTCTTGCGGATGATACTGCCGAATTCGCTTCGCCGTATGGACAGGGTTATTGCAGTAAGCGAATGGGTGAAGCAGGAACTGATAGATCAGGCTCATCTAAAGGAAAACCGGATTGAAGTTGTACCGAACGGAATTGACCACAGCACTTTTTATCCGAGACAACGAAACGAAGAGAGCGTATTGTTAATTCAGCCTTTCAGTTTCCGAAGGCCCTATGTATTGTGTGTATCAAGGATCGATCATCCGGTAAAAAACCATTTAAGGCTTATTGAGGCTTTCGGTATTTTTAAGGAAAGAACCAAATTCCCCCACCGTCTGGTGCTTGCAGGGAGCGACAGCGCTAATTCCGCAATAGTTAAGGAAGCCGCAGCATCTTCCGTCTGGCGCAGTGAAATATTCTTTACAGGGCATTTTCCGCCAAAAAGCCTGCCTGAGCTGTACGCCGGTGCGGATTTTATTGTTTTACCGTCAATGTATGAAGGTTTTGGCATGGGAGCTCTTGAAGCGATGGCTTGCGGAGTGCCTGTACTCTGCGCCCGCGCGGCTTCGCTGCCTGAAACGGCGGAACATGCGGCTCTTTATTTTGATCCGTTGAATTCTGAAGATATGGCGGATCGCATGGTTACAATCAGCACCGACAGGGAGATTTACAACGAATGCCGCCGCCTTGGTATCGAAAGAGCCAAGACCTTTTCATGGGAACGCTGCGTTGAGCGCACTTTACAGATAATCAATGAAACTGCGGGTTGAACATAAAAAAAGACAACACAGCGTTTACTGCGTTGTCTCTCTGGGGAGTGGAGGATTTGAACCTTCGAAGGCTGAGCCAACAGATTTACAGTCTGCCCCATTTGACCACTCTGGAAACTCCCCGATATACTTAATTTATAAATAAAAAATTATTTTTGTGCAAGAGGAAAAAATCAATATGCGCCTTTTCCAAATAATACAACGCCGAATGTTTTGTATAAAATCCAAAGATCAAGCCAAATAGACCAATTCTGCAAATAATAGGTATCGTACGCTATCCGGTCGTGGTAATCAGCGTGAGATCTTCCGGAAACCTGCCATAGTCCTGTTAATCCCGGTTTATTAGAAAATACACGGTTGTAATCTTCTCCGTATTTTTTAACTTCTTCATCTACAATGGGACGAGGTCCTACAAGCGACATTTCGCCTTTTAATATATTGATAAGCTGCGGGAATTCGTCAATACTTGTCCGTCTTAAAATCTTTCCGATTCTTGTAATTCTTGGGTCATTTTGTAGCTTGTGGTTTTTTTCCCATTCCGTTTTTAATGAAACATCGTTATTGATTAATTCCTGTAATTTTTCTTCTGCGTCGCTTACCATTGTTCTGAATTTATATAAACAAAAGTATTTTCCGTTTTTTCCAAGCCTTTTGTGTTTGTATAACACAGTACCTTTAGAGTCGATTTTAACCGCCAGAGCAATCATTAAAAGAAAAGGAAGAATAATAGTGCCGCCAATAATGACAATAAACAGATCCAAAAACCGCTTGATTCCCTTGTTCCATGTCAGTTTCAGCTTGTTGCTTGTATCTATGCCTAAAACTCCGTTAAAGTCACGTACAGACATCCAGATTGTGGTAATATTAAAATAATTCGGGATAATTACATTGTAACGAAACGCTGAAACAGATACGTTGATCAAATGTTTTAATTTCTGAGCGTCAAGTTTCGGCATTGCTATAATAGCCATTTTTAAATTGTATTTTTTTACAATGTCATAACCTATGCTTGTATCGTGTATTATCGGAATACCCATAAATTCATCTTCACCAAGAGGATTATCATCAAGAATAAGCACAGGTAAATAGCCTGATTTTCTTTCCAGCAGGCATTTGACAACCAGCCGCCCTGTACCGCTTGAACCGTATATCACTGTCGGAATGCCACCGATTTTTGTTTTATGCAGAAACCAGTGCGTAAAGTTCCTTAAAATAAGCAGAAAAACCGGTGAAAAAACATAACTTATAATAAATGCGGTATTAATGGAATCCCAGTGATTATTTTCAAGATACCTGGAAAATATGATGCCTCCGTACGCCATAGACGAACCGATGCTAAATCGTCTCATCTCTTCTGCGGGAGCCAGCGATATTCCGGGATATAAGTGCAGGACATAAAATATAATGATAAAAACGGGTAAATACGGCCAATAGGTAATAAATGATTTTGCATTAATGCTGCCGTAATCATTTACAAAGCCGTAAATTCTGACCCAGAAAAAACCCCATGCAAAAGTGAACATAATACCTGCGAAATCCGAGAAAACAAACACCGTTGATGTAAGCGCTGAACTGGTGCGCCGGTATTTTTTTCTGTACCAAATATCATACTCACTAAGAGTCATATAAATTATTACTTCCTTTCTTTTTTATCAATTACCTGCCGCAAACGCTCCAGAAAGGCGGTTTTCGAAAATTGCCGCACATGATCATTAAACACCTGACGATCGGAAAAGTTAAATATATTATGTTCAAATTTGTTCATAATTGCAATCAGCGCTTCAGGTGTTTGTTCGTCAAAAAACAGACCGGTTTCATATTCCTTAATTGTTTCCAGCGCGCCTCCGTCCCGGTAAGCGATTACAGGGCAGCCTGCCGCATTCGCTTCGATTGGAATAAGCCCTAAATCTTCTATGCCGGGGTAGAGAAGGGCTTTTGCGCAAGAGTAAAGATCGCAAAGCTCATCATCGGAGACCCTGCCTTTGAATGTTACAAGCCCCGATTTTTCATATTTCCTTATATCCTTCTTTTTTACGCCTGCTCCGGCTACGATTAATTTTCTCCCGGATTTGACACAGGCTTCGATAGCAATATCCGCTCTTTTGTAAAATGTAATTTGACCGAAAAACAGGTAGTAATCGGATGGTTTTCTTTCGATTTCCAGAAACTTTTCAATGGGTGCGGGACCGTATACAACTTCCGCTTCACGGTTATAAATGCGCTGTATACGTTTTGACACATATTGCGAATTTGTAATAAATTTATCAACAAGATTTGCGGAAGTAACATCCCAAACTCGAAGACCAGGGATCAGTTTTTTCATAAAAAAACGCGAAACAGGATTGGTTCCTCTTAAGTATTCATGGTACATATCCCAAAGGTAGCGCATCGGGCTGTGGCAATAGCAGAGATGATATGCTTTTGGGTTTGGGATTACGCCTTTTGCGGGACCTGATTCGCTTGAAATAACAAGATCGTACCCCTGCAGGTCAAAATCCATAAGGGCTGATGGCATTAAAGGCATATAAAGTTTATAAAGCTTTTTCGCAAAAGGAAGACGGTTTATCCGGGATGTAAAAATATTTTTTTCTTTTATTACGGCTGAGACCGCTTTCGGATTGTAAACATGCGTATAGATATCCGCGTCAGGAAACATTTCAAGAAAAGCTTCAATTACTTTTTCTCCGCCGCGCATATTTATAAGCCAGTAGTGGATAATTGCGGTTTTCATTGAATTAATGCTATTTAAAAAATCATGTTTTTTCAATACGCTTCAATAATGTAATTGACTATGCAAATAAAAAATGTATTATTAACTAAATAATGAAAATATTAATTGCAGTTCCGACATATAATGAAATTGACAATATTGAACAAATTATCAGACTTATTTTTGAATATATCCCTTTAGAAGCGGAAATTCTTGTTATTGACGACAATTCTCCCGATGGAACAGTGGCAGCAGTTGAGCGGATTTGCGGACAGTACGAAAACCGGCTGCATATTTTAAAACGTCCATGCAAGCAGGGTTTAGCTCAAGCCTATCTTTCCGCCTTTGAGTGGGGACTGGAGCGGGAATACGATGTTTTTTTGGAGATGGATGCTGATTTTTCGCATAATCCCGCGTATATTCCGCAAATGCTTGAAAAGATTGGGAATTATGATGTCGTTATCGGTTCAAGGAATATAAAAGGCGGAAGCGTGGAAGGCTGGACGCTGCTTAGAACATTAATTTCCAGGGGCGGGTCATTGTATTCGCGGATAGTGCTTGGATGTCCATTAAAGGATTTGACAGGCGGGTTTAATATGTGGCGGAAAAGCGCTCTTGAAGGAATCGGATTGGATACAATCATTTCAAGAGGATATTCATTTCAGATAGAAATGAAATATAAAGCTTTTCTTTCGGGCTGCAGTATAATTGAGATACCGATTGTTTTTCCCGACCGGAAAAAGGGAAAATCAAAAATGTCCAAAAAAATACTGTTTGAAGCGCTTGTAAACATCTGGAAAATAAAAAAACGTTCCGGCAGCGAGACAGGGCTTGATCAATTTCTCAAATTTTCCGTGACAGGCGGACTTGGAACCATAACTAACCTTGCGATATTTTTTCTGTTGGCAGATGTTTTAATTTTTCCTGAAGTGCAGGTCAGCATCGCCTGTTTTATGATTGCCGTGACCCAAAATTATATTATAAATCATTTCTGGTCATTCAAAGCGCACACATCCGGTAACGCCTTGTCTTTTAAAAGCTGGATTATGTATACTGCAAGTTCTCTTTTGGGGCTTGCGGTAAATATTACAGTATTAAAACTGATTCTTATTAATTTTGATTTACCTTATAAATTTATTGCCCAGGCTTTCGGCATTGCAGCCGGCATGATAATTAATTTTTTTATTTCCAAATACGCGGTTTTCAAGAGAAAAAAAAATCATGGATAGAACAATAAAAATACTTGTAACGATCACGTGTATCGCTGCAGGATTTTCTTCATTTCTGTATCTATGCTTCAGAAACCGCGACATATTGGGCGAATATTATGCACAGAGTTCCATAAACATAGAAATAGATTATCGTTATGCGTCAAATGCCGCAATAGCTGTAGAAACATCGCCTAATCCGTGTTCTTACTGGCTTTCACCGACAACAACGGAGCAAAGCAGTATTGGAACTGTAATAATTCATAAAAGCATTCCGTTAAAAAGACCATTCTGGAACCCTGCGCTTCAGTTCCCCAGAGAGAACGCGGAAGAGGCGCTTCTTGCAATTGATCATGTCGCTTTTTTTACAGGAAACAAACTGCATTATTTCTCATCTGAAGACGTTAAAAATTTCAAACGCGAAGATACGGATAGTTATGCTTTTTTTTATCTTCCAGGTATATATTATAAAAAATCAAAAATCGGATGGCTTGACAGTTTCAGCATTGAAAAATGGAGCAATTATTACGGTGATTTTAATTTTTTGGTTATATCGTTAACATCCTTTTTTTTATATCCTGCAAGATTTATTCCTGTTTATCTATTTCTTGGTCTTTTGTTATTCATGTATCGAAAAAAAATTACAAATTTTTACGCGTCTGTTTCTAATTACAGAGAGATATTTGCGTATTTTTCTCTTGTTATTATAATTTTCTTAAGTTTTATACTCAGATTTAACGGTTATGTTCATCATTCAGGCTGGAGCGATGAAATTTTTTCCGCTGTATACGCCGGTAATCCCAATGCCTCTTTTATAAATACTTTTTCAGATCCGGGAAACCCACCGTTTTATTTTATACTCTTAAGATTTTGCTTTTCTATTTTCGGCTGGTCGGAAGAAACAGGAACTATGCTGTCTGTAGTAACCGGATCATTATCAATTATTACTCTTTACGTTTTTGTAAATCTTTTTTTCGGAAAAAAGGCAGGTCTTTTTGCGGCAATTTTTACCGCATTCAGCGGATTTTCAATTGGATATTCACAGGAAATGCGGTGTTATATTTTACTTATGGCTCTTGTTCCTGTAGTTTCAGCTGCATTTTTAAATTATTTAAAACAATCTTCAATAAAAAATCTTGTTTTTTATCTTCTGCCTTCGATAGGAATTGTGAATACCCACTTTTACGGTATACTTTTTATTTTAGCAAATTTTATTTTTTTTATTGTACTAAGGCTTTATCAAAAAAGGTTTGAATGGAAAAAGTTTTTTGTTTTTTCAATAGGTAATTTTATTTTATTTTTGTCATTTATGCCTTATTTTTTATATATGCTGTTAATTGTTAAATCTGACTTTTTGCGGGAATTTATTCCTGAACCAGGTCATACTTTAGTATTTTTTGTAATAGTTGTTTTTATCGCGGCGTTTCTTGTTTCAGGAAAAAAAATAAATAAAATAATCAATGAACATATAAAGTTAAATGAAAATCAAAAAATATTTATTTCATTTTTAATTTTTATCCCTGTATTTATTTTTTTACTCGCATTTTTAATTTCATTTATAAGACCCATGATTACATTCAGATATTTATGGCCTGTTTGCGCGTCGCTTTGTTTTGCACTTATCGCTGTAATTGTCATGTTTATAAGTTCAATAAAAAAAATAAAATATTTGACGCCGTTACTGATTTACATGATTATAGTAGGATTACACGGAATAAAACCTGACATACCAAGCGGAGGGATTGAAGGTTACAGGGAAGCCCGCAGCTATATTGCAGCCGACGTGGCTGCAAATCCTGAAAGGAGAGCCGTCATGCTGGATAACGCCCCGGGAAATTCAGAATACTATGGATTTCCCGGGCTGCCTTCTTATTCGCAGGATACGGATGCGGATGTTTTATATATTTATAATGATATTTTCAGAATGCATGAGATAGATATGTACGATGACGTGCGAAACGCGGATATTGATCTTTCCGGTATGTTAAGGGTGCATTTTGATTACAAGTACCCAAGAGCGGACGGAGGTGTTATTTTTAAGAAGTATTTGCGTTAAAGAGGAGAGGGTTTTAAGAAGATGTTAAATTGTGAAGAATAACGGAAGAAGTTTTCTGAAAAGTGTATTTATTGACAAGATGCTCAGGAAGAGAAATTTTTAAATTATTTTTTTTATCAAGTATTTTTAAAATTTTATTTTTTAAATCCAAATGATCGCCTGCCCTGAAAAAAGTTACAGGGAAGCTGTCGTAAATTTCTTTTAAAACAGGAATATCAGAAACTAGCGCATGAGTTCCAAGAACCATTGCTTCAAGCGGCGGAAGGCAAAAGCCTTCGTAAAGAGACGGCTGTACAAGCAATGATGCGTGCGTCAGGTTTTCCATGAGCTGTTCGTCTGAAATAAACCCGGTAAATGAAACGGCGTCAGGGTCAATGGAATTAATTTTTTGTAAAATTAAATTATCTTTTGTACGGAAAGATTCTTTTTCGCCGATGATTATAAGTTTGTGGGTAAGACCTTTTTTTCTAGCAAGGATAAACGCGTCAAGAAGGCAATTTAGCCCTTTGTGTTTTTTTATGTTTCCGATAAAAACAATAGTTTCTGATTTTTGAATGTTCTGTAATCTGGAACGGTACTCAAGATATATCGGATGTATCGCTGAATAAGTGACAACAACAGGTTTTGTTTTTCCAAGGTGATATTCAATTCTTGATTTTGAAAATTCGGAGACAGTAAATATTTTTACTGATTTTTTATGAGCTCTTCGGAAAAAAAATAATCGTACCGCAAGCCCGTGTTTTGATACAAGCTGCGGCATATCGGGGAAAATAATGTCGTGGATTGTAGTAAAGACAGGAATTGAGACTGGAGGTAAATTAAAAAAAGGAGAATAAAAAAGCTGGGCTTTATTGAGCTTACGTTTAATTTTTAAGGGAAAAAGGAAAAGTTCCCTTAAAGAGAAGGGCTTTATGAGACAGGAAATTATTTTTACATTGGAATAAGAAACATAGGTTTGTAATTGGTTTTTATTCCCAAGAAGCAGGAAGTCGTGTTCAGTTTTTAAAAACCAGGGTAAACATCCGCGAAGATAAACCCCAATGCCGCTTGAATTAAGCATTCGGCAGTCAATTGCAATTGTCATTGAGGCTGTTCAGTCAAGTAGACTGCGAATTCATTTAAATCAGTAAAGGTCAAAACATCGGATGAGAAATCTTCTCTCTTCTTTCCGTTTGAAAGATAAACAGCCCTGCATCCTGCGTTTAATCCTGACTGTATATCGCGTCTGTCGTCACCTGCCATGTAGGAATTAAAAAGATCAATATTGTATTTGGAAGCGGCATTTAGTATCATGCCGGGTTTTGGCTTGCGGCATTCGCAGTCTGTCTTGTATTCCGGCAGTTCTCCTTCAAAGCCTTTATCGGGATGATGAGGGCAGTAAAAAAGATCGTCAATAAAAGCTCCGCGTTTACCCAGTTCCGTTTCCATTTTCATGTGAATAAGATCCAAAGTTTCAAAATCAACGTCTCCTCTTGCAATTACAGGCTGGTTTGTAATTACAATGGCAAGAAAGCCAAGGCTGTTAATTTTTTTTATCGCTTCCGCAGCGCCTTCAATAAGGAAAAATTCATCCGGTTTTGTTACAAAGCCGTTAAATGTGTTAATTGTGCCGTCTCTGTCAAGAAAAACCGCCCTCTGTTTTTCTTTTAGATTTTTTTTATACACAATGCCGTTTCTAATATCAGACGATACTTGCTCATAACGTTCTGGCGTACCCATGTCTTTAATATATTCAGGGGTAGAGTAGGCGAAAATTTTTCCAGTATTTACTGAGGGTTTAAGCATATCACGGTCAAGGTCTACTTTTTCCTTTTCCTGAGGGCAGTTTTTTAAAAAATCCGAAGAAAGAATATGAACTCCCGCATTTACAAGATTTCTATAATAATTTCTTTTATCTTCCTTGTTTATCCATCCTGTTACCTGATTATCAGGATTAGTCATAATTAAAGCGCTGTCAAAAGGGTGATTATTGGGATGCACCGCAAGCGTTGCATACGCCCGCTTTTCTTTATGAAATGCAATCATGCGTGAAAAATCAATATCAAAAATTGTGTCGCCGTTAAGCAAAATGAAATTGTCAGGCAAATCTTCCATTTTATATAATGCGCCTGCGGTCCCAAGAGGTTCAGTTTCAGAAAAATATGTTATTTCGCAGCCAAAACGGCTTCCGTCAGTGAAATAATCCTTTATTTGATCTCCAAGGTGGCCAATGACAAGAGTAATTGAAGTAACATCATTTTTTTTAAGACAATCGATCTGATGTTCAAGAATGGGCTTTCCGCAAACCTTTATCATAGGTTTTGGAATGTCATCTGCTATTGACGTAATTCTGCTTCCTTTGCCCCCTGCCATGATTATGGTTTTCATAAAATCTCTGTCAGAAAAAATAATCTTCTAGCATCATGCATAAACAATGATAAACAGGCAAATGCAGTTCCTGAATTTTATATGTTTCAGTTTCAGGAACACAGATGCAGACATCAGTTTGTGATTTTAATTTACCTCCGCTTTCTCCTGTAAGACCTATTATACATAAATTTTTTGCGCGCGCGACAGATGAAGCATAAAGCACATTTTTTGAATTTCCTGAGGTAGATATGCAAAGGAGTACATCGCCTTCTTTACCGTAAGCGTAGACTTGCTGGGCGAAAGTTATATTTCCGTCAATATCGTTTATACATGCGGTATTAAGCGAAGCGTGACCTGAGAGTGCGATTGCTGGAAGCCCTGGCTGCAGACGGGGAATAAGATATTGCGCTATTTCAGCGTCAGTATTATTCAGCTTTTTAATAAAGGTATCAGGGAGTTTTCTTTTTTTTACAAATGTTTTCATTAATTCGCCTGCGATATGTTCAGCGTCTGATGCGCTGCCGCCGTTTCCTGCAATAAGAAGTTTTCCGTCCTTTGAATAGGAAGCGGCAATAATATCAAAAGCCGATTTTATACTGTCTGAAACAGATTTTAGCTGAGGATAACGTGAAATTAACTGGTCTAATTGATTCATTTATTTATACACCAAGCCTGTGTACCGATTTCGGTAAAACTTGGGGTAAGAACTATCCCTTGTTTTTTCTTTAACTCATTAATAAGCGAAATACGGCGGCATGGATTACAAAAAATCATCATAAAGCCGCCGCCGCCGGCCCCTGATATTTTAGCGGATTCAGCGCCGTTGTCAAGCGCGAACTTGTATATCTCATCAAGGAAAGAATTGGATATTGAAGAAGCCAGATTTTTCTTTGCATTCCATCCGCTTAACAGGCATTCTGAAAATATTTTAAAATCACCTTTCAATAATGCTTCTTTCATTATAACCGCCTGTCTTTTCATTTCGTGCATACTGTCGATATTTTTACTATCGCCTTTCTCTGTATGTCGAATCTGCTCATTAATAATATTTGCGCTCTCTCTTGAAACGCCTGTGTAAAATAATACTAAAGACGCTTCCAATTCATTCCGTATCCAGCGTTTTAGCCTTAATGGATTGACAATTATGCGATCGTTTTCATAGAATTCCATAAAATTAAAGCCTCCGAAGGTGGCGGCATATTGATCCTGCTTTCCTCCGGCAAGGCTTAAATCCTCTCTTTCTATTTTACATGCAAGGGACGCTATATCGTATTCACCTAACGGCAGATTTAGCCATTCTTCAAAAGCCTTGATTATTGCAACAACCATAGTAGAAGATGACCCTAACCCTGAACCTGCCGGAGCGTCAGAATATGTTGTCATTTTAAAAGAAAGAGGTTTTTTACAATAATCTTTTACTATTCTGTTATAAACTCCTGTATGAAGAGGGAGGGTAGAGGAAACAGGCAGTATTTTCTCCGCAGAGTATTTTTCACATTTACCCAAATCCGCAGAAATAAATTCTACAGTACCTGTTTCTGACGGCTCTATTGTACAGTATGAATACATATCAATTGTCGCGTTTAATACATAACCGCCGTGACGGCTGTAGTAATTTAAAATGTCAGTGCCTCCGCCTGCCAGACCAAGACGAAGGGGAGCTTTTGATCGTATCAGCATATTGCCTTCTGTATTATATTAGACATTTTTATGAATGTTTTCTCCCATGAAAAAAGTTTTGCTCTTTCAAGACCTTTTTCTGTATATTCTTTTCTGAGGTTTTCGTTAAAATAAAAATCTTCAAATGCCTTAATACATGCTTCTTCGTCATTGTATGTTATTGTGACAGCCGCATCTCCTGTTACTTCAGGCAATGATGAATTATTTGAGCAAATTACAGGAGTTCCTGCCTGCATTGCTTCCAATACAGGCATTCCGAAACCTTCGTATTGGGATAAATAAGTAAAGAACAATGAATTACTGTAAAAAGTGTTAACATCTTCGTCATCTATATAGCCAAATTTGATTATTTTTTCCTTATAATCATTGAATTCAATTATTTCCTGATTGAAAATATTAATATATTCAGGAAAATGAGCTCCGCCCAAGTAAAAATAAAGATTATCAATATTGTGTTTCTTTATAAATTTTATGAAACACCTGATTGTAAAGATAAGATTTTTTCTTGGATCAATAGAACAAAAAGAGAATATATATGAGACATTTTGTTTGTGTTCAATGCCGTATTTTTTTAATGTTTTTTCTAGAATTGTTTTATTATAATCAGGAAAATATGTATATGCGGATGCATTCTCAGTTACAAACATCTTTTTTTCATCAAGTTGATTGGGAAAAAGCTTGTAAAAATCTCTTTTTGTACATTCTGATACGCAAAAATAATAAGTATCCTTATTTAAACCGCGAATCATATTTGAATACCAAAAATTTGATTCAATGGGCGAAGCGCATGGAATTTCTTTTAGATTCGCAATTGCATCATGCAATATATGAAAAGATATTATTTTTGGATTATTTTTAATAAAGTCAGGTATGGTATATACGGGGGTAAAATATATTTCTATATTTTTTAAATATTTTGATTTAATTTTAAAAACAGGATTTATTAAAACATAAAAAATAAAAAATATTATTTTCAGGAAATATTTTATTATTATTTTCTTGCCGAGTAAATTATATAAAAAAAATTCAATTTTCCTGTAAAATAAAAAAACATCAAAATATTTAATGCTGGAAAACGATAATATAAAGTTATTTAATTCATTATCTTTTTTTATTTTGTAAAAGAGAGGAACAAGTAAAATGGTCTTATACTGGCTGTTTATTCCGAATTGCTTTAAAATATTATACGCAACCCAGAAAATTCCGGCACGATTTACCTTCTTTTTATATAACGATTCTACTATATTTGTCGCATCAAAAAGAACTGTTGTCTGTTTCATTCTTTCGATTTTAATAATAAAATATTCTGTATTTTTTCATTCATTATAGCAAAGGTTTTTTCCCATGAAAAAAGTTTCGCCCTTTCAATACCTCTTCTGATATACTCATTTCTTAGATCTTCATTAAAATAAAAATCCCCGAATGCTTTTATACAGGCTTCTTCGTCGTTATAGTTTATGCTTATTGCAGCATCTCCTGATACTTCAGGCAATGATGAATTATTTGAACAAATAACAGAGGTTCCTGCCTGCATTGCTTCTAATACTGGCATTCCAAAACCTTCATACTGGGAAAGAAATGTAAAAAAATAAGAATTACTGTAAAGAATGTTTACATCTTCATCATTAACATAACCAAGCTGAATTATTCTGTCATGATACTCTTTAAAGGCAGATATTTCATTTAAAAATTCATTTATATAATCTGGAAAATGAGTGCCGCCAAGAAAAAAGTACAAATTATTTATATTATTTTTACATATAAATTCTAAGAAACATTTAATCGTAAAAATAAGATTTTTTCTTGGATCTATTGAACAAAGCGAAAAAATGTAAGAATCTCCAGGTTTTAATTCTATTTTGTATTTTAGTAATATGTTTTTAAGCTTTAATTTGTCATAATCGGGAAAGAATATTTGCGATGATGAAATAAAGGTTGTAAAGATTTTATTTTTATCAATTTTATCCGGAAATAAATTTAGATAATCATTTTTTGTGCATTCAGAATTGCAAAAATAATATGTATCTTTATTAAGATTATTGGCTGATTCATTTAACCAATGATCAGGTTTCAGTTTATTATTATAACCCAGGTTATCTAAAAACGGAATACTGTCATGCAAAAATTGGAATGCTTTGATTTTATTTTTTTTATTAATAAATTCAGGAACAGTATAAGCCGGAGAAAAATATATGTCTATGTTCTTTATAGATGGTATGCATATATATGAAAGGAATAACATAAAAATGTTTTTAAAAATTTTAACTAATCGAATAAATTTATTAAATATCTTGTTTTCTGTTTTTAAAAAAAATAAATGTACATTTAGATTTCTTTTATATTTAATTCTATCAAACTGAATTATTTTAGGGAATGAAGAAAGAAAGATATCAAGCTCATGTCTTTTTAATAGGAATATATGAGGAGGTATAAGTAATTTTATATTAAAGAGGGAATTATTTTTAAATTGTTTTAATATATTGTACGCACACCAGAAAATACCAGTACGGCTTGTCATAGACTTATTACTGTCAAAAAGAGTAGCAGCATCATAAAGAACATTGATTTGTTTCATTTATAAAAGAAAATGTTGAATTATGGTTTTAGAAATAAAATAATATCAAAATTAAACATATTATTGATTTTCTGTATTTTTCTGAAAATATTATATGACATATTATATAAATTTTTATAAGTATTAAATATATCAAGAGACTCCAACACTAAACAGGAAGGATTAATTGAATAGTAGTTAATTCCTTCTTTTATATAATCAATATTTTCATTATTATAATACAATATATGGATATTTATACCAATATTTAAAAAACAGTAAGCAAGTTCATTTGTTTTATTTTGAATATTTTTGTCATTTGCAATAAAACTTGGCAAATAAAGACATACATTTATTGTTTTATTTAAAAATGTTTTATCAATTTTCTTAAATTCACTTTTTTCGTTTATTAAATCAGTTCTTAATCTGCGCTTGCTGTTAATACCGTCATATTCACCTTGAATAAAACCTTTATTATACATATTAAATATTAATTTATATTCTTTATTAGTAATATATTTACCTTTTTTCCATTCTGAAAATAAATTAATATATTTATTTGTTGATTTTAAAATATTTTTATACTTAATATTTATATCTGTAATATTTTCCGTATTTTTATATGCAAAATAAACGCTGTTTTTTATTATTTTATACCAATCGCGAATATAATTTGTCGTTTTATTCTGGCTTTTTGCACCTTCATGGTAAATATTTGCATAAGGATGATGACTAAGTTTTTTACCTGCTAGTGTTAACCTGGCTTGTAAATCAGTCTCATCATGATGATACTCATAGTACTCATCAAACCCGCCAACATCTAAAAGTGCTTTACGAAGATATGCTCCGTTTCCTCCACCGAATATTTTAAAGCAATTGTTTAAATAATTATTATTATAATTTATTATTTCATTGCCATAAAAATCCATAATTTTATTACAAAACTGAAGTTCGCCATTTCCAGCGTAGATTTTTCCTCCAATACCGGACAATTGCGAATCGTTTTGGAATGCTTTAACATAATGTTCAATCCAGTTTTTATTCATTGGAACAGCATCATCATCAATAAATATAATTATCTCACCGGAAGAAGCCTTTATACCGATATTTCTGGAAACGGAAAGATTGGGAAGATCGCATTTTTCAATTTTAATAATATCCTTGAAGTCAAGCAAGACTTCATCCGTTTTATCTGAAGACGGACCATTAACGACAACAATTTCAAAATCATTATATGACTGATGTAATAAAGAATTTATACATCTTTTTAACCAATAATCCCTATTAAGCGTGTTAATAATCACAGAAACGTTCATATAATTAAAGGAATAATTTTACTTTATTTTTAAAATATTTACATATATTATAAATTTTAGAATTTGTTATAGTTTTAATTTCAAAATATTCTTTTTCTTTGTAAAAAGTAAATTCAAGCAATATATGCGCTTCAAAATATTCTGAAAGTTTTAAAAATAACTTTATTTTATTATCATTGTTTTTCTGTTTATTAATAAATGTTTCTATTGTATATTTTAGTAATCTGAATTTTAAATCATCAAGGTAAATGTTAAGATTATTATAGGTAATAATACTTTCTGTATTAATAAACATAGTCTTTAATGAATTTAGATATTGTGTTTTCTATATTTTTAAAAGAAGTGGATATCCCGGTAACAATGGAGTAATTTAAAAATATTTTATTTATATAAAAATAATTTTCTGCAAAAAAGGCAAAAACTATTGCCTCATAAATATCATATCCCTAATTATTGATGATAATATTATGTAAATACGAAAGTGTGTTATCTGAAAAATAATCGTCGCTGTCAAGAAAAATAATGAAATCGCCATTGGCGGCTACCACTCCGACCATCCGAGATATTTGTAAAGATTCATTTTTTTATATGTTAGAACAATAGTATTTTTGTTGTCTTTGTATTTTTTAAGGATATTTTCTGTATTATCATAAGAACCGTCATCAACAATAATTATTTCATAATTTTTGAAATTTTGATTTAGAATCGAAGAAAGTGTATGCTCAATATGTTTATCTTTTTTAAAGACTGGTACAATTAAAGAAAAGAAAACAGAAGAATTACTGGACATTATTTTTTTCTTAATATTTTTTTTATTGTTTTTATAAAAACTTTTTTAAATAATACTTTTAACGAAATATTTTCAAAAAAATTTTTTTCATAATTTTCAATCCTTGCTTTATATTCCTCGTTTATTTTAATTAAATTAATTACAAAATTATCATTCTCGTATTTTTTATAGAAATCCCATGTTTCCTGTGTTAACTTTTTTTCTTTTTCAGAAAGCCAACTGCCCGAAAAATGATGAATGGAGTATGTATTTTCAGTAATCCTTGTTATACCTGTTGAATAATCCTTGGCTGAGAAATATGACGATGAATAAATAGATAGCGAATTTTTTGAAATTTTTAAAGAATCATATTTTTTATAAATCATCATTAGAATTGTAGGCAATGTTAACTTTGTATCAAGCTCGCCGTTTGATTTATAAAATGAACGATTTTCATAATATTCTATACATTGTTTTATAAATGGATGATGTTTTTCAGCACCGAAACAAGCCGCTTCAATATTTTTATAATCGTCTTCATAGCCTAACATTATATCTCTGTTTAATAAATCGTTAAAAGATTTAATTATTTCAACATCCATATCAAGATATATACCTCCGTAATGATAAACTGCAAATAGTCTTATATAATCTGCGGCATAAGCATATTTTTTATTTTCAAAAGCCTGCTTAACCCATAATGAACTGTTTATATCGAATCTATCAAAGTTCCAAAGAAAAAATTCATAATCATATAATTTTTCTTTCCATGTGTTCATGCAATATTGCAGTTTTTCAGGGATTGGATCGTCTGATAACCAGCAATAATGAATTATTTTAGGTATCATTAAAGATAATTCCTTTATTTTTCTGTATCTAATTTTAAATACAGTTTTTTAAGAAGATTTTGATTTTTTAAAATGATTATATGCTGTATTTTAATAAGTTCAATGAGATTTTTATTATAATCAACCTGAGGTTTTGTGAAAACATTCATTATTCTATTAATCATTTTTTTTACTATTTTTAATCTTGTATTTTCAGGAACGGACAATTTTGGAGCACTTTCATATGCTTTATTATATATTATATCAAAATAGGAATAATCTTCATTCATTTCAATATTAAAATAATCAAGCGGAGAAATAATTTCAAAGTCTTCAAGTTCTCTTAATATTGTTTTGGATAGAATTTCATAGTTCATTGTTATCTCCGCTTTTCATCTTAATGTATAATTAGATTCTTTAAGAGAAAAATTACAATTATAATACGGATCCCCATTAGAGAGTTCCCTAGACCATTTTTTTAAAAATAAATCTTTTTCATATTTAATCTGTATCTCGTTTAATAAATTTGAAGAAAGAAGGGTTTTAGATTCATAATGATAAACTTCCGCAAATGGAGTCCATACTATTAAATAATTTTTTTTTCTGATTTTCATACATAAATCGGTATCATTTAAAAATATTTTGTAATTTATATCAAAAAAAATTATTTCCGAAAATACTGCGCTTTTTATCATAATACAAGCTCCGACAAGTACACTCAAATTTTGAACATAATGTAATCGAAAGTTATAACTTGGTGCATTTCGATGAGCATTATAAAAAATATTTCCAACAATTCCTCCTAAACAAAGAATTGAACCGGCATGCTGTATTGAATTATCAGGATAATAAAGCTTAATTCCAACAGCTCCAACATCATCACGCTGGCTGTACATAAGCATTTCTTCTATCCAGTTTGGCGTAATAATCTCTATATCATTATTAAGAAATATTAAATGTTTGCCTTTAGTATGTTGATATGCAAAGTTATTAAGTTCACTGTAATTAAATCCCTTTTCCTTCCAATATAGAATATGTATATTATTATATATCTTTAATTCTTCATAATAAGCAAAGGTAATATCTTCTGTACTATTATTTTCTACAATGATTATTTCAAAATTATCATAAGTGGATTTTTCAAGAATCGAACGTATGCATTTATCTAATATATATATATTATCCTTATTAAGGATTATAATTGAAACAAGAGGTTTCTCCGTTAGTTCATATTTTAAACGAAATATTGAATTACTTATTTCCGTACATTCAATCTCAGCTGAGATTTCGTGTCTCTTAAGAGAAGAGAGAATAGCTTTTTTATTGAGTGCTATTTCATCGTTTACATTTAAGGCATCTGTTTTAAAGTTACTATTTGTGAAATACAGCAGTTTTGGAATATGTTTTATTTTTGATGCTTTATCTGTTAAACGTAAGATAAGGTCATAATAATTGCCAATAAGAATATCCATTCCTGATATACCTGCTTTTTCTGCCAATACTTTTGAAAAAACAGAGAATTGACCAATATAATTGCAGGAACGTAAAGTGTCTATCGCAAAATCAGGTTTATGGTTTCTGAAAGTAATATTTTTATTGAAATATTCAGCTTCATCCGTATATATAAAATCCGCATTATCATCGCATATTACATTCATTAGCTCAAAAAGCGCAGAAGGGTGGAGCAGGGCGTTATGACACAAAATTCCTGTATAATCCGCTGAGGAATTATTAATGGATTCATTAAAATTATCAGAAAACTTTTGATCTTTTAATAATTTTATATATTTAATATTATTATTTTTTTTGATATAACTTTTACAGATAGTTTCTATATATTTATGCTTATCATCACTTTCATCAATAAGAAGTAATTCCCAATTAGAATATGTTTGAGATATAACATATCTAATTAAATTTATTAAAATATTTTTCGGTGTATTATGTAATATTGAAATTATACTGAACTTTATTTGTTTTGAGAATACTTTACTTTTTTGAGAAAAAATTTCTGTTTTCTTGTTATTTAATACATCCGATAATGATAATGCGGATTTCTTCCTTTGTTTTTTTAAGTGACGAAAAAAGTCAGTAAACGCTCTTAACGGTTTTGTTATAAGCCAAGATCTTGATATTAAAAATCCTTCTTTTTCTTTTTTTAATAAATCTCTTTCATGTGTAAGTAAGTTATTTTCCTCTTCTAATATCTCTATTCTGGATAATAAAGTAAAATATTGTTCATAAGTCAAATTTGTTATATTTTTAGATTGCATTTTATATTGATTCATCAATGTTTTGAATTACTATTTCTTTAATGTATAATTAGCTTCTTTAAGAGAAAAATTACAATTATAATACGGATCCCCAGAATTAATAATTTTTTCCCACTTTGATCTAAATCTGGCGGCATGCTGTATGTGTTTTTCTAGTTTTTCAAAATTATCATTATAACCGCGTGTTTTAGATTCATAATGATAAACTTCCGCAAATGGAGTCCATACTATTAAATAACCTTCTCGACGTATCTTTAAGCATAAATCAATATCGTTAAGAGAATTTGGAAAATCTAAAGAAAATAAACCAATTCTTTCAAAAATAGTTTTTTTTATTATCATACAAGCAGCAGTTACAGCACTGAAATTCTGTACAAATTTCAATTTACCCAGATATCCAATAGTATCAAATCGTTCCCTATAATAAAAATGATCAGCTTCCTCCGCTGTTCCTAATAAAACACCGGCATGCTGTATTGAATTATCAGGATAATAAAGCTTAATTCCAACAGCTCCAACATCATCACGCTGGCTGTACATAAGCATTTCTTCTATCCAGTTTGGCGTAATAATCTCTATATCATTATTAAGAAATATTAAATGTTTGCCTTTAGTATGTTGATATGCAAAGTTATTAAGTTCACTGTAATTAAATCCCTTTTCCTTCCAATATAGAATATGTATATTATTATATATCTTTAATTCTTCATAATAAGCAAAGGTAATATCTTCTGTACTATTATTTTCTACAATGATTATTTCAAAATTATCATAAGTGGATTTTTCAAGAATCGAACGTATGCATTTATCTAATATATATATATTATCCTTATTAAGGATTATAATTGAAACAAGAGGTTTCTCCGTTAGTTCATATTTTAAACGAAATATTGAATTACTTATTTCCGTACATTCAATCTCAGCTGAGATTTCGTGTCTCTTAAGAGAAGAGAGAATAGCTTTTTTATTGAGTGCTATTTCATCGTTTACATTTAAGGCATCTGTTTTAAAGTTACTATTTGTGAAATACAGCAGTTTTGGAATATGTTTTATTTTTGATGCTTTATCTGTTAAACGTAAGATAAGGTCATAATAATTGCCAATAAGAATATCCATTCCTGATATACCTGCTTTTTCTGCCAATACTTTTGAAAAAACAGAGAATTGACCAATATAATTGCAGGAACGTAAAGTGTCTATCGCAAAATCAGGTTTATGGTTTCTGAAAGTAATATTTTTATTGAAATATTCAGCTTCATCCGTATATATAAAATCCGCATTATCATCGCATATTACATTCATTAGCTCAAAAAGCGCAGAAGGGTGGAGCAGGGCGTTATGACACAAAATTCCTGTATAATCCGCTGAGGAATTATTAATGGATTCATTAAAATTATCAGAAAACTTTTGATCTTTTAATAATTTTATATATTTAATATTATTATTTTTTTTGATATAACTTTTACAGATAGTTTCTATATATTTATGCTTATCATCACTTTCATCAATAAGAAGTAATTCCCAATTAGAATATGTTTGAGATATAACATATCTAATTAAATTTATTAAAATATTTTTCGGTGTATTATGTAATATTGAAATTATACTGAACTTTATTTGTTTTGAGAATACTTTACTTTTTTGAGAAAAAATTTCTGTTTTCTTGTTATTTAATACATCCGATAATGATAATGCGGATTTCTTCCTTTGTTTTTTTAAGTGACGAAAAAAGTCAGTAAACGCTCTTAACGGTTTTGTTATAAGCCAAGATCTTGATATTAAAAATCCTTCTTTTTCTTTTTTTAATAAATCTCTTTCATGTGTAAGTAAGTTATTTTCCTCTTCTAATATCTCTATTCTGGATAATAAAGTAAAATATTGTTCATAAGTCAAATTTGTTATATTTTTAGATTGCATTTTATATTGA